>Ga0209345_10000007_pt1 | contig 583448 bp, 539 predicted proteins | sample Cruoilmetagenom7_FD_187294 | JGI IMG/M metagenome (GOLD analysis project Ga0209345, IMG submission 187294) | Oil polluted marine microbial communities from Coal Oil Point, Santa Barbara, California, USA - Sample 7 (SPAdes) (version 2) | ecosystem: Environmental > Aquatic > Marine > Oil seeps ... | reverse complement strand
CTGGCGACCATAGAGACGTGGAACCACCTGATCCCATCCCGAACTCAGTAGTGAAACGCGTCATCGCCGATGGTAGTGTGGGGTCTCCCCATGTGAGAGTAGGTCATCGCCAGGCACTTAATACTTAAAAAACCCCTGTCACCTTGTGGCAGGGGTTTTTTATATTTAGGAGTCGGTTATATATGCTTGTTCCTGAGACAGATCATCCTTTTCCACGCAAACCCTTTAATGCGCGTGGCTCCAAAGTTGTCCGTTGTGACGCCTGTCGTTTACCTGAATCCTTTTGTATCTGCGCTGATATTTGTGTGGCTGAATCTGCAGCCGATTTCTGGCTATTGATGCATCATAATGAGTTTTACAAACCTTCAAACACAGGGCGGCAGATATTACAAACCTTTCCTGGTAGTGGTGTTTCTGAATGGCAGCGGCTGCAGACGCAGCCTGAATTCGAAACATTGCTAAAACAACGTAAAGGCTCTATCTGCCTGGTTTTTCCAGAGGCACCTGACTATAAGCACCGCATGATCAAAAATACATTAGAGCTGGAAGGTCGTCCGCTGTTTGTGATACCGGATGGCACCTGGCGCCAGGCAAGGCGTATTTTCAGGCACAGCGAGTATCTTCAGGATCTGCCAGTGATTGAGCCGCGTGTGCTGGAAGGAAGCTGCTATTTTCTGCGTAATTCCGGCCCTGAGCATCATTTGTGCACGGCTGAAGTCGCGGTGGCGTTGTTAGCACAGATGGGGGATGACATTGGAGCAAGTGCGCTGTTGCATAACTTCAAGCTGTTTAATGAACGCTATTATGCAGCAAAAGGAAGAAATCTGCAGACAGCCGCAACGTGATATCAACCGCTGTTGCTACTGTCTACAGGTAGTGCTGATGATTCAGTGGGTTTCTTCAGCGGCAGGCTTGTCTTCAGTTGCTTTCTGCTGCTCAGCTTTCTGTTGTAACTGCTGGGCATAGAGAGCGTCGAAGTTAACCGGGGCTAGCATTAGCGGAGGAAAGCTAGCACGGGTCATGAAGCTGTCAACGGCTTCACGCGCATAGGGGAAAAGTATGCTGGGGCAGAAGGCGCCGAGTGTGTGTCCAAGTTGCTGATCTTCAAGTCCACTGATCAGGAAGATGCCAGCTTGCTGCAGTTCGATCAACAGCGCTGTTGCACCGTCATTTTTAATGGTTACTGTCAGTGTCAGTACGACTTCATAGTGGTTGTCATCAAGACGACTGGTTTTGCTGTTCAGATCCAGTTTGACATCGGGCTTCCAGCCTTTGGTGAAAACAGAGGAACCCTCAGGTGTTTCCAGCGAAACGTCTTTCAGGAAAACACGCTGTAATGCAAATTGTGGTGCGGCTTGATTCTCGGCCATGGTATAAATCCTTAGTCGGTTTATTTAAGCGGGTTGATCGAGCAGTGGGTCGAGCTTGCTCTCTATGTCCATTTCGTAGAGTTCATCACAACCGCCGATATGCAGACTGTTAATAAATATCTGCGGTACGGTATTGCGTCCACTGCGCTGAACCATTTCCTGACGTAACTCGGGTGAGTTGCCGACATCTATCTCTTCATAGACAGCCTTTTTCTTGTCGAGCAAGTACTTGGCTCTATGACAGAAAGGGCAACTGCGAGTGGTGTAGATTGTAATTTTAACCATAAATTATTTCTTCACTATTGGGAGGTGTTGGGCTTTCCACTCGGTGATCCCACCAGCCAGGCGCATAACCTCGGTAAAGCCATTGGCTTTGAGCGTCTTGCCTGCACTGCCTGCGGTCTGGCCCAGGTTACAGACAATAATGACAGGCTTGTCCTTTAATTTTTCCAATTCAATGATACGCTTGTCCAGTTCTGCAAAAGGAATATGACGGGAATTGGCTATGTAGCCAGTATCCCACTCCTTTTTGGTACGAATATCCAGGAGAGCCGCTGATTCCTTGTTAATCAAACGGGTGGCTTCAGCCGGAGAAACCGAACGTCCGGATTTCCTTTGTTCTGTCCACAGTAAAACTGCAAGTGTTACCAGCCAGCCGCTGGCCAGTACCGGGTGATTACTAATAAATTCAAAAATTTTTTCCATCGGGGGTTCCGTTCTGTGAACTCAAAAAAACTTCGACAAGTATACAATGTACGGCTCCCGGGGATAAGGGTAAAACGTATCTGTGTTAGCCTTAATGCCGGATAGTCAGTAAAATGATTATATTTTTCACTTTCAAAAACAGATGGCCGACTATGAGCGATAATCGATCAACCAAAGCACTGATAATTCTTGATGGTTTTGGTGTTGAGTCAACACCCTCATCTGCTATTGATGCAGCGAACACCCCGAACTGGGATAGATTACTGGCAGCTAACCCGAACTCGCGTATAGCAACCTCGGGTCTGGCGGTTGGGTTACCTGAAGGCCAGATGGGCAATTCAGAAGTAGGCCATATGAATATCGGTGCTGGCCGGGTGGTTTATCAGAACTTCACCCGTATTTCCAAATCCATTCAGGATGGTGACTTCTTTACAAATCCGGCGTTGACCACTGCAATGGACAAAGTGTTAGAAAAGGGGACGGCGTTACACGTGGCGGGACTCTTGTCTCCCGGTGGCGTGCATAGCCACGAAATGCACCTGTTTACACTGATTGAAATGGCGGTGAAGCGGGGTATAAAAAAAGTGTTTCTGCATGCGATTCTGGATGGTCGGGATATGCCCCCACGCTCAGCTGAGCCGTCACTGGAAAAAGCAGATGCCCTGTTCAAACGTCTTGGTTGTGGTGCGGTCGCCACGGTCACCGGGCGTTATTTTGCTATGGATCGCGATAACCGTTGGGATCGTGTTCAGCAGGCCTATGATGTTATGACGTTGGGTCAGGGTGAATTTTATGCCCAATCAGCCCAACAGGCACTGGTGGAGGCCTATACGCGTGACGAAAATGATGAATTTGTAAAACCCACCGTGATTACTGATATGTCAGGTCATCCCAAAGGGGTGATCAGTGACGGAGATGCCATTATCTTTGCCAATTTTCGTCCGGACCGGGCTCGCGAAATTACCCGGGCGTTTACTGAGGGTGACAAATTTAGCGGTTTTCAGCGACAAAAACATCCTGAACTCTCCGCCTATGTGACCTTCACTGAATATGCAGCCGACATCGACGCGGTTTGCGCTTTCCCACCGACAGCGCTGCATAATGACCTGGGTGAGTATTTATCCTCGCTAGGTAAAACGCAGTTGCGTATTTCAGAAACGGAAAAATACGCGCACGTCACTTTTTTCTTTAATGGTGGACAGGAAGCTGTTTACCCGGGTGAAGAGCGTATCCTGGTACCCTCCCCTCAGGTAGCGACCTATGACCTGAAGCCAGAGATGAGTGCCTTTGAAGTCACTGATAAGCTTGTTGAAGCCATTAAGAGTCGTCGGTTTGACCTGATAGTGTGTAATTTTGCTAATGGTGACATGGTTGGGCATTCCGGTAAGTTTGATGCGGCTGTTAAGGCGGTTGAAGTGGTTGATCAATGCATTGGTCGGGTGCTTGAAGCGATGCGTTCAGTGCAGGGTGAAACGCTGATAACGGCTGATCATGGTAATGTTGAGATGATGCAGGATCCAGCAACAGGTCAACCCCATACCTCGCATACCATCTGGCCGGTTGCTCTTATTTATGATGGGCCTCGAGCCGCTTCGGTTCAATTGCGTGACGGTGCTTTATGTGATTTGGCTCCTACTTTGCTGTATCTGATGGATCTCCAGCCCCCTGAAGAAATGACGGGTAAATCTTTGGTTGATTTGAGCTGAATCGCCCGGTGTTCAAACGTGTTTTAATTTTTCTGTTGCCTTGGCTGCTGTTGTCTAGTTCAGCCTGGGCACAGGATCAGCAGGCAACACAGCAACAGCTTGATAGACTGAAGCAGGAAGTTGCACAGGTCCAACAACGTATCGCTAGGCAGGAGCGTGAGCGCCAGGATGAGCAGCAGGCGCTGGCTCAGGCTGAACGTTCGATAGGTCGAGTGGTGGCTGAGCTACGTACACTTGATCAGGAATTGCTGCAACTGGATGATGATATGCAAGGGTTGCAGAGCCAACGACTAGCGCTCGAGACGGGGTTGGCGGAGCGGCGTGAGTTGATTGAGCAACTGATTCAGGAACAATATCGTCAGGGCCGACAACCCCGCTTGCAATTACTGCTGAAGCAGGAAGATCCTGAGCGTCTCGATCGCATGTTGCGCTATTATGATTACATGAATGCTGAGTTGATAGAACAGTTGCAGGCTTATCAGCAGCAACTGAATAGCCTGGGAACAACACGTGCACAGATCGGGTCAACCGAACAACAAATAGCCACTCGGCGAGCTCAACTGGAGCTAGAGCAGCAGCAACTGGAAACAGCACGTGCTGATCGACAAGCAGCGGTGGCGCAGTTGGCCAGAGCGCAGCAGCAAGAGCAGCAGCGTCTTGCCGCATTGCGCCGTGACCAGCAGGCGCTTGAAGCTTTATTGGCAGATATTCAACGCTCTTTGGAAGCGGCGCGTCTTGCACAGGATAGCCAGGAATTTTCCAGGCTGAAGGAGGCTTTGCCTTGGCCATTGCAAGGACGCATACTACGGAGTTATGGCCATCAGCGTAGTGGCGTCGCTTTCGAAGGCTTGTTGATTGCTGCTCAGGCCGGCGCTGAGGTAAAAGCCGTGCATCATGGGCGAGTAGTTTTTTCAGACTGGTTACGTGGCTATGGGCTAGTGATGATACTGGATCATGGCTCAGGTTATATGAGCCTGTATGGTCAAAATCAAACCTTGTTGTTCGAACCCGGTGACTGGGTGACAACAGGGCAAACCATCGCTACGGCAGGTAATAGTGGTGGTAATGAAGAAACCGGACTTTATTTTTCTATCCGTCATCAGGGAACACCGGTAAATCCGTCTCAATGGCTGAAACAGCCTTAAACTGGCACCAAAGGATCGAGTTATGAAAGGTTTGCGCATCTATCAAGTTTTATTGCCGATTACACTGTTTGCGTTACTTTGTTCTCAGTTGGCGGTGGCGGAAGAAACCGAAACCGAAAACGAAACAGCATCTATTCCAGTAGAGGAGCTACGGTTGTTTGCTGAGGTATTTGACCGTATCAAGTCGGCTTATGTAGAGCCAGTATCGGATAAAAAACTGCTTGAGGATGCTATTCGCGGGATGCTCAGTGGCCTGGATCCTCATTCGGCCTATCTGGATGCCAAAGCCTATGAGAATTTACAGGTGCACACCTCCGGGCAGTTTGGTGGCTTGGGTATTGAGGTGGGTTTGCAGGATGGTTTTATCCGGGTCATCGCCCCGATTGATGATACGCCAGCTCAGCGAGCCGGTATCCAGGCTGGTGATCTGATCACCAAAATTGGTGATGAATCGATTCAGGGTGTCAGCCTCAATGAGGCGGTAGATAAAATGCGTGGTCAAATTGGCACCCGTGTCACCTTGACCTTGATGCGTGAGGGCATAGAGAAGCCGTTTGAGTTAACCCTGGAACGGGCGTCAATCAGCGTTACCAGTGTGCGGCATCGATTGCTGGAAACCAGTTACGGCATGATTCGTATTAGCCAGTTCCAGAATAATACCGCCGAGCAACTGACTCGTTCTATTGAAGCGTTGAAGGCCATGGGCGAGCTCAAGGGTATCGTTCTGGATCTGCGTAATAACCCGGGTGGGGTGCTTCAAGCAGCGGTTCAGGTGAGCGATGCGTTCCTGTCAGACGGTTTGATTGTTTATACCGATGGCCGTTTGCCTAATTCTGAGCTGAGTTTTAGTGCTACGCCGGAAACGGCAGCCGGGGATATTCCCGTGGTGGTACTGATTAATGCCGGTTCGGCTTCAGCGTCAGAAATAGTTGCCGGTGCTTTGCAGGATCACCGTCGGGCAATAGTAATGGGGACCGACAGTTTTGGTAAAGGCTCTGTTCAGACTATCTTGCCAGTGAGCGTTGATCGCGGCGTGAAATTAACCACTGCACGTTATTATACCCCCAACGGTCGCTCTATCCAGGCGGATGGTATACGCCCCGATGTGGTGGTGGAAGATGCACGCATTACCCGCATTGAGGAAACCGCAGGTCAACTTCGGGAGCGGGATTTAAGTGGCCATTTACTCGGCGAGGAACATGCTGAAACCAACGATGAGGCCGATGAAATGCTTGGCCAACGCGATTACCAACTTTATGAGGCGCTGAATCTGCTCAAAGCACTCAATATCCTGCGGTCGGATAAAGGCTGAGCCAGATTGAAACCTGGGATTTGTGCGGGTCTGGTGCTATGGGTTGGTATCTGGGCTTTGCCGTTAGGGGCTGAAGAGATTTCTCCCCGTATGGTACTGGTGATTGATGATCTGGGTCCGAACTTGTCTCAGGGGCAGGCGGTGATTGAACTGCCGGGGCCGCTGACCTACGCCGTGCTACCGTTTACGCCTCATGCGGAGCGTCTGGCTGTTTTGGCTGCAGAGCATGGCAAGGAAATTATTTTACATGCGCCCATGGCCAATATGGCTAATCTGCCACTGGGCCCTGGGGGGCTTTATCCACACTTATCGGAGCAGGAGTTTAAGCAGGTGTTGAACCGCAGCCTGGACTCCTTGCCACAGGCGCGAGGCCTGAATAATCACATGGGCAGCTTGCTGACTCGTCAGGAGCAACCGATGCGCTGGGTCATGGAGGTTGCCCGAGAACGCAATCTTTTCTATTTAGACAGCCGCACCACGGCTGAAACCCAAGCGGCGAATATAGCCAAAGAGGAGCATATCCCAGTATTGGAGCGTAAGGTGTTTCTGGATCATGAAGTGACTGCTGACTATGTTGAGCAGCAATTTCTGCATGCCATTGCCGTAGCTCAAGCTGAAGGCTCGGTAGTAGTAATAGGGCACCCATATCCAGTTACTCAAGCCTATCTTGAACAGGGATTACCCTTGCTGGATGAGTTAGGTATCCAGTTGGTGTCGGCTTCTGCTTTTCTGATGCAGGAAGCCGATCTGGAGCAGTTGCATCGTTATCAACAGGATGAAGCGCAAGCGGCTGATTCTCTATCCGTTTTGCGCCTCTCGCCGGAATAAACCCTCAGCCAGACGTGGCCATTGTTCCGGCCAGTGCTCGGTTGGTCGACGACGAAACTCGCTGCGCACAAACTGACGAATCTTACCTTCGGCAGTGGCTATCAGCAGGCTGGCACAAGAGCCTGCCGGAATGCGGGTACGAACCCCTTCTTTTTGCTCCGCTTCACGCATGATCTGCTTGAGCTGGGTCTCCATGCGCTCAAACAGTTGGTTGACCTGGCTACGCAGTCTATCCGTTTCACCTGACAGCGCATCGGCTGTCAGAATTCTGGCCATGCCGGGATTTTTCTCAACGAAAGCCAGTAACAGGGTTAACACCTGTTCACACTGACGAATACCATTGGCTTCTGAGGTAACAATCAGTCTGATCCGGGTAAACAGTGTCTCTTCGATAAAGCCAATCAGGCCCTCGAACATCCGTGCTTTGCTGGGAAAATGTCGGTAGAGCGCCGCTTCAGACACGCCAACCTCCCGGGCTAAAGCGGCGGTAGTGATGCGTTGCCCTGGGTTGACTTCCAGCATCTGTGCCAGCGCTTGAAGGATCTGCTCACGACGGGAGATTTTCAACTGCTGCTTATCAGTCATTCGTTTGATCCCTGAGGAATTATAAGGATTTATTGGTGATCAGGGTGCCGACACCTTCATCAGTGAAGATTTCCAGCATACAGGCATGCTCAACCCGACCATCGATGATGTGCGCTGTGTTTACACCGGATTTAACCGCACTTAGAGCACAATCAATTTTGGGTAGCATGCCACCGTAGATGGTGCCATCTTCTATCAGCGCATCGACCTGCCGAGTTGAGAGTCCGGTTAGGACCTTGCCCTCTTTATCCATCAGGCCAGCGATATTGGTTAACAGAATTAATTTTTCCGCCATCAGCACTTCTGCAACTTTACCCGCTACCAGGTCAGCATTGATATTGTAGGCATGGCCATCGGCACCCACACCAATGGGGGCGATGACTGGAATGAAGTCCGAATTTTCAAGCATATGCAGGACTTTTATATTAACGCTTTCCACTTCACCTACATGGCCTATATCGATAATTTCAGGAGCCTCCATTTCCGGGGTTTTATGCTTTACCCGCAATTTACGAGCACGCAACAGCTCACCATCCTTACCGGTCAAACCGATGGCCTTGCCACCGGCATTGTTAATCAGGCCAACGATTTCCTTGTTGACCATGCCGCCCAGTACCATTTCGACCACATCCATGGTTTTAGAGTCGGTGACCCGCATGCCGTTGACAAAGTGAGACTCAATTTTCAACTGCTCCAACAGATTACCTATCTGTGGGCCGCCACCGTGAACAACGATAGGATTCATACCGATCAGCTTCATCATGACAATATCGCGGGCAAAACTGGCCTTGAGCTTTTCGTCAGTCATGGCATTGCCACCGTATTTGATCACGATGGTTTTACCAGCAAATTTTTGAATGTAAGGCATTGCCTCGCTTAGAATTTTCGAGGTATCAATGGCTTGTTGGCGTGTCAGTGGCATAGTCATTACCTGGTTTAAAGTCAGTATTATTCGAGAGGGATCATCAGACTAGCATCAACCTGATGTAAGCGAGCCTGAAAGGCATCACGGATACGATTAAGGGCGGCATCTGTCTCAGCTTCAAAGCGCAGCACCAATACCGGTGTGGTGTTGGAGGCGCGAACCAGTCCCCAGCCATCGGCATAATCCACCCGTACACCATCAATATGACTGGTCTGACCGCCGTCGAAAGACAGCTTTTGCAGTGCTCCGACAATGGTGAACTTGTTGTCGTCACGCACTTCAATATTGATTTCCGGGGTGCTGATATCTTCCGGGTAGGCCTTGAAGATGTCTTCGGCGCTGTTTTCACGGGCCGACAGGATTTCCAGCAGGCGTGCGGCACTGTACAGGCCATCATCAAAACCGAACCAGCGTTCTTTGAAGAAGATATGGCCGCTCATTTCGCCTGCCAGTTGGGCACCACAGGCTTTCATCTGCTGTTTGATCAGTGAGTGTCCGGTTTTCCACATGGTGGCCTTGCCGCCAGCGGCTTCAATGATTTTAGGCAGCAGGCGTGAACATTTGACATCAAACAGGATTTCCGCACCGGGATTGCGGGCCAGTACATCTTCGGCAAACAACATCATCACCCGATCCGGATAGACGACATGCCCCTGGTCAGTTACAACACCGACACGGTCACCATCGCCATCAAACGCCAATCCAATATCTGCCTGATGGGTGGCAACGGCCTGGATTACATCCTGCAGATTTTTCAGTTTACCTGGGTCTGGATGGTGGTTAGGGAAGGTGCCATCGACATCACAGAATAACGGGATAATCTCACAACCCAGACGCTTAATCAGCTCCGGCGCCAGGTTGCCAGGGATGCCATTGCCGCAATCCACCACCACTTTAAGGGGGCGTTTCAGCACCACATCCGAGGTGATTCTCTGCAAATAGTCTTCAGAGATATCCTGCTGGGTTAGCTGCCCGCTGCCTTCTGTGTAATTCTGCTGCTCTATACGCTGGCGTAAGGCCTGAATGTCGTCACCTGACAGGGTGTGTCCTGCCATCATCATCTTAAAGCCATTGTAATCAGCTGGGTTGTGACTGCCGGTAATCATGATGCCGGTTTTATCGGCTTGCTGATGGGCCGCATAGTAGAGGGTTGGAGTCGGCACATAGCCTATATCCAGTACATCACAACCACCCGCTAACAGACCATCATTGAGCAGTTGCTTAAAGGCTGGGCTGGATAAGCGCCCATCCGCTGCGACAACAACCTGTTTCACACCCTGTTGTTGCGCTTGGGCAGCGAAGGCGCGACCAAGATGCCAGACCAGTGCGTCGGACAGAGCTGAGCCTGCAATACCGCGAATATCGTAAGCGCGGAAAACTTCGGTATCAAAATCAGTGAGTAAATAGTTCACGTCAACTCCATCTGTCAGTTTGAAAGTCATATTTAGTGGCGGCCTGAAGAGCCAAAGCCACCGTCTCCACGATCACTGTCAGTAAATTCACTGACGAGGTCAAAATCAGCTTGTACTACTGGTACTAGAACCAGTTGCGCCATGCGCTCGCCAGGTTCCATAACAAAGGCTGTATCCCCGCGATTCCAGCAGGATACGAATAATTGGCCCTGGTAATCAGAATCAATCAGGCCAACCAGGTTACCCAACACTATACCGTGTTTATGACCCAGTCCGGAGCGTGGCAGAATCATGGCACAGAGCTGCGGGTCTTCAATGTGTATGGCCAGTCCGGTAGGGATCAGTTCGGTTTGACCCGGTTGCAGTGTCAGGGCTTGATCCAGACAGGCACGTAAATCTAATCCAGCTGACCCTGGGGTAGCGTAGCTGGGTAGTGGGAAGCTTGTCCCGATTCTCGGGTCGAGGATTTTAACCTGTAGTTTTTTCATTAGCTGCCATCTGTTGGTTAAAGTGTTGGGCGATATGTTCGATAAGCTGTCGTGCCAACAGCCGTTTTGATGTTTGCGGTAAAGGTACTTCGCCGCTAGCACTGACCAGTGTTACCCGGTTATCGTCGCTGTTAAAGCCTATTCCCGGAACTGACACATCGTTAGCAATAATCAAATCAAGCTTTTTACGCTCCAGCTTGCTGCGTGCGTAACTCAGCAGATCGTGGGTTTCAGCGGCAAAGCCTACAGTAAAAGGTCGCTGAGATAAGGCGGCAACGCTGGCAATAATATCGGGGTTTTTGACCAGCCGTAGCTCCATGATCTCTTCGTTGCCCTTTTTGATTTTATGCTCAGCCACGGCAACGGGTCGGTAATCTGCAACGGCAGCCGCACCGATAAACAGGTCACAGCTGTTTATCCCTTCCAGTGATGCAGTCAGCATCTCTTCAGCCGTTTCAACCTGTATACATTCCACCCGTTCAGGCGCGGTCAGGTTGACCGGTCCACTGATCAGCTTGACGCGTGCCCCAGCATCAATAGCGGCTTGTGCCAGTGCATAACCCATTTTTCCGGAACTGTGATTGGATATAAACCTGACGGGGTCAAGGGGTTCGCGGGTGGGGCCTGCGGTAATGAATACCGTTTTACCACTGAGTGCCAGATACTCAAACTCGGCGGCGATGAGTTCAGCCAGTGCCTGAGGTTCCAACATTCGGCCAGGTCCAGTATCGCCACAGGCCTGCTCGCCTGAATCGGGACCAAATACTTTCATCCCCGTGGCTGTAAGTGAACCAATATTGCTTTGCGTATGTGGGTCCCGCCACATCGCCTGATTCATCGCCGGTGCCAGGCAAACCGGTGCTGTTGTTGCCAGACACAGGGTGGTCAGTAAGTCGTTACCCATACCTGCCGCACAGCGGGCAATAAAGTCAGCGCTTGCGGGTGCTATCAGAATCAGGTCAGCCCATTTTGCCAGCTCTATATGCCCCATGCCGGCTTCTGCCTCTGGATCCAGCAGATGGAGGTGTACCGGGTGGCCGGAAAGTGCCTGGAGTGTCAGCGGGGTAATAAATTCCGTCGCGGCAGGCGTCATCACGATACGCACATCGGCACCTGCTTTTTTCAGCAGGCGGGTTAGCTCGGCACTTTTGTAGGCCGCTATTCCACCGGTGATTCCGAGCAGAATGTGTCTGTTAGTAAGTCTATGCATACCCGGGAGGTCCGAAGATTCCATGCAATTAAATAAGACGCTAAGATACCATCTCATTGTGCATTTGCGTAGAGCAGGGCAGGACAGATCTTGCTCCTGTCTATCATAAGTAAGTGACTCTGGCCATTCGGGACGGGTCTGAAGCGGTTTGGCAATAGCAGCGATGTACTGCAACCTTTAGAGGCTAAGCATATGAAAAAGCAATCGATTGTATTTCTGCTGTTAATCGTCGCGTTTGTATTGTCAGGCTGTAGTATTTTTAATGGCGTAAAGTATTACGCTAAAAGCGATTATTCTTTTTATAATGAAAGTTTCGAACTGAGTGAAGAGTCATTACTAAAAACAAATGGAGTATATGTCTTAGAAAGTATTTGGTCTAGTGTTGATGATAAGATCAATAGAGAGGAGCGAAATAAATCCCTTTATATATTTCATAAAACTGGGCAGTCTAATATGATAATGATGCCCAGTGTTAGCTCTGTGCCTGATTATAGAGAAGTGGTTATGAAGAACTATAATCGAACTGAAAATAACGAAAATATTGGCACATTGTTTCAGGGGTATTATCGACTGCAAGGCAATAAAATTATCATAGAAAATGCCAATTCGGCGCTAAGACGATTTAATTATAGTTATGGTTATATTGAAAATAATAAGTTGATAATTGTAAAGCCCAATTCTTTGCAGGGTGATGGGAAATTTGAAGATAGGTACTTTTTACAAACCTATAAAGAAGTGTACGTATTTGTACCAGTAGAAAACTTAGAGTCAGTTTTACCTAATTGGTAAATTTTTTTTGTGTGGCCAGTAGAAACAATATTATTTTATCCCGAAAAAAGTCCACTTCCGCATTGCTTTAGCTCCATCCTTTAACCCAATCACCTGAAAATCTGTCGATGTCCATGTCTATTAAAGGTTCCATACAATTAAATAGGACGCTAAGATATTACCTCATTGTACATTTGTGTAGAACAGGGTGGGAAGGATCTTGCCCTAGTACACCATAAGGAGGTGAATATGACCATTCGGGACTGGCCAGAAGCTGAACGGCCGAGAGAGAAACTCTTGGCGCAGGGAGCAACTGCGCTTTCTGATGCAGAGCTTCTGGCGATTTTTCTGCGCACGGGCATCAGCGGCAAAACGGCGGTGGATCTGGCACGTGAGCTACTGAACCACTTTGGGGGCTTACGACCGCTGATGGAGTGCAGTGAAACGGCTTTTTGTCATGCGCCGGGGCTGGGTCGGGCCAAGTACGCACAGTTACAGGCCGTGATGGAGATGTCGCATCGTCATCTCCAAGCGTCTTTGGTGAGAGATTCGGCATTGGAAAGCCCTCAAGCGGTTCGACAATACCTGTCGGCGCGACTGCGTCATGAAGCTCGGGAGGTGTTTGCTTGTTTGCTGCTGGATAATCGCCACCGGGTGATACGCTATGAGGCGCTGTTTTACGGCACGATTAATGCCGCCTCGGTCTACCCTCGCGAAGTCGTCAAACTGGCGTTGGAGTGCAATGCGGCCGCTGTGATCCTGTCTCACAATCACCCATCCGGTGTTGCTGAACCGTCGCAGGCTGATCGGCAAATTACCGAAAGGCTCTGTGAAGCTCTGTCTGTGGTGGACATTCGCGTGTTAGATCATATGGTCATAGGCGATACCGACGTGGTGTCTTTTGCCGAGCGCGGTTGGCTGTAGCTGACTGCTTTGGGGTAAACCAACCGCACCTGGTGATGCGGGTCGGTTGGGTGAATTATTCGCTGGGGTATTCAACCAGTATGTCTTCATCGCGCATAATCATCTGACATGCCAGCCGCCAGGGAGATGGCGGAATGTCATCAACAAGCATCTGTTCAATCTGTTCCTGACTGACTTTACCCATCTCTTTCAGCACAGCTGTTTCGCGTGGATTTAAGGGTCCACCCATTGGGCGAGTTTGATCCAGGCTGGTGACTTCAACCAGGCAAGTGCCACATTCGCCATTCTGGCAGCCAAAGTCGATTGGAATGTGATTTTCTTTTGCCATTTGTAAAATGGTTTGTGTGTGGCTGCCAGCGACTGCATAGGTGCGCTTATCCTGATGCAGGCTGCTTTTAAAGGTTACATGTGCCATAAGTCGTGTTCCTCGTTGTGGTGACAGGTGTTGTGGTGCGAATGACGGCCTTGAGTGGGTCATGCCCAGTAAAAGCAATTTTTGTACCAGACAGGTTTTTGCCAGACTTGTTGGCTGATGCCTCCAGAATAGCCTCAGGTTTGTCGCTTTCTTGCTGTGTTAAATCGGCTTTTTGTCAGGTTTAGCCCCAAGTATGCAGCAAACCTGACAAAAAAATATTGTTGTTACACGGCTGTGCGTTGAAGATGGGGTAATGCTGCTATACTGACTATTGCTGGATGGTTGAATGGCATTAGCCATTGACCTACTGCAGACAATAGAGGTTAAAAGTTTATGAAAAAGCAATCGATTGTATTTCTACTGTTAATGGTCGCATTTGTATTGTCAGGCTGTAACACCGTTGAGGGCGTAGGTAAGGACGTGCAGCGTGGTGGTGAAGCCGTGGAAGATGCTGCTAAGTGATCTTGATTTACCTCTGTATCTAGAGGGCGCTACTGCCTGCAGCCTAAGTTTTTTGGTGGTGTTTAGTTTCAGTTAATTATGACTGGTGAAAAAATCATCAGAAAGCTGGCTTATGTGCTTTAATTGAGTATAATATGCGCCCTTCTATCCCTTAATGGTATGGTATTCTGTCTTGTATATGGGACGCTCCGCCTGAGAGAGTGGTGTTTTTACTCTCAATAAACATCGGATAGGGTTATAGTAACTTACAGAATCAGGATTGATGTCATGTCTCGAGTTTGCATGGTAACGGGTAAACGCCCGATCACCGGAAACAATGTTTCCCACTCAAATCGTAAAACGCGTCGTCGTTTTTTGCCAAACCTGCATTGGCACCGTTTTTGGGTTGAAAGCGAAAACCGCTTTGTACGTCTGCGTGTGTCCTCTAAAGGTATGCGTATCATTGATAAAAAGGGTATCGATCCAGTTCTGACTGAACTGCGTGCCCGTGGCGAAAAGGTTTAAGGAGCTAGACGATGGCAGCAAAAGGTGCTCGTGAGAAGATTCGCCTGGTTTCCTCAGCCGGAACAGGTCACTTCTACACAACTGACAAAAACAAGCGTAACACCCCGGATAAATTCGAATTCAAGAAATACGATCCGGTTGTTCGCAAGCATGTGATCTACAAAGAAGCTAAAATCAAATAATTGATTCTGGATCTTCTTAACAAAGCCCGGACCTGGTTCCGGGCTTTGTGCGTTATGGGGTTTGAAAAATGCTGATTCGATTTGTCCCCCTTATTTTCGTATTACTCTGGAGTACGGGCTTTATCGGTGCGCGCTATGCGCTGCCCTGGATAGAGCCCTTTAACCTGCTTTTTATCCGCATGGTGATCACGTTAGCGGTATTCTTGCTGCTGATTCTGGTATTGCGCGCACGTTGGCCAGGGCCTCGTCAGGCCGGGCATCAGATGGTTGTAGGACTGTTGATCCATGGCGTTTATCTTGGGGGGGTGTTTGCTGCAATAAAGTTGGCGCTGCCTGCCGGTGTAACCGCGCTGGTAGTTGGTTTACAGCCACTACTAACCGCTTTACTCGCCTGGGTTGGTATGGGGCAGCAGTTGCGCCGTATTCAGTGGCTGGGGCTGGTCGCTGGCTTACTAGGCGTTTCCCTGGTGCTCAGCAGTGGGCTGATGGCTCAGAGTTTTGTAGTTCATCCTCTGGCCTTGGTTGCGGTCTTGCTGTCACTGCTCAGTATTTCTATCGGCACGTTGTATCAGAAAAAATTTGGTGGGCAGACGGACCTGCTGACAGGTTCTTTTTATCAGTATCTGGCAACGGCGCTGTGTATGGCGGTACTGGCATATAGCTTTGAAACACGCGAAGTTATCTGGCATCCCGACTTGATACTGGCGCTATTGTGGCTAGTGTTTGGATTGTCTGTCAGTGCTATTCTCCTGTTAATGCTGATGATCCGTTTGGGCGAGGTGTCCCGCGTTGCCAGTTATTTCTACCTGGTGCCGCCCTTGACAGCCATCGAGGCCTGGTGGCTGTTTGATGAGCAGTTAAGTGGTGTTGCGCTGCTGGGTATTTTAATTACCGTGACCGGTGTTTATCTGGCGTTGAAAAAACCTGCTGTGAAATCGAATTCTGGAGTGGAGTGATGCATGCCTGAATTGCCAGAGGTTGAAACCACCTGTCGAGGTATTGCTCCTCATACCGAAGGCCAAAGAGTGGTTGCGCTGCATGTGCGTCAGCCGCAGTTACGCTGGCTTGTACCTGAACAGTTGGTACGGCAGCTGCCGGGTCAGGTGGTGTGCCGGGTGCATCGGCGAGCCAAATATATACTATTGGCAATGCCGCAGGGTGATTTACTCATTCATCTGGGGATGTCGGGGAGTCTGCGGGTATTGCCAGCCGGAACCCCGGCACTCAAGCATGATCACGTAGATCTGGAATTCAGTAATGGGCAATTGATTCGCTTAACTGATCCTCGACGCTTTGGTGCGGTGTTATGGCAAGATGCTGGCTCAGTCCATCCGCTACTACAGACACTTGGGCCTGAGCCGCTTAGCGAAGCTTTCGATGTCGATTATCTGGCTAATTGCTGTAAAGATAGAAAGCAGTCAATTAAACAACGTATCATGGATAACCATGTAGTTGTTGGGGTCGGGAATATTTATGCCAGTGAGGCGCTGTTTGCGGCTGGTATAGATCCCCGTCGTGCCGCGGGCCTGGTTTCCCGGAGGCGTCTGGGAAAGCTGGTGGTGGAAGTCAAACGGGTGCTGAGCTATGCCATTGAGCGTGGGGGCACAACCCTGCGAGACTTTGTTGGCGGTGACGGTAAGCCCGGTTACTTTCAGCAAGAGCTATACGTTTATGGTCGTAAAGGGTCGCCTTGTCGATGTTGCGGCAGTATCCTCAAAGAGGTCCGATTGGGTCAGAGAAGCAGCGTGTTTTGTGCAGAGTGCCAGAGCTGATCCCTTAATGAACTAGGTGTATGAATTCATGAATAGTTTTTTCGATCCGGTAGGTTTGATGTCTGATAAGGTAAATGAGTCTCCAGAAAGCCGGGAGTTGCTCCGGGACAAACTCGGGTTGCACCGATTTCTGGCGCATCGGGAAGTGCTGGTGCTGGGTGATCAGCAGGTACATTGTGAGCTCTATAGTCACAGCAAAACAGCGCCGGTGATCATTTTTCTACCGGGAATTGGTACCTATTGTGAGTTGTACGCTGAATTACTGGCCGGTATCAGTGCCCAAGGGTTTAATGTGGTGGGCATTGATTTGCGAGGTCATGGCTACTCAGGTGGCACTCGCGGTGATTACCGTGTTGAGCAGGTTATGGAAGATATGAAACTGGTTGTCGATAACCTGACACAGCGTTTCACCGGCCCCGTGGGTGTGTATGGATACTCTATTGGAGGCTTGCTGGCGGTAGCCTTTGCTGAGAGAGATACGCGGGTTAAATCTGTATTGTGCGGCACCTTACTGGTAACGGAGATCGCACCGGATCTGATTCATCAGTTTGGTTGGAGTATGACCTGGGGTAGTGCGATATTCTTCCCACAGTTAAAAGTCCCAATGAAAAGCTTTATTGATTATGAGCAGCTGTTGGAAGGCCATCCGGCAGCAACTGAAATCAGTCAGGATCCACGTATCGTTTATGACTATCCGCTGGGTACGCTGGCCAGTTTGTTCACCCATAGCAGTGGTACGATGACTAAACGCTATGACTTTAATGCCGCGATTATTCATGGCGAAAGGGATGAGGTCTTGCCGCTGCAATACTCCAAGCAGGTCGTGGCGGCTATGACGCACCCGTTTGAACTGATTGAGCTCAAGGGGGAAGGGCACATGATTCCTTGGGATAATCCTACGAAACTGGTGAGTGAAGTCAGTAAATGGTTTGCACGCTCGCTGACATAAAACCGTAATCTGCCATTCATCTGTATGTCACTTTTACAGCGGCATAATGCCATCATGCAATTCAAAGCAGGATGGCAGCATGCACAATACACTGGAAAAACTCAGTGCCGCTGATACCCGGGTTTTTTTCTGGTTCAGTGGCTATAGGATATTCCGGCCGGTTGAACACGCCAGTCGTTGGGTGTCTCGCTGTGGTGATGGTTACCTTTATGGCCTGGCTGGCATACTGCTATTGTTGTTGGAGCCTCTGCAGGGGCGGCAGTTTTTTGCAGCAGGGGCGTGGGCTTTTACGCTGGAACTACCTCTGTATCTGCTATTGAAAAACACTATTCAGCGCGACCGGCCTTGTCATGTACTTTCACAAATCGAGGCGTTGATCAAGCCCTCAGACAGGTTCAGCTTTCCATCCGGCCATGCGGCAGCGGCTTTTTTGTTCGCGACTGTAGTCTCAGCTTTTTATCCACAAGCCGCTGTAATTGTTTATATACTGGCGGGTATTGTCGGGTTGTCCCGTGTACTGTTAGGCGTACATTATCCAGCTGATATATTGGCCGGTGCGTTGCTTGGCTATGTATCGGCAGAGTTAGTGCTGGTGTTTCTGGGTCATTAATTAATGCGCATACTCTACGCGGTACAGGCAACCGGTAACGGCCATATCACCCGTGCCAGAGCCATGTTGCCTGCTCTACAGCAAGCGGGGATCTCGGTTGATTTTTTGTTCAGCGGCCGAGCTCGTGAGCAGTTGTTTGACATGCAATGCTTCGGCGACTTTCAGCACTATCAGGGTTTCACCTTTAAGACTGAGGCGGGTAGCGTCAAGCGCTGGCAAACACTTAAGGCGGCCCGTATCGCACAATTCTTTTCAGATGTCCGTTGTCTGGATTTAAGTGGCTATGATTTGCTGTTGAATGACTTTGAGCCGGTGACGGCCTGGGCGGCCAGGCGGCAGAAGTTACCGAGTCTCGGGCTAGCCCATCAGTATGCCTTGCGCTACGACTTACCTGGTACACGCAAGGCCTTCTGGCTTAAGCAGGCAATAGATACTTTCACTCCACTGGATCGTTATCTTGGGGTACATTGGCAAGCTTTTGAGCAACCTATTCTGCCACCCTTGCTGGCACTTAACGCTACAGCTCCGACACTATCTGCCGATCAGCAACAGCTATTTGTTCTGGTCTACTTGCCCTTTGAGTTGACGGAGCAGGTGCTGCATTGGCTGCAGTCAATGCCAGGTTACAGGTTTAAGCTGTATGCTGACGTACCTGAAGTGGCTGATCTGGGAAATGTGACGGTCAGACCGCTTAGTCGGGAAACTTTTCCTGCAGATTTGCATCAGAGTGATGGTGTTATTTGTAATACCGGTTTTGGTTTGTGTAGTGAGGCTTTGATGTTGGGAAAAAAAATCCTCACCAAGCCCTTGTCGGGTCAGATTGAGCAATACTCAAATGCCTGTATACTGGAGAAGATGCGACGTGCCACGGTGATGCAGTCCTTTGATAAAAAGCTGGCACTAGGTTGGCTGGAGCAGCCCAATGTGGCACCCGTGGTTTATCCAGATGTTGCTTGGCACCTGGCCAGATGGTTGCAGGCCGACACAGACTTGCAAGGAACACAATTGGTTTCACGAGTATGGCAGGAAGTAAATCAGAGCTTTATGTAGAATTAAGAAAATCCTGCAGTTTTCTGATTTTCAAAGCTAAAAGGTAAAGGGGGCGCATTATCCGTAATGCGCCCCCTTTATTGGCGGTCCTTTTCCGTGCGATCCCGAACATCATGTTCTTGCTATCCCGGCATCCTTGGTCGCTGTGCTTGCCATCCGTTTATTCAGTCCATGAACAGGAGATCCATGGAGCTTATTATGCCAGTCACACAGAAAGTTGATATAGGAGTTTTTCCTAAAAATCAGTTTTTTTGAAAAAATCTCTATTTTGTCACTTGAGGTTTTTGTCATACTCCTGTCATGTTTTATTCGTTCAATAGCTAGCTTCAAAGGAGCCTAACGTGGGATTTAATAACAGTCAGCGCTACTTCCCGGAAACTCGCATGCGTCGTATGCGTGTGGATGATTTTTCCAGACGCCTGATGCGTGAGAACAGGCTGACTCCGGATGACTTGATTTACCCGGCTTTTGTTATCGAAGGTCAGGGCCAGCGTGAAGCGGTTGCTTCCATGCCGGGTGTAGAGCGGTTGAGTATTGATTTGATGGTGAAGCAGGCGCGTGAACTGGTCGATCTGGGCATCCCTGCCATCGCCTTGTTCCCGGTAACACCCTTGTCTGCTAAGTCTGAGCTGGCTGAGGAAGCATTTAATCCTGATGGCCTGGCGCAGCGTGCGGTGCGTGCGATTAAAGATGCCTGCCCATCATTGGGGGTGATTACCGATGTAGCTCTGGATCCTTTTACGACACATGGGCAGGATGGCATTATTGATGAAACCGGTTATGTGTTGAATGATCGCACTGTTGAAACGCTGGTAGCTCAGGCGCTATCTCATGCTGAGGCTGGCGCTGATATCGTTGCACCCAGTGATATGATGGATGGGCGCATAGGCTATATTCGCGCTACACTGGAAGAACAAGGCTATGTTAATACGCGTATCATGTCCTATGCAGCCAAGTATGCCAGTGCTTACTATGGTCCCTTCCGCGATGCTGTAGGTTCAGCCGCTAACCTGGGTAAAGGCAATAAATTCAATTATCAGATGGACCCAGGCAACAGTGATGAAGCCCTTCATGAAGTGGCACTGGATCTGGCTGAAGGTGCTGACATGGTGATGGTGAAGCCGGGCATGCCCTATCTGGACATTGTACGGCGCGTAAAAGACGAGCTGAAAGTGCCGGTATTTGCGTATCAGGTGAGTGGCGAATATGCGATGCACATGGCCGCCTTCCAGAATGGCTGGTTGGATGAACAGAGTGTGATGTTGGAGTCACTGATAGCTTTCAAGCGCGCAGGTGCTGATGGCGTATTGACCTATTTTGCAGTTAACGCAGCGCGTGCGCTGAATTGAGGAGATAAGAATGAGCGAAATGAGCATCGATCAGGCTGAAGTGGAAGCCACAGCGGCAACTGCTTTATTGGAGAGTCGAGAAATTTTACCGACGATTGAGCCGATCGAAGAGGTGCCTGTTGATCTGAAGGCATCGGAGCTGTACATCAACCGTGAGCTGAGCCACCTGCAGTTTAATGTCCGGGTGTTGGAGCAGGCGTTAGATGAAGGCTACCCGTTACTTGAACGTCTGATGTTTCTGCTCATTTTTTCCAGTAATCTGGATGAGTTCTTTGAAATACGTGTCGCTGAACAGTTGCGACAGCTCAAATATGGGCGTGAAGATGTCGGCCCTGATGCCATGTATCCACAGAAAGTACTGGAGAAAATTCGCGAAATCTGTGAAATCAACGTTGATCGGCAGTATAAAATACTCAATGAGATTATGTTTCCAGAGATGGAGGCACAAGGAATACGGTTTCTGCGCCGGGGCAATTGGGATACTGAGCAGCGTCGCTGGGTCAAAGAGTATTTCGAAGAAAAAATCCTGCCGGTCATCAGTCCAATCGGGCTGGATCCTTCTCATCCGTTTCCTCGACTGGTCAACAAAAGCTTAAACTTCATTGTGCAGTTGGAAGGAAAGGATGCCTTTGGGCGTGAAACCGGGTTGGCCATTATTCCCGCACCTCGTTCCCTGCCACGGCTAATACGCATGCCCGATGAGCTGTGTGAACCGGGCGATAATCTGATTTTTCTGTCCTCGGTTATCCATGAATTTGCCGATGACCTGTTCCCCGGGATGAAAGTGCGCGGCTGTTATCAGTTCCGCATTACCCGTAATGCCGACCTGAGTTTTGATGTTGAAGAAATAGAGGATCTGGCCCGTACCTTGCGTGGCGAGCTTCACTCGCGTAAATACGGAGATGCGGTCAGGCTTGAAGTGGATCAGCGTTCACCGGAAGAGCTGATCAGTGTGTTGATGGCTGAGTTCAAACTGGAGGAAAATCAGGTCTATCGGGTCAATGGGCCGGTGAACCTGAGCCGCCTGATGGCCGTGCGCGATCTGGTGGATCATCCCAACCTGCGCTGGAAACCCTTTACTCCGGGTGTGCCGGGTAAGCTGAAAACTGAAAAAGATGTGTTTGCCATTTTACGTCGCAATGATCAGCTGTTGTTGCACCCTTTCCAGTCCTTCACCCCGGTGATCGACTTATTGCGTCAGGCGGCTAAAGATCCGGATGTTATTGCGATCAAACAAACGCTTTACCGCACTGGCGTAAAATCCGATATAGTAAATTCTCTGGTGGAAGCGGCCCGCAACGGTAAAGAAGTTACTGTGGTGATCGAACTTCGGGCCAGATTTGATGAAGAGAGCAACCTGCAGTTAGCAAGCCGTTTGCAAGAAGCCGGTTGTCTGGTGGTATACGGTGTGGTGGGGTATAAAACCCATGCCAAGATGATGCTCATCATCCGCCGGGAAGGCAATAATCTGGTGCGTTACTGTCATCTGGGGACGGGTAATTACCACTCCGGAACGGCACGTTTGTATACCGATTACAGCTATATGACCAGTGACAAGGATGTCGGTGAAGATGTTCACAAGGTGTTCCAGCAATTAACAGGTATGGGCAAGATTCAGAAGCTGAAAAAGCTCTTTAATGCTCCCTTCACTCTGCATGCACGTATGTTGGAATTGATGCAGAATGAGATACGTAACGTGCAGGCTGGCAAAGAAGGTCATATCATTATCAAGGTGAATGGTCTGACTGAGCCGAAGTTGATTCGGGGCTTGTACGAAGCATCGCAGGCGGGAGTGAAAATTGATCTGATTATCCGTGGAATGTGCCGGTTGCGTCCTGGTTTGCCGGAAATTTCGGATAATATTCGGGTACGCTCCATTATCGGACGTTTCTTGGAGCACACACGGGTTTACTACTTTGCTAATGGTGGTGATCCTCTGGTGTACTGCAGCAGTGCAGACTGGATGGAACGCAATATGCTCAACCGGGTTGAAACCGGGTTCCAGTTGACTGGCAAGAATGCTGAGCGTATCGTGCGTGAACTGGAATATTATATGCGTGATAACTGCCAGAGTTGGGAGTTGCACTCAGATGGCAGCTATACGCTACTGCAGCCTCAGGAAGGTGAAGAGCGCTTCAGTGCTCAACAGGTGTTGCTGGAAGAGTTTGCTAAAGTTTAATACTCTGGTATTGACTGCTACTGGTGAAATCAGGCAGGGCCATCTACCTCACGTCTAAGGAAACTGCATGACACTCACAGAGCTACGCTACATCGTTACCCTGGCGCAGGAACAACATTTTGGTCATGCCGCGGAGCGATGTTTTGTGTCTCAGCCTACTCTGTCGATTGCGGTAAAGAAACTGGAAGACGAATTGGGTGTGGCACTGTTCGAGCGTAGTAAAAGTGCTGTACGGGTCACGCCAGTGGGTGAAAAGGTGGTGCGCCAGGCACAAACCGTGCTGGAGCAAGCTGAAGCCATCCGCGAGATGGCCAAAGCTGGCAAGGATCAACTGGCCAGCCCACTGCGTGTAGGGGCTATTTTTACCATCGGTCCCTACCTGTTTCCATCGTTGATTCCGCAGGTGCAGCAGCTGGCTCCGCAGATGCCGCTCTACATTGAAGAAAATATGACCGAAACCCTGCGCGGAAAAATCCGTAACGGTGAGTTGGACGCGATTATCATTGCCTTGCCTTTCAATGAACCCGATGTGCTGACCCGGCCCGTCTATGACGAGCCCTTCCAGATGGTGCTTCCAAAAGGGCATGCGCTAAGCAAGCAAAAAACTATCAGTCCTTCGTCAATGGGGGATCTGCGAATGTTGTTATTGGGTGAAGGGCACTGCTTCCGGGATCAGGTACTGGAAGCCTGTCCTACCCTCAATCAGTCTTTCCACAATCAGCACACCGTCACTGAGGGCAGTTCGCTGGAAACGATTCGTATGATGGTTGCTTCGGGTTTGGGTTGCAGTGTTTTGCCACAGTCGGCGATAGAGGGGCACCCCTCCAGTAAGTTGGTTGAGGTGCGTCCTTTTACCGATCCGAAACCTATGCGTACTGTCGCAATCGCCTGGCGTGCCAGCTTTCCCCGGCCTCAGGCCATAGAAATACTGGTGCAGGCTGTAAATCGTTGTCAGATTCGGTCGCCCCTCTTGGAAGTCTGATGTCAGGGAAGCCAATCAGGGAGCTCAAAGGGGTCGGAACAGCTCTGGAACTTAAGCTGACCCGGTTGGGTATTCTGACGCTGCAGGATTTACTTTTTCATCTGCCGTTACGCTATCAGGATCGTACGCATATCCGTCCCATGGCATCACTGCAACCAGGCGATGAGGGGGTTGTTGAAGGTGAGGTGCGTCTGGTGGATGTGGTTACCGGGCGTCGCCGCAGTCTGTTGTGCCGTTTGCAGGATGGTACTGGGCAACTCACACTGCGCTTTTTTCACTTCAGTGCCGGGCAGAAAAATGCCTTAAAACCCGGTGTGCGGATGCGTGCCTTTGGTGAAGTGCGTCCCGGTAGTGCCGGACTGGAAATGATTCATCCGGAATATCAGCTGCTAGCCTCTAGCCAAACACCACCACTTCCTGAGCAGGCGTTGACACCGGTTTACCCATTAACCGAAGGGCTTACTCAGCCGCGCTTGCGCAATCTGATAGGGCAGGCGCTAGAGCAGCTCAGTCAGGCGGAGTTGCCAGATTTTTTGCCCACTGAATTACGTCGATCAAGTGCGTTGCCTGAGCTGAACCAGGCATTGCGTTATCTGCACCACCCGCCGCCAGAGGCTGATCAGCAGGCTTTGTTGGAGGGGCGACATCCGGCTCAGCGTCGCCTGGCACTGGAAGAGTTACTGGCGCATCATTTGTCACTTATCCGCGTACGACAGCGTATTCAGCATCAGGGCAGTTGGTCTTTACCGCCTGCTATGGATTTACAACAAGCCTTTTTACAGCGTTTGCCGTTTGCATTAACCGCCGCTCAGCAGCGCGTTATCGCTGAAATTGCTCAAGACCTGTCTACGGATGTACCGATGCTACGTCTGGTGCAGGGCGATGTTGGCTCAGGTAAGACGCTGGTAGCCGCACTGGCCGCAGTGCAAGCCATCGCCGCTGGATATCAGGCCGCTATTATGGCACCCACCGAAATCCTCGCAGAGCAGCATTTTCTTGCCTTCAGTCAGTGGTTTGAACCCTTAGGTATTCAAGTTGCCTGGTTGGCGGGCAAGGTTAAAGGCAAGCAGCGCAGTCAGCAGTTGGAGTCGATTTCGCTGGGTACGGCCGCACTGGTGGTGGGCACCCATGCACTGTTTCAGGATGAAGTGAAATTTGCGCGGCTGGCGCTAGTGGTAATCGATGAACAGCATCGCTTTGGTGTGCATCAGCGTTTGAGTCTGCGTGAAAAGGGCCGCGATGGCATCCGGGTACCACACCAACTGATTATGACCGCTACACCGATTCCGCGAACGTTAACTATGAGTGCCTATGCCGACCTGGATTGCTCAGTAATTGATGAATTACCGCCAGGCCGTACTCCGGTGAATACCCGTGTTATTTCTGACACACGACGTGATGAGGTGGTGGCACGGGTGCGTGAGGCCTGTGCCCAAGGGCGGCAAGCCTACTGGGTCTGTACCCTTATTGATGAATCTGAGGCACTGGAGTGTCAGGCAGCGGAGGTTACTGCTGAACAGTTATCACTACAGTTACCGGAATTACGCATCGGCTTGGTGCATGGTCGTATGAAAGCGGCTGAGAAAGCCGCTGTCATGGTGGCTTTCAAAGCGGCTGAATTGGATCTTCTGGTCGCCACGACTGTGATTGAAGTGGGAGTGGATGTCCCCAATGCCAGTTTAATGATTATTGAAAATCCAGAGCGCCTCGGGCTGGCACAGTTACACCAATTGCGTGGTCGGGTGGGTCGGGGCTCCATCGAGAGCTTCTGTGTGCTCATGTACCATGCGCCCTTATCCCGGCAGGGGCGCGAGCGCCTGCAGGTGATGCGGGAAACCACCGATGGATTTCGTATCGCTGAAAAAGATCTGGAGTTGCGTGGACCCGGTGAAGTGCTTGGCACTCGGCAGACAGGGATGATGCAGTTTCGTATCGCAGATCTTGAGAGGGATGCAGACCTGCTACCTCAGGTTAAAATCCTGGCCGCTAATCTTAGTGATCGTCCGCAGGTGACGGATGCACTGATTCTACGCTGGATGGGCAGCAGTGAAACCTATGCTCAGGTATAATTGCCATTTTTGACCAGCGACAAGGTACGGACTCAGCATGCAACCGACACCCGAACAACTGCAGATTATTACCCGCCAACTGGGGCGCAAGCCCAGAGGGATTGCTGCTATTGCGCATGCCACGTCCGAGGGAGTTCCTGTTGTGCTGCAAATGCGCTCTCTGGTCGCTGACAAGCCCTTTCCAACCCTCTACTGGCTGTGCAGCCAGGATCTGGACAAAGCTATAGCGCGCATCGAAAGTACTGGCTGGATCAAAGCTCTGGAAGACGAGTTGCAGCAGGATGATGCACTTCGAGAAGTCTATAGACAGCAGCAGATTGCCTACGTAGAACAGCGCTGGCAATTAATGCAAGCGGATGATCGTGCACGGATTGACGCGCTTGGTTTTCTGGAGTTGTTCAATAAGCTGGGAATAGGGGGGATCGCCCAGTGGGATAAAGTACGTTGTTTGCACATGCAGTACGCACATCATCTGGTGGCTGAAAATCTGGTAGGCCAGCGTATGGATGCAGAGTTTGGTCTGGATCAGCTATCGATCAGCTTTTGATAAGCTCTGCCGTCGGGATAAAGGGCGTGGACAGCGGAAACTGCCCACGAGACCCTTATGACTTACCAGTCAACTGCTTATATTTGTCCATCAGCATCTCTTCGGTCTCGACATGGTCGGGATCTTTAGGGATGCAATCGACCGGGCAGACTTCAACACACTGAGGTGTATCGTAGTGTCCGACACATTCGGTACATTTGTTCGGATCGATTTCATAAATTTCTTCGCCCGGATAAATTGCCTCGTTAGGGCATTCCGGTTCGCATACATCACAGTTGATGCATTCATCGGTGATGATCAAGGCCATGCGGCTACCTCATTGACTCGTTATACGGTTTTTGAACTCAGGTATGCTATCAGCGCATCTGACACTTTCGGGTGTACAAACTGGCTGACATCTCCACCTAATGAAGCTATCTCTCTAATGAGTGTAGAAGAGATATAGGTAAGGTGTTCAGCCGGTGTTAGAAACAGACTTTCGACATCTGGACTCAGCTTCCGGTTCATATTTGCCAGCTGAAATTCATATTCAAAGTCAGAAACAGCTCTCAGTCCTCGCAGAATGATATTAGCACCTTCGCGTTGAATCAGTTCAGCCAGAAGGCAGTTAAAGCCTACAACACGTATATTGGATAGATGGCTGAGCGAGGTCTTTGCCAGCGAAACCCTGAGATCCAATGGCAGCAGTGGGCTCTTTTTCGGGCTTTCTGCTACGGCAACAACAACCAGATCAAACAGCTTGCTGGCACGTTCAACCAGATCTGTGTGTCCATTAGTGATCGGATCAAAGGTACCGGGGTAGACTGCCGTATTCATAGTATCCTCAGGGATTCTGCTGAGTATTTGCGCGGATGTTAACGGAAACGCCCGCAAGGCACAAATACAAAAATAGCATGTCCTGAGCTAAATCAGTAATAAATGCAATAGACCTATAAATTCTGGTTATATAATAGGGCGGTGTTTTCTTAGATCGCTATCGGCTTGGTGTATGACACTTTTGTTAAATAAATACTTCTTGCTTGCAAAACAGTAGATTAAGCACCTACATTTATACATGGTTATGATAATTTAAATAAATGGCACTTGATCGAGGGAAAGTCATGCCCAGGCGTACAAAAGAAGAAGCGGAACAAACACGTCGCATGTTGTTATCCACGGCGATGACACTTTATGCTGAGCGAGGCGTTAACCGGGTATCTTTGAAAGAAATTTCAGCCGCTTGCGGTGTTACCCATGGCGCACTCTATTGGCATTTTCGTAACCGCGATGATCTGTTGCAACAGTTGTATCTTATGTCAGGCCACCCATTTGAACTCCAGTATATAGAACAGCGTCAGTCGGCTAAGCAAGATCCGTTACAAGCGCTGCATGACTATCTCTTGGGTGTAGTGCGTGCTTATGTTGAGCAGGTTTCATATCGCCGCGCTTACCGTATTTTTCTCACCAACCCAGAGCTACCAGAGCTGTCCAATTTAAAAGTACAGATTGAGGCTGATCAGGCTCTAGTGTGTGAGCATATTCATTACTTTCTTAAACAGGCTAAAAAGAAAAAAATGTTGCGCAAAAAATTGCCTCTGACCACCGCTTCGCAAGCTTTGTCAGGAATGCTCGATAGCCTGATAGCCAGTGCCATGGCTCAGACTGGTGAAGACGTCATGAATCAGGCCCGGCTGTTATCTCAGATATTTACTGACGGGGTGCGAGGCTGAGATCTGGCTCTTGGGTCGCTGGCTCATCGCGCAGGTAAAGGCGATAGCTGACCTGGCCTGAGGTTTTCTCACGGTAGAGTGTCCAGTTTTCTGGTAGGCCATCCGCTTGCCAGTGACTTTCGGTTTCGATATAGATCAGCGCATTACTGTTCAGTAGATTGCGTGTTTCCAGCAGGGTCGCGGCAGATCTGATAAGATCCTGTCGAAAAGGGGGATCGAGAAATACCAGATCGTATCTGGGTTCCTGATCGGCTTTTTTCATCTCCAGCCAGTCAATCACCACAGCACAGATAACATCAGCATTTTGTGCCTTGAGCAGGTTCAGGTTCTGGCGTACCTGGTGTACCACCTCGGGTGCCCGATCCACAAATGTGACTGAGGATGCTCCCCGCGACAGAGCTTCAAATCCCAGTGCACCACTGCCACAGAACAGATCCAGACAGGCTGCTCCGGGTGTGCTGGTTTGCAGCCAGTTGAACAGCGTTTCCCTGACTCGGTCAGGGGTTGGGCGTAAGCCGTCGATGGTGGGAAAAGTGAGCTTACGACTGCGCCAGTCGCCACCGATAATACGCAGCGTGGAAATGTCATCTTTTGGGAGGCTCTGGCGGCGAGCGGCACTGTTGCGTCGACTCATAGGTTTATATTTCCTGTTTTCAGAAAGGTTTAAGCGTCACGCTTAGCTGGTGATCAGCATTGAGTAAGAGCTGCAACTGCTGTCGAATGGCATCGGCGGTGAGTTGCTGCAATGCCGTAGCATAAGTAAGTTCACTGCCAATGGGTAACCCCAGCATAGCTGTCAGTTCCAGCCATTGGTGTTGAAAGTCAGGATGGCTATAGCGCTCTGAAAGTTGCTCAAGCAGTTGCGCTTGCGCTTGCAGCAGCAGACTATCAGAAATTTCATCAGTAAGCAGCTGAGGTAGAGCTGTCGCCGTGGTGCCTTTAACTTGTGGCTCATTCAGTATTAATACCAAGCGGTTTTGAGGTGACACGGGCTGCCAGATCAGACGATAACTGCGCCACGTGTTTTGCTGATTCAGCGCAAGTTGGAGTGCTGAAACCGCGACCCGATTTAGTGCAAGTGAGGTGGCATCTGCAATTGAAGGTGCTGGCCAGGCTAGCAGTTGATAAGGGGCAGGCGCAAAGCTATCCATCTGATAAGCAGTAGCCTTTTCGGGTGTGTCTAGTGCTGATGACTTTGGAGGGGAAGGTTCATCCTGGCCAGCATCTAGAGCAGGTCCGGAGAGTAATAATTGCCAGTGGTGGTCCTCTGGCATGACAGGTGCTTGCCAGTGTTCTAACTCGGCCATCAGTCGAGCTTCTGGTTGTTGTATGTCCAGCCGCCATTCGGCCAGGATTCGCTGTTGCTCAGCATCGCTTAATGGGGTGGGGGGCTCGTGTAGTTGTTCCAGTAGCCAGTTGAGCTGAGTTTCTGTGGGCTCAGCCGCCATTTTCAGGCTCAGCCGGATCTGCGACGTGTCATGAGTCAGGATGGACTGCCAGCCAAACTGGCTAAGCTGCGCTTCAGACTCTGGCATAGATAGGCGTTGTTGTATGGCATGGTAATAGGTGGCTTGCAGTTGTCTCCCCGCCAGCCCGAATGTTGCTGGTGTGCTCAGTAGAGCATCGAGTTGATAGAGATCCTGGGTCTCGATTTGCATACGCCAGTGAGCTGGCTGAGCCTGCCAACTGATTCCGAAGGTCTTCCTTGGTTTTTCTCTCCCTGTCGCACTGAGTAACACGATGGCGATGGCAACAGCCCATGCCAGCCAATAAAGATAGCGTCGATTAAACAGGGGTTTGTATTTTGTTGGTGGCATATTCGTTCCGATCAGGTTTGTCAGCAGCGGCTCTGTGTTAAGATAACGCAATTTTTAAACCTTTATCCACTATTTAGCAGGCAGACTGAACAACGCTATGGAATCTATCAATACCTGGATGCTCAATAATGGCCTGGACCCGGCCCTGCTGCCCTATATGGCGGCGGCGCTGGTGCTGCTGGTCATCATCATCATTATCCTGGCTCGCAAAAAGCCAAAAGAGGCTAGTAAGCCAGAAAATATCGAAAAAACAGCTAAAGCTGATGTGTCAGATAGCACTCAGGAGCTTCCTGTCGCTGAACAAGAGACTCAACCGGAGGTCGTAGCGAAGGAAGCAGAATCAATGGCTGAGCTGGAACCTTCAGAGCAAACGCCAGTTGAAGAGCCAGTTGACACTGAACCGCCTGTCGCTGAATCTTCAGAACCAGAACCAGAACCAGAACCAGAACCAGAACCAGAACCCGTTCCGGCTGTTCCGGCAGAAGCACCTGAGCAGCGTAAACAGCGCTTATTTGAACGGATTAAGTCCGGCCTGACCCGAACCAAGGCGACCTTGACTGCCCAGTTGGGTGATCTGTTCAGTGGCAGCAGTGAAATTGATGATGACATGCTCGAAGAGCTGGAAACGCTGTTGCTGATGTCAGATGTAGGGGTAGAAGCTACCACCGCCATTATTGAAAGCCTGACTGATAAGGTGGCTCGCAAGCAGCTCAAAGATCCGGCCGCTCTTAAGGCTGAGTTAAAGGCTGAATTGATAGCCTTGTTGTCGGGTGCTGAGCAGCCGCTGATTTTACCGGCCGAGGGCAAACCGCGGGTGATTCTGGTGGTTGGGGTGAACGGTGTGGGTAAGACCACGACTATTGGTAAAATGGCCAAACGTTTCCAGTCAGAAGGTCAGTCAGTCATGCTGGCGGCCGGTGATACCTTCCGTGCCGCTGCCGTGGAGCAGTTACAGGTATGGGGAGAGCGTAATCAGGTGCCGGTCATTGCGCAGCATACCGGTGCTGACTCAGCCTCGGTTATTTTTGATGCCTTGCAGTCAGCCACAGCACGTAAAACAGATTTATTGATTGCCGATACCGCTGGACGCTTGCAGAACAAAGACAACCTGATGAATGAGCTGAGCAAGGTGGTTCGGGTAATGAAAAAGATCGATCCGGATGCGCCGCACGAAGTATTACTGGTATTGGATGCCGGCACCGGACAGAACGCCATCAGTCAGGCCAAGCAGTTCCAGGAAGTCGTAGGTGTGACTGGTATTGCTCTGACCAAGCTGGATGGAACGGCCAAGGGCGGTATCATCTTTGCTGTCGCCAAGCATTTTAATCTGCCAATTCGCTTTATTGGCGTGGGTGAGCAGATTGATGATTTGCGTCCATTCCGGGCCGAAGAGTTTGTTGATGCGCTGTTTGACTGAGGTCTGATTATGGCAGCTATACGCTTTACCAATGTAGGCAAACGTTATAGCGGTGGTTTTGATGCGCTAACGGGTGTGGATTTTGCGCTGGAATCAGGTGAAATGGCATTTTTGACCGGCCACTCGGGCGCGGGCAAAAGTACTCTGCTAAAGCTGATCATGCTAATGGAACGTCCCAGCCGTGGACAGGTTCAGGTAGGTGAGCACGACCTGGCCAGTCTGACTCGTCGTAATATTCCGCAGCACCGCCGACGTATCGGCGTGGTGTTTCAGAATCATCACCTGCTGTTTGACCGTAGCGTGTTTGACAATGTGGCACTGCCTTTACAGATAGCCGGGTATGATCCAGCCGATGCCGCACGACGAGTGCGGGCCGCACTGGATAAGGTGGGTCTGCTGATGCGTGAAAAGCAAAATCCGATTGCCCTCTCCAGTGGCGAGCAGCAACGGGTAGGTATTGCCCGGGCGATCGTGCACAAGCCCGCATTGTTGTTAGCAGATGAACCAACCGGTAACCTCGACCCTGAGTTGTCTGAAGGGGTGATGCGCTTGTTTGAGCAGTTTAATCGTATCGGCACCACCGTACTCATCGCCAGCCATGACCTGTCGCTGATTCAGCGGATGCGTCGGCGCACGCTGGTATTGCGCGGTGGGAGGTTAGTTGCTGATGGCTGCTAAACCGCAGGACAAAGCTCCCCGTCGAGGTGCCGAAGCGCACAGGGTGAGTTGGACTGATCATCTGCGCGGTTGGTTGCGTCACCATCTGGAGGTGGCGCTGCAGGCATTATTACGTCTCACGGTTACGCCGATAGCCTCGTTGATGACCCTAGCTGTGTTGGCCATCGCACTGGCACTACCTGGCTTTATGTTTACCGTAGTCAATAATATTCAGCAGTTCAGTAGTGGTTGGGACACCAGCCCTCGCATCATGCTGTATCTGAATCAGGATGTGAGTGATGCGAGGGCTGAGCAGCTCAGTCTGGAATTGATGCTACACGATGGATTATCAGGTATTGAGCTAATTGATCGCGAACAGGGGCTGCGCGAATTCTCGAGCTACTCCGAGTTTTCAGCAATGCTCAGCTTGCTGGACAGCAATCCTTTGCCTGCTGTCATTCTGGTGCTGCCAGCCGATCATTCAGCGGAAGGCTTGCAACAGTTACAGCATGAGTTGGCCGGTTTGCCTGAAGTAGACGAAGCCACACTGGATATGGAATGGATTCAGCGCTTGAATGCCTATCTGCTTATGGCTGAGCGATTTAGCTGGGTGTTGAGCGGGTTGTTGGCCTTGGCGGTGTTGTTGGTCGTGGGTAATACTCTGCGTATGACACTGGAAAGTCGTCGGGATGAAATTCTGGTTGCCAAGCTGGTAGGCGCAACGGATGCCTGGGTCCGGCGGCCATTCCTGTACTCTGGTTTTTGGTATGGCTTGATCGGCTCGCTGCTGGCATACGTACTGGTTCAGGTGTCCTTGTATCTGATTACCGGACCGGCTAATCAACTGGCTGAACTCTATATGAGCAGCTTTGTTCTGACCGGGCTGACAGCAAAAGCAACCCTGATATTGATAGCGACAGGAACGGCGCTGGGGCTTGCGGGCGGGTTTATGTCGACCGGGCGGCATTTGCGTGCAATCGAGCCAAGTTGACGGGCTTGCTTTTTTGCCGCCAGACCGTTATTTTTCACGGTCCGAGCTCGTTTGAGCCAGTACATAACTGAACTTTTCAGGTAAAATTGAGTCACAGTGGTAGTGAGAATTTCAGCAAAACATAGAGGTTATAATTAACATGGGCACAAGCTTGCGGGTTATTGAACATCTGTCACCGGGCGGTAATGTTAACGCCTATGTACAGACCGTAGGTGCTATTCCTATTCTCAATGCTGATGAGGAACGGGAATTGGCTGAACGTCTGTTTTATCAACAGGACCTTGAAGCTGCACGTCAACTGGTTATATCTCATCTGCGCTTCGTAGTGCATATTGCCAAGTCTTACTCCGGTTATGGCCTGCCGTTGAGTGACCTGATTCAGGAAGGCAATGTAGGGCTAATGAAAGCGGTAAAGCGCTTCGATCCCTCTGTCGGTGTGCGTCTGGTGTCATTCGCCGTGCACTGGATCAAGGCTGAAATGCATGAATTTATTTTACGTAACTGGCGTATTGTTAAAATAGCCACCACTAAAGCTCAGCGTAAGCTGTTTTTCAATCTGCGTTCACAGAAAAAATCCATTAACTGGATGAATAACAGTGAAGTAGAAGCGGTTGCAAATGATCTGGGTGTGGATGCGCAGGTGGTTCGTCAGATGGAAGGGCGTATGGCGTCGGCTGATACCTCTTTCGATGCGCCAGTGAATGACGATGATGAGATCGCCTGGTCACCTTCTCAGTATCTGGAAGACGAAGAGGCTGATCCGGCCATGCGTCTGGAAGCCGAAAACTGGGAAGTGACGTCACAGCAACAACTTGTTTCAGCGATGGATAACTTAGACGAACGTAGTCGCGAAATACTCAATCGTCGCTGGTTGGCGGATGAAAAAGCCACCTTGCATGAATTGGCGGCTGAGTATCAGGTGTCTGCTGAGCGTATTCGTCAGTTGGAAAAGAACGCGATGAAAAAAATCCGAGAAGCCATTACCCTGGTCGCCTGATCGAGTGTAACTGCTTTTCTCTTGAAAGCCGCAGCAGTGGCGCATGTACGGGTAGAAAATTGCTCCTGCATTTTCTGTATATGCGCCCTCCATGGCGCTATATGCCGCGTGTGCACGGATGCGTAGAAGCGGCGCATATACAGGTCTGATCATGACTCACTCAGCTAGACTTACTCTCCTGATTGCAGCTTTTACTGGCATGCTTGCCGTAATCCTGGGCGCTTTCGGCGCGCATGCATTGCGTGATCTGCTGGAGCCACGCATGTTGGCGGCCTGGCAGACGGCTGTGGAATACCAGTTCTGGCATGTCGCTGCGCTGCTGGCGGTGGGAACTATGCAACAAAGCTCCAGTTGCCGCTGGTTACGTGGCAGTGCCATAGCGTTTATGCTGGGCATGTTGTTGTTTTCCGGTAGCCTCTATGCCATGGCACTGAGTGGCCTAGGGCAACTAGGCATCATAACGCCATTTGGGGGCGTGACCTTGATCCTTGCTTGGCTGTTCTTGTTTATTTCTTTATACGCCGGGCGCTCTAATAATGCGCATAAGTCCGGTTAAGCCCCACAGGTACACGATATGACAACAAATACGGATCTTATTGAAGAGCGGCCTAACCGGCGTGTGCGCAGTTATGTTGTACGCGCTGGACGCATGACCGAAGGGCAGGAGCGCCACTTCCGCGAGCTTTGGCCAGCATATGGTCTGGAGCTGACAAACGGGCTGTTGAACTATGCCGAGTGCTTTGGCCGGGAGGCTCCTGTAGTGCTGGAAATCGGCTTTGGCATGGGTGATTCCCTGATTGAAATGGCACGGCTGATGCCGGAGAAAAACTTTATTGGTATTGAAGTGCATCCGCCTGGCGTCGGGCGCTTGCTGGGGCGTATCGAGGAAGAAAAACTGACCAATATCCGGGTGTTCTGCGATGATGCTATTGAAGTTTTGTCTCACTGTATAGCCGATGCCAGCCTGGACACACTGCAGTTGTTTTTCCCTGATCCCTGGCCGAAAAAACGCCATCATAAGCGCCGTATCGTGCAGGCTGAGTTTGCTCAAAATCTGCGTGAAAAGTTGAAGGTGGGCGGGCAGTTTCATATGGCAACGGACTGGGAGCCCTACGCCGAACACATGATGGAAGTCATGTCAGCGGCCGATGGCTATGAGAATGCGGCTGGTACAGGAGCTTATGCTCCCCAGCCGGCTTGGCGTCCAGTCACGAAATTTCAGAAACGCGGTGAGAATCTCGGTCATGGTGTCTGGGATTTGATCTTTACTCGAATAGCTTGATCTAAGGCCGCAACTGATAACTTCAGCTGCGGCCTTATTTGTTCAGGGATTACGGTTCTGGCGTTGTTCCTGTCGTAATTCCTGGCGCATCTCACGACGGGTTTCCCGGTCAAAACTGTCCATATTGCATCCCCCGCGACGATCTTGGCGGTATCCATACTGACTATTGCCGCGCATTTCATCCCACTGCTCCAATTGCTCGGGAGTTAAAATCTCGCCCAGGCGCTCACGCATTTGAGCTTGTTTGGCCTGCATGAATTCACGTTGAGCCTCGCGTCGCGCATCGCGCTCTTCGCGGTTTTCTTCCCAGAGTGCTTCCATTTGGTTGCGTTGCTCTTCACTGAGGTTCAGTGTTTCAGCAAAGCGCTGTAACGGCACTCCCCTATCCATATTTGGACCCTTCTGGGCCATTACCATAGTGCTGATGGCAAGTGTCAGCGTTAAAATACCTAGTTGAGCCAGTGTGGAAGTTTTCATGATGTTATCCTCTTGGTTTAAGCGTTTTCCGATGACTTAAGTATGCGCCAGGCAAGTGCAAAGCAGGGTTGCGTAAAGGTAAAGTTGCGTAAAGCTACGTGCACTGGTATCAAAACGTTTTATGATAGAGGCCTACAGGAGTGCCCTATGAATAAAGCCGTACATTTGTTAATCATTGATGATGATGTGTCCCTTTGTGAACTGCTACGTCACTATTTGAGTAATGAGGGCTTTGACGTGAGTCTGGCGCACTCGGCTGAAGCGGCGCAGCAATGGTTATCAGCCAACCCGGCCCCTGATCTGATGATTCTGGATATTATGATGCCGGGCAAAAGTGGCCTGGAACTATTACAGATACTACGTCCGGCAATCCAGGTGCCAGTGGTTATGCTTACCGGGCGTGGTGATGATATCGATCGCATTCTGGGCCTGGAGATGGGTGCTGATGATTATCTGCCGAAACCCTGTAATCCGCGCGAGCTGCTGGCCAGGATTCGTGCCGTATTGCGTCGCAGTCAGGCGCCGCTTCTAGCCTCACGTGCCTTGGAGTTATCCGGTATTTATCTGGATCCGGCCACGCGTCAGGTGAGCCTGCTGGATCAGCCTTTAGAGCTGACCAGTACCGAGTTCAATGTACTCCACTCCCTCATGAGCCATGCTGGTGAAGTGGTGAGTAAAGAATCACTGACTGAAACGGTATTGCATCGAAAACTCACTCTTTATGATCGTGCGCTGGATGTTCATGTCAGCCGGGTGCGCCAGAAGCTGGCGGAGGTATCAGATTCGGCGGCAGAGTTGATCAAAACCGTGCGTGGACAGGGTTATCAGTTTATCAGGACCAGCGCATGAGATGGTATCAGCACCTTTACTGGAAAATTTTTCTGGCCACCTGGCTGATCAGCGCCGTGCTAATGGGGGGGTTAGTGTATGGCTTGCTTCGCGTGAGTGAAACTCGCCATTGGCAGGACTTGCTCGAAGCCAGAGCCACCGGTCATGCACAACTGCTTATCGAGCGCCATGAAATCGGCATGGATGAACCATCGCGACGGGGTGACGACAGGAGGCGTGGTCGTATACCGCTACGTATTACCCACTTGGCCGATGGCGAAGTCATTGCTGACTTCCGGCACCCAATCCCTGCTAATGAAATAATTAGCCTGCAAATTGAATCTGAAACTGGCCAACAGTACCGGGTAGACATGCCCTTGCCTGAGCAACCGGTCCATCTGGAGCGCATGCTGCGCTTTTTGCTGTCGGTACAGATGGTGCTGATTCTGGTGATGTCAGCCCTGGTGGCGTTGCTGGTCAGTTACCTGGTGGTCCGACCGGTCAACCGACTGCGCGACTTTGCCCGTACGCTCTACGATGAGCAGAATCTGAGTAGCCGTACGGAAGGTTATCTGAGTCACAGAACAGATGAAATCGGTGAGCTGGCCCGGGAGTTTGACTCTATGGCGGGCTACGTGGAAAAAACATTGAATGCGCGTCAAAATCTGCTTAGGGATGTGTCGCATGAATTACGGGCTCCCCTGGCAAGATTGCAGGTCGCTGCCGCTATTCTGGAACAACAGTCCGGTGAGCAAATCAACGCACTGCATGGCCAGATCAGCCGTGAGTGTGACCAACTGGCGCACCTTATTGACGAGTTGATGTCGCTATCCCGGTTGGATGATATGACCCTGGAACTGCAGTCGCCGGTACCACTGAAACCTCTGTTGGAGCAAATACGTCAGGATTATTCACTGCTCTATCCTGATCATCAAATCAGCCTGCGAATAGAACCTGACTCACTGACTTTTTCACAGAGTAGTGTCTTGCTGAACCGCATACTGGGTAATGCACTGCAAAATGCACTGAAGTACACACCAGTAGGTGGGCAGGTATTATTGACCGCTTATCGTCAGGGCAGGCAGTTATGTCTGGCTATCAGTGATGATGGTCCGGGTGTAGATGCCAGTCTGTTGAAGGATATTTTTGAACCCTTTGTCCGCGGTGGTTCAACCCAACAGGGTTACGGACTGGGCTTGAGTATTCTACGCGGTGCTGTCAGACGCCTGGGTGGCGAAGTGCACGCCGAGAATCTAAATGAAGGGGGCTTCAGGTTGACGGTTTGTTTGCCGGCTGAGCCTGCCTGAAAACCTCTCAGACAGGCTCATGAACTCCTCGGCGTTACAGTGCGTCAGGCCCGGTTTCACCGGTACGGATACGGATAACCTGCTCCAGTGGGGTGACGAAAATTTTACCATCACCTATCTTGCCGGTATTGGCTGTTTTGCTTATCGCTTCAATGACCTGATCGGTCATACCATCATCCACAGCGACTTCAATTTTTACTTTCGGCAGGAAGTCGACTACATATTCAGCACCTCGGTAGAGCTCGGTGTGGCCTTTCTGACGCCCAAAGCCTTTAACCTCGGTGACAGTAACGCCCTGGATTCCTATCTCAGACAGTGCCTCACGTACATCATCGAGTTTAAAGGGCTTGATGACCGCAGTAATCAGCTTCATGGTTACACTCCTCAAAGATCTGCAGCAGCAGACGTGGTTTTCCTGAATAATTGCTAGGCGGAAGTATACCTGCATTTTGAAATCTAAGCATATCCGACATTTCTATACTGACTCTGTATTTTGACACACAAATGCGCCGCTACTGCGCATCCTTGCGCCCGCGGCATCATATAGCGCCAGGGACGGTGCGTATGCAGAAAATGCAGGAGCAATTTTCTGTCCGTACATAAAAAAGGGGCCAAAAGGCCCCTTGCTTAGAATGGATTCAGGTTTATTTTTTGGATGCAGCAAACTCAGGGTAAGCTTCCATACCACATTCAACCAGATCGACACCTTCGTATTCTTCTTCTTCAGTCACACGGATACCCATGATGGCTTTCAGAACAGTCCAGACAATCAAGCTGGCAATAAATACCCAGGCGAAGATGGCTACGATTCCCAGAATCTGAGAGCCGAAGTTGGCATCACCGTTGGTCAGTGGAACAGCCAGCAGCCCCCAGATGCCGACGACACCATGTACAGAGATAGCACCTACTGGATCATCAATTTTGATTTTGTCGAACATGATGATTGAGACCACAACAATCAGGCCACCGACAGCACCGATAAGCGCGGCAGCAGGAGCTGAGGGTGTCAGAGGTCCAGCTGTGATCGCTACCAGGCCTGCCAATGCACCGTTAAGCGCCATGGTCAGATCAGCCTTTTTGAACCACAAGCGGGCCAAGATCAGTGCGGCAATAACACCACCGGCTGCGGCCGCATTAGTGTTCACGAACACCTGCGCTACGTTGTTGGCGGAATCTATATTAGACATTTTCAGCTCTGAACCACCATTGAAGCCGAACCAGCCCAGCCACAGGATAAAGGTACCCAGGGTTGCCAGTGGCATGTTAGCGCCAGGAATAGCATTGATCTGACCGTCTTTACCATACTTACCCTTACGGGCACCCAGTACGATGACACCCGCCAGAGCTGCAGCAGCACCTGCCATGTGCACGATGCCGGAGCCAGCATAGTCAGAGAAGCCTGCTTCGCTGAGGAAACCACCACCCCAGGTCCAGAAACCACTGACCGGATAGATAAAGCCTGTCATAACAACAGCGAAGGCCAGGAATGCCCAGAGCTTCATGCGTTCAGCAACAGCACCGGACACAATGGACATACAGGTTGCCACGAACACCACTTGGAAGAAATAGTCAGAACGAGATGAGTAGTAAGGTGCATCGTCTCCACCACCTAGCACATCGTCAACGGTGTTCTCACCACCAATCAAACCACCAAAGTTGGGGAAGATGGCACCGCCATCCGAGCTGTACATGATGTAATAACCACACAGCAAGTACATGGTACAGGCGATGGCGTAGAGTGCGACGTTCTTGGTTAGTATTTCCGTGGTGTTTTTGGCGCGAACCAGACCGGCCTCGAGCATGGCAAAGCCAGCGGCCATCCACATGACCAGTGCACCACAGATCAGAAAGTAAAAGGTATCGATAGCATAGGCGAGGTGCTTGACCTCACCTGCTGTTGTTAGAAGAAGTTCTTCCATTGTTCAGCCCTCCATCAGGCGTGTAATCAAGTGTTCGGATCAGAGCGCGTCGTGGCCGGATTCACCGGTACGTATGCGGATGACCTGCTCAAGTGGCACTACAAAAATCTTACCGTCACCAATCTTGCCGGTTTGAGCGGCTTTGCTGATGGCTTCCACTACCTGGTCAACCACATCGTCAGATACGGCGGCGTCGATCCTGACTTTTGGCAGAAAATCCACCACATATTCAGCACCGCGATAGAGTTCGGTATGGCCTTTTTGACGGCCGAAACCTTTGACTTCAGTGACGGTGATGCCCTGAATGCCAATTTCGGACAAGGATTCGCGTACATCGTCCAGCTTGAACGGTTTTATGATTGCTGAAACCAGTTTCATTGGTCTGTCTCCCCATGGATACAAAATCATCGAACAATTGAGTCGGCGGAAAGCTGCATCAACTGCTCGCCTTGATCCGTTCTTTGCGAAAGACGTGCCATAAAATTAAATTCATTTAATAAACAAATGCTTATCTTGTTTTTGTAAACATAATCATATGGATTTTGCGCTGCACCATTGTGTAATTAATCCAATATGGTGCGCCAAAATAGTGCATGCACTTAATTGGTGCATTTGTGATCAACTGTTCGAAGATGCTAAAAAAAACCAGATCCGTTAAGCTTGGCGTATACTCAAAAAATCATCTAAAAATAGTCAGAGGCGGCAGGGTCATGATTCATCAAAAAATAGCTGAAGGACTTTCAGAACAGTTTACTCAGTTTATTAACGCTACCCGCGAGTTGCCTGGTCAGCAGGCCGTGCAGCAGCAGCTACAAGCTATGTTGCAGCAGACACTGAGCAAGCTGGACCTGGTGACTCGGGAAGAGTTTGATGCCCAGCAGGCGGTGTTGCTAAGAACACGTGAAAAGCTCGAAGTGCTGGAAAAACAAGTTGCCGCACTGGAAGTCACAGCTCCAGAGCAGGCAAGTAACACCTAAAACGGATAGGCTTTGTTTCCATTAAGGCGTATTTGATCCGCTTAACTTCATATAACCAGGGAAGGTTTTATGTCATTAGCCGTTATACACAGCCGGGCTCAGCTTGGTATTCAGTCCCCCGCCGTAACTGTTGAAGTGCATTTATCCGGTGGTTTGCCGGGCCTTGCGATTGTTGGTTTACCTGAAACGGCCGTCAAAGAGAGCAAGGAAAGGGTGCGCAGTGCCTTGATCAATGCAGGCTTTGATTATCCGCAACGCCGTATCACTATCAATCTGGCGCCAGCCGATCTGCCAAAAGAAGGCGGCCGTTACGATCTGGCCATCGCGCTGGGTATTTTGCAAGCGTCCGGTCAGTTAAAAAGCAAAACCCTGGATCAACATGAAGTGGTTGCTGAGCTGGCTTTGTCAGGGAGTATCCGCTCCATCCGAGGTGCTTTACCGGTTGCCATTGCCTGTGGACAGGCTGGGCGTATATTGATTCTGCCTCAAAGCAACGCCGATGAAGCCACGCTACTGGGCGATACCCCCGTGATTGCTGTGGATCACCTGCTGGAAGTGTGCGCCTATTTAAGAGGGCGGGAGCAACGTGCTTTTCATCAACCACAACCAGTTGCTTTAGTGGCAGAGCCGGGGCCGGATCTGGCCGATGTTAAGGGTCAGTTACAGGCCAGACGGGCGCTTGAGGTGGCTGCGGCAGGGCAGCTTAATCTACTGTTTGCCGGGCCGCCAGGCAGTGGTAAAAGCTTGCTGGCAGCTTGTTTACCCGGCATTTTGCCTGAACTATCCTTGCCTGAGCGACTGGATGTGGCGGCCATCCACTCGTTGGTAGGCTTGCCGGTTCAGCCATGCAGTGAAGGTGTGCGGCCTTTTCGTGCCGTTCATCATAATGCATCACCCGTGGCGTTGGTGGGCGGAGGATCTAATCACCCGAAACCGGGTGAAATATCGCTGGCAACGCATGGCGTGCTGTTCCTCGACGAAATGCCTGAGTTCCCCCGGCGGGTGCTGGATCTGTTGCGAGAGCCGCTGGAAACCGGACGCATACTGATTTCCCGTGCATTAAGTAAAATTGAATACCCGGCGGCGTTTCAATTGGTGGGTGCTATGAACCCTTGTCCCTGTGGCTACTATCAGGATGGTACTGATCGCTGTATCTGTAGCCCGGAGCAGATACGCCGCTATCAGGGGCGTATCTCCGGCCCTTTATTGGATCGTATCGATTTGCAACTCTGGGTGTCAGCGTTGCCTGCGGATGCCTTATTGCAGGCGTCTTGCGTCGCTGAGTCCAGCGCGGTTGTCAGAGCGCGTGTAGAGCAGGCCCGTGAACGCCAGCAGCAGCGTCAGGGTTGCAGTAACCGTTACCTGAGCGGGCGGGCACTGGATCAGTATTGTGCGCTGGATGCGACGACCACCCAGTTGCTGACTCTGGCGATGCGACAGCTGCATCTGTCGGCTCGTGGATGCCATCGAATTTTACGTATAGCCAGAACACTGGCTGATCTGGAAGCCAGTACATCCATAAGGGAGGCGCATCTACTGGAAGCTCTGGCTTTCAGGGGGATGCAGGCTCAGTCGAGCTATCAAGCAGTTGCAGAAATTGCGCCAGAGGTACCGGGCGGCTGAAATAGTAGCCCTGTGCCATTTGGCAGTGATGTGCTTTGAGAAAATCAAGTTGCTCCAGGGTTTCGACACCTTCGGCAATAATCTTTTTCTTCAGGTTACGTGCCAGGCTGATAATGGTGCGGACAATCTCTTCATCACTACTACTTTGACCTATGCCTTTCACAAAACTCTTGTCAATTTTCAGCGTGGAGATAGGTAATTTTTGCAGCATGGAAAAAGAGGAGTAGCCGGTACCGAAATCATCCAGCGAGAATTCCACGCCCAGCTTACCCAGTGAGCGCATGCAGCTGACAACATGGGATTCATCCCGGAACAGCGCGGTTTCTGTCAGCTCAAATTCCAGCATGCTGGTGTCGATCTGGTGTTGCAGAATCAGTCGTTCGATTGTGCTGGCAAGGTAGCCATCCTGAAACTGACGGAAGGATAAATTTACACCGATATGTTCTGGTAACCCTGCTTGTTTAAGTATTTTCATGTCCTGGCCTACCTGCTCGATTACCCAGTAACCTATGGGCACAATCAGGCCGGACTTTTCACTAATTGGAATAAATTCATCCGGAGAGATCATGCCGCGTACCGGATGCTCCCAACGGATTAGCGCTTCGGCGCCGATAATACGGTGAGTGTTCAAGCAGATACGAGGTTGATAGAAAAGACGAAACTGTTGGCGCTGGAGTGCATACCAGAGCTCAGGCTCCAGGCTTATCCCTCTGCTGTTATCGTTCAGATCGCGAAGTGGGTCATAAAAGGCGTAACTGTGCCCCCTGAGTTGTTTGGCTCGCAGGCGGGCTGTATTGGCGCAGTGAATCAGAGATTCAAACTCCAGTCCTTGCTCCGGAGAGACAGCAATGCCAATACTGCAGTGCAGATGCACTTCGTAATCATCAATTCGGTAGGCAGGCAAGAGGAGTTCAACAATTCTTTCGATGGCCTGGCGGGTTGCGTTGCGTATCTGATCAACTGAGGCTTTGATGATCAGGGTGAATTCGTCATTGCCGATGCGTGATAAGTGACTCATGTTGTCACAGCGTTCCAGCCGTTTACAAAGCAGCTTGACCAGGCGGTCTCCGGTATCATGACCGTACTGACTGTTGAAGGCTGAAAAGTTATCAATGTCCAGCATCATCAACGCCAGAGCGTCGTCTGCTTGCAGATCACCAAGTTCCTCCTGCAGGGTCCTGTAGAAGTGTTGGCGATTTCCGGCACCGGTTAACAAATCGCGGGTTTGCAAGCGAGTGAAGGTGTTGTAAACCGTATTATCTACCGGGATCAGCAGGATGTTCTGTGCGTTATTCTGCAATGACATTTCAGCTTCTGTCAGGTTGCGACAGCAGGTGATGGAAGCGGATGTTGTCATTAAGGCAGACAACAGATCACCAGAACCGGTATGATTGCGAGAATCAACCAGTATTAGCTGGACTTCAGGGGCAGCATCATCCCTCTCAACAGCTGGCGGCATGCGTCGGATTCCTTTATAGAGCCGGTGCAGTTAGAAAGTTTATATCCTGTGCACTCTGAATAGAGTCCGTGTCATACTTATGACTGATTGTGCTGCTACAGAGATTAGCATGTTACCGATATTTTTCAAACAATCGTTCTTTTTTAAGTTCCCCTCTCTGTCATGAATAAACTCAATCCCAGACAAGCTGAAGCAGTGAATTATATTGGTGGGCCCCTGCTAGTGCTGGCGGGGGCTGGTTCCGGTAAGACCAGTGTGATTACGCGTAAGATCGCTTATCTGGTGCAGCAATGCGGTATCGAGGCGCGTCATATTGCGGCAGTTACCTTTACCAATAAAGCGGCCCGTGAAATGAAAGAGCGCGTGCTGCAGTTGCTGGAAAAGGGCGAAGGGCGTGGTTTGACCGTCTCCACCTTCCATAACCTGGGCTTGAACATTATCCGGCGGGAATACAAGCAGCTTGGATACAAGCCGGGCTTTTCCATTTTTGATGATCAGGACAGCAAAGGTCTGTTAAAAGATTTGCTGCTGCATCAAGATGAAGATACCGATCAGGTGGCCGCGGTACAGCATCAGATTTCCAATTGGAAAAACGACATGCTGGAGCCCCAGGATGCGCTGGCACAGGCGCGAGTGCCCCACGAAATTCTGGCCGCCCGAGCCTATGAGGCCTACCAACGTCATTTACGCGCTTACAATGCGGTGGACTTTGATGACCTGATCTTGATTCCCGTTCGCTTGTTCAGTCAGCACCCGGACGTATTAGAGCGTTGGCAGCGCCGCATTCACTACTTGCTGGTGGATGAGTATCAGGATACCAACCTGTCGCAGTACCGCCTGGTTAAGCAACTGGTGGGGGTGCGCAGTGCCCTGACGGTAGTGGGTGACGATGATCAGTCCATCTACTCCTGGCGCGGTGCCCGTCCTGAGAACCTGGCTAAACTCCAGGAAGACTTTCCGGGTTTGCGTCTGGTCAAATTGGAGCAGAACTACCGCTCCACCGGTCGGATTCTGAAAGTTGCCAATATATTGATTAACCATAACCCGCATGTGTTTGAGAAAACCCTGTGGAGCGATAAGGGCTATGGTGACCCGATCAGGGTGGTGCATAACCGCAATGAAGAGGCTGAATCGGAGCGGATCGCTACCGAGATACTTGATCGCCACCTCAGGGAGCGCATCCCGTTCAAAGACTTTGCCGTACTCTATCGGGGCAACTACCAATCCAGATTGCTGGAAATGAAGCTGCAAAGCTTCCAGGTGCCCTACAAACTCAGTGGCGGCACATCCTTCTTTGCCCGTGCCGAAATCAAAGACCTGATGGCCTACTTGCGCCTGCTGGTCAACACCAGTGATGACAATGCATTTCTGCGCATCATTAATTTGCCTCGACGTGAGATAGGCCCTGCAACCCTGGAAAAACTGGGAGAGTACGCCTCCAGTCGTCATATCAGTCTGTTTGATGCCTGCTTTGAGATGGGGCTTGAGCAGCACCTGCCAGCCAATGCCTGTGCACGCTTGCAGCGCTTTTGCACCTGGATGCAGCAACTATTGCAACGTTGTGAAACCGGCGACCCCATACAGGCCGTCCGCGATATGATCATGGATATGGACTACGAGGGCTGGATACGTGAAAACAGTTCCAGCGATACTGTTGCCGAAAAACGCATGCAGAATGTCTGGTTTTTAGTGGAATCACTCAAGGCAACCCTGGAGCGCCTGCAAGAAGAAGACCCAGATGCAGGCATCAAGGAAACTATTGCCCGTTTACTGTTGCTGGATATGCTGGATCGCCAGGAAGAGGAAGACGATTCTGACCGGGTACAACTGATGACACTGCATGCCTCTAAAGGTCTGGAGTTTCCGCATGTCTACCTGATGGGGATGGAGGAAGAAATACTGCCTCATCGTAACAGTATAGAGTCCGATACCATTGAAGAAGAGCGCCGACTGGCTTATGTCGGCATTACACGTGCGCAGGTTACACTGACGATGACCCTGGCTAAGAAACGCCGCCAGTTTGGCGAAATAATGGACTGCCTGCCAAGCCGATTCCTGGATGAGTTGCCAGAAGACGATCTGACTGTTCAGGGATTAGGGGAGCGTGATCCTCAGGTAAATGCGGCCGCCGGGCGTGCCACCATCAGCAGCCTGAAAAACCTGCTGGATGATTTCTAGCTGACGCAGGGCAAAAACAAAACAGGCTGCCGAAGCAGCCTGTTGACGATAGTGTTTAACGCTTAGTCATTATCGATCATGTACTGAATAGCGGCTTCCAGCTCTTCATCAGCACAGTCGTTACAAGTGCCCTTAGGTGGCATGGCGTTGATACCACTGATTGCAGACGCTAACAAACCATCCAGGCCTTTCTCATCTGCGCGTGCAGACATGGCACCACTACCAAACTTGGGTGACTCTAGAAGGCCGGTTGCGTGACACGCTGTACAGAAGCGGTTGTAAACTTCCTCGCCTGAACGAACAGTTCCCGCAGAAGCGGCAACCGCTGGAGCGCCAGTACCACAGGTTTCATCACCTTCAACACAGATATTGCCGTGAGGCTTGATGCGTTCAATGATGGCATCACGGTCAACAGCCGCATAGACAGAAGTGGCCAGAGCCATGCTCAGACCCAGGGTGCAGAGTGCAGAAGCAGCTTTTGCAGCAAGTTTATTCACGTTAAAGACCTCATCATTTTTAGAAACGGGTGGCATCTATGTCCGTCGAAGTCACCCCAACCACAAGTCATAGCAGGGCAGAGTGCAGACAATACCGCTATCATTAGGCGGGGATTATACCTTCAAAAGTTACATACGGAAATGCACTTGAACTAGTTCTTAAGGAGAATGCCTTGGCAAGAGCGATTTGAGTGCGTATTATTAGCGCCCTGCAACATGCGCCCGTAGCTCAGCTGGATAGAGTAGCAGGTTCCGATCCTGTTGGTCGGGGGTTCGAATCCCTCCGGGCGCGCCATAAGCTTTTTCTTCCGGTAAACCAAAGAACACTCAAACATCACTACTTTAGTTTTTGCTAATCTCTGCTTTTGTTGGTAGTTTCACTATAACTAAAATGCCAAGGAAGGAGATCAATATGAATACTCAACAAATCCAAATTTTTACTAGTGATGACGGCAGAGCAGAGATACGAGTTACCCTAGATCATGAGACTCTTTGGTTAAGTCAGGCTCAGATGGGCGAGTTATTTGGTACTACTCCTGAAAACATTCTCATGCACCTTCAAAACATTTATAAAGACGCAGAGTTACCCGAACTAGCAACTACTAAGGAATTCTTAGTAGTTCGGCAGGAGGGACGTCGTCAAGTGCGTCGGCGTATCAAGCACTTTAATTTGGATGCCATTATATCAGTAGGCTACAGGGTAAGCTCCAAGCGAGCGACTCAGTTTCGCCAGTGGGCTAACCGAGTACTCAAGGAGTATTTGGTTCAAGGTTATAGTGTGAATCAGTATCGATTGAAAGAGCGAGGTGTTGAGTTCGAGCAGGCGATTGATCTACTCAGTCGGACTCTAACCAATCAAGGGTTAGTTTCTGTTGAAGGTGAAGCCGTAACGAAAGTGATCAGTGATTATGCACGTTCTTGGAGTTTGTTGCAGGGCTATGATGAGCAGCAATTGTCTGAAATAAGCGTCAGTCAATCAGGCATGAAAGCTTTAGATTTGAATTTGGCACTCGCAGCCATACAGGAATTAAAACGTACCTTGATTCAAAAAGGTGAGGCGGCTGAAATATTTGGCCAGTTGCGCGGTGAGGGGTTAGCCTCCGCACTTGCCACTATTGAGCAGGGTTTTGGTGGTGAATTGTTCTATCCCAACATCGCTAGCCGTGCTGCTCATCTTTTATATTTTGTTATCAAAAACCACCCGTTAGCAGACGGCAATAAGCGTAGTGGCTCGTTTCTGTTTCTGTGGTATTTGCGCATGAATCAACACTTATTAGCAAAGCCAGTAGAGCAGTTAATTAATGATAACACTTTGGTTGCTTTAGCTTTATTGGTGGCTGAAAGTTTACCGGATCAAAAAGAGTTGATGATTCGTTTGGTAGAGCACTTTATATTATTAAAGGCTGATTGAAGCGTCACATCCAAGGTCGTCGCACACTTTCAACTATCTCTTCTTTTTACTGATTAATTTCGGAAGCTGCTACGCTATCCAGCTGAGCCACGGGCGCATGTGCAGGGTAGCCAAATGACGCAAAACCGGAGTTGGTCTCAATCTGGTCACAGTGGAGGGTGGTGGATAGAAGCCGGAGAAGTGTTTCAGCTGGTTATAGAACTAAGCTTCAGGCTTGTGTCTGAAGCTTAGTGCAGGGCGTGATCAGTTGTCAGTTAGTGGCAATGAACGACACCAGTGCTGTTATTCATATGGCAGCATTGTCCAGGTGGAGAACTTTTGCGGCAACCCCCCCCACCCGCTCTGTTAGCCTAGTTGTCCAGTTGATTTACTCGACGGCGAAGACCTGAATTGACTCAAGTTTTGCAGATCAAAAAACATCTGAATCAATCAGCTTTAGACTCATCAAATAGCTCAGAGTAGGCCTCTTCCAATGCATCAAATATATCTTCTGGTACGCTATAGTGGTACTGATCACGACGTTTGTTTGAGATCCTTCCGTTCTGTTCCAGGCAGAATAGTACGAGTTTAGATAGTGTGCTGTCGGAGACGTCGAATGCACGATCTATCCGCCGTTTTAATGCGTCATACCGGCTCAGATGTGCTACTTCGCGTTTTATGTACTGCTCCATGGCTTCTTCGCTGGCTTCCGCCATCAATTCTGCGCAGAGGGTTCCATCCCAGAAGCGGTAAATAGCGTCGTGTCCTTGAAATGAAAGAGTGATATTGTCGATGTCGATGTAAGTGACGTCCCAGAACATGCGCGTTTTCGCAGAATATGTGCTCAGGGCGTCCAGGTAATCGCGCTCTTTGTCGTGCAGGACCGCTGAAACAGGGAGAATGAGTCCGTTGGAAAGACGGCCTTGCTGGCATAAAACATGGTGAAACATGAAGCGTGAGAGTCTTCCATTACCATCCATGAAGGGGTGTATGAAGACGAAACCAAAGGAAAGAATAGCGCCAAGAACCAGGGGGTTAACGTCGTTCGGCATATCGTTAACCAGTGCTAGCCATTCCTTCATCAACTTTCTGCATAGATCGGGTTCCGGTGGGACATAGGTTACACCAATAGCCCCCACACCATTACTGAGATAGTTCTGCTCTGTGCGGAATGATGCGGCCCAATCGAACTGGTTGTTGATGGTTTCATTTTGCAGATAAACAAGGTAGCCCTCATCAATAATGCGGGTCTCGTGGGCTCGGCGAAGCAGGTTGATGAAACGATTCATTTTGCTGGAGTCGGGCACCTCGTTCTCGATCGCAAAGGAGTCTCGGGTTTCGCTCAGATAGATCCATGACAGGGCACGGTTCAGTAAGTTGGGGTCTAGCGAGTCTGTGAACGCTCGTACTTTTTGTAGCACATCACGGCTCAGTGCTTGTTCCAGACGCTCAGTACGACGGACAGTAATACAATAATCGAGAGAGCCTAGGCCATTGAAAATTATGCGCCAACGCTTGTCCTTGTAGCCTTGAGTAGTGATGTATCTGCCTGGATCGAACAGCGGGATGTAATTGCCTTGGGTTAGCGGCTGAGTTCGTTTAACAGTTTGTCCTGTAAAGTGTTCCCATAAAAAGCAGGCGCTACGGATGTATTTACCCGTGGGGGACGAATCGAACTCTTTTCGGAGATCCAACTCTTCTACCAACGGCAGGGCCTGGGCCAGGATCTGCATGTTTACACCTTCGTGTTTCAGTGCAAACAGAATATGTGATAGCACCCTTTCAGCTGGCTTCAATCCAGCAGGTATCGCGATGACCTTGTCGATCACCTCTTTTCGTTGCACTGACACAACCTGGCAGGTTATATCAAGTTCCAGGCTTTTTATCGTATTCAGACTGGCCAGATAGGCATAGCCAGCATATTCAGCCCTCATCGACACCCCTTCGGCCAGAAAATTGTTACAAAGCAGATTTTTTTTTTAGATTTATGCTAACATCCAAAAAAATTGTTCAGAGCTACATTTCTATTACCACTCGGTGATGTCAATTGCAACAATTTTAAACGATCAAGTTGTTTTGTTGCTGTAATCCACCCAAAAAAATCTGAGTAAATGAAGGTGGCGTCGGCTATCTGCTGAAATTTAGCCCGACTTGCTCAGTGGCTTGAGTACTTGAGTTGCCATTGACAACCCTCAAGCAACAGGCCGATCACTATGCCCTAAATCCCGATCTGGCCAGACTTTATCTCTGACGCGTTGTTTGAGTACCTTGGCTTCGGGAAACCCGCCATCGGTTTTACGCTCCCAGATCTGTTCGCCGTCACAGGTGATAATAAAGGTGCCACCTGTCGCGGGTTGAAGGGTGACACCGCCGAGGTCATCGCTGAACGTCGATAGCAGCTCCTGGGCCAGCCAGGCAGAGCGTAACAGCCACTGACACTGCGTGCAGTACTGGATGACAATGATCGGCTTAGAGGTTGAACTAGTCATCACTATGCTCGGCGCGCAGGCGCTCCAGGCGCTCACTTTCTTCTTCGCTGGCGGCATCAATCACAGCCATCAGCTCGCCCACGTCAGCATTGGTGTCACTATAGGCATAGGTTCCGGTGAGCTGGGTGTCGGCTTGAAGTTCACCGGCTTCATAGAGTGACCACATTTCCCGGGCAAACTCGGTTTTCAGCAGTTCGGGTGCAAAACGTCCGAAGTAGGCACGCATGGTATTCACATCCCGCTCAAGCATCATGCCAGCACTGTTATTGCCTGCCGCATTTACCGCTTGAGGCAAATCGATAATGACTGGCCCTTGTGCGTCCAGCAGGACGTTAAACTCAGAGAGATCGCCGTGTACTAGCCCGGCGCAGAGCATGCGAACCACTTCTTCAATGACCTGTCGGTGCCAGGTGATCGCTTCTTCAGCGCTCAGAGTGACATCATCTAGGCGTGGAGCCACGTAGCCTTCGACATCCGTGATCAGCTCCATCAACAGAACACCATCAATAAACCCATGGGGTTGAGGTACCCGCACACCGGCTGCTGCCAGTTGGTAAAGCGCATCCACTTCGGCATTTAACCAGGCATTTTCCTGTTCTTTCTGCCCATACTGGGTTTTTTTGGACATGGCGCGTGCGCGACGGGTATTTCGAACCTTGCGGCCTTCCTGGTATTGCACCGCTTGCTTGAAACTGCGCTGACTGGCTTCCTTAAACACTTTGGCACAGCGTACGTCGTCACCACAGCGTACGACATAGACGTCGGCCTCTTTACCGCTCATTAGCTGACTGATCACTTCGTCGATCATGCCATCTTCAACTAACGGCTGTAATCTTTTCGGTACTCTCATAAATAGTATAGATCCGGTGTAATGTGCTGGCAGGCCTGATTTCTGTGTAGCAGGCGCTGATAGTTTGCACAACTAAAGTAACTCAGAACTAGCACCTCTGGGAAGTGCATAGGCACGATATAGCTGCTCCCAGTATACAGATCAAGAAGAGGTTCTGCCTGCCACTGAGCGGGTCTAATGAATCCAGACACTGTAATTGGCGCCATTTGTTTAAGTGTATGTCTTTTGCAGCTATCAAATCTGAAATCGCGTTAAACTAGTCAGACCTATAGATAACAACAATACATAAACAAAGTGTTCTCCTCATGATACAAGACTGTTTAGATGATCTCGTGTTGGCTCTGTCAGCAGAAAAAAATCGTGGCAAGGTTGCTGATTATATTCCGCAATTAGCACATGTTGATCCGAACCAATTCGGCATCGCGGTGTGCACACCAGAAGGTCAAATGTATTCGGCAGGACAGGCGGATACCTTATTTTCTATTCAGAGTATTTCTAAGGTGTTTACGCTCACTATGGCCCTTGGAAAACTGGGCGATGGAATCTGGACCCATGTGGGACGTGAGCCGTCTGGCGATCCGTTTAACTCGATTGTTCAACTCGAACATGAATCGGGCAAGCCGCGTAATCCCTTTATTAATGCAGGTGCCATTGCGGTGGTCGATGCGATTATGATGGGCCATGAACCGAAAGAAACACTCGCCGAAATTCTGAATTTTGTGCGCTTTATCGCCAATGACACTAGCATTTGCTTTGATCATGCCGTGGCGGCGTCTGAGATGGCTCATCGTGACCGCAATGCCTCACTGGCACATTTTATGAAGGCCTTTGGGCGCTTGCGCCATGATGTGGATAAGGTGCTTGGTACCTATTTTCATCAATGCTCGATTGCTATGAGTTGTGAGCAATTGGCAAGAGCCGGGCTGTTTTTGGTGTCGGATGGCGTGAATGAGACAACGGGCATTCGGGTGGTGTCCGCCCAGCGTGCGCGTCGTATCAATTCACTCATGATGATGTGTGGCCACTATGATGGTTCGGGCGAGTTTGCCTATCGCGTGGGCTTGCCCGGCAAAAGTGGTGTGGGTGGTGGCATTCTCGCGATTGCGCCAGGTAAGGGTTCTATTGCTGTGTGGTCACCCGGGCTGGATGTACTGGGGAATAGTTATTTAGGTACCCGAGCACTGGAGCGCTTTGTGCAACACACGGGGTGGTCTGTGTTTGGGCATTGAGTTCAGATTTGATTATTTGCAATGATCCGAGTTTTGGGCGATATTTATTACCACATGACGTTTTTAGTTATTATCACTTTTACGTACATATCTGTCGAAGCTATGGGTATTTCCTCAGACTCAATAATGGAATGGAGTTAGCAGAGGTGTGTTATGAAAAAACTCTCGGATGAAATTAAACACTTGGCGTCTGTACCAAGTGTTCTATTTAATTTAGCCAACGATTTTTTCTTTGTGAGTGCAAAGGATCACCAATCTGTGGCCCAGGATCATGATGACCGAAGAATCATTCTGGACAATGACGGCAACATTACGCTTAACCTGAATAGCTCTTCTGTACAGGAAGAGATGAGGCAACACTTTGCTGACTTGAAGAAAATCAAGTTGCCGGAAGACAGCAAACGGCAGAGTTAAAGGGTAGTTGCTTCGATAGCCACGGAAGGTGAGTCATGAGTTTCAGCATAATCGTAGTAATCCTGGTTATCGGTTTTCTTTATACCCGCCATCATCCACCATCCCGCTTTCGTCAAAAGCGTGAAACCGGCTGGAATTCGTATTTACACCTAGCCTATTGGGGCTTCGTCTTCGCTATACTTGGTGCCGTAGTTACTGCTGTTTTGATGGTGAGTCTGGATATCTTGTCATGGATCTTTGATTTTTTTCCATACCTGCTTGGTTCGGACTACCGGACACCCTTGTGGGGTCGAGAGCTGGCTTTCCACCCTTGCTGGGAAAGCTGGCTTGGGGGACACTGTTTGCCTTGCTTACAGGGGCGGCACTTGCATACGGGGTGGCGATGAGTAAGGCGGAAGAACTTTCCAACAACATTGATGCCCAGATGCTTGAGTATGCCAAGCTTGCTCAGTCAGATGGAATGGAGCAATTGCTGTTTGAGTCTATGAAAGAGAAGTTTTTAGTCCTGATTACCCTGAAATCTCGCAAGGTCTACGTAGGTAAAGTTGAGCAGCCAAGGCTCCTACATGGCGATTTGGAAAATATTGTCATTATCCCTATGCTCAGTGGATACAGAGACAAAGACACATTGAAATTTGTTGTTCAGCATAAGTACTCTGATTTTTATGAAAAAAACTCAATCACCGAAGAATCTGAGGGTTTGCAGTTACGTCATTTCAAAACAGTGATACTAGCTCGTGAAATTGACTCTGCATCATTGTTTGACCTGAAAACCTATGTACAGTTTTCCCTTTTATCTGATACCAAAGCAGACGATGCATCCTCCATTACCACATAGGCTGCTCAGTATTTACAACCAATAATACACGCTGCAATGCGCTCATCTATGGGATTGGTTGTTGGTATATCACAAAACCGTTGATGTACCTGTTCAAAGGGCAACGGATTTTTTATCAATTCATTTCTTAGGTCAGAAAGCAGAATCGCTTTACGTCTGCCCAATGTATTCAGGTGTTCGTACCAGACAGGCCTTATCAGTTCCAGCCAGTAGTCCGCGAGTAAGGACCAGTTTACTGCACGTTGAGTCTGCGTCTGAGGATTGAGTAGATTGATCAGCTTTTCCAGAAAGCTCGCTTCTTGCGGTGCAGCGCTTTTCACCCAACTAAGTAAAATATGATTCATCTCTTGTAAGGCTACCTGCTTGCGTCTTGGTAAGAGTGAGCGTTCAATTTGTTTCAGGCGTGCAAGATAGTTTTTTATCTGGGCGTAACCAGCTTCATTGTTAAGGTCTGCTGATACAGACTGACGAGTCAGTTTAGTGTTTAGGACGCTGGCAATAGCTGCCAGATCGACAAGCGGCTCGACTGAGTCTTCGGTAAACAGTATCCATCTAGGTGCGCCGAACTCCGTGCCGGATATGCAGAAGAACCCCCAGGATGTATCCGACTCTACTGCGCTGATGCGTGTGCCCGTTTCCTCAGTCGAGGCGATGGCACGGTAGTACTCTGGCTGTAACAGCGCATCTTCTCCAATGAGTGCTCTAATGGGTGTAAAGGCATCTTCAATACCATCCCAGGCGACTTCTTCACGCTGGGCTTGCTGGAGAATTTCATGGTAATCCACGCGAGTGTTGGTCATGTTTTCGGGCAGGTCAAAATTTGAGCCTAATAGCATGGCATTGGACTCAAAGCGCTCTATCAGCAGATCGTCTGCATGTAAGGCAAAAGCATCATGATCGGCTGGCCAGTAAACTCGGATGGCTGCATAAATACTATCCATTCGATCTACACGCCCGATACGTTGTTCGACCAGGCGCACGACCGAGGGCATATCCAGATGGACAACGACTGAGGCATTTTGCAGGTTATATCCTTCTGACATGGCATCAGAGCAGAATACCAGCAATTTGTTATTAAGGTGCTGTCGGTTGTCTAGGCGCTGATTGACGTGTTTGCGTTCTGCTTTGCTGGAGTCCCCTGTGGCGACCAATTGCTCGATCCCTTGAAGCAGCCCATGTTGTGCGGCTAGTTTATGCAGCCAATGTAATGTCAGAGGGTGTCTGTCAAATGCCAGAATACCAAGTTGGTCTTCATCACTCAGCAGTGTATTCAAAAGTTTGAGCTTGGCCAGTTCCCGGCTGTCATCCATCTGTTCGAGTAATTGCAAGATGGACCGATAGGTTTCAATCTCTTGGTCACGAGCCTGGTAGAAGGCGGTTGCATCAAGCAACCATGCTGGAATGTCGACGGTATCCGTGCTTTCAGGCAGTGAAACCTTGGGTGGCTCATCTCGCTGTTTCAGATTAAGGATCATACCTTTATGCGAACCAGCTTCTTTAGCAGTGAAACCAAAGTGCTCTTTAACTGACTCTGAACCCGCAATATGAGCCCAGGCGGATACCCGGGATGAGCGCAGGTGCGACATGACATGGTAGATGGCACTGCGTTTGGCCATGTGAATGCGCTGATTTAACACCTTTTGCGGAGACAGGGGTTCGCCCTCAGGGGATCGGAAAGCTTCTTCCTCAATCGCTTTGCTAATAAATGCTACACCTGTCAGCTGCTCGGCCAATTGTCTGATTTGAATGGCAAGGTTGATAGCGGCTTCTGTTTCACCTGTCTGATAGGACAGGGCGTTATGTTGTGGGTAGCGACAAGGCTCACCACGTTTGTTGCGGTAAGCGTCAGGTTGCTGGTCTATCAGGTGATTAAATTCGCGCTTGGTTCTACGTACGGTAAAACGTGCTATTGCCTGCTTCAGTGCTTGTAAATGTTCCTCACGCGCCTGGCGCATACGCTTGGCATCCATACGCAGCCAGTGGTTAAATCCTTGTATTATCTGGGGATCAAAATTGTCAGCGCCGAGAATATTAACTAAGCAGAGTAAGTCTGACGCACTTTTGTTGATCGGGGTTGCGGTAAACAGCAGTACGTGATCAGCGAGATTACGCAACAGTGCCTGGGAACGTTTACTGGTAACGTTCAAATAGTTATGCGCTTCATCGACAGATAAAATTTGTGCCTGTTGGATTGTCATGGCAGTCAGGTCTGTAAGGTCTCCTCGGTTTACAAAGCTGAGCGCCGCCTGAGATATGGGTCGATGACTCAAGCCATAGAGTAAAAGCTCGCGTTGCCAGTTTTCAGAAACACCCGGTGGCGTAATCAGCGCTATGCCACCCCCACGCGTATTGCCCGTGCGCCAGAGTTTGTCATGAACGGCTCGCTGTAGAGCTGCTCCCATGCGTGTTTTACCCGAGCCGGTAGCATCGGCAACCAGCACACTCCCCAGGTTCTCGATAATCCAGAGTGCTTGAGCGATACCCTGCGTTTGTGTTGGCCAGAGACTGGTTTGTTTGTGGTGAATGCCGGTATAGGACAGGTACTGTTTTGCCCAGTGGCCTTCAAGTAATTCAGCGCAGGCTCGCGCTAGACTGTCCTGCCAATCCGATGGGCGCAGCAGCGCTTCCAGTAATTGACGCAGTTCCTGTCGATAGTCACCCGCCAGACTGAACAGGGCTTCGGCATAGTCTTTTATTTCTTTATAGCGCGCCTCTTCGTCTTCGGGCTTGAATCTGATATTGGCTTCGATATTGCGCCTTAATCCAGCTTCTGAATAGTTGGATGATCCCAGAGTTACGGCGTTTTCAGTGACAAATACTTTGGCGTGCATCATCCGGCCTGGAATCTGCAGACAGGCAGCGTCCACCTGACGCATGTGCAATTTATGTAGCGCAGCAAAAACATCTGGATATTGGAGTAAAGAGAGGCGCTGAGTAGTCCAGTAAGCATGGATTTCATCCGGTAAGCTCATAGGCTCCAGTGTCATGCCTGCAGTGGCGAGAGGAAAAGGCTCATTACCGATGAGCAAACGCAGGCTCTGCTCCTCAGTTAGACCAGCGATAAGCTTGATGACTCGCAGTAATGAAGTGTATCCAGTAATGATTAGTGGATCTTTATCATTTCGCAGATCAATTTGCAGTACTTGATCCACTGTATAGCCAGCATAGTTGTGTGGCAGGCGGGTATTTTCTGGAAAATGCCCTTCAGATGGCTGGCGCCGTTTTTCCTGATCAGGTGCAAAAGGATCGATATAATTTAGCTGGAAAAGGCGGGACATGGGCGGGTTCTCCTTGAAATAGCTGCCAGTTATCTGAGTCCGTGAATATCCACAATAGATGGGTAGAGTTTTCTAAACTCTAGTACAGATGGATGGGTGATGACCAGGTTTTGTGTGTTCAGTTTCGTCCCTGTAATTCTGTCTGAATAATTAATTTACAAAACTAGAAATATAGTTATAATTATCACATGACTATGAATATAGAATCGACAGCCAACGCGCTGGCGGCCTTAGGGCATCCAGCCCGACTGAGTGTGTTTCGCTTGCTGGTGCGGGCTGGACACGACGGTATGTTGGTGGGCGAAATAGCCGAGCATCTTGATATGCCCTTGTCTACGCTCGCCTACCATTTGCGTAGCTTGAAACAGGCGGGGCTGATTTTGCAACACCGTCAGGGGCGAGAAATACAAACCGTGGCTGATTATAGTGCTATGGAGGCGGCAATCGAGTACCTGATGCAGGAGTGCTGTCGAGGTATTTAAACCTCTGCTGCAGTCGAGAGTGGTTTAACTTACACAAATATAACTATATTACTGGAGATATGGTGATGATAGAGCGAAGTCTTTCTGGGCCAAGTCGCACTTCATTATGGGTGACTGGAATCTGGCGTAAAGAAAAGCCCTGGTTGGCGGTGATTTTGATCCTGCTGGGTTTGTGGATGTTTGATGCCGGACAGGCGGGTCAGTCACTTGATCTTATGTTACGTCAGCTTGCTTCTGTGGCGCCTTTTTTAGCGGCGTCAGTCTTGATCGCGGCATGGGCGAATGCAACCGGGGCCGATGGGTTGATTGCTCGTGCATTTGTGGGGGCGCCTGCGGCTATGATCATCATGGGGGCTTTGGCTGGTGCACTTTCGCCCTTTTGCTCATGCGGGGTTATTCCGCTGATAGCGGCCCTGTTAGTTATGGGCGTTCCCTTGGCGCCCGTGATGGCCTTCTGGCTGGCGTCTCCGTTGATGGACCCTGCCATGTTTGCGTTGACCACAGGTATTATCGGCTTTGAGTTTGCCGTGGCGAAAACCTTGGTTGCCATAGGACTGGGGTTGTTTGGAGGGAGCGTGGTGCATTTGTTGGTGAAGGTAAATGGGTTGAGTGCACCGTTACGCGAAGGCGTTGGTAATGGCGGTTGTGGTGGAGCTAGAGTGCGTTCGCCACAAGCACCCGTATGGCGTTTCTGGCATGAGCCTGAACGACTGGCTCGGTTGCGCCGCGAGGGTGTCCGTACGGCATTATTCTTGCTGAAATGGCTGGCGCTTGCCTTCTTGCTGGAAAGCCTGATGCTGGCTTATATTCCAGCTGAACGTATTGTCCAAACGCTTGGCGGTGAGGGCCTCAGCCCTATAGTACTGGCAACGCTATTCGGTGTGCCGGCCTATTTTAATGGTTATGCCGCTTTGCCATTGATTGCTACTCTGATGGAGCAGGGTATGCAGGCTGGGGCGGGTATGGCCTTTCTGATTGCTGGCGGCGTGACGTCACTGCCAGCCGCCATTGCTGTTTGGGTGCTAGTTAAACCACGTATTTTTGCCTTGTATATCGCGTTATCCTTGATCGGGGCTTTTACAGCGGGGCTGCTGTTTCAGTTATGGAAACTGTTTTGATGTTCCCTGAATTGTGTCTCTCCTGTTGTGCTGGGTATACATTAGGACCACGAGCGGCTTATTGAACTTAGTGCCAGATCCTGCAGCTGGGTTGACAGGCCGCGGTGTAATGCTGGGGAAAGATCGGTCATCAGTAGGGCCGGATCTTTCCCGGCGCGGATCAGATCTTCACCGTCGGGGCCAATAATGGCACTGAGACCGGTGTATTCGGTGTTACCCTCATGCCCACACAGGTTGGCATACACCACTACCATGTTGTTCTCCAATGCTCTGGCGCGTGCCAGGGTTCGGGGTACCGCCAGGTAAGGCATCATGTTGGCGGTGGGGTTGAACAGAATCTTTACCTGCTGATGTGCAAAGCAACGCGCAGTTTCCGGGAACTCAATGTCATAACAAATCGATAGCCCACAGGTGATGCCATTGAGCTCAAAGGCTGTAAACGCCGTTCCAGGCTGAAATAGCTGTTTTTCGGTATCACCGAACAGAAATACTTTGCGGTGATGTGCAATCGTTTTCCCATCGGCATTGATGGCCACGGCCGCATTAAAAAGGTTTCCCTCACTGACTTCAATCAGGCCACAGATTAAAGCAACCTTGTGGTTGTGTGCTATTCGGCGCAGTTGCTCTACTGATGGACCGTTGATCGGCTCTGCCAGGAGTGGTGCCTGGTTACCCACCTGGTATCCAGTGAGAAACAGCTCCGGGAATACAACAGTCTGAACGCCGAGTATGGCGGCCGCTGCGCAGGTCGATTCTATAGTACACAGGTTTTTTTCCTTGTCACAGAAAGCCGGTGTATCCTGATAGGTTAGAACTTTCACTTAGGTTTCCTTAGCGTAGTCAGCCCTGGTGATAGCACCAGGGCTGGTCAATTACTTCAGTAGATTGGTCCAGATGCGATCATAAAGAGCGACAACGTCGGGTGAGCAGGGGGGAACGAACTCAGCTGTCGGTGCATCGGCTGGTGGGTTGAGTTCCGGTGCATTCTTCAGTTCATCCATCAGGAAGGGCGCGGTGTTATTTACCCCAGCGGTATAGCCCGCAAAATTGGTCAGCGCGGCGGCGTTTTCCGGTTCCAGCAGGAAATTCATGAACAGCAGTGCGTTATCACGGTTCTCAGCGCCTTTCAGGACAACCAGGTTGTCAGCCCAGGCAGTCATGCCTTCTTTAGGATAAGCGTACTGCAGTGATGGCTTCTCAAGACGGCCGCGCAACCCCATACCATTCCAGATCATACTGACGGCGGCATCGCCGGAAACCACCATTTCACGAGCGCCATCTGAGGTGATGCTCAGCCAGTCACTTTTTGCTTCCAGTAACAGGTCATTGACCTCGGCCAGTTCAGCTCTGTTGCTGTTGCAGGTTTCAAAGCCTTTATAGCGAAGCGCGGCATTGATAACGTCATTGACGTCACGGAACATGTTGACCTTACCCTTTAGCTCATCAGGGGTGTCAAACAGTATCGCCAGAGTATCTATATCCCCCGAATAGGCGTTGGTGTCGACCATAAAAGAGGTGGTGCCGAATTGATACGGGATAGAGTACTCACGGCCTGGATCAAAGTAGACGTCAACCAGTTCTTCTTTGATGTGTTTGAAGTTTTCTAAGGTATGGGGTTGGACTTTATCCAGCAGACCCTCTTCAATCATGATGGCGACCATATAGTCACCGGGTACGGCGACATCATAGCCGGTAACGCCGGATTTCAGGCGTGCCAGCAGTGTTTCATTGCTGTCGTAGGAGTCCTGAATAACGGTCACATCATAGCTGCTGCTGAACTTATCAATCAGCTCCTGCGGCATATAGTCTGACCAGTTATATAACTTCAGTTCACCTGCGGCATAGAGGGAGGATGACAGTAGTAGTGTTGCCGCTGATACGGCTGCTTTTTGGGTAAAGGCTTTCATGGTTATTCTCCAGGTTTAACAAGATTTTGGGTTCATGTTTTGGGTGTGGAGCGTCGGTTGATCAGGTACACAAGGCTGACGAGGATAATCGACACCAGCAGTAACAGGGTTGATAGTGCGTTGATTTCAGGCGTGAAACCGACCCTGACCATGCTGTATATCGTCAGCGGCAGGGTGGTTGAGCCAGGTCCTGCGACCATATTGGTGATGATGAAATCATCCAGTGAAACGATAAATGCGAGTAAAAATCCTGACACTATTCCGGGTAAGATCATCGGAAAAATAACCAGTCGAAAGCAGGCCAGTTGGCTGGCATACAGGTCCTGGGCGGCTTCACTGTAATAGCGCTCAATGCTTTTCACCCTTGAATAGATGGGTAAAAAGGCAAAAGGGATGCAGAAAACAGTATGGGCAATCAGAATGCTCTGCATGCCGAGTTCAAAGTTGATCGCAATAAAGAACAGCAGGCTGGCAATGCCGACAATGATTTCGGGCACCATGATCGGGAAATTGATAAACGTCAGTGTCGCGGTCCGACCTCTAAAGGGCTTTCCCATGACCAAAGCCAGTGCGGCGAGCAGCGCAACCAGTGTTGCAGTAAAGGCCGCGGTGCTGGCAATGGTCAGCGAATTAAGCGTGGCTTTCTGAATGGAAGGGTTTTGAAAAACCTTAAGGTACCAATCAAAAGTGAAGCCACTCCAGTGTGTAATCGATCTGACTGAGTTGAATGAGTAGACCGCTAAGACAAGCATCGGTGCATAGAGTACGGTCAAGCAGACCCAGGTAATCAGCCGAAAACCAGGATAGCGTTTGAGGTCTGTGTGCTTCATGATCTCGCCTCCTGGCTATTACGTTTTGAAAACACAATTAACACGATAAAGATCATTGCCATCAGCACCATGCCCAGCGCGGCCCCAAAGGGCCAATTACGCGAACCCTGAAATTGCAGTGCAATCAAGTTGCCGATCATCAATTGTTTTCCGCCACCGAGCAGGTCTGGAGCAATGAAGGCCCCCAGTGAAGGGATGAAAACGAGTAGGCAGCCAGCGATGATGCCGGGCTTGAGGTTGGGTAGCAGCACATACTGCCAGGACGCCCATTTGCTGGCGTATAAATCATTGGCCGCTGTCAGCAGTGAGAAGTTGAAGCGCTCAACGGCAACATAGATCGGCAAAATCATAAAGGGTAGATAGGAGTAGAACAGCCCCAGTGTTACCGCAAAATTGGTATAGGCAATCTGAAGGGGGGCATCAATCAAGCCGGTCCAGATCAGGAAACTGTTTATCGGTCCCTGGTCACGGATGATGAACAGCATTGAGATGGTACGGATTAGCAGATTTACGCAGTAGGGAACGATTACTGCCATTAGCCAAAGCATCCGCGTGCTGGGCGGGCGGGTTGCAATAAAGTAGGCGGTAGGTAGTCCCAGTATCAGGCAGCAGAGTGTGGCGATGAGTGCGAGCATAATCGAAGTGAGAATGATCACCAGGTAATCGGAGTTGAATACCCATTCTTCGGTGAGAAAATCTTCTTCAAAAAACAGCTGAACATACGCATCCAGGCTAAAGATCCACTCGATCCCACCGTAGGTTGCTGGCTGCAGAAATGAGTAGGTCATCAGCGTCAAAATCGGGATAGCCAGAAAAACCAATATAATGGTAATCGCTGGTGCTAACAGGGCTGACGTTTTAGGGAGACTTTTATCCATATCAGTTCACCAGTACTCTGGCAAAAGCCGCGTCGATATTAATGCCAACCTGATGCCCCTGATGGAGTTCATCTGTGCTGACGAGGTTGTTCTGCGCCCTGACTTTAACCAATAGACCCTGCCCGACATCCACTACAAATTGGGTGTCTGTACCCATGTAGGTTTTCTGGCAGATATGGCCGGTCATTAAGGCCTTATCTGGCGCGGAAAAACTGAGGCGCTCTGGCCGAATACTGAGTTTGATCTGCTGGGACTGATCACTAGCGACTGAGTTTGGGCACTGGATGCGTACCTGATTGTCCAGACAGCAGGTCATGGCCTCTTGGTTGACCTGTTCCACAGTTGCATCCAGTAGGTTGGTTTCACCAATGAAATCAGCGACAAAACTGTTTGCCGGTTGGTCATAAATAGCCTTGGGCGTACCGACTTGCTGTACCTCACCAGCCGACATCACGGCTATGCGATCGGACATAGCCAGGGCTTCTTCCTGATCATGGGTGACAAACACAAAGGTAATGCCGGTTTCCTGCTGAATTTGTTTAAGCTCTGCTCGCATGGACTGACGCAGTTTCAAATCCAGTGCTGAAAGGGGTTCGTCCAGCAGTAGCACTTTTGGGCGAGGTGCCAGTGCTCGTGCCAGTGCCACACGCTGTTGCTGGCCACCCGATAGTTCATGGGGTTTGCGTTGACTGAAGTGGCTTAACTGCACCAGTTCCAGCATTTCGTCGGCACGATGATCCATGTCTTGCTTGGAAAACTTCAGCATGCGCATACCAAATTTGATGTTGTCGCGAATGTCCATGTGCGGAAACAGAGCGTAGTGTTGAAAAACAGTATTGATGGGACGTTTGTTGGCTGGCAGGTTTTCGATTTCATCGCCAAACAAAAATATTTTCCCTTGCGAGGTACTTTCAAAACCGGCAATCAACCTGAGCAACGTGGTCTTACCGCAGCCGGACGGACCGAGCAGGGTGAAGAACTCACCATTCTGGATTTGCAGTGAAACCTGTTTCAGTGCGGTAAACGCGCCAAAATTTTTGACGACCTTCTCAATTGAAATTGCAGTATTTTCGGCTTGCATGGGACGCATCCTCTCAAATCGTGCGGGTGTCTTGCGGTGTTCAGTCAAGCGGCTGTTTGGTATGCTGACTGACTTGGCAAGTACCACTTACTTGTAAGCTAAAATATAATTTATCAGTTTTAGGGGGTATATAACCCTAGAGGGGTATCAGTTGTCACAGCCAAAAAACAATCTTCGACTGCGTGATAAAGCCTTGGCGCATGTCATCAAAACCCTGCATCGTCCTGGTTTTTGTGAAGCGTTTGCGCACTTCGTACGTCATTTGGCCGCTTTTGATAACCTGATTATCATTGCCTATTATCGGGATACCAATCCGGTGGTTCTGTATCGCCAATACACTGATCCAGTGGTGTACACCTATATGGATTCTGATTACCTGAATGCCGCGTATTTGCTGGATCCGTTTTATCATGCCCATCGGAATGGCTTGAAAACAGGCTTGCACCGCTTGTTTGATATCGCGCCAGATCAGTTCAAACGCACCAGCTATTTCAATGTGTATTATCAGAAAACCACGCTGATTGATGAGGTGGCTGCATTTGCCGATTTGAATCGTGACCTGACAGTGACCGCCTGTTTTGGTAAGGATCGATCCAGTGGTCAATTGTTTTCAAAGCAGGAGAGGCAGCGATTGCAGCAGTACGAGTCTGTTATCTGCACTCTACTGGAGGAACACTGGCGTGACTATCAGCCTGTCCAACCTCAGCCAATGAATGCAAAACCGCTGGTCAGTCGGTTGATCGATACACTACGGGTTGAGCAATCCATCAGTTTGACAGCAAGGCAGGCTGAAGTGGCCATGTTTATATTACAAGGCCATTCTTCCATTTCCATCAGCCTGAATCTGGGTATTAGTCCAGAGACGGTGAAAGTGTTTAGAAAGCAACTGTATGCCAAGTGCCAGATCTCTTCGCAAGCCGAGCTGTTTGCGCTACTTATGCCGGTTTTTTCGCGAATATCTGCACCCACGATATCATCGAGTGAGTCGGAGACATGATATTATCTTGAAGCTTAAAGTAGCCAAAGTGTCCGCATGTACCCAACCAAACCCAGAGAGGCTCCTTTGACTCGCATAGCCATTTTCGCCGATGTTCAAAATATCTACTACACCACCCGTCAGGTGTTTGGACGGCAGTTTAATTACCGTGCCTTTTGGCAGCAGGCCAGTGAGCTGGGGGATATTGTCGCTGCAACGGCCTACGCGATAGATCGCGAAGATCCGCAGCAGCAAAAGTTTCAGGAGGCTTTGCGGCATATCGGCTTTGAGGTAAAGCTGAAGCCCTATATCCAGCGTGGTGACGGCTCGGCCAAGGGGGATTGGGATGTCGGGATTGCTATCGATGCCTTACTCTGCGCCGAGGAGGTGGATCAGGTGATTTTGCTGTCTGGGGATGGTGATTTTGATCTGTTGTTGCAGACACTGCGGGATCGTTATCAGATTTACAGCCATCTGTTTAGTGTCCCCGGATTAACCGCGCAGTCGTTGATCAAGAGTGCCGATGAGTGGATAGCTATCGACACCGACTTGCTGCAATAAGACCTGCCAACTTCATTTCTCAGGACAGCCGCACTAGCTTTCCCCATCTTTATTTGACCTTGGGCTAATGGGCCGGATCTGTCTGACACGCCGTGAAATCATCCTTGATGGCTCCGGTGCGCCATCCTTGGCGCACCGGGTCAGACAGATCCGATCCCATCAGCCCTTATCCACTTGGGTGCCAACATGAAGTTTTTTAAGAAGCAGGTGTCTGTTATTTAATCTGGCAAAGGATATCACCACCCCAGCGTGGCACCTACCAAACACAAGCAGATAGAGCGACTGTCACGCTTCACGCCTTTACATCTCACCCTTAAGCTTCTAGTATCAGTGTTAATCCGTTGGGGTGCCCGTAAAGGCTGAGAGGTGTTTTTAACACTAACCCATCGAACCTGATACGGGTAATACCGGCGAAGGGAACGGGTAGTCTGCTGTTGTATTCCCCCTTTCTGTTCGCTCGTACGCCCGTTTTTCCTGGAGCGTTTGAGTGATGTGTTCAAAATCTGATCTGCAGTTGTTTTCGCTACCCACTGTTATTCGGGGGTGGTCATGTCGGTAATTTCTATCCTCGGTGCGGGTGTCGCAGGCCTTTGTGTTGCCAATGAACTCCTGTCGCGCGGTGCCGCTATTCGCGTGTTTGATAAACAGCCACAACCTGGCCCACACGCCTGTTCCTGGTGGGCGGGTGGCATGTTGGCTCCCTTTTGCGAACGTGAAAGCGCGGAAGAGCCGGTGATCAGGTTTGGCGCTGAGGCGATTGACTGGTGGAGTGAGCATACCGGTGTCGTCACCCGTAAGGGATCGCTGGTATTGAGCACAACGCGAGATCGTAACGAGTTAGTCCGCTTCGGTAATCGCACCCGTGATTTTGCTTTGCTGAATGAAGCCGAGGTGGCCGAGCTGGAGCCGGACCTGGGTGGTCATATACGCCAGGCCCTGCATTTCAGTGGCGAGGCCCATCTGGACCCGCGTGAAGCGCTGCTGAAACTGGCGCAAAATCTCACCGATGCTGGTGTGCCGATTGAAGCGGGTGAGCCGGAAGCCGGTAGTGTGATCATTGACTGCCGCGGCATGGCTGCACAGGATCAGTTGCCGGATATGCGTGGCGTTAAAGGTGAAATGCTGGTGCTGCACTGTCCCGGTTTGAATATTCAACGTCCGGTGCGCTTTATTCACCCGCGCATGCCGCTGTATATCGTCCCGCGTGGTGATGGCATTTATATGCTCGGCGCTACCATGCTGGAAACGGCTGAAGGTCATCGACTGACGGTGCGCTCAGTACTGGAGTTGCTGTCGGCAGCCTATGCCCTGCATCCGGCCTTTGCAGAGGCGGAAATTATTGAAACTGGCGTGGATGTGCGCCCGGCCTTTGCCGATAACCTGCCGCGTATTCGCCGTGTCGATAATGTTATTTATATCAATGGGCTGTATCGCCATGGCTATCTGTTGTCGCCGGCTTTGGCGCGCTTGACCGCCGACCTGTTGTTGCTGAATAAACAGCCGGAGGCGTTTTATGCATCTTCTCTATAACGGCGAAGCCCGTGAAACCCAAACCCGTTACCTGTCTGAATTGTTGCTTGAGTGCCAGGTGGATGAAAATGCCGTAGCTACCGCACTGAATGGTGACTTTGTACCACGCTCTTTGCGTGTCAGCACCCCGTTGCGGGATGGTGATCGTGTTGAAGTCGTTGCACCGATGCAGGGAGGCTAGTATGAAGTCATTTTATGGCACTGAACTGGCCAGTGGATTGATGCTTGGCACCGCGCTTTATCCCTCTCCGGCTATTATGGCTGAGGCCTTTGCGGTATCCGGCGCCGGTGTGGCAACTGTGTCTTTACGCCGTGAAAGCGCTGAAGGTCAGGCGTTTCGCGCGCTGATTAAAGATCTTAAGGTGAAGCTGTTACCCAATACCGCTGGCTGCTACTCGGTTAAAGAAGCGGTCACCACGGCGCATATGGCGCGGGAGCTGTTCGATACCCCCTGGATAAAACTGGAAGTCATCGGGCATGCCGATACCCTTCAGCCTGATCCCTTCGGGCTGGTAGAAGCGGCACGTATTCTGGCCGAGGATGGCTTTGAGGTATTTCCCTACACCACCGATGATCTGGTACTGGCAGATCGCCTGGTCGAAGCCGGCTGCCGGGTGTTGATGCCCTGGGGCTCACCCATAGGTTCCGGCCTGGGACTGAATAATGAATATGGCCTGCGTACCCTGCGTAACTATTTTCCGGATATTCCCTTGGTGGTCGACGCGGGGTTGGGTCTGCCCTCACATGCGGCTCGGGCAATGGAACTCGGCTATGACGCCGTGCTGTTGAACACTGCAGTGGCTAAAGCGGGTGACCCTATTGCCATGGCGAAAGCCTTCGCTCAGGCCGTTGAGGCGGGTGCGGCGGGTTTCCGTGCAGGTCCTATGGAGCCTCGGGATATGGCATCGCCATCCACACCGGTGATAGGGAAGGCCTGGTTATGAAGTCAGCGCAGCGTTTTTATCCGATTTTCAATTCCTCCGATTGGCTGGAGCGCTTGCTGCCACAGGGCATCAAGCTGGCACAGTTGCGTATCAAGCATACGGATCAGCCGTTGTTGCGTGCCGAGATCCGGCGCAGTTTGCAACTGGCACGGCAGTATGGCACCGCACTGGTGATCAATGATCACTGGCAGCTTGCGCTGGAAGAGGGCGCCGAGTGGTTGCACCTGGGTCAGGAAGATATAGAAGAGGCCGATGTCACTGCTATTCGCAAGTCCGGTATACGTCTGGGTATCAGTACCCACAGCCATGCTGAGCTGGATACAGCGCTGAGCTATCAGCCGGACTATCTGGCGTTGGGACCTGTATATCCTACCCAGACCAAACAGATGCCCTGGGACCCACAGGGACTGGAGCGCGTTTCAGAGTGGAAACAGCGCATAGGTAACACACCGCTTTGCGCTATCGGTGGCATCAGTCTGGAACGCGCACCGGGTGTGTTTGCAGCGGGCGCTGATCTGATTGCTGTGGTCAGTGATATAACGGCAGCCGTCAATCCGGCAGAGCGTGTGCAGGATTGGCTGACGTTGGTGAATGCAGCCCCACCATCAGAGGGTCTGACTCATGAGCACTAACATTGCCAATGTACTGACCATTGCCGGCTCAGACAGCGGTGGCGGGGCCGGGATTCAGGCTGATCTGAAGACCTTCAGTGCCCTGGGGGTGTATGGCGCCTCCGTGATCTGTGCGCTGACCGCTCAGAACACCTGTGAGGTGCGTGACGTCTACCCGGTACCACCTGCTTTTATTACCGCGCAGATGCAGACGGTGTTCGATGATATCCAGATTGATGCCGTCAAAATCGGCATGTTAGGGGATGCGGCTACGGTGCACTGTGTGGCTGACCAGCTCCGCCAGCTTAAACCGCAATGGCTGGTGTTGGACCCGGTCATGATTGCCAAAAGTGGTGATCGTCTACTGGCCAATGCAGCGGTTGAGGTGCTGCGTACCGAGCTGATTCCGCAGGCGTCCCTGATCACACCCAACCTGCCGGAAGCCGCCGTTTTGACCGGCTTGCCGGAACCTGACTCTGTTGAGTCCATGTACGCCATCATGGATGCACTGATGGCGCTGGGTGCTGGTGCGGTGCTGTTAAAAGGGGGGCATCTGGAAAACAGTCAGATCTGCCATGACCTGCTGGCTGTGGCCGGTGAGGTGCATCACTTTCAGGCGCCGCGTATCGCGACGTTAAATACCCACGGCACAGGTTGTTCTATGGCGTCTGCTATTACCGCGCTGTTAGCCCGTGGCAAGACACTGCCGGAGGCTGTCGCAGAGGCTAAACACTGGCTCAGTGGCGCCATTGCGGCATCCAGCCAGTTAAGTGTCGGTCAGGGACAGGGGCCGGTGCAGCATTTTTACCAGTTGTGGCGTTAATCCGGATTAACTCGGCTCACTTATGATCCGTTCACTGAACGGGCACACTATAATAAAGGACCAAAGCAATGAATCAACATAACGCTCATTTAAGTCAGACCGCGCAGGTTGATGCGCTATCCGTGCAACCTTTTCCCAATTCACGCAAAGTCTACATAGAGGGCAGCCGCCCGGATATTCGCGTGCCAATGCGTGAAATCAGCCTGGCCGATACACCGACAGCCGCCGGGCCGGAAACCAACGCGCCTTTGTATGTCTATGATACATCTGGCTTGTATACCGATCCCGATGCCAGCATTGATGTGCGCAAAGGCTTGCCCGCTCTGCGTGAGACATGGATAGTCGAGCGTGACGATACTGAACTGCTGGATGACCTGTCCTCTGAATATGGCCGGACCCGGGCGGCTGATCTGCGTCTGGATACGCTGCGCTTTGATCTTCCGCGCAAACCACGTCGCGCCAAGGCCGGGCGTAATGTTACCCAGCTGCATTATGCCCGTCAGGGCATTATTACTCCTGAAATGGAGTTTATCGCCATCCGCGAGAACATGAAGCTGGCGAAACAGCATGCCGATAATCCACTGCTGGCGCAGCAACATCCGGGGCAGGCCTTTGGTGCCAAGCTGCCGGATGAAATCACACCTGAATTTGTCCGCGCTGAAGTGGCCGCCGGTCGTGCCATTATTCCCTGCAATATTAACCACCCTGAACTGGAACCGATGATTATTGGTCGGAATTTCCTGGTCAAAATCAACGGCAATATCGGTAACTCAGCACTGACCTCGTCGATTGAAGATGAAGTGGCGAAAATGACCTGGGGAACCCGCTGGGGTGCCGATACCATTATGGATCTGTCCACCGGCAAGAACATTCATGAAACCCGTGAATGGATCCTGCGCAACTCACCGGTGCCGATCGGTACGGTACCCATCTATCAGGCGCTGGAGAAAGTGAACGGGGTGGCTGAAGACCTCAACTGGGAGGTGTTCCGTGACACGCTGATTGAGCAGGCCGAGCAGGGTGTGGATTACTTCACCATTCATGCCGGTGTGCTGCTGCGCTATGTGCCGATGACGGCCAAGCGTATGACTGGCATCGTTTCCCGCGGTGGCTCTATCCTGGCAAAGTGGTGTCTGGCGCATCATCAGGAAAATTTCCTCTACACCCATTTTGAAGAGATCTGTGAAATCTGCAAAGCCTATGATGTCGGCTTCTCACTGGGCGATGGCTTACGTCCCGGCTCGGTGTATGATGCCAACGATGAAGCTCAGTTTGCCGAACTGGAAACCCTGGGTGAACTGACCAAGATTGCCTGGAAACATGATGTGCAGGTGATGATTGAAGGCCCTGGGCATGTGCCGATGCACATGATCAAAGAGAATATGGACAAGCAGATTGAAGTCTGTGATGAAGCGCCTTTCTACACCCTCGGCCCGCTGACAACCGACATTGCGCCAGGTTACGACCATATCACCTCCGGTATCGGTGCGGCGATGATCGGCTGGTATGGCTGTGCCATGCTCTGTTATGTCACCCCCAAAGAACATTTGGGTCTGCCCAACAAGGATGATGTAAAAACCGGTATTATCACTTACAAAATTGCCGCGCATGCTGCGGATTTAGCCAAGGGCCATCTCGGTGCACAGATTCGTGACAACGCCATGTCCAAGGCGCGTTTCGAATTCCGCTGGGAAGATCAGTTCAATATCGGCCTGGATCCGGATACCGCTCGTGCTTTCCACGATGAAACCCTGCCGAAGGATTCTGCCAAGGTGGCGCATTTCTGCTCCATGTGCGGTCCGAAGTTCTGTTCGATGAAAATCTCTCAGGAAGTCAGGGACCTGGATGCGGAGCAGGTAGCGGCGATGCAGAATCATGCACAGGAAGGTATGCAGGAAAAATCAGCCGAGTTTAAAGCCACTGGCGCGGAAATCTATCATAAGGCCTAATCAAAAATAACCCATAGATATATAAGCTTAATTATTGACAATGGTAATCATTATTATTAATAATGCGCTTTTATTTATTTGTCTATGGAGTTGATGATGTGTCATAAGATAGTACGTAGTTTCAAGCGTAGTATTTATCTTGCGTGTGTGAGCTTAAGTCTGGTGCTGGTTTCTCTGTCATCCCATGCCGAAACGACGGTGATTAGGGACATATTAGGGCGCGAAGTCGCCGTGCAGATGCCGTTGGAGCGAGTTTTTCTCGGGTTTTACTACACCGACTATATGGCGATTGGTGGTGTGGATGCTTTTGACAAGGTGGTTGGATTTTCCAAAGATGTCTGGACCGTTTGGACACCCGCCAGTTGGGAGCTCTACAGTAGCCAACTCCCGCAGTTGAATGATATCCCGGATGTCGGCGAAGTCGAAGCCGGGACTTTCTCGCTGGAAAAGCTGCTGTCGCTGAATCCAGACCTGGCTGTTCTGGCTGATTGGCAATTCAAGGCATTGGGGCCTGATGTAGATCGTATCGAGGCCGCCGGAATTCCTGTTGTTGTGGTCGATTATAACGCCCAGACCTTGGAACGCCATTTGCAAAGTACGTTGATTTTGGGGCAGATTACTGGACAGGAAGCGCGTGCCCAGCAAATTGCGGATGAATATCAGGCCAATGTCGAAGAGATTACTCAGCGCATTACTGAATCGGATCAGGCCAAGCCAAGAGTCTATGTTGAATTTGGCAACAAGGGCCCTGCTGAGTACAGCTTTACCTATGGTAAAAATATGTGGGGTTCCGTGATCAACCTGGCTGGAGGTGACAATATTGCCACCCCCTTTGTTGAGTGGTGGGGGCCTATGAATCCGGAGCAGGTGCTGGTGTCTAATCCTGAGGTGATTATTATCTCCGGACGTGAAACTGAGTTAACTAAAAACCAGGAAGCCATGGTGCTGGGTGTTGGCATAGAACAGTCAGAGGCTGAGCGCCGTCTGCAGGGCTTCAGTCAGCGGGCTGGCTGGAGTGAGCTGGATGCGATCCAAAAAGGCCAGCTTTTTGGTGTCTATCAGGGTGCGTCCAGAACGATAGCCGACAGTGCGATGGTGCAGTACTTTGCCAAGGTCTTTTATCCTGATCTGTTTGCTGATCTTGATCCGCTACAGACCTATCTGGACTTCCACGCTGAATACCTTCCCGTCGTTCCACAAGGAACCTTCATGGTACATGCTGACCAAGCGGTACAGTAATTCCATGAAGCTAGAGACCTCTCTGCATAATGTTGTTGTTGCCCAACGTCATCTGGAAAGACGACGTTGGCGCATCATCGCCATGTTCTGTGTGATCGCCAGTTTCAGTCTGATTCTGGATATTGCTACTGGCCCGTCAATGCTCTCACCTAAAGCGGTGTTTATGGCCTTGATAGGCTCAGACCAGATCGCAACCATGACCAAGGTGATTGTCTATGACATCCGCTTACCAACAGCATTGATGGCACTGGTTGTCGGGGCGGCATTAGGGGTTGGTGGAGCGGAAATCCAGACGCTATTGAACAATCCCATGGCCAGCCCCTACACCCTTGGACTGGCCGCTGCTGCAGGTTTAGGGGCTTCGTTGGTGATTGCCTTTGGCAGCTTTGGCTTGCCGTTGATGTTTGCCGTGCCGATAGGTGCTTTTCTGATGACCATGCTGGCATCTGCTGTGTTGTTTCTGTTTGCCTCCATGTCCAGGGTGTCTTCAGCCATGTTGGTGTTGGCCGGTATCGCCTTGCTGTTTTTGTTCCAGTCCTTGCTGTCGTTGGTTCAGTATCTGTCGGCACCCGAAGTCAGCCAGCAGATACTTTTCTGGCTGTTTGGCAATCTGAGTAAAACAACCTGGACAAATCTGCTGATTACAGCTGTGGTTGCTGGCATCTGTATCACGCTGTTGTTACGCGATGCCTGGAAATTGACGGCTTTGCGACTGGGCGAAACCCGTGCGGCCACTTTGGGTGTGAATACACAGAAACTACGCCTCACGGTGCTGTTTCTAGTGGCGGTGATGACCTCGGTTGCAATAAGTTTTGTTGGAATCATTGGCTTTATCGGGTTGGTGGCTCCACATGTTGCGCGACTGCTAGTCGGTGAAGATCAGCGTTATTTTGTGCCTTTATCGATGGTCACTGGAGCTGCATTTCTGTCAGTTTCTTCGGTGCTTTCCAAAACCATTATCCCAGGGGCGTTGTTTCCGGTCGGTATAGTGACAGCGTTAGTCGGCGTGCCTTTCTTTTTCTGGATTATGCTGAGCAGGAAGTAAACGGATGTGTCTTGAGATAGAGAATGTGACCATTATTCGGGGCGATCAATGCACCGCTAAAGGGATCAGTGCAAGGTTTCATCCTGGCAAGCTGTACGCCATTCTGGGTCCCAATGGAACGGGTAAATCATCACTTCTAAAAGCCTTGTTTGGTGAGGTCCCCATCGCGTCTGGCCGTATTCTTCAAGATGGGCAGCCGTTGATGTCCAGGCGACTGGGGCACTGGCGGCATTCCATAGGCTATATGCCGCAAGGCACAGAACTCGATGCATCCTTGACGGTATTGGAGGTGGTTTTACTCGGACAGATGGATGCTTTGCATATGCATGTCAGTGATGAGCAGATGTATAAAGCCTTGAGGTTGATGCAGCGCGTGGGCATAGCTGACCTTGCACATCGTGACATTCAGAGCCTCAGTGGCGGGCAACGTCAGCTGGCGCTGTTCTGTCAGGTGTTGCTTAGAGATCCGCAGGTGCTTTTATTAGACGAACCCGTCAGTGCCCTGGATATGCACCATCAGTTATCACTTCTGAACCAGGTCTATCGGGAAACTCGCGACAGAAACCTGATTACCATTGCCGTACTGCATGATTTGAGTCTGGCTGCGCAGTTCGCCGATGAGGTGCTGTTGTTGGGTGATGGCGTGATTCAGGCATCGGGGATTCCAAAAGCGGTCTTTGATCCGGAGGTCATAGGACGCTTGTACGATGTTCAGGTTGAATTATTACATGATAAAGCGGGTGCGCCGGTAATCCGTCCGGTGCGTCCGCACTACGTTGATCAAGGAGTATTATTGTGAACATGAGGATCGGTGTTTTATTGATCGCATTGGGGTTCTGCTTACAGGCCAATGCCGAAGAGCATCATGTGAAGATGCTTAATTTTGGAACCGATGGTGGGATGGTGTTTGAGCCAGGGTTTATTCAGATTAATCCGGGTGACAGTATAACGTTTGTGCCTGAAAACACGGGACATCATGTCAAATCTCATAGCGTGCCAACTGGTGCTTCGCCGTGGCAGAGTGAGCTGGATGAACCCTTTACTGTGACGCTCGATCAGGAAGGGGTGTATGTATACTATTGCCCACCTCACCTGATGATGAACATGGTGGGGGTGATTCAGGTAGGTGAGCAGGTCGATGCAGTCAGTCGGGATGAGGTTACTGAGCAGGCTGAGCAATTAGGCCGCCGTGCATTTCAGAACTCAGCACGTCTTGGCAATTTGATGCAGCAAATCACTTGGTCTGAATAGTGATCACCTTTACCACTTGTAAGCACTGGCCTTTGCCAGGGAAGGCGCTACAGCTTGTCTGCCAGGCGCTTGAGGCAAAAGGTCTGGCGGCGGACTGCGTGCCCTGGCAGGAAATGGATCACCAGCATCTTGCGCAGTCTAAGGTAATATTACCCTTGGCGGCCTGGGACTATAGTGAGTCTCCCGAGGCTTTTGCGCAGTGGCTGAATGAGTCGGTAGAGCGGGGTGTGGGTGTGCTTAATGCGCCTGAACTCATGCAATGGAATATGAACAAACGCTATTTGCTGGAGCTTGCTAAGCAGGGTGTTACAACCATTCCAACCCGATTTATTAAGACGGCTGATCCAACTGAACTGAAGGCGGTTTTATCTGACTGTGGCTGGGATGAAGTGGTGCTTAAGCCAGCCTGTGGTCAAAGTGGTAATGGCGTACAGCGTTACTCGGTGACAGCCTTGTCGCTACCTATGTTGCCTGAGCAGAGTTTTAATCAGGGCTGGATAATTCAGCCGTTCATGCCGGAAATACAGCAGGTCGGTGAGGTTTCGCTGTGCTTCTTATGGGGTGAATATTCGCATGCTGTTAGGCGTATGCCAGCCACCGGCGAGTGGCGGGCTAATTCTCAGTATAATGTGGCTGTTAGCCTGTTTACGCCGGATGCCGATACGATCACTACGGCCAGTAATATTTTACAGCAGCTACCCAGCTCAACAGCCTATGCCAGAGTTGATGGTTTGCTAACCAATGAAGGTTTTGTGCTCAGCGAGTTGGAGTTGATTGAACCAGCATTATTTCTGGATATTGTTCCTGAAGCAGTGGAAAAATTCTGTGCCGGCCTGGAATATTTTGTGGCTCAGATTTAAGCATTTCTTGACGGTAATATTTCTCCGAGACTCTCGCCTTTGTTGCTCTGATAATTCCTCATCAGAGCAACAGCTCTGGCAATATGACTCATGCGGCTAGTATCAAGCATTCACCTATATATAGTCTTTATGATTGTGTTGGCTGCAAATGACTAATGGATAATACGCAGATCACTTCTACAGATTTATCATAGATACTTTGATTTTAAAGCAACTTTTGGTCTATTCTGCAATGACCACAAAATGTAGATGGGTTTTGGTATGCATAGACTGCTATTGTTTCTGGTATTTGCCTGTTCAGGTGTGTTTGCTAATGCAGCGGATGAGTTTACCCTGAATCCAGCTACTTCAGAACAGTTGAATAAACTGCGTGAGGGCGGTTATGTGCTGTTTATACGCCATGGACCCACTGACTCAGCCTATCCTGATCATGTACCTGTGGATCTCCAGGATTGTACTACCCAACGTCCACTGACAGATGCCGGGCGTCAGTTAATGCTGCAGGTGGGTGAGTATATGCGCCAGGCGGGAATACCTATTGGAACGGTGTACAGCAGTCCGTTATGCCGAGCTAAAGAAACAGCCGATCTGTTATTTGGTCAGGGGCACTATGTGGTGGATAATGAGTTGATGTATGTAGCCGCGCTGACGGATGCCGAAAAACAGCCCATCATTGCCAGAACCCATTACCTTTTATCTTCTGCTGTGACTCCTGGTCATAATCGTATACTGGTGGCACATGGCCCCAATATGGTGGAGGTGATGGAGTATTTCCCTGTTGAAGGCACTCTGGTCATTATTGAAGCGGATGAAGATCGACAGCAATTTTCCTATATTGCCAGTATCGAGCCGGATCACTGGCCAAGGCTGTTGGCTGAACAGGAGTAGTGGCGATGAGAGCCGGCAAAACGGTACTGCTGATGTTTCTGTTACCGGCTGTTCTAATGCTTGTATTATCGTTACTGATAGGGCTCTTTTCACTTAACAGCTTGAAGTCCCAGTATATCGAAAGCAGTGATGTACAGGCGGATGATCTGCAGACACTACATAAGGAGTCTACCTTCAAGCGGGATATATCCGAATTGCACAGCCGGGTTGTGGCTGTTCTGGATGGTGCGCGTAAACACCAATTCACCGATATTCAGTTGTATCGAGAACATTCTCAAGTAGTAAATGATCTGGCTGCCATTGAGCTCTTGGTTAAGAGTCTGGCTGAATCAAACCTGTTGAGAGAGGTTAATCATAACTCTGTTCAAGGGCTCCAACAGTCCTTTTCGGCCTATCGCAGCCTGGTGATAATGGCCACGGAAATCGCCGCTATTGACCCCGATACAGCTGATAGTTTTTTTCTACAGGCTCAGGCTAGCTTTAATGAGTTTTCGGTTTTTACCGGTCGTATATCGATGCTGTTGACTGATCGGACTATGCTGCGTGAACATCAAGCACGAATACGGCACGAACGCGCATTCTTGCAAATTTTTATTTTCAGTTTGGCTGGCGCTGTTGTGGTGTTGTTGATGGTGTTTGTCATCGCATTTCGAATCAGTGGCCATGTACGTGATATTGCCGATGCGCTCAGTAAGCTGTCATATAACACTCAGACAGAACTGCGTTTGCCTGCTATTGAGCATCTAAAAAATTCTTCACGGGGAGAGTTTGGTCGCATAGCCAGGGTATTACTGGGCTTTAGGGATGATATGGTGCGGCGAATCCAGGCTGAGCAGGAAAACCATCGGCTGATATTTTACGATGCCCTCACCGGGCTCCCTAACCGGCGTTTGTTACAGGAACAACTGCAGTATTCCGCTGGTGCAAGTTCGCGGGTCAGTAACTACCATGCACTGCTGTGGCTGGACATAGATCGCTTCAAAACCATCAATGATATACGAGGTCATCAGGCGGGTGATCAGTTGCTGGTTATGATTGCCGGCAGTATGCGTTTGCTGCTTAAAGAGGGTGACTTACTGGCGCGAGTCGGGGGTGATGAATTTGCTATTTTGCTGGAACTTCCTCAAAGACTGAAATCAGAAGCCGCCATGGAGGCTGAACGGGTTGCACTGGATATTTGTGCGAGTGTAGCAAAAACCTATGAGGTGGAAGGGCATTCCCATTATTTGACTGCCAGCATTGGTATCGTGCTGTTTTCTGATAAAACGCTGAGTAGTGATGACCTGCTGAACCAGGCTGAAGTTGCTAAGTATCAGGCCAAAGATGCAGGACGCAACACAGTCTGTTTCTATGATCCGAACATTCAAGCAGAGATCAACCGGCGTGCTGAGCTGGAAGGTGAATTGCGTACAGCCATCGAACACCAGGAGCTGCGGCTATTTTATCAGTTGCAGTATGATCAAGAAGCCCGGCCAGTCGGAGCAGAGGCTTTGTTGCGCTGGCAGCACCCCCAGAGAGGGCTGGTGTCGCCAGCTGATTTCATTCCATTGGCCGAAGAGACGGGCTTGATTATCACCATGGGTGAGTGGGTTTTAGTCACGGCTTGTGAGCTTCTGGCTCAGTGGCAAGAGGATGAGCAGACACGAGATCTGCAATTGGCGGTCAATGTCAGCGCAAAACAATTTCGGCAGCCGAAATTTGTGGAAATGGTATTGCAGATTTTGCAGCAGACGGGAGCCAGGGCCGACCAGTTAAAACTGGAACTAACTGAATCAGCCGTGCTGGAAGATATAGAACAAGCTATTCAGAAAATGCAACAGCTTCGTGGTCAGGGCGTAACGTTTGCCATGGATGACTTTGGTACAGGCTACTCGTCATTACAATATTTAAAGCGCCTACCGCTGGACCAGATCAAGATTGATCAGTCTTTTGTACGAGATATTGTTGCAGACCCGGATGATGCGGTGATAATCCGAACTATTATTGCCATGGGTCAGGCACTTAGCATTGAAGTTATCGCTGAGGGTGTTGAAACTGCTGAACAGCGTGACCTGTTGCTATCCTACGGTTGTCTTAGGTATCAGGGGTATTTGTTTGCCCGACCCAGGCCTATAAGCGAATGCATGATGTTGCTTAAAACAGAGTGATAAATGACTGATCCAGATCAGCTATCAGTTTTTGTCCATCTGAAGTTTATAGAATAGACTGTATACTTAAGGCAGGAATCAGGTCTGCTTACTCTGTCTGTGTGAATTTCAGAGTAGACATTACGCAGGATTACACTGAGGAATTATACCATGCAGTACTGGCCTAATTTTTGCCCTCGTCGCTTGACGGTGCTGCTGGTTTTTGCGTTGCTTGGCCTGCTTGCTTTTCCTGCGCTTGCAAATGAAACCCTGCCAGTACAGCCATCCAAAAACATACTTCACTTTGGCGTATTTTCTTACCTGGGCAATGAACGAACAGAGGCTAAATATGCGCCGCTGATCGCTTATCTGAATACTGTGCTGGTTACAGATGAGGTGGTTCTACATGTGCTGCCACAGGATGAGCTTAACCGACGTATCCGTGATGGTGAAATCGACCTGGTTACCACTAATCCGACGCATTTTTTGCTGGCACGTACCCATTATCCGCTCACCGGCGTTATCGCTACATTGGTTGAATCAGATGATGGACGGCCGGTTTATCGATTAGGTGGCGCCATCGTTGCGGCAGCAGACCGGCAGGATATCAATACACTGCAAGATATTAAAAATAAAAGGGTTGCAGCTCCCAGCCGAGAAAATCTGGGGGGCTATCGATCGCAGGCCTATGAGCTTTTTTTAGCCGGCATCCGTTTGCCCGATGATATTCAAGAACTGCAAGAACTGGGCACACATCATGAAGCCGTTCGTGCGGTTATGGATGGCCGTGCCGATGTGGCGTTCGTTCGTGACGGTATACTGGAACAGATGCAGCGTAACGGGCAGTTACAGGAGCAGGCTGTCAAATTGATCAACCCACAGTTTAATTCTGACTTCACCCATCAGGTATCTACCCGCCTTTATCCGGAGTGGCCGGTATTTGCACTGCCGCATGTGAATGACCGTACTATTCGTCATGTGGCCGCTGCGCTTTTTTCATTGGATCCGGAGCACCCAGCGGCACAGCAGGCGGGTATTTATGGCTTTACCGTACCTGCAGATTATTTGCCGGTTGAAGCTATGGCGCGTGCATTGCGCCTGCCTCCTTTCGAAAATATCCCTGATTTTACTTTGATGGATGCCTGGGAGCGCTGGAGGGGGTTGTTATTGATCGTTATGCTCGCCACGCTAGTTATCCTGACACTAAGTTTGTCTCTGGCATGGCATTGGGGTAAAGCACATATTGAGCGGGTGCGTTTTAAAACCCTGTTACAAGGACTGGGTGAAGGCGTGTATGGTGTTAATCGCCAAGGGGAGTGTACGTTTATCAACCAGGCGGCGTTAAGAATGCTGCAAGTAACGTCATCGCAAGCTCTGGGTCAGGATCAGCACAGGTTGTTTCATCATCACTATCAGAACGGCAAGGTTTATCCACATGCAGATTGCCCGATTGTTAAGACGCTGGAGGATGGACGGCAGCGCCAGCAGCGCGATTGGTTTATCCGCTATAATGGCGGCAGTTTTCCGGTCGAAATGACTGTAACACCCTTGTTTTCCAAGGATCGAATCAATGGCGCTGTAGTGGCATTTTCTGATATTACCCAACGGGTTCGGGCCGAGCAGGAAAATAAACGTCTGACAGAGTACAACCGTATGTTACTTGAGTCCGCGGGTGATGGTATCTATGGATGTGATATGCACGGCCTGTGCACCTTTATCAATCCGGCGGCCCTGACGATGCTGGGCTTTGAATATCAAGATGTGATAGGTAAGGATCAGCACAGGGTTTTCCATTACTGCTATCCAGATGGTAGCGCCTATCATAACAAGGACTGCCCGGTTCACCAGACCTTGGCTCAGGGTAAGTTGCAAGAGTGTGAAGATCACTTTGTTCGCAGTAGTGGCGATACCTTTCCGGTGCACATGAAAGTAAGCCCGGTGTTTGAAGAGCGTGAACAGGTGGGTGCTGTAGTGGTATTCCAGGATATTACCAAGCAAAAAGCCATGGAGCAGCAGCTTATTGCTTTGACAACAACTGATGATCTGACCGGATTGCATAACCGGCGATATTTTCAGATGCAGCTCAAAAAAGAGTTTTTGCGTTATCAGCGCTCTTTTGCCGACAATGCTGTATTAATGATCGATCTGGATCATTTTAAGCGCATTAACGACAATTTCGGACATGCGGCCGGTGATAAGGTGCTCAGAGAGTTTGGCGCGTTGCTGATGCAGCAGCGTAGCAGCGATCTGTCAGCACGTGTTGGGGGAGAGGAGTTTGCCTTGTTGCTACCAGACACCTCTCTCAAGGATGCGATTACTTTTGCCAACCGCTTCAGAGAGCAAGTGGCAGTCAACGTATTCCAGTATGAACAGCAGAGCATTCCACTGACTGTCAGTATCGGCTGTACTTTGATGTCGCCGGATGACACCCGACCGGATATGTCGCTGGCTAGAGCAGACCGAGCCCTGTACCAGGCCAAGGAAAGTGGTCGTAATCGGGTGGTTGCTTTTAGCTGATCGTAGAGAAAACCTAAATCTCCTTGCATTTTAAATGCATACGTTGTTAATTAAGCTGTATAGAGTGGCTCTTAAGTTGTAGTAGTGTCCATTTGAGCCATACGTTTCGTTTGAGCATCTATGGGTGAGCCATGTACATACTGTGGAACCGGTTATCTTTACGCTTACGCCTTTTTATCGCCTTTGGTGTCTTGTTTTCCTTGGTGATGATTATTTCTTTACTGCTGCAATCCCGGTTTTATAGCCAGAGTCGGGTAGACAGCCTGATTACACAGGAGTTACCGGCGCAGTTGCAAAAGCTTGGCAGTGAAGTGGCCTTGCAGTTAGCGCCCAGCCTCGAGGTTTCCCGCAGTCTGGCAGCCAATTCCTATATTGAACGTTGGATTCGTAAGGGTATGCCGGAGTCCGAATTGTGGATGGTAGAATCTGAAATGGCTCGCGTTAACAGCCAATTGGAAGCCGGAATCGTGTTTATTGCGGCGAATGATGGCCAGAACATTTTTTATCATCACTACCAGGATGGACAGCTGAATCGCCGCCAGATGCAGCGTAATAATGTGGATGACAGTTGGTACTTTAGCTACCTGGGTTCAGGGGCTCCTTATGAACTGAATCTTGATTCCAATGAGTTCAGTGGCGAACAACTACAGATGTTCGTCAATTACAGCAGTAACACCCTGAATAACGTGGGTGAACCGATCAGTGTTGCCGGTGTTGGACTGAATATGCTTCACCTGGCTAAAAAAGTGAGTGCTTACCGACTTGGCGAAGGCGGGCGGGCCTCACTGGCTAACCAAGATGGCATTGTCGAAGTAAAGGCAGATGGGGCCTTGATTCAGGATCTGAATAGCTCTGCTGCATTACAAGGTTTGCAGGGGCATCAGAATGTTGCTGTTGCACAGGTAGTCCAGGATGGCGAGGCGCTGTTTGTAGGTACTATCTGGATTGAGGATCTACAGCGCTATCTGGTGGTTGAAGTACCCAGAGCTGAGTTTATGGATCCGATCAGCCAGCAGCTTTACCGCTCAATGCTGATTAGTTTTGTACTCTTACTGATCAGCTTGGCGCTGCTCTATCCGCTGGCAACTTCTCTTAGTCGACCCTTGGTGCATTTTCAGCAGCAACTGTTGGGTATTTCACAAACACTGGATCTGTCGCGACGGGTTGAGGTTTCTGACCAGGCGGAACTGGGCGACCTGGCTAAACAAACCAATCACTTGTTGGAACGGCTATCCCACATTATTCAGGCGATTTTCCGTAATGCTGACAACCTCAGTGAATCTGCTGGTCGCTTGGCGCATACGGCTGGTTTAGTGAATCAGAACAGTGCATTGCAACAGGAAGTCAGTCAGTCCATGGCGACAGCGGTGGAGCAGATGTCGTCATCCGTTGCGGAAATCACCTCGACTATGGAAGAGTTATCTGCCTCCTCGACGCAGATTGCCGATCACTCCCAGTCTGTTGTGGATGTGGCAAACCTAACCTTGGATAGCAGTAAAAAAGGGGCGAAGGCGATGCAGCAGCTAATGCAACACATGGCTGAGATCCAGCAGGATAATGCCCGAAGTCTGGATGAAATTATGCAGTTGGGTGCTAAATCCAAACAGATCAGCAAGGTAATGGATCTGATCAACACCCTGGCCGATCAAACCAAATTGATTGCATTCAACGCGGCGCTGGAAGCCTCCAGTGCCGGCGATTCAGGTAAGCGTTTTTCAGTCGTAGCGAGTGAGATCCGTCGCTTGGCTGATAGTGTCACCGACTCGACGTTGGAGATTGAAGAGCGCATACAGGAGATACAGGATTCGATCAGTCGTCTGGTGATTACCTCAGAAAAAGGCTCCAGCTCTATTCATAATGGAATGGACGTGAGTGCTGCTACCTCGGATGACCTGAGTGCCCTGGTACTGGCGGCAACCAAAACCAGCAATGCGGCCCAGCAGATTTCTCTGTCCACCAAACAGCAGAAAACAGCCAGCAGCCAGGTAGTGATTGCCCTGCGTGATATTGCCAATGCCAGTACGCATAATGCCCAGTCAGTGCGCAGTATTACTGAAATTAGTGAAGAGATGGTCAATATGTCATCAGAGCTCAACTCATTGGTGCAAGAATTTAAGTTGAATCAATCTTCAGCCCATAGTGAATCGTGAAAGGAGCTCGAAAAATGCAAAACCTGTCATTCCAGAAAAAACTATTATTTTCTATGGCGGGATTATTGCTGGTTGCATTATTTTTGTTGAGTTTGTTGGCTGGTAACTTGATGCAACGAGAGGTCAGCCAAGCGATGACCAGTGAAATGTACAGTAGCCTGGAGCAAACCCGAACAACTGCCAGCCAATGGGTTAGCGCAAAAGTTAATGTAATGCGCGCTCTGGCCACCCAATTACCAGCTTATCCGAATGGCTGGGAAGCCTGGGAAGAGCGCCTGACACTGGGGTTGGATGCGGGTGATTTTGACTTGGCTTATGTTGGCACCCCTCGTGGAGATATGGTGCAGTCTCAGCCTCCCGGTGAATTACCTGCGGGTTATGATCCACGAACCCGTCCCTGGTATCAGGCTGCAAGAGCACAGCAGGACCTGGTTATTACGCCGCCTTATGTCGATGCCGTTACTGGTGATCTGGTGATTACTATGGCACTGCCTCTGGCAGGAGAGCCAGATAGTATTCTGGGTGCTGACCTGTTGATTTCCGGTATTGTTAAGGACCTGCTGGCAACACAGACGCGTTGGACAACACAAACCTGGATGCTGGATCAATCTGGTCAGGTGCTGGCGCATCCTAATCAGGACAGATTGCAACAAAACCTTAGTGACCTGTTGCCCGGTGTGACGCTGCAATCGGGTATTCAGACTGTTGAGTTTGAGGGTAGCAGTTGGCTGCTTTCCAGTATTGAAGTCCCTGAGGCTGGTTGGACCTTCCTGCTGTTGATTGATGCAACTGAAGTCAATGCTGGATTAGTTGGCTTAACATGGCAATTGTTATCCTTGTCGTTGCTGGTGATTCTAGTCAGTTGTCTAGTGCTTTATCAACTGACTCACTCACTGAGCAAACCCTTGGTGAGCTTTCAGTTACAGCTTAAGCAGATTAGTCAGACTCTGGATTTATCACAGCGGATAGATGTGCGTGATCAGGCCGAGTTGGGTGATCTGGCCAAGCAGACCAATCACTTGCTGGAACGCCTTTCTCACATCATTCAGGCGATTTTCCGTAATGCTGACAACCTGAGTGAATCCGCTGGTCGTTTAGCGCATACGGCTGGCTTGGTGAATCAAAATAATAACCTGCAACAGCAAGTCAGCCAGTCCATGGCGGCGGCTGTGGAGCAAATGTCGTCATCCGTGGCAGAAATTACCTCGACCATGGAAGAGTTATCGGCTTCCTCGACGCAGATTGCCGATCATTCACAATCTGTTGTGGATGTGGCGAATCTGACCTTGGATAGCAGTAAAAAAGGGGCACAGGCGATGCAGCAATTGCTGCATCGCATGACCGAAATCCAGCAGGACAATGCCCAAAGTCTGGATGAAATTATGCAGTTGGGTGCCAAGTCGAAGCAGATCAGCAAAGTGATGGATTTGATCAATACTCTGGCAGACCAAACCAAGTTGATTGCATTTAACGCCGCTTTGGAAGCCTCCAGTGCCGGTGATTCAGGTAAGCGCTTTTCAGTTGTGGCGAGCGAGATCCGTCGGTTAGCCGATAGTGTCACCGATTCCACGCTGGAGATTGAAGATCGCATACAAGAGATTCAGGACTCGATCAGTCGTCTGGTGATTACCTCGGAAAAAGGCTCCGGCTCGATTCAGAGCGGCATGGATGTTAGCGCCATCACCGCCGAAGATCTGAATGCACTGGTACAGGCAGCTACTAAAACCAGTAATGCGGCCCAGCAAATATCCCTGTCGACAAAGCAGCAGAAAACAGCCAGCAGCCAGGTAGTAATTGCTCTGCGTGATATTGCCAATGCCAGTACCCACAATGCTCAATCTGTACGCAGCATCACCGAGATCAGTGAGGAGATGGTGAGCATGTCAGCTGAGTTGAATCAATTGGTGCATGAGTTTCGGCTAGCAAACCATGACACCAAGATTTCTGACAGACAGGATCAGTAAGGCTGATGATAATGCACAAGCTCATCCGGGTTTTGATTGCTGATGACAGTAGTCTGGCACGTGGATTGCTGCGCGCCATTCTTGAAGATCAAACCGATATTGAGATAGTCGGAGAGGCGCGTCACGGACGTGAAGCGGTTGAAATGACTCAGTTATTACGCCCGGATATTGTCACTATGGATCTGAATATGCCGGTGATGGATGGCATGCAGGCGATTTCGGAGATTATGCATCATAAAGCGGTTCCGATTCTGGTGGTCAGTAATGAATCAGATGCAGAGAAAGCTTATGAGGCCTTGCAACTGGGTGCGTTGGAAGTGATTCCCAAGCCTGACTATACGCCAGAGCAGGCCGCTGATTTTGTAGACAAAGTGCGTCTCCTGGCGGGTGTGCCAGTCATAACCTATATCCGACGTCGTATGGTGGCAGAGCCTGCCCCAGTGTTTGCAAAACCAGCCAAAACCTTGCCTTCTCCCTTGTTGCGCGGTTACCGCAGGGTGGTGGCCATAGCTTCTTCTACCGGTGGCCCTCAGGCACTGGCGAGTCTGTTACCCAAGCTTCCGTCAGGCTTTCCTGCGCCTGTCCTTATTGCCCAGCATATCAGCGATGGTTTTGCCGAGGGTATGGCTCAATGGCTGAACAGCCTATGTCAGTTGCCGGTAAAAGTGGCTGAGGAGGGTGAGATGTTGCAGCCAGGGCATATTTACGTATCACCGTCTGAAAGCCACCTGACGTTGACCGCTGCGCACAGACTTGCGTTGATACCCCGCAAGGCGGCTGATATTTATCGACCCAGCTGTGATCAGTTACTCAGTTCGGTTGCCAGACACTGTGGTGCTGATGCGATTGGCATGATACTGACAGGGATGGGTCGTGATGGAGCCGCAGGGATGCTGTCCATCCGTAACGTCGGTGGCATTACCCTGGCGCAGGATGAAGCCAGTTCGGTCATATATGGCATGAATCAGGAGGCGGTGCATGCAGGTGGTGTGCTGAAGCTCTTACCGCTCGATCAGCTCGCATCTGAAATAGTGGATATCCTAAGTCTGAATGCGGCTGATTACTGCCACGCAATCAGCCAGGGGGTACGATGAGTCTGGATCTGGCACCATTTAAGGCACTGATTTACAACCACTGTGGATTGGTGCTGGAGGGCATTGCTGAAGATCGTCTTAATAAGGCGCTGAACCAGGCTGTGATTCGATTGGGCTGCCGGGACCTTAACGACTACTTTCGACTGTTGGAAAACACCCCCGAGCAGTTTGAGCAACTGATCAGCGCACTTACCGTCAACGAAACCTATTTTTTCCGTGAACCCGATCAGATAGCTCTATTCACAAATCAGTTGATTCCGCGTTTGTTGGCCCGACAGTCACGACGACCGCTGCGAATTCTGAGTGCTGGATGTTCGTCAGGTGAAGAGCCCTATAGTTTGGCGATGGCATTGGATACGGTATATGGTGAACAGCGGCGGCAGTTATTTAAGATAGATGCGGGTGATGTGGACCGGCAGGTATTGTCTAAGGCGCGCCAAGGCATCTATTCTGCTTTCTCATTTCGCAGCATGGATCCTGTGTTGCAGCAACGCTATTTTCGTCCGATACAGCGCAACTACCAACTGGTAGACGAGATACGCCAGAGTATTAATTTTCTGCCGTTAAACCTTAAAGCGCCTCTGCCGCCGCAAGGACTTGAAGGCTATGATCTGATTTTCTGCCGCAATGTTTCTATCTATTTTGATCCGGAAACACGCCAGATGATTCATCGGCGCTTCCATGATGTCTTAAATGAAAATGGTATTCTGTTACTTGGCAGTTCTGAAACATTGGGAAATGACCTGGGGGTGTTTGAGCTGGTGGAAGAGCATGGGCATTACTATTTTATCAAGGGTGAAGCCTACCGTCCTCCTTCCAGTCAGGCGGTGAGTTGGTCATCTTTGCATTCGGCAAGTACAGCCGTTCAGCTTGGAAAAGAGTCGCTTTGCGATCCTGAGCCATCGGCACGAGTGGCTCCTGATGCGGTAACACCCGCCTTGCTCAATCTGCCACCTCTGGATTCTATACGTCAGCTGGTACAAGAAGGTGAGCGTGAAAAAGCTTCCGAATTGCTGGATAGGCACCTGCGTGTTCAGAATCAACCCGTGGCGATGGGTGTGCTACTGTTAAAAAGTTGGTTATTACTCAACCAGAGAGCATTCCATGATGCGGACGGCTTGCTGGATCAGGTGCTGCATGAAGATCCCTGGTCTGTGGATGGGTTGTTACTTAAAGGTTTGAATGCTAAATGGCAAAATCGGCTTCAGGAAGCCTGTGACTGGTTCAGGAAGGTCACTTATACCTGTCCGGAGTGTTGGCCTGCTCATTATTATCTGGCCGAAACTTACCGTATACAAGGACACGATGCGGCGGCCATCAAAGCCTACCAGGTAATCAGGCGTATTCTGTCAAATGATAAGCACGCGGCTGATGGGATGCTGTGGGTACCGTTACCGTTACCGCGTGGTGATATTCTGTTTCTCAGCGAACGGCATTTATTGAAATTAAAGCAGAACACACAGCTTTCGGATAAGGGAGAAGGCTGATATATGGCACTGGATATTAAAAAATTTCTGCTGCGTTTTATTGAAGAGGGCCAGGATCACCTGAGTCAGATGGCTGAAGGACTGGCAGATCTGGAGCAGGGAGAAACGAGAGCAGAACTGATTAACAGTCTGTTCCGTTCTGCACATACACTGAAGGGCTCTTCACGTATGCTGAAGCTCTTCCCGATTACAGAAACGGCTCACAGTCTGGAAGATTTGCTCAGTGCTCTGCGTGAAGAGCAGGTGAAAGCCGATTCGCACAATCTGGCCTTGCTGTATCAAGGCGTTGATCAGTTATCCGATTATCTCACCATTCTTGCAGATACGCTGGATGCCAGCCGCCTGAGTCCAGCTGATCCGGTGCTTTGTGCCGCTCTGAGCGCAGCCGCTCAAGGAGCAACTGAAACACCCGCTACTGTAACAGAGACTACGAATAGTGAGCTGGCTGCGTCATCTCTACCACCTACACTGGCTGATACGTCAGACACCCAGTCAACGGCGGTGCTGAGAACATCTGAAACCGTACGTATTAGACTGAGCAAGCTGGATGAGCTGATTAAACTTATGGGCGAAGTGGTGTCTAGCCATGCCGGTTTGCGTGAAATGACTCGTATCGCCCAGCAGTTGGAACTGCAAGTACAAAAACAAGGGGTTACGGAGCTGGTCTCCGGATTGCAGCATTTTTCAAGGGCCTTAAAGGACAGAGTTCAGTCGCAGGAGTTGTTAATGCAGGATCTGCATGACATCGGCTTACAGATGCGCATGTTGCCTTTGTCGATTGTCTTTGAGCCTGCCACGCGTCTGGTCAGAGACCTGGCTCGCTCTCTTGGCAAACAGGTTGAGTGTCGGGTGCAAGGCGCGGATATTGAACTGGACCGCCAGATGATCGATCAACTGGCCGACCCGGTGATTCATTTGCTGCGCAATTCCCTTGATCATGGCATAGAAACAACACAAGTTAGGCAGGCAGCCGGTAAACCTGAGCAAGGTGTGTTGCAGCTTAAAGCCTCTCAGGATGGTGGCTGGGTAGTGATTGAGATTATCGATGATGGTGCCGGAATGAATATGGATGCCATTCGCAATAAAGCGCTGAGCAAACAGTTGCTGACAGCTGAAGCGTTAGAAAATCTGACAGAACAGGAAGTGATGGATCTGATTTTCCTGCCGGGCTTTTCTACCAGCGCGATGATTACAGATCTGTCTGGTCGTGGCGTGGGAATGGATGTAGTCAAGCGCACCGTCATCGATAAGCTCCAGGGCGTTATCAGTCTTGAAAGTCGGGCTGGAGAGGGGGCGCGATTTACGCTACGCTTACCTTTATCCTTAGCAATGATGCGTGTTCTTCTGGTTCGGGTTTCCGGTCAGTTATTGGGTTTTACCGCACAGTATGTGGCTGAGCTGGTCAGTATTCCACGCAGCAAAATGGTTGAAGTGGCAGATCGCAATGCAGTGATCGTGCGTAATGAATTCGTCCCGGTGATGAAGTTATCAGAACTGATAAATTTACTTCCCATGCCGGTGACGCCAAAGCATCCTGCTCGCTCTGAACCGGATGTGCTGTTGTTGATCATTCGCCTGCACCACGAAAAACTGGCACTGGAAATTGATGAGTTGGTTGACGAGCGCGATCTGGTGATTAAACAGCTGCCACCGCATTTACGTGGTAATGCACTGATTTCCGGTATGGTCACTACGGGGCATAATCACCTGGTCAGCCTGTTACATGTCCCCTATTTAATGTCTTTGTCCCGGCGTACACGAAGCCCCGTGTCGGATCGAAGTAAACCAGAATCCAGGCAGACGCCTGTACGCCAGCGTATTCTGGTTGTTGATGACTCGTTGAATACCCGTGAAATTGAACGGGATGTACTGGAAGCCTGGGGGTATCAGGTGACGCTGGCTGAGCATGGACAAGATGGTTTGGACAAAGCTCTTGCAGAGGATTTCGATGCGGTATTGACCGATGTTGAAATGCCGGTGATGGATGGCTTTACTCTGACAGCCAAGCTACGTCAGGAAGAACGCTACCAGCATAAGCCGATTATTATCATTACCTCCAGAGAGAAAGAGAGTGATCGGCGCCGGGGTATCCAGGTAGGTGCTGATGCCTATATCGTCAAGGGCAGTTTCGATCAGAGCAGTCTGGTAGATACCCTGAGAGTATTATTGGATTAAAAATAGACTATACAGGATTAATAGCATGCAAATACTGGTAGTGGATGATGATGCCCTGGCAGGTGAAATGACCGCTGCGGTGCTTGAGGACCAAGGGTTTGAGGTGGTGCAGGCGGCTGATGCAGTGGAAGCTGTTGAGCAACTGAATACTCACCCGCAGATCGTTTTGATTGTCAGTGATATGAATATGCCTTTGATCAGTGGTATCGATCTGTATCGCGATTTGAAGGAGCAGGGGCAGACGTTGCCGTTTATCCTGCTGACCGGCGATGACCCCGCCACGCTGAGCGCCAAGGAGCCGGGTCTGGATGGTTGTATACAGAAAGATTTTAATCTGGAACAAAGCTTACCTATCGCCGTGACACAGGCTTTGGCCAGATAAAGTTAAACCGCTTAAGTTGATGGAGTAAATCCTGATGGATGTCAAAAAGCCAACGTTGCAGGAAAAAATTACCCGGTTGAGAATGAGTTTTCTCAGCCAGATGCCTGCGCGTCTGGACAAAGCACAGCAACAGTACCGATTACTGTCATCGGACTGGCAGGCTCACGCAAAGTTGGCAGTCGAGCTGCACCGTTTTTTTCACAGCATCAAGGGTACAGCCAGTTCCTTCGGCTTTACCGGGTTAGCGGACATCGCCGACACCGGTGAAACCTTGCTGCTGACGTTAATCGAACTACCGGAAACCGAGGTTCCCGGCAATAAGCTCTTGCCGCTGGGCGAGCTGTTGAGTGAAATGAAACAACAGCTTCAGCAGTTGCAGCAAAGCCGAGGGGATGTGGCTGATGATACTCAGCATGCCCCATTCTTTGAGATGGAGCAGGATGACTCCAATCGAGCTGAAAGCAACCGCAAGGCCTTGATCTATATTTGTGATGATGAGCCTGAACAGGTTACCCAGTTGGGCTATCAATTACATTGTTTTGGCTACGAAATTGAATATTTTCTGGATACCCAGAGCTTCCACAATGCCGTGCTGAAACGTCGGCCAGACGCCGTGATCATGGACGTTTATTTTCCTAACGGCAGTACAGCCGGCACTGATGAGCTGGCACGCTTGTCAGTTATTATTGGCGAAGCTTTGCCGTCGATTGTTTTGTCAGGTTACGGTGACTTTGAGGCGCGGCTGGGTGCAGTACAGGCAGGCTGTCTTGCCTACTTTACCAAGCCGGCGCAGGCGCTGGATCTGGCCGCTAAGCTGGATGAACTGCTGTTGGGCGAACGCCGTGAAGAGCAACTACGTATCCTGGTTGTTGATGATGAGCCAGAAGTCGCCGCTTATCATAGCCTGATTCTTCAGGAAGCTGGCATGAGTGTGAAGCAGTTGCACGATCCGTCTGGAATTTTGGACGTATTACGACAGTTCAATCCGGATTTGGTGTTGGCCGATATGTACATGCCGCGTTGTACCGGTGTGGAGCTTGCTGCGATTATTCGTCAGTTGCCGGAGTACATCAGTTTACCCATCGTCTACCTGTCTAATGAAACCAACCGTAAAAAACAGTTTTCGGCTATGCAGGTAGGGGTCGAAGGCTTCATCACCAAACCGGTCATTCCGGAAGAGCTTGTCGCGGCAGTTGTGTTGCGGGCGGAACGTATGCGAACTCTGCGCGCATTAATGTCACGTGATAGTCTGACCAGTCTGTACAATCACACTACCACCACTGAAATGCTGCATACCAGTCTGGCACAGGCGATTCGACAGCAGGAAAACCTGATTTTGGTGATGCTCGATCTGGATAACTTCAAAGAGGTTAACGATCTTCATGGTCATATGGCTGGAGATCAGGTGCTGGTTGCCTTGTCACGTATACTGAAACATCGGCTTAGAGGGTCGGATATTATTGGACGTTACGGGGGTGAAGAGTTTGCCTTATTACTGAAAGATGTCACCTTGGTATATGCCGAAAAATTGGTGAATCAGCTGCGCGAAGATTTCTCCAATATAGCCTTTACCGCCGGAAAAGCGCGATTCAATTGTACCTTCAGCGCCGGGCTGAGTTGCTACCCGGATTATACCCATGTTGATGCGCTGCGCATGGCAGCAGACCGGGCGCTGTATCAGGCCAAGCACCAGGGGCGCAATCAGGTTGTCGTGGGCAGGTACCGTCATGACTGAAACGCTGGAGGGCATTTTGGCCGCTCGACAGGCATCGGCTGAGGAAATCGTTGATGTTGATGAGCCGGTCATAAAACTGGTGATATTCAGCCTTGGAGAGCGTGATTTTGCGTTTCCGGGAGAGGCTGTTGGTGAAGTATTGCCTGGTACTGAGCCGGTTTATTTTGTACCCGGTATGCCGCCAGCCGTCGAGGGTGTCATGAATGTACGGGGAGATATCGAATCGGTTATACGTCTGCATAACCTGTTGCAACTTAACGATCCCGGTGACATAACCAGGCATAGTGCTATTTTGCTGGCAAAAGGTAAGAAAATGCACAGTGGTCTGCGTATAGACCGGCTACTGGATGTGGTGGATATTCCGGCAAGCCAGATACAGCCACCACCCGAAAGCCTGCCGGAGCATCTTCATCAATATGTGACGGGTCTATTGCAGTTTAAACAGCACGCGATAGCGGTGCTGGATCTGGATAGTGTATTTTCAGCCTGGCAAGGAGAATCGGGGTGAGTTCGCCACTTCCGGTTGTCGTCTTCAGCCATGAGGGCTCGCTATTTGGATTGGAGGCCATTCGGGTTGCCGGACGGGGCATGATAGATGCCCAGATATCTTCAATTGTGCCTTTCTCCGTGCTCTACTCGGATGTCGCCAATGAAACACTACTGACTGATCCCGTTAGCCAATGGCTAAAATTGCGTGGGAAAACAGCTGATTGGCTGCTGGGTTTAAGTGCCGATGCGGATTTAATCGAACTGCAACCCGCTGATATTCACCCTCTACCCGAAATAATGGCGCAGCGCTCACATTTCAAGCCGTTAAAAGCGCTGGGCTTCTACCAGCAGCGTGTTATTGCCCTGCTGGATGCTGATGCGCTGGAAGGCTATTATCGCCAAACTTCCCGCATATAAATGACATTCGGATTGCCCCGGTACAAGCCCCAGGCGGCACGTCCGGATGGGTTGTCGGTGTATTGACCATTGCCTGTCCAGTCATGACGTAACCAGGGCTGATCATTCAATAGCGGAGTCAGGTTGGTGAAGCCACTATTCCCTTCACCTGGCGCACTTAGCGTTAAGCTGTGCTGTCCTGCATCGAATGCATCATAAGGGTTTGGAAGCAGGCTGGTTGCTCCGGCACCGATCTGAATATTGCTGGATTGATTTTCCTCCTGATCGTTATCCATTCGAAAAGCGCTGACACTGGTGCAACGATCGGCTGAATGCGTGGTCCAGCGGCTGCCATCATACATTTGTGCATCCAGTGTCAGGTTGATCGGGTCAGTTTCAAGGAAGGCATGGCCTGATTCTATCACCATGCGCCCACTGATAAAGCGGCCTGCTGCTGCCGGGTCACTCTCCGAACCACTGACATCATCACTGTCTGTTGCAGCCAGATTCGGATAGATTAACAAGGGGGAATGCGGGCGCTGCTGGGCCAGATAATCTGTGTTGATGCTGAAATCTCCGCGCCCTTGGGTAAACGTCTCCAGGGTTGGGGACCAACTATTGAATATACCCTCAGCGATGCCATCGGGTGCCAGCAGGGCGGTGCCGGTAAGATCGGCGCTGGTGAGTTTGGCAAACGCCTGTCGGTAGTTGTAGGTAGGCTGCTCTTGCCGATTCAGTGCCAGGATGTGACCAGTTATCTGAAATGGCTGCCCTGAGTTTTGAACACTGGCGGCTGACTGGTAACCGCTATAGCTAAAGGCATCGCTGCTACCTGTGCTACAGGCCGCATCTAACTGATAATGCATACTGAAGTGGCTGGGAATAAAGCGTCCGATCGGAGTGGATAACCCTGCAGTGACGGTTCTGCCGAAATAGCTGTTGGCTTGGGGAACCGCCAGTAATTGAAAGACTCCCACTTCGGACAGATTGATGGCTTCTGTTTGCAGGCCATTTTCGGTGATATTGACCTGGCTGAGTGAAAGTTCAGCATTGCGGCCGTCGCTGGGTGCAATCAGCGATGAAGACAGGGTGATGTTACTCTGGCGGTAGTTGGGCGTGGTGGTATTGTCACATAACTGGGGATCATTATCGGCAGTCCAGACGACGCCACGTACCCGCATAGGAAAGTCTTCACCGGCTTGTGTGAATACAGAGCAATTGGCATCTTCGCTGTCACAAGCGGCATTATTTGCCGTGGATTCGATACACAGACCGGCAGGAGCACTGCTGAAACTATCACTTCCTGACAGAGATAACCCTTGCTCATCGCTACCGGCAGTGCCTGTGAATGCCGCTTCCAGCTGTTTTAAGCCAGCATCCGGGTAGCGTATATCGACTTGCGCATTGGCGTGTTCATCAAATGCCAGTAATAACGAAGTCCAACCCGCTGTGTTACTGATGGCCTGGCCATTCAGAGAAACTGATTGGTTGCCACTGTCCGGGTTTATATAACTGCTACGGAAATTAATACTACGTTCGCCTGTGAATGCGGGTGCACAGCTGTCAGGATTGTTTTCGTCAGCACGGCGAGCGCTAAGAGTAAAAGAGTCCGGCTTGTCAGCCAGCAGGTCAGGTAGATCAAAGATAAAACCACTTTCAGCAAAGCTAAGAGTACAGTCGCCCTCAATACCATTGCTGAAGCAACGTGTGACGTTGGATGCGCTGGGGGCGCTGGCCGCTATACCCAGGGTTACATTCCCTGGGGTATTACGACGCAGTTGAAAGGTGGCTTCTCCGTTTTCCAGGTATTGCTGATTTCCATCAATCCAGCGAACCGTACCGGATGAGGCGGGCGATAGGGTAACGGATGCAGTACCGGTAAAACGCGAACTACAATTGTCTGAAGCGCAGGCGATGACCTGTATGGGTTCGGCGGCACAGGTCAGGCCACTGCCGCTGTGAAGTAGGCGGTAATGATGGATGTCCGCTTCAAGCGGTTCCATGCGCAAGCCACAGACTTCCAGATTGTCTATTTCATGATTGTCATTGGAACCCCCGGTCGAACCGGTCAGGGTTAACAACAGATTTTCAGGCACTTGTGCCTGTCCGGCGCTGCTGAGTATATCCACAGGACCAATCAGGTTCTCGTACCCAGCGCCGGTGTCGCGTTCAATCGTCACCCAGGACTCATCGCCAGTACGGCTGTCTACAGTAATACGATAACGATGCCCGGATGTATTTCGCACCGTTGGAGATAGTGTGTCAGTACCCTGTATATAATGGTAACCACTGTTGGCTGCACCCGAACCGCGTAACGCAACGCTGTTCTGCCTACGCCCCGGACCGCCTTGACGACTTTCAGACGGGTTGGAAAAATTGCCGTAGCTGTCCAAGCCAATACCCAGCCACCCCCCGGCAAAGCCGTTGATACCGCCGCTACGCTGTGCATAGCCCAGCGATCCACCATAGCCACCGGGTGCTGGGGTGATGGCGGCATCTGAAAGTACTACGGCGATGCCATCGGCTCCGTTACCACCATAAGCATAGAAATCAAACTCAACAGTGATCAGGTTATTTGCAGAGGGAAACAAGCGTTGCAAGGTAGCCGCTGTGGCGACATTGCCGGATGCATCTGTCATACGTAAGCGTTGCTGCACAATGCGAGGGTTACCAAAACCCCCACTTTGATGAGTGACAGACCAGTCATTACCAAGCACCTCCCGGGCAAATTCATCGGTCATGCAGGTCAGAACCAGATCAGGGCAATCACTCGAGGGGGTGACAACCTCATCCCAATCCAGCCCGAGCGTGAGGCTATCAACAAGCAGCTCATCCGTTGAACTGAGATGGTATGTTCTAAAGCCTATTTCATCGAAGGCTGAAATATTGCTGTTTCTCAGATCAGTTACAACATCCGGCGAACCTGGTGCATCCAGGTTGTCAGGATCCACCCAGAGTTCGAAGCGATCATAGCGATTGCTACTACCCGGCGAAGATTTACTCAGTCGGCCCACCAAAAAGTAGGTCTGACCGGAAACCAGATCTGTGTGATAGGTTTCATTCTGATTCGTTGTGCGCACGAAGAAATCTTCCGGACCACTGCCTGTGCCCCGGTTCATCTTGATACCGATATTTGGGTGGTTTTGATAAGTGGGGTCCTGAAACCAAAGGGCAAAGAACTTGTTAACTGCTTGCGTGCCAGTGAAACGTACCAGCATGCTGACATAGACCACATCATCATCCACCGTTCGGCTGAGATTACGGCTGGCGGCATAATCAGTGGTGCCTCTGAGTTGCAGCGCCCGGCTGGCCCCGGCAATACATTGGCCTCCCTGGTGATACACCAGCGGGTTCTGACTGGTATCAATAACGGACTGACTGTTGCTGTGTGCACGCCAGGCACCGGTCCAGCCTTCACCGGCACTGCCACCTTGCAGGCTTCCAGGTGAATAACTATCAAAATTTTCTGACGCGATCAGAGATGAAATGGCTCCGCAGCGTGGATGACTCGGACTGCATAGGCCATTGACCCAACTGGTCATGTCGATGGCCAGACTGGAACTCCAGCCTCCCGCCGTGACATTACCGTAGACTGTGGTATCAGAAGATATATTGATCTGATTTGCACTTTGCAGATTGATAGGGCTAGCTGTGGAGCCTATCTGGCTGTTTGACAGTGTGATTGGAACGCTGGCGGTGGTAATGGCACCGGATTCCATGGTGGCATTCTCAACGATCACGCCACTACCGCCATTAGTGGAGAGATTGCCATTGATGACGCCGCCATTAATCCTGACGGTACTGCTTGAGCTGCTGACATCGCCTGTTATTTGAGTATTCGTCATGGTGACGGTACAGCAATTGGAATGGGTGTTACCCAGTACAGTGCCACCCGAAATGCTAATGCTGCCGCTGGGCAGGAATATATCGCCTTCAACCTCGGCATTGTTCAGATTAATAGTGCCTGAGTTAGACGTGATAGCACCATAAATAGCGTTGTTATCGCCTTGTACACTAATGCTTCCCCAGGAGGATTGGATGGGCATGGGATTACTGCTGCTACCGAGAATATTGTTACCCGGTAAATCAAACCCGGCATTGGCAACCAGCACCCTGCTTTGATTTGGAATGATGGTATCGCCAAGGCTAAGAGTAATCTTTCCGGAGCAGGTTATAGTGCCACTATTAGAAGACCAGGAACCGGAGCAGTCCGGATAGTTTGCTGAATTGGTATTGCCGTTAAGGCTGTAGTTCTTGGCCCAGCTGTTCAAGGGGGTGAGCAGTAGAGAAACACAGGTCAAAAGCAGCAATATAGTGCGCATTAGTAGACTCTGCAGGTTTAAACACTTCATCAGCTTGACCTCAACCAAACAGAAACACGGGTTTCACGACTGATCATACCAAAAGGTCCGGCCGACTTCTGAGCATGGCTGCCAAGATGGAAAATTTTCAGCGTGTCTGTATCCTCTGTTTCGACGACTTCTTCACAGGTCAATGTCAGATCGAAGCCGGAGATAACAACAGTGCTGACGGCGGGACATTCACCGTTTTCAAGAGTTTGATGCCGCAGCCATTCCAGCCCACTGCGTGCTGCATAGTAAGCCTGCTTTCCTTGTTGCGACAGCAGGTAGCCTGCATGCTGAGTGGCGCCCATCTGTGCCATTACCGCCGCCAGACCACCCAGTACGATCAGAATAAAGAGTACGGCGATCAGTGAAATTCCATGAACCCGGGGGGGATTTAGTCGGTGTTGATAGGCCGTTTGATTCATCATGGCGTATTCATTACCTGCGCCTGGTAGAGCATCTCTACGGTTTCATCGTCTTCGGTGATACTAAGCTGCAGGGTGACAACCCCGTTACGTATATGATCACCGGGAAGGTAGTTGAACTCACATTGCCCAATCCGGCTGGCCATGAGGTGTCCCGAGGTCAGTCCGGTGGGTTGGCTCGTCTGGAAGCCATAGCCGCTATAGCGTTGAAGCTGGCTCTCCAGGCAGGCGTAAGTGACCGGTCCTGTTTGCGGAACAATATCGAAGCGCTGGGCTTCCAATGAGGCAAACGGAAATTCCGCAGGCTGGATCTGTAAGGCATCATTACTGGAGCCAGCAGTCAGTGCGGCGCGGTTGTCACCACGGTAGGCGTTAGCACTGGAGTTCTGATCCGTGCTGGCATTAAAGACCACGACATAATCACCCGGACTGAATTCACCCAGTACACCGCCGAGAACTTCAAAACTGTTATCCATCGTGGTGAAATCCAACACATCGCCGACTGGATTATCAGGATCACTCAGATCAGCAAGTGCCCGGTAGCGTCCCCCGCCGATGGTAGGGATGAATTCCAGGTACTGGTTGCCATTGGATTCGGTGATACGCACACTGTTAGGCAGCGCCATACGAATTTCACGGGTCATGCGTGTGAGCACCTGATCGGCTTCCGCGACCAGGCTGGCACGGCGTGATTGATCCTGAAAAGCCTGAAAAGGCTGCAGGAGGATGCCGATAGTTACCGTGCCAAGCACACCCAACAGGACGATGACAATAATCAGCTCGATCAACGTAAAGCCGGAAATACGCTGCGGGTGCTGGCTCATGGCAAAGCCTCATCCGGCCAGGGAGCCATAAAGTTAGTCAGGCTGACATTAATATCGCTGACGCGTTGGTTGGAGACCAGCACATTGGCACTACAACCATTAATCTGCTGGCCGACGGGGCCAAACGCTGCTGCCGTCACACTAACCCTGACACGGTAATCGCTCAGTTGGTTCAGTGCCGTGCCATCGATCTGGGTGGGGGGCTGCTCAAGGCTGTTAAAGTCATCTGCAAACTGCCAGGCCCCACGTGGCGGGTTGCCACTAGATTGCCTGCCGGGTTGGCAGATTTTTCCTTGTATTTCCTCCATATAGCCTTCTGCAATGGCGAGTGCCTGCTGCTGTAGCAGTGGGTCCGCACTTCGCAATACTGTGTTGGTGTAAACCAGCAGCATGCCCGACAAACCGGCAGAGAGAACGACGATAGTAATAATCAGTTCAATCAGGGTAAAGCCCCGTTGCGCTTGTCTAATGGACATGGCCAGTTTCCGCTTCAAGCTGTAGACTGCGATCCCCTATCTGAATGCTGAGTCCCTGCGAAGGAACGCCTAATCCGTTAAAGGTAAGTGACGTGGCCGGTGACACTGTTACGCCACTAGGTGCCAGGCCGCGTCCAGAGGCGCTGCCATCCCAGGGGCGATTATTGCCTGGATTGTTTAAAAACGGGCCACTGGATGGGCAGGTCGTATCACGACAGATACGATAATGGTTGCTGGTCAACGTCAGCGTGATGGGTGTGTTCGCGGCCACCGCACTTTGCTGGGCAAAACGCAAAGCTGAAGCCAGTTCTTCCATGTAACCGTATTCAGCATAGCCATTGCTGGTAAAGCGAGGCAGCACAACCGCGGATAAAACCCCCAGCAGTACCAGCACCAGAATCAGCTCGACCAGAGTAAAGCCTCGGCAACTGCGTTTTCGCAGAGATGGAAGCAAGCATAAAAAGCCTGTTTCCTTTGCGATTCTGTCATCAAATTGTAACTGCATATGAGGCACTACCTTTAAGGCCAGACTTCAGCGAATTCTGGTTGATCCTGTGTGACTAGTTCTTGCCTGCAATAATGACATTATACTGCGCAACTACACCGTAGGGCGGTTTATGTGGTCGAATGATACTGCACCCGAGTGTCGTCCCATTAGGACGGTTCTGCGGAAAACTCAGCGATGAATCTATGCCAATCATATATCCTTCTGCCAGCTCAAGTGTGTTGCTCAGCACACTATTGGCGGTTACCAGAGTACATGCGTTCTGGTAAGTGTCTGGATCAACTCGAATGCAACGTGACGAGGTTGCATCATGCTGATCCAGAGCACAGGCAGCATAATTGATGGACATGGCCGAGCTGATGCTGGCTGCCGATTCCATGATTGCCGCGTTCTCTGCTTCAGTTGAAAAATCCATAAAACGAGGCAGAGCTACCGCACTGAGTATACCCAGTATGACGATCACAATAATTAACTCTATCAGTGTAAATCCCTGTTGTTTTTCCATAACATAGATTCCATGGGATGGGTCAATTTAAGTTTTACTGCCAGCGTATCACTGTGAACTCAGCAGTTTCCGTAACACCAGTGGCACTGAGTGTACAAATAGCTGAGTCACCGTTTGCCGCGGGTGCTGTTTCTCCGGTTTTAAGGGCGCCAGTATATTTTGTGGTATCCAGGTCTTGCGTCAGTACATTGTTTACTTCAGCAAGAGTACAGTCAGCTACATCTTCACACTCAGTTTTATCTAGAGTACAAGCTGCATAGTTGATTGACATGGCTGAAGAGATCGCCGCTGCATTGGCGGATAAAGCGGCCTCTTCGGCATCGCCGGAGAAATCAATAAACCGTGGTAGCGCGACAGCACTGAGGATGCCGAGGATCACGATGACAATGATCAGTTCAACAAGGGTAAAACCGGATTGTGCTTTCATGGTATAGCTCCTGTAAGGGACGTGCTTGGTAAGTTTGAAGTAAATTAACAATCGTCAGTGTTTTTACTGATATCGGGCCGACCACCGGCCGTATCCGGGGCGCTGTATTCAATCCGGCAGTTGGGTATGCCATCCAACTGAATTTGTACCGTTGCGCCTGGACCTGTGCCGCCTCCACTAAAGGAAAAACGCGGAGAAAAGTCGTCAAATAACGGTGTGATTTCTGAATCCTGTGCACGTGGGTAGCCCCAGCGGGTCAGGATAATATCATCGCCGGTGCACCCGGCTGTTGTATTGGCCGTATCGCCGGACTCCAGGCCCACACATCCGGCTGCAGCGGTATGCGTGCCGCCAGCCGCCGACTTGGCAAAGACGATGTTGGCACCTGAGCGCAGTGCACTGGTCGTGCCGTCAATCACAGCAACGCGTGCTTCGCGCTGTAATGAAATGAATTTGGGAATGGCAAATGCTGACAGTATCCCCAGAATCAGGATTACTATGACCAGCTCGATCAAAGTAAAGCCTGTTTGATTTTTTGTTGCTGGTACTGGGTTCATCCCATGACTCCTTGAGCGATTTTCGATTAGTTTACAGCATCAAATGAATGAATTTGCATGTCGTACATCATATATTTCAAAATTATCAGCACCCCTGTATTTGTTTAACAACTTGTGGTTGTTCTGTAGGTTGATGCGGTGGTCGATAGGCTACGGCACAGTCGGAAAGATTATCCACCCGTGCATTTAGCCACTCTCCATTAGTTGAGAAATGCCAACGCCCTGACAGCTGATCAAACAAGCGCATCAGATTGTCGGTATTTTCAATTGCAGGGTAGCCATAGCTCACCTGGATACTATCTCCCTGACCCAGCCCCTGGCTGACCAATTGATAATCCGGATTCCCTAATTCGCCAACAGCACTCGTCTGCATATAGGTCATTGTTCCGGCCAGTTGCAACGATTGAGCAAAATTTTCTACTAACAATTGACGTGCCTCTGTTTGCATGGCGCTGATTCGGTGGATTCCCAGTGTCGCCAGGATGCCTATCAGAATCACTATAATAACCAGCTCCAGCAAGCGGATGCCGTTGCTATAACGGTTTTCCTGCCGCATGTTTCAGCGTCCGGCCAACTGAGTCAGATCCCACATCGGCAGAAAGATCCCCAGTGCCAGTATCAATACAATAATGCCGACAGCGACTGTAAGAATGGGCTCGATAATGCTGGATAGATTATCAATGTCATACGCCACCTCACGATCATAAAAATCGGCCACTTCCAGCATCATCGCATCGAGTTGTCCGGTTTCTTCACCGACAGCCACCATCTGCAATACGACCGGTGTAAAAATTTGTGCGGATGCCGCTGTGCGTAAAATGGAATCGCCACGCTCAATACCACTTTGCATCGACAGAATTTTTTCGGTGATATAAGTATTGCCGGTGGTGGCAGCGACACCTGCCAGTGCCTGAGTAATCGGCACCCCGGATTGCAAGGCTACACCAAAGGCCCGCACAAAGCGTGCAATGGTGGCGCGCAGGAGAATATTGCCCACTTTAGGAAACTGTAGTTTGGTTCTGTCCCACAGGTAGCGTCCACGCTCTGTGTTACTCCAGTAGCGGAAGGCGACAATACCAAGGCCTATAGCCATCAGGATCTGCAGCCACCATTTTGTGGCAAAGCCTGATACGGCAAGAATGATGATAGTCGGGAGAGGCAAGTCCATTTTGACACTGTCAAATACCTGCGCAAATGCCGGGATAACTACTGTGGTGAGGACGCCGATGGCGATGGCGATGGCGATGATCACAAACATGGGGTAACGGGTAGCAGACTTGATCTTGTTAGCTGTGTCTCTATCGCGCGACAGGTAGTCATGCATAGTCAGGAACACCCGGTCCATCTGACCGGTCATTTCGCCTACCTGTAGCAAACTGATATACAAGGTGCCGAACACTTTGCGGTGTCGTCCAAAACTGCCAGCTACATCGCGACCACCTTCAAGGTCGCGGCTGATTTCACGCAGAATTTCGCCCAGCCGTGGGTTGGACATGGACTCAGACAGGCGACTTAGGCCCTGAATCAATGGCACACCGGCCTTGGTGATGCTATACATCTGGCGGCTGAACAGTATCAGTTCATCCAGTGTGATCTTGCGTGGTGGCATCAGCTTGTTCAACTGATCACTGAGGGATTCGCTTGAGTCTGTTGTTGCCAGGCGTATATCCAGCGGAATCAGGCCACTAGTCAGTAACTGACTGGCAGCGGCTTCAGCCGTATCGGCAGTGAGCCGACCTTCGGTCACCCGGTCCTGGCCACGCCTGGCACGATACTGGAAAACAGCCATGGTTTATTCTCCACCCCCGGGTTCCAGCATGACTGACTCGCCAGCTACACGTATCACTTCTTCCAGCGTACTGACCCCTTCAGCAGCCAAATCCAGAGCACTCTGACCCAGTGTTTTGAAATCTGGACGTGAATGTGCCAGATGGTGAAATTCACTGGTGTCACTGCGGCGCAAGGCGTCGGCCAGTTGTGTGTCAATTTCCAGAAACTCGAAAATACCCACTCGGCCCTTGTAACCAGTATTGTTACACTGCATGCAGCCTTTGCCCTTGATGTAGCCACTGCCTTTGAACTTCAACTGGGGATTACTCTTCAGCCAGGCTTGTTCATTGGCATCGGGCTCATAAGGCTGTGAACAATTGTCGCAGACTTTACGAATCAGTCGCTGTGCCAGTACCGCCTGTAAGGACGTAGCGACCAGATAACCCGCTGCCCCCATATCAATCAGGCGGTTGGCGGTACTGACGGCATCATTGGTGTGCAGGGTCGACAGCACAAGGTGACCGGTCATGGCAGCACGCAACCCGATTTCAGCGGTTTCCTGATCGCGCATCTCCCCGATCAGAATCACATCCGGGTCCTGGCGCAAGGCGGTGCGCAATACCCCGGCAAAGGTCAGACCTATTTTGAAATTAACCTGTACCTGATTGATCCGCTGCATACGGTATTCAACAGGGTCTTCAATGGTAATGATTTTGCGCTCAGCGCGGTTAAGCTCGGCAAGCGCGGCATACAGGGTGGTGGTTTTACCACTACCGGTCGGTCCGGTGACCAGTACCATGCCATGCGGTTTGTGGATAACGCGTTTGAAGCGGGTCACTAACTCGGCAGGCATGCCGGTGTGATCCAGATTGACCACGCCCTGAGACTGATCCAGTAAACGCATCACCACGGATTCGCCGTAAATCGTCGGCATGGTGGACAAGCGCACATCGATGGCGCGGTCTTTGACACGGATATTGAAGCGTCCATCCTGGGGCATGCGTTTTTCCGAGATATTCAGGCCGCCCATCAGCTTCAGACGGGAAACCAGCGCCGGTGCGATACGCTTCTCCTTCATGATCTGCTCTTGAAGCACACCATCGATACGCTGGCGCAGGCGTAGAACGTTTTCATCCGGTTCAATATGGATATCTGACGCTTTGACCTGAATGGCATCTTCAAACAATGACTGTAGCAGACGCACGACGGGCGCATCAGTAATATCGGCCCCGCGCGCCAGTTGTGCCAGGTCAAAATCACTTTCGGCCAGTTCCTCACCCAGTTCTTCAGCAATAGAGCTGATTTCATCGGTGCGTCGATACATGGAGTCGAAGGCGTTCAGTACATCTGTTTCCCGGACAATCGCCGTAGACACCGGGCGTTTCAGCAGTCGACTGATCTCGTCCTGAATGAAAATGTCGGTCGGATCAGACAGACCTACCAGCAGACCATCGGGCTTTTCTTCCAGCACTATGGCGCGAAAACGTCGTGCCAGGGTTTCCGGCAACAGTTTGACCGTAGCGGGACGTAGCTGAAAATGGCGCAGATCGACATAGGGGATTTTTAGCTGTTCTGCCAGAAAATCCATCAATCCCTGTTCATTGATAAAGCCCAAAGTGATCAGCATTCGCCCTAGCCGAGTGCCGGTTTTTTTCTGCTCTGCCAGGGCCTTATCCAGTTGTGCCGGAGTGATGACTTTCTTTTCTACCAGCAGATCACCCAAACGGATTTTCTGGCGGCGTGGTGCAGCGGGTTGTGTGCCGGTATGGGTCTGATCCGTCATGGTTCGCTCCGGCTGGGTTCAATATCGGAGGCAGGGTTAAATGTCAGCGTGTGTGGCTGCATCACCAGCCTTTGACCATTGTCCTTGCCCAGTAGTACGGTACCATCACTAATTTGTAATATGGTGTAACCATCCACTTCATCGCCTGCGGAAACAGGCTGGTTGTTGATGACAGCGTAAGCCCCGCGATTACCGGTCAGGATGGCTTGCAAGTGCAGGCGTGCCTGGGCCTCTTGTTCGGGTGTTAAGGTTTGTGCATGGCTGAATGGCCGCAAAGGGTCAGCAAAATTTAAATCACGGTCCTGTGCAGCCAACGGCGTGCCGAGAAAGACACACAACCCGAATAAATAAGTGGAAAATGCTTGTTTACACACGTAGCCAGCCCTCATCCAGAGTCAGCGTATAAAGCCGCAGGCGAAACAGTGTGTCTGGATAGTTGTCACTGAGAACTTGCACCTGTTCCCAGCTAATGACCCAGGGCAGTTCGCTGAGCATATCTAGGTAGCGCACTAAACCATGGTAGTTGCCGGTCAGTTCCAGTTCCACACCCCGCCGATAAACGCCGGAGGCAACCTCTGCCGGCATACTGGTTTGCTCTGTATCTGTATCGGCTTCTGCAGTACCGTCAGGATCTGTTTCAGGTGCTGAAAAAACGATTTCAGTGGGAAGGCTCCTTAGTGAGAGCAGGCTAACGCCTTCGGTAACGCCAACAAGCGCCCTGAGTGCACTGTTCATTTGGTCGGGTGAAATGAAACGGGCAAACTCCTGGTCAAGGGCTTCACGTGCATGCAGCACTTCCGCCTCCAGGTGTGTAGCTCGCTCACGCAGTGCAATGTTGGGATCAGCCGACAGGCTCTGAAGTAATTCAGCTTCCTGTACCTTTAGTGTAGCCAGTTCGGATTGTTGGCGACTAAGCTGCTGTGCTTGCTGCTGAATTTGGCGGCGGTCCGGGTCGGTAAGCAAGGTATCCGTCAGCAGCAACACGATCAGGATTGCTACAACCAGAATAATACCGCGTTCACGTAGCGAGCGCTTTTCGATCTGTCGGGAAAAACCTGCCCAGATTTTCATGGTGTGGCCTCGGTACTTTCCAGGGAGCAGCTCTGTGCTTTGCATCCCGCTATCAGTGTGAAGGTGAGCGCGTTAGCATCACCCGCGCTGGGGACATCGGTGGGTTGGTTGATCTCCAGGGTGTGAAATACCAGACCGGCAAAAGCCGGTTCCATGCCGAGAAGATCAATATAAACAGGCAGGAGTTCAGCATTCATTACCCGTCCTTGCAACAGGATATCCTGACCCAGCTCTGCCAGGTAAATGCCGGTGATCCAGAGGCCATCGGGTTTCTGTCGGGCCAGTCCGCGCAGGTACTGCTCTGGTTCAATTGCATCCAGTGGTATCAACGCCGTTTCACGTAAAGCGCGCAAGTGGCGTATTTCGTTTTCCAGCCGACGCGTGTGTTGTAACAATTTGGGGTCGGCTTCGGGGCGAGTCATTGATGCCAGTGCGGTCACTGTCTGACGTTGTTGATTCAGTTGTGATGTCAACTGCTGGTTATGCGTCTTCAGGCTGTTAAGAGAGTAGGCTGTCCAGCCGCTGTAAAGCAGCATCGATAGCAGTGCAATACCGACAAGGCTTGCCATCTGACTGGCTGTCAGTTGCTCACGTTTTTCATGCAGCTCACTCTGATACAGGTTGACTTCCTGGCGCGGACTCATCGGTTCAATCTCCCGATGAGTCCGCCCCAGGCCAAGGGTGCTTGGTCAGGCTGAACCAGATTTTGCTGGTTGGTATTCTGAGGCATATCGACTCGCGATGCTTTGATACCCAGCATGTTGGTTACGGCGTCCGGTAGCCAGTTGAGCTGACCGCTGCGATCAACAAAGTGTAATTGCCGCACAGGTGACTGGCCAAAGTGGCTATCGTAGTAGTCCATAGTCCGTTGTACTTCGAGTGAGAACTGATCAACCAGCTGTAACTGCTGCATTTCATCATCAGTTATCAGGCTGTTCAGACCCAGGTTGATCACCCGGGTTATATAAAACTGGCTGTTGCGGCAGATATACAGGCGGCTATCATTGGGGTGAAAGTGAACAATGCCGACTGTGTCGCTGGTTTGTAAGCGCCCCTCAATGAGGTTGCGCATTGCCAACTGAGCAATATCAATATAGGTGGGTTTGAGGCCGGCATCCCTGATGAGTTTGATGCGCTTTTCTAACAGGCTGCGCCGGGCGACAGCAACGAAGAGTTGGTTAGAGTGGCCATGGCGACCTTCGGGAACTTCAAAAATATCACTGATAGCTTCCGTTACCGGATATTCCAGGTATTCCTGAAGCTTCCAATGGGTGGCTGCTTTCAGGTCGGCATCCGGCACATCGGGTTTATCCATCTGGATCAGTTCAAATGCTTCCTGTTCCAGTGTCAGTATGACTCCGGCATGTTGTAAACCCAGTTCACTGACCCAGTTCTTTAAGAGCTCCAGAGCCTGTTCGGGAGAGTTAGTGGCGGCTTGTAGGGAATGCGTCAGACTGAAAGCATCCGTGTGGCTGGCTGGATTGGCCTGCACAAGACTTATAGAGTCATGGCTGATGCACAGGCCAGCACGATCGGGTGTTTGCTTTACATTCCTGAGTGAGTTTAGCCAACTGAGCAAGGTATTGCTCCCAAATAGGGTCCGGTAAGCTGTCCTTGCTGAAATGATACAACCGCACTGATTTCCTGAGAGCGGACCTTTTTACTGGGTAGTCTGTCTGTCTTCGGCCTGAGGCTGATGTTACAACGGGCTGTAGGTTAACGTATGAATCTCGCTTGAAACATGATCTTTGTCAAGTGGATAGCCTATTAGCATGGCGTAATACATGTTTCAAAAATAGTCCTGATAGCGTTGTAGTTCTTCTGCAGTCAGTAAAAAAACGCCGTTGCCTCCCTTTTCAAATTCAGCCCAGGTAAAAGGCACTTCCGGGTAGGATTCAATCAGATGAGCTTCACTGTTGCCAACTTCTACTACTAATAACCCACTTTCAGTCAAATAATGACCGGCTGTTTTCAGAATACAGCGGGTAATTTCCAGACCATCAATACCGGATGTGAGCGCTAGTTGAGGTTCATGTTGATATTCTTTGGGCATATTGCTGAAGTCGGCTTGATCCACATAGGGTGGATTGCTGACAATCAGGTCATAGCGTTTGCCTTCAAGGTTCCTGAACAGGTCGCTTTGAATAGTGGTGACCCGGTGGTTTAGCTCATGGCGGTTGATATTTTTTTCGGCAACCGCCAGCGCATCTGTAGAAATATCGACCAGGTCAACCTGTGCTTCCGGAAACTGATACGCACAAGCTATGCCAATACAGCCACTACCGGTGCAGAGGTCCAGAATCTGTTCTACAGGACCCGGTCTGAGCCAGGGGGAAAACTGTTGTTCTGTCAGTTCGGCAATAGGGGAGCGGGGAATGAGGACGCGCTCATCCACATAAAAAGGCATGCCCATATACCAGGCTTCACCGGTAATATAGGGTAGCGGTATACGTTCTTCTGTACGGCGGCGAATGTAGGTTAAAATGCGTTGCTTTTCTGAGCTGGTCAGGCGCGCATCCAGCACTTCCGGACTGGCATCCCAGGGCAGATGTACAGCATTTAATACCAGTTGAACGGCTTCGTCCCAAGGGTTGTCTGTACCGTGCCCGTAATACAGGCTGGCCTGCTGGAAGCTACTCATGGCCCAGCGAATGTAGTCACGCAGTGTGTGCAGTTCGCTGGCCGGGTTATCTGTTTGAAAAGTCATGCACTGGGGTACTCTGGCTGCTATAGTTTTGCTTGAGCAGTGTACCTTAAACTCAAGTGCAGGTGTGAGCATGATCCTTGCCTGGTCTGATGCAGGCGCAGCATGTAAATCAAAATAGAACAGCGATTGAGGTGGGTTAATGTGGGTGGATTCGGTCACGGACTGGCTGGCTAAATTATCGATTGAGCCAACAGCGCTGACACAATTAGTTGTTGCCTTGAGTCTGATCGTCCTTGTGGCACTGGTGACGCATTTTATTCTGCATCATTTTGTCCGTCGGCTCATGGAACGACTGGCTGGCAGTGCGCAGCATATCTGGAATCGTGCACTGTTCGAAAAGCAACTATTCAAGCGTTTATCGTTTATTATCCAAGCAATTATCGTTCAGCTTCAGGCACAGCAATGGTTGGAGCCTGGGTCAGTATCGCTGTTAATCATCGGTAGCCTGACTCAGCTATGGATTCTGATTTTCAGTGTGCTGGTGCTGTTTGTGATACTGGATGTGTTGCTTGAGTTGTCTCAATACAGCCGTGCAACCCGTGAGCTGCCGTTGCGGGGTATCTTTCAGGGAATTAAGTTATCTACAGTCGTGCTGGCGGCTGTTATCGCCATCTCTATTCTAATCGGCAAGTCGCCACTGATTCTCTTTAGTGGTTTGGGTGCCATGACAGCCGTATTGCTGCTGGTGTTCAAAGATCCGCTGATGGGACTGGTTGCGGGTATTCAGTTGTCTGCCAATAAAATGTTGTCGGTGGGTGACTGGCTGGAAATGAGCCGCTATGGTGCCGATGGTGCTGTAGTAGATATCAATTTGACCACAGTGAAAGTGCAGAACTGGGATAATACCATTACCACCATTCCCACTTATGCACTGATTTCGGATTCGTTTAAGAACTGGCGTGGTATGCAGGAATCTGGTGGTCGGCGGATCATGCGCGGTGTGCGGATCGATGTCAGTAGTGTGCGTTTTTTGACCCCGCAGGATGTAGACGTGTTGCGCAAATCCAATTTGCTTAACAGCTATATAGAGCAACGCCTTGCTGAAGTTGAACGTTATAATACCGAACATGACCTGGATCTTAGCAGCCCATTGAATGGTAGGCGTTTGACCAATATTGGTACGTTTCGCGCTTATCTGGCTGCCTATCTGAAGACCCACCCGCGTATTCATCAGCAGATGATTATGATGGTCAGACAACTGGAAGCCACCAGTGAAGGTGTGCCTATTCAGGTTTATGCCTTTACCAATACCACCGCCTGGGTTGAGTATGAGGGTATTCAGGCAGATCTGTTCGATCATGTGCTGGCGGTGATGCCGGTGTTTGGCTTGCGCTTGCATCAGTCTCCTACCGGGAATGATATACGCCAGATTAAATTATCCATTGATAAGGATGATCAGCCTGGTGTTGACGCATGACTAGGTGACTTTGGTCCTGAATTTTGTATATGCTTAGACTTTTGTAAGCACACCCTTGGAGCTATACCCCGTGAGCAAAATTGCCATAACACACGATGATCAGGGATTGCCCGTGCTGATGGCGCGTCAGGCAATCTATACCAAAAGTCAGGATGTGGCTGCTTACGAGCTGTTGTTCAGAGATGAGCACGGCAATTTTGTCATGGGTTTAAAAGATGACGATGCCACTCTGGCGGTGTTGGTTAACTCCTATGCTTCCTTCAGTAAAGATACTAAAGCGCAGATGCCGTTTTTCCTGAAGGTGACTGATAAGGTGTTGCTGGATGATGAGTTGCCTGATTTTCCACGGCACTTGTTTGTGCTGGAGTTGTTACCGCATACACGGGTTACCCAAGCGTTGATAGACCGTCTTATCGAACTGGCAGGACAGGGTTACCGGTTGGCACTGTCCGGTTTCGATCCAAGTGATACCAAGCTGCACCCTTTACTTAAAGTAGTGCATGTGTTGAAACTGGATATTCAGTTAATTGGTTTATCAAGAATTCCTGCGTTGGTACAAAAGCTGAAGCCCTTTAATCTGGAATTGTTGGCGGACAAGGTTGAAACACAGGATCAGTTTCGTCAGTGTCTGGAAATGGGTTTTGCCCTCTATATGGGGTATTTTCTCAGTAAGCCTGATTTGGTGCGTGGCAAAAAACTGCCTGGAAACAAAATATTGCTGCTGCAGGTTCTGAAAGAGCTACAGAATAAGCATGCAACCGCGGAATCTGTTGAGCAGATTGCCCTGAAAGACCCTGAGTTGACTTATAAAATTTTGCGTGTAGTCAACTCGGCGGCGGTTAATTTGCGCCGTGAGGTGAACTCCCTGTCTCATGCCATTGCGCTGTTGGGTATGGACCAGATACGGCGCTGGGTGATGTTATTTCTGGCCAAAAGTGATAATGGTAAGCCAACAGAGTTGACTCGGAATATGCTCATCCGCGGGCGTATGTGTGAGTTGCTGGCTGAAATGCTGGAGTATCCGGAACCGATGGAGTGCTTCATCGTCGGTTTGTTATCGCAAATGGACGTGATGATGGATATGGAGATGGATGTGCTCTTGAATGAGGTGCCGCTGCAGCACTCTGTTAAAGATGCTCTGACTAAGCGTGAAGGGCAGGCGGGTCTGGTTCTGAGTGAGGTTGAGGTTTACGAGCGCGGAGAGTTTGAGCAGCTTAAAAAGTTGTTACCTTCACAGTTTTATGAGGTTGCTTACCGCCACAGCCTTAAGTGGGCTGAGCAAGTACTCGAAGCCTTGCAGTAAACTGAACCAGAATAGGAGGGGCGTGTCAGTACACGCCCCTCCATCCGATTAATCCAGCTGGCTAAGATCTCTGACGGCTCCTTTGTCAGCGGATGTCACCAACTTAGCATAGGCTTTGAGCGCTGAGGATACCTTTCTGGGGCGCTCCATGGCCGGTTTCCAGCCAATAGCATCCTGTTCAACACGGCGTTTGGCCAGTTCTTCATCAGGCAAAAGTACATTGATGCTGCGGTTGGGAATATCGATACAGATAGGATCGCCCTCCCTGACTAACCCTATGGCACCGCCAGCGGCCGCTTCCGGTGAAACATGGCCGATTGACAGGCCGGAGGTACCTCCGGAGAAGCGTCCGTCTGTCAACAGGGCGCAGTCCTTGCCCATGCCTTTGGATTTCAGGTAAGAGGTCGGGTAGAGCATTTCCTGCATGCCCGGACCGCCTTTGGGGCCTTCGTAACGGACTATGACAATGTCTCCCGGTTTAACCTTGTCCTGCAAAATATGCTCAACGGCCTGATCCTGTGATTCAGTGATATGTGCCGGGCCTTCAAAGCGCAGGATTGAGTCATCCACGCCAGCGGTTTTAACCACACAGCCATCTTCTGCAATATTACCAAACAGAACGGCCAAGCCTCCTTCACGTGAAAACGCATGTTCGAGGTTACGGATGCAGCCGTTTTCACGGTCACCGTCCAGTGTTGGCCAGCGAGTGGATTGACTAAAGGCCGTTTGTGTCGGGATGCCCGCAGGCCCGGCTTTGTAAAACTCCATCACTGCTGCTGAAGGATTACGCATGATATCCCAGGTTTCTAGTGCTTCAGCCATACTGCTGCTATGGACTGTGGGGAGATCGCTGTGCAGATTACCGGCACGGTCCAGCTCGCCGAGAATGGCAAAAATGCCACCGGCACGGTGTACATCTTCAATATGATATTTTGGCGTGTTAGGTGCCACTTTACACAGCTGTGGTACATGCCGGGACAGGCGGTCAATGTCTTTCAGGGTGAAGTCTATTTCACCTTCCAGCGCAATCGCCAGCAGGTGTAAAATGGTATTGGTGGAGCCGCCCATGGCGATATCCAGCGACATGGCGTTTTCAAAGGCTTTGAAATTGGCAATAGAGCGCGGCAGAACGGAATAGTCATCCTGCTCATAATGGCGCTTGGCCAGTTCTACAATCCGGTGGCCCGCTTCTTCAAACAAGCGACGTCTGTCACTGTGCGTGGCCAGAGTCGTGCCATTGCCTGGCAGTGAAAGGCCTAATGCTTCAGTCAGACAGTTCATCGAGTTGGCGGTGAACATGCCGGAGCACGAACCGCAGGTAGGGCAGGCTGAGCGCTCGTATTCAGCAACTTTTTCGTCAGAAGCCGAATCATCCGCGGCAATCACCATGGCATCGACCAGGTCCAGTTTGTGCTCGGAGAGCTTGGTTTTGCCAGCCTCCATCGGACCGCCAGAGACAAAAATAACCGGAATATTAAGGCGCATAGCCGCCATCAGCATCCCAGGAGTGATCTTGTCGCAGTTAGAGATGCAGATCAGCGCATCAGCACAGTGCGCATTGACCATGTATTCAACCGAGTCGGCAATAATATCGCGCGAGGGTAACGAATAGAGCATACCGTCATGCCCCATGGCAATACCGTCATCGACAGCGATAGTGTTAAATTCTTTCGCCACACCCCCGGCTTTTTCCACCTCTCTGGCGACCAGTTGGCCCATATCTTTCAGGTGCACGTGACCGGGTACAAACTGGGTGAATGAGTTGGCAATAGCAACAATCGGCTTGTGGAAATCATCATCTTTCATGCCTGTGGCGCGCCACAGCGCACGGGCACCTGCCATATTACGACCGGCGGTAGACGTTCTGGAACGATACTCTGGCATTGAGGGGTCCTTTGGATCGGCTGGTTGAGTCTGGTTTTGTTGGAGTATATCAGATTCTTTCTGACTGTCAGGATGGTAGCAGGTTGAACCTTGAACAAATTTCATCGGCGTTCTATCCTGCTCTGCCTCAACGTCAAACAGAAGCTCTGAACCCTATGGTAATAAAAGTTGATAAAAAAGTAATTCGTCAGGATCCTTTCCTGCGGATCTGTATGAAAACCGGTATTCCGCTCAGTATTATTGCTGTTATCAGTCTATGGACGGGGCAGTCTATCGGCTCGGCGGTGCTGGGAATGCTGTTTATCGTTTCAGCGTCACTAGCCATCGTGATAGGTCTGGCTTACAACATTCGCTTTGTGATGCTTTCTATTCGCGAGGTTAGGCGTCAGCAAGCTGAAGAGAATAGCAAACGCTGATTTCAGTGGGTGCGGATTTTGTTAATCATCAGTTCATTTCCATTGGCGTAAAGTGGTTAAGTTGCCGAGTTGCGGTATTACCCAACAAGAAAACCCCGGAGGAGCCCTATGTGTAGGGGTCGAAGTGTATTAGTTGAACGCCTGTTTGTGGCGTTGCTGTTGTGTGGTTTATTGCTGTCGGGTCCGCTGGTGGCTGAACCTGTCACCAGTCTGATGCGGGCATCAGAAATTGCTCAGGAAGCCTTTGGTGGGCAGGTGGTTAAGGCTGAAGAGGCTGAAATTGATCAAAAACCGGTATTTTTGATTCGTATCGTCAATGATGGGCGGGTCCGGGATGTGATGATTAACCCTGATGATGGTGAGATACTTAACCCGTGAAAGGACCTTGGTATGAAAGCACTAGTTGTTGAAGATGATCTGGATCTGCGCCGGCAGTTGAGTCATCAGTTGACCGAGAAGGGCTATACCGTTGAGGAGTGTGAAGAAGGGAAAGAAGCCTTGTTCCTCGGGACAGAGTATGAGTTTGATATTGCCGTGGTTGATCTGGGTCTGCCGGGGTTATCAGGCCTGGATGTGATTAAAGGTTGGCGTGAGGCTCATCGGGATTTTCCCGTTTTGATTCTGACCGCGCGTGGTCACTGGCAAGACAAGGTGGAAGGTCTTGAAAGTGGTGCAGATGATTATCTGGTCAAACCGTTTCAACCTGAAGAGTTGATTGCTCGCCTCAATGCGCTGGTTCGTCGGGCCGCCGGTCATGCCAAACCCAGATTGACCTTCGGGCCTTTAATGCTGGATACCGTTAGTCGAGTGGTGCGCTTGCATGATGAGGAAGTCCGTTTAACCAGCTATGAATACCGCACGGTTGAGTATTTGATGATGAATGCCGGTAAAACCATCTCCAAGACGGAGTTGACGGAGCATCTTTATCATCAGGATTTCGATCGTGACAGTAACGTGCTGGAAGTGTTTATCCGCCGACTGAGGCAGAAGCTCGATCCGGATCAGCGGATACAGCCTATTCTTACCGTACGGGGATTGGGCTATCGATTTAATCCGGAATTGAAAGACGCCTGATGCGTCGCTTGTTGCCCCGTTCACTTAAGTCGCGCCTGTTTTTGGCTTCCTTAGTGCTGCTGCCGCTGATTATTGTGGCTGCCGTGGTGATACTGCAGCGTGCTCATTATGACAGTCTGGTTGCTTCTGAGCGTTCTCAGGCACAACTTCAGGTGTATTTATTGCTGGGTTTGGCTGAGCTGGATGCCGGTGAGTTGAAATTACCGGAAATGTTACCTGAGCCCGGTTTTTCTCAAACAGGCTCGGGTATTTATGCGTTTATTAGTGATGAGCGTAAACAGCTGCTATGGCAGTCTGATTCATCGGCCCTGTTGCCAACGGAGCAGGTTTCACAGGTGCTCGACAGCTTTCCCGTTCCGGGCCAGGTGCTGTTTCGCCACCTGGCCGACAGCCATTTCTATTTGTTTCAGTACCCGATAATCTGGGAAGGGCTTGGTGAAGAGCGTTTCTTTATGATTTCGGTACTGCGTAGTGATGAACGCTTGCGTGAGCAGATGCGCGCTTTCAGTGCACGGCTCTGGGGGTCATTAATCGGCGTGCTGGTGTTGGCATTGAGTATGCAATACCTGATTTTGCGTTGGGGGTTGCGTCCTCTCGGTCGTCTGGCAGCTGACTTGCGTCACATAGAGAAGGGTGAATCCGACAGCCTTTCCGGCAACTATCCGCGTGAAGTGCAGCCGGTGACTGAAAACCTCAATCAGCTTATTTTGACTGAGCGTCAGCAACGTGAGCGTTATCGCAACACCCTGGCTGATTTGGCACATAGTCTGAAAACGCCCTTGGCGGTTATTACCGGAGCCAGTTCAGAAAACCTGTCTCCGGAGGCTTACCGTACTCTGGTGGAAGAACAAAGCCAACGCATGAACCAGATCGTGCAATACCAGTTAGCACGTGCGGTTAAATCCAAAGGGGGGTTGGCCGCCAAGCCTGTATTGGTTAAACCGTTGATACAGCGCGTAGCTGAAGTGCTCCACAAAGTCTATGCAGACAAGTCGATACAGATCGATAACGCTGTGGAGGATGGGGCACAGTTTTACGGCGATGAACGTGATCTGATGGAGCTGCTGGGTAATCTGATGGAAAATGCCTGTAAATATGGCACGGCCCATGTACAGATCACCTCGTGCCCTACGCGCAACGGTTTGCTGTTGCTAGTCGAAGATGACGGTCCCGGTGTATTGCCGACCCAGTCCAAGGTAATCCTGGAGCGGGGTCAGCGCATTGACAGTTCCATTTCCGGGCAGGGTATCGGTCTGGCCGTGGTGGTGGATATACTCAGCAGCTACGGCGGCGCTCTCGAAGTGGATAGCTCTCCGGAACTCAAGGGTGCCAGGTTCCGGATGCTGTTGCCTATGCCCACATGACTCAGAGTGGCTTAAAAAACACTTTGGAGTTGCGTTGAAAGTTGTACAGGGCTTTCTTCTCGTTCGGCAGGGCATCCAGTGAGGCTTCACGGAAGCCGCGTTCAATAAACCAGTGAGCGGTACGCGTCGTCAGTACAAATAGCTGTGTGAGCCCCAGCTCGCGTGCATGAGTTTCGAGGGAGGCGAGTAAGCGATCACCTCGCTCACCACCACGATAGTTGTTATCGATTGCCACACAGGCTAGTTCACCTACCTGTTCCTCTTCAAAGGGGTAGAGTGCGGCGCAGCCGATAATGGCACCATCACGCTCTATCACGGTAAAGCGCTCAATTTCAGTTTCCAGCCGTTCTCTGGAACGACGAACCAGTATCCCTTTGACTTCCAGCGGGGCGATCAACTCCAGTATGCCGCCTACATCATCAATACCCGCCGTACGTATCTGTTCATAAGACTCACGCACTACCATGGTGCCGGATCCGTCACGTGTAAGTAGTTCAGCAATCAGGGCGCCATCACGCTGATAGCTGATCAGATGGCAGCGTGGCACTCCTTCTTCGCAGGCATCAGCGGCAGCCTGAAGCAGTCGTGCGGTTTCGGTATGGGCCTGCGAGGGATCATCCAGTCCGGCCAGGTATTGACTGACCCAGCGCTTGGCTGTGGCGGCCAGTAGTTCGCTGCGCAGGTCACCATGGCTATCGGTGATGCCGGCCTCACTGCCGAACAGAATCAGTTTGTCTGCATTCAGTGCCGTAGCGGTACGCGTGGCGACTTCTTCGACTGAAAGATTGAATACTTCTCCCGTGGGCGAAAAACCCAGATTGGAGATAAAGACAATATTATTCAGGTCCAGCTGCTTGCGAATGGCCGCTTGATCAACACGACGCAGCTCACCGGTATGGCCCAAATCAAAACCATCGACAACACCCGCCGGTCGTGCGGTAACAAAATTACCGCTGCAGACCCGGATTCTGGCGCCATGCATCGGCGTATTGGACAGGCCCATGGAGAAAAGTGCTTCAAGGCGCGTGCGCAGTACACCGGCCGCTTCAATCGCGCATTGCAAGGTGGCTGTGTCAGTGATGCGTTGGTGATGGTGCAGACGTGTTGGCAGGCCTAAAGCTTGCAAACGCTCATCTATCTGGGGTCTGGAGCCAAATACCAGTACCAGACGAACCCCGAGACTGCTCAGCAGGGCAATATCATGGACGATATTGGTCAGGTTGGGGTCAGCCAGGGCTTCCCCGCCAATCATTAGCACAAAGGTTTTGCCACGATGGGCATTAATGTAAGGGGATGAATGTCTGAACCAGTCGATATACTGGTCGCTGCTGTCTTTGCTCACGCTGGAACCTGATTGTTATCCGTCATTTATAAACACGAAAGTCTGTCAATATAATGCAGACTTTCGTGGTTCAGGTCTATCACCTTAAACGCAAATACCGCCTCAAAGGAAGATAGCACTGAGAATAAAGAAGATAACAATCGACAGAAACGCACCCGCAGGCAGGGTAACGATCCAGGAAATAAAAATGGTGCCGATAATGCGCAGGTTGAGTGCCGCCATACCTCTGGCAAGCCCCACGCCCAGTACGGCACCAACCAGTGTATGCGTGGTCGAAATTGGCAGGCCGGTTCCCGACGCTACTACAACAGTAGCGGCAGCCGCCAGAGTGGCTGCAAACCCGCGGCTGGGCGTCAGTTCAGTAATGTTCTGACCGACGGTGGCAATGACCTTGTGACCGTACATCACCAGTCCAGCCACTATGCCGATGCCGCCGAGCAGCAGTATCCAGGCTGGCATCATTGAGCGGGCAGCAACTTCTCCCCCTGACTGGATAACTCCAACAACAGCGGCCAGCGGACCTACGGCATTAGCGACATCGTTGGAGCCGTGCGCAAAGGCCATGGCGCAAGCGGTAAACAGCATCAGGATGCCAAAGATTTTCTCAACATTGGTAAAGTGAAAATCTTTATCGTCGGCTGCGGAATATTTGACCTTGCGGATCATCAAAACCCCAACCAACATGGCTACAATTCCAACAACTACCGAGGCCATGCTGCTTTCGAAAAAGCTCAGATTCAGTCCTACATGTTTCAGCCCTTTGGTGAAGGTCACCATAGAAATGATGAACCCGACCAGGAATATATAAAAAGGCACCACACGTTTGGCATTGGAGAAGGGGTCGTCGGTGCTAAGGATCAGATACTGCACGCTGCGGAATAGCCAAAAGGAAATAAATCCGGCGGTCAGGGGGGAAATCACCCAACTGGCAACAATAGTCCAGATTTTATCCCACTGCACGGCGTCTACCGAGATGCCTACTGCAGCGAAACCGACAATTGCGCCGATGATGGAATGCGTAGTTGATACCGGCCAGCCATAATGGGTGGCTATCAGCAGCCAGATCCCTGCAGCCAGCAGTGCTGACATCATTCCGAAAACCAGCAAGTCCGGTGAGTCAGCTAGTAATCCTGCATCGGTAATACCACTGCGGATGGTTGATGTGACGGCACCACCTGCCAGGTAGGCGCCTGCAAATTCGAAAATAATGGCGATAATAATCGCCTGTTTCAGGGTGATGGCCTTGGAGCCGACCGAGGTGCCCATGGCATTGGCAACATCGTTGGCACCGACACCCCAGGCCATAAAAAAGGCAAAGGTGCAGGCCAGAATAATCAGAATTGTGCCGTGTTGTGCTAATACGTCCATAACGTCTCGCGTATATTCAGGTTAGCGGGCCAGCAGCAGTTGCAGTCGGCTACCGACATGTTGTGCGTAGTTGGCAAGATCACCGATGTCATCGATGATGCGGTAGAGGAAAATCACATCAACAGCGTACAGGTCCCGTTCGACGGCAAATAACGATGTACGAAGCTTGCGCTCCTGTTCATCGTTCTCATGCTCAAGGCGGTCCAGTTCATCGATCAGTTTTTCAACTACTTTCACTTCATGTCCGCGAAACCCTGCAGCCAGGAGTTCATCCAGCTCATTCAATGCAATAACAGCCTGCTCTGTCGTTTGAATGGCGGTGTTGAGAAAGTTGACCATCTCGGCCTGAATGGCTTCGGGTATCTGCATTTTGCGTCCCAGCATCATGCCCGCGATATCCTTGGCACGGTTGGCGACTTTATCCTGCATGCGTAACAGGTCAAGCAGATCAGTGCGGGGAACAGGAAGAAACAGATTACTGGGCAGATTCTGACGAATCGCGCGTTTCATATCATCGGCCTCACCTTCAATGACGGCGATGCGATGCTGCACAGCGGCGGCTGTATCCCAGTCATTAATCAGTACAGCTTCAAGAAACGGTTTGAGTGCTGCGGCTGCTTCCTGTGCTTTGGCAATGTGTTCCTGCATTGGCTTGAACGGCGATCGAGCAAACATTTGCAGGATCGGGTTGTTGGTCACCATAGGGGCTCACCTGTGTTTGTGAAAAGACACGGCGATTATAAGGGTCATAGTCACATTTATGTAGTAAAAACGTCATAAATTTGCAATCAATGCTTGGATTGGGCGGCTCCTCTTTCGGGCTGCTGTAAAGTCGGTAGGTCTGATATGCTGTGTACTAATCATGAGCGTTTGATAGCGGGAGTCGCGACGTGTCCGATAAGAATCCACTTTCTCAGTTGCCAGATAGACTTCAATCGGTGGCCGAAAAGCCCTGGAGCCAGTTAGAGTCTCACCCGTCATTGCAGGGCCAATCTGGTGCACAGCTGTCACAAGAGTTGTGCCGGGTGCTGGCTATCAGCGATTTTGTAGCGGATCAATTGACGCGGCGACCTGAGTGGCTGGAAAGTCTGGTGGATGAGGGTGATATAACGACATCTTATCCACCAGGTCGTTATGCTGAAAAACTGGTAGCCCGACTGACGGAAGTTGATGATGAAGCGTTGATGCATCAGCAACTGCGTCGCTTTCGTAATTACGAAATGGTACGCCTGATCTGGCGGGATTTGACACGACGTGCGGATATGCGCGAAACAACCCGTGACCTTTCTCATCTTGCTGATGCCTGCATTGACGAAACCCTAACGTGGCTTTACCAGCGAGCAACAAAGCGCTGGGGTATGCCGCTATCCGGGTCCGATGCTCAGCCGCAACAACTGGTTGTGCTGGGTATGGGCAAGCTGGGAGCGAATGAACTCAACCTGTCTTCGGATATTGATCTGATGTTTTGTTTTCCAGCCAATGGAGAGACAGATCACCCGACTCAATCTCTGGAGAATCAGGACTTTTTTATTCGCCTGGGGCAGAAATTAATTCAGGCATTGGATAATCAAAATGCCGAAGGCTTCGTATTTCGGGTAGATATGCGGCTGCGTCCCTTTGGTACAGCGGGCCCTCTGGCGGTCAGTTTTACCGCCATGGAGCATTATTATCAGGATCAGGGCCGTGACTGGGAGCGCTATGCGATGATCAAGGCGCGGCCAGTCGCTGGCGATATTGCCGCGGGTGAGCAGTTGATGCAGCAGTTACGCCCGTTTGTCTATCGCAAGTATATCGACTTTAGTGCGTTTGAGTCTCTGCGGGATATGAAGCTGATGATCAACCGTGAGGTACGCCGCAAAGGATTGGAACAAAATGTGAAGCTGGGTTCCGGTGGTATTCGTGAAGTGGAGTTTATTGCCCAGGCGTTTCAGTTGATCCGAGGTGGGCGTGATCTGGCACTGCAACAGCGTGAGCTGTTGAATATTCTGCCGTTGCTGCCAGAGCATGTAGGTATGCCGGAAAGTGCAGTGCAAGAGCTGGTTGCGGCCTATGTGTTCCTGCGTAATACCGAACATGCGATTCAGTCCATCGCTGATAAGCAGACTCAGGAGTTACCCGATGATCCTCAAGGGCAGGCACGTATTGCCCTGGCAATGGGGTTTGCGGACTGGGACAGCTTTCAACAGCAACTGGCACAGCATCGCCGGGCGGTATCCCAGCATTTTGCTGATGTAATCGCACCGGCTGAAGCCGAAGGTGAGCAGAATGAAGCGGCGGATGAAAGTGAGTGGAAAGCCTTGATCAATGACGAGATGGATCAGGATCAAGTCTTGAGTTTCCTGTCTCGAAAAGGTTTTGCCGATGCAGACTCTGCGCTTAAGCAACTGCAGTCCTTGCGGCAGTCCCGCGCCATGCAGATGTTGCAGCAGGTGGCTAAGACCCGCTTGCTTCATATTATGCCAGCGCTGCTGGAAACCGTTGGGCAGTGTCGTAATGCCGAAGTAACATTGGAGCGGGTATTGCTGTTAATTCAGGCTGTTTTGCGCCGTTCAGCCTATCTGGTGCTGCTCGCCGAAAACCCAGGTGCAATGCAGCAACTGGTGAGGCTTTGCTCCTCCAGTGCATGGTTTGCCGCACAATTGTCCAAACAGCCGGTGTTGTTGGATGAACTGATCGACCCGCGTACGCTATTTACCCCACCCGACAAAGCCCGTCTGCAGGCTGAGCTGTCTCAGCAACTCTTGCGGGTGCCGGAAGATGATATGGAGCAGTTGATGGAAACGCTGCGCTATTTCCATCATGCCCATGTATTACGCGTGGCGGCCTCAGATATTACTGAGGCGTTACCCCTAATGAAAGTCAGCGACTATCTGACCTGGCTGGCCGAAACTCTGCTGGAAGCGGTGCTGCAAAGTGCCTGGCGGATGCTGACGGAGAAGCACGGCGTACCAATGCGGGAACCCGGAGAGCCTTGTGATCCCGACTTTGTGGTGGTGGGCTACGGTAAAATGGGTGGCATTGAGCTTTCTTATGGTTCAGATCTGGATCTGGTGTTTATTCATGATGCCGATCCGGATCTGAATACCAATGGCGATAAGTCGGTACCTAATCCGGTATTCTTTAATCGTCTGGGGCAGAAAATGATTCATTTCCTCAATACCTTTACGCCATCAGGTCAGTTGTATGACATTGATATGCGCTTGCGGCCATCAGGTAACTCCGGGTTGCTGGTGTCGGGGCTGAAGGCTTTTAAACAATATCAACAAAAAGAAGCCTGGACCTGGGAGCATCAGGCGCTTGTCAGAGCCCGGGTGGTTGCCGGAAGTCCGGCATTGGCGAAGCGTTTTGAACAGGTCAGGTCTGAGTTATTGTCACAGCCACGTGACCGGGCGGTGTTGCTGGAACAGGTATGCAGCATGCGCGAAAAAATGCGCGAGCACTTGGGCAGTCGAACGACGGATGCCAGTGGAAGTTTTGACCTGAAGCAGGATCGGGGCGGTATTGTCGATATAGAATTTATGGTGCAGTTTATGGTGCTCAATCACGCTAACAAATATCCGGACTTACTGACCTATACCGATAATATTCGTATTCTCGACGGGATCGAGGCGAATGGATTAATGACGGCAGAACAGGCCGGGTTGTTACGCGATGCCTATCGGGTGTTACGATCCGTCGGCCATCGTCAGGCTTTGCAGGAGCAGTCCAGCAGCGTGGTAGCCGATGAAGAGTTAAGCCAATACCGGCAGCAGGTGGCCCGCATTTGGGATGAGGTGATGTGCTGAGCAGTTTCAGGCCAGCCTGGGCAGAAGGTCATCTGTCCAGGCTGGCTATTATGTATTAGACCCGTGTCAGCCAGCCGTGAGTATCTTCGGCCTGGCCCCATTGAATAGCATTGAGTGCCTGACGCAATTTGCGCGTTGTCTCTCCAACACCCCCATGGCCTACAGCATATTCCTTGCCCTGAAAAATGAGTGTACCAACAGGAGCCAGTACCGCTGCTGTACCAGAGAGTGCGGCTTCACAACCGGGCTTGGCGGCACGTTGCAGCAGTTCATCGACAGTGATTTCACGTTCACTTACCTGCATGCCCAGGTCTTTGGCCAGGGTCAGGATGGATTCACGCGTGACGCCATGCAAGAAGCTTTCATCCAGGGCTTTGGTAATAATTTCGTTACCATCAATCAGCAGGAAGTTGGCTGCGCCAGTTTCCTGGACATCACCACCCGGGCAGAAGAGCACCTGGTCGGCCTGTACTGAGTTGCGAGCGCGCATGATCGGCTGTAGTGCACTGGCATAGTTGCCACCGCTTTTGATCATGCCCATATGCGGAGCACAGCGCATGCCCTGGTCTTCCAGGAGTAAACGCAGTGCCTTGTCACCACCGGCAAAATAATCACCTACCGGTGAAACCAGTACATAAAAACAAGAAGATACGGAAGGTACCGCCGCTTTACCTATGGCAGGTTCGGTGCCGAAATGGGTCGGACGAATATACAGCGATCCCGGAGGAGCCGGGACCTTATCCGCAAAGCGCGCCACGGTATCCTTGATCATCTGAGCAACCTTGGCTTCATCCAGCGCAGGCAAGCCCAGCAGGAGGGAACTCTGGGACAGGCGAGCAATGTTGCGGTCCATGCGGAAGATGTTGACCGATCCATCGGCATGGCGAAAGGCCTTTAAACCTTCAAAGCAGGTGCTGGAGTAATGCAGTACATGTGCACCTGGGTGCAGGGTAATGCTGTCGCTGCTGACCATTTCCGGCACACTCCAGTCTGATCCATCAAACCAGGTGATCGCCATTTCAGGCATGAAAACGGTACCGAATGCAGCAGCCATGAATAAATCCTCAAGAACGTGTTACTGAATGAGTGCGGAAAAACCGAACAAAGAAGCTATTGATTGTAATCATACCGCCCGCTAAAGGGAATTGTCTGAGGCCCCTTGGGGTAAAATTTACCTCAGAGCTGGGGCTTTTTAAGTCTGGCTGTTATGATTAGGCACCAATAAAACCACTATGGATATGGCTGTGGGCGTAGTTTGGATAATTCGTGACGCAAAGCCGGGGCATTTCAGTCAATGTGAAGGACTGACGAATGCACTACTTGAGATTGTTCCTGGCTTGAGGGTTGAGACGCTCCACCGGCTGCCTCTTGCCCAACTGCTAAAAACTCTGCTGACACGTCACTTGCCGCCAGAAATAGAATCGCTTCGGGATAAGGGCACTCCAGATCTGTTGATTGCCGCAGGTCATGCAACCCATTTCACTCTGTTAGTGCTGGGATGGTTGTTAGGAGCGAAAACCCTGCTGCTGATGAAGCCCAGCTTACCTTGTCAGCTGTTCGATCTTTGCCTGATACCGGCACATGACCAGCCCGCTGAAGCCGATAATATTATTTGTACCCAGGGCGCTTTGAATCCCATGCGGCCCGGCATAAAAAAGTCGGGGCAGGGCGTTATTCTTATTGGTGGACCATCAAAGCATCACCGTTGGGATGACCACCGCCTAATGCAGCAGCTTGAAGGAATTACCCAGTCATCAGCAATACACTGGACCTTGACCACTTCCCGGCGAACGCCTGCATCGACACACAGCCGGATTGGCGCGCTAAAGGCCGTTGAACTCATCCCTTTTGAGTCGACAGCACCCGGTTGGGTGGCAGAGCAACTGGCTGGCGCTGAATATGTCTGGGTGACAGAAGACAGTGTGTCGATGATTTATGAGGCGCTGACCGCAGGTTGTGCGGTAGGTATACTCAATGTGCCTCGTGTAGCTGATAAGCCTAATCGCCTGGTGCGTGGCTTAAGCGCGCTGGTGGAGCAGGGACAGGTAAGGATTTACAGTGACACCGATGACCTGAGCTTGCAACATCCGGCTCAGGTGTTCAATGAAGCACAGCGCTGTGCGCAGATGATTATAGATAGAGGCTGGTTATGAAGGTAGTACAGGTTCTGCCGGCACTGGAGCTTGGTGGGGTAGAGCGTGGCACCCTGGAAATTGCCAAGGGGCTGGTAGACGCTGGCCATGAGTCAGTCGTGGTTTCGGCAGGGGGGCGTTTAGTCACTGAACTTGAGCGTGCCGGAAGCTGGCACGTGAACTGGGATCTGGGTAAAAAATCGCTGCTGACACTATTGCAGGTACGTTCCTTTCGGCGCTGGCTGGAGCAGGAACAGCCGGATATTGTCCATGTGCGCTCTCGCATGCCTGCCTGGATAGTCTGGCTGGCCTGGCGACGTATGGATCCAGCTACCCGGCCTCGCTTCATTACCACCTTGCACGGCATGCACTCCGTGAATAGATACAGTGCTATTATGGGTAAAGGTGAGCAAGTGATTGCAGTTTCTGAAACCGCCAAGCGCTATCTGCTGGATAATTTTCCGGAGGTTGATCCCGCTAAAGTCACCGTTATTCATCGGGGTATCGACCCTGATGAGTTTCCGCGGGGCTATCGTCCATCAGCTCCCTGGCTGGAGCAATTTTATGCCGATAACCCACAGGCACGAGATAAGTTTTTGATCTGCTTCCCAGGACGCATTACCCGCTGGAAAGGACATCTGGATCTGGTTGAGGTGATAGACCAGCTCAAGACGCATCTGCCCAATGTGCATGTTCTGGTAGTGGGTAGCGATCCTAAAGGAGCATTTCTGGCAGAAGTGAAGGCCGCGATAGAAGCGCGATCACTGACTGAATACTTTACCTTTCTTGGTACCCGCTCCGACATGAAAGAGTTTTATGCCCTCAGTGATGTGATGCTGTCGCTGACCAGTACAACAGCCGAAGCCTTTGGCCGAACGGTTGTTGAGTGCCTGTCGATTGGAACGCCGGTAATTGCTTATTCGCATGGAGCTGTTGAAGAAACCTTGTCAGCACTTTACTCCGAGGGTCTGGTGGAGACAGGAAGTATTGTGGGGATCGTAGAAAAAATTGTCACCCTAGCGTCTTTGCAAGAACCAAAAAGGCCAATAGAAAATCATTTTTTACTGAATGATATGATTAGAAAGACATTAGCTGTATATCAGAGGGTTGCTTCATGAAGTCGCAGACTTTACCCATGGATTTCAGAGGGGTTGGTTTTTATTTGATAGTAGCTTCGCTGTCTTTTTCAGTTTTTTTTGCTGTTGATAAAGCTTATAAAATTCTACCGATAGTATATTTTATTGCTGCATTTTTTTACGTAATAAAAGAAAAACCCTTTATAGACTACAAAGCTATTTTATTTTATTTTTGTGCTGTTTTTTTTGTTGTGCTAGGTGATTTACTTAATATTTATTTTGGTAATTCTGATTTTAGTGGGATTGAACAGGTTGCCAGGAATGTTGTGCTTATTCTTCCACTAATTTTTATTTTAGAGTGTGAAAGGCTAACTACAAAAATCATAGTTGGTTCTGTGTTTTTTATGTTATGCGTTACAGCTTTTGCTTCTGTTTTTCAATATTTTGGAATGTATGCACAAGACTCATCGCATCTTTCAGGCGGGCGTGTTGGGTTGTGGTGGAATTCAGTGCCTTTCGCCAATTCAATTGTACTTTTTCTTGGTCTTATTTTAGGTTCTGTTTTGGTAAGTCCAAAAAGCTATTGGATGAATATTATTGTTGTGCTTGCCTGCACTCTAATGCTTGTTGTTGTGTATCTTAGCGGTACGCGTAGTGCTCTTCTTTCGTATTTTTTTGTAATCTTTATATATCTGTTTATGACAGTAAAGAGTGATAAACGCATTTGGTTTAGATCTTTAATAGGTGTTTTTCTTTTGGTTTTGGTAGCCGCTGCGTCCTATCTATTTGGTGATAGAGTTGAGCTCGCAGTAGAACAACTTTATAGCCACTTTCACAAGGGAGCTGAGTTCACCTCTGTGAGTATCAGATTGAGTAGCTGGTATTATTCCTGGCTTATATTTCTTGACAATCCCTTGTTTGGACATGGAACAGAAGGAGCTATTCATGTTGGGAAAGATATAGTTGAAGCTGGACTGGTGCCCGAATATGTAGTGGATTACCATTCACACTCTGATGTTTTTGATGCGCTCAAACGTAACGGTCTGTTGGGTTTTTTGGGTCTGTTATGGGTTTATATTTCACCATTTCTTTTGATGTGGTATTTCAAGCTTTCAGCAAGAGATGTTGCTCCAGTTTTTCTGGTTGTTATAGCTCTTTTTGTAAGTGGATTAACTGAGGTTAATATAAGACATAATATTTCATCTAATTCCTTCTATATGGCTTATATGCTTGCTATAGCTGTTGTATTTAAATACAAGGTTCAAAGAGGCCAGTCGTTATGAGTAGTGTTTCTGAGCTTGATAGTATTGGGTTGGTATTATGTTCGGATAGAAAAGGAGGTCTCGAAAATGCGTTTGTTGATATGGCCTATGCACTGGTCACCCTTGGTTATAAAGTTGTTGCTTTAACTCCAGCTAATGCCCAGTTTAGGTCTATGATGCCTGAATTGGTTGAGTTTTACGATTATAGTCCTAAAGGCTATTGGGATTTTTTTAGTCGTTTTAAAACACGGCGTTATATCAAGAATAACAATATCAAGTTGCTGGTTACCGTCAATTCAAGAGCCACTTATACGATTGCAAAATCTGTTTCCGGTTTGAATATACCTGTTTTGGGCGTTTCTTATAGCTATAAGCATAAAAGGATGCAGGCTGCTGATCACCTTGTAGTCGTTACGCAACATATGAAGGCCCATTTTCTTCAGCATGGCTGGCCTGTAGGTGACGTGGATGTATTGCCCTGTATGCTGAGGAACTTTCCTGTAGAGTCAATAGCTTTAAAGCCAGTTGATGATGTAGTGAAACTTGGTTTTGTAGGTAGACTTTCACCCGAGAAGGGTCTTGAAGATCTAGTGGAAGCCATGTCTTTATTGATAGGAAAAGGGCGCTCTCTTTCACTGACGATTGCTGGCAGTGGTGATGATGAGCAAAAAATACACGCATTGTTAGCGCAAAAAGGGCTGCAGCAGAATGTGTTTTTCAGCGGCTGGATTACGGATATTCGTGAATGGCTAAAAAATATCAACCTGATTATTGTTCCCTCTAAAGAGGAAACTTTCGGTATTGTTGTTCTTGAGAGTATGGCGCATGGTTGCCCGGTAGTATCAACATACGCCCCTGGACCCTCAAGCCAGATAGAAAATGGTGTGACTGGTTGGCTTGCTGAGACGGGCGATGTAGAGTCTTTGGCAAGCGCTATAGAAACCGCATTGGGTCAATCAGGCACTTGGGAGCAGGTTGTTGATAATGCAAGAGCTAGTGCTTGCAAATATTCTTTTGAAAACCAAATTCCAATTATCAAAGATATAATCGAAAAAATTATTGTAAAATAATTTTTGTTTGTTTGTTTGTTTGTAAGTAAGTTAAGTACGATGTTTCCGATTTTTAAGCTCTAGCGCCATACCTATTCTAAGCGCTCTGCCGGCGCTAAGAGCAAAAGACATTACTAAACCTTCAGCCCCTACAAAACAAAGGCGTCTTATGAAGAAATTTTTGATAAAGAAGAAAAAAGGATCGTAGATTAATTGAAAGTAAGTTACATTTCTTCCATCCTCTACCCACTTGTATGCTTGTAGTTCGCTATATGTGCGTATTTTCTCCCACATGTGTGAAAAAGATTTAGTGGAGATGTGAGCGACCGCACCTTTTAACTTAATGGGTTTGCTTCTGTCGAAGTTAATGACCTTGTCGTGCACAGTGCTATTATTAAATCCGGCTTTGTTTTTATTATATAAGCGGGGCGTTATGTTTCTTGGGCTGAAAAAGTTTGGTTTGATGCTTTTGCTCATTAAACTGACGTGTCTAATGTCTAAGGAATAAGAGGCATTTCTTTCACTATTAGGTATATCGAATACCTTGGCAATAGATTTTTTTATCTCATCTAAGAGTATTTCATCTGCATCTAGGTTAAGAATCCAATCATGTTTGCAAAGGCTTTCGGCATAAGTTTTTTGTGCTCCGAATCCTTCCCATTCCTTGAAGAAAATTTTATCAGTGTATTCCTTAATTATTTCTAAGGTTCCATCAGTACTGCCACTATCTACAATGATTATTTCGTCAGCGATGTCTTTAACTGATTCTAATACTAAAGTGATTCTATCTACTTCGTTATAGCAAATTATAAACACTGACAGTGGTAGTTTATTCATTTCAGCGGTTTCCTGCTTCTAATACTTTTAGATATAAATTATAAGTAGCTTTAACCATACTGTCTAATGTCATTAAGGTGTTGCAGTTATCCATAATGTCTTTAAGGTTGTATGGTTGAGACAGAGCTCGGTTCATGAGCTTGGCCAACTCTTCATGATTACCTATCGGATATATAAGTTCTTTTGGTAAGACTTCATTGGCAACAGGTACGTCGGATGCTATGACAGGAGTGTGTGTTAGCATGGCTTCCAAAAAAACATATGAAAAACCTTCTCGCAAAGACGATATAATAAGCTGATCTGCGCATTGAATAATTTCTTGTGCATCATTCCTATGGCCCGTTAGAGTTACTCTTGAGCCTAAGCTAAGTGTCTCAATTAACTCTTGAAGATGGCTGTATTCTGGGCCATCACCAACTATAACCAAGTGACCATTAACCTGTTGCATGGCTTTAATTATTTGATCAAATCCCTTAACTGGAACTAAGCGTCCTACGGCAACCCATAAGAATGATGAGGAAGGAATGTTTAAGCTTGATTTGATCTTTTCTTTATGAGAGCTGGTGATGATTTTTGGCTTTTCTATACCATTGTATATGGTTGTAGATATCCAGCTCTTAGGTAGTCTGTTTTTAATATAGTTGCTGACACCTATGATGTGATGAAAATTTTTCAAATACTCAACATTTTTTTTAATGCCATGTATTGTGGATATGCATTTAGATTTTAGTAGAGGCTTTAATAAAGATATTATCTGTGAGGCTTTGCCTCCATGGCAATGAATAATGTCTGGATTTATTTTGTTTATTAAGCGCAATATGGATATCAAGAGGAAAGGGTTGTAACGTGACCTTTTGAAGTCTATTTCGATAAGCTTAATGCTTTTATTTAAGTATGGAGCAAATGATTTATCTGCAATGACGACTACTTCAGTATTTAGCTGGTTAATTCCATTTGATAGCTCAACTACATGCTTTTCCATACCGCCTTGTTTTGGGCTCGCAACCAGTTGCACTACCTTCATGGTTTTACCTTCTTGTATAGAAAGTTTTTTCCTTGAGGATGACTCTTAAAGCGTCGATGCACCCACATATACTGCTCAGGATCTTTACGGATGGCGCGTTCTATTTCTGCATTGATTCGAGTCGCATCAGCTATTTCATCGCCTGTTGGAAAGGGGGTAATGATAGGGAACAGTTCCAGTTCATACGTGCCATTAGATAAACGATGCTGTGCCAGCATAAGAATGGGGGAGTCATTCAGTTTTGTGAGCCTTGTTGTGGCGGTTAGGGTTGCAGCAGGGACTCCAAAGAAAGGCACAAACACGGACTGCTTCATGCCGAAATCCTGATCCGGTGCGTACCAAATAATTTCATTTTTTTTCAGTTTGCGAATTACACTGCGGAAATCGGATCGGTCGATGTTATGGGTGAAGCGAGCACGTCCATTGTAAATGATTCGATCAAGCAGAGGGTTATTATTGGGGCGGTAAAGCGTGTTGACTGGGTAATAGAATGAGAACAGCAACCCACCCAGATCAAGGGTAGAAAAGTGCGCTCCAAGCATGATGACCCCCTTGCCTTTAGCCAGTGCTGCATCCAGGTGCTCTCGGCCTTTCAGGGTTACTCGCTGCTCGAACCATGATTTTGGTGCCCACCAGGCCATGGCGGTTTCCATCAGACCAATACCGTTATGACGAAACACTTTTTTGAACATTTGTTGATGCTCAGCATCACTCAGGTCAGGAAAGCACAGGCGTAAATTGGTGTGGGTGACATGGCGGCGCTCACGGGCCAGGTGACTCAGCAACCAGCCAAATCCGGCACCGATATGCTGCTGCCAGCGGTAGGGTAGTAAGACGAGCAAGCGCAGCAAGGCGACCCAGGCTAGTATTGGCCATTGCTTCGGTTGTTTAAGTAACTGTAAGGGTTTCTTATGGATTGCCACGTTTTTTCACTGATTCAGAACAACAGGTGTTACATTCTAACCTGATATCTGTGGCGTGTGCAGTTATACTACCGCTTTTGTATGAGCCATCGGTAAGAGAGAAGTATGCAGAAAAATACTAATAATCAGGTTGCATCTGGCTGGGATGTGTACAGACGGTTGCTCGGTTATGTGCGTGGCCATTGGCCGATGTTTATTCTCGCGTTTTGCGGTTTTGCGCTGTATGCCACCTCTCAGACAGCCGCCGCCAAATGGCTGGAGCATTTTATTGATGCGGTTGAAAATGGCAACCTGGATTACCGCTTATGGTTGGCGTTAGCGATCATTGGGATCTTTCTGGTGCGGGGGATCGGAACACTGCTGGGCAATTACGGTTTCTCCTATGTTGCCCGTGCGGTGGTCAGTCGGCTGCGTTGTCAGATGTTTGATCACCTGCTGGTGCTACCCTGTGCTTTTTACCAGCAGCATACCTCGGCAGAACTGTTATCGCGTTTGACCTACAATGTTGAGCAGGTGACAGGAGCGGCTACGGATGCATTGAAAACCGCTGTCCGGGAAGGACTCACGGTAGTTGGCTTGTTTGGCTATATGCTGTATCTCAACTGGAAGTTGACCATGCTGTTTGTAGTGGTGGCGCCATTGGTCGGTGCGGTGGTCGCGCTGGCCTCCAAACGCCTGCGCCGTCTCAGTCATGGCATTCAGGATTCTGTCGGGGATATTTCATCAGCGGCTTCAGAAGCGATCAAAGGTTATCAGGTGGTGCGCATTTTTGGTGGTGCTGAGGCCGAGCGTACCCGTTTCAACCGGGTATCTGAACGTAATCGGCGCCAGTTTATGAAAATGGTGGTGACCCAGTCGATCACCACGCCGGTGGTACAAATGTTGGTAGCGGGAGTCGTGGCGCTGTTGACCTATATTGCCATGTCTCCGGCTTTGGTGGCCTCTATGACGACAGGGCAGTTTATTGCCTTTATTTCAGCCGCTTCGTTGATGGCCAAGCCGATTCGTCAGTTGACGGAAATTAACAGCACGGTGCAAAAAGGGATCGCAGCGGCAGAAAGCTTTTTTGCGCTATTTGATGTGCTTCCGGAGCGCAATGCTGGCTTAGAAACACTTACCGTTGCTCAGGGACGAATTGAGTTTAATAGTGTTTCCTTTACCTATCCTCAGAGTGAAGAACCTGCGTTAAAGCAGGTTAGTTTTTGTATTGAGCCGGGGGAAACGGTTGCTCTGGTAGGGCGTTCAGGTAGCGGTAAAACAACTCTCGCGGGGCTGTTGCCGCGTTTTTATGATGTAGTTGATGGCGAGATTCTTCTGGATGACCGACCATTATCCCACTATACGCTGGACAGCTTGCGCAACCAGATAGCTTTGGTGAATCAGCATGTGGTGTTGTTTGAAGGCAGTATTGCAGAGAATATTGCCTATGGGGCGTTGGCGGGTGCTTCTGATGAGGCGATTCGTGCGGCGGCAGATGCCGCGATGGTGTCTGAATTTGCCGATCGTTTGCCTCAGGGGCTGAATACCCTGGTTGGTGAGAATGGGCTGTTGCTATCGGGTGGCCAGCGTCAGCGTATTGCCATAGCGCGTGCCCTTCTCAAGGATGCGCCTTTGCTGATTCTTGATGAGGCGACGTCCGCTCTGGATACCGAATCGGAGCGTTTTATACAAACAGCGCTTGAGCATGTTGTTAGGGGGCGGACTACGCTGGTGATTGCTCATCGATTATCGACCATTGAGCGTGCTGATCGTATTCTGGTTATGGAGAATGGTGTGATAATCGAGCAGGGCAACCATACCGAGTTGCTGGCGCAAGGGGGAAGTTATGCGCGCCTTTATAATATGCAATTTAACCAGTAGTGAGTGATGGGGTTGATGAAAGGTATTGCTGTGCTGGGTAATACGGCCAGCAAGGTTTGGCTGTTACTGTTGATCAATGCGTTACTCTGGACGCTGTTGCCATGGCTAAGTGCCTACAGTTTACCGCTGGATGTGGTAGAGGGGCTATTCTGGGGGCAGGAGTGGCAGTGGGGGTATTATAAACATCCGCCACTTCCCGCTTGGCTGGTACAGTTGTCGTGGCTGGCATTGGCGGATCTGGGCCCTTTTGCGCTCAGCCAACTGACAATATTAATGACCTTGCTATTTGTTTGGTTGTTGGGATTGCGGTTACTTGATCGTGAAAAAGCCGCATTAGGCACTTTGCTGCTGCTGGGCGTCTATTACTTCACCTGGCCGACGCCGGAATTCAATCATAATATCGCGCAAATGCCTTTTTGGGCTGCCGCCATCTATTTTTATCACTCTGCTATCACCGATGGGCGCTATCGCAACTGGCTGTTACTGGGTCTGTGTGCTGGCTTGGGTTTGTTGACAAAATATGCCATGGTCGTGTTGTTGGCGGCGATGTTCCTGCACTTGCTGACTCAGCGAGAGGCTAGAAAGCAGTTGTTAGGCTGGCCGCTCTGGAGTGGTGTGGGGTTAATGTGCGCAGTTTTTCTACCTCATCTATTATGGTTGATTCAGCACGATTTTTTACCACTGACTTATGCGGGACAACGTTCTGGAGGCGCCGCCGGACTTGAGGCCCACCTGTTGGGCCCGTTGAAATTTTTGCTGGTGCAGTTAGTCGATCACTTGCCTTTACTGTTTTTACTGGCTGCTTCTGGTTTTTTCGCCTGTTCACTTTGGTGTCGTGACCAGGCTGATTCGCAAGCTAAATGGTTCTTGTTCTGCCTGGGGGTGGGGCCTGCACTGTTGACTGCTCTGGGAGCTGGTTTGACCGGGACCGGATTGCGGGATATGTGGGGAACGCCCATGTGGAACTTGTCAGGCCTGTTGCTGGTAGCCTGGCTGATTACTCCCTTGTCAGGGTCTAGGCAGAAAAAACTGCTGCGCAATACTCTGGTGATGGTGCTGTTGCTGGTGATGTTGCGGTTGGTGGATATGAGTTTGCTACCCTATCTGAAGAATAAGCCACCTCGTATTGGCTGGCCGGATAAGGCCATGGCGGTTGAACTGGAGCAGATCTGGTCCAATCATACCGCCTGTCCACTGGATATTGTCGCATCTGAATACTGGCTGGGCGGGTTAATGGCGTTACGGGCATCCACACAGCCTTCAGTTCTGATTGATGGACGACTGGATTACAGTCCGTGGATTGATGAGGAGCGTTTAACGCAATCGGGAGCACTGCTTATTTGGCAGCAAGGAGATGACGTGCCATCACATTTGGCCAGGCTTGGTGCTGTTGATAGCCAGGGAGCGATAACCCTGGATTGGCCAATGGGATCGGCGGACCCTTTGCAGTTGCATTGGGCCATTGTGACGCCTATGCATGAGTGTTATTGATTAGTTGTTGTTTTCAGCAGCGGTTCCAGTTCGGCTTCAAGACGGCTGAGTGCGCCTGCATGGCTGGCAACATAGTCCTGGGCGGCTTGCCCTGCGCATGTGGCACTGTCGGGGTTGCTCAGCCAGAACTGCAATTGTGACATCACGTCCTTGGCATTTTTAACCTGACTCAGCGCGCCTGCCGAAGCCAACCCTTGGGTGATGGCAGCGAAGTTAAAGGTATGCAATCCGGTAATCACGGGTTTACCCAACAGAGCGGGTTCTAGTGGGTTATGGCCACCGCGCTCAATCAGTGAGCCGCCAACAAAGACAATATCAGCAGCACTACAGAAGGACATCAGCTCCCCCATGGTGTCCGCCAGGTAAATCTGCGTGTCCGGGCTGGCGAGAGTATTCTGGCTGCGCCGGGTACAGGTTAATCCGGAAGACTGGCAAAGTTGGGCAACCGTATCAAAACGTTCGGGGTGGCGGGGCACCAGCACAATCAACAGATCAGGATAGGCAGATAATAGTTCTGGCAGGTTTGCCAGGAGCTGGGATTCTTCATCATCATGAGTGCTGGCCGCCAGGAATACCGGGCGTGCTGCACCCCAGTGCTGCCGCAGTTGTCGCGCATCTTTGGCCCATTGCGGGTTGATTTCTACATCAAATTTGATACTGCCGATGACATTGAGACGGGAAGGATCCAGGCCAAGTGCTTTGAAGCGCTCACCATCTGTGTGATCCTGTACAGCGACCCGGCTGAGCCGATTGAGCATATCTCGGGTCAGGCTGGGAAAGCGGGCGTAACCGCGTGCAGAGCGCTCCGATAAACGTGCATTGGCTAATAAAGTTGGAATCTGTTTGCGCTGGCATTGTCTTAAAAAGTTGGGCCAGAGTTCGGTTTCCACTATAACGCAGCCGCGTGGTTGGGTGATGTCAAGGAAGCGACTCATGGCCCAGGGTAGATCGTAGGGGCAGTAGCGGTGCGCTACCTGCTCGCCGAACAGTTGCTTGACCCGATCAGCTCCGGTCGGGGTCATGGTGGTGATCAGTACCGGAATCTCTGGGTGGTGCTGTAAAAAACGGTGGATTAATGTGGCGACTGCTTGTACCTCGCCGACTGAGACAGCATGAACCCATAGTGGTGCAGTAGAGGAAGCAAGTGGTGGGGTGAATCCGAGGCGCTCTGTCCAGCGTTGCCGATAAGCTGGTGCTTGCCGTCCTCTGAGCCATAAACGGATCAGAATAGAGGGCAACAATAGATGCAACACAAGAGTGTAAATATAACGACTTATCATAGGATTTGCTGGCTATCCGGTGCGCAATTCAAAGATATAGTTTACCATTAACTCTCGAAGTCTGTAGGACTTGAAACTGGATAGAATAATGCCCGAAAAAATAACACAACATACATCGGAATCGGATCCATCACTAACACCTCGAAAGATGGAGTTGCCCCCATCCATCACCTGTATTCTGCCGGCATACAATGAAGCAGAAAACTTGCAAGAGATGATCCCGTTGCTTTGTGAATACTTGCCCCGGTTATCTGGCCGTTTTGAAGTGTTGGTAGTGGACGATGGCAGTCGAGATGCTACTTCAGCCGTAGCGATCCAATTGGCTGAGCAGTATCCTGTGTCGTTGATCCGACTATCGCGAAATTTTGGCAAAGAAGCAGCTATGAGTGCTGGTCTTGACCATGCTGATTCGGATCTGGTGATCCTGATGGACTCTGATATGCAACATCCGGTTGATGTGCTGGAAATCTTTTATCAGCACTGGCTGGAAGGTTATGACATGATTTATGGCATACGTGCAGATCGGTCGGATGAGCATCCAATTAAACGCCGGATGACTGGTTTTTTCTATCATATGCTCAGTCAGAGTGCGGATGTCGAAATTCAGGCTGATGCTGGTGATTTTCGTATGATGGACGCCAAAGTTGTGCGAGCTTTGCGGGCCCTGCCAGAGCGCAAACGAATGATGAAAGGGTTGTTTGCGTGGGTCGGGTTTCGTAGCATCGGCGTGCCGTTTCAGGTTGCTCCTCGTTTCAGCGGACAAACATCCTTCGGTATCCGGCGTCTTTCTTCATTGGCCCTGACAGGCATTACCGCTTTCAGCAGTACACCTTTGCGAATCTGGATGTTTATCGGTGCAGGGATTTCCTGTCTGGCCATCGCGTATGCGGTCATCGTAGTACTGAGAACAATGATCTGGGGAGTTGATGTTCCCGGCTGGCCGACCTTGGTTGCTGGTATCGGTTTTCTGGGTGGTGTGCAGTTACTGTCAGTTGGTGTGTTGGGTGAATATGTTGCGAGGATTTTCTCTGAAGTAAAGGCGCGGCCCGTGTATCTTATTTCGGATTATCATCCTGCGTCCGCGCGTAAAAAAACTGAGCACAAAACAGAGTCTGTTGACTGATGCTGGCTCAGGTTTCCCGCTTTATTGGGGTAGGTGTCACGGCACTCATTGTGCACTGGCTGGTAGTTCGACTGCTGGTGCCGCTAGGGTTGGTGCCATTGTTGGCTAATGTGTTTGGTTTTGTTGTTGCTTTCAATGTCAGCTACTTTGGCCATCGTAAATTGACCTTCAAGGCTGAAGAGTTGAGCCACTCTCGTACCTTGCCGCGTTTTGCCACAGTCGCGTTGAGCAGCTTTGCTGTTAATGAGATCCTGTATGCCTTGTTGCTGACCTTCACTCCTTTGCGTTATGACCTGGCGCTATTGATCGTGCTTGGCGTAGTCGCGGTAATGACTTATTTGTTCAGTCGGTTTTGGGCTTTTGCAACATGAAAGCAGTGGTTCTCTGTGCGGATGATTTTGGCTTATCTGCCGAAATCAATGAGGGGATTTTGCAACTATTAGAGTGTCAGCGTTTGTCAGCGGTCAGTTGTATGACTTGTCTGCCATATTGGGACTCATCAGCCACGACATTGCTGACTTTTCGTGGCAGAGCAGCTATCGGATTACATTTTAATCTGACTGAGTCATCGCGAGCTTTGCCTTTAGGGCGACTGATGCAGCAATCTTTGTCAGGCCGTCTTGATCGTCAGTGGGTCAGAGATGAACTGCTGCGGCAATTGGATGACTTTGAAACGATGTCGGGTTGTCAGCCTGACTTTGTCGATGGTCACCAGCATATTCATGTTTTTCCAGGAATTCGTCAGGTCTTGATCGAAGTGCTACAAGCACGTTATACCGATCAGTTACCCTGGGTACGCCGGGTCTCCCCGAGTCTGACAGGCCATGACGCCTTACTCAAAGCGCTGGTTTTACGACTTATGAGCACAGGTTTTGTGACACAGATGTGCCGACAGCAGTTACCCCTTACACAAGCCTTTGCGGGGCTCTATTCACTTAACCCAGAAGCTGATTTTGCCAGTCTGATACACGGCTGGGTTGATCAGTTGCCCACCGGGGGCTTGATCATGTGCCATCCGGGAGCTACCGGCGAGGGCGTATCCGGGTTGGCTCTGTCTCGCCAGCGTGAATTGACTTATCTGTCCAGCGACCGTTTTATGTCACGCTTGCAACAGCAAGCGGTCAGCTTGACTGACTCGCCAGCTTTATATTGATTTCTTGTTCAAAGAGCACCCAGGGTGTGCTCCATGCTCTTTGGCGCAAGCTATACTTTGAAACGCCCCACTCTGGCCTGTAGCTGATTAGCCAGTTGTGCCAGTTCATCACTTGCTGCGGCAATATTACTTGACCCACTGGATAGTTGCTCGACGCCACTGCTAATACGCACTAGCGTCTGACTGACATCATCTGCAACAGCAGACTGCTCTTCTGTAGCACTGGCAATTTGAGTATTCATATCGTTGATGGTGGCGATGACGCCAGTTATATCCTGAAGTTTGTCCGAAGCCTGTCCGGCACACTCAACAGCTACATGCGCTTTGGAATAGCTATTTTGCATGACATCGGCGGCATGTCTTGAGGCGTTTTGCAGCTTTTCAATAATATTACGAATCTCTTCCGTAGAGCTCTGTGTGCGTGTGGCCAGGGTTCTAACCTCATCGGCGACAACCGCAAAGCCACGCCCATACTCTCCAGCTCGGGCGGCCTCAATAGCGGCATTGAGTGCCAGAAGGTTTGTTTGTTCAGCGATGCCGCGGATTACTGCCAGCACGGTGCCAATGGATTCAGTATCTTCTTGCAAGCGTTGCATAACCTCTACGGCTTTTTGGACTTCTTGAGCCAACAGGTCTACTTCATTAGCGCTTTTCTGAACGATGGATTCTCCATCTTTGACAGACTGGTTACACGTATCGGCAGCCTGTGCCGCTTGAGCCGCATTGCCCGCAACCTGAGTGACTGATGCTGCCATCTGTGTCATTGACGTCGCGGCAAGCGTCGTTTCGTGACTTTGTTGTTGAACTTGTTGATTGGTGACCTGGCTGGATACTGCCAGCTCTTCAGCGGCCGCTCCGAGCTGTATAGATGCATCAGAAACCTGTTTGATCACCAGTTGCACACCGCTCACGAACTTGTTGAAGCTTCTGGCCAGGTCACCCAACTCATCCAGTCGTTCTTCACTTAAGCGTTGAGTGAGGTCTCCATCTCCAGCTGCAATCTGGTCTAGTGCAGAGCGTGTTGCGTTGATAGGTTTAACAATCACGCGCGAGACAAGCATAATAATGATAACTAAAACAATCAGTGTAATGGAAAACGCCAGTATTAAGGATGAACGTAAGTTTGTTGCCGCTGCCATCACGTGTTTATAAGGTAGCGCAACAGCGAGCGCCCAGCCTGGGGTGTTCTCTACTGGGTGATAGGCAATAATGGATCGCTGTTGGCCATCAAGCTGTAGTTCTGCTATACCGGTTTCACCTGCAACCATTCGTTTAGACAGCGCTGCGTACTCAGGGAACTGTGAATCCAGAGCGTTGTCTTTCATTCTTCGGTCTGTGTCCGGATGAGCGATGTAAACGCCGCGTGAGTCTATCAGCCAGGCACTGGCCTGATCGGTGGAAACCTCATCAATGAGTTGAGTTAGTGTATCCAGTGTCACAGTGGCAGCGAGCAATCCGATGACTTGGCCAGACGCATTATATACAGCTTGAGCCATCACAACGATGGCATCGCCAGTAGAGCCGGAAATCAGAGGATCGCTGACCAGCGTTGCCTGACTTTTTTGAATGACCAGCTTCTGAAAGTAGTCTCGGTTTGCACGGTCGGCAATGTTGCCATTGTGGTGGTAACCGTTACCTTCGAGATCAATAAATAGCATGACCTGGAAGCTATCATCCATTTTTTTGCCAAAGTCCTGTATAAACGCAAAGATGTCATCGGTATTCCCGCTGGTGAGTGTCGCCGTGCTGGCGAGGGTCTGAAGGACAGCCATGCGTGAGTTAATCCAGGCGCTGACACCATCGGCACTGCTGGATGCAACCATGTTGGCAGAGGCCTCCCCCTGTGATGCTACCGTACGACTGGTGTGCTGAATAACGATATAAGCGGCCAAAAAAAGGCATAAAGCGAGGGGTAAGCTGGTGAACAAAATCAGCCTGGGAGTCATTTTTAGTCGCTTTAGCATATTGTTCTCCATTGATGCCGGCATAGGCTGGATGCAATTCAGCATAGGTAGATCTGTAGAGCCATGATACATATCAGATAATAGTACCCGCGTTATTATTGCGCAATTTTAAAAAGCTTGCCCCTGCTTGTATTGCCTCGCCACTGCCAATAACACGCTACATCAGGTTATAATCACCGGTTTAATCAGATAATCAGCCCTGAGGGTGGTGCCGTATGAAAATTTTCTGGTCAGTGGTGTTTGCAAGCCTGCTGTTTTTGGGTGGTTGCGGACAGAAAGGACCACTGTATCTGCCGGAACAGCCGGATACCACAACCGAACAGGGTGAATGAGATAACCGATGGAAAGTTTTGAATACCGTAATGGTCGATTGTTCTGTGAAGAGATGGCTCTGGATACTCTGGCTGCCACCCACGGGACGCCTGCTTATGTATACTCCCGTGACGCCATAGAACGTGCTTACCTGGCGTATGCCAATGCATTGCAGGGGCGAGGTGCGCTGATTTGTTATGCGGTTAAGGCCAACTCCAATATTGCTTTACTGAATCTGCTGGCTCGCCTGGGTGCGGGTTTTGATATTGTCTCTATCGGTGAACTAGAGCGGGTGTTGCGAGCGGGTGGTGATCCGGCCAAGGTGGTTTTTTCCGGCGTTGGCAAGCAGGCTGATGAAATACGTCGGGCACTGGATGTGGGTATTTTCTGTTTCAACATTGAATCTGATGCTGAGCTGGATCGTGTCAATGCCGTGGCTCTGGAGGCGGGCAAGGTGGCGCGGGTTTCATTCCGTGTCAATCCAGATGTTGATGCGGGAACCCATCCTTATATATCCACAGGACTTAAAGAAAATAAATTTGGTATCGATATTGATCAGGCTATCGTCGTGTATCGACGCGCCGCTGCTTTACCGGGAGTTGACGTAGTAGGCATGGATTGCCATATTGGCAGTCAGTTGACCGAAATCAGCCCATTTCTGGATGCACTGGAACGTTTGTTACAATTGGTCGATCGGTTGCAGACTGAGGGTATTCACATTTCTCATCTGGATCTCGGTGGAGGCCTGGGTGTTTGCTATACCGATGAGACGCCACCGGCTCCGGATGCCTTTATTGCGGCTATGTTGGAACGCTTAGGCGATCGGCCGTTACAGCTGATTTTTGAACCAGGCCGCTCGATTGTTGCGAATGCCGGTGTATTGCTGACCCGGGTTGAGTTTCTCAAGCAGACAGGTGAGAAGAACTTTGCCATTATTGATGCGGCGATGAATGACCTGATCCGTCCCGCCCTCTACAGCGCCTATCAGGAAATTATTCCGCTTAGCCTGCGTGATGAGGGAGAATCCAGACATTGGGATTTAGTTGGCCCTATCTGTGAAACCGGCGACTTTTTGGGTAAAGACCGGGAATTGAATTTGCAAGCTGGTGATCTGCTGGCGGTCTGTTCAGCCGGGGCTTATGGTTTTGTTATGGCGTCCAATTACAACAGTCGTCCGCGTCCGGTTGAATTGATGGTTGATGATAATCAGGTCTTTGTCATTCGTGAACGGGAAAAAATCAGTGATCTGATGCAGGGCGAACAGCTACTGCCCGGCGATTGCTGAGCGGAGAAATACATGCTGGTAAGATTCAGTAAAATGCATGGTCTGGGGAATGACTTTATGGTGATTGATGCCGTGGCACAGCGTGTCCGTCTCAATACCGATACCGTCAAGCGCCTGGCAGACCGGCATACAGGTGTGGGCTTTGACCAGTTGCTATTGGTTGAACCGCCGACACGTCCGGATATGGATTTTCGTTACCGTATCTACAATGCCGACGGTTCAGAGGTGGAACACTGTGGTAATGGTGCTCGCTGTTTTGCCCGTTTTGTGCGTGAACGCCGCTTGAGCGTCAAAAATGAGATACGTGTTGAAACCGCTAAAGGCAGTGCGTTGTTAACGCTGTTGCCAGACCGTCAGGTTGAAGTGAATATGGGTGAGCCAGTTTTGCAGCCGGTCGAGATCCCTTTTGCGGCGGAGCAGGAAGCCGCTATCTATCGATTGGAAATTGAAGGGCAGTGTTATGAGGTTTCGGCGGTCTCTATGGGGAATCCGCACTGTGTGTTGCTGGTTAATGATGTAGCGCAGGCACCGGTGAAGCAACTGGGGCGTTTGATTGAGCGCCATGCGCGTTTCCCGCAACGGGTCAATGTCGGTTTTATGCAGGTAATGTCGCGCTCTCAGATCCAGCTGCGTGTATTTGAACGGGGTGCGGGTGAAACCCAGGCCTGTGGAACCGGTGCCTGCGCGGCTGTCGTAGCTGGACGGCTTCGTGGTTTGCTGGATGAGCAGGTCGATGTGCATCTGACTGGTGGCAAGCTGCAGATCAGTTGGGAAGGAAAGGGCTCCCCGGTTTTGATGACCGGGCCGGCCACAACGGTATATGAAGGGCAGGTTTACTTATGACGCAGCAAGCAACTGATAAACAGATTGTGACGGACGCACCGGCTGATTCGATTAGCACTGCGCAGGTTGCCGACTATCTGGCCAGCCATCCTGATTTTTTTGACCAGCATGCCTGGTTGCTGGAGAAGCTGTATGTACCGCATCAACGTGGTACAACGGTTTCATTGGTCGAGCGGCAGACCTCTTTGCTGCGCGAACGCAATCAACTGTTGCACGGGCATCTGTCGGAATTAATTGAGATCGCCCGTCATAACGATGTACAGTTCGACAAAACCAAGCGCATGGTATTGTCGCTGCTGGAAGCTCAGACGCTTGATGATGTCGCCATCGCCATCGAGGAAAGCCTCTGTCAGGATTTTTATGGTGATGATGCGCGTCTGATTTTATTCAGCGATGTCACTTTTGATGTCAACAGTCTTCGTATTTTGACTAAGTCTGATTGCAGTATTGTGCAGCCGCTGATTGAAACCAGTTTGCCTAGTTGTGGTCAGTTGAGTGAAGCGATGAATCGTTTCCTGTTCCAGGAAAATGCCGCACGTATTCAGTCAGCCGCTGTAGTGCCCTTGGTCAAGGGTGAAACCCTCGGACTGTTGGCTATTGGCAGCTTTGATCCGGACTACTTCCAGAGCAGCCAGGGCACCTTGTTTCTCAGCTATGTCGGCGAAGTGCTGAGCCGAATTGTCACCCATATTCTGCATCAACCGCGTACCTGATATGGCGCCTCAACCTGGCGAACAGCAATGGATTGAGGCGTTTATGCGTTACTTGCAGGGTGAAAGACAATTGTCTTCACACACCTTGCAGCATTACCGGCGTGATCTGCAGCGTTTGTCAGAACAGCTTGAACTATTGCAGTTGGGTAGTTGGTCTGTTTTGACAGAAAAAAAGCTGCGCCAGGCGATTGCCATGTTACATGGTAATGGTCTGTCAGGCCGAAGTCTGCACCGCCTGTTATCAGCAACGCGCACCTTCTACCGTTTCCTGAATCGGGAAGGTTGGATGAGCAGTAATCCGGCACTTGCGGTACAGGCCCCCAAAGCGGGACGCCGGCTGCCCAGCACGCTCGATCCCGAGCAAATGAATCAGCTACTCAGCCCTCCCGATGACCAGCCAATTACCCTGCGTGATTTTGCCATGATGGAGCTGATTTATTCGTCGGGACTGCGTGTTTCGGAACTGGTCGGATTAGAGCTCCAGGCGCTGGATTTATCCGATGCAACACTGCGTGTGACGGGTAAGGGGCGCAAAACACGTGTACTGCCGATTGGCCGACAAGCGATCCTTGCCTTGCAACACTGGTTACCAATACGACAACTGTGGAACCGTCGTGGCACGGCTGCCTTGTTTATCAGTCAGCGCGGTACCGCCCTGACAACCCGAGCAGTAGAATTAAGGTTGGCCCTCTGGGGTGAGTATATGGGAGCTCAGGGGCGGGTGTATCCGCACCGTCTGCGTCACAGCTTTGCCAGTCATATGCTGGAGTCCAGTCAGGACCTTCGCGCCGTCCAGGAATTGCTCGGACACAGTGATATCAGCACTACACAAATATACACGCATCTCGATTTTCAGCATTTGATGCAAGTGTATGAACAAGCCCATCCACGTGCCAGGAGAAAACCCCGTGATTAAAGCGATCACTTTTGATCTGGATGATACCCTCTGGGCGGTAGGTCCGGTGATTCAGCATGCTAACCGAACCTTGTGGGATTGGTTACACACCCATACCCCGCTACTGACGCAGCATTTTGCATTGTCAGACCTGAATGAAGGGTCAGCGTTACGGGCTGGGCTATTGCAGCGTTGTCCTGAGATTGCCCACAGCGTGACTCAAATTCGGCTTAAACTACTCGAAGAGTGTCTGGCGCACTGTGGCTACACAGCGGTGGAAGCAGCTGAGTTGGCACTGAGCGCCTTTGAAGCCTTTATTGAAGCGCGTCATGAGGTGGAGTTTTTCGCTCATGCCCGGAGCATGCTGGAAAACCTGCATCAACAGGGTTACCGATTGGGTGCTTTAAGTAATGGTAATGCGGAGGTCAGTCGTACAGGGCTGGCGGATCTATTTGATTTTCAATTCAATGCTGACCAGGTCGGTCAGGCCAAACCGCATCCATTGATGTTCGAGACTGCACTGGCACACAGTGGGCTGGATGCTCGCCAGGTTATTCATGTCGGCGATCACCCCATTAATGATGTGAAGGCGGCGCAGCAACTGGGTATCTGGACAATCTGGGTGAATCTGGAAGCTGGTGCCTGGCCGGGGGGGCAGCCTGCGGATGCCGAAGTGACCAGCCTTGAACATATTCCCGCCGCTGTTGCCGCCATCCGTACCAAGGCGGTCAGGCAGCCGTGTTTATAAAGTGCTGATCAGAGAAATAAACCCAGCAGGTCGTTCAGGAACAAGCGCCCTTGTCGGGTGGGGCGCAAAACGCGGGTATCGTTCTCCAGCAGACCCCATTCACGTGCTTTGGTAAGCTGAGCTGTGATTGAGGTTAGTGGTAAGCCTGTTCGTGCACTGAAAAGCTCACTGGCTACCCCGTCAGACAGGCGTAGCGCATTGAGCATAAACTCAAAGCTCAGCTCGTCGGTTGGAATGTGTTCGCGTCCTGCGGTTTTGTGCAATGAGGCTAGATAGGCTTTAGGTTGGCGCAGTTTATGATGGCGCTCAAACAGCAAGGCATTGTTGTCAGATGACTGTCGGCTGGTTTTTCCGTGAGCCCCAGCACCTATGCCTAGATAATCACCGAACTGCCAGTAGTTCAGGTTATGTTGGCTGACGCGATTGTCTTTGGCATAGGCCGATATTTCATACTGCCGAAATCCCGCCTGATCCAGTAATTCCTGCCCCTGTTCCTGTATATCCCATAAAGCTTCATCTACCGGCAGGGTAGGTGGTCGGGCATGAAACTCCGTATTTGGCTCCAGGGTTAACTGGTACCAGGACAGATGATCCGGTGACAGGTCTATCGCCTGTTGCAGGTCTGCCAGTGCCTCAACGGTGAGTTGTCCCGGCAAACCATGCATTAGATCCAGATTCAGCTTGTCAAAAATACGGCGAGCACTGCGGGCGGCAGTGAGGGCATTGTCAGCGTTGTGAATACGCCCCAGCGCCTGCAGGTGGGTGTCATTGAAGCTCTGGATGCCAAGTGACAGGCGGTTGATGCCCGCCTGACGAAAGCCCTCGAAGCGCTGCTGCTCAAAGGTGCCGGGATTGGCTTCCAGGGTCACTTCAGTGTCTGTGCCAATCCCCCATTGCCGGTCGACATCAGTCAGTATCTGGCCTATGGCCTCGGCGCTGAATAAGCTGGGGGTGCCTCCGCCGATAAAAATGGAGTGCAGTGGGCGCAGTGATTGCAGGCGCTCGCGTTCAGCACTCAAGTCCTGAGACAGGGCCTGGATATAGTCTTGTTCCGGTAATGCATCCTGCCTGGCATGCGAGTTGAAGTCGCAATAAGGGCACTTACGCACACACCAGGGAATATGGATATACAGCGACAGGGGAGGCAGTACCGCTGGGGTCATACTGGTAACAAGCTGTTCAGACGCTGAAAGAACTCACGCATGGCTTTGCCGCGATGTGAATGCTGTTGCTTTTCGGCCGGATTCAACTGAGCCACTGAGCAGTGCAGCTCGGGAATATAGAAAATCGGGTCGTAGCCAAAGCCGCCCTCACCACGCCGCTCGGTCAATATATGACCTTCCCAGCTGGCCTGACAGATCAGCGGGGTGGGGTCCAGGGCATGGCGCATATACACCAGTACACATTGGTAGCGTGCGCTACGTTCAGCCTCAGGTTTGTCAGCTAAGGCCTGCAGCAGCTTATCGATATTGGCTTCGTCGCCAGCGCCAACACCGGCATAGCGCGCCGAATAAATTCCCGGTGCACCCTTGAGAGCGTCGACTTCCAGTCCTGAATCATCCGAAAGGGCCGCCAGTCCGGTGGCTTCACAGGCATGTCGGGCTTTGAGAATGGCATTTTCCACAAAGGTCAGTCCAGTTTCATCCGCCTCGGTGACATTGAGCGCTGACTGAGGCAATACCTCTATGTGTTTTTCAGCCAGCATCTGGCTGAATTCACGCAGTTTGCCAGCATTACCGCTGGCCAATACAAATTGCTGTTTACTCAAGGATCAGTCCACGTAAAAGGTTTGCTGGAGTTCAATCTGATAAGCCGGGCGTTCAGCATCCGGTTGCACTTCCAACTGAATAGTCAGCAGGTCTTCATTGGTAAACTGAAAACTGCCGATTGAATAAATGGCATCAGTTTCTGTAATTTCACGGAATTCAACGGATTGAGTCTGTTGTATCAGGTTGCGGACTTCCCCGCTGACCTGGGCGCTGACTGGACGGGTGCTACCATCCGGCTGTTTCTCACGCACCGCAATATTTATCAAGCCACGGCTACCACTGCGTGTGAGGTTATAGCTGGCGGCTACTTCGGCAGGAATCAGTGTGGAGTTAAATGCATTGTAATGGATTTCATAATGTTCATCACTGAACATCTGTTCTGCCTGCAGGCTGGCGCTTAAGGTTAGCGACAACAAGGCTGCAAAGAGCAGGGGGCTGTATCGAGTCAACATGGTCGTGTCTTCCTTTTATATAAGGTTCAGCGGGTGATACGGTAAATGGCGATCTCGCCGAGCATGTTGGGCCATAAACGTATCCACCAGCGGTGTTTGTGCTCATGATCTACCACCGTTCGGTCCACTATGTAGATATTACGTTCGACACAGAGTTCCTCAAAATCCTTGAAGGTGAAAAAGTGGATGTTGGGGGTATTGTACCAAGTGTAGGATAGAAACTTGGATACCGGCATTCTTCCTTTCAGCGCCAGATAGCCACGCGCTCGCCAGTGAGCAAAGTTAGGGAAGGTGACTATGCATTCTTTACCGATCCGCAGCATCTCTTCAACTATCTGGTCCGGGCGGTGCATGGTTTGCAGTGCATGACTCATCACCACGGTATCAAAGCTGTTGCTGCGAATACCACTGAGGCCATCATCTATATCTTTTTCAATTACGCTGACACCCTTATCAATGCAGGCAGTGATGTTATCGGGATGAATTTCAATACCATAACCACTGATTTGTTTTTCCTTGATCAGATGCGCCAGTAATTCACCCTCGCCACAACCCAGGTCGATGACACGTGAGCCGGGCCTGATCCATTCACGAATGATCTCCAGATCAGCGCGCATATTGATTCTCCTGTTCAGCAGCAATCCGGTTCATATAGGCGCCGAAGACTTCCATGTAGCGGGGAATAGGAATCAGGAAGGCATCATGGCCATGAGCGGCCTGAATTTCTGTATAGGTGACATGCTTCTTGGCTTCAATCAAGGCATCGACAATCTCACGCGAGCGTTCGGGTGAAAAGCGCCAGTCGGTGGTGAATGAGGCGATAAAGAAATCACAACGCACGTCACTCAGTGCGGCTGCCAGATTGTTGTCATACTCGGCTGCCGGATCAAAATAATCGAGGGCCTTGGTCATCAGCAGGTAAGTGTTGGCATCAAACGCTGATGAGAAGCGCTCACCCTGATATTGCAGATAAGATTCAATTTCAAACTGTGGGTTAAAATCAAAGCTGAGTTTGCCGGAGCGCAATTCACGACCGAACTTGTCGCGCATGCCGTCTTCGGAAAGGTAAGTGATGTGCCCTACCATGCGTGCCAGCATCAGCCCGGTTTTAGGCACCACGCCCTGTTCATAATAGTGGCCATTATAAAATTGCGGGTCCTTGGTAATCGCCTGGCGGGCCACTTCATTGAACGCGATATTTTGAGTGCTGAGCTTGGGTGCCGCCGCAATAACCACGCAGTGACGTAACCGTTCCGGATAGCTGATAGCCCATTGCATCGCTTGCATACCCCCGAGGCTGCCGCCTACAACCGCTGCCCACTGGGTAATACCGAGCCGGTCAGCCAAGTGTGCCTGACTATGTACCCAGTCAAGCACAGTGACAATAGGGAAATCAGGCCCGTAGGGTTTGCCGGTTTCAGGGTTCGGTGTATTAGGGCCTGTGCTGCCGTGACAGCCACCGAGGTTGTTCAGAGCCACCACAAAGAAACGTTCAGTATCGATAACTTTACCCGGGCCTATGGCAGAATCCCACCAGCCGGGTTTGCGTTCATCAACTGAGTGATAGCCTGCGGCATGGTGATGACCAGACAAGGCGTGGCAAATCAATACCGCGTTACTGGCATCGGCATTCAACTGCCCATAGGTTTCAATCACCAGGTCATAGTGAGGCAAAATGCGACCACTGGCTAGTGTCAGTGGGGTGTCGAAATGGAGTGTCTGTGGTGTGACCAGACCGATGCTATCTTCCGGGAACTCGCTCACCTTGTAACCTCTTCGTTGATGTAAGAAATTTAAGCGTCCGTTGGCTGAATTTCAGGTCACATCAAGCGTGGTAATTGCGACTGCACGATCTGTATTACCAAGAAAATGGCGATTGGTGACAGATCAAGCCCTCCAATAGGGGGGAGGAAGCGTCGAACCTGTGCAAACATCGGCTCAACAAGCTGCTGCAGCAATTGAGGTGCCGGATGGGGTGAATCGGGGGCAACCCAACTGATAATCACGGAACCGATGGTAGCCCAAAACAGAATAGTCAGCAGGGTGTCCAATACACCGACAAGCGAAAGTACAGCAATTGTTGCCATACCCAGAGGGCTGCTGGTGATCGATACCAAAATAAACAAAGTGACCAGCTTGATGATAAACGCCAGTACCAGCGGTGATATATCAATCCGGCCTAGCTTGGGCATGATACGCTGCAAAGGCATCAGCGGCACCTGGGTAAATTTCACCACAGCCTGAGAGATGGGGTTGTAATAATCCACATTCATTGCTTGCAGCAGAAAGCGCAGGATGGCAATAAAGGCAAAAATTTCGCCAATCGTTCGGATAATTAATAATAGCGGATCCATGATCTACCCTTAAACTTGATGCAGCCGTTGCCCGGATAAAGCCGGTGCTGAAAACGAAAATTAGAGTATAGAGATTTTCACGCGGCGAATGAACCTTTTCCCAGTGATATTCAGGGGAAACGCAACGACAAAGAATACCGTCAGACCCAATAAAGCTTGCTGGCTCTGTAGCAGTATGCGCTGGTTGGCAAATAAATGACCGGAAAGTGTGCTGGTTCCGGCATACCCCTCGCCGTATCGGAGTCAGGAATGCTTATTTAGAAACCTATCCAGAGATTGCAGTGTAGAAAGTCCAAATCAGAGGCAGGAACGAGAGGACTACCCCAAATATTGCCAAGCCGATCCAGCTCTCTTTGTGAATACGCGCCGCTATTTTACGCGCCAGATCCAACGCCCCAACTGGCGTACAGCTCGACTTCATAAACATCTGAGCGAGCCTGGCACCATTATTTTTTGAGGGCGGCTAATAGCTATGGCAAGCATCGAACTAGAGACAAACTCACTCTCAGTATTTGTCTCGGCCACTGTAATCTGACAGTCCCATACATCAAGGGTTTCGCCTGATGGTGTCTCGAATATGTCAATAGAGCAAGTAGAGTCCAGTTTTGCACTAGTCTCATCGTAATGTCCCATCGCTAGCAATAATGACAGTTGGTCACCGAGAGTGTAGCTTTTTGGATCTTCAGCAGTTATGGGAGGCTGGCACAGTAATTCGTCTTGCAGGGAGTGGTTTGAATTTTTTAACAGCGTCCTAAAAAGCGCTTTTCCTGACAAAGTGCTAGCATTACTTTCCGAATCGATACTTCGATCTGCTGCAGAAATCGTACAAGCAACTATGAAAATCAGATAAACGAAGCGTTTCATATAAATTTTCCATAGTAAAACTCAACGGTGGTGCCGCCCGTAGCATAGATAGATGAAAAGGTGTTTTTAAAGTGCACTGTCTGTCATTCCGTGTACAGCTGTTTCGGCATGCGATGAGAGTCACATGCTGTGTTAGTAATTTTTACGCTAATTATTTTTTAGTTTTTGTCAAGCTTGGAGGGTATTCTACGAAAAACAACCGTGTAGTCTCCCCGCTGGCACAGGACTTTGGGCGGGTGGTGGTATCGCTTTGAGGTGACCGTCTGCCGGCAGTCGAGCGTGCCATGGATGACGAATAGCGTGTCACAGCAAAGCGATATCACCACCCAGCGTGGCACCAAAGTCACCGGACCCAAGTGGTACTAGCCCTTAGCTGCCCGCGGACCAAACAGCGCCGTACCAATTCTAACCAGCGTACTCCCCTCAGCGATGGCCGCCGCAAGATCCCCAGACATCCCCATGGACAGTGTATCCATAGCAAGACCATTGGCACGAATCCTCTCCGCCAGCTCCCGAACCTTGGCAAAGGCCAGTCGTTGCACCGTCTCATCATCACTGGCTGCGGGAATCGCCATGAGCCCACGCAAGCAAATATGTGGCAACGCGGCTATTGCACGGGCCAACTCCAAGGCTTCATCCGGTGAGCAACCAGACTTGCTGCTCTCATCGTCAATGTTAACCTGCAAGCAGACATTCAGATCGGGTAAGTCAGTGGGGCGCTGCTCAGACAGGCGGCGGGCGATTTTCAATCGGTCAACGCTATGCACCCAGTCAAAGGCTTCAGCAATCTGGCGGGTTTTATTCGACTGCACCGGACCAATGAAATGCCATTCCAGCGGTAAATCATCTAGCTCCTGGATTTTATCCAGTGCTTCTTGTAGATAATTCTCTCCAAACCGAGTCAGCCCCTGTTGGTAAGCTTCGCGTACCTCATTGGCACTGCGTGTTTTACTCACCGCAAGCAGGGCGACCTCCGATGGGTGGCGGCCTGTGGCCAGGCAGGCTTGATTGATCTCGCTCACTACCTGCGTGGTTTTCTCTGCTATGATAGACATATAGGATATTCTGGTTGTCGTACATTCATGGATCAGGGTATTCTGCGTTAATAGAACCTCTAATGGGAAGAAGCTGCGAGCATAAATTCTATGGATATTACTGAACTCTTGTCCTTTGCTGTCCAGCAGGGCGCTTCTGATTTACACCTGACTTCCGGTATGCCACCCATGATCCGAGTAGATGGTGATGTTCGCCGCATCAAACTGCCGGCTTTGGATCACAAACAGGTGCATACGCTGGTATATGACATCATGAATGACCGTCAGCGTAAAGAATATGAAGAAAATCTCGAGGTCGACTTCTCTTTCGAGGTTCCTAAACTGTCACGTTTCCGTGTTAATGCGTTTAATCAGCATCGTGGTGCGGCTGCAGTCTTCCGTACGGTTCCCAGCAAAGTCTTCACGCTCGATGACCTTGGCATGGGGAAAGTTTTTCAGGATCTGTCTGAAAAGGCTCGCGGATTGGTGCTGGTTACCGGACCCACTGGTTCAGGTAAAAGTACCACGCTGGCAGCGATGATTGACTATATCAACGATACCCGTTCGGAACATATCCTCACTATCGAGGATCCGATCGAGTTTGTGCATGAAAGTAAGAAATGTCTGGTGAACCAGCGTGAAGTGCATCGTGATACGCATAGTTTTGCTAATGCGTTGCGCTCGGCGTTGCGTGAAGACCCGGATATTATCCTCGTAGGTGAGATGCGTGACCTGGAAACCATCCGTCTGGCGCTTACAGCTGCAGAAACCGGGCATCTGGTGTTTGGCACCTTGCATACCACCTCGGCGGCTAAAACTATCGACCGTATCATTGATGTCTTTCCTGCGGCCGAAAAAGATATGGTGCGCTCCATGCTCTCGGAATCCTTGCAGGGTGTTATCTCCCAGTCCTTGATGAAAAAACTCAAAGGCGGGCGTATTGCCGCCCATGAAATTATGATCGGCACACCGGCGATACGTAACCTGATCCGTGAAGACAAGGTCGCGCAGATGTACTCTGCGATACAGACAGGTGCCTCTTTTGGCATGAAGACACTGGATCAGTCCTTGACTGAACTGGTATCGAAAGGCTTGATCTCCAGAGAAGCGGCGCGCGAGAAATCGAAGAATCCGTCATCCTTCTGATGGCATAACCTAATAAGGACAGGGCTATGGATTTTACACAACTGCTTAAGGTGATGTCGGATCGTGGTGCATCTGACCTTTTTGTTACAGCCGGCGCCGCACCTGCAATTAAGGTGGATGGCACCATCAAGCCGCTGACCAAAGAGGTGCTCAAGCCTGAGCAAGCCAGAAAGCTGGTGTACAGCACCATGAATGATAAGCAATTGGCAGAGTTTGAAGGCACTCATGAATGTAATTTTGCCATTAGTGCCCAAGGCATCGGGCGCTTTCGTGTCAGTGCGTTTGTGCAGCGTAATACACCCGGCATGGTGATGCGTCGAATTAATACCTATATTCCCAGCCTGGAAGAGTTGCATCTGCCGGCTGTTCTTAAAGACTTATCGATGACTAAACGAGGCCTGATCTTGTTTGTGGGGGGGACCTCAACTGGTAAGTCCACTTCACTGGCATCTATGATCGATTACAGAAATCAGCATCATGCCGGCCACATCATTACTATCGAAGACCCGATAGAGTACATTCATAACCATCGAAAAAGTATAGTGACCCAGCGAGAAGTAGGCCTGGATACGGATTCCTATGAAATAGCGCTGAAGAACACCTTGCGTCAGGCACCGGATGTTATTCTGATGGGTGAGATACGTGATGCCGAAACCATGAAGTATGGGCTGAGCTTTGCCGAAACCGGCCACCTCTGTATGGCAACACTGCATGCCAACAATGCTAACCAGGCACTGGACCGTATTATTTCCTTCTTTGGGCCGGATCATCATGCACAGGTGTGGATGGATTTGTCACTCAACCTCAAGGCGATAGTGGCGCAGCAACTCTTGCCGACAGTCGATGGCACGGGACGACGTGCGGCCATTGAAGTGCTGATTAATACACCATTAATACAGGATATGGTGCGTAAGGGTGCGGTGCATGAGATCAAGGATGTGATTAAAAAGTCCACCAACCTTGGCATGCAAACCTTCGATCAGGCTCTGTTTAATCTATATAAACAAGGTGTCATTAGTTACGATGTGGCATTGAGCCATGCTGATTCCACTAATGATCTGCGCCTGATGATCAAGCTGAATGAAGAAACGCATGGCAAGTCAAAAACAGTGTCTGCCAAAGATGATTCCATGCCATCCTTTACCTTGCAGGAAGAGGATGACAACATGAATCTTGGTGGTGTGGCTGACGTTAAGAACATGTAACGCTGGATCAGTGGCGCCGAAACACTACCTTCCCACCGATCAGTGTGGTGGTTACACGGCCTGTGAGTGTCTGACCTGTAAACGGTGAGTTTTTACCGGCTGAGATCAGACTCTCAGGGCTGACTGTCCATTTCTCCTGCGGATGGAAAATGCAGATGTCGGCTTGTCGGCCAGGCATCAAACTGCCACTCTCCAGTCCCAGAATACGGGCAGGTGCCAGAGTGAGTTTCTCGATCAATTGGGGTAGCTCAATCAGCTTGCGTTCCACTAGTGTCAGGCATAAAGGTACTAGTGTTTCCAGTCCGCTAAGCCCGGGTGCGGTTTCTGCAAAAGGTGCTTGTTTTGAAATTAAATCCTGGGGCTGGTGATCAGAGCAGATGGCGGTAATCGTCTGGCTCAGTAATCCTTGCAGTAGCCCGGCTCGATCAAGCGCGCTGCGCAAGGGTGGTTGCAGGTGCAGGGCGGAATCAAATTCATTCACCTGCTCGTCGCTTAGAATTAAATGGTGCACGGCAACATCGGTTGTGACTTTTAGTCCACGTTGTTGCGCTGCACTGATTAGCTGAACTGAGCGTTCACAGGTGATCTGGCCAAAGTGAGCACGAACTCCGGTTTGTTCTACCAACAGAAGGCAACGTGCAACTTCGATGGTTTCTGCCGCTTCAGGAATACCGCTGAGTCCCATGCGTGTAGCGTTGGCACCTTCATGCATGCAGCCACTGGTTGCCAGGCTGTGATCCTGTGCTTGAAAAATCACTAGTAAATCAAAAGTAGCCGCATATTCCAGGCAGCGCAGCAGGCTCAATGAGCTTTTCACCGGGAAGCGGGCATTCGTAAATGCAATGCAGCCAGAGCTGGCCAGGGCGTGCAGCGGTGCCAGTTGTTCGCCCAGCAGTCCTTGGGTCAGTGCCCCCATTGGCAGTACACGGCTAAAGCCAGCATCGGCTGCGCGATCCTGTATCAGTTCAGCAACAGCTGGTGTGTCGACAACCGGTCGTGTTGTCGGCGGTGTAATCAGAGTAGTGATACCACCGGCCGCTGCCGCCGCTGTTTCACTGGCAATGGTGCCTTTGTGGGTTTCGCCTGGTTCGCGTAAATGGGCGCAGAGATCAATCAGGCCGGGGCAGACGATTTGGCCGGTTGCATCAATACGTTCATCGCTGATAAAGCCATCCGGTGCCTCGCCCAGTGCCAGGATTTCTCCATTAGAAATGTACAGGTCGGTAATCTGATCAACAGCACTGGCCGGATCTATGACGCGGCCACCTTCAATTATCATGTTCATCGTCTGGGGATCCTTAAGCCTTGGCACTTAGCTGGTTATCTTTCAATTGACCACTCATGGCCATCGACATAACGGCCATGCGCACGGCAATGCCGTTGGTGACCTGATTCAGAATAACCGAGCGTTCTCCATCAGCTACACTGGATTCGATTTCTACACCCCGGTTAATCGGCCCGGGATGCATTACAATGGCATCGGGGCGGGCGTAGGCCAGCTTGGCTTCGGTAAGGCCATAGAGTTTGTAGAATTCGGACTCACTGGGCAGTAGCGCTGATTGCATGCGCTCTTTTTGTAGCCTTAGCATGATGATGACGTCAACATCACGTAAGCCTCGTGACATTTCGGTGTATACCTTGACGCCCATGGCTTCCAGATGGCGGGGTAACAGCGTCAGTGGAGCAATGACGCGGATTTCAGCCGCACCCAGTGCACGCAGCGCATGAATTTGTGACCGTGCTACACGGGAATGCAAAATATCGCCGACTATGGCAATTTTGAGGCTGGAAAAATCACCCTTGTGTTGACGTATGGTGAGCATGTCCAGCATCGCCTGGGTGGGGTGTGCATGGCGGCCATCACCGGCATTGATCACAGCAACATCGGGGGTGACATGTTCGGCAATAAAATGCGCGGCACCGCTGGCTGAGTGACGTACCACAAACATATCGCAATGCATGGCGCGTAATGTCATCAGCGTGTCCTTCAGGGTTTCCCCTTTGGAGGTCGATGAGGTACTGATGTTGAGGTTGAGTACATCGGCAGACAAGCGCTTAGCGGCTAGCTCAAAGGTAGACAGCGTGCGGGTGCTGGCTTCAAAAAACAGGTTGGCTACGGTCTTTCCGCGCAGCAGCGGTACTTTTTTGACCTGCTGGGCTCCCATGTCGACAAATGAGTCGGCAGTGTCCAGAATTTCCGTGAGCAGCGGGGCTGAAAGCCCCTCTATGGTCAGGAAGTGTTTCAGCTGTCCTTCAGGCGTCAGTTGAATACTATCGTAGTGGTTCTGGCTCAGCATAATAAAATACTCATGTCTTCAGGGTCATGATTGACGTTGACGAATATCCAGCAGCAGCGGATCCGGGCCACAAAGTTTGATCTGCTGATCCGGGCCCAGAATCATGGTGTCACCACAAACATCCGGCTGCACAGGCAGTTCACGGCGCTGCAGGTCGATTAGCGTGATGAGTGAAATCGAAGCGGGTCTGCCGTAATCGAACAACTCATTCATAGCGGCACGAATCGTACGTCCTGACATGATGACATCATCCACCAGCAGAATATGCCGGTCTTCTGTTGAGCAAGGGAGCTCAGACGGCTTTACTTTAGGGTTCAGACCAGAGCGGGTGAAATCATCACGATAAAAGGAGATATCCAGTATGCCCAGTGGGCTGGTAATGCCCAATTGCTGGTGTAGACGTTCTGCCACCCAAACACCGCCGGTTCGGATACCTATCATTATTGGGTCTTCGATATTTCGATAGGTAATCAGGGTTTTGAGGTCCTGGCAGATAGAGTCAAGCAGGCGTTCAACGTTCAGGTTGCCCGATACCATAAAGGGTCTCCAGTGGGGTGTGGCTGGGAATGAGTTGGGTGGTGGAAAACCAGTCTTCCAGAATCAGACGCGCGGCAATGCTGTCGACAGGTTCCTTGCGAAAATTACTACCGCCGCCCGCCGCATAATGGATCTGTTTGGCTTCCCGGGTGGTGAGACGTTCATCCATAAGGAAGCAGGGGTGACCAAAGCGTTCATGTATGCGGTTTGCAAATTTGCGTGCCCTGCGGGCCATCTCACTGATGCTGCCATCCATATTGACAGGTATACCGACGACAAGACAGTCAGGCTGCCAGGTTTCAATGAGGGTCGCCAGAGCCTCCCAGTCGGGTATGCCATCGCGGGCATTGACCGTGTTCAGTGGTTTTGCAGTGGCGGTCACGGTTTGTCCGGCTGCAACGCCGATGCGCCCTGTGCCAAAATCAAAACCCAGTGCCGTTTTAAAAGATGACTGCATGCAGTTTTCGGTCAGGCATGTCCGGCATGAGTCGTCAGAAGTTGAAGGTTGACGCCCAGTGATGCCGCAGCTGCCTGAAGTCGCTCCTCAGCTGGTAACCGAAACATTATATCTGAATTTGCCGGGCAGCTTAACCAGGTGTTTTCATATATCTCATGTTCCAGTTGCCCCGGGCTCCAGCCCGCATAGCCAAGCGCGACCAGGCAGTCTTTCGGACCTTCACCCACGGCCATGGCTTCAAGAATATCCATGGAGGTAGTCAATTGAATTTCATTGGTAACCGAGTGGCTGGATAACCAGCGTCGTCCATCATCGCCATGTAACACAAAGCCCCGATCAGGATGGATGGGCCCGCCCTTGAATACCGGCATAGGGTCGATAGCTACCTGGGTGTAGTCTAACTGGATATGATCGAACAGGTCATGCACCAGAATGCCAGCCGGGCGGTTAATGATAATGCCCATGGCGCCATATTCACTGTGGTCACAGATATACGTCAGCGTGCGGGAGAAATGGCGATCATCCAGATGCGGCATGGAGATGAGAAACTGATCGCGCAATGAAGTTGAATCGGTCATGCGAGTCACCTTGGATAGAAAGTTACCGATGGACTCAAAACAAAAAGCCTTACACTAGGCTTAGTACACACTGGCGCGTTTCTCAAACTTCCAGGTACGAATTATTTCAAGACGATCCGTATTTCGACGCATTTCATTGGTGAAGGGCTGGAAGGGGGAAGCCATTTGCACAATACGTATGGCCGCATTATCTAATACAGCATGGCCTGAAGACTGTAATACTTCAATATCAGTCACACTGCCATCTGGCAGTATCCCTACCAGTAACCGCAAGCTGCCGTTGATATCATTACGGCGGGCTTCTTCCGGATAGTTCATATTGCCAACGGTTTCGATGCGTCGGCGCCAGTTATCCAGATAAATGGCATCATCATGCGCCATTGAAGAGGGCGATGATGTGAGTCGGCGTACTCTGGGTTTTCGCGCTTGCGTTTGTTGCTGAGCGGAGAGTTGTGCCTGAATACTGGCGATTTCCATGCTGCGGGCCATCAATGAGCCTGATTGGCCCGCTGTGGGTTGTGGTTGGCTGGCGGGTTGGCGCTGCTGTTGTGCCGGTGCTTGTTCTGGCGCTGGCGCCTGGGTTACTACCGGGGTTTGCTCAGCTCCAGTTTGTTCGGGAGTCGCTGTTTCCGGCTCCGCGGGCTCAGGCGTAACCGGAGTTGGTTCAGCTACTTCTGGTTGGGGGTCTGGTATAGGGAGTGGCTGCGGCATGGGTGCTTGTTCTGCTACCACTTCATCTTCCAGAATGGATTCTTCGGTGACACTGGGCAGCAGTTTTTCATCGCTCTCACCACTGCCGAGCTGATCAGCCTGGGCAAAAAAATCGGCGTCTTCCGGCGGCGTCTCACTGGCTTGCTGGACCAGAGTGATATCGAGCGTTTGTTGCGGTGGCGGTGTTTCCGGGAGTTTAAAGCTAATGGCCAGAATCAAAAAACCGTGCAGCGCCAGGGCCAGAAACAGGTTAAGGCCAAAGCGATCTGCCGCGGTTTTATACCAGGAGTGGCGTTGATCCGGCGTCACTATCATTGTTCAGCAAGGATTTGCTCTAGCTTGTTCATTAGCTGCATACCGATATCCAGGTCACACTGAGTGTCCAGTTCACGTATGCAGGTCGGGCTGGTGACATTGATCTCTGTGAGATAGTCACCTATGACATCCAGGCCAACAAACAATAGCCCCTGTGCTTTCAGTGTTGGACCAACCTGTCCACAAATCCAGCGATCACGATCACTCAGTGGCCGGGCTTCACCGCGGCCGCCAGCAGCCAGGTTGCCACGCGTTTCCCCGGCTGAAGGTATGCGAGCCAGGGCGTAAGGTAGCGGCTCACCATCGATCATGAGAATGCGTTTGTCACCGGCACTGATCTCTGGTAGATACTTCTGGACCATGCACATTTGAGTGCCGTGTGCGGTTAAGGTTTCAATAATTACCCCCAGGTTCAGGCCATCCTCACGTACCCGGAAGATCGACGCGCCGCCCATGCCATCCAGCGGTTTGAAAATCACATCCTGATGCTCATTATGAAAGGCGCGTAATGCGTCGTCGCGACGTGATACCAATACCGGTGGGCAGCATTGCGGAAAATGGGTGGCGAAGAGCTTCTCATTGTAATCCCGCAGGCCCTGAGTGCGGTTGACGATCAGGGTGCCTTGCTGCTCAGCCAGCGCCAGTAGCTGCGTTGAATAGAGGAATTCACTATCAAAGGGTGGATCCTTGCGCATCAGGATAGCATTGAGCGTGCTGAGTGGTTGCTGTTGATAGTCACCGCGACTGAACCATTGCTCTGGATTCATGGCGACTTGTAGCGGTGCCATGCGTCCCATTGCCTGACCCTGAACCAGGCTGAGATCGGACTGTTCCATGTACCAGATTTCCCAGCCTTTGCATTGTGCGGCCCAGAGCATCGCCAGGCTGGAGTCTTTCTTGTAGCTGATCGCCTCAATGGGATCCATGACGATACCGATTTTAATGCTCATTCATGCGTCCTGTCGTTGGTCTGGTGAGGGTGTCTATCTTAACCTAGATCACCCCAGAGATACTGTAAAACTGCGCAGGCCGCCACCGGGGCTGTTTCCGTGCGCATCACCCGTGGTCCGAATGCCAGGGGCTGGAAGCCTTGTTCCATTGCCTGTGCGACTTCGGCTTCGGTTAACCCCCCTTCGGGGCCAATTAGCAGCGCAACAGATGTCGGTGGCTGCATTGTTGTCAACGCAGTGGCGCTGTGATGGTGTAATACCAGCTTAACCTCTGCTTGACAGGTTTCAAGCCATGTTTGTAGCGACTGAGGTGTGGCGATTTCAGGCAAGCGGTTGCGTAACGATTGCTCACAGGCACTGATGGCAACCTGTTGCCAGTGACGTTGACGTTTGTCTTGCCGCTCCGCTGTGAGTTTGACTTCACAACGCTCAGTAAACAGCGGTGTGAGGGTTTGACAGCCCATTTCAGTTGCTTTTTGTACCGCATAATCCATGCGTTCGCCTCGGGAAAGCGCTTGGCCTATCTCGATGTTAAGTGCTGACTCGGTGTTTGCGCGGCGTGTGGCGGTGATACTGACTTGCATGCTGCGTTTATCGGCAGTGCTTACCAACGCGTCATATTCATAGCCATCACCATTGAACAGGCTGAGCCGGTCTCCTTCACGCAGGCGCAAGGCTTTACCTGCATGCTGAAAGCTGCTGTCACTCAGGGTTAGCTCGGCGAGGCCCGCCAACGGTTGAGCCTCGTAAAAGCGTGGTACTCTCATCATCTGCGCGCCTGATCAGAGACCTGCGGCCTGTCGGAGTACGTCAGCCCGATCAATTTTTTCCCAAGGGAAAGCCGTAAAGGTTTCTGTCTGTTTCTGCCCATCCTGGTCAATCCACTCATAGCTGGCTTCAAAAGGCTCACGGCCAAAGTGTCCATAAGCCGCGGTCATCTGGTACATCGGATGCAGCAGGTCCAGCATGGTGGTGATGGCATAAGGGCGTAGGTCAAACTCGCGAAGAATCAGTTCAATAATCTGTTCATCACTAATCTTGCCGGTGCCAAAGGTGTTGACTGACACAGAGGTGGGTTCGGCAACACCTATGGCATAGGACACCTGGATTTCGCAACGATCAGCAAGGCCAGCTGCCACAATATTCTTGGCAACATAGCGACCGGCATAAGCGGCTGAACGATCGACTTTTGATGGATCTTTACCAGAGAAAGCACCGCCGCCGTGACGCGCCATGCCGCCATAGGTATCGACAATGATTTTGCGCCCGGTCAGTCCACAATCGCCTACCGGACCGCCGATGACAAATTTGCCGGTTGGATTGATATGGTAGCGGGTTGTGTCTGACAGCCATTGTGCCGGGATGACTGCTTCAATGATTTCTCGCTGCACCATGCGGCGCAAATCTTCCTGATTGATCTCCGGATCATGCTGGGTTGAGAGTACGACGGCGTCAACGCCACAGGGTTTGCCCGTATCGTCATAGCGGAAGGTGACCTGGCTCTTCGCATCTGGACGCAGCCAGGGCAGCATGCCGCTTTTGCGCAGTTCGGCCTGGCGTTCCACCAGTCGGTGAGCATAGTGAATGGGAGCTGGCATTAAGGATTCGGTTTCATTGGTGGCATAGCCAAACATCAGCCCCTGATCGCCAGCACCCTGATCTTCGGGTTTGCTGCGATCGACCCCTTGGGCAATATCCATGCTTTGTTTTCCGATCAAATTGATCACACCACAGGTCGCGCCATCATAGCCCACCAATGAGGAGGTATAACCTATGGTATTGATGACATTGCGTACCAGATACTCCAGATCGACCCAGGCTGAGGTAGAGATCTCACCTGCCACTATGGCAACGCCGGTTTTAACCAGTGTTTCACAGGCTACTCGCGCGTGTTTGTCGCGTGCGATAATGGCGTCCAGTACCGCATCTGAGATCTGATCGGCTATTTTGTCCGGGTGACCTTCAGAAACGGATTCAGAGGTGAAGAGGGTGTATTCGCTCATGTCAGGAAAATTCCTATAGCTTGAGAAGTTGTTGCCAGTCAATGGCCCTGTTCCAATCATTTTACCGGTTTGGACGGGGTTTTTCATAACTGAATTTAAGGTTGAAGGTGAAATCCGGGTGTTTTTACATGAAATTTCCACTTTATGTGGAATTGCATTTGATGCGCGTGGCTATCTGCGCGAAAATCAGCGCCTGAAACTTTTACGAACTTAAATCAGAATCGGGCCAGCCCCAGGAGTTGATTGAATGTCCTCTCGCCGTGAACTTGCCAATGCCATTCGGGCGTTGAGTATGGATGCCGTCCAGAAAGCCAAATCCGGGCATCCCGGAGCGCCAATGGGAATGGCAGATATTGCTGAAGTCTTATGGAATGACTTCATGAAGCATAATCCTGCCAATCCTTACTGGTTTGACCGTGACCGCTTTGTGCTGTCCAACGGTCACGGTTCCATGCTGATCTACTCCCTGCTGCATCTGACGGGTTATGACGTCAGCATTGAGGATTTGAAAAACTTCCGCCAGTTACACAGTAAAACTGCTGGCCATCCGGAATACAGCTACTGCCCGGGTGTTGAAACCACCACTGGTCCGCTGGGTCAGGGCATTACCAATGCCGTGGGTATGGCCTTGGCCGAAAAAGTGCTGGCCGCTCAATTCAATCGCGATGACCATGACATCATTGATCACCATACTTATGCTTTTCTGGGTGATGGCTGTCTGATGGAAGGTATCTCGCATGAAGCCTGCTCACTGGCCGGTACACTGGGGCTGGGTAAGCTGATTGCATTCTGGGATGATAACGGTATCTCTATCGATGGCGAAGTTGAGGGTTGGTTCACTGATAACACCCCGGCACGTTTTGAAGCTTACGGCTGGCAGGTTATTGCGGATATCGATGGTCACGATGCCGATCAGATCCGTGAGGCGATTGAACAGGCGCGCGAAAATACCCAGCAGCCTACCTTGATCTGCTGCAAAACCATTATCGGTTTTGGTTCACCGAATAAACAGGGCAAGGAAGATTGCCACGGTGCGCCACTGGGTGATGACGAAATACTGCTGGCACGTGAACAGTTACAGTGGCCTCATCTGCCATTCCAGATTCCTGGTGAGATTTACGATGACTGGAATGCCCTGGAAGCAGGTCAGTATGCAGAAAATGAGTGGAATGATCGACTGGCGGCTTATCAGAGCGCGTATCCAGAGTTAGCTGCTGAACTAGTGCGTCGTCTAGCAGGCGATCTGCCGGATAATTTTGAGCAGCAGGTAGATGCATGGATTGCTGAGGTGGCTGCAAAAGGCGATACCATTGCGTCACGCAAGGCCTCCCAGAATGCGCTGAATGCCCTGGGACCTATACTCCCCGAATTTCTGGGCGGCTCGGCGGATCTGGCAGGCTCGAACCTGACGCTTTGGTCAGGAGCCAAGGGTGTCAACCGTGAAGATGCCAGTGGTAATTATATGTACTACGGCGTGCGTGAGTTCGGCATGAGCGCGATGATGAACGGTATTGCGCTGCATGGTGGGTTCATTCCTTATGGTGCGACCTTCCTGGTGTTTATGGAGTATGCGCGCAATGCCGTGCGGATGGCCTCATTGATGAAGCAGCGGGTGATTTTTGTCTATACACATGACTCTATTGGTCTGGGTGAAGACGGCCCGACGCATCAGCCGGTTGAGCAAATTTCTAACCTACGTCATACCCCGAATATGGAAACCTGGCGTCCTTGTGATGCTGTGGAGTCTGCGGTTAGCTGGAAGTCTGCGGTGATGCGGACGGATGGACCCAGTGCGTTGATCTTTTCGCGTCAGAACCTGCCACATCAACCACGCAGTAATGAGCAGGTCGCTGCTGTTGCTCGCGGCGCTTATGTGCTGACAGATTGCGAAGGCACGCCAGAGATCATACTGATGGCAACTGGATCTGAAGTGGCCTTGACTGTTAGTGCGGCTGAAACCCTGACGGCAGAAGGCCGACGGGTGCGGGTGGTATCTATGCCTTGTACTGAGCGATTTGACAAACAGGATGCGAATTACCGTGAAGCGGTATTGCCTGCGGCTGTAACCGCGCGCGTAGCCGTAGAAGCCGCTCAGGCGGATTTCTGGTTCAAGTATGTCGGTTTGAACGGTGCCATAGTCGGGATGCGCAGCTTCGGTGAGTCTGCGCCAGCCGGTGCCTTGTTTGAATATTTCGGCTTTACCACTGAAAATGTCGTCAATACAGCCCGTGAACTGCTGTAAGCTGGCCCGTTAACCTAAAGAAAGGATGCGCAACACGCTATGAGTTACCGCATTGCCATTAATGGCTATGGCCGCATAGGTCAGAGTGTGTTGCGTGCCCTGTATGAACGGGGTCTGCAGCATCAGTTGCAGGTGGTGGCGTTAAATGAGTTGTCGGATATAGAAACACTCACGTATCTGACTCGCTATGACACCACCCACGGGCGCTTTCCTTTGCCAGTCAGCCATGACGGTCAACATCTATTAATTAACGGCGATAAAATTCGGGTGCTGAGCATTGAGGACCCACAGCAATTGCCCTGGGCTGAATTAGATGTGGATCTGGTCATGGACTGTTCCGGTAGCTTTTCTAATCTTGCCCAGGCACAAAAACACCTTGATAGTGGTGCTCAGCGTCTGCTGTTTTCCAATCCTGCGTCGACTGATATTGATGCGACGGTAATCTTCGGGTTTAACCATCAGCAATTACAGGCGGAGCATCGGGTAGCCTCGGCGGCATCCTGTACCACGAATTGTCTCGTACCTGTATTGGATTTACTTGACCGGCAGTTTGGTATTGTCAATGGCGTGACCACTACGGTGCATTCCGCCATGAATGATCAGCCGGTCATTGACAGTTATCACCGTACTGATCTTCGACTCACACGTAGCGCTCTGCAGTCGATTATTCCGGTTGATACCGGCTTGAGTAAGGGAATCGACCGACTCTTGCCGCATTTAGCCGGTCGCTTTGAGTGCTTGCATCTACGGGTGCCGACGATCAATGTGTCGCTGATGGATTTGTCTATCAATCTGGCCAGTGATGCGTCAGCTCAAGCGGTCAACCGCTTGATGCAAGCCAGCTCTTGCCAAGGGCCGTTGCAGCAGTTGATGGGTTATACCGAAGAAGCTCATGCCTCGGTAGATTTTAACCGGGACCCTCGCTCTGTGATTATCGATGGCACCCAAACGCGGGTTTCGGGGCAGCGGTTGCTGAAGATGATCTGCTGGTTTGATAATGAATGGGGCTATGCCAATCGTATGCTGGATGTCACAGATCACTGGCTAAGGCTTAGGAAAATTTTTGATTGAAAACTAACAAGGAACTATCCCTATGAGCATTCAGAAAATGACAAACCTGAATCTGTCCGGTAAACGGGTGCTGATTCGTGAAGATCTGAACGTACCGGTTAAGGATGGAAAGGTAACCTCGGATGCGCGTATCCGTGCATCATTACCAACGATTGAGCTGGCGCTGAAAGCGGGTGCCAAGGTCATGGTCATGTCTCATCTGGGGCGCCCTACTGAAGGCGAGTATGACGCAAAGTATTCATTGGGTCCGGTTGCCGAACATCTGTCCACTTTACTTAAGCGCCCCGTGCCGCTGATCAGTCATTGGCTGGATACGCCGTTTGACGTTGCCGAGGGTGATCTGGTAATACTGGAAAACGTACGTTTTAATGTCGGCGAGAAAAAAGACGACGAAGTTTTGGCAAAAACCATGGCGTCACTCTGTGACATCTTTGTCATGGATGCTTTCGGCACGGCGCACCGTGCTCAGGCATCGACGCATGGTGTCGCTAAATTTGCACCGGTGGCTTGTGCTGGCCCCTTGCTGGCTAATGAACTGGATGCGCTGGAAAAGGCTTTGGATGCGCCGGTCAGACCGATGATGGCGATTGTTGGAGGCTCTAAGGTATCAACTAAGCTGGAAGTGCTGAATGCCCTGTCGCTAAGTTGTGATCAATTGATCGTGGGTGGCGGCATTGCCAATACCTTTCTGGCGGCGGCTGGTAAGCCAGTTGGCAAGTCTCTATGTGAGCATGACCTGATTCCGGTGGCGAAAGCGCTGATGGATAAGGTGTCTATACCTCTGCCGGTCGATGTTGTGGTGGCTACCGAGTTTGCGGAAGATGCCGTTGCGACCATTAAAGCAGTCGATGACGTCGGCGAAAACGATATGATTCTGGATATCGGTCCGCAGTCAGCTCAGCACCTGGCTGAGATGCTCAAGGGGGCTGGCACGATTATCTGGAACGGTCCTGTTGGAGTGTTTGAATTCGATCAGTTTGGTGAGGGCACCCGGGTGATAGCTATGGCGGTAGCTGCAAGTGAAGGTTTTTCCATTGCCGGAGGAGGTGACACTCTGGCGGCAGTCGACAAATACGGGATTGAAGAACAGGTATCTTATATTTCTACGGGTGGCGGTGCTTTTCTGGAGTTTGTAGAGGGTAAAGTGTTACCGGCTGTTGCGGTACTGGAACAGCGTGCTACCCAGCACTGATAATTAAATTAAAGAGGTTTACTCATGGCACTTATTTCTATGCGACAGTTGCTGGACCATGCTGCTGAGCACGGCTACGGCATACCAGCTTTTAACGTAAATAACCTGGAACAGATGCGCGCCATTATGGAAGCGGCGGCTAAAACTGACTCACCGGTGATCGTGCAGGCTTCCGCGGGTGCGCGTAAATATGCGGGCTCTAACTTTCTGCGTCATATGATTCTGGCCGCTATTGAAGAGTTCCCACAGATTCCTGTATGTATGCATCAGGATCATGGTACCAGTCCGGCTGTTTGTCAGCGCTCTATTGCAATGGGCTTTTCATCGGTAATGATGGATGGATCACTGGGTAGCGATGGAAAAACTCCAACCAGCTACGAGTACAACGTGGATGTGACCCGCCGTACCGTGGAAATGGCGCATGCCTGTGGTGTTTCAGTTGAAGGGGAGCTGGGCTGCCTGGGGTCGCTGGAAACCGGTATGGCCGGTGAAGAAGATGGTATTGGCGCTGAGGGTGTTCTGTCGCATGAACAGATGCTCACTGACCCTGAAGAAGCCGCCGATTTTGTGCGTAAAACTGGCGTGGATGCATTGGCAATTGCCATAGGTACCAGTCATGGCGCCTACAAATTCACTCGTCCACCGACAGGCGATACTCTGGCAATTCAGCGCATCAAAGAGATCCATGCGCGTATTCCGGATACTCATCTGGTGATGCATGGCTCATCGTCTGTGCCACAGGATTGGTTGGCAATTATTAATGAATATGGCGGTGAAATCCCGGAAACCTATGGCGTACCGGTGGACGAAATCGTGCAGGGTATTCGACATGGCGTGCGTAAGGTGAATATTGATACTGACTTGCGTCTGGCATCAACCGGTGCGGTACGTCGTTTCCTGGCGCAGAACCCGGCTGAGTTTGATCCACGCAAATACCTCAAGGAGACGATTACTGCGATGCGCGAGATCTGTATCGCTCGTTATGAAGCCTTTGGTTCCGCCGGTCACGCCAGCAGTATTACACCGATTGCACTGGAGGATATGGCTGAGCGCTACGAGTCCGGTCAGTTGGATGTAAAAATCAACTGAGGATTCCATCGCCCGGAGACCGGGCTCCTACGTTTAAAATAGATTCCTGTAGGAGCTCGCTCCGCGAGCGAACCACCTCATCGCCCGGAGACCGGGCTCCTACATTAAAAATACATTCCTGTAGGAGCTCGCTCCGCGAGCGAACAAAGCCAAAACATACACTCCTGTGGGAGCTCGCTCTGCGAGCGAACAAAACCATCGCCCGGAGGCCGGGCTCCTACAACAAAATAATTCTCTTCTGCACTAAAATTGAACATTTACACAATTTTTGTGTATTTTTAGGGCGTTGTAGGCTAAGTTTTATTTGGGCTCAAGCCTTTAAATAAGTAGAAGCGCGTTAAACGCTCGGTTTTTATCTGTGTTAGCTGGCAAATCTGTTTTGCTGGCTCAGAAATTGCAGTCTCTCCCGTGCGTTGATGCGTAACTACGTTTCTATAGGTTGCGTAAAACAAAAAACAACATTCATGGGAGAAACTACATGAAGAAGATTGCAACATTCGTTGGCGCTGCATTGGCAGTGACGGCAGCGGCTAGCGTTAGTGCCGATACTCTGGAAACAGTTAAAGAACGTGGTGCGGTGCAGTGTGGTGTCAGTGATGGCTTGCCAGGCTTTTCAGCAACAGATAGTGATGGACGCTGGCAGGGCATCGATGCAGATTTCTGCCGTGCCGTTGCCGCGGCTGTGCTGGGTGATGCCGAAAAAGTTAATTTTGTCTCGCTGACCGCAACAGAACGCTTTACCGCACTCCAGTCTGGTGAAATCGATGTACTTTCGCGTAATACAACCTGGACACTGACCCGTGATGCCTCACTGGGCCTGAACTTCGCCGGGGTTACCTACTATGATGGTCAGGGTTTCCTGGTCAAGAAAGATCTGGGTGTCAGCAGTGCGCTTGAGCTGGATGGTGCTTCAGTGTGTATCTCTTCCGGTACCACCACTGAGCTTAACCTGGCGGATTACTTCCGCTTTAAAGGCATGAGCTATGAGCCAGTACTCTATGATACAGCTGATCAGACCGCTCAGGGTTTTGAAGCGGGTCGTTGTGATATTCTGACCTCAGACCAGTCTCAGTTGTATGCGCTGCGTCTGCAGTTGTCTGATCCTGATGGTGCCATGGTACTGCCAGAAGTTATTTCCAAAGAACCCCTCGGACCCGTGGTTCGCCAGGGTGATGATGTCTGGTTCAACATTGTGAAATGGACCTTGTCTGCGCAGCTCAATGCTGAAGAGCTGGGTGTCACCAGCGCCAACGCCGAAGAGATGAAGGCCTCAGATAACCCATCCATTCAGCGTTTACTGGGCACATCCGGCAATATGGGTGAACTGCTTCAGCTAAGCAATGATTGGGCTTACAACATTGTTGAGCAGGTCGGTAACTACGGTGAAGTGTTTGACCGCACTGTAGGTACAGGCTCTCCGCTTAACATTGAACGCGGCCTGAATGCACTCTGGAGTGAAGGTGGTCTGCAATACGCCCCACCAGTTCGTTAAAGTCCACTTCTGAGTGAACAGTCCGGGTTATGGGGTTATCGACTCCATAACCCGTTCAAAGTCTGGTACCTGACAGGCATTTTCAGGCTGTGTACAGAGGCGCATAACTTTCATGAAATCAAATAACCGCAATAGTTTTACCCGTCTTGTTTATAACCCGACTGCTCGCAGTCTGTTTTATCAGGCCGTTATACTCGGGTTGTTGCTCTGGTTTATGATGACCATTGTTGGCAATGTCATGACCAACCTTGAAGTCCGTGGGATATCATCCGGGTTTGGTTTTTTGGAGCAACCAGCGGGATTTGGTATCTCGCAAACACTGATTGAATACAATGAGACCTTCAGCTTTGGGCGTACCTTCTTTGTAGGTTTGCTTAATACTTTGCTGGTATCAGCACTAGGAGTAGTAGCTGCTACTTTCTTGGGGGTTTTTGTCGGTATAAGCCGTATTTCTCCTAACTGGTTGCTACGAAAAATCTCGATGGTATACATCGAAATTCTTCGTAACATCCCGTTGTTGCTACAGATTTTCTTCTGGTACTACGTGGTGCTGCAAACCCTGCCGAATACTCGAAACAGCCTTGCCCTGGGCGAAGCTGTGTTCCTGAATATACGTGGCATTTTCGTCCCCAGGCCCATGGCAGAAACAGGCTTTGCCTTTTATGTGGGTTTGATCGTCGCAGCTATAGTTGGTGTGATTTTCTTATCACGTTGGGCAAAAAAACGCATGATGGATACTGGCCAGCAGTTTCCAGTATTCTGGACTTCTGCAGGTATTTTGCTGGCGACTATTATTCTGGGTTTTTTTATCACCGGCCGTCCTATCGGACTGAATTACCCCGTGTTGCGCGGGTTTAATTTCAGTGGCGGTATGTCATTGCTACCGGAGCTGGTTGCACTCTGGTTTGCGTTAACCATCTATACCAGTACCTATATCGGCGAAATTGTCAGATCAGGTATAGAATCTGTGTCACATGGACAGACCGAAGCCTGCCGGGCGTTGGGTCTGAATGAAAAGCATCGCATGAATCTGGTGGTGTTACCCCAGGCAATGCGTGTGATGATTCCTCCCATGACCAGTCAGTATCTCAACCTGACTAAAAACTCTTCACTGGCAACCGCGATAGGGTATCCAGATCTGGTATCAGTCTTTGCGGGTACAACGCTGAACCAGACGGGGCAAGCGATAGAGATTATCACCATGACCATGCTGGTTTACCTGACCATCAGTTTGCTGGTATCTGCCTTTATGAACTGGTTCAACAAACGCGTTGCTCTGGTGGAGAGATAAGATGGATAAATTTACCCCTATTGTCGATCGTCCGGCACCTATCGTTGAGGTGGGTCTGATTGGCTGGATGCGCAAGAACCTGTTTTCCAGTCTGCCGAACACACTGGTCACCCTGTTTACTGTGTATGTGCTTTGGATGGTGTTGGTGCCCTTTCTGAACTGGGCCTTCATTACATCAGACTGGATTGGAACCACGCGTGATGACTGTGATAGCGGGGGGGCTTGCTGGGTTTTTATAACAGTACGCTTTAACCTGTTTATGTATGGTTTTTACCCGGAAGACAGCTACTGGCGGCCTAATCTGACCTTTATCCTGCTGTTGGCCATTCTGGTGTGGATGTCTGTGCCACGACTGCCATTTAAGAAAGTCATCGGTATTCTCGCGCTTACTGCCTATCCGGTTTTAGCTTATACGCTGCTCTATGGCGGTTTTGGCCTGGAGGTTATTCCCACCCACCGCTGGGGGGGCTTGATGCTGACACTGGTGCTGGCCTTGATCGGTATCGTTGTGGCTATCCCTATCGGGATTCTGTTAGCGCTTGGACGTCGTAGTGAGATGCCGGTCATCAAGATGGTCTGTGTGATCTTTATTGAGTTTTGGCGTGGTGTGCCCTTGATTACCATCCTGTTTATGGCGTCGGTAATGTTGCCGCTGTTCTTTGCCGGTGGTACGGATGCTGACAAACTCATGCGTGCCTTGATCGGTATTGTAATGTTCCAGTCGGCTTATATGGCCGAAGTGGTGCGTGGTGGTTTACAGGCACTGAGTAAAGGGCAGTTTGAAGGTGCAGATGCACTGGGTCTCAGTTACTGGCAGAAAACCAGTCTGGTGGTGCTGCCTCAAGCGCTGAAAATCATGATTCCGGGCATAGTGAATACCCTGATTTCACTGTTCAAAGATACCAGCCTGATTGTCATCATCGGCTTAATGGACGTTTTAGGTATGGTGCAACAAGCCCTGTCTGATCCTGCCTGGTTGGGCTATCCGGCTGAAGGTTACTTGTTTGCGGCTTTCATGTTCTGGATCTTTTGCTTCAGCATGTCGCGGTACAGTAACTATTTGGAAAATCATCTCAATACCGGCCATAGAAATTAACTGGAGTTCTGGTCAATGACGAACGAACAAGACTATATCATTACCCTGAAAGATGTGAATAAATGGTACGGTGAGTTTCATGTGCTGAAGGACATCAACCTGAATGTGAAACAGGGTGAAAAAATTGTCATCTGCGGGCCTTCCGGCTCCGGCAAATCCACCATGATCCGCTGTATCAATCACCTTGAAGAGCACCAGGAAGGCGATATCATCGTCGATGGCGTACTGCTCAATAATGACCTGAAAAATATCAGTCAGGTGCGTAAAGAAGTGGGGATGGTGTTTCAGCATTTTAATCTGTTTCCACATTTGACCGTGTTGCAGAATTGTACGCTGGCGCCTATCTGGGTGCGTAAAATGCCGAAGAAGGAAGCTGAAGAGATAGCCATGAACTATCTTGAACGCGTTAAAATTCCGGATCAGGCACTTAAATACCCAGGGCAGCTTTCCGGTGGACAGCAGCAGCGTGTGGCGATTGCGCGCAGTCTGTGTATGAATCCGCGAGTGATGTTATTCGATGAACCTACCTCTGCACTTGATCCGGAAATGATCAAGGAAGTGCTGGATGTTATGGTGGAGTTGGCTGGTGAAGGTATGACGATGCTCTGTGTGACCCATGAAATGGGTTTTGCCAAGAAAGTCGCTGATCGGGTTATTTTCATGGATGCCGGGCAGATCATAGAGGAAAATGAACCGCAATCCTTCTTCAACAATCCCCAGTCTGACCGTACCAAGTTGTTCCTCAGCCAAGTGCTGGATCACTAAGGTAACCTGCTGGTGCGGTAGTCATTGCCGCGCCAGTATTTTGTCTAAAAACCGCACCAATTACCTGTCTGTCACGTAAACTCCCCTGTAACAGGTTAATATTTGTAAAGGTATGGCCAAATCAAGCCTGAAATCCGGTCCTCGGGTTTATACTGGCAAGTTTGGTGAGTGGATTAAATGATAGGGAGTCGCTATAGCGTGTACCTGACGAGATTCGTTACTTTACTCTTGTGCGGGTTACTGTTGATCGGGTGTGATCAGCAGTCGGTACAGGGCAATCAGGCATCCCGCGTGGAGCGTGCACATCTGGTGGAATTGCACCAGGTGACAGAAGACGTGGTGAAACTGGACAGAATACGTACCGGGACCCTGCGGGCGACAGTTAAGTATCGTTTGTTTGTTCAGGAAGAAGGTCAGATTGCTGAGCTGCCCTGGTATCCCGGTGATCAGGTCAGCCGTGGGGATCTTCTGATTGCGCTGGATGACAGTCTGTTGCGTTCACAGGTTGCCCGCAGTCGAGCGGAGTTGCAGCGAGCCGAACGTGATCTGGAACGGGTGCGTTCACTGTCACAACGTAATCTGATCTCTGTAGAAGAGTTGCAGCGTCGCGAAACCGAATTGGAAATTGCACGGGCTGAGCTGGCTATTCTGACAACCCGTCTGGGTTACACCCGCATGTCGGCTCCCTTTGCCGGGGTCGTGACAGAACGTTTGTCCGAGCCAGGTAACTTCGCGGCCAAAAACACCCATTTACTCACCTTAATCGACCCGACGTCGCTGGTTATTGATGTGCAGTTGTCTGAGCAAGTGATGACTCACTTGCAGTTGGGCGACAGCGTCACTATACAGTTAGATGCCTTGGGACCGCAGGATTTTGCCGGTCAGATTACCCGTATTTATCCCCAGGTTGACCCACTGACACGCCGTGGTCAAGTTGAAATTCAACCGGATCCTATCCCGGCGGGTGCCGTACCCGGGCAACTGGCGCGTGTCAGCCTGTCAGCCAGGTTGCAGGAGCGTATGATGATTCCATTTTCCGCCTTGCGTTATGATCAGGGGGAGTATGTCTACCTGATGAATGCGCAGCAGCGTATCGAAAAGCGAGCGATCACAACGGGCGTACGGGTGGCAGATCGTATTGAAGTCCTGAATGGCCTTGAAGCGGATGATCAGATCGTTATTCGCGGGTTTATGGGGTTAACGGAAAATCAGGTGGTAAAGCCCGTTACGCCCCTGGCTGAGCGGGAATCCTGATGGAACCTGTGCCGGTGGAGACGTCTAAACGCCACGGTTCCGGCTTGGCTGGTTGGTCAATCGAGCACCCAATTGGTGTGACGATGATTGCGCTGGCGGTGATCGTCGTGGGGATTTTCTCGTTGAGTCGCCTCTCTGTAGACCTGTTACCTCGGCTTATCTATCCGGAAATCAGCGTGCGTATCAGTGATCCCGGGGTGCCGGCACTGGTCATGGAAGATCGCATCACTCGCTTTGTGGAAGAGCAGTTGGCCATCACTGAAGATATGATTAATATCCAGTCCAGTACCAGTCAGGGGCGTAGCAGTGTTGATCTGATCTTTCCCTATGGCAAGGATATTGATATTGCCTTGAGAGATGCCAGTACTCGTCTGGATAGAGCCCGGCGTCTACTGCCAGACACGATTGACCAGCCAACCATCTTTAAGCGTGACCCTTCACAGATACCGGTGATGCAATACGCCATCAGTTCTGGCTTGCGAAGTCCGGTAGAGCTGCGCAGTTGGGTCGAGGATGTGTTTTCCAAGTGGTTTATTAACCTGCCAGGGGTAGCGGCAGCGGAAGTCGGTGGTGGGCTGGAACGGGAAATTCAGATTCTCCCTGATCCGGTCAGGTTGGCGGGTTTGGGACTGGACGTGGATGATGTGGTTGAGGCGCTGTTACGTAACCATCGTGAGGACCCCTCCGGGCGTTTGCGAACTGATCGCCAGGAGATCAGTGGTCGGATCAGTGGTCGCTTTGATAGTGTTGAAGCGCTGGCCGGACTATCGATTGAGCTGCCTGCCGGTGGGCAGGTGTCACTGGATGACGTAGCACAGATCCTGGATACCCATAAGGATGAGCGTTTGCGTATCCGTGCCAATGGTACCCCGGCACTGCAGTTATCGATTCAGAGCCAGCCAGATGCCAATACGATTTCAGTTGCCAACCATGTACAGGAACGTATGCATTGGCTTAGTGATCAGGGCTTGTTGCCAACCGATATCGATATCTACCCGATTACCGATCAATCGATTTATGTGCGTCAAGCGTTGAATAACTCAGTATTGGCTGTGGTCAGTGGAGCCTTGCTGGCCATGTCAGTGGTGTATGTGTTTCTGGGTAATCTGCGCCGTACCCTGATTATCGGCAGTGCCATTCCCATTGCGGTGATGGTGACTTTTGTACTGATGGGGCTGGGCAATCTGACACTTAACATCATGACATTGGGAGGTTTGGCACTGGGGGTCGGCATGCTGGTGGATAACACTATCGTGATGTTGGAAAATATATACCGGCACCAGCGTGAAGGTGAATCCAGTCATGACGATGCGGCTAATGCCGCCGCCGAGGTCAATAGCGCGATTCTGGCCTCAACTTCCACCAATTTGGCCGCTATTTTACCCTTCCTGTTTGTCGGCGGTCTGGTGGGACTGCTGTTCAGAGAACTGATCATTACCATATCCGCGGCAGTTGTCGCCTCCATGGTGATTGCACTGACGCTGGTGCCAGCGCTCGCCTCCAGGGTTCTGACACATAAAACCAGTCGCTTTCGTCATCTCATTGATCGCTTCATTAACATACTGCAAACCGGCTATGCCAATTTGATCAGTCAGGTGCTTCAATTTCGTTGGCCTATTCCGCTGGTGTTTATACTGTTGTTGTTGGTCAGTCTGCCTACGTTTATCAGTGGATCGCAAACCTTCCTGCCAACACTGGACGATGGCCAGGTGGATCTTCGCGTGATTGGCGATCCGGATATTACCCTGGATGAAATGGACCGGCGGGTGTTGATTATTGAGCAACTGGCCCGGCAGGATCCTGACGTTGACAGCGTGTTTGTAGTATCTGGCGGATTTGTCTGGGGGCGTGCGTCTCGCGAGGCGGCCAACCAGGCGAGTATGACGGTGCAGTTAACATCACTGTCAGAGCGACAAATCAGCTCGCAACAATGGATTAACCGTATGAACCAGCAGATAGCGGAGCAACAGTTGGCTGGTATTCAGGTACGTATGCGTCAGCGTGGTATTCGTGGGATACGCACCAGTACCAGCGATGACGATATCAGCGTACGCATTCAGGGCCCTGAACTGGACGTTTTAGACAGCCTGGCAGGTGAAACAGTCAATCGACTTGAGGCTCTGCCAGGGATTCAAAATCTGGGCTACTCATCTGAAGAACAGGTGCTGGAGCTGGATTTTAAGGTAGACCGGCAGCGAGCCGCCGCATTAGGTATCGATGTGCAGGATATCAATGAAGCGCTGATCATGGCCCTGGAGGGCCGTGTTGTAACTGATTTTTATGAAGGTGGGCGCGGTTACGATATGCGCGTTAAACTACCTGAACACTTGGCTGAGGATGTACAGGATCTCGAATCCGTGATGCTGTTCCCGGCGTCAGAGGGTCGCCAGACACTGTATCTGGGGGATCTGGCCGAAGTCGATCTGACTAAAGCACCGGGTAACATTCTCCGCGACAGTCAAATGCGCATAGTCGAAATTTCGGCCTCTCTGGTTGATGGTTACCCGTTGGGAGAGGTGTTGGCCGCTATCGAGGTGGCACTGGTTGGTATGCCTTTGCCTGATGGCTATAGCCGTTTTGATGGGGGGGCGGCGCAAACCTTGAAAGAAGGCCAGAAGCTCACCGGAGTGCTATTGTTGCTAGCATTGTTTCTGGTATTTGTGGTGATGGCGGTACAGTATGAATCGCTGCGCAATCCGTTGGTTATTATTCTCAGTGTACCTTTCAGTGCCATAGGTGTTGCTGGCGGTTTAACTCTGCTCGGTATGCCCTTATCTATGCCGGTCTGGTTAGGAATGATTATGCTGGCGGGCATAGTCGTGAATAATGCCATCGTACTGGTGGAATATATTGAACTGCAGCAGGATCGTGGCATGCAACGAGATGACGCTATCATTGCCGCTGCCAGGCTGCGTTTGCGGCCGATACTTATGACCACCATGACCACGGTTGCGGGAATGTTGCCACTGGCTATCGGGATGGGTGAGGGTTCCGAAATGCTGCAGCCGTTGGCCGTAGCGATTGTATTTGGATTAAGCTTTTCAATGCTGGTGGGCCTGTTACTGGTACCCGTTATCTATTCGTATTTTCATCCAGCTATGCGTAAGGCCCAGCGATTCAGTCAGGCTGAACCTTACGTGGCAAGTTAACGATAAAAAAGTATCCCGACACAAGCGGCAGTGATAGCCACGGCGATGCAAAAGCGGATCCAGGGAAAAGTCGTGGGTACGGGAAGTAACTTGTGAAGATCTGGTGCGGAATCATGCAGCGGTTTGCGACCCGTAAACATGGCTTTTACCAGACCTTCGCCTAACAGCTTGTAAAAGACGATGGCCAGCAAATGCACCCCGATCAGAATCAGAATCCAGTCAAAAAATCGCCGATGCCAGCTACTCATCCAGCTTACGGTGTCCTGAGATGCTGTGCTGGCCAGGGGGCCTGAAAAGAGTATGTCATCATCAGTAAATAAGCCAGTCAGTAACTGAAAACTCAGAGCACCCAGTAACACCAAGACCATCAGGCCTCCTAAAGGGTTATGCCCCATATAGGCTAGCGGTTGACGACGAATAATGGACATGGCGTAGCCCCTCCAACTGCGAGGGCCAGTGATAAAACGGCTGAAGCGTGCAGCCGGTGTGCCGATAAACCCCCAGATAATACGATAAATCATCAGCCCTAAAAGAATCTGAGCCAACAGCATATGATGTTCTATGGCATCAAAATTTTCGCTTTGGGTGGCAGAGAACCACAACAGAAACAGTAAAACTGGCAAGCTCCAATGAAAAACGCGTAAACTCCAGTCCCAGACTTTCACGGAAGTTTCCATTCCATCATCCTTAGTTTAAATGCAGATAAATTCATATACACAGACAGCATAACATAGCGGAAAGTTTAATCAGCAGCGTTTGTGGTCATTTCGCTTAACGCGTATTATTAAACCCACATCAAGCCACTCAGAAGTTTCTGTGCGCATGCCCAAAACCCCACAAGTTTTGCCAAAATCGACCGCTGTCAATCTGATGCTGTTGTTATTGGGGGTGTTGATACTCCTGTCGTTATATTTGTTCCATCACTCGGCCTCTGAATCTTATGAGTTACGTCAACTGGATCGGGCCGAGCAGTCGGTGAAAGCGATATCCTTGACGCAACGCGAATTGGTCAATGCCCGTTTGCAGGAAATTGATCGCAGTCTACTGACTTTTCGGCGTCTGCTGCAAAGTAATAATCAGGCTGAAGTAGATCTGCGGACATACATGTTGTCTAAGCAGTTGGAAACACCAGAGCTATTGGATTTTTTTCTGCTTGATAAGCACGGCCAGATGCAAGTCTGGACCTTTGAACAGTCCTCCCTCTCGGTTGCAGATCGTGATTATTTTCGCATTCATCAGCAGCAACAGATCGATCAAGTCTATCTTTCGGCACCCACTATGTCCCGTTTGGAGCCTAGTGCCTTATTTATTGCCTTAAGTCGTCCGGTGTTTAGTCCTCAAGGCGAGTTTGAGGGGGTTATTGTTGCCGCAATTGATGTCTATCAATTAGCTGAAGGGTTAGGGCGTATTACCCAGCAGCCCGGATTGACGACAGCGTTGTTAACTTTGGAGGGTGGGCTGATCTATCGTATGCCCTTGATTGATTTGCAGCCTGGTTTGATGGTTGCACCGGTAATGCAGTGGCAAGGTAACCCTCCTGATAATTACTCCTATAGAGGAGCCGCCCCTATCGATGGTAAATGGCGTCAGACGGCATATCAACGCTTGAACGATTGGTCTTTGCTGGTAGTTGTAACCGAAGATCTGGACCCAACACTGGTTGATATTGCACGTTTTCAACGCAGTGAGACCTATAAGTTTATTGCCACGGCACTACTGGTGCTATTGAGTTTATTATTCTGCGGCTGGATGGTGCAGCGCCAGCGACGTCTTGATCAGTATGTGGTTGAACAGGACAGACTTCACCATCTGCGCTTGGAGGAAGTACAGCAGTTGGCGCATCTTGGGTACTGGGAAGCCGACCTTCAGACCGGTTCACTCTGGTGGTCAGATATTATTTTTGAAATATTTGGGCAGAATCCGCAAATATTTGAACCCAGTGTTGAGTCCTTTAGTGCCGCCGTTCACCCTGAAGATCGCGATGCGGTTATGGCTAGTACAAAGGCGGCAGAAAAATTGGGTGTGCATGATATTCAGCACCGTATCATCAGGCCTGATGGCAGTGTGCGTTGGGTACATGAACGTGCCCGAGTGGAACTCGATGACGCAGGTCAACCAGCACGTCTAATAGGTTCAGTACATGATATTACTGCACAAAAGCAGCATGAAGAAGCGATTCGTCGTCAGGCTGATGCCTTACAAACCTCCAACGAAGAGCTGGAACAATTTGCTTACATTGCCTCGCACGATTTACGTCAACCGCTTCGAATGATTACCAGCTTTTCTCAAATTATTGATAAAAAACTGGGCGTCGATTGTTCGGACGAGATTCGTGAATACCTGGGCTATGTGACAGAAGGTGGTCAGCGTCTAGATGACATGCTGCTGTCATTGCTGGAATATTCCCGTGTTGGACGAGGAGGGGAGCCTGCCCACTGGTGCGCATTGAAAACCTTACTGGATGAGGCTCTGGTCTATCTGGGGCCCGAAGTACGTAAACACGACGCCTCTATCAGTGTAGAGGGTGATTGGCCGAGTATCTGGATGAGTCGCAATGAAGGAGTCAGGTTGTTTCAGAATCTGATCGCCAATGCGATCAAGTTCCATGCACAAGGGCAGCCGCCTGTTATTGCGATAAAGGGACGCTGTCTAGAGCGTGTTTGGGAAGCGACGATCTGTGATCAGGGGATAGGTATCGAGCCTGAGCAGGTGGGCTGTATCTTTAAGGTGTTTCGGCGTTTGAACCCTCGATCAAGTTTTGTGGGTGAAGGAATTGGCCTATCGGTTTGTCGAAAAATAGTGCAGCGTCATGGTGGTGAAATACATGCGAGCTCGGAAGGTCTTGGAAAAGGTACCTGTATCCGGTTTAGCTTGCCCTGGACACCTGTAGAGGAGTCACACATTGCGTAAAACTGAATCTATACCACGGCCAAGTTCGGGTCATAATGTCCTGATGGTAGAAGATGAGCCTGGCGATGTCGCACTGATACGTCTGTATTTGCAGGAAAAAAATGTTGATGCTTTTTCATTGGATGTTGTTGGTAGTCTCTCCGAGGCAATCGTTTCACTGGAGCAGGGTCAAAACCTTCCAGATGTGATTCTGCTGGATCTAAATCTGCCGGATAGTGAAGGCCTGGTGACACTCATGCGTTTACGTGAGAAAAGCATGGACATCCCTATTGTTGTTCTGACCGGTACGGATGATACCCGTTGGATACAGGCAGCGCTGAGGTCAGGTGCACAAGACTATCTGATTAAAGGCACCGATGGCCAGGCATTGAGAAAAGCACTGCGTTACGCGATTGTCCGCCACGAACGTGACCAGACAGCCAGGTTGTCTGAAGCAGTGTTCAATATTACCGATACTGGCATCATGATGCTCGATCGGCAGTTTTTGATCCGCCAGTATAATCCGGCTTTTCTACGTCTGACCGGTATGCAAGCGTCCATGCCAGTGGGGCAAACACCCCACAGTCTCCCCTGTGAGTTCCAAGCTGTGCGTAGTTGGGATGTGCTGTTGCAAGAGTTGCAAGACGAGGGTGCTTGTGCCGATGAACTCTGTTGTCGTATGTCTGGTTACATAGATCGCATATTGGCCATGCGAGCGCATGCTGTGTATACCTCCGATGGCTATACCACCGGTTATGTCATGGTGTTTGAAGATATTACTGCGCGTAAAAAAGCCCAGGAAGCGTTGGCTTATCAGGCTACCCATGATGGTTTGACCGGCTTACCGAACAGAACGCTCTTCTACGATCGCCTGAATCAGGCGCTAACAGCGGCTGAACGGTATAAAACCCCTTTTGCATTGATGTATATAGATCTGGATGCCTTCAAACCGGTTAATGACACCTTGGGTCATGCCGCAGGCGATCAGGTGCTAGTGGAGGTCGCCAAAAGAATTCAGACCGCGGTACGTCAGTCTGATACAGTCGCACGTTTGTCCGGTGATGAATTTGCGGTGATTGCGGGTTATTGCGATGATGAAGCCAAAGCGGTTGGCATCGCTGAGAAAATCCAACAAGCATTGCAATTACCGATTAGCCTGCCCCAGGGAACAGTCCATATCAGAGCCAGTATTGGTATCTCTCGTTGCCCTGAAGATGCGCATGAAGCCCATTATCTGGTCAAGGCTGCTGATGAAGCTATGTACCAGGCAAAGCGCCTGGGTAAACAGGGTGTCTGTCTTTACAGTCCGTGAGCCGGGCGCACCTTTTGAGGTAGTCACTATCTGTTATGCTTTATTTTGGTGCAGCAGAATGGTCATTGATAGGTCGTTAGTACCTAAAAAGCTGGCATAAGGATTGCTATATTCTGACTAACTGGTCAGTTTTTAGTATTGCATGTGAGAGCCGCATTGCTGCTGACCACCTGTTAACTACTAAATTGACCTAAGTGACCAGATATCTGGTCACTTCAGATTAAAAGGTGATTCTAATGAGTGCTGGTAAACCTTTCACGCTGAAAAAGTTTGCAACCTTTTGCACGGTGGCTGCTTGCCTGAGCCTGCAGCCTTTGATGGCGACTAATACACACGCGTCTACACCCATCAACTTTACTCTGGATTGGCGCTTCGAAGGTCCTTCGGCACCTTTTCTGATGGCGCTGGATAAGGGTTATTTCGCTGAAGAAGGTCTCAGTGTCACCATCGATTCAGGTAATGGTTCATCTGGTGCTGTCACGCGCGTGGCTACTGGGGCCTATGATATGGCTCTGGCAGACTTTAATGCCTTGGTAGAATACAGCGCGGATAACCCGGATTCTGGCATTCAAGCGGTGTATATGCTTTATAACCATACACCGGCAGCGGTATTTACCCTGAAAGAATCCGGTATAGATACACCCGCTGATCTGGCCGGTAAAACCCTGGCGGCGCCGGTCTTTGATGCGGGTCGCAAGGCTTGGCCTGCATTTGCTGCACACAATGGCTTGGCTGTTGATGCAGTCTCTTGGCAGAGTGTAGATCCGGCGATACGGGAGACGCTGCTGGCACGTCGACAAGTGGATGGCATAACCGGATTCTATTTTACCAGTTTGTTGAATCTTGAAGCCCGAGGTGTGGCTCTGGATCAGATTACCGTAATGCCCTACTCCGAGTTTGGTGTTTCGCTTTACGGCAACGCGATTATTGCCAGTGAGGCATTGCTGGCTGACAATCCGGAAGCTGTCGCTGGGTTCACCCGAGCCTTCAATAAGGCACTGATCGAAACGATTCAGGATCCGGAGGCGGCGGTAAAGTATGTTTCCAGTCGAGATGGACTGGTCGACGAAGCACTTGAGTTACGCCGTCTGAAGCTGGCCCTTGATGCACAGGTGATTACCGAAGAAACCCTGGCTGAAGGTCTGGGAGCGGTCACTTTTGATCGTCTGGAGCAATCCATTGCCGAAGCTGTGAGCTCGTTTGGACTGGAATCCACGCCAGATGCGGCTGAGTTATTTAATGCTTCGCTACTTCCAGAGCGCAGTAGTCGTTCAATTCCCCGTTGATTAACTAGCTTGCCTGGCCTGAGGTTGGGCAAGTCCTGTCGTGGTTTCTTGAGGATGCTCTATGGAGTTTGTAACCTTTGAAAAGGTTAGTCTGGCCTATGATGAGGGTGGACCGCTGGCCATCCAGGATGTTTCATTATCAGTAAAAAAGAATGAGTTTATTGCGGTTGTTGGGCCTTCGGGTTGTGGTAAATCAACTCTGATGAAACTGGTTTCAGGACTCTCTGAGCCGACGTCCGGATATGTCTATCTGAATGGGCGTCAGGTTGACGGGCCGCAAAAGTGTATTGGTATGGCGTTTCAGGCATCTAATCTTTTGCCTTGGCGGACAACCCTGCAGAACGTTATGTTGCCACTGGAAATTGTGCAGCCCTACCGTTCACAGTTACGCCGCCAACGTAAGACCTTTGAAGAGATGGCGCGCGCACTTTTGGAGCGGGTCGGCTTGAAGGGCTGGGAAGATAAATATCCCTGGGAGCTTTCGGGTGGTATGCAGCAGCGTGCCTCCATCTGCCGTGCGTTGATTCACAAGCCGGAACTGCTGATGCTTGATGAGCCTTTTGGTGCACTGGATGCTTTTACCCGGGAAGAGCTCTGGTGCATGCTGCAGTCGCTTTGGCAAGAGCAGCCCTTTACCGTCGTTCTGGTGACACATGATCTGCGTGAAGCGGTATTTTTAGCGGATACCGTCTATGTCATGAGTAAAGGGCCCGGTCAGATTCTGGCCAGACGTGAAGTTGATCTGCCGCGCCCTCGCTCTTTAGAAGATACCTATACCGAGAACTTTGCTTCTCAGGTACATGTGTTGCGTGATCATATAGGCTCAATACGTAAGACCTGATAATGGAGGCCTGTATGGCATTTAATCGTCGCAAGTTTATGATCAGGAATGCCAGTTGGATGTTGATACTGGTCCTGCTGTTGCTGTGGGAAATTATCTGTGTAGGCTTTAATGTACCTGAGTACCTGTTTCCAGCACCTACGGCTGTATGGGATGCGGGCGTGGCTCGCTGGGAACCGATCATGATGCATGCCTGGCAGACCTTTTTCACGACACTGGTGGGGTTTGCTATTGCCGTTTTGGTCGGGGTGGTTATGGGCGTTGCTGTGGGAACTTATCCGATTGTTTATAAAGCGCTCTATCCACTGTTAGTCGGGTTTAACAGCATTCCAAAAGTGGCCTTTGTGCCTGTCTTAGTCGTTTGGTTTGGTATTGGCACGGTCCCGGCTATACTGACAGCCTTTCTGATCTCCTTTTTTCCGATACTGGTGAATGTGGCTACAGGCTTGGCAACACTGGAGCCGGAGCTTGAGGATGTGATGCGTTCTTTGGGAGCATCTAAACTCGATATTCTGCGTAAGGTGGGCCTACCAAGAGCGTTGCCATATTTTTTTGCGTCATTGAAGGTAGCCATTACCCTGGCATTTGTCGGTTCGGTTATCTCTGAAACAGTCGCATCCAATATGGGTATCGGTTATTTGATGATGGCGGCCAGTTCATCCATGGATATGGCGTTGGTGTTTGCCGGACTGATCGTGATCGGTGTCATGGGTGTAGTGATGTACGAAATCTTTGCCTGGATGGAAAAGCGTTTTACCCGTTGGGCTAATCGTGGCAGCAATAGTGCGGCCATATAACTGACTGGGCACCGGGTTAATTCAATCAGCCCGGTGCCTTATTTGCACGCACTTAACGTAAATTATCCCCATTATGGTGCTAAAGGGGGCGTGCTCGTCTGTATAACAGTGTATCTCTTTACTTCTATGTAATAATCAATGGTATTTAATATATTATATTATTTTTCAATTGGTTATGTTTGTTTTCAGCTCACTTTCGCACTTCGAAGATTAAGGTTTTTATTTTATTTGTTGAAACTATTTATAGTTTGGCATGATTTCTGCTTTTAAAACCTGACTGTGCAGTCAGCTTTTTGGTGAGCATACCTGTCACGGATACAGATGCCTGAACACTTAATGCTCAGTGGCACTTTCAACCTATAGGATACTGATGATGAAAAATGATCTACTTTATCCGCTTGACTCAAGGCCTGGGTTTAAAGCGTCAACTTTTGCGGCCATACAGCATGTGCTTGCCAGCTTTGTTGGTATTATCACACCCACATTAATCATAGGCGGGGTGTTGGGTCTGGGTGAGTACCTGCCTTACCTGATCAGCATGGCATTATTTGTCTCGGGCGTCGGTACCTTTATCCAGGCACGGCGTGCCTGGGGGATAGGTGCCGGGATGATTTGTGTTCAGGGCACCAGTTTTGCGTTTTTGAGTGCCATACTAGCCGCTGGGTTTATCGCCAAGGGTAAGGGTGGTGGGCCAGAAGAGATTCTGGCACTGATTACCGGCGTGTGTTTTTTTGGTGCATTTATTGAAATCTTCATTAGTCAGATATTGCACAAGCTCAAACGCATACTGACACCCCTGGTTACCGGTATTGTCATTACCATTATCGGTATCAGTCTGATACGTGTGGGTATGACGGATCTTGCCGGAGGTGTTAACGCTCCGGACTTCGGTAGCGTTGCTAATCTGTCACTGGGTGGTTTTGTTCTCATTACCATTATTCTGCTGAACCGCTCAGCCAATCCCTGGGTGAGATTGTCTTCCATTGTGCTGGGGCTGGTGGCCGGGTATGTGATTGCCGCCGTCATGGGACAGATCAGCTTTGATCACCTGTCCAGTGTAAGTCTGTTGACTATCCCTATACCGTTTCAGTACGGTTTTGCATTTGATTTCAGTGCTTTCTTCCCCGTGGCATTAATCTATCTGGTAACTGCTATCGAGACCAGTGGCGATATTACCGCCAACTGCATTATCTCCAAGCAGCCGATTAAGGGCGATGAATATATAAAACGTATTCGTGGCGGGGTGTTGGCTGATGGCATCAACTCAATGATTGCTTCAGTGTTTCATACTTTTCCCAATACAACCTTCAGTCAGAACAATGGTGTGATCCAGTTGACCGGCGTTGCCAGTCGTTATATTGGTTACTATGTTGCCGTGATTCTGATGATTCTAGGGCTTTTCCCCATCATCGGTGCCGTACTACAGCAGATTCCCAAGCCGGTGTTGGGTGGAGCAACCCTGGTAATGTTTGGTACTGTGGCGGCAGCTGGTGTAAAAATCCTGGCAAACGAAACCCTGGATCGCCGTAATCTATTGATTATGGCAGCCTCATTCGGGATAGGTCTGGGTGTTTCCATGACGCCGGACTTGTTGGCCGAGATGCCTGATCTGGTACGCAACATTTTCGGATCAGCCGTTACTTCGGGTGGTTTGACAGCCATAATTTTGAGTTTGATTTTGCCGGAAGAAACCCCTGCTACTGAAGAGCAGTTGGAACTGGAGCAGTCATCCTTGCAAGGCAGAGTAGCTGAATGACCAGGCGTATATGGATTAAACAGCCACTGGCAACGCATACCAACACGGCTGCAGACAGTGCTGGTGGGCTGGTGATCGATACGGATCAGGGAGTGATCCAGGAGGTCTTGGCTAAGGGGGCGGTGCCAAGCACTCCCTGTGATGAAGTGTTTGATGCCAGTCAGCACGTGGTGTTACCTGGCTTGATTAACACCCATCACCACTTTTATCAGACACTGACACGTGCACTGCCTGCGGCATTGAATAAACCCTTGTTTCCCTGGTTGCAGACGCTTTATCCGATCTGGGCCGGGCTGGATGAAAACATGCTGTTCAGTGCCACGGAGCTGGCGTTATCTGAACTGCTGTTATCCGGGTGTACCACCGCGGCTGATCATCACTATGTATTTCCTGACCAATTAACCCAGGCCATCGATATACAGATGGATGCCGCCGAAAGCACTGGTATGCGGGTGACGCTGACGCGTGGCTCCATGAGTCTTGGCGCCGCAGACGGAGGTTTGCCACCACAAAGCGTGGTGCAACAGGAAAGCCAAATTCTGGATGATAGTCTGCGATTGATCAAACGCTTTCATGACCCTGCAGTGGGCTCGAAGAGGCAGGTTGCGCTTGCGCCTTGCTCCCCATTTTCGGTAACCAGCGAGTTGATGAGTGAGTCAGCTAAATTGGCTACAGAGTATACTGTTCGCTTACACACGCACCTGGCCGAAACACTGGACGAAGAGGCCTTTTGCCTTAAGCGCTTTGGGATGCGTACGGTGGATTACCTTGAGCATGTCGGATGGCTATCTGCACAGACCTGGTTAGCTCACGGTATCCATTTCAATCAGGACGAGATTCAGCGTTTAGGCGCAGCCGGAACCGGTATTTGTCATTGCCCTTCCTCAAATATGATGCTGGCGTCCGGTATCTGTCCGGTGCTGGATCTGGAGCAAGCCGGGGCACCGGTAGGTCTCGGTGTGGATGGTTCGGCATCGAATGATAGCTCCAATCTGATCACTGAAGCTCGACAGGCAATGTATCTTCAGCGCCTTAAATATGGTGCCGAAGCGGTGTCTCATTTGGATGCTTTGCGCTGGGTTACTCAGGGGTCAGCAAGTTTGCTCGGGCGTCAGGATTTGGGCGTGCTGGAGGTGGGTATGCAGGCTGATCTGGCATTGTTCCGCCTGGATGAGCTGAGATTTTCCGGTAGTCACGATCCGCTGGCAGCCCTGCTGTTGTGTGGTGCTCATCGGGCTGATCGAGTGATGGTGGCAGGCAAATGGCTGGTTGAAGCGGGCCGGTTGGTACATAAGGATGAAGAGCAACTGCGTAGAGCGCATCAGCAGCAGGCCGAACGTTTGGTAAGCAGACAATTGTAAAGCCGCTGTTTTATCCACCCGGAACCGAAGTTCAATATTAGCGACAGGTGTATTATACTGCTGGCCCTATAGAAGACACACGAGTCCTTCCGGAGAGCAGCCTTTTGCTATTCAATATTGAATCCCATCAGCATGATAAACCTGTGGGTAGAATCCGCAAGCAAAATGAAACACTGATTATCCGTGCCGCTGAGGTGGAGTTCGCTGAACGGGGCTTTGCCGGTGCCAGTATGAGCGCCATTGCGCAACGTGCAGGATTGCCTAAGGCGAATATCCATTACTATTTCAAAAATAAAATGGGTCTTTATATTGCTGTTTTGAGTAATATTATTGATATCTGGGATGCAAGCCTGAGTGATTTTACTGAAGAGGATGATCCCGCCGAGGTGTTGCCCGAATATATTCGCCAAAAAATTGCATTTTCCCGAGAGTATAGTTTGGCCTCAAGAATATTTGCAGCTGAAATAATCAGTGGCGCAAATAATATGAAAGCCTATTTTAGTGATAATTATCATCTGTGGTTTGCAGGTCGTGTTGCTGTGTTCAGAAAATGGATAGAACAGGGCAAAATAGATGCAATAACACCCGAGCATTTATTGTTTATGATTTGGTCGACTACGCAGCATTACTCCGATTTCTCTGTGCAAATAGCTGCAGCTTTAAATAAAAAAGAACCTGATGAGCAGGATTATGCGGCGGCCGCAGAAACCTTGATTCATGTTATTATGAAAGGCTGTGGCGCTTTAAAATAAAACGCCACAATGCCTATTTGTATTCAGCTTTTTGTACGTTTTATCCAGTCTGCCAATAAGGCTCTTTCTTTCAGTGTCATCTTAGTTTTATTCAAGAAAGGCATATCGTGTGTCAGAATACTTCTGGCTTCTATTCTATCCAATAGACGCATAATGTCAGCTTCACTTTCCAGGTAGACGCCTGCTGGTGCTACGGCGAAGATGTCGTCTGTAGGGCGGCGGCTATGGCAGGTTGCGCAGCGCTCCATCACAATCGCAAAAGCTTGGTTATCTGAGAGCGGCTGTTCACCTGCCTCCAGTTGCTGGATGGGCTGTGGACGTGCGATTAATATCAGCACAATAAAGGCCAGCACAGCGGTGATCAGGATAGAGGGTTTGACGATGCCTTTGTGGCGCAGGTTAAAGAAATGCCGGGCCCAGGCACCGATCACTATCAGGGCTGTCAGAATAGCCCAGCTATGTTCATGACCATAGGTCATTGGCGAGTGATTACTGAGCATAATAAACAGCACCGGGATGGTGGCGTAGTTATTATGGGTGGATCGACGCTTGGCATTTAGGCCGTAAAGAGGGTCGGGTGATTCGCCTTTTTCAATAGCACCCAACAGTGCCTTTTGTGATGGGATGATGGTGGTGAATACATTGGCGGCCATACAGGTGCCAATTAATGCACCGATATGGATATAGGCCGCCCGGTCACCAATAAACTGACCTAAAAACCAGGCGAGGAACGCAATCACACCCAGTAAAATAACACCCAATAGCAGCTCTTTATCCACCAGCGGGGTGCGACACAAAAGTTCATACACCAGAAACCCTATGACGATGCTTCCCAGCCCCAAACCGATGGCCTGCCAGGGAGCCAGCTCGGCTTTGGAAGGATCAATCATGTAACTGGAGGCGCCAACATAGTAAATCAGCGTCAGCATTAGCATACCGGTAATCCAGGTGGAATAGGCTTCCCATTTGAACCAGTGCAGGTGCTTGGGCATTTTTTCCGGGCTGAGCTGGTATTTGGCGACTTCGTAAATGCCACCGCCATGGATTGACCATAAGTCCCCTTTAATACCCTTGTCCTTTTTCCATTGTGGTGGTTCTTCCAGTGAGTTATCCAGCCAGATAAAGTAAAAGGACGCGCCTATCCAGGCAATCGCAGTAACGACGTGCAGTAGTCGCACTACTAAATTTAACCAGTCATACAAATAGGGATCCATGAATTAACGCTCCTGAAGGTAAGCTAGGTTGCCAAGAATATAAGTGGCATAAATTAATCGGTCATCACCGAGAGTGGTTAAAGCGAATAGTATCTCGGTCAGGCTTTCACACTGGGCTGTCCTGAAGCTGAGCAGCGGGGTGGCTTGGGGATCAATCACTATGAAGTCCGCCTCTTTGCCGGGTAGAAAATTACCGATCAGATGATCCAGGGATAAGGCTCGTGCGCCCCCCAAGGTAGCTAGATACAAGGACTGGTCAGGGTGTAGCGAATAGTGTTGCAGCTGTTGAACTTTGTACGCTTCACCCAGTGTCCGGAACATGGAAAAGCTGGTGCCGGCACCAACATCTGTACCGATAGCATAGCGAATGCTCTGTTCGCTGAGGCGTTGCATATCAAATAAACCTGAGCCCAGAAACAGGTTTGAGGTTGGGCAATGCGCCAACACGGTGCCTGATTGGGACAGTCGATTACAGGCTGAATCACTCAGGTGGATACCATGAGCATAGACGCACTGAGGTCCCAGCAGTCCGGCTTGTTCATAGGTATCTAAATAGTCCCGCGCGTTGGGGAACAGTTCTGCCACCCAGGCTAACTCGTCACGATTTTCTGCCAAGTGGCTTTGCAGATAGACACCCGGATAGGCTTGTAACAACTGACCGGCACTCTGGAGTTGCTCGGGTGTGCTGGTGGGAGCAAAGCGCGGTGTCACCGCATAGGATAAACGCTGTTTGCCATGCCATTTTTCAATCAGCTCGGCTGACTCAGTATAACCCGTATCAACGCTGTCACATAACCGCGCCGGGGCATTACGATCCATTAGAACCTTACCGGCGATCATGCGCAAATTCTGAGCGGAGGCTGCTTCGAAAAATGCATCAGCCGATGCTTTATGCACAGTCGCAAACACCATGGCGGTGGTTGTTCCATTGCGCAGCAGTTCATTAATAAACAACTCGGCAATGGATTTTGCATAGTTCGCATCCGAAAATTTGCTTTCGGTCGGGAAGGTATAGTTATTTAGCCAATCGAGCAGTTGTCTGCCATAGGCTGCAATCATTTCTGTCTGCGGATAATGGGTGTGCAGATCAATAAAACCTGGCATGAGTATTTTGCCCGAGTAGTCTACGACTTCTACAGCAGGGTCTAGCGTTTGGATCAGTTCAGCATAAGGCGCCAGCGTCTTGATTTTGCCATCTTCAACCAGCAACAGGGCATCATTGATGAACTCGCTGGCCTGTTCAGCATGGGTAGCAGGATCTTCCAGATAATGTAGAACTGATCCACGAAAGGCATGCAGGGTCATGTCTCAGGAACCTCGATAGGTGGTATAGCCAAACGGGCTGATCAACAGGGGAATGTGGTAATGATCGCCAGCACCACTCAGGTTACACTCTATATCGACCTGGGGATAAAAGGTGGGCTGATCCTGTGAGCTGAAATAGCCCTCCAGCATAAAGCGCATACGGTAACGGCCTGCGGCTAAAGTGATGCCATCCGCCAGCAGGTCGGCAATTCTACCGTCCTGGTTAGTGACTCCCTGGCTGATTTCAATCCAGTTGTCCTTGTCCAGATGAAAAAGGCTGATGGGAATGCCTGCGGCGGGGTGGCCTTTGGCTGTATCCAGTACATGGGTTGTTATTTGGCTCATACTTGTCCTGCTTGTCTAGATCAATTTTGAAGTAATTTTTGTAAGCGGATCTGAGTGATTTTGTTTTGCTCTGCAGCCGCCAGGTGAATTTCTGTTTCCGTATCGTTGTGTAATCGCTCTGTCAGTAGTGCCAGCATTTCCTCAGCTGACTTGCCTGTAGCACAGACAATAAAAATATAGCCAAAGCGGGCTTCATACTGCTGATTACCTTCAGCCAGTGCGTTGATCGTCGCTTCATTGGCAATGTCCACAGAGGATTGTTCGCCTGCAGCCAGCGCTTTGGTGTCGGCATATTTTGCTCGCAGAGAGCTGACGTCGCCAATTTTCGGGTGGCCTTCAAAGGCTTGTAGATAATCATTTTTTTCGAGTCCCGCCCAGATGCGCGAGGCCTCAGCAAACAATGACGCTTCACTGCTGAAAGGCCGCGCCTGAAGCATGCCCTGCACCCAGGCCTCACTGACGCAGCATTGACGGAAGCAGGTAGCCGCCGCCTGCGGATCGAGTTGATTGAGTTCATTCAGTGTCATGGTGGGTCTCTTGTAATTGCCTGTTCAGTTCGGCCAGCTCTGTTCTTGATAGACCTTGATGGATACCCTCGTCGGGTAGTTGGCTGCGGTAGTGCTGGATCACTCGTGCGGCAATGGAAACCGCGACTTCCATAGGGCGTTTCCCCCCTATGCCAGTCACCCCGACCGGGCACTCGATACGGTTAACGTCTTCGGTGGTAAATCCAGCATGCCTGAGACGATGGCGAAAGCGAGCGGCTTTGGTATCAGAACCTATTAAACCAATAAATCCCTGATGCTGTTGTGTTAAGGCAGTTTCACACAGGTGGTAATCCAGATCATGTGAGTGGGTCATGATCAGCAGAGAGTCGTTGGGCCTCATCTGATTAAACACATCGGTGGGCGCTTCTGGGTGGTACTGGATAATATCAGCCGCTAAATCGACTGGAAATTGCGCTGGGCGATTATCAACCCAGTTAAGCCTGAGCGGCAGGTCTTGCAATATTTTGCTCAGGGCATGTCCGACATGACCGGCACCAAACAGCCACAGCGAGTGGCTGACGTGACAAAAGCACTCAAACAGCAGCGTGGCATGGCCGCCGCAACACTGTCCCAGCGCCGCCGCCAGTGGAAATTTCTGCAGGCGTTGAACGTTTTTTCCCTCAGACAAGAGTTGGCGCGCGTATTCCAGGGCATGCCACTCCAGATTGCCTCCGCCCAGGGTGTCTATCAAAGTGTCTTCAGTCACCAGCATTTTGCTGCCGGGGTTACGCGGTACGGACCCTTCGGTACTGATGACACTGACCAGTACATGGGATTGACCAGTGCGCTGACATTCAGCCAGGGTATCGCTCCAACGGATCATCAGCTAGCCTCCTGTTGTTTTTTTAATGCCTCAATGGCAGCCAGTACCCGCTCCGGTGTGGCGGGGGTATCCAGATCCGGACTGATGCGGTAATCACTGAGACTGCTAATGGCATCGCGCAGCGCTGACCAGACAGAGATTGCCAGCATAAGTGGTGGCTCACCGACCGCTTTGGAGTGATAAATCGTGGCTTCAGCATTGGCTTGCTCAAACAGCCTGACATTAAATACCGGCGGGGTGTCACTGATCGCCGGAATTTTATAGGTAGCAGGTGAATTACTCAGTAACTGCCCCTCTGCATTCCAGACCAGCTCCTCGGTGGTCAACCAGCCCATGCCCTGAATAAATCCACCTTCAATCTGACCAATATCGATAGCCGGGTTCAGGCTTTTGCCGACATCATGAAGAATGTCCGTCTGAAGTAGCCGATACTCGCCGGTCAGGCTGTCGATAATAACTTCAGATACGGCGGCACCTGTGGCGAAATAAAAGAAAGGGCGGCCCTGGGCTTTTTCCCGGTCATACCAGATTTTCGGGGTGCGGTAATAGCCGGTAGCCGAGAGGGAGATTCTGGCCAGATAGGCCTGTTGCACCAGCTCAGCAAAAGTCACTGACTGATGATCATCCCACCAGACCTGATTGTCAGAAAAACGTATCTGCGACAGTGGTACAATCTGTTGTTCGGCAAGAAAGTCACTCAGTCGCTGCTTGAGTGTCAGAGCGGCCTGTTCGGCGGCTTTGCCATTCAGATCAGAACCACTGGAGGCGGCGGTGGGTGAGGTGTTGGGGACCTTGTCCGTGCGTGTAGCAGTAATGCGTATCTGCTGCAGATCCACCCCCAGCGTACTGGCTACCACCTGAGCCACCTTGGTGTGCAGCCCCTGACCCATTTCCGTTCCACCGTGGTTGAGCTGGATACTGCCATCGGTGTAAATGTGCAGCAAAGCACCCGCCTGATTCAGATGCTGCAGGGTAAAGGAGATACCAAACTTCACTGGCGTCAGTGCCAATCCACGCTTGAGAATCGCGCTGCCGTTATTCCACTGGGTAATCGTTTTGCGCCGCGCCCAGTAATCACTGCTTTGCTCCAGTTCCGCCACCAGGCGCTGCAGCGTGGCAAACTCCACCTGCTGATGATAAGGGGTCCGATCCCTTTTCTCAGCGTAGAGATTGCGCTTGCGGATATCCAAGGGGTCGCAACCCAGGTGTCGGGCAATATCATCCATAGCCCGCTCAATAATCAGCATACCTTGTGGGCCACCAAAACCCCGAAACGCCGTATGCGACACGGTGTCGGTTGCGACTCTGTGTCCACGAATATCGGCGTTAGGCAGGAAGTAGGCGTTATCGGCATGAAACATGGCGCGATCGACGATGGCATCGGTAAGGTCGGGTGAGTGACCACCATTGCCGATCACCTCAATATCGGCGGCCAGGAGCTGGCCTTGATCGTCACAACCGATATGGTAACGGTTCACAAACGGATGACGCTTACCGGTCATGACCATATCGTCTTTGCGCGGCAGACGCAGTTTGACGGCCTGTCCGGTTTTAGCCGCCATCAGTGCGGCGAGACAGGCCCAGGGCGCCGCTTGGGTTTCCTTGCCACCAAAGCCACCGCCCATGCGGCGCATATCCACAGTGACCTTGTGCAGAGGTTGGTTTAATACCTCGGCCACCAGTTTTTGTACCTCACTGGGGTGTTGGCTGGAGGTGTAAATGAGCATGTCGCCATCTTCACCCGGTACTGCCAGGCTGACCTGGCCTTCCAGGTATAGATGTTCTTGCCCTCCAACCTGCATCTTTGCGCTTAGTTGAATAGGGGCCTGCTGCAAGGCGGTTGTACAATCCCCCAGTTGCATACGGTGGCTGGGCCTTAATAGCTGCTGGTTAGCCAGCGCGGTTTCAGCATTCAGTTGTGGTGTCTGGGCGTCGTAGTCAATCTGAGCCAGCAGTGCGGCCTGACGGGCGGCTTTTTCACTAATGGCAGCTACCAGTGCGATAGGCTGGCCAGCATAACGTATGTCACTCTGAGTCAAAATGGGATCGCCGGGGAATACCGGGCCAATATCGGTATGACCGGGTACATCATCCAGTGTCAGCAGAGCAACTACTCCGGGGGCTGCAGCAACCGCTTTCAGGTCGAGTGAACGGATACGCCCCTTGGCGATCCGACTGCCGATAACCGCTGCGTAAAGTGTGCCCTGGGGTTCAGCGATATCATCCACATAGCGTGCCGTTCCCATTACATGTTGTCGGGCACTGTCATGGGGTACCGTGGTACCTACACCGCCGAATGATTGTTCAGTCAGTGTTGTTGGAGGGGTTTCAGCCAGTGTGCGCATGATAACTTACCTCCAAAGATGAATGACCCTGATATTCCAGGACGGCCCGCAGCAATAAATTGCTGGCGCTACGTAACCGGTATTCGGCACTGGCGCGCACATCAGTGAGCGGGGTAAAGTCAGTGGCTAACGTCATTTGCGCCGCGCGTATCCCTTCGGGGGTGAAGGGCTGGCCAATCAAGGCGGCTTCTGTCTGATACGCACGTGCCGGTGTGGCTGCCATACCACCCAAACCCAGTCGGGCGCTGACAATACGGTCCTGATCCAGTTGCAGATGCATGGCCAGGCACACTGCGGAGATATCATCATCCAGACGTTTCGAGAGTTTGTAGATACGCAAAAAACTGTCAGGCTGAAGGCGAGGCAGGATCAGCGCTTCAATAAAGCCTCCAGGGGGTAAGCGGGTTTGTCGATAACCAGTGAAAAATTCACGGATCGGCATGTCGATGACACCCTCGGCATCGCGGATACGTAATTGGGCATCCAGCGCCAGCAGTACCGGTGGCATATCACCGATCGGAGAGGCATTGGCAATATTGCCTCCCAGCGTGCCCTGATTACGTACCTGCAGAGAGCCCAGACGATGCAGCAGGCCAGCTAACGCCGGAAAGGCATGTGTCAGTATCGGCTCGGCTTCGCTGTAGGTAACGGCGGCACCAATCACCAAGGCATCTTCCCGTTCACTGATCTGGCGCATTTCAGCCACGCGGCCGGTGTAAATTAATTGGGGCAGACTATGCAATTGCTGTGTGCTTTCCAGTGCCAGATCGGTGCCTCCCGCAACCAGTCGCGCTTGCGGATAGTGTGCTAAACAATTCAATAGCGCCTCACTGCTACGAGGACTGGCAAAGACACGGCTTTCACCCGCCTTGAGTGTTATGCAGCCGTCCTCGTTGATTGCAGTCCAATCATTGAGTTGGCGGTGTACATGGTCTTCCCGTTCATTGAAAGCATCTGGCAGCGGGACCGACAATAAGCTTTTGGCGGCATCGATGATAGGTCGATAGCCGGTGCAACGGCACAGGTTGCCGCCGAGCGCCTGATGAATCCGCTCGGTAGGTGTGGTGTCGTGTGGCTCTTGCGGCTGATGTGTGAGGGCGAACAGCGACATCACAAATCCCGGCGTACAAAAGCCACACTGTGAGGCATGTTGATCCACCATCGCCTGTTGCACCGGGTGCAACTGCCCAGACTGATGACTTAACCCTTCAACCGTAATCACCTGACAGCCACCGACAGCTCCCAGATAGGTAATGCAACTGTTGATAGCGCGGTAGCGCAAACCGTCTCCGCCTGATTCAGCCAATACCACCGTACAGGCGCCACAATCACCCGATGCGCAGCCTTCTTTGGTGCCGCGTTGCACCAGATGGGTGCGAAGATACTCCAACAGGGTGGTATCTGGTGCACACTCATCCAGTTGGATGTGTGTTTGATTCAGCATAAATTGCATATCAATGCTTCCTAAATGCGTGTTTTCTGGCCTTAAGTAACTGACTAACAATGGATTTGTGTGAATCAAATGCTAATAGTCTTTCCCGACCGAGGAAAAAGTCCAAGTGCTTTAATCAACTATAGATCAAATAAAACCTGACTGTACAGTCAAGAAATGCAGGAAGCTTGCCAAGTTTGCTATTTCAGCTATGGAATATCCAAGGTTAATCTACAAACCGAGTCAGTAGGGGATACTAGCGTTAGGTGTTTCAGGTGGATTAAGAAAAAGTGCGAAGCATCAGGGCTGCAGTCAGTCGTTGCCAGACTGCAGCCCGCGGGACTCAAGGAAAGAATATAAATTTAACCACAAAGAAGACTGCCAGCGCATAGACGCTAATGCTGACCTGCTTACCCTGTCCAGAGAAGAGCTTGATGGCGGCGTAGCTGATAAATGCCAGCGCTATACCATGGGCAATGGAGAAGGTCAGTGGCATGGTCAGGGCTGCAATCAGTACCGGGGCGGCTTCAGACACGTCGTCCCAGTCGACTTTGGATAGACTGCCTGTCATCAATACAGCCACGTACAACAGTGCACCCGCTGTGGCGTAAGCGGGAATGGAGCCAGCTAAAGGTGCAAAAAACAAACTCACCAGAAACAGTATCGCAACCACTACGGCCGTCAGGCCGGTGCGCCCACCCGCAGCAACACCGGCGGCGCTTTCGATGTAGCTGGTGGTTGATGATGTACCCAGTGAAGCGCCGACAACGGTTGCTGTAGAGTCGGCCAGCAGGGCTTTTTTGATCCGGGGTAGTTTGCCGTCTTCATCCAGTAATTTGCCGCGCTCGCCGACACCGATGAGTGTACCGGCTGTATCAAACAGATCGACAAACAGGAAAGCAAAAATCACACTGATCATGCCTACTTCAAAAGCACCGGCAATATCCATGGCTAAGAAAGTTGGTGCAATGGACGGCGGCATGGAGACAAGTCCGCCAAATTCATTGTGTCCTAAAATGATGGCAAGCACCGTGATGCTCAAAATACCGATCATGACGGCACCGGTTACCCTCAGATAAGCCAGCGCTGCAATCACAAAAAAGCCGAGAAGGCCATAGATGGCTGGTGGTGTAGACAGATCACCGAGCGTAACCAGCGTGGCCGGATGCTCAACTACAATACCGGCATTTTTCAGGGCGATGATCGCCAGGAACAAACCGATGCCGGCTGCAATACCGAGTTTCAATGAGGCTGGAATGGAGTTAATGATCCACTCGCGAATCTTGAAGATGCTGATAAAAACGAATATCACACCTGAAAGGAAGATGGCCCCCAGTGCGACTTCCCAGGAATACCCCATGCCGAGAACAACGCCGTAGGTGAAGAAGGCATTTAAGCCCATTCCTGGTGCAAGTGCGATAGGGTAGTTCGCATAAAGCCCCATAATTAAACAACCTATGGCGGCTGCAAGGCAGGTGGCGACAAAGACGGCTCCCTGATCCATACCGGCTTGCGCCAGCATCGCCGGGTTGACGAATATAATATACGCCATGGTCAGGAAAGTGGTTATGCCACCGATTATCTCGTTTCGAACCGAGGTATTGTGGGCTTCAAGTTGGAAAAGACGTTCAAGCATAAGGGTTACCTTTTCATGTTTAGCCAGCATAATTCATTTCAGAGACGTTAACTGTTGCTGACGTCTGAATAGAGTGTCACGGTACTATCAAGAGACTTGGTGGCAAGTCTTGTGCCAAAAAATTGATCAATTGGTCAACTTAATGGTTTCTGCGCTGTAAGTATAATATAAAATAATAAATAATTGATTTGTTGATCGTCTTTGTCAAAATCGATCAATCCCTCTAACCTAAGTCGTCACAATTGCGACTCGGAGAATGCACCATGACTGAACACCACTACCGGATGGACTTTCCTGTCGGCTGGGAAGAGCTGCACCGTAATGCCCGCGCACTAGCCTGGCGACTCTTGGATAAGGGCCAATGGAACGGCATTATTGCGATTACCCGTGGCGGCCTGGTCCCCGCAGCAATACTGGCACGTGAGATGGATATCCGCATGATTGATACCATCTGTGTAGTGAGCTATCAGAAAAGTGACACTTCCGGTACCGCCGCCACCCAGGGTGATCTCACGGTGCTCAAAGGCGTTGCTGGTGATGGTGAAGGAATGATTCTGATTGATGACCTGGTGGATACCGGCAAAACGGCGCGTCATGTTCGCGAGATGTTGCCGAAAGCACACTTTGCCACCCTTTATGCCAAGCCAGCCGGAAAGCCGCTGGTGGATACGTTTATTACTGAGGTTAGCCAGGATACCTGGATACGGTTTCCCTGGGATATGGAGCATACCTTCTCTACGCCTTTGGCAGAGCGCCCTAAAATGCTTGGGTAAGGGGCATAGCCCTTTACTTCAACTCAGAGAGCTCTTCACTGAACGAGATTTTGCGCTTAAAACGAGGGTTTTTAGATGACATGTCAATTTTATAGGGGTTAGCTTCCTGTTGTTGAACTTGGGGTAAGTTGAGAAGCGTAAGCAGCTCTTGCGCTAACCACTTTTCTACTTTTAAAACCACCATTTTTTTACGTAACCGCCCTTGTTCATCACGGTTCAAAATTGTTGGTAATGTATTCAGCGTTAAAATTTCATCAATAGTTGGGTGGGCCATACGTTCCCGCCCTTCGTCACTGGCATAAAAATGAGTGACAGCAAATACCATGCGTTGCGGCTTTATTTGCTGTAGAAATTGGCAGGATTTCACCACTGTAGATCCCGTCCGCACCATGTCATCAAATAATATGATACTGGAACCCTCTAAGCCGTCGAAGGTGTGTTCGCTTTCTTTATGCAAGGTGATTTCCACCTTTCGCTCAGCGGTACGCTCTTTGTCGAGCATGATAAATTTTGCTTTGCTTAAGCCCAGGGATTTATACATTTCTTTTACGAATTCACGCGCACCTTTATCCGGCGCGCAAAGCACCAGCCCTTCACCGTCATCGCCGTAGGTCAGTATGTTTGAATTTAACAGATAATGTGCATAGATCTGATAAGGGATTAAGTTATGAAAATCACCTTCAAACACATCGGAAAAGATTTTTTGCACTGACTCGGAATGGTTATGAACGGTCATGACGGTATCTACACCAGAAAGCTTCAGCACCTGGGCGTAAAGTTTGGCCGTAAAGGGTTGGCCGTCGAATTTCTTTATGTCATGGATATCTCGTTCAAGATGGGTTTGACCTGAATCCTGATAGGGGCCACGGTCCTGAGCACTGTAGAACAAGTCCGGCTCAACCAAAATCACCCGCTTCGCACCATTTTCTTTCGCAGCCCTCGCGATAATTAAATTTGCCATGGCCAATTCCTGCCGGCTTTTTATATGGCTCCCGGTACTGACAATGATGACACTCTTCCCCTTGAGGGTACGACCGATATGATCAAAATCCGCTTCGTCAGAAATAAATCGAGGGCAAAACTCAGTATTCATGAATTGCTTCATGCTGATCAGGTCGGCAATGTCTTCGCGTTGATTCATGGCATAAGCGACATCAATAGCAAAGGGATTATCTGAAGAATTGCTTACAACGATGACTTGCGTTGACTGTGTGGTCGGCAAATTCATGGATGATCCTTAACCAAGGGGTGAGTGATTGTAGATTTTAATAGGTGCGCTAGCATTTCGTAACAGATTAGTGAGTTTTTTATCACATAATGCAATAGTTTTCTCTTCAACGCTTATGCCAAACTCGTCAGAAGTCTTGAGTATGCCTCCGTAAATACCCTACTGGAGCATATTGCTCGCTGTCAGTTACGCTGGCTTTAGGCTACTCTGAGCGTTTATTAGACTTAATGCGGAGTTTTCAGTGAGCTTATCCCCTCATCCATTCGAAACCCTGACCCCGGATTTTATTCTGGATGCCATCGACGCGCAGGGCTTTCTCACGGATGGACGCATCCTGGCACTGAACAGTTATGAAAATCGCGTGTATCAGGTGGGCATTGAAGAAGAAATACCACTGATTGCCAAATTTTACCGTCCAGGGCGTTGGTCGGATACACAGATTCTGGAAGAGCATCAGTTTTGCTATGAGTTGGAAGAGCAGGAGCTTTCAGTGGTAACGCCGCTGAAAAATAGTCAGGGTGAAAGTCTGCTGCACTATCAGGACTTTCGACTGGCACTCTTTCCTCGCCGTGGCGGACGCGCACCGGATCTGGATAACCCGGACCATTTATATCAGTTAGGGCATACCTTGGGGCGCATGCATCGTGTTGGTGCGGCGCGTCCTTTTATTGAGCGTCCGGTACTGGATCTGGCTTCATTTGGCTATAACAGTATCGAACTGATCGCTCGGGATTTTATGCCAGCCTCTCTGCGTGAAGCTTACCTGTCGCTGACCCGTGATCTGATGCTGAGAATCGAAACTGCCTTTACCCTGTTCGATGATCTGAGCTATATCCGTGTTCACGGCGACTGCCATGGTGGCAACCTGTTGTGGCGTGATGATGTGGCTCATTTTGTCGATTTCGATGATGCACGCATGGCACCGGCGATGCAGGACTTGTGGATGTTGCTGAGCGAAAACGAGCGTCATTTGCGTGAGTTGCAACTAGCTGAGGTATTATCTGGCTATCAGGAATTTGCCGATTTTGATCCGCGCGAACTGCATCTGGTCGAGCCTTTGCGAACCCTGCGTATGCTACATTACAGTGCCTGGCTGGCGCGTCGCTGGCAGGATCCGGCGTTTCCACTGAGCTTTCCCTGGTTCAACACCGAACGTTACTGGGGCGAACACATACTACAACTGCGCGAACAGCTTTCTGCCCTGCAAGAGCCGGTGTTGCGCGTGCTGTAACCAGGATGATGGGACGATGTCATTCAGTAAAACCCTTGAGCATCCGGTAAAAAGTGATTTTGAAATTAAGAAATCGCGCTTTATCGGACGCATCGAAAGTATACACAGCCAGGAAGAAGGCCTCGCTAAAGTGGCGGCCCTTTGGCAGCAGCATCCGGAAGCGCGGCATGTTTGCTACGCCATGCTGGTAAACGGACAAGTGCGTCAGTCCGATGATGGTGAGCCATCCGGCACGGCTGCGCGCCCCATGCTTAATGTGTTGCAGCACAAAGGCCTGGATAATGTGCTGGCAACCGTAGTGCGCTATTTTGGTGGCATTAAGCTGGGCGCTGGTGGCCTGGTAAGAGCTTACAGTCAGGCGATCAGTGATCCGTTAAATACTGCCGAGTTGATTGAGGTACGTCCTCAATCCACAGCGGTTATCCATTTTCAGTATGAACATGAATCGCTTGTCAGGCATTTAGCAGATCAATATGGTGTAAATCTGGATGTTCAGTATGCACAGAGAGTCACCGCTCAAGTCACTGGAGAAACAGAGTGTCTTGAGCAGTTTCTGGAGATGACCAACAGCCAGTTACGGGGTGAGTTGATCCAAGATTCGGCTGAACAAACCTTCTAATTAGTACCCATCTATACATGACTCCCGCCATTACTTGCTGACAGCGAATGCAGCCATTAACGCTGCCTGATCAACTCCAACACCGCCTGGTTAGCAAAGCCGTCAGCCACTAACCCTTGGTCCTGTTGGAAGACTCCCAAACCCTTACGTGTATTCGGCCCCAAAATCCCATCGGGCTCGCCGACGCTATAACCCAGTGCATTCAGCCTTTGCTGAAGCTCACGCACATCGGCACGGGTTAAGGGTAGCTGATCACGCGGCCAGGGTTGTTCAATGCCTGCACGCCCGGCAATCGCATCACTCAAGGTGGCTACGGCCAAGGCATAACTGGTGGCGTTGTTATAGCGCAGGATAGTGCGGAAATTGGCTCCGACCATAAACGCTGGCCCCTGAGCACCTGCCGGGACGATCACGGCGGCACTGTCGAAGGTCGGCAGTGGGCCGTTCAAAGCCTGTACCCCTTGAGTGGCCCATTCGGAGCTGCTAAGACGCTCGGTTTGGGCATAGTCAAAGCCTGATGGTAACTTGACCTCTACTCCCCAAGGCTGTCCAGTCTGCCAACCGGATCGAGCCAGATAATTAGCCGTCGACGCCATCACATCGGCAATACTGCCCCAGATATCTCGACGACCATCACCATCACCATCCTGGGCATAGGTTTCAAAACTGGAAGGAATAAACTGAGTGTGGCCCATGGCACCTGCCCAGGAGCCAATCATCTCGTCTGCAGCAATATCACCACTGTCGATGATACGCAGCGCGGCCAGCAACTCTCCGCGGGCAAAGTCACTACGCCGACCGTCGTAGGCTAGGGTTGCAAACGAACTGAGTGCTGAAAAGCTGCCGAAGTTGCCGCCATAATTACTTTCAATACCCCAGATAGCGACGATAATTTCAGCAGGCACACCATAACGTTGCTGCATTTGCATCGCCGTTTGACCATGCTCGGCCAACTTCTCTCGACCGTTGCTGACCCGGGTGGGGGATACGGCACTATCCAGGTATTCCCAAATGGGACGAACAAATTCAGGCTGGTAACGGTCGAGCTCGATCACGCGTTCCAGATAGCGCACATTATCCAGTGCCGAGAGTGCCCGGGGACTAATCCCTTGAGTCGCTGCATCACGACGGAATGCATCGAGCCAGGCGTCAAAGCTTTCCCGCTGGTTGATTTGTTCTACCGCCTGTGGGATTCCCTGGCTGGTGTTAGATGCCATAATCGGTGAAGACTCTGATTGCGTCGAAGCGCAGGCCGAGAGCAGGGTAAGGGGCAGTAACAAACTAACACCCACCAGCAGTGAACGGCAATGACGCAGTGTACTTGTATAACGTGTCATTCTAAATTCCTTTAAGAAGTCCAAGCCATTCTACTCTCCTGACGGCGCTGTTTGAATGCTGATTATCACAGATAGATAGGCATAAACTTCTAGTGAGATGGTTGCTTTAATGCTTTTGCTATGTCAGCTAGTTGCACTACAACCTGTTGGCCTGTATCTGAATCCGCCCCGCCAAAGGCATTGTTGCGAACAAAGTCCAGCTTTATCTGCTGCCATCGCTGAGCTTGTGCTGCAGTTAAAGTACCACGTAATTCGGCGAGCTTAAGTAAGTTTTCTTCTGCGCCGGTGGTTAGTAGCTGCGCTTCACCCTGGTAGAGGTCATCAATGGCTTGCTGTAACTCATCATCGTTCATTACCGCCGTGACTTTCTCAGCCAGTTTGTTCATGTTGCGATAAGAACCCTGCAGTCTGAATGGAGGCTCAGTTCGGTACTCATCAGCTTGTGCGGCACTGGCAATATATTGTTGATTCACTTTCAAAATGATCGTTTGAGCTATGCGTAACTTCTGCAACACAGATATCATTTCATTGAGCTCGGCATTGGAATAGCTGTGCTGAAGCTCCGCATTGGCAATTTGTTCTCCACGAGACATGGCGTCAATTTTGTAAAAGTCACTTAACTCTCGGGTCGCCAAGGGCGCTAATATTGGGTTCGAGGTCAAACAGTTTTCAATATACGACAGTTCAAACGCGTTTTGCTGGCCACCCAGGATATCACCCAGGTTATAAATATCCGCTCGGTTAGCCAACATATCCGGGATTTTAAAGACTTCACCCGATTCCGTATAAGGGTTACCCGCCATGACCACACAAAACTTCTTACCGCGCATATTATAGGTTCGGGTGCGGCCCTTCCAGACACCTTCAATACGCCGACTGCCATCACAGAGTGAGATGAATTTCTGCAAAAATTCCGGATGAGTATGCTGAATATCATCCAGATACAGCATCACATTGTTGCCCATCTCTAAGGCTAAATTCAACTTATGCAGTTCCTGCTTTGCAGTTGCATTTGGGGCTTGCTGGGGATCAAGAGACAACACATCATGCCCTAAAGACGGGCAGTTAATTTTCATGAAAATTAATCCAAGCCGATTAGCAACATACTCCACTAGGGTGGTTTTGCCATAACCGGGTGGTGAAATCATCATCAATAGCCCCATCAAATCTGTGCGGCCACTATCTCCCACGGTACCCATTTGCTTAGCGAGGTTGTCGCCGATAATGGGTAGATACACTTCGTTAATTAATCGATTGCGAACGAAAGAACTCAGCGGTTGTGCTTTAAACTCATCGACACGTATGGTTTGACGTGCTTCACGAACGACCTCAGCCCGATCGAGAAGGTATTGTTGATAAGCCGGTAACCATTGCTGTCTAAAGCTACTTAAGCGCGCATTAAAATCATCAAGGCGCATTAGGAGTTGTTGCTCAGCAATACGCGGATGTTCACCTAACAGCTCAGTAACCCTGAAGCTGAGATCCACCTGCAAAGCCTTTATGGGTTCGCGGTCTTGGTTCAGTATCAGTAAAACAGCTTCGGGTATGTAGGGGCGTAATTCGTCAGCACCGCTATACTGAACCAGCGCACTTAGCCAGGCTTCAACCAGAGCCCATTGATCACCAATATCCCCGTCTAGCTCTGCTAATGCGGCTTGAAAACCTTGCCAGCTTTGATCATCTACACTGGCTTCAAGTTGTTTCGTTAATTGCTCTGCATATTTAGAGACCACATAGTCAATATGAGGGTGACTTAATGTCGCCACCAGAAACTCGGCACCCTGTCTGATACCCTGCTGCTGCAGGGGTAAGCGCTGCGCATCGACATAGGCACCTAAGTGTTGTGCTATTTCAGTTTCCAGCAATTGAATGGCTTGAGTGGTGTTAAACAGGCGACGCAACTGCGCCGCAGAGCGTGCCGATTGGGGCCAGCGTAGCTGGGCGGTTTCATGTTGAGTTTGCCACCAGAACAACAGTGTAATAGCACGTGCATCGGCGGGTAAGTACAACACCCCCGCGGCTTCACGGGCAGGGATGAGCTTATGTAAAATACGGGCCGCATCATGATCATGAATGCCTCGTTCATAGCCTTCTCTGTATCTGGACCCGCTGTACTCTCGAACCTTGGCCAGCAAGGTTTCAAATTGAGTGCTTGCTTCCACTAAGACGGCCCAACTCAAACCTTCTGTTTGGCTGTGTGCCGCGTGCAGAATGCTATCAGCCAAAAACTCTGCGCGATAAACCTGTTCATTTTCAGATTCCAGTGCTTGCTGCCAATAGGGTTTAGCTTTGACTAAACGCTGGTCATCGATAGTTTCGTAATAGTCAGTACCTGTCAGGTGTAAAACTAACGCATCACCTCTTGGAATTAGAGTGAGTTCGGGCTCTTGGGTATTAATACTGAAACGATGGCGAGGACCCAGTTTGATGACTGTTCCATTCTCTTCAAATAGATCTACCTGGTCGCGTAGTGCTCTAATGGCTTGCTCTTTTGCCATTTTAAGCCGGGATTCAATGTCGTCAGCCTTAACACTGTCATCCAGCTGGCGAAGCTCTTGAGCTAAGGTTATCAGCTTAAGCACCATGGGGTCAGATGCAAAATAGGTATTTAACTCATCGGCACGTTTAAACCGTGAAGAGCGTCGAGACAGGTTCACCAAAATACGACTGCCCGCATCAAAAATTGACTGAGCGCGTTGGTTTCGTGAGTCAGTTAAACGTTGGCGGTGTGCTTCAAAGCTCTCTTGAATTTCCTCACGCTTGGTGAGAATGTCATTTAAAAATTCATTGTATTCCGAGAACTGTCCTTCAAGTTCTTCTAACTGAACAAACAGTCGAGACAGCTGCTCATCGCATTGATCCGGGGTTTGTGCCAAAGCGAGGGCATTGTTAATCGACTGGCTAAACAGTTTGAACTGGGCTGCAAATTGCGCCCGCGCTTCATCACTGCCAAAACTCTGTGCTCGGTTGCGTGCACGCGCTCTAATCTGGTTTGTTTGTGCGTAGATCTCACTGATTGAGTCAATGATGCGGGTGTGTTGATTGGCATCATCAATTTTTAACCCGGCAATTAACTCTGAAAGCAGATCCAGGCTTTCTGAGAGAGCTTTCAGCTCATTGAGTGTGGGTTGTAACTCGATGCTAGAGTTGGCCTGATCAACTGCTTCTATCAGTAATTTGATTTGTGCGTAGTAAGGTTCCAGTGCCGTGTCTTGCTGCAGGAAGTTGGCAGTAGCATTTGTTATTCCTGCTTCTGCCTGTATGACCTTCGCTTCCATTTCATCTACCTGAGCGACGTCTATGTAGCGTAACTCACGTATGGTTAACAGATGCCCGCGTTGCTGTCTTAGCTCCGATAAGGCTTGCACAAAAGGTTCTGGAGTTTGCCAGTTGTCAGGGCGCAAAGATGACAGTAATTGTTGCTGCCGTTGCTTGGCGTCTACTAAGGCCGCTTCAGCATGTGACTGAATGCTTTTAACTTTTTCATACTCATCGAGCACCAGCTCGGCTGTAGAGGAGACCTCTTTAAGTAAGCCTGCGATCTGCTCCAACTCAGGGCTGGATAACCAGTAAAAGTGATCAAATAAACGTGCAGCGGCTTGTGACAATGAGTTGTAATGATGGGCGCTGGCATCTTGTTGCAGGATTAAACGTATAGTCGAGTAGATTTCTGATATGCCACGTACCAGCTCGGGATTACCAATACGACCATAAAATGATTGGCTTGTAGGTTGCTGACTGGCGTAGCTTTCAGAGAAAAAAGGTGTGTGCCATACCTGCATGGGATGAGTGCGAGACGGCTCTTCTTCGGCGGTAAAGACAATTAAACGACCATCATCAGCCAAGGCATAGCCATGACTAATAATCGGGTTGCTCAAGGCTTTATTAATCATATTGTATGGGTATAAAGCTACGACTCCATCAGTCGCTTGGTAAAATACATAAAGCACATCCTCACCATTAGGTGAGCGAACAAATCGTTGGAAAACCAGTCCTTTTTGGTCATTGCTAAAGTAGCGCAAGCCGCCCTGGACTAAATAGCAGCCACCAGGAAAAATGATGCCATGGTCTTCAGGTAGTTGGATACAGGCTTCGCCTATATCATCAATACGTTTGACTTCCTGGTTAAAGCTGTTGAATACAAAATAACGGACGTGCGTTTCGCGATAGGGTAGTACACGTAGGAGTATAAGGTCGCCGAGCAAAGCATACCCTAGCTCAATATCGTTAAGCGATTGATTAGTTTCATCAACTGGCTCAGAGTATATCCCTTTCCCTGCTTCAGTATTGTTTTCAATTTTTACCGTCAGGTCTCCGCCCAGGGTATCAACAAAAATACGATCCAGAACTGAAAAATGAGGGTATTTACCATTCACCATGTGTTCGCGGCCTAGCATTGTCCACTCAAAATCCTGTGAGGGTGGTAGCTTAATGTCGCGTTCACCTCGATTGTCTATGTAGGTGACTGATTTAGCATCAGCACTTATCTGCCAACGAAAAACGCGTATATCGCTGCTGCGTTCTCCAATCTGGAAAGAGGCCAATAAGCGATTATTGCGTACCTGTAGTTGCAGTAAACGCGCATTGTTGTAGTAGGTGTACAGTTCGGTAAAGTCATTTACAAAAGCGACTTCAGATAGAAATGTGCCCTCTAGCGCCACTTCAGCCATTTCAAACGAATCAGCTTCGGCATTGTGCCGATATAAAGCAAACACATCATTGACGGCAGTAGTGTTCTTTAATCCAATAAAGACGTTGTAACCAAATAGCAGATACTCTCCCACCTGAACAATGTCACGGGCAATGCAATTGTTCTCAGTTCGGACTCTAAATCGATGAGCCACTGCTAAATCAATCTGGCCAAACTCAGATAAGCGCGCTTGGTTGAGTGCCTCGACTTGTGATTGCAGTTGCTCTCCCTGCGTCAGCAATCGACTTCTAATCACATCATACGCTGCATTTTCAGTAACGCTTGGTGACTCGGCAGATGGGTCGAGTTCACTCTGAATGGAATCCTGAGAGTGGCTGGATTCTGACATCTTCACTATCCTTATGGTTTGCTAGATGAGCAGCGCTCAGCCTAAGCTAAGCGCTGTTTAATAAATTGATGCTATTTACGCCGCCTCAACTATCCGCTCTTTCTTTGCTTTCATTACCAGTTGGAAGCTGGCCGGATAAGAACTTGTTCAGTAAGGCCTGAATGTTAGGACTTTTTCCAGCCACGCCTTCGATTGCTTTACCCAAGGATAATGATTTAGCAAAGGTATCAAAATAATCACCCTGGCCACCGACAATATCAATGTTGGCATTACCCAGTGCGGAGGCGAGAACTGTGGCTTGATCGGCGGCGATGTCTTTATTAGCCGCAATAGAGGCCAATGCTTGCTCGAAATCCTTTTCAAGTTTCATGCGGAACTCTTCATGCTCGCGAGAATTTTCGGTCATAGAGTTCATCGCTGTAAACTTCTCAACCAGACCATCGGCTTCGGCTTTGAAGCGTTCTCGAATGACGGCCGCTTCGGCGAGACCTTGTTCTTTATTCGCTTTAGCACGTGCCATGCCTAATTGTTCTTCGCCTTGAGCCTCTGCTGTCAAGCGCTCTTCTAACACATGGACCTCAACCAGACCCTGTTTTTCCGTTGCTTCGGCATTCGCTGTTTTAACGCGTGCTTCAGCCAATCCTCGCTGTTCCATACCCTGCGCATCGGCAAGTGCTTTTAGTTCTAATACACGCGTTTCAGCCGCACCCTCTTTTTCAATCGCCTGGGCATTCGCTATTTTGACTTTGGCAATGGCTAAGCCGCTTGCTGCTTCTTCTGCCTCAATCCCTTCGGCGAGCTTTTTCTTGGCTTCTGCGGTTTTGCTGGCTGATTCCAGTTCAGCCTGTGCCAAAATGTTGACTTCCTGGCCACGATGTTTCGCTGTAATTTCAGCGGCTTCAGCCGATTTTACTTGTTTAACCAGTTCTTCTTCTGCTTGAGCTGTCGCATGTAAGATAGTCACATCTTTCAGACGTTCAGCCTCGGAAATTGCCCGCACAGCTTTAGTAAGCTCTTCTTCCTCGGCAACGGTTTTTTCAACCGCGACACGTTCTCGTACCACAGCAGCAATGTTTTTCTTCTCAATTTCTAACGCTTTTTCTTTTTCAATTTGCTGTAGTGCCACCTCTTTTTCACGAGCGACTTGTTCTAGCTCTCTGGCTCTTTTTACTTTTTCTTCTTCAACGGCAATAGCGCGTTCTCTATTTTGTTGTGCAACTTCGATTTCACGTTGTTTGTTTTCTTCCTGGATACTCAAGCGTAAGTCAGTTTCAATTCGAGCGGTTTCAGCTCTTAGTCGTTCTTCCTCAACTGTTTTTTGTGTCTCAGCGGCTTCTCGTGCTTTGATTGTGTCGATTTCGCGCTTTTGTCGTGCTTCGGCATCGGCTTGTTGGCGTTCTAACGCCAGCATGGCTTCACGTGTCTCAACATCTTTTTTGGTTATTGCTAATTGTTTATTACGTTCTAACTCATTAGTAATAACATTTTGTCTGGCAGTTAACTCCGTAATCTTACGAATACCCTCGGAATCAAGGATATTGTTTGCATCAAGGGCTTCTCGTGGAGTTTGTTCCAGATAATCAATTGCCACATCTTCCAGCACATAACCATTTAAGTCATTACCAATGGTTTCGATAATTTTGTCGCGGAAAAATTGGCGATCCTCAAATAGCTTAACAAAATCTATTTGCTTACCTACAGTTTTTAATGCTTCTGAAAATTTAGCTGAGAAGAGCTCGTTAACGGCTAGACGATCAGATGCTCGATCAACACCAATTGCTTTAGCAACCTTCAAAACATCTTCGGCGGTTTCATTCACTCGAAGATAGAAATGAACATTAATGTCAGCCCTCATGTTGTCCGCACAAATTAAACCTTCTTTGCCCCGTCGATCAACCTCAAGTGTTATTAAAGATATTTTCATACCTTCTTTTTTATGTATTACAGGTAATACCATCCCGCCTGTAAAGTACACTTTGGGTGTTTTTGACATATCATTAATAATTAACGCCCAACCCTGAGGTACTTTGACATAAAATGCCTTGAATAAAGCAAGCACTCCAAGGATAAATATGACAAAAATTGCAACGCCTGTTAGTAAAGGCATCAAGAGTGACAAATCCATTCTAATTCTCCAATTTTTTAATAAAAGTCCCTTTCGGGGATTACCAGATAGACATGATCTTTTTCAAGGTATTCAAGTAGTATGACACGATCATTTTTTTTGAGCTGATTGGGTGTTTTTGCACGAATATTTAAGATCAAACCGGCTCCAGCATCGTTGAACTCAGCTTGTCCGAAATGCTCGTCAACGCGGGAGCTTCGTATGACAACAGCTTGGCCTAAAAAACTTCTCTTGCTTCTTGCTGTGTTTTTTCTAAATAGCGGCTTTAAAGGGATCACTAAAAATCGAGTGATCAAGAGCGCAAAAATAAAGGAAGTGATTAAGATGGCAGTGCCTAATACCAATTTCCAAATGCCATTTAAAGCAAAAGGAAGTAGCCAGACACAAAAATAGGAAGTCCACCAGGCTACCAGTGTCAGTAGACTCAATATAACCATCACCGGAATTCCCTGAAAGCCAAGCTTTATAAGAAAGCCCGCAACACCTGTTAACCCTTCCAGGCTATCAAGTTCCGCCTCAGCATCGATCTCTGGGAGATCCAGAGTGTCAATATCAATTAATCCGAGAATTGCTATTAACCAGTAGATTACAACTACCAATAGGAGAGAAGTAAAAACTGCCACGGGATAGCTGGCAATAATTAAAATAAAAACGTCCATTGTTAATTACTCCTATTGAATGATCGCTTAATCTATATTTTAAGCATTATTCTGCTTGGTTTGTTGTTTTTCCTTTAATCGATTTAGAACATTGGTAGCGCTTGTTTCCTGTGGCGTAATACCGGCTGCTCGTAATTTTTCGGTTAACACATCGCCTCGACTTTCGGCTTCCAATTCCTGAGCAGATTCCATTCTGGCCGCATTTTCGGCTTGTTTCATTTTAATTCGCTCCAGCGAATCCATAGCGGTTTGTAACTTGGCTTGACCGCCGGCATAGCGGCTGGCAACGGCGGCTTGGGCGCGTTGAACCGACTCAGTAGCAAGCACCGTATCGGCTTGTTGACGTAAGCGCTTTAAGTTACCTTCTGCAGATTGGACAGCAGTGCGCAGTTGATCAACACTTTTACCGTAGTGATCGACGATTTCTTGCTGTTGCGCTAATTCAGTTTCAATATTGGCAATTTTTAGGGCCACTTCTTGTGCTAAGTCTTCTTTGCCTTTTTCCAGTGCGGCAAGTGCATAGTCTTCATACTCTGTAACCTGGCCTTTAAGCACCGTTAGCTTATCAGTTGCAACACGGTGCTTGGCCATGATTTCTGCTAAAGCGAGTTTGGCTTGATTAAGCTCTGTCCCGGCATTGCGAATTTCTTCATCCAGTATCACCATTGCCTGGCTGTCGACTATGGACTCACCGAGCGCATTAGCATTGCCACGCAAAGCTGTCATTAACTTACTCCATACGGCCATGCTACACCTCCACCATCATTTGACTAGGCAAGAATTTTGAATAGGCATCCGCTGCCTTGATGACATTGTCTGCTAATAACTCAATTTCAAAAACAACATCGAAGAGTGATGAAAAAGCACTCAGCGCGCCGAACATGGTGTAATAACGCTCACCTGTCGGTAAGGTATCCAGACTGATTGTCGATAGGGGGAAAATTTTATGAGTAACGAGAACTTCATCATTGAAGGCCACGACATCATTAACCATATCCTGGGGCCATAAAAGACTTTCAGCCAGAATCTGCTCACCGGCGACGGTAACATAAACAGGAAGATCTCCCATGGAATGCAATACCATGTGGATCGTTGCTTTTGTACTCTCTTCCAGCTTTATACTAGCTTGATTCGACGACACCATTTCTGTTTCAAGCAGGGCTTCAAACAGAGAATGTGTAGTCCATGTGTTCTTTTTGTTCATACTTACCTCTATTTCCTTAAGTTGGGTATTGCATGTTTTACCGCTAGTAATCAAAGGGTTGCGAAAAACCTGCTCGTATTGAGACAAAATCCTAGCGTGGTTCGGATGAATCCATACCTCCTTTTTAACTAGGCCTTGATCGCGTAGACGTTTGCGATACTCACGTTGGTAGTCGGCTGATGTTTTTGGTTTTTTCATGGTGATAATATTTAGTCATTACATGTAAAATGTCAAGCTTACATGTAATAGTTTTTTCGTGTTAATGCATCATAGCAAAAGTGGTCGGCATGATGCTATTCGATTCTCATTTCTATTTGATGGAAAATTTCTTAGAGTCATGTACCAATCCATAGTGGGGCGAGTTAGCCTTGGGTTCCCCGGCCTCGTAGATGTGTTTTGCCACATTTTAGTGCGTAGATGCACCGATTGAATTCAGAATACTAGCCTAGATATTCGTCATACCGGCATAAGTTTTTTTCATTTAGTTGATCTTAAGCATATTTTCACTCTTTTTTCTTTGCGGTTTGGTTTTGGCACTTTTGTTGCAGAAGCTATTTTGTGTGAATCAAAAGTTGCAATAACGACCAACCTGACTGAGGATAGCTAGATGAAGAAAACCTTTAAAACATTTAAGCGCGGACTGCTCGCCAGTGTGGCGGCGGTGGCTGTAACCCTGTCGATCAGTGCCCAGGCAAACCTGCTGAGTGAGATTGAAGAACGTGGTGTGATTCGGGTGGCGGTACCCCAGGATTTTCCACCTTTCGGCTCTGTTGGTACCGATATGCAGCCGCGTGGCTATGATATCGATATGGCCAATTACATCGGTGAACAGCTGGGTGTGAGTGTTGAATTGATTACCGTGACCAGTGCCAACCGCATACCTTACCTGCAAACTGGACGTGCCGACCTGGTGATCTCCAGCCTGGGTAAAAACGAAGAGCGTGAACGGGCCATAGATTTCAGCGATGCTTATGCGCCTTTCTTTCTGGGCGTTTTTGGTAACCCGGACATCGCTGTAGCCGCGCCAGAAGATCTTAGTGGTCATGTCGTAGGGGTCACCCGCGGCGCGGTAGAAGATATGGAGCTGGAAAAAGTCCTGCCAGCTGATGCCACACTGCAGCGTTTCGAAGACAACAATACCACTTTGTCAGCCTATCTCTCCGGACAGGTTCAGTTGATTGCCACTGGCAACCTGGTAGCGGCAGAAATTGCCGAGCGTCGCCCTGAGCAAGCGCCAGTGACCAAGTTCATGCTGCGTGACTCACCTTGTTATATCGGCCTGAACAAAGGTGAAGCTGAGCTGCAGGCACGGGTGAATGAAATCATTGCCCAGGCATTGCAAGATGGCACCTTGAATAGTATTTCAGAAACCTGGTTGCGCGCGCCTTTGCCTGATGGCTTCGGTTCTTGAGGACGGATTGATGCTGAATTTCAGTGACCTGTTGCCCTATAGCAACCTGCTTCTGCAGGGGCTTTGGGTCACCGTGGTGCTGACCTTGTATGCCACGCTGGGAGGCGTGGCTATAGGTACGGCCTGTGCGGCAGGCCGTCACTACGGTGGCAAACTGTTACGCGGAGCGATTGGCAGCTATGTGGAATTGATCCGTAACACGCCCTTTATTGTGCAGTTGTTTTTTATCTTTTTTGGTTTACCTGCACTCGGTATCAAGCTGACCGCTTGGGAGGCGGGGTTATTGGCCATGTTGATCAACCTCGGAGCCTATAGTACCGAGATTATCCGTGCCGGTTTAGCGGCAACACCCAAGGCTCAGGTCGAAGCGGCTCGCGTGCTGGGGTTGAGTCCTCGCCAAGTGTTTTTTCGCGTGGTACTGATTCCGGCGTTTGAGAAAATTTATCCTGCGCTGACCAGTCAGTGCATCATCGTGATGTTGGGATCGGCGGTGGTGTCGCAGATATCTGTGATGGATCTGACCTACGCCGCGAATCTTATTCAGTCACGCAGTTTCAGAAGCTTTGAGGCTTACCTGGTCGTTGCCGGGATGTATTTGCTGTTTGCCATCCTGATGCGTCAACTATTTGAGTGGGTGGGGCGGCGCTTGTTTCGTCACCGGAGGGCTGCGGTATGATCGAATTTTCTAACTGGGATTTGCTCCGTAATCTGTTATTGGCAGCTCGGTGGACGATTGCGTTGTCACTGACGGCCTTTATCGGAGGAGCATTGGTTGGTCTGTTGCTGACAGCCTTGCGCTTGAGTGGCCGTCGACCGTTACAGTGGCTGGTGCGGTGCTATGTCGAGCTGTTTCAGGGAACGCCCTTGCTGATGCAGCTGTTTCTGGTGTTCTTTGGTCTTTCACTGCTGGGGTTTGATATCTCAGCCTGGGCGGCGGCCGCCTTTGCGCTGACCTTCTTCACCAGTGCCTTTTTGACTGAGATCTGGCGTGGCTGCATTGATACCTTGCCTCGTGGTCAATGGGAAGCGTCCCGTTGCCTGGGGTTGAATTTCAAGCAAACCTTGAGCCGGGTGATACTGCCGCAAGCGGTACGTGTGGCCTTGGCGCCCACGGTCGGGTTTTCCGTACAGGTAGTCAAAGGCACTGCTTTGGCCTCTATTATCGGTTTTGTCGAGCTGACCAAGGCCGGTACCATGCTGAACAATGCCACCTTTGAACCCTTTAAAATTTTTGCCATGGTTGCGTTGATCTATTTTGCGCTCTGTTATCCGCTGTCCCTGGCGAGTCAACGTTTGGAGAAAAAATTCAATGGCGCTGGTTAACATTGATCAGGTACATAAGTATTACGGTGACCTGCATGTACTCAAGGGTATCGATCTGAAAATTGATGCCGGAGAGGTGGTCTCCATTATTGGCCGCAGTGGTTCGGGAAAAAGTACCCTGTTACGTTGCATGAATGGACTGGAAGCCTATCAACAAGGCGTCATCACGGTAGATAATAAGGAGGTCAGCAGTGATGAAAAGCAGGTGCGCCTGCTGGCACGCAGTGTCGGCATGGTGTTCCAGAGCTTTAATCTGTTCCCGCATCTGACTGTAGGCGAAAACATCATGCTGGCACCCAAGCTGGTGTTGAAACTATCCACCCAGGAGGCGCGTGCGCTGGCTGAGGATAAACTGGCGAAAGTGGGGCTGGCTGAAAAAATCGACGAATATCCAGATTGTTTATCCGGCGGGCAGCAGCAACGTGTTGCGATAGCGCGCGCTCTGGCGATGTCACCCAAGGTGCTGCTCTGTGATGAGATTACCTCGGCACTGGATCCTGAACTGGTCGGCGAAGTGCTGCGAGTATTGGAACAACTGGCGGCAGAGGGTATGACCCTGGTACTGGTTACCCATGAAATGAATTTTGCCCGCGATGTTGGTGATCGGGTGGTGTTTATGCACCAGGGTAAGGTTTGGGAAAGTGGGCCAGCCAAGGCTGTTTTTGATCAGCCTTCTACACCGGAACTGCAAAGCTTTATCAACGCGGTATTATAACCAGGAAACAGCATGCGCCGGATTACCGAGACGATACGCCAGAACTATGATCAGCTCTCCCCCAGTGAGCGGCGGGTAGCGGGGTTTATTGTTGACCATCTGGATGATCTGGCGACCTATAATTCGGTTGAGCTGAGCCGTCAGTGTGATACCTCCAAGGCGACCATTAGCCGTTTGTTTCGCCGTTTGGGTTATGCCAGCTTCAAAGAGGCTCGAGAGGAATTGCGGCGTTTACGTCAGTCCGGCGTGCCCATGCCCGGGCCTAAGCTGCAAGCTGGAGGGAGTCTGATTGATCGCCATCTGGCCAGTGAATTACAAAATCTGCAACGGGTCACGAGGCTGGCGCAGTCGCCGCTCTTGGCCGATATCACCGAACATCTGGCTGATGCCGGGCGTATCGCCGTGATCGGTTTTCGCAACAGTTATCCGGTCGCTCTGCACCTGCGCCAGCAACTGATCCAGATTCGCTCAGCGGTTCAACTGCTGCCCCAGCCAGGGCAGACGCTGGGTGAAGAGCTGGCCGATCTGACACCACAGGATCTGGTGGTGTTGATGGCGTTTCATCGGCGCCCGGCTGGCTTCAAAGCCCTGGTGCGTACGCTGATACAGCGGCAGATTCCGGTATTGCTGCTGTGTGAGCAGGACAGTGGCCTGGCAACGCTAAAACCCAATTGGCTATTGGAGCTACCCCTGGACAGTGTCTCGGCGTTTGATAGTTATGCTTTGCCGATGAGCCTGGTCAGCCTGATCAGTAACCTGTTATTACACCACCAGTTGGATCGGGGGCGTGCACGGATTGAACAGATCAATCAGCTGTATGAGCAGACCGAAGAACTTGACCTGAATCTTAATGTGTAACATTTTGTAACTAATGATGAGAGACGATGATGCAAGCCGCTGATAATCCTTATAAACGCAGTATTAACCTCGCCGATGCCCGTTTGGGCACCCGGGCTGTTTTTGTCACCGATGACTGGTTTGCCGATGTTAACCGCATGCTGCAACCCGAGCCACCTGTGTGGAAAGATGGGGTGTTTGATGACAATGGCAAATGGATGGATGGCTGGGAAAGTCGGCGCAAGCGTTTTGAAGGCTATGACTATGCAGTCATTCGCCTGGGTGTACCGGGGTATGTTCAGGGTGTTGATATTGATACCTCCTTCTTTACCGGGAATTATCCACCGTCGGCCTCCTTAGAGGCTTGTTTCTGTGAGCGCGGTGATCCGGACGAACAAACACGCTGGACCCAGATTTTAGCGTCTGTTGATCTTCAGGGTAATAGCCATCATTTGCATGCCACCACACTTAACGATCAGGCATGGACGCACCTGCGCTTTAATATCTACCCCGATGGTGGCATCGCACGCTTGCGTGTTTATGGTATTCCCTACCGTGACTGGTCTTCTGTGAGTGAAGCTGAACAGTTAGATTTAGTCTCGGTATTAAATGGTGGTCGGGCACTGGCGTGTTCTGATGAGCATTATGGCAGTATCAGTAACCTGATCAATCCGGGTCGTGGTATCAATATGGGCGATGGCTGGGAAACCGCACGTCGTCGTACGCCGGGCTATGACTGGGTGATTCTGTCACTGGGGCATCCGGGTGTGGTGGAAAAAATTATCGTGGATACATTGCACTTCAAGGGTAACTACCCGGATAGCTGCTCGATTCAGGGTGCCTATGTTAAAGGCGGCACTGAAAGCCAGATTGAGACGCAAAGTCTGTATTGGAAGGAACTGCTACCCTCGCAAAAACTGGAAATGCATCAGGAACATGTTTTTGCAGCAGAATTGCAGGATCTCGGGCCCATTACCCATGTGCGGTTGAATATTTTCCCTGATGGCGGTGTCAGCCGATTACGCCTGTTAGGACACATTGCGAGGTGCTGAAGATGTCAATGCAACTGCAACCTACAGCGCTGACGGCTGAGAATTTTGCCGCCTTTGGGCAGGTAATTGACCGCCAGGTTCACAGCCATTTCCTCATCAATGGCGGTAGCACCGAGCGCTATCACCAAATGGCACAGGTCGAAACGGGTCCGGCAGATGGTCGGGCCATTATCAGTGTGTTTCGCAAACCCCTGGCGGATCAGTTCCCTCTGACGATTCAGATGCTGGAACGTCATCCACATGGCTCGCAGGCGTTTATTCCACTCAAGGGGCATCCCTTTCTGATCGTCGTCGCACCACCGGGCAAACAGCCTGATCCACAGCAGATGCGCCTGTTTATCAGTGATGGCTCTCAGGGTGTCAACTATGCGGCCGGCGTCTGGCACCATCCATTGATTGTCTGTGTGGATGGCGATGAATTGTTGGTGGTGGATCGCAGTGGTCAGCTCGCCAATTGTGACGAATATACCTTTGCGGCTGATCAGCTCCACTGGGTTGACCAGCCCTGAAACAGAACAGGATAGAACGATGCAAAATAACGCCGAGTATCCCCGCGATCTGATTGGCTACGGGGCCAATCCCCCTGATCCACGCTGGCCGGGCAAGGCCAGGTTGGCTTTGAATTTTGTCCTTAATTACGAGGAAGGCGCTGAAATGTCAGTGCTGCATGGCGATGCCCATGCGGAAACCTTCCTGTCTGAGATTGCGGGTGCATCACCTTACCCTGATCGCCACCTGAGTATGGAATCCATCTATGAATATGGCTCACGGGCGGGTGTCTGGCGGATATTGCGTGAATTTGAACGCCGTGACCTCCCCATGACTATTTTTGGTGTTGCTATGGCGTTGGCACGCCATCCTGATCTGTGTCATGAGTTCCAGCGCCTGGGGCATGATATCTGCTGTCATGGCTTGCGTTGGATACATTATCAGGAAATGCCAGAAGCCCAGGAACGTGCCCATCTTCAGGAAGCAATGCAGATCTTCAATACGTTGACCGGGAACCCACCACTGGGCTGGTACACAGGTCGTGACTCACCCAATACCCGGCGACTGGTGGTGGAGCAGGGTGGTTTTCTCTACGACTCCGACTATTATGGTGATGACTTACCTTTCTGGACTCAGGTGGATACGGCCAAAGGAGAGCGTAAATCCCACTTGGTGATTCCTTATACCCTGGACTGTAACGATATGCGCTTTTCGTCACCCACAGGTTTTGCAGATGGCGATAATTTCTTCACCTACCTGCGTGACAGTTTTGATGTGCTCTACGCCGAAGGCGCTGATGCACCGAAAATGATGTCAGTGGGTTTGCACTGTCGTTTAATCGGTCGTCCCGGCCGCTTTCGGGCGTTACAGCGCTTTCTTGATTATGTGCAGCAGCATGACGACGTGTGGATAACCCGGCGAGAGGATATTGCCCGTCACTGGATAGCTGAACACCCCGCGCCTTAAGCCGCGAGCTAGAGATAACAACATGAAACTGCGTACTAACATGACCGTCAATGGACGCTTATACCAGAAGGGTGATGAAATTCCCTGGTATATAGTCTATCCATTTTTTCTGTTTCACATGCTTATGTTTGGCGGCTCAGGTTTCTTTCTGGCCTATGCCGAAGACTCCCCTGATATAGTATTTCTGTATATGCATGGTGGTATCGCGATTTTGGTATACACCATTTTCTACCTGGTCATCTTTGGCCGTGATCAGGTCAAATGGATGTTCATCAATGCCGGACTCGGGCTACTGGGAATTTACACGCAAATGGGTTGGTTATTATCCTTGTTCGACCGGGATATCAGCGATTATCCGATCCAGGTACATGTCATCCCTTTTCTGTACTTTGTGCTTTATACCTTCCTGCTTCATCAGGCTGTGCTCGATATTACCCACTCCCGAGAAAGTGACATCAAACGCAGGCGAGTAGAGATGAGTTATCTTGTGATCCTCACGGGGGGCTATTTGATGTCTTACTTTCTAACCAAGTAGCATCACACAGAAGGTTGTTGCTCTGTTGGTTTGCGCATTAGATGCCAAGCCAACATCCCTGCCAATAATCCCCAGAAAGCACTGCCAATACCAAACAATGTCATCCCCGATGCGGTGGCCAGAAACGTGATTAAAGCTGCTTCTCGACCCTCTGTGTTCCCTAACGCGACAGCCAGACTGTTTCCGATCGTTGACAGCAAGGCCAGTCCGGCCAAGGTCAATACTAAGGCTTGCGGAAAGGCGAACATTAAGGTCGCCACTGAGGCTGCGAGCAGGCCACTGACAATATAGAAAATGCTGGCGGATACGGCAGCGGTGTAACGGCGCTGCTTATCAGGATGCGCTTCTTCACTCATGCAAATAGCGGCCGTAATCGCCGCTAAATTGAGGGCAAATGCACCCAATGGAGCCAGTAACAGGGTGGTGATACCTGTCCAGGTGATGATGGGAGATAAAGGTGGGTTATAACCTGAGGCTTTAATCACTGCGATGCCGGGCATATTTTGAGAGGCCATGGTAACGATAAACAATGGAATACCGACACCGATGAGGGCGGCAAATGAAAAAGACGGCGCGGTAAAAACAGGGATGGCAAACTGAAAAGCCAGTGTATCCAGATCAAATTCCCCCATCCAGGACACCATCGCCACCGCACCCGTTAATACGATTAAGATTGCATAGCGGGGTAACAACCGTTTGCTGATTAAATACACAAGAAACATGCTGATCACTAAGATCAGGTGAGTTTCGGCGGACTTAAAGGCCGCTAATCCAAACTGTAAAAGAACGCCTGCCAGCATCGCCGTTGCCAATTCCTGGGGTAAAAACTTCATCAAACGTTCAAACCAGCCAGTAATACCCGCAAGTGTGATTAAAGCACCGCAAAAAATAAACGCACCTGTCGCTTCAGCCATCGACAGTCCAGGTAGGCTGGTCACTAACAGTGCAGCGCCAGGCGTAGACCAGGCTGTTAAGATCGGGGTTTTGTAATACAGCGATAACCCCAGCGTGGACAGGCCCATCCCGATGCCCAGCGCAAAAAACCAGGAGGTTACTTCTGCTTGTGATGCCCCTGCAGCCGCCGCCGCTTGAAAGATGATCACGGCCGAGCTGGTGTAACCGACCAGCACGGCGACAAAGCCTGCCGTAATGGACGAGAGCGAAAAGTCTTTCATTAGTGCCATGGTCTGATCCTGATAGCTCTGGTTATGCGTTCTGTTTGTGCGTTATAGCGCATTATTTGGCGAGCATAGCATTGTGCGTTATAGTGCACAAATCATATTCTTGATAGCAGGCGGGTGGATGGAGAAGGTAACTGTGGCATTAGGTAAACGTCTGCGCGAATTGAGACGGTCACTGGGCTGGAGTCTGGATCACGCGGCAGCACAAACGGGTGTCAGCAAGGCCATGCTGGGACAGATAGAACGCGGTGAATCCAGTCCGACCATTGCCACCCTGTGGAAGGTTGCAACCGGTTTTCAGATCTCTTTCACCCGCCTGGTCGGAGGGTTATCTTTTAATCCGCTAGCCTTGGCTGACAATGAGCATTTACATGCGCTTGAATCTGATCCGGGTATTGAGGTGACGGTACGCTTTGCCTTTGATCCCAGTGTTAACTTTGAATGGGTGGAGCTACGACTGGCACCGGGCAGTGAATCACACTCAGATGCACACCAGACGGGGGTTACGGAGCGTTTACTGGTGCTGGAAGGTGAGTTGGAGTTGTGGCTGGCGGGTGAATGGCAGTGTTACCAGGCGGGGGAAACTGTGTGTTTTGATGCCGACCAACCGCATGGTTATCGCAATGCCGGTCAGGGTCTACTGGTGTTTGAGGATGTGATTCATTATGCGTGATGAGGGTCGAATTAATCCCAGCGAGCATCACTTTCCGAAAGTTTAAAGTACACATCGCGGCCGTCTGCACACAGTTGAGTGACAGCCTTCGGCGAGCCATCATCATTAAGCGAAACCAAGCCTATGCCTGACGCATTCAGGAGTCTTTCACCCTTATCGGCATGATCTGGTTTATGCGGTATGACGCGCATTCGACGGCGTCGAGTGAACCAGTTTAGTGGTGATTTAGGTGAGTATAGCCAGCGATTTAAGCGATCAAACACATCTAACAGGCGTTTGGGAAATTCGTTTTTAATACCACTGCTGGTGATTTGCCAGACATCAGGTCGGCTGTTGATCCCGCGTAATTGCACTTTATAGACAAACGAGTAATGCACATCGCCGGATAATATAATGAAATGTTTGGGTGTTTTAGCATGACGAAACATATTCAATAATGTAGAGGCAGATCCTGGGTGAGCCATCCAGTTTTCTGCATCTACCAGCAAGGGTTTACCAAACCAGGTGAATACGCGTTGAATATTCTCAATTAACTTAACGCCAAAAATCGGTGCGGGAGAGACCAGTACAACGGCATCCAGGTTCATCAGCTGTTGTTGCAAGTCAGTTAAGGCCTCCCAGTCCATCAGGCCAGACGGTTTAGCCAGGGACTCTTCCGAACGCCAGCGATGGGTGCGGGTATCGAGTACCAATAGCGTAGGGCTTGTTGGCCAAAGGTAATGCCATTGGGAAAAGGCTAATAACTCCTGTAACAAATGGTCATGCTGCTCTGATCCGGGTTTTTCCAGGGCATGTTGTACGCGATCCATTAACTCATCAGAAAAGTGCTCAGGGGCATTGCCCCAGCCCTGACAGAGTAAATAACCTAAAAGCGCATTACCAATAATGCGCGCTGAGAAGGGATGGCCATAGGCGGTCTGTTCCCATTCAGCGGTTAGATTCCAGTCATCAGTGACATCATGATCATCGAAAATCATGGCGACCGGCAGATGGGCCATGGCACGTCGAATCTGAGGTAAAGAGCGAATAAAACCCTCTAGCACTCGCCGTTCTCGACGAAATTGCTCTTCTTCAGTTGCACTTAAGCCATTCGGAAGTGCTTTTTGTGTGTCATTATTTAGTTTTTTCCAGCCTTCCGGCGACCACACCAGTAGATACATCGCAAGAACTTCTGCTATGGATATCAAGTGGTTATGTGCAGAAGCAGAGGTGAAAACTGGCTTGCGAGCACCGCCAAAAACTTGCGATAACATTTTTTGGCTGGCTTCGGTATTTGGCAGTAATGATTCTCGATAATAATAGCAAGGGGTATCATTGTGCAGACGTGAGGCTTGTTTAACGTCTACACAAGGTAAGGTTTCATCAGGCATTCCCAAATGTGGGATTAAATGATGTATAGCCCAGAGCATGGGTCCGGCAACATCATCGGCATAGATTTGATCACCGTTCATGATCAGTAAACTCGGCCATTCTTCGGTGGGCGTGGATGCTAACAGAGTGTCTACACGCACTAATCCATCACCAGAGTCATGGTGGGGTTTTCGACAAGAACCATGCAAGATATGGCTCAGTTTTGGCTTTATCACAAAGAATGGTTTTTTATGGCCGGGATAAACCAGATCTTCTGCCCAGTGATTCCAGCCTAAACCATTCAGACGCAAGTCATACTCAATTTCTTTGTCAGTTGGTAATTCGCGAGCCGGCGTGACTTTCAATAAATGAATATACAGGGAGTCACCGGCTTGCATTTGTTGATGCGCTAGAGTGCAGTCAACAGCTATTGCCGTGTTCGAATCAGGTGTCAGAGGAATAAGATTTAGGCTGGGCTCGGCTGGCGCATCTGTGACCCACCAGAATACCACCTCTGATGGTGTCGTGCGCCTTAGAATTGGCCCAGCTAATAGAGTAATAGTCTCGTGCACTCTTATCAAACTCCTGTGTTTCTTTTAATTATTGAGAACATCCCAGACAAAGAAGTTCCATTTCTATTAATTTTTATAGCTTGCGGTTTTTTACGCATCTACTCTATCTTACAGTGCTTTTTGGAGCACATTTGAACAATACAAATGATGATTGATTCCTGTAGCAAAATCTTTGGCAACTCTCTAAAAAGAGTATTCAGGTTATCTTAGCCTCTGATGTGCCGAATACCGAAGACAACAACGTGTTTCGTTTTCATGGCGAGAAACTCTGGTTCTACCAGCTAGGGTATTCGCAAAGACCCGCTGGGTATCTTTATTTTGGAGAGAGCCTGGCCCGAGCAGTTAATCACACTCAGATGCGCACCAGATGGTGTTATTGAGCGTCTGCTGATGTTGAAGGATGTAATTCATTACAAAGGCCTCTGGTCAGGAACTAGTTTTGTATCGTTATTCTCAGTCGCCTGACGTAGCTGAGAAGGGGGCATACCTCTTGATTGACGAAAGCGGTTTGAGAAGTGGCTGGATGAACTGAAACCACATTGCTGGGCTATCTCAGTCAACGAAAGCGGGCTATTCTGCAATAACTGTTCGGCACGCCGTAAGCGACGCTGTAAAACATATTGATGGGGCGCAATGCCGAGGCTTTGGCTGAACATTCTGGAAAAGTGGTATTCACTCAGGCAGGCCTGCTCAGCCAGATCGCGCAACAGCAGGGGTTGATCCAGATAGGTTTCGATATATTCCTGAATGCGTTTCAGCAGGCTGGGTGCCAGGCCGCCCGTCACACGTGGCAAGTGCCATTGGCACTGGGAAAAGCTCCGGAGCAGGTGTATCAGCAACAGGTTACTGGCGCTGCTAAGTGCTAACTGGTGACTGCGTTCTTGCCAGTCAAGGCTAAGCAGGAACTGCTGATAGAGTGCGGTAATGCTGGCATCTTCAGCAAAGTACTGCTCATTCAACTGCAGACTGGCGGGTGATCTATCCCATATCTGCTCTGCCAGACTGAGTAGATGCTGATCGGTAAAGTACAGATGCACAAACTCCAGCGGTCCCCGTACATCCCAGGCACTCTCCAAACCTTTGGGCATCAGGCAGAAGCGTCCCGGAGCTCCGCCATTCTTCCAGCCATTTTGGGTGCGTCGATAACACTCCAGCCCTTCGGCAACGTAGAGGCTCAGGGTGTGATGACTAGGACAGTCCAGTTCGATCAGGTCATGACTGTTGTACCAGCGAGCTAACCCCATGTCATTGCTCAGGCTGCCAGTGGCCCTGAGGTCTGCTTTATGCATAAGCATTTGTTCAACGACTTGGTAATGGGATGACATGCCGACTCCTGATAGGTATCTCTATGGATAGTAAGCAGCAATGCGGTGCTTGCCAAGCTGTGCAGACGCTGCCGTGATAAAAAAGCGCAAGAATGTGCAAGTGTTAACCGCTAATCTACAAGCAGTTTAGTCGTTATCTGGGCAAAATGAATGCATGAACCCGCTAGCTTAGCGCTCGGAGAGCCTTGATGAATGCCATACTCTATATCACCACTGTACTGATTTGGGGCACTACCTGGATTGCCATTGCCTTTCAACTGGGCGAGGTTCCTGTGGCCTTGTCGGTTTTCTACCGTTTTGCCCTGGCTGGTGCGACATTGCTAATCTGTCTGGTGCTATCAGGGAGGCTGCGACGCATTGGCACCAGGGATCACCTGTTTTGCCTGCTGCAAGGTATGTGTGTCTTTTGCTTCAATTTTTTGTTGTTCTACACCGCCACTCAGTACATCACCTCGGGCCTAATCTCGGTGGTGTTTTCCATGGCGGTACTGTTTAACGCGGTCAACAGTGCGTTGTTCTTCCGGGTAACGATTACCCCGCGTATCTATCTGGCCAATGGCCTGGGCCTGTCAGGTATGCTGCTGTTGTTCTGGCCAGATCTCAGTGGTGAGCAACTGGACCTGGAGGTGTTTTTCGGCATGGGATGCGCCTTGCTGGGTACCTATGGTTTTTCGCTGGGCAATATGATCAGTTTGCGTCACCAGCGAAAAGGCCTGGATCTGCTATCCACCAATGCCTACGCCATGAGTTATGGAGCCCTGACGCTGTTGTGTATTGTGTTGGTCAGCGGTACGCCCTTCGTGCTGGATACCCGTATGAGCTATCTGGGCGCATTGTTTTATCTGGCGATTTTCGGTTCGGTTATTGGCTTCGGTGCCTACTTTGCTCTGATAGGGCGGATAGGGGCTGGACCCGCCGCCTACGCCACCTTGCTGTTTCCGTTGGTCGCACTCGGTATTTCAACCTTCTATGAAGGATATGTCTGGACCCTCCCAGCCTTGGCCGGTCTGGTCATGATTTTGATCGGCAATGCGGTGATGTTTATAAAAACGACCCTGTGGCACCGCGCTGTAAAGCCGTCTGATATAAAAGCCTCGGTATGAAGACATGAATATGCTTGCGGTTGGCTGGCAACGCATTTCTGTGCTATCGAGTCGGTGTTTAAGATGCTCAGACGGCTCTGCTAAATTGAGTGAACTCATCGCTGCGCAGTTGTTCCCTGGCAAGGGCGGTAAGGAGACTGCATAGCGGGCTGCAATTCTGATGGAATATGCAGCTTGAGATAGCGAGCAGGATCATGTGATTGCCCAGCCGCCAAACCGTGCTGAAGGGCACCTAAGTTTTGCCTATTATCAGGTGGAGGCTCTTCACCAATATACAAATACACCACCGGGTTCCTTCGAAACGTTGTACCTAACTCAATGGCTTGAATGCCTGAACTTGTGAGATTGGTGCGATAGCGGTAAAGATAGGCAGACATCAACTCATCACCATCTTGAATCACATAACGAAAATTGAATTCATCGTTACTTCGGTCATACCCTGGCGACCTGTGAGAAAAATATCGAAAGCCACTGCGTACCAGCGCTTCTATACCATTATGTGTGCCTTCATCTTTGGGAAATTGCAGGTTCACGCTCGGTTCTAAATAGAGCTGCATCTGCATTTTGGGAGAGTCGGGAAAGTTAATCATCTCCGTCCAATACACTCTCACGGCCATCAAACCAGGGTCTAACTCAACCGCATCATCTGGCTCTAATGAAAACACCCGAGCAAATTCAGCGTTATATATCAGGCCGTCGTTAAATTCCTGGCAGGTCGTTGTGCTTACTGCTGCATTGTGGTCGGTAGTAGCAACGGCAAGATCAGGCTCAGTACTTGCCTCCTGGCAGGCACTGAGCAGGAGGGTAAGACAGTTTAAGATTAAAAGCCGTACAGACGGCTTTGCTAAATTGAGTAGGTTCATCGCTGCGCAGTCGTTCCCTGACAAGGGCGATAAGGAGATTGCATGACTGACTGCAATTCAGACGGGATACGCAGCTTTAAAAACTCATCAGGGTTATGCCGCTTTCCCTGAGACAAGTCATTCGCTAATAGTGAGTCTCGTCTTCGATCAACTGGCTCTTCACCAATATACAAATACACCACCGGGTTCCTTCGAAATGTTGTGCCTAGCTCAATGGCTTGAATGCCTGTACTGGTCAGATTAGTACGGTAGCGATAGAGATAGGCTGACATCAGCTCATCACCATCCTGAATCACATAGCGAAAATTGAATTCATCGTTATTATCAGGATAAGCATAAGGGCGATGTGAAAAGTATCGAAAACCACTGCGTATCAGCGCTTCTATACCATTATGGGTGCCTTCATCTTTGGGAAATTGCAGGTTCACGCTCGGTTCTAAATAGAGCTGCATCTGCATTTTGGGAGAGTCGGGAAAGTTAATCATCTCCGTCCAATACACTCTCACGGCCATCAGGCCAGAGTCCAGCTCAACCGCATCATCTGGCTCTAATGAAAACACCCGAGCAAACTCAGTGTTATACACCAGGCCATCATTAAACTCCTTACAGGCGGCACTTAAGTCCCCTGCAGAAACCCCAGGTTCAGTGCTGACTTCCTGACAGGCGCTGAGCAGAAGCGTAAGGCTGCCCAGCACCAATAGCCGTTTAAATTTTATGACCATTCGAGAGGCTCCTGATAGATGGGATCACGTTCAAGGACTTGCACCAGGTTACGGATGCTATGCGCGCACAGGGCTGTATAGGTTCTGAGTTGCAGTGTGGGAACCATGCCTAATTCTGAGCGATGACGATGGGTTTCGGGGAGCGTTTCTCGTGCTCTTGATTCACACGCCAGGTTTGGTAGAGTTAATAACTCCCGCATGGTCGGTGTACCAAAATTGGCAACTGGGTCGCCTTCCGTTTGTACATGCAGCGATTTTCGGTGGCTATTGTAATATGTGTCCAGCCCATTCATAACACGGTCTCGAGCAAAGCGCACAGAGCCTTTGCCCCACAAATGGCGCGCACTTCGCGTGACGCCGGGGGCATTAAACGTGACTGTTGGCAAATCGCGCCTGCCTCGACGCCATTTATCCACAGAACACAGGGCAGCCAAACCACCCCCTAAGGAGTGGCCAGTGATATAAAGCACATGACCTTCACTTCTTTCCAGCGCATCGCGTAGTGCAGCAAATGCATCGGGGAACTGCCTGACCATGCGCCCGCGGAGAATGTCACGATTGCTGGCCATATCGCCATCCAGAAGGCCATCTGTACCACGGTAGGCTAAAATATTCTCAAAAATACCATTGTCTAATTGTCGCCTGAAAAGTACGCCAAAAAAACCACTGGTTCGGGGGCCGTAACGCTGAAGTCTTGTCCATCCTTCAAGTTCCGGGATATTTTGATAACTGGCTTCACATGCTTTTGCGAGATCTAACAGACTGGGCATCTTTATTTCCTTATTCCTTGATGATTCACTCTGCTATACATCCTTGCAGAGGCTTTTAACTTCACTCCGGTTATCGATTCTAAAATAAACCCCTTTTTTTGTAAAATATCGCACCTGAATACAATATGAAGTGAGTTTGGTACCGGGTAATGAATCACAACAAGATGCGTATCAGGTAGGGGGGGCTGCGGGTGTTCGAGGAGGTGTTTTGTTATGGGCCAGATAGATAACTCAGGTTGCCCAGATCCGTGGCAGACAAGCCGGACGACCCATAACCGTCGGTCGCACCGCCTGCCAGATGGCAATCATCAGCTGTAACAGTGGTTCGGTTTGGTGGCCCAGCAGACGCACCACGATCAGGCTGTCGAGTCGGGTGGCACCGGCCAGAATAGTGGTATCGGCTGACTGAGTTAATACCGTCCTGACCTGCTCCAGTAATGCGTCATCAGCGGGATGGATCAGCAGGGTGGCTTGCATGGGGTAGCCTCTGAGTCCTGCGGACGCCTGCTGCAACTGGTCAGCTTCAGCGTTGAAGTGTTCAATCAGCAGCGGCTTTGCATCGATACTGAGCTTTAGTGATGAACGTATCTGCCCTCGATCAAAGCGTTCGTTGATCACCGGACGCCCCAGGCATTGCATCTCCCAGCCGATAAAGCGTGACTCGCTGTGCAGCTCAATGTGCGTCTGCATTGCCAGTCGGCTGTCCGGAAAAAAGATATTCTCCTGAGGTAGCCATTCAAGAGCAGCCTGCTCGGCGACCTGAAAATGCTGGTGGTACTGTGCCAGACGCCCTCCGGAGCGATAAAACTTGGTGGCACCGGGGGTGGTGATCAGTGTATGGGCTTCGGGCTGTACATGCACCGCCACTTCCAGCCGGTCACCGCCGACAACACCACCGGGGGGGTGCAGCAGATAGCTGTGACAAACCGGGCCTTCCGGATAGAACGCTCGCTGCACAGATAACGGCCCGATGCGCTGGCAGTGGATCAGCCGGGTACGCTCACGACGAGGACTGTAGGCCAGTGCAATGCGTGCGCGCCAGCCATCCTGGGTATCCGGTTCTATACTGGGCAGGCTCAGGTCGGTCATACAGACGTATCCTTATCAGGCCGCATCCAGCATGCCCTGTTTGATCACAAAATCGATAATCACATCCAGACCGATGCCTTCCTTGAGGTTGGTGAACACATAAGGGCGGTTTGGACGCATGCGCTGGGTATCGGCTTCCATCACTTCAAGACTGGCACCGACATAGGGTGCCAGGTCGATCTTGTTGATCACCAGCAGGTCGGATTTAGTGATGCCGGGGCCACCTTTGCGCGGGATTTTTTCACCCTCGGCGACATCGATGACATAGATGGTCAGGTCGGCCAGTTCCGGACTGAAGGTGGCGCTGAGGTTATCGCCGCCACTTTCCACAAACACCACATCCAGATCTTTATGTAGTCTGGCGAGCTCTTCAACGGCCGCGAGATTCATGGAGGCATCTTCTCGAATCGCGGTATGTGGGCAGCCGCCGGTTTCAACCCCGACGATGCGATCCGCGGGCAGTGCTTCTGCGCGGGTCAGAATCTTGGCATCTTCCTGGGTATAGATATCATTGGTCACCACAGCGATGCTGTATTGGTCGCGGATTGCCTTGCACAGTACTTCTAACAGTGCGGTTTTACCGGAACCTACCGGGCCACCGACACCGATACGTAAAGGAGATTTGTAGTCACTCATGATGTGGTCCTGTTAACAGATTAGGAGCGAAATAAACGCGTATATTGTGTTTCATGACAGGCGCTGGCGATGGCCAGCGCCGGGGTGCAACCGGCGATGGACTCATCGGTAATAGCCAGCGCTTGCTGTTGTAATTCGGGCAGGGTTTCAGACAGGCTGAGCAACAGTTGCTGGCCGCTGGTTTGCCCCAGTGGTACCAGTTTAACCCCCGCCATCACGCTGTTTTCCAGCCAGCTCCATAAATAGCCACTGCAGAGCTCATCCAGCGGAATCTGCCAATGCTCTGCGGCCAGTGCCATACCGGCCAGCTGTGTTGACTTGACGGCATCGAGGCTGGATGGCGGAATCTCAATACCCAGCGACGGCAGCAATACCGCTAACGCCTTACCGCGCTGCGACTCTTCCGCACGCAGTTCGGTTGTTTCCCGGCTGGCACAGAGGTACTGGCACCAGTAATCGATCTGCTGGCTATCGGCCTGTGCAAAACCCTGATGCAGCCGGATTAATACCGGTAACTCCAGGGTGCCGACACTGTGCTTGAGTACACTTTCCAGCCAGGCATGCAGGCTTGGCTGATCTGTGACCCAGTCCGCCTCTATGGCCCACTCCAGGCCCTGCGAATAGGTGAATGCACCGATAGGCAAGGAGGGGCTGATGAGCTGATAGAGGCGCAGGCTGGGTAGCATGAGGTTAGCCCAATAGCGTAATCAACAATGCCGCTGCACCACTGCCAGCACCCAGCCATTTTGGCTGAAAGGTTTTGCCGAGCACATAGCCTGCCGCCAGAATCAGCGCCGCCATGATCAGCATGCCAGGCATAAAGGTGAAGACTCCGCCAGCGGGCATTTCCAGCCCGTGGGCCCAACCGTGGAACATCACCAGCGCCAGTGCGGCGATCATCGGCAGCAGGCCTCGGGCGGCAAAGAACAGTGCAACAGCAATCAGGAACATGGAGGCCACAATCATCACTTCAATTCCGGTGCCAACACCTGTCAGCAGCCCCAGCACCGCACCGGCAAACAGGATGCCTAAAGTACCGGTATACAACTGGGTACGTTGTTTTGCTGACTGCCAGGCGCCCAATGCGCCTATCCCCAGCAGCATGGCCAGGTGATCAAGACCGGTGAGCGGATGCAGCAGGCCGGAAATAAAGCTGCTGTGGCTGTGATCCTGACCGGAGTGTGCCAGCAGCATGGGCGAAACCAGCATCAGAGCGGCCGTGATAGCGAAGGTATAGGTGGTTTTCATGGGACGTTCCTTTATCAGTCAGATTAATGCGTATGCGAGTGATCATGAGCATGGCTGTGACCATGATGGTGACCGCTCTCACTACTGTAAGCACCGGCTTCGGGTTCAAAGGGTTGTTGTTCACAGATCACACTCACGCCCAGGCCCTCGACCATGGCATCCAGCACATGGTCATGCTGGTAGCGCACAAATCCAGGGGCTATCTGCAGGGGGACATGGCGGTTACCCAGGTGATAGCTCACGCGAGTTAACAGTAAAGTGTCATCACAACGCACGGTTGAAACGGTTTCTGGCGAGGCTTTCACTAGCACTATGAGCCCACATTCGCTACGTAAGCAGTCTCCACCTCGCAGAATCAGACCGCGCGGCAGAAACAGTCCGGCATCACGGCCATCATCCAGCTGAACCTTGAGGCGGCTGCGGATACGCTGATCGATACTCAGGCTCAGGCTGACATCAGTCGGTTGCGGGCTATCCAGTTTTTCAGTGAGTCGAATCATGTTCTGTCCGTTGAGTTGCTGTGGTGCGATTAAAAAAGGAAATAGCGCTGCGCCATCGGTAGCTCCGTGGCTGGCTCACAGGTTAGCAGTTGCCCGTCAGCCAACACCTCGTAGGTTTGTGGGTCGACACTGATCACCGGCTGATAGCTGTTGTGAATCATCTTGTCCTTGGTGGCTGTTCGGCAATCACGCACTTCACCTATCAGGCTTTTCAGCCCCAGCTGCTGAGGCACCCCAGCGCCAATGGCCGCTTTGGACAGAAACAGCATGGAGGTCTGCTGGCAGGCTTTGCCGTAGCTACCAAACATAGGCCGGTAATGCACAGGTTGCGGTGTCGGGATGGAAGCATTGGGATCACCCATCGGGGCCATGACGATAAAACCGCCTTTGAGGATCAGGCTGGGCTTGGTGCCGAAAAACGCGGGCTTCCACAGCACCAGGTCGGCGAGTTTACCCGCCTCAATCGAGCCGACTTCATGGCTGATGCCATGGGTGATAGCCGGGTTGATGGTGTATTTGGCGATATAGCGCTTAATGCGGAAGTTGTCGTTTTCGCCGGTATCTTCAGGCAGTGCCCCACGTTGCACTCTCATTTTGTGGGCGGTTTGCCAGGTGCGCATAATCACTTCACCAACCCGACCCATCGCCTGCGAATCGGACGAGATCATCGAGAAAGCGCCCAGATCATGCAGGATATCTTCAGAAGCGATGGTTTCACGGCGGATGCGAGATTCAGCAAAGGCAACATCTTCAGCAATGGAGGGATCCAGATGGTGGCAGACCATCAGCATATCCAGATGCTCGTCTACGGTATTCACCGTATAAGGACGGGTGGGGTTGGTAGAGGAGGGCAGTACATTGCTTTCGCCACAGGCCTTGATGATATCGGGCGCATGGCCACCCCCGGCCCCTTCGGTGTGATAGGTGTGAATCACCCGACCGTTGATCGCAGCGAGGGTCGACTCAACAAAACCGGATTCATTCAGCGTATCGGTATGTATAGCGACCTGCACATCCATTTCATCAGCTACGCTAAGGCAGCAGTCGATGGCTGCAGGTGTGGTACCCCAGTCTTCATGCAGCTTAAGCCCCATGGCACCGGCCAAGACCTGTTCGCGTAGTGCTTCCGGCAGGCTGGCGTTACCCTTGCCCATAAAACCAAGGTTCATCGGAAATTCATCGGCTGCTTCGAGCATGCGATGAATATTCCAGGGACCGGGCGTACAAGTCGTGGCATTGGTGCCGGTAGCAGGGCCAGTCCCGCCACCGAGCATGGTGGTGACACCGGAGCAGAGCGCTTCTTCGATCTGTTGTGGGCAAATAAAATGAATATGTGCGTCGATACCACCGGCGGTGAGAATCTGACCTTCACTGGCAATAACCTCGGTGCCTGGACCAATGATGATATCCACCCCGGGTTGAGTATCCGGATTACCGGCTTTGCCGATCTTCAGGATGCGACCTTCTTTAATACCCACGTCGGCTTTGATAATGCCCCAGTGGTCAATAATCAGCGCATTGGTGATCACCAGATCCGCGGTTTTGGCACTGGGGCACTGAGCTTGACCCATGCCATCTCGAATGACTTTGCCGCCACCAAATTTAACTTCATCACCGTAGATCGTCAGGTCGTCTTCCACCTCTAACCACAGCTCGGTATCGGCCAGTCTAAGTCGATCACCCTTAGTGGGACCAAACATTTCGGCGTAGGCCTGTCGTGAAATCGTTGCCATGTGCTGCTCCTGACTTGGTTATAGATCGCCCTGGATTTTGCCCTGAAAGCCGAACACCCTTCGATCACCGGCATAAGCCACCAGTTCCACGGTGCGGCTCTGTCCTGGCTCAAAACGAACCGCTGTGCCAGCGGCGATATTGAGTCGAAAACCCCGTGTGGTTTCGCGATCAAATACCAAGGCGTTATTGGCTTCGTAAAAGTGATAGTGCGAGCCAATTTGAACCGGTCGATCACCGGTGTTCGCCACGCTAACCTGTCGCGTCTCACGCCCTGCGTTCAGTTCAATATCGCCTTCAGCAACTTTCATTTCTCCAGGAATCATATCGGGCTCCCTCAAACAATCGGGTCGTGAATAGTCACCAATTTGGTGCCATCCGGAAAGGTGGCTTCGATCTGCACTTCCGGCAGCATATCGGGAATGCCATCCATTACATCGTCACTGGTTAGCAGGGTACGACCGAAGTCCATCAGCTCAGCGACAGTACGCCCATCCCGTGCACCTTCCATAATGGCGGCACTGATATAGGCAACAGACTCGGGGTAGTTGAGCTTTACGCCACGCTCCTTGCGGCGTTCGGCAACCAGTGCAGCGGTAAACAGTAAAAGTTTATCTTTTTCGCGGGGTGACAGTTCCATACTCAGTGTCTCTTGTTAGTGCCTGTCTTGGAGGCTGAAGCGCATTTAACAATCAGTGTCAGTTTGACAGGATTGCATGCCTTTGTTTAAAGACATTTTGCAAGGAGTGTGCCATTCATCAAATATCGAAAACTGTGCAGTGACGTTCGTTTGGAGTGCAGTCGAAGCACCAAATTGGTGCTTCGGAAATGGGAGGGCATTAAGTTGGTGCGATTATACTGGCGGCAAGCCAAGCTCTTTCAAATATTTGTTGTGTGTCTCGGCAGCCTTGGCAATACGCTCTTCTAAGTCAGTCAGTTGTGAATAAACAGCTGTCAGATCTATGTCTGGTTCGGTTTTGGCCGTGCTGACATAGCGGGTGATATTAAGGTTGTAGTCATTCCTCTCTATCTCCGCCATGCTAACTCGACGAGCATAGCGCTCTGCTTCTTTACGGTATTGGTAGGTATCTATGATTTTGTCGATATCTTCCTTCCGTAAATAATTCTGCCGTTTGCCTTTCTCAAAATTATCTTCGCTACTGGCATTAATAAAAAGCACATCATCCGGCTTTTTGCATTTTTTTAGTACCAGAATGCAGACTGGGATTCCGGTGGAGAAAAACAAATTGGCAGGCAAGCCAATTACTGTGTCGATGTGCCCATCCTTAAGCAATTTGGTACGAATTCGCGCTTCTGAGCCACCCCGGAACAATACGCCGTGGGGTAGGATGATCGCCATGGTGCCTTCGTCGCTCAGGAAGTGGAAGCCGTGCAGCAAAAAGGCGAAGTCTGCTGCAGACTTAGGTGCAAGACCGTGGCTTTTGAAGCGGAAGTCTTCAGCCATTACCTCGTTGGGTTCCCAACGGTAGCTGAAGGGTGGATTCGCCACGACAGCATCGCATTGGAGTTTCTTGGCCGGGTTCATCTCATTAAGAATGTCCCAATCGTTTTCCAGTGTGTCACCATGATGGATTTCAAACTCAGTATCCTTCATGCCGTGTAGCAGCATGTTCATGCGGGCAAGGTTATAGGTGGTGATGTTCTTTTCCTGGCCATAGATCATGCCGATGCCATGCGGTCCCATCTGTTTACGTACATTCAACAGCAGGGAACCAGAGCCACAAGCGAAGTCCAGCACACGGTTTAGCTTTTTCTTTTTACCCGTGGAGGGGTCTTGGCTATCCAGGGTGACAATGCGAGACAGAATGGTAGAGACGGTTTGCGGTGTATAAAATTCTCCGGCCTTCTTGCCTGAGCCCGCAGCAAACTGGCCAATCAGGTACTCATAAGCATCGCCTAGCATATCGCTGTCTGTTGAAAACTTAGCTATGCCTTCCGCGATCTTGCTAATGATAGTGCAGAGTTTTTTATTGCGATCAGTTGCACTTCTGCCCAGCTTTTCAGAATGTAAATTGATTTCCGAGAACAACCCCTGAAATGTACTGGCAAAAGACTCGTTTTCAATGTACTTGAAACCGCGTACCAGGGTTTGCAGCAATTCAGCATTTTGGGTGCGAGCCTGCTCGGCAATACTGCTCCATAAGTAATCCGGGTGGATGACATAGTGCATCTTACGGCGCATCTGTTTTTCAAATTCAACAACATCCTCAGCATTCTCTTGATACCAAACTACCAAGGGTGCACGACGGTCTTCTTTTTCCAGCTTAGGGTAATCAGACCCTAGTTCTTTTTTGGCAGCCGTTTCGTAATTATCAGACAGGTAGCGCAAAAACAGAAACGACAACATGTAGTCGCGAAAATCGTCGGCGTTCATTGCACCGCGCAGGTCGTCGGCAATACCCCAGAGGGTTTTGCCTAATTGGCTGAGCTGTTCTTTGGTCATGTATTCGCATTCTCTTGATCAGATACCGGAAAAAGTTCCGGGTTAAAGCGGTAGTTGTTCATAAAGCCCCGCAGAATTTTACGGAAGTATTCCTTGTTTTCAGACAACATCTGCTGCGGCTCATAAAGGGAATAATTGCCATGGCTTAACACATTCACCAGTCGTGTGTGAAGTATGCCATCAGAGTCATCGTTATCCTGCTTGATGCAATCTGAAAAATGTTTGAAGCCATGAAAAGTGGCTGTTTTCTCTAAAATACTTCGGAGTATGTTGAAATGGTAAGTGTAAATCTCGCCAGACTCAGCAACCTTGTGCAGCTGTTTTAGCAAAGCAATATGATGGTAGCGCGGTGTTTCACCGGTATTAGTCAAAAGGTAACTACTTGCTTCTTTGCTCAGGAAGTATTTTTCGGCTTTGCCTAACTCATTACACATCACATTAAAGAACAGGTGGTGATGGGAGGAAATGACAGTTCGAATCTTCTCATTGCTTCCCTTTAGCAACTGGGCCAAATGACTGGCAACCGCAATGGCATTGTTGTCGTCTAACGATGAAATGGGATCGTCGATATAGAGATACTTCACCCAATCATAGGCTTCTTGCTCGTCCACAGCCAATTGAGCGACAGCGAGAAAAAAGCACCAGATAAAGATATTTTCCTCGCCGCGTGAAACTTTAATGTGCTCAACCATTTCAGTACCTTCTACAGAGGGCACTTCACGAACAAAGTTCACCACATTCATTTCGTAATCGATGAAGAAATCAAAATCCGCATAGCGGCGTAACAGTGGGCGGATTCGGTTTTCCATTTCCAGCTCTTGAAGGCCACTAAAAAAACGTGAATCGGTATTCATGCGAAGCAATCGGTGTGAATTGCCATCCAGATCGTTATCCCAATTGAACAGGTCTTCAGTAAATGCGTTGAAGTATAAGGTATCGCGGGCTGCTGACTCCTCCTCGCCTTGCTTGCACTGATCCTTAAAAGCCATGGACAAGCGTGTTTTGCCTGTCCCGTTGTAAGCGAACAATAGAACATATTTCTTCTGCTCAAGCTTTTCACGTAGATGTTCAGCAACACTTGCCAAGCTGACAAATTCAAAGGTTTGGCTACTCATTTATCTCCCGGTCTGCGTTTGAGTTTGTCTTCCAGCGCTTTTAACGCAGTTTCATCTGTTTGATCAGCGACGATCGCTTCTTGTGCTTTTCGGCGTTGATCAAAGTCAGAGTAGAGTTCGCTGGTGGTTAGCTCCATCTGTGTATGGCTGATTGTTCCAGCATCTGTCAGTAACGGAAAGCCATTTTGACTAATAATGTCGCCAACACGTGCCTGCCAGAAAGCCATGCGAGTTTCGATACGACTCTTGGCACGCAGCTCGGCGGTTTCCAGGAAGATCACCACTAACCGGTTAAGGGTATCTATTTCATCTTCGTTCAAGTAATTCTTGGCAATCAGAATATCTTGTTTGCGCACTTTCGATCCCTTCCAGCTCAACAGGCCAAAATGTGAGTCATCAGGATTGGCGCGCTCAGTAATTAATTCGGCTGCGGTCTTCTGGGTAACAGCATAGAGCAACAAGTTCTGTACAGTAGCAAAAAACTGCTGGGTACTTTTATCTGTTTTATCGTAATCACTACTAAGGGCAAATAGTTCACGCACTTTTTGGTAAAAACGTTTTTCCGAGGCACGAATATCCCGGATGCGTGACAGCATTTCATCGAAGTAATCCGGACGGCCATCAGGATTCTTGAGTCGATCATCATCCATCACAAAGCCTTTGCGCAGGAACTCGCTAAGTACTGTGCTGGCCCAGCGGCGGAACTGCACTCCACGCGGTGAACGTACCCGATAACCTACGGCCAGAATGGCATCGAGGTTATAATGCGCAACGCGGTAGCTCTTGCCGTCAGCGGCAGTTGTCAACCAGTGGTTGACAACTGAATCCTGGATTAACTCTTCCTCGGAAAAGATGGCTTTAAGGTGCTTGGCAATGTTCTGCTTAGAGGTCAGAAATAATTCCGCCATTTCCAACTGAGTAAGCCAGACAGTGCCATTATCAGCCCGTAATTGTATTTGGCTTTGGCCGTCTTCGGTGGTGTAGAGGATCAGCTCATTCATAGGTTCACAGCTTCTGAACTGGGTAACGGTTGTAGCATCAGTTCTGTTATTGGGATCTTGTATTCGTTGATGTTGGAAAGACAATCCACCCTATCCCACAGGGTATTGCCTAATTTCTCTTGATCTCGACTGATCATGGTTTTACTCAATTCCTAATTTGTTAAATATAAAAATCAAGGTGTAACGCCAATAACGGTGCACATGGATGTGTAATGCTGGGGGTCTTTGTCTTTTAGAGCTTTAAGGACCTTCTTGACGGTGTTCTGTGCATTGGAAATGAAGTCTGGCTGTTGCAGTGCACGATTTAAGCCTTGCAGGTGTGATGCATCATCTGAGAATTTTTGTATTTCAGTCCGATTAATATCAGAGTCAAACAACAGATCCAATTTTCTGGACCACTGTGATATACACGGTTTTTTGAAACCGAGGTAGGCTTCAAGAAATTTGCGCAGCAAGTTGGGAGCAGTGTATGCCTCATGAAGCGAGGGAGCCTGAGATGATGAAAATTTATGTAGCTGTTCAAAAATAAACTGATATTCAGATTTGTATTTCCGCAGTAGATCAGGAGTATCTTCCAGCGTTGAGTTCCATTTGTGATTGGCGCTATCAAGGAATCGTCGTGTGTAATATGTGCAGGCATTATCTCGATTGGAAAACTGTTGCCTTGCTTCGAACCAGTGGTCTTTAAGTAGAGTGTAAAGCTCGTTGTTATGAGTGGCTACGAAAATTTGCAGGCACGGGTCCAGCCGCTTGGTGATCAACGCGTAAATGGCGTAGATATGATTTGAATCTAGGCTTGAGATAGGGTCGTCGATGAAGACGATGGTCTGACTCAATGATGAGCCATTGTTTTCAAGAGTAGTGAGAAAGTAAGCGAAGGTTATCGCAGTTTTTTCGCCTTCGCTAAGATTATTGGCTAGCGAGCTACCACGTCGGAACTCAAAGGAACCACCCTGTACTTCTGCAACTGAAATGTTATTGTCGGGTAAAAGAAACTGAACCGTTTCATCAATTTTTTGTGCAGCGATGGACTGCTGCTGAATCTGCACTTCGATTGCAGCCTTTTTACCGGCGATACGCATCAATAAATTTTGGGCCTTAGTTACCTTGTCATTGACCTTTTGGATCTCTACCTCTCTGTCTGAAATATTATTGTTTTGATAAAAACTCGCCGCTTGATGCTTTTCGATAGCATCTTTGGCGGCAACTTTTTCTTTTTCAATTTGCATGCACTTTTGATTGTGAGTTTTGACAAGCGAGTTAATGTCCAAAATGATTTGAGTAATCTCAGAGGCTCGACCAGTATCCACAGCACAACTAATTTGTGATTCAAGGGATAGCTGCTTGTGTTTAGCAAGTGTTGTGAATTCGGCGATGACAGTATTGGCCCAAGTAATCCAATCTGTAATTCTTGATTTGAGCAAAGCAAACGGCGCTTTGAGGTCAGGCATGAAATCACGTTCGTCAGGGAGTGTGATAATGAACTCTGTATTTTCAATCCTTGCCAATTGGGATGCCACTTCTGATGTCAAATCTTCATATGCTTTGGAAAAGTGTCTTTGCAAGGTCGACAGTCGCTCATCAGTGATAGCTGAACCACAAAACTCGCATTCTGCAGAATCCGTGTGGTGCGTCAGACCCGCACGAATCCAGGACTCCAGTTCACGATTCTCTTTTAGTTTAGCTATAGCCTCATTAGTGGCCGTCTTTTCCAGCACAACAGAGAGCTCCTGACGCAAAGCCTCTAGGTTGATTGCCAAGCTTGCTACCTGATTGATGCTTTTCCAATCTTGTGTACTGCGCAGCAGTGATACCTTGGCTTGGAGGCAATCCTCTGTCAGGATAAAAGTGTGGGGTGTTGCTTTGATCCGGTTTATTTCGACATTCAGTTTGGTGCGGTTATATGTTTTGTCGCCGGTCAGTGTGGCAACAGCACGGGCATGCGTTGTTCCAAGCGAATCAAGCTCCCTTATGAGCTGCTGGTAAGTATCGTTTCGCTTTTTTTTGATAGTGGTTGTTTTTGCCTCACTTTCGTTCAGGCGAGTAATGCGATTGCGCAAGTGGATGGTGTTTCCGCCCACGATGAATACAGCCGGCGCTTTGTGCTCTTGCTGGAAATTACTTTGGATGAAATCGCGGTTGAAGACTTTAACGCGCGGGGTGTTGGCAAGATTGCTTTGCGTCAATCTTCTACCGTCTTGAAGCTCAACATCGAATTGGCACCCCTGCCATTGAGATAGCTCGCCTGGATCTTCCAGAACTTGAAATAGCCTTGAAAGTGTTGTCTTTCCCGAATAGTTCCAACCGTAAATGAGGTTTCGTTTGGTAAAGTTGGTGTTGGCTCCCCATTGAAATTGTCGATAATTGGCAAAGTTGTTCAGTCGGTTGATTTTAGTGATCACGCTTCAACCTCATCCATAGAGGGAAAGAGCTGCTGCATCAGCCCTTTTTTGTGGGTTTTGAGAGCATCGATTTTTTCCGTCTGTGCGGTAATCAGAGCATCTAGAGATGATAGGCAATCGGCGATTTTTTGTTGTTCTTTTATTCCAGGTACCGCAACTTTTATTTTTTCGATATTTGCTTTAGACAGACTTGGAACACCGCCCGCTTCGTTGTGTTTTTTCCAATCAATATTTTGGAATATAGAATATACAAATCGCGGAAGGCATTTTTTAAATGCATACGTATAGAATAGTGTATCAACAGTCCAGAATTTACCTACAAGAAATACTGGCTTGTCGATTGTTCCTTTACGACCGATACATACGCTTTCACCTTCATAAAGATAGTCATTGACCGAGCGCATATAACCACCAGTTCCATAGACTGGAATATCACCATCAGGAAGGTGTTTATGATCTCGCCCGTTGCCTATAGATAACATATTTCCAAGAAGCTTCTCCTCCCACTCCTCCGTATCCCGAAACTCGGGAAAACGTAGGCGTGGGATGGTTTCGCCTTCGCGAGGGAAGAGTTGTTGCATCAGCCCCTTTTTATGGGTTTTGAGGACGTCGATTTTGTCTGACTGCGCAGCGAGCAGCTCATCGAGGGATGATAGGCAGTCGGCGATTTTTTGTTGCTCTTCCTTCTTGGACGGAACAAGAATTGATGAAGAAGAAAACAAAGACTTATTGATAATAGGTACTGCTTGCTTTCCAGCGAGCGCTGCTATCTTGGTAGAGTAAAAATATAACGCGTAGTAAATAAAGTTTTTAACATAGCCATTAAATGGAACAATTGAGTTAATTTGTTGATTTGTAGCGCAATAATTGGCGTTTTGCGCTACTTTTCCGATGGTCGATCCAATACAAACAAAAAGTATGCTGAGTGCAGGAATTTTGCGTGCATTGGCCAACCCATGACTCGAAAGTGTTTTTGATGTTTTAGAAACAAAACGGTGCTCCGATATATCTGCCGGAGAGGCAAACATAATATCTCCACCATAATATTCCCTGTTAGTCGTACTGGGTGTATTTCCAGTAACAACTTCACCAATATCCCCAATTGGCTTCTCCACCCACTCCCCCGAGTCCTGAAACTCAGGAAAGCGCAGTCGAGGCACTAATGCTTGCTTTTCACTCATTACTCTTCCAGTCCATCAGGGTTTTTAATCGCTTTTTTCTCTGTGGCGGCCAAACGTCGTTCTACCTTTTTAACATCTTCAGCGGATGGCAGGCTTTCTGGGCGAATGCCACGACTCAGCAGGGTCTGGCGCACTGCGTCATTGTTAGTGACGTGCTCATGTGAAATCTGCGGTTCGCTTTGCATCGCCTGTTCACGGGCATTGTGAATGGTGATCTCGGTGGCAAAATCTTTGGCTTTGAGAAGGATGGTGGGGGCAAAGTCTGCCAATGGCCGCTTATCTGGCACTTGCCACTGTACTTTCATCGCCTGGGTGCTTTTGCCAAATAGCGCTGTATCGCCTTTACTGCGGATCAGAGCAAAATTCTGATTGTCGCCAGTTTGATCAAAAATAATTCCTGAAAGTTCTTTCTCGGTAGCGGACAGTTTTTTGCGTGCTGAAACCCGTTCTGCTTCCAGTAAACGCTGTTCAATTAGCTCCGCCTTGCGAGTCTGCATGGCAAAGTAAGTTTGGGCGAAAGCAATCTCCTGCTTAACTGGATCACCGTTTTGGGCTATCAGATAGCAGGCTAGCCGAGTTAGCATGATATCGCTGATTTCTCGCTGGCTACCAGAGCCAAGTTCGACCATTTTCCTGACATCGGCAAAATGGTCGGCAATTTTGTGCTCCGATACTTCACAAGCCGTCTTTGCTTTAGAAATTACGTTGAGAAAGTTATCCCACTTCGTATAGCCCAGCAGGTGCTGCACATCACGCGCGAGCCAGTACTCCACGCCATTTTCCGTCTCTTGTGCGTGGCTTTCGAAGCTCTCTGTCAGGGTATGAACCAGTTCATTTTTCATATTGCGCTCCTTGCATATTATTCATAAGCAACCAATCCGGAAATCTCGCGCCCTTGTGCCTGCTTTTTCAAAAAGGGTACCAGTTCTTCCATTAATGCCAGCTCGGCTTTGCTGCGTGCTTTCCAACCCAGGTCCAGGGGGGCAAACAGATCACTAAGTTGTTCGCCATCGAAGATCATACGATCAAGAATGGCATCGACAAAGGCTTTCAAACGGGTGGCTTGCAAGCCATGCCTGCTAGCCATATCGCCCAATTCACCGTCGGCCTTTTGTGCTTTAAAGGATTGATAGCCGTTGCGGATTTCTTGCTCTTTTAAGCCTTCACCCGCTTTCAAACTATTGATGTATGCAATAATCTCGTCGCGTTCCTCTATGAGATTACTGTTGGAAGCAAGCATGTTGACCAACTGCTCACGACTCATGGTTTGCTTGCCAGGTTTGTTTTGGCTGTAGCGAGTGATCAGTCCCATGATGTAGTCGTAGTCGATCAGCGCCGAGGAGAAGAGCACAAATTCAAAATCAAGCTGTTCGATGGCTTCTTGGGCGTCACTGGCTTCTTCGCCAGTTTTACCTTGTTGGGCTTTGAGGCGTTGGGCCGTTTCCAGATAGGAACTTCTCAACGAAAGCAGCTCATCCTCAGGCAACAGGGTATTGATTTTATCCCTTTGTGCTTCGTCAAGATCAGTGTATTGATCTAGCTGTGTTTTAAGACGCTGTACTTCCTTAAAACGATTGATAAATTCGATGCGTGCTGTATCACCCTTTAGGTTGTAGACGCCTTGAGGTTCAGAAATCAAGCCACTTTGGGTCATAAACTCTGCCATGGCAGCCACCGCTTTTTCGTAATTCTCTATGACCTTGGGAGCCGGATCGACCAGCCAGATTTCGCGCGAACGGTTGGTGTCCTCACCAGAGAAGAGGGCGATGGCAGCATCTACGGCTTCTTCCTGCCCACGAAAATCAAGAATGTTGCCGTAGGGCTTGGTGTCGTTAAGTACGCGGTTAGTGCGTGAAAATGCTTGAATAAGGCCGTGGTGTTTGAGATTTTTATCCACGTACAGGGTGTTGAGATATTTGGAGTCAAAACCTGTGAGCAACATGTCCACTACAATGGTGATATCGATCTTGTTTTTATGCGGATAATCGCTGTTGGGGTATTGCTGATCTTTGATACGTTGTTGCACATCCTGATAGTAAAGATCGAACTCATTAATGTTGTGGTTACTACCATAGTGCGCGTTGTAATCGGCAATAATAGTTTTGAGCGCGGCTTTCTTTTTTTCCGGCTCTTGCTGATTGTCGGCCTTTTCTTGCGGCAGGTCTTCTTGCAACTGCTTAACGTCTTTGTTGCCTTCAGCGGGTGGTGAAAACACACAGGCGATATTTAGCGGAGTAAAGTCTGGGTTTTCGGTTTGTCGCTCAGCTTGCACCTGTTTGAACAGTTCATAGTAGGCAATCGCATGGTTGATAGAAGCTGTCGCTAAAATGGCGTTAAAGCGCCGTTGATTTGTAGCAGCATTGTGCTTGTTCAGTATTGCCTCGACCACGCCTTGCTGAGTGATGGTCTCATCGATTTTTAGCTTGGCTTGCTTGTGAGTAGCCTTGTCGTCAACCTTGTTATTATCTTCATTTTTCTGTGCAGCTTCAGGTTTAAAGTAATCGATATGAAAGCGCAGCACGTTGTGGTCATCAATGGCATGAGTGATGGTGTAGGCGTGCAGTTGTTTTTCAAAGATGTCTTTAGTGGTTCGGTAAGAACCGACCGTGCCATCGAATTGTTTGTACGTGGCGTTGTCGTCAAAAATGGGCGTGCCGGTAAAGCCAAAGAGTTGTGCTTTCGGGAAAAACGCTTTGATGGCCTTATGGTTTTCACCAAACTGCGAGCGGTGGCACTCATCAAAAATAAAGACGATACGTTTATTACGTAGCGGTTCAAGTCGCTCTTTGTAGGTGAGCTTGCCGTTTTCTTTGTGCTGCTGGTTGCGCTTGCTGTTTTCATCCAGCGCCAGGCCCAGCTTCTGGATGGTGGTGACGATCACCTTGTCGGCGTAGTCCTCGGAGAGCAGGCGGCGCACCAACGTCTCGGTATTCGTGTTTTCCTCCACACAGCCTTGCTGGAACTTGTTGAATTCCTCTCGGGTTTGGCGGTCGAGATCTTTGCGGTCTACCACGAACAGACACTTTTCAATGTCTGGGTTGTCTTTGAGTAGGGTTGAGGCCTTGAAAGACGTCAGTGTCTTGCCACTGCCGGTGGTATGCCAGATATAGCCGTTTCCTCGGTTCTGGTGGATGCAATCGACAATCGCCCTGACCGCATAGATTTGATAAGGGCGCATGACCATCAGCTTTTGTTCGCTGGCAACTAGCACCATATAGCGACTGATCATCTGGCCCAGGGTACATTTGGCCAAGAACTTGTCTGCAAAAACATCCAGATGGGTGATTTTGTTGTTGTCTTCACTGGCGAGTTGGTAAATGGGCAAAAATCGCTCATCAGCATTAAAGGCAAAGTGCTGGCTATGGTTGTTGGCAAAATAGTAGGTGTTACTGCGGTTGCTGACAATAAACAACTGCATAAAGCACAGCAGGGTATTGGCGTAGCCATTGCCGGGATCGTTTTTGTACTGAACAATCTGTTCCATGGCGCGGCGTGAGTTGATACCGAGGGTTTTCAGTTCGATTTGCACCACCGGCAGGCCGTTGATCAGCAGAATTACATCATAGCGGTGATGACTGTTGTCGGTGTTGATGCGTAGTTGGTTAATGACTTCGAAGTCATTTTTACACCAGTCCTTGAGGTTGACCAGCATGTAATCTAACGGTGTGCCATCTTCGCGCTGGAAGTGACCGTATTCGCGCAAGGATTTGGCGGCCTGGAAAACATCAGCGTTTATGATCTCATCGCGCAGTCGGGCAAACTCAGCATCGGTCAAACGGACATAATTCAACGCCTCGAATTTTTCGCGGAAATTTTGTTCCAGCGTTACCTTGTCACGGATGTCGGGGCGGTAGGTGTACTTAAGCTCTTCGAGTTTGCTGATTAATTTTTGCTCGATCTCGCTTTCTTTTAAGGCCATTAGAAGAACTCTTTTTCTGCATTCCTGCTCGATTGTGTTTTTCCAACAGTGAGTTTACCATCTTGTTCATGATTCTACAGTTTTAATGATCCATGACCATACTGTTTATCTTTACGCTGGCACAAGGATGTGGGCGGGGTAATGGTAGCGTTTTGGAGTGACCGTCTGCCGCCAAGGCCGAAAAATGCGCCTGCATTTTCGGCATTCCCGCCGCCCATGGCGGCAGTCGAGTGTGTCATGGACGACGAATAGCGTGTCACACCAAAGCGATACCACTACCCAGCATGGCACCAACGGTTGCCGTTAGTTCGGTTACTTTGGCGGTGTCGTAGGCTATTTACCCCTGTTACGAAACTTATTTAAAACTGGCTTTTCAAGAACTGTTATCCCTAATATTAATAACAATATTGTAAATGCATAGTTTTGAAAGTATGAGAAAAAAATCCACGCAAGCCCCGCACAAATCAATCCAGATATTAGAAGAAGCATATTGTTTTTCATTACCTGATTACCCATAAGTGTTAGCCATCTGCGGCGTTCTCGATGCCATCCAACAGGATGCGTAGATTAAATAGTTACTAACCCTGCTCTGCTTGTGTTTTTTGCTTTTCCCGCAAATACCGATGGGCCTCTTCAAGGATTAGCTGATTATTTTTGCCGTATTGCAACATGATTCGTTGTAGATGGTCGTCATAGCAATCTACCTCTTCTAGCACGAAGGCACCACGGAAACGATCTTTGAGTCTTAGGCTGCCGCAGTAGTAATAGCCTTTTTGTGTTATTTGATATTTGGTGAGAAAATGACCCCCAATTGTTATTGGGGCCATTAAAAAAAAAGCGGCTATAAAGCAAGCTACTAATATTTTTTCAGTTTTAACATAGAGAGCCATTTTATTACATTCAAAAACTTTCCATAGTGTAGAGTTAAGTAGTATTGAGGCTAATATAAAAATACCAAATGCACCAATTAAAAAACCATAAGTGGTTGTGTGTGTGATTAATAAAGGTTCAAGAGAGTTTGCTGCTTCATAATACCTATTGGTGTCATTGAGATAGATGTTAAAGCCCCACGAAGCCGTTAGAAAAAAAATTAGGGATGAGCATAGTCCTATTAAGAGAAAGTTAATAATTGACTTACCATTGATTAATCGAGGCTCTTTTGTCATTAATAGAACCTGTGAATTGGGTTAATATATGGACGAATAGCACGATTAATATTATCCTGTATAATGATATCTATTCTTTCAATTGCGGCGTCAGCAGAGCAAATTAAAATATCTTTGGCTCGTTCGCCTGTTTCTGTTATTACACCTACTGGATTTGAGATAGCACCATAAACCTGAACATAGGTTTGTGCTATATCTTGAGCCATTTGAGAAGACGCTTCTTGAATGCTTTCATTTGAAACCCTTCCAGCGCCATAACCTGCAACGAACCCAATGAATAAACCAGCACCTTTTGCTAAAATTACCCTGGAGGTGTTTATTTTAACAACATACATTGTGGCCACCCAAGCCAGCACCGCCAAGGCCGCCTTCATCAAATCAATTGAAATATTCGAAATAAAGTGCGTCCAGATATAGGTCTCATCAAAGATCCACTTGAACCCATTGCCGCTGCTAGAAATAATTAGCGTGATGTAAGCATTGTTTTTTGCAGCGCCTTTAAGCATTTCTGCTGGCGAGGCAATACCCAGTTGAATCATCAGGGGGTTGCTGACTAAATAACGGGTCCCTTTTACTAGGGTTCGGAGTTTGTGATTGCCTTTAAAAATGACATGGTAGCGTCCATTGCCTTGTGTAATACGATAATCACCCAATAGATTACCTGAGCGTCTGAAGTCTTCAATCATGACTCTCAGTACACGGCTGTCCATAGCCGTGCTTATCAAAGTTCCCAGATTGTCCTGAACCAGCTTATAGCCAGATGATTCAAAGATCAGCTGTGGTAAGGATGGATTGTTGGACTCTAATTGGGCGAAGGCTTCTGAGATTTGATCATTACTAAGCCCTGTTTGACGCTTGGATTCAACCCATACTGAAAGCATATGAGGCAGGTTCAGCACAATCAAGGTACTGGCATTCAGGCGAAATTCTTCAATGAGTTGACGTTCTAGCCGTTGCTGAATCGAGCGATGAAGTTGGCGTGACTGGGTGCAGGTAGCCATTGTATTAGGCATGGGTGTCAAACTCCTTATGACGACTTTGAAGGCCCAAATTCTTCCTGCATGGACCTGATTACGTGATTGCCAAACGATCTTAGCGTAGAAAAAAACTATACGTCAATAGCTATCTGGCCCTTTCTCCGCACCCCGCATGGCACCCAAGGGTTGCAGGTAGGTGAGGAGAATGAGCACTAGTAGAACATTTATACCGTCAGATACTGCTTGATCAGCGTATCATCCAGGCCATCCATAGCACCTTCAGCCACCTTACGTCCACGATCCAGGATACAAAAGCGATCACCCACCTTACGTGCAAAAGGCAGCTTTTGTTCAACCAGTAACACTGTCAGGCCCATTTCCCGGTTAAGCTTGCGAATAATGTCGCCAATTTCCTGCACCACATTGGGCTGAATCCCTTCGGTGGGTTCATCCAGAATAAGCAACTTCGGATCAACCACCAACGCGCGTCCGATTGCCAGCTGTTGCTGCTGTCCGCCGGACAGGTCGCCACCGCGACGGTGCATCATATCGGCCAGTACCGGGAAGAGCTCGAAGATATAGTCGGGAATCTTACGCTGTCCGCGGGGCAGTACCGGCAGACCGATCTGCAGGTTTTCTTCCACTGTTAACAGTGGAAAAATCTGCCGTCCTTGCGGCACATAACCCACGCCGAGGCGAGGGCGCTGTTCCACCGAGGTTTTCACCAGATCCTTGTTAACCGGATTCAACTGAATACTGCCGGAGGCCACTTTCTGGTGCCCCATAATGCATTGCAGCAAGGTGGTTTTGCCTACACCATTACGGCCCATTAATACCGTGCATTGCCCCTCTGGTATCTGCATATCAATATCCCAGAGGGTGTGACTCTCGCCATAGAACTGATTGAGTCCCTGTATACTGATCATGCTTATTCTCCCAGATAGACTTCAATCACTTTGCGGTTATTCTGTACCTGATCCATGCTGCCTTCAGCCAGTACACTGCCCTGATGCAGAACGGTGACAGTTCTGTCCTTGCCAGCAAGCTGGCGGACAAAATCCATATCATGCTCGACTACCACCACAGAGTGACTGCCAGACAGGGAAATCAACAGCTCGGCGGTGCGATCCATCTCCTGGTGGGTCATCCCGGCAACCGGCTCATCAACCAGCAGTAATCGCGGCTTCTGCATCAGCAGCATACCGATCTCCAGCCACTGTTTCTGGCCATGTGACAGGCTGCCTGCGCGAATCAGTGCCTGTTCTTTTAGCCCGACCTGAATCAGTACCTCCTCAATACGATCACGCTGCTCACCGTTGAGTTTGGCCAGTAACAGGCTGATCACGCTGCGCTCATCCGGCATGGCCAGAATCAGGTTTTCCTCCACGCTGAGAAACTCAAACACTGTCGGCTTCTGGAACTTGCGCCCGATGCCTGCCTGAGCGATGGCAGGTTCATCCAGCTCCAGCAGGTTAATGGTCTGGCCGAACCAGGCGGAACCGCTGTCAGGTTGTGTTTTACCGGTGATGATGTCCATCATGGTGGTTTTGCCAGCGCCATTGGGGCCGATAATGCAGCGCAGTTCGCCGTCACGGATATACAGGTTCAGCTCATTGATGGCTTTAAAACCATCAAAGCTGACTGACAAACCTTCCAGATAGAGCAGAATATCCTTATCTACATTCAACGCAGGTGAGGCTTGAGACTGCATAAAAGAAAACACGTGGTTTTTGTCTTTTACTTCGCTCAGCAAGCTTGTCTGGCTCATGCGCTACCCTCCCGACGACGCAGCAGACCTGCCAGGCCTTTGGGCAGGAATACCGTAACCAGAATAAAGATCGCCCCCAGTGCAAACAGCCAGACATCCGGCAGTTCGGTGGTAAACCAGGTTTTGGCATAGTTGATGAAAATTGCTCCTGCCACGGCACCATAGAGTGTTGCGCGCCCGCCTACGGCAACCCAGACTACGATCTCAATGGAGTTGAGTGGTGAGAATTCATTGGGGTTGATGATACCCACCTGAGGCACATAGAGAGCACCGGCAACACCGGCGATCATGGCCGACAGGGTAAACACCCAGAGTTTGACGTTTTCAACCCGATAGCCGAGAAAACGGGAGCGCGACTCGGCATCACGAACCGCTACGCATACCTTACCCAGCCGACTTTGTGTGATATAACGACACAGCAGGTAACCCAGTGCCAGGGCCACCGCGGAGGCGATAAACAGTCCGACACGTGTCTGCCGCGATTGCAGGTTAAAACCGAGGATATCCTTGAAGTCGGTTAAACCATTGTTGCCACCAAAACCCATCTCATTGCGAAAGAAGGCCAACATCAGCGCAAAGGTCAGTGCCTGGGTAATAATGGATAGATAGACACCAGACACCCGCGAACGAAATGCCAGAGCGCCAAAGATATACGCCAGTAAGCCAGGTACCAGCAGAATCAGGATGGCGGCAAACCAGAATTGATCCAGTCCGGTCCAGTACCAGGGCAGGCTGTCCCAATTGAGAAAGACCATGAAGTCAGGCAGTTCAGGATGACCATAGACGCCGCGATCACCGATCTGACGCATCAGGTACATGCCCATGACATAGCCACCCAGGGCAAAGAAGGCACCGTGCCCGAGGGTTAAAATACCCAGATACCCCCACACCAGATCGACCGACAATGCCAGCAGTGCCAAAGTCAGATATTTCCCCATGACCGCCACCATATAGGTAGGCAGGTGCAGCGGGTGGTCCGTGGGCAGGCCGTTGAGAAGGGGTACCAGAATGATTGCCAGAACCAGCAGTGCCAGCAGCACTTGTCCGCCACGGTCTTGTTTAATCAGATTCCATAACATGGCTTAATCCTCAGCGGCACGGCCACGCTGTGGGAAGAGTCCACGGGGCCTTTTCTGAATAAAGAGAATGATGAACACCAGTACCAGAATTTTTGCCAGTACCGCACCGGTGACAGGCTCAACCAGTTTGGTCGCCACGCCGAGTGTCATGCCGGCTACCAGGGTGCCCCAGATATTACCCACACCGCCAAACACCACCACCATAAACGAATCGATGATGTAGGCCTGCCCCAGGTTGGGCCCGACATTAGTGATCTGCGACAGTGCGACACCGGCAATGCCTGCAACGCCGGAGCCGAGGCCAAAAGTCATCATATCCACTCGTTCAGAGCGCACCCCCATGGCTCGGGCCATGGCGCGGTTTTGAGAAACGGCACGCACCTGCAAACCCAGTGCGGTGCGCTTGAGGATCAGCAGCAGTGCAAAAAAGACCATGAAACAAAACAGGATGATATAGAGTCGGTTCAGGGTGATGGCAAACACCGGGTTAAATTCCAGCATGCCGCTCATCCAGGAGGGTGTTTCTACGCTGCGGTTTAGTGGCGAGAAAATCGAGCGCACCGCTTGCTGCAGCACCAGACTGATACCAAAAGTGGCCAGCAGTGTCTCTAACGGACGACCATAGAGAAAGCGGATTACCCCGCGTTCAATCGCAATACCGACCAGACCTGAGACCACAAAGGCAGCTGGAATGGCCACCAGAATCGACAGGCCGATATGCTCAGGCATAAGTTGTTGTATGACAAAGGTGGTGTAAGCGCCGATCATGATCAGCTCACCGTGGGCCATATTGATCACGCCCATCACACCAAAGGTGATGGCCAGGCCTATAGCCGCCAATACCAGCACCGACCCCAGGCTGAGACCAAAATAGAGCGTTTCCAGTCCCTTGTAGAATTTTATCTTCTGATCAATTTTTACCAGTGCGGCATCAGCCTGAGCTTTTAGACCGTCATCATCAGTTGCATCGCTGAACTGCATCAGCGCATTACGGGCGCGAGGTTCAAGTGATCTACTGAGGGTGTCAATCGCATCACTTAGGCTGGCTGCATCGTCCTGGCTCAGGGTGTCGATTGCCAAGGCAACAGCCATCAATTCGCGTACTTTCGGGTGTGTCTCGTCGGGATAGGCATCGCGAACCAGGGATAAGGTCTCTTCATCGAAATCCCGCATTAGCTGTTTGACCGCGGCTAAGCGTTTTGCGGACTGGTCTGATGATAGAGCGGTCAATGCCATCACCTGGCGGATTTGTGAGCGTTGGGCATTGTTGACGACTACCCGGCGAAAGTCACGGCGGCTCTCGATAATTCGGCTGTCATCACCCAGCAGGCGTTCGGCCGGTTGACCTTCTTCGTGCTGCTTAAGCTGATAGAGTCGGTCATCATCGCGGTTGCGGTACAGGTTGCCTTCCAGCAACAGTGACAGCAGTGTCAGTTGTTCCGGGTGTTCAGATGCCGCGAGCAGTTCAATGGCTCTGGCGGTATCGTTTCTGTCTGAAGAAACCAGCATGGCTTCAAATTCGAGTAATAACGGCTCCTCATCGAAAGCTGCTGCCGTTTGCACAGCACTGAAGAGTAACAGGGTTATCAGCCCCATGATGCGTAACTTACGCACTATCCGGCTTTTCATGTTGGTGTTCCTGACGCTTGGCTGGGAGGGGCCGGTCTGGACTCAGTCCGGGACCGGCATTTGCAGCGAACAGCTGTTACTCGAAGTTCTGACCTGAACAGGTCTTGGTGACTACGTTGTAGTTACCGCACTCCAGCGGCTTGCGCCAGTCAGAGATGATATCTTTGGAGCCTTCCAGATAGTCAGACCAGGCGTCACCGGCAACTGTCCCCGGTGTCTGCCAGACCACATAAAACTGCCCGTCATCCTGGATTTCGCCAATCAATACTGGTTTGGTAATGTGGTGGTTAGGCATCATCGCGGCATAACCGCCGGTCAGGTTAGGGACAGTGACACCGATAATGGCTTCCTGAACCGCTGACGGGTCAGTTGTGCCGGCTTTGTTAACGGCTTCAACCCACATGTTAAAGCCGATGTAATGGGCTTCCATCGGGTCGTTGGAAACACGGTCGGTATCGCCGGTAAAGTCATGCCATTTTTCGATAAAATCATCGTTAACGTCTGTATCAACGCTCATAAAGTAGTTCCAGGCAGCCAGATGGCCGACCAATGGCGTGGTATCAATACCGGAGAGTTCTTCTTCACCTACCGAAAAGGCAATAACCGGGATGTCTTCAGCTGAAATGCCCTGTGAGCCCAGCTCGCTATAAAAAGGTACGTTGGCATCACCATTGATGGTGGAGACAACCGCGGTTTTCTTGCCAGCTGAGCCGAAGGTGCGGATATCCGACACAATGGTCTGCCAATCAGAGTGACCGAAAGGCGTGTAGTTGATCATGATATCGGCTTCAGCGACGCCTTTTTGTTTCAGGTAGGCTTCCAGAATACGGTTGGTAGTCCGTGGATAGACGTAGTCGGTGCCTGCCAGCACCCAGCGTTCAATGCCGAGGTCATTCATCAGGTAATCCACCGCCGGGATGGCCTGCTGGTTAGGTGCGGCACCGGTATAGAATACATTCTTGGATGATTCTTCACCTTCATACTGAACCGGGTAGAACATCAGGCCATTGAGCTCTTCAACAACCGGTAAAACGGATTTACGTGAAACCGAGGTCCATGAACCAAAAATAGCGGCTACCTGATCACGCTCCAGCAGCTCCCGTGCACGCTCCGCAAATAACGGCCAGTCAGATGCCGGGTCAACCACAACCGCTTCCAGCTGTTTGCCCAACAGCCCGCCCTTGGCGTTCTGCTCTTCGATCAGCATCAGCATGGTGTCTTTCAGTGTGGTTTCACTGATCGCCATGGTACCGGACAGTGAATGCAACACACCCACTTTAATGGTCTCTGCTGCCTGAGCGGTAATGGCGGCTATAGACAGAGCCAGGGCACAGGAGGCGGTAGCGAGCTTGGTTTTGATCTGTTTCATTGGTCTGATCCTATTTGGTTTATACGTCAAACCAGTCAGGAGCAGAATCTATGCCAACTTATAAAAACAGCTGTTTTATCATAGAGTAATTTATGTCGTACAGACTTTCACCGGAGTCGTTTTTAGCTATTTTGTATTGTATATGCGTGATAAGGGTGCGTAGAAAAATAGTTGAGGCAGCCTGTGTGCACCCTATTGGTGCTTTAAGGTAGGCGGGGTCGGAGTTGCTGTCCAATCTCGACATCGTGTTGTTCAAACCAGCCCTGATTGACTTCCAAGGCAAAGCTGGAGGGTTGATCAGCACAGTGGAGTTCATCCGAGAGTGGTTGCATGTCGCTTAATTGCAGCAGGGTGAAGTTTTCATCCAGATAGGCCAGTGTCAGCGGAATATAAGTGTTGCGCATCCAGAAGCATTGGCGCGGTTGTGGATCGAGAATAAACAGCATGCCCGCATCGGCTGACAGCTCCTGACGATGCATCAACCCCCGAGAGCGCTGTTCTGGACTGAGCGCGACTTCAACTACAAGTTGCTGTTCCTGAATATCAAACAGCAGATATTCAACGCCTGTATCAGCCAGAAGCTGGATGGGAAGGCAGAGTAGGCAGGTCATTATCCAATGCTGAAACAGGGTGCGCATGGTTAATTTTTCCGTTTTTCAGCCACTTTGCGTGCGTGTTTTTCAGCTCGGTGCTGTTCAGCCGCTTTGACGGCATCTGTGCCCAGGTGTGCTTCGCCACGCTCACGTGCCAGTTTGATCTGCTGCTGTCTGGCCGCATAGCGCTGACGCTGCTCTGGTGTTTGAGTGTCGTAACAATGATGGCAGCTAACCCCTTCTTCATACTGAGGGTGCTGCTTGTCAGCGTCAGACAAGGGCATACGACACCCGGCGCAGAGTGAATAATGGCCTGGCTGCAGGTCATGGTCAACGGTGACGCGATTGTCGAATACAAAGCACTCTCCTTGCCAGAGTGACTCGGTTTCAGGCACTTCTTCAAGGTATTTTAGAATACCGCCATGCAGGTGGTAGACGTCTTCAAAACCTTGCTCTTTCAAATAGGCGGTGCTCTTTTCACAACGTATGCCGCCGGTACAAAACATGGCGACTTTCTTGTGCTTCTGGCTGTCCAATTGGCTTTTGACGTAAGCTGGAAATTCGCGAAAGCTGTCGGTTTTCGGGTTGATAGCACCTGTAAAGGTGCCCAGACCGATTTCATAATCATTACGGGTATCGACCAGCAGTACATCGGGATCACTGATCAAGGCATTCCAGTCGGCCGGTTCAATATAGGTTCCGACAACCTGTTTCGGATCTATGCCTTCAACACCCAGCGTTACGATCTCTTTTTTCAGCTTCACCTTGGTACGGTAGAAGGGCTGTTCGTCAGCAAGCGATTCTTTGTAATCTATGCCTTGAAAGCGCGTATCGGCGGCAAACCAGTCTTTCAGCGTGTCTATCGCCTGTCGGCTCCCCGCCAGGGTGCCGTTAACACCTTCTTGCGCCAGTAGCAGGGTGCCTCGAATCTGTGCGTTTTCCAGCAGCGCCTGCAACTTCGGTCGCAGCTGCTTATAGTCGTTCAGGGACACAAATTTATACAGGGCACAGACAACAATCGTGGACATGGAGCTACCGTTGGGTTAACGACCTTGGTTCGACGAGGTGGTCAATTAAAAGGTCAAATAGTTGATTAAATCGATCCGGTATTATATCACGCTTTGGGCTTTTTGCGCGGCCTGCCACAGGCTGTCCAGTTGCGTCAGCCAGCGGCCCATGACCTGCCAGGGATCATGGCATGCCAAGTCGGGTAGCTGGGTTTCTAATAGCTGGCGTTCAGCAGGACTCAATTCCAGCATACGCTGCAGTGCCACGGCATCTATCCAGGGATTACCGCGCATGGCGTATTCCCAGTCGATCAACTGAATGCCTTGATCGGTGATTAACAGGTTTCCTGGGTGCAGATCCTGATGAATCAGGCAAAAGTCCTCAGGTTGCCAGTGGCAACAACCATCCAGTAGCTGTTCGGCCAAATAGTCATAGGTGGGTCCCGCTAGTGCCGCATAGTCGTGAATCAACTGGATATAGTCATTCGGTGCCGCATTAAAGGGATGTTGCCAAAGTGCCAAGACGGCTTGTAGCAGTTGCTGGCGCTGTTGCGGATTCAGCGTGTTTGGCATCGGCACGGCGTTAGCGTCTGCCACAAACAACACGCCTTCAGGCAGGCAAAGCTCTAGTTGGGGTGCCCAGGGTTTTGACTGCAGGGTCTGCAGTACCTGTAACTCCAGTTGTCGGTTGGCTCCCGGTGGAGTTACACCAAACTCACGCCAGATATACACCTGCTCTGCAGTATGCAGTCGCCAGTGGCGGTTACGACTGCCTTGACCCAGAAACTGCATCGATTGAATAGGGGCTAAATGGTCCTGAACTGCCAGGGGTAGTTCAGTTGAAAGGTGGTGACTTAAGTGGGTCATGGTATACTCAGGTTATCTCATCGGGGTGCCAATAGGCTGAGAGTTTACCCGCTGAACCTGATCCAGTTAATACTGGCGTAGGAATTGAGATATCAGCGTGTTGCTGATCCTTTTCTGAGCCGGTGTCGAGTCTCCGGAGTCCTGTTGTGAAAATCCAGATAAATACCCGCAAATTGATGGCCGCTGTATTACTGTTGTTGATAACAGTGCATGTGCAAGCGCGTGAGTTAACTATTTATACGTACAGTAGTTTTACCACTAGCTGGGGTCCGGGGCCGGCTTTGAAAGAGATGTTTGAAGCCCAGTGTGATTGCGAGGTAAATTTCACCAGCAGTGATGATGGCGTATCGCTGCTGAACCGGTTGCGACTGGAAGGCGACACCACCCGGGCCGATGTTATTGTGGGTCTGGATGATCTGCTGATGCCCCAGGCGCGTCGATTAGGCATAGTGCAGGCGCATGATTTAACGCTCTCAGACTGGCCGTTACGTGAATCATTGAATTGGCAGGATAGTCATTTTATTCCGTTTGATTACGGCTATTTCGCCTTTATTTACGATAGCCGCAAGGTCAGTCAACCTGCGACCTCGTTGCAGGCGCTGATTGACAGTGACGCCAGTATTATCTATCAGGATCCGCGCACCAGTACGCCAGGTCAGGGCTTGATGCACTGGATGCAGGCTGTTTATACGGATGACGCCGCGCAGGCCTGGCAGCGCCTTGCCGAGCATACCGTGACGGTCACCAAAGGCTGGTCAGAGGCTTATGGCATGTTCTTGCAGGGTGAGGCCGATTATGTGCTGAGTTATTCTACCTCTCCGGCTTACCACCAGCTGGTAGAAGAGACGGATGCCTACCAGGCCACCCGGTTTGCAGAGGGGCATACGGCACAGATAGAAGTGGCGGCGCTGTCGGCTTATAGCCGTGAGCCTGAATTGGGACAGGCGTTTTTAGCTTTTTTGCTGAGTAAAGAGGCGCAAGCATTATTACCCCAGACCAACTGGATGCTGCCGGTGCGCAGTGATATCGATCTGCCAGCCGCTTTCACAGACGCTGAGCGTGAGGTTATCGGCTATAGCCCGGACGAAGTCGATGCGCAGCGTCGCGAATGGATCACTATCTGGCGCAACGCTGTTAGTCGTTAATATGGCTGTCGCACACTTTTCATCAGCAAGGCCATTATCACTGGCTCAGTTACCTGGCTGGTTGGCTGTCAGTCTGGTTGTGGGGATCAGCCTGTTGGCTTTTCTGGCCCTGGCAGGCTGGGGGCATGCTGCACCTTACGGATATTTATTACAGGAACGCTGGTTCTGGGAGTTGCTGCGCTTTTCACTTTGGCAGGCATTGCTGAGTGCGGTGCTTTCGACCCTGCTGGCTCTGCCCTTGGCACGTAGCCTGGCACTCGATCCCAGACTGCCGGGTAAACCCTGGTTTCTGAGCTGGTGTTTGCTGTGTTTTGTCATGCCTTCACTGATACTGATTACCGGGCTGGTGGCACTCTTCGGTCGATCAGGCTGGCTGACCCCTTGGTTGGGAGAAAGCTGGCGTTTGTATGGCCTCAATGGCATTTTGCTTGCGCATGTGTTTCTTAATCTTCCCTTCGCTATCCGTGTCTTAACCTTTCAATGGCAAAGTGTTCCGGCGAACACCTGGAAACTCTCGGCTCAATTGGGTATGACCGGGTGGCAACGTTTCAGAATGATTGAGTGGCCGGTACTTAGAGGCGTTTTGCCTGCGGTCGGTGGATTTATTTTTTTGCTCTGTTTTAACAGCTTTGCTGTCGTGTTGGCACTGGGTGGCGGGCCAGCAGCGAGCACCTTGGAAGTAGCGATCTTCCAGGCATTGAAATATGATTTTAATCCGTCAGAAGCATTGTTTCTGGCTTGGACACAGCTGCTGGTCGCCGGTAGTATTTATCTGATTTTCAGTCGCATGGGCCGGTTTCAATGGCTGGCTCCCGCGCAGGCGGGGCCCGTCTGGTTGCCTAGGCTGGGCCCTATGTTTCGCTGGTCCGGGCGGTTGGGGTATTTACTCAGTGTGTTGTTTCTTACATTGCCGATTCTGGTGTTGCTGCCGCTGGCCTGGCAGGCCGATTGGGCCTTTTTGCAGCAAACCCAATTGACCGCAGTGATCATGCGCTCACTGGTATTAGCTGTGGCCGCGGCGCTGCTGGCAGTCTGTCTGGCACTGGCGCTGCTGTCACTCTGGCGTGCCGGGCGGCGAGAGCATTTCCGCCAGTGGGTTGCGGGTGTGGCGCTCTATCCCTTGGTCGTGCCAGTGATGGTCGTATCGGTGGGACTCTATATTCTGCTGCTACCCTGGGTTGATTGGCAAGCTTATGGCTGGATCGCAGTGATTCTGATGAATGCGGTGATAGCACTTCCCTTTGCGTTTCAGCAACTGCGTCCGGCTGTATCTGATTATGATGCCAGTTATGCCCGACTCTTGGCAGATCTGAATCTGTCTCGACTTACGCACTGGCGCTGTGTGTATCTGCCCTATCTAAAACCCTTGCTACGGCGGGTGCTGGCGATCAGCTTTGTGCTGGCGCTGGGAGATATGTCGGTGTTTGCTATTTTTGGCAGTGATGACTGGCGTACCCTGCCTTGGTTAATCTATACCCTGGCTGGTGGTTATCGACTCGCCGAGGCGGCAATGGTCTCTGTTTTGTTGCTTGTTCTGGCGTTGGTGGCGTTAAGATTATTGGAGTCATCCTATGACTGATACTACAGTCGGACTGCGTTCAGTCGGGCTGCGCTCAGTCGGGCTGCGGGTGGATAGCTTGCAGCTGTCGCGTGGGCATATATCCTGGTCGCATCACTTTTCGGTCAGGCCGGGAAATCTACTGGTATTGATGGGTGAAAGCGGGGCAGGCAAAAGCTCTTTGCTGGAGTGTATTGGCGGGTTTTTGCCAGCTGATGCTGGTGAGATCTGGCTGAATAATCAGCGTATCGATCAACTGGATGCCTCGCAACGTCCGGTGTCCTCGCTGTTCCAACAATACAATCTGTTTGAACATATCAGCGTCGCAGAGAATCTTCGCTTGGGGTTTTGTCGAGCGCAGCCGAATACAATGCAGTGGCAGCAGGTCCTGCAGGCTTGTGAGCATCTGGGAGTGGCTGATTTGTTGCAGCGCCTGCCGGGTGATCTTTCCGGAGGGCAGCGTCAGCGTGTTGCTTTGATTCGGACAGTGTTACGCGACAAGCCGCTGTTGTTGCTGGATGAGCCGTTCAGTGCACTGGATGCAGTCACTCGCCAGATTGCCGGTGACTGGATTCGTACCGAGCTGAATAAAGCCAACAAAATAGCTATATTGGTCACTCACCAGCAATCAGACAGCGATGGCTGGGCCGATCAGACCTTGATGATCTGATCGGCTGTCAGGGGTTTACTTAAGTTCAACACCCATACCAAGCTCAATGCCGCCGGCATCAATGCCGATCCAGAACTCGGTTTTTTCATACACTTCAGCCAGACGTTTCAGCTCATCGGCATCGGGTGCCTGAGCGCCGGGCAGTTGACTGCCGATCTCGGCCAGGGTGGCATACAAATCGCTACTGATGTGACCATAAGTCATCAGTGAACGTGGGTCAGCTTCAACTGTCAACTCGGACTTCAGTTCGGTGGGCTTGTCCAGACCTACACCAAGCAGGATAGCTTCCTGTGACATGGCGGCATGTACAGTGGGCATGTCCGGGGGCAGGAGATCCGGCTGAATTTTCTTAATCTCACCATCAGCCTGCAGATTCAGGCTGGCGATCTGTGGGATAAACATGCTGGCTGCTGAGAGTAAACTCTGTGCATTCGGTGATGAAAAGGCAATCAGCCCGGTGCCTGTCGGCTGGCGCTGATCCGTTTCCAAGCTGTCAATACGCAGGTTGACACCATGGAGTGCCGGGCTAAGCATTGTGGTCATAGGGTGATTGGTCAGTGTACCTGATTCAGCCCAGGCTTCATTGATGCCCTGAAGTTCGGGGCAGGTAAAGGGCGTCGTATGCACATGACGGGAATATTTCTGCAGCATGCTGGTCAGCGCCTGAACATCCAGGGCCATTCCCAGGCTGGCAACGCCCTTGCCGCTTCCAAGACCGGGTACGGTGGCCGTCAGGCTGCTCATGTCGGCTGCCAGCTCAGAGCTAGTGGCAAGACGTAGACTGCCAGCAATGCGTTGGCTATCTAGCTCATGTATACCCATAACCAGGGCCGGAAAAAGGCTGGTGAGGCGGTCAATATCATCTCGGCAGGCTTCAAGGTCTGCTGGGTTGGTCTCATCCAGTTGCAACAGTGCCTGGCTGGCGGGATGCTGGGGTGAAATAAATTCACTGACTAAGCCCTTGGATGAGATGCGACCACTACCATAAGGGGAGTAATGATAGCGTTGTTCCAGATGCAGCATTTCACCACTTTCAAGCAGACTGACCAGCGGCGGTGTAATACCGAATAACTGCTCAACGACCGTTTCACCGGCCGTGGATGGAAGCAGGCCGATGATGACCTGGTCATCGCGAATAGCAATCAAGGTCTGCAGCATTTCATCAGCAGAGGTGTGCCAGTAATCCGTATCGCCCAGCGTAGCTTGTTGTAGCTCTACATTCATGTCACTGATCAGGCCTTCGAAAAAGGCACGGAACAGCTCTTCATCATGCAGCTCCATGCGCGCTGCGGGTAACAGACCAAGACCATATACGGCTGAGCGAGCATTCGGCATCAGACCGATCTGGTGATAATCTTCGAGTGTTTTCACATCTTCAAAGGCTTTCAATACAGTGATCATGATGCCCAGAAATTCCTGCATTCCCGGTTCATCAGTGGTGGCTTGCAGCTGTTCGAGTTCTGCCAGTTGGCTGTCAATCTCTTCTATCGTGCCGAGCTTTTCTATCAGTGCCATGGACTCTTCTTCAGACAGACGCTCGCGGCTGGCAAAAAAGTAAGGTGTTTCAGCCGGGATCTGGCTTAATAGCTTATCCTGTATGGCTGACGGAGCAGTATCCGTTTGCTGTTCATTGTTGTCTGGTTCATCACTGCCACAGCCACTGAGAAGTGTGGCACTGAGCAGCGCGGTTGCGGCAAGAGTAGCGAGTTTTGTGTTCATATTTGAGGTCTTCCTATGATCCCTGTCCGTCAGTTCGTATTTAAGGGGCTAAGTAAATCATCTATAAGCATATCTGGCAATCAATGTTACTAAAAAGGGGCCAGTATGAACCTCCCCTAGTTTAACTTCAAATTAAAGGGTAAAGACCCCTTTTCTACCTTTTAAGTGCTGGACAAGCTTTTTTCATTCACGGATTATGCGGGCTGATTTAGCCTAGGAGTGAGCGTGGTGCTATGACGATTTTGTTATCGATCAGTTTTAAGTTTATTTTTCTATTTGCGCCATTTTTTGTGGTGTCGATGTTTTTGTCTCTGACACGTACCGATACGCGCAAAACACGACAGTCGATTGCTAATCGGGCTGTGTTTGCGGCCTTGTGCATCAGTTTGATTCTGCTATTTTTTGGGTCTCAATTATTCGAAGTACTAGGCATTACCCTGGACTCTTTCCGAATCGGTGCCGGTGTTCTTCTATTCCTGTCTGCAGTGAGCTTGGTGCGTGATGGCGTTCGTGCCAATGCTGAGGTGCCGCAGGATGATCGTGATGATATATCGGTTGTACCGCTGGCTATTCCGACCATAGTAGGTCCGGCGTCAATTGGTGCGATTTTGGTATACGGCGCTGAGTTGCAAGGACTGGATTTAATATTTGGTGTGATTGGGTTGCTGCTGGCGCTGTTGTTTTTACTGCTGTGTCTGCATTTGTCATCCTGGTTGGAGAAAATCCTCGGACGTACTGGTTTAAATGTATTGAGTAAAATCACTGGCTTGATTTTGGCAGCGATGGCATCGCAGATTATCCTGACAGGTATTCATGGTTTTATGGCGAGTGTGAACTAAGTAATAAGGAACCTCTATGCGATTGGGTGTGTTGGGCGTAGGCGCGTTGGCTGAAGCGCTGATTCGTGGGGTGCAGCAATCTGAATATCCGTTTGAATGGTGCCTGTCACCGCGTTCGGCCGAACGGGTAGCACAGTTGCAGGCATTGTCGGGCATTTCAGTTGCAGCCGATAACCAGAAGGTTGCAGACCAGTGTGACGTACTGCTGGTGGGTGTACGCCCGCAGCAAGTGGAGCAGTTGGCTGCCTCCGTGCAGCTCACTCCGGAACATCATCTGATCTGTCTCTCTGCGGGAGTTGAGCTGCAGGTATTGCAGCAAGTGTTTAATCCGGCACGTGTTACCCGAATGACGGCAAGCATTGCGGTTGAGTATCCGGGTTCCAGTGTGTTTTTATATCCAGCCAATGATGAGTTGTCGGCAAAATTTGTGGCTGCAGGCTATGGAGTGCAAAGCTTTGCGACAGAAGTGCAATTTGAAGCTTCGATGCTGAGTGTCTGCGTCAATGCCTGGTGGCTGGAGCAGATCCAGGCTTTGGCAGAAACCTTGGTGGCAAAAACAGGGATGGCCCTACCTGAAGCGGTGGCGCTGCTGGCACGAGCACAGCAGGAATCAGCTGTCTTGCTGCAACAACGCCCTGAATCAACACCGGTTGCTCTGGCCCGGGAGATCGGCACCCCCGGCACCTTCACCGCCAGGGGCTTGGACCATTTAAAAGCAAATCAAGCCGAGCGACCCTGGGTCGAAATCCTCAGCCAGCTACTAACTGAGCTAAAACGCTCCTGAAATGCTCCCTTTTAGTTGAACAGGAAGTTGCTGATGAGTTCTTTGCCGCCTTCGGTGGCGAAGGATTCCGGGTGGAACTGGATGCCTTGAATCGGATGGTCTTTGTGGCGTACGCCCATGATTTCGAAATCACCGCCCTGGTGGATCTGGGCGTGATCTTTGAAAGCGCTAGCCGGCAGATTGCCAACGCTAGCTGTAACTTCCAGACAGCTTGGCAGGCTTTGGGGTTCAGCAATCAAGGAATGGTAACGCATGATCTCCAACTGATCCGGAATCTGACGGAACATGTCCTCGCCATTGTGATTGATCGGGCTGATTTTACCGTGCATCGGCAGGGCGGCTTTGACCACCTTGCCACCGAAGACATGCACGATACCCTGCATGCCGAGGCACACACCGAGTAGCGGGGTGGTGGGTCCGAGTTCACGAATAACAGCGGCACAAATACCGAAGTAGTGTTCATCATCCGGTGAGCCGGGGCCTGGTGAAATAATGATCCGGTCAGGGCTGAGCTCACGCACCTGTGCCAGGGTGATTTGGTCGTTGCGTTTGACCTGTATATCAAAGCTGTCCAGTTGCCCGTGAATCTGTGCCGTGGACAGAATTTCACCTATGTACTGGTACAGGTTGTAGGTGAAAGAGTCGTAGTTATCGATAATTAAAATTTTCATGCCTGCGACTCCTTTTCGCTGACCAGGAAGGGCTCCAGCGCCTTGCGCGTACCGGCAAATTTGCGCCGTATCTCCTCATACTCGTCATCCGGATTAGAGTCATAGACATTGCCGCCACAGGTCTGCACATAGGCCTGATCGCCCTTGGCAAACACCGTACGAATCGGGATGGCAAAGGTGCAGTCACCATTGAAGGAGAAGTTGCCTACGGCACCGCCATAAGGGCCACGACCATCCGTTTCCAGCGCATCGATAATTTTCATCGCTTCAATTTTAGGTGCGCCGGTGAGCGTACCGGCTGGAAAATTGCTTGCCAGCGCTGAGAACATATCTTCTTTTTCAGAGATGATACCCACGATTTCACTGGAAATATGCTGTACATGGCTGAAGCGTTTGATATCCATCAGACTGCGGACTTTGACTGTGCCAAAACGAGCCACCCGACCAATGTCATTGCGGTGCAGGTCCACAATCATATTGTGTTCAGCGATCTCTTTGGGGTCATTCAACAGTACACGCGCCAGTTGGGTATCTTCCTGCGAATCCTTGCCGCGTCGGGTGGTGCCTGCCAGCGGAAAGGTCTCCATCTCACCCTGACGCAGACGGAACAACAGTTCCGGGCTGGCGCCAATCAGTTTCTGATCAGCAAATTTCAGGTAGTACATTTGCGGTGAGGGGTTCACCTCGCGCAGTTGCTGATAGATGTTTAAGGTGTCGCCTTTCAGGCCAAGGTACTTTTTGAAGCCGACCTCACACTGAAAGATTTTGCCGTCGATGATGTCCTGTTTTACTTTCATCACCGCGTCGGCATGCTCTTCGCGGGACATGGTTTCACCTGTGTAGGTGATTGCTAGTGATCCATTGTCCGGGCGGGGGGCATTGATCAGTTCTGTGACCAGGTCCATGCGGTTTTCAGCATAGTAAAAATAGATGATTTCACCGGTCATCTTGTCCAGGATCAGGCCATCTTTGTACAGGCCGAAACGAAAGGCATCAAACCAGTCGCTGGTTTTCAGCTTTAGCGTCGGTTCGAAATAGCTCATGGCGTCGTAGCCGAGGTAGCCGGTCAGTCCGCCGGCGTATTTTCGCGAAATGATGTTCTGCGGCATGATTTCGCGCAGCAGGTAATAGGGATTGTCACTTTCATAATGCTCGCACTGGCCGTCACGTGATTCGATGGTGAGCTGTCTACCATTGGCATAAATTAACTGCTCAGGGTCAAAGCCGATGATGGAATAGCGGGAAATATGGCTGTCTTCGCCCAGTGATTCCAGCATAAAGCACACATCAAAGCGCTTTTCGATTTTGCGGAACAGCTCAAAAAAATCACAGTCGGTGGCCAGGGTGACATAATGCGGTTTGCGCGGCAGCTCTATTTTTTCAGGTCTACGGGTCATGGTGAACTCTTAAAGGTCGCGTTTCAGGGCACGTGCGCCGCGGGATACAGTAGCGATACCCACACCCAGGTCTTCGGCGATCCGACGCTGGGGTTCGCCCGCCTGCAAGCGTTTGAGAATCTGCAGACGTTTGGGGATTTCACTCAGCTCGGCTGGCGTCAGCAGGCTTTGCAGCAGCAACAATAGCGCCTCGCGATCTTCAGCGGCCAGCAGCGTGTCGAGCAATTCTTGAGTATGGGGATCGAGTGTATTCATGTACTAGTACGGTATCATGTTTGAACTTGAAGTCAACCCTCCAGCGAACAGGTCTATTTGGCAAACACTTGGTTCATGTCCTTGAAAGCCTTGAACTCCAGGGCGTTGCCGCAGGGGTCAAGCAGAAACATGGTGGCTTGTTCACCCACCTGTCCTTTAAAGCGGATATAGGGCTCTATGACAAACTGAATACCATGGGATTTCAGTCGTTCCGCCAGGGCTTGCCATTGTGACCATTCCAGGATGATACCAAAGTGCGGTACCGGGACGTCATGGCCATCGACTGGATTGGTATGAGCGTCTGTTTGTGCGTCTGTTCTCGGCTGCTCATGGATCACCAACTGGTGACCATAGAAATTGAAATCAACCCACTGCTCGCTGGAGCGACCTTCTTCAAGACCAAAAACCTCGCCGTAAAAACGCCGTGCTGAAGGTAAATCATAAACAGGAATTGCCAAATGAAAGGGTGATAAGCTCATCGTTACACTCCGGTTGATCTGTTAGGTAAGGATTCAATCGGTTTCAGTATAACTGACGATAACGCTGATGCAGAATGGCGACGCGTTCGGTATAGGCCTGGGTCTCGGCAAAGGGAGGAATGCCGCCATATTGCTGTACAGCACCGGGGCCTGCATTGTACGCAGCGGTAGCCAGGCGAGTATCACCATTAAAGCGTTCCAGCATCCAGGACAGATATTTTACTCCGCCATAAATGTTCTGGCTGATATCCATGGCGTTGGTGACACCCAGGTCAGCCGCTGTGGGCGGCATCAGTTGCATTAGCCCTTGAGCACCTTTGGGAGAGCGGGCTTGGGGGTTGAAGGCAGACTCTGCATGAATGACAGCACGAACTAATGCCGGATCGACGTTGAAACGTTGAGCCTCACGTTCAATTTCATCTTTATATTGACTGGCAAAGAGTCGGGTGTTGTGCCAGTTAATTGTTGATCCGGGCTGACAGGCATAGCAGTCAAAGCGCAGGGTTTCATAACGGATACCCGAGGCAGGGCGCTGATCGGAGAATGCCATCGTACCGCCGGGAGTGCGATAGCTGTAAATTGTCTGGATGGACGTGGTCGGGGTTGCATTGTTGGCAGGAGTACTGCCAACATTGGTGAACTCCACTCGGCCATCCGGGTGGACAATACGGCGAATACCCGAGTCGGCCTGGCTCAGGCTAGACTGCATCAAGCTGACAATCAGACCAGCTAAAAGCAGGGAGAGCGGTGCTCGCATAGGGTTTTACCAGAGTATCGAATTGCCTCTATTATGGCACAGCTTTGCCATGGTCGTTAAGTCCTGTCATTTAACGTGGCATTACCCGCACGCTGTTGAGAGATTCCAGTGGCTCTGGCCGTGACAGGTAAAATCCTTGAACATAATCCACACCGATCTGACGCAGGATATTCAACGTGGCGGCATCTTCAACAAATTCAGCAATGGTCTTCAGCCCCATAATATGGCCAATATTGTTAATCGAGGCCACCATAGCCTGGTCAATCCGGTTATTGGCTAGCTCTTGAATAAATATGCCGTCTATTTTCAAGTAGTCGACCGGCAACTGTTTTAGATAGCCAAATGAAGACAGGCCGCTACCAAAATCATCCAGGGCAAACTGGCAGCCTAAGCGTTTCAGTTCGGCAATAAAACGACCGGCATTGGCTGGATCAGCAATGGCTGCAGTTTCTGTGATTTCAAAACAGATGTTATGTGCGGGGACCTGATGTTTTTCTAGTTGTTCTCTAATCACCTTGAGACAGTCTTCACGACCGATGGAGGCACCCGACAGGTTTATGGAACAAAAAACCGGCTGCTTATTCTGGCGCAGTTGATCACCCATCCAGGCCAGAGTGTTGCGGATCACCCATTTATCGATTTTTGGCATCAGTCCAAAACGCTCTGCCGCCGGGATAAAGGCGCCGGGTGGAATGAGCTCCCCTTGTTGGCTGATCATCCGCGCCAGAATTTCATAATGTGGCATCAGGTTGTTGCTGTTTTCCAGCGGGACAATGGTTTGAAAATAGAGCCGGAAAAGGTCTTTATCTAGCGCTTCCTGCAAGCGGCTTGCCCATTGAATCTGCCCCTGGCGCTCTTGTGCCTGTTTGTCATCCGGTTGGAATAGACATACCCGGTTTCGCCCTAGATCCTTGGCGGTATAGCAGGCCGCATCGGCATGGCTGAGCACTTCATCCAGGCTACCGCAGTCCTCTGTAATGCTGACCAGGCCAATGCTGACGCCAACCGAGAATACTTGTCCTTCCCAGGAAAAACGAAATGCCGTCACGGTTTTACGTAATGCTTCGGCAATTTCCAGTCCTTTCTCAATTGGGCAGTGGCTGAGCAGTACGCCGAATTCATCACCGCCCAGTCGTGCCAGAGTATCGCTCTGGCGTAGCACCGGTTTGAGCAGGTTTGAGAGTTGTTTTAACAATACATCACCGGCTCTATGGCCACAGGTATCATTCACCAATTTGAACTGGTCCAGATCCAGATAACATAGCAGATGATCGGCTTTATCCTGGTGGGCTTCGTAGATCAGTGATTCTAAGCGCTTCTCAAACTCACGTCGGTTGATCAGTCCGGTGAGGGTGTCGTGCACAGCCTGAAAGGTCAGCAGTTGCTGGAGTCGGTTATTTTGGGTGATATCCTGTAGTGCAATCACCCAGCCCATGCTTTGGCGATTCGTATCAAGCAGTGGAGCGCAGTTTAGCTGTACTTCAAACTCATCACCTTGTTTATTCTTTAGCTTAAAGAGGCGTTTGTGATCAGCTGCATCCCTTCTTTCTGATTGTTCCAGACAAAGTGTTGATACTTTTATTTGGGCTGTGTCAGAGTCTTCGATCAGAATGATGTCATCTATGGGTAGTCCGAATACCTGTTCTGCTGTGTATCCCAGAAGTTCACTGGCCATAGGGTTAAGGTAGACGGTGTTATAGGCCGCATCGCAAGTGACAACGGCTTCAGTAATCGCTTCCAGGGTAACCTGAGCCAGCTCGGAATGTCGGTGCAGACGGGCTTCCATTTTTTTTCGCTCACTGATATCCCTAAGCATGGCGCTGTATTGCACCCCTTCATCGGTTGGGCTGGCGGTCGTGGTGACTTCCAGGGTGAAGGCGCTACCCTGACTGTCTTTAGCAATGATTTCATAGGGTCCAGGTTGTTGACTACTTGCCAGGGTGACAAATAAACGTTCCGGTGGTGTGGCCGAAAAAGTTTGTTGGTTATTTTCGTGAAGTAACATATCAGTAGGCTGACCCACCAATTGGTGGGTGGGGCGGTTGAACAGAATTTCGGTACCTGGGTTGGCGCTGGTGATAATGCCCTGGTCGGAAAAGGTGATAACTCCGTCACGCATATCACGCACAATCAACCGGGTGCGGGTAACCATACGGTTTAAGTTTGCAATAACCCGATTGTACTGTAACGCAATCTGGCCAACTTCAGTAAAGGGTTCAACTGGCACCCGTTGTTTCAAATCACCGCTGCGCTCTTGGGTTTGCATAGCTGAAAGTAGATCACCTAGTTCCGTTTTAGCACCATGTTCAGAGACATTCAGACCCATTTGTTCGGCTTCGGCACTGACTCGCAACGGAATGAAGCGATTTAGCAGTACCAGTAACGTCATCGACAATGGGAAAATAAACAGCGCGCAAGCGAATATACCCAGCAGTTGTACCTGCAATTGTTCTGCACGGCCTAAGCCTGTATCAAGCAGTTGCAGATCGCCGAACAGGGCGACTGCCAATGTGCCCCAGATGCCTGCGGCCAGGTGTACGGGCACGGCCGAAATAGCATCATCCAGTTGCAGTCGGTGCATCTGTTTTTCAGCCAGAAACATACATAGCGCGCCCAGACTACCAATTATTGCCGCTTGCGGTGTTGACACGACATGGCAACCGGCTGTGATAGCGACTAGTCCGGCCAGGGTGCCGTTAATGGTGAGCGAAGTGGTTTGGCTATTATCCTGTTGAGTCAGTGACAGCAGAATAGCAGTGATGCCCCCAGCCGCGGCTGCAATAATGGTATTGACGATGATGCCAGCAATAGCCGTGGTGAAGGCCAGCGTGCTGCCACCATTGAAGCCTATCCAGCCAATCATAAAGAACAGCATGCCGAGAATAGCCAGGGGTAGGTTGCTGCCAGGAATAGACTGTACTTTGCCTCGATAGAAGCGCCCGGTACGTGGGCCGATGACGATTACAGCTGCCAAGGCTACCCAGCCGCCAACACTGTGCACCACGGTGCTGCCAGCAAAATCGGTGAATCCCATGGCTTCCAGCCAGCCAGGATGCTCATTGACGGCACTGCTCCAGGCCCAGTGACCAAACACTGGATAGAGCAGCAGGCTGATGATGGCGGTGATAATAATGTATACCAGAAAACGACTGCGTTCGGCGATGGCTCCGGAAACAATCGTGGCAGCGGTGGCACAAAAGGTCAGTTGGAAAAAGAAAAAACTGGCGTGCCAGAATTCATCTCTGGAAAAGTCGGCAATAAACCAGTGGGTGTCGAGTTTAAGGCCCTCATGAGCACCGAACATGATACCGAAACCGAACAGCCAGAAAAGTAGTGCTGCCACGATTAGATCGAACGCATTTTTGAGCGCTACATTAATGGCATTTTTACTGCGGGTCAGGCCAGATTCCAGGCAAAGGAATCCACCCTGCATAATCAGGACCAGCATGGCAGCTATTAATAACCACAATGAATCCAGTGCACTTATATCTGGCATTGGCAGTCTCCGGTGATAATGTCTGCACTCTATCGGTGCGAAAGATGTGCTGTTGCTGGCTAAGCTAGTGCTAACTCTCGTTGTGCAGAGTGTCGTTAGCTAATAGCCAGCAGAAATTGTGCCAGTTCATCGAAGAATAATTAAAACAAAAGTTTAGATGGGGAGGAGTTGTCATAACTAAAACGCAAATAGAGTGTATATAAATTGAAGGCTGGCTTTAAACGATGAGGGTGATTGGTGGTTTTGAGTGCCCTGTCTTAGTTCAAAGGTTCATAAACCCAGCTGTGAATTAGTCGGTAAAGCTTTTTGCGGCAAAGCCGTGCGCCCTCGCCATCCATACAACGAATAGTGCAGCTACCAGCAATATGAGTAAAGCTGGTGAGAATGAGCTGACTCCAAGCTGTTCAAGCAATACACCACCGACGATGCCACCACCTGCGATAGCCAGGTTCCAGGCGGTAACCAGCATAGACTGAGCAACATCGGCGGCCACTCCGGCCGCCTTAGCGAGGCCCGTTTGAAACAAGGTTGCCGCGCCACCAAATGCAAGCCCCCAGGCAGCTACTGCGCAATAAACTGCCACCGGCACGTTGCCAGCAAGGCCCAGTACCAGTGCAGCCAAAGCAAACAGCGCTATGCTGGCAAGTGTCAGAGTACGCAAATGTCGATCAATTAACACACCAATCACCCAAATTCCAAGCAGCGCGGTCATTCCAAATACCAGCAGAACCAGATCGGTTCGCTCTGCCATGCTTGCGGCCGACAAGAACGGGGCGATATAGGTGTAAAGAATGTTATGTGCGAGCACAAAGGCCAGCACCACAAACAGCACCGGGCGAATACCCGGCAGTGTAAATACCTGTCCAATTGACAGTCGTTTACCGGTGGCTTGCCCTGCAAAGTCCGGTATCTTCAGCCTAACCCATACAATCAGCATCAGTGCTAACAGACTCATAATTCCGAAACAGACACGCCATCCGAACAAATTACCGAGCAGGGTACCCGCTGGGATCCCTAAAGAAAGCGCTAGCGGTGTACCGACCATCGCTATCGCGATAGCACGCCCCTTAAGATGCTCAGGCACCATGCGGCTGGCGTAACCTGCGAGTAAGGCCCACAATAAACCTGCCGCCACACCTGCCAGAAAGCGAGCCACCAGGGTTAAGGAGTAACTGGTGGAAAACGTTGTCACTGTATTGGCGACAGCAAAGCCGACTATGGCCGCCAGCAACAAAGGCCTGCGCCGTACACCTTGTGTGATTGTCATCAGTGGAATAGCCGCCAGCAGAGAGCCAATGGCATAAACAGTTACAAGCTGACCGGCAAGCGCTTCTGAAACACCCAATTCTGAGCCTATTTGTGGCAAAAGGCCTGCGGGTAAAGCCTCGGTCAGGATGGTAACAAAACCAGCTAAGGCCAGCGCCAGCAGTGCGGCCAGTGGCAGTCGATCTGATGTCGTGGGGTTCATCGCTGCACCACCTGATAACTGGTTGGGCGGCGTAGCCTTCAGCTGCTGAAATGGAAGCTTTGTCACGGTAAATTCCTTGATTAAATGGCTGTGCCCAGATCATATAAAGCCTTCGATTAAAGAAAAAGTAGGGTATATTTCCGTTATATGCGGATCTTTTTGTCCGTAATTGTGGAAATAAAACGGAGGTAACATGGATAGCTTGAATGGTTTTATGGTGTTTGTGCAGGTCGCCGAGCAGCGCAGCTTCGTTGGTGCTGGTCGCGAACTTGGTGTGTCGGCCTCTGCCGTAGGTAAGAGCGTGGTACGGCTGGAAGAAAAACTGGGCGTACGTCTGTTTAACCGCAGCACCCGCAGTGTCACGTTAACAGCCGAAGGTTTGTTGTTTCTGGAACGTTGCCGCCGCATTCTGGCTGAGATTGAAGCCGCACAACTGGAATTATCGCAAGCCACAGGTGCACCGCGCGGACGCCTGCGCGTAAGCCTGCCGCTGGTCAGCTCGTTGGTGTTGCCTGTGCTCGGTGAATTTATGCGTGAATATCCGGAAATTGAACTGGATCTGGATTTCAGCGACCGTATGGTGGACGTGATTAAAGAAGGCTTCGATGCCGTAGTGCGCACCGGCGAGCCGCAGGATTCGCGCTTGTCAGCCCGTCGTTTGGGCAACTTTCAGATGAGGCTAGTTGCCTCACCTGATTACCTGGCACTCAGAGGTACGCCGAAAATGCCGGCCGACTTGCTACAGCACAGTTGTCTGCACTATCGTTTTCCCAACAGTGGTAAACTGGAAACTTGGGCGCTGCAACAGCCACCAGATGAACCCAAATTGCAACTTCCCACTTCAATGATTTGCAACAATATTGAGACGCGTGTGTGTTTTGCGCTACGGGGACTTGGCGTCGCCTACCTGCCGGACTTTTCTATACGTGAACCGCTAGCTGATGGAAGGCTGCAACCCATTCTGGCCGACTATGTACAGCACAGCGGTTCCTTCCATATTCTCTGGCCAGCAAGTAAGCATCCATCGCCCAAAGTGCGTGCCTTGGTAGATTTTCTTTGCGCAAGGGTGTTCCCAGCGGATGAAGCCAAGTGATAAAGGGGTATGCTGCTATGGTCGAGTACACCTGTTCTCGCCAGAACATTATTACCCCTAATCCTCCAGTCGCACCCTGAATCGCTGGTTTCCTATCACAAGATCATTCCAGCGTGTGGGCACAACCTCAATGTCTCCGGCTAATGACTCCTGGTCAACGCTTTGAGAGGTTCCAATGTACAGTGACGTCCATTGTCCACCTTGCTGGAAAAAAAGTTGTATTTCTGTGTGTTCTTGCCGTTTTTTAATCCACAAATACTCCTGGTTGCCATCCAGGTCGAGATCCAGAGCGCGTAAATAATATTGCCGGGTTTGCTGAATGCTCCAGAATTGGTTTACTTCCTGGTTATAAATCGCGGTCAGCAGCGCCTCGGGTGGGTTGTCAGATAGCAGGGTGATGGCGGCAATAAATTCATCTCGGGTAGAGCTGGCTTGTTCTTGGTTTCTGTCGCTGTACAGGGCATTGATCCTAACCACTAAGCCTGGATGGGCCTCACCATATTGTGCTTTGAGCGTTTGTAATCCTTCGTACCCTGGCCGAGCCAGGTGGCGACGAAAATAGTTGAGATCGAAGTCATCACCCTTGATCTTGTTGTCGGCCAAGCGTTGCAGTTGGTCTGCCACTGTCATTTTTCTGAAATCCAGCATTGGCGAGTTGACGATAAGCATGGCCATTAGTACCACCAGACCTATGGCAAGGTTAGTGCGACCGAGTTGGAGTGTCCAACGATCCCGATATTTCGCTATGCCCCACCAGTAGCCCAGCGGAAACAGTGCCAGTAAAAACCAGATCAGAAAAGCCCAGTAACGACTGAGGCTCCAGCCATACTGGTCGATACGCAGGCTCAGGCCGTAGCAGCTAATCAGACTGTATATAGGCAGTACAGCAACGCCAATATAAATAAAACGGTGCAACCACAAGGGGTAGGGCCAGGTGTCCGAGTCATGCTGATAAACAGCATTGACGAAAAACAGCATCAGTGCCTGCATCCATAAAATCAGACTGCTGCCTCCGCTCTCCCATAAGGGATCTAAGCCGGTAAAAGGTAGGGCACTGAGAAATAGCAGCGAGACCAGCGACAGCACTGCCAGTAGAAATTTCATCAATGCCTGCTGTAGCCGGGTAATGGTATCAATAATGCGAGTCAGGTTGCGGAAGATGATAATGCCGAAACCGTTGGCTAGGGCGATGGCGGGATAATAAAACCAGCGCTCCTCAAACAGGTCACTGAAAAAGTCGATATTAATGGCTTCAAACAGAGCGCCCCACAACATCAGCACCAGCCAGAAGCTACCGGCAAACAGCAGTGCCAAGGACAGGGTGAGAAAGTTGCGCCAGGACCAGATAAACAGCGCGCTGTAGGTGACTTTCTCACCACTCGCCCACTGTTGGCTGTACATCAGGGCCTTAAACGTGGCGATGGTCATGGTAAACACAAAGCTGTACAGCAGTGCATTAAAACGTATATGTTCGATGGGGGTGACTTGATGGCCGATATAATAGCCCAGCAGCCCGCTCAGTAGTGCAAAAGGCAGCGTGAGCTTTACTATGGCACGGCCGTTATTGTGATTCAGACCGAGTAACAACATCGTCGGCCAGATAAACACCAGGCTATAGAACGCAAATAACCATTGTGGCTGCTGGTGTGGCCAGTAGTGTAGTTCGATGGCCTGATGCAGGTAGAGTAAACCCAGGCCCTGTAAAAGTGAGATTAGAGCCATCAGTTTGACAGGTAGTTGCTTGGGTTTATCCGCTTGATTCCATTCGGTCATCGAGATCATTGTCCTTATTATCTCTCCGCACATCTGCGGGAGTGAGTTTAGATACGTCTGGCGCGAAACGTACGCCCTTTAATTTTTCCCAACTTTAACTGTTCCAGTGCATCCGCCGCTATACGGCGATGCACGGCCACATAGCAGGCATGATCGGTGATGTCGATTTTGCCAATCTGCTTAGCGTCTATGCCACCGGCACGTGTCAGAGCACCGAGAATATCACCGGCCCGCAGTTTATCCTTGCGTCCGCCGGCAATGCAAAGCGTGGTCATCTCAGCCGGTGCTGGATTGCGATCGGGTGTAGCTGTTGGCAGGTTATCTATCGCTATGATGGGCTGGGACTGCAGGGCTTCGATACGCTGTAATCGGTGCTTATCGCGTTCACCACACAGGCAGATAGCAATACCCTTGCGACCGGCACGTCCGGTGCGGCCTACCCGATGAGTATAAACGGCTGGGTCCTGAGGCAGGTCGGCATTGATCACCAGATCCACTGCATCGATATCCAGTCCGCGCGCAGCAACATCAGTAGCCAGCAGGTAGCGGCTACTGCCATTGCTGAAGCGGATCAATACCTGGTCGCGTTCACGTTGTTCCAGGTCGCCGTGCAGAGACAAGGACTTTAGGTCATAGTCTCGCAGGGCGTTGGCCATGTCGTTGCAGCCTTGTTTGGTGTTACAGAAAATAATTGCCGCTTCCGGGGCAAAGTGCTGTAACACGGCCGCTACGGCAGCGGCTTTGTGTTTGCTGTCACAGTACCAGACCTTCTGCTCGATAGTGGAGTCATCGTGCTGGGTGTCAATGCTGACTCTGACGGGGTCATATTGATAGGCGGCACTGATGGATTCGATCTGTTCCGGGTAGGTGGCCGAAAATAGCAGGGTCTGGCGTTTTGCGGGTGTGGCGCCAATAATAAAACGGATATCCTCTTCAAAGCCCATGTCGAGCATGCGGTCGGCTTCATCCAGCACTAGCATGCTGAGGCGATCCAGTTTGAGTGTTTCCTTGCGCAGGTGATCGCGCAGACGTCCCGGAGTCCCCACAACGATATGCGCGCCATGTTCCAGCGAGCCGATTTGTGGACCGATAGGTTGGCCGCCACACAGGGTAATGATTTTGATATTGTCGAGATAGCGTGCCAATTTGCGCAGTTCGCCCGCCACCTGTCCAGCCAGCTCACGGGTAGGGCAGAGCACCAGTCCTTGTACCGCAAACAGACGAGGATTAAGCGTTTCCAGCATACCGATACCAAACGCCGCGGTTTTACCGCTGCCGGTCTGTGCCTGGGCGATCAGGTCACGACCCGACAGTACCAGGGGCAGGCTCTGTTGCTGAATCGGCGTCATCTGTTCATAACCCATCTGGGCGAGATTGGTCAGGGCGGCGGCTGGGAGGTTTAGGTTGCTGAACAGAGAGGTCGTCACGGGTCATCCACAGATCAAAAAGAAAAACGCATTATACCATGGCTTGCCGTAGATGGGTTTGACAAGTTATACAACTGCCGCTAATCTGCGCAAACTCTTGGGGGAGTAATCGCCCGACTCAGGTCGGGGTATCAGCCAACATACTTGAGCCTCATGCTCATGGTTGATACACCCTCTGCATCCAAATCTACTGCAGAGCGGCTGATGAGACCTAAGGTATAGAAGCACAGACCGGGGTGGGATGTGTGGCTATGCCTTTGGTTTTTAACAGTCCTGCCCCGGAACACTTCAATGGATGCATTCTTCCTGTCAACACTGGCGGTGACTATCGCTGAAATGGGCGATAAGACCCAGCTTTTATCTTTGTTATTGGTTGCTAAATTTCGTCGTCCCTGGGCGATTATTTTTGGTGTGACCTTGGCTACATTACTGAACCATGGACTTACCGCTGGCCTGGGTGACTGGTTGGGTGGTTATCTGTCGGGTGATCTGTTTCAGTGGCTGCTGTCACTGAGTTTTTTGGCAATGGCGATCTGGGTGTTGATCCCGGATAGTGATGATGACCTGAATGGTCGTTTGGTGAAATACGGTGCTTTTGTCACCACGCTGGTGCTGTTTTCTCTGGCTGAAATCGGTGATAAAACCCAAGTGGCTACACTGATGCTGGCAGTTAAGTTTGAATCGCTGCTGTTGGTCACTCTGGGCACGACGCTGGGCATGTTGCTGGCCAATGTGCCGGTTATTTTTGCCGGCGAGTGGGTGCTTAAACGCATCAATATGAATATGTTCCGTATTGCAGCGGCGGTGTTATTTGCTGGCTTCGGCTTATGGGGGCTAGGGGATCTGCTAATATAGATTGTTTATAGTTCTTATACTCACAGTTCAATTGATTGAGGTGGTGTGATGAAACGGTGGCGGATGTTGGCGGGTGCCTTGTGGGTGGCGGTATTACTGGTGGGGTGTGGCGACCAGGCCGAACCAGACAAGGGAGCAGAAGAGGCGGCATCCAAGGCTAAGGATAGGGTTGTACTCGAAGATAAGGGTACGGCTCAGGCCGCCCTGTCAGTGATGGATGTGTCCGAACTCGACGTTGCTGGCGCCAGTGCCCTGGTGGTGTCGTTTTCGGCGCCGCTCGACCCGGATCAGCGCTTCGATACGTTGCTGATGCTCGCCGATGCTCAAGGCGAGCGCCTTGAGGGGGGGTGGATCCTGTCCGATAACCTCCAGGAGCTACGCCGCCAGCCAATTGAGCCGGAGCGCACACTCAGCCTGCAGATCTCAGCCGATATCCGCAGTGTGACCGGTGTGCCGCTGGGTAAGAACGAAACGCACCAGCTCACCACACGCGCTCAACCGCCGTCGCTCGGGTTCGCCAGTCGTGGCTCGCTGCTGCCGATGCGGCTGGCGGATGGCTTACCGGTGATCGCTGTCAATGTCGACAAGGTTGATGTGGAGTTTTTCCGCATCCGGCCGGAACGCCTGCATGGCTTCCTGTCCGAGTGGAACCGCCAGTCTGCGATGGATCTGTGGCAACTCGAGGATATGCCCACTAACGCGCAACTGGTCCATACCGCACAGTTTGCACTGAACCCGCCCGCCAATACGCGCGAACGCTTGATGTTACCGCTCGATGACATTGCCGCGCTGGCCGAGCCGGGGGTGTTTGTGGCGGTGATGCGTCCCAGCGGGACCTTTGCATACAGTCTGCCGGTGACGGTGTTCAGCCGTAGCGATATTGGCCTTAGCCTGCGCCGCAGTGCCACTGGGCTTGATGCCTTCGTGCAGTCGCTGGATGAAGGGCTACCGCTTGCTGAGGTCAGGTTGGAACTGCTTGATGCGAAAGGTCTCACCCTCGCCGAGGGCCGCAGCGGCAGCGATGGCCATGTGCGCCTGCCGACGCATAAGGATGCCCGCTTGCTGCTCGCCACGCGCGAGCGCGCGACCACACTGCTGCGCCTGCAGGATGCTGCCCTGGATCTGGCCGAGTTCGAGGTCAGTGGGCCGCAGGCGGCGGCGCTCAATTTGTTCGCCTTTGGTCCGCGCGACCTCTATCGGCCCGGTGAGACTGTGCCAGTGAATGCGCTGTTGCGTGATGCTGATGGCCGTGCCCAACCGCCACAGCCGATTCCGACCCGCATCCTGCGGCCCGATGGCGAGGTGGTGCGTAGTTTTGTATGGCAGGCCGATGCTGAGGGGCTGTATCAGTATCGCTACCCCCTCTCCGAGAGTGCCCAAACCGGACGGTGGCGGATGCAGATGGATCTGGGGGGCGAGACTCCAGCGGTGTATGAGTTTCTGGTTGAGGATTTTCTGCCTGAGCGTCTTGCGCTCGAGATCTCACCAGATGCCGCTGGACCTCTTGCGCCACACGACGATGCACACTTTACCCTTGAGGGGCGCTATCTGTACGGCGCGCCTGCGGCGGGCAACCGCCTGATCGGGCAGCTGTTTGTTGAACCACTTCGCGAGGCGGTGCCTGATTTGCCTGGTTTCCAGTTCGGCGACACCACTGAGACAGAGCCGGATCGGGTGATTGAACTGAGTGAGAGCTGGCTGGACGACGTTGGTGTAGGCGAGTTGAGTGTGCCCAGCGAATGGGCCGAACGACGCTCACCGCTGTCGCTGACCCTGCAGGCGAGCGTGCAGGAATCCGGCGGTCGGCCAGTAACGCGGCGAGCGATAGTGCCGGTGTGGCCGGGTGAACGCCTGCCTGGAATTCGCCCCCTGTTCTCTGATGGGCGCGTCGATGCGTCGAGTGAGGCACGTTTCGAGATCCTGGTGGCCGATCCGACTGGAGCACGCTTGGCGGTGAGCGGGCTGACTGTGCGCCTGGTGCAGGAGCGACGTGACTATTTCTGGCAGTTCTCGTCCAATGAGGGCTGGCGAAGCAGCTTCAATCAGAAGGATCTGGTCCTGTCGGCGCAGCGCCATGACATTGCCGCCGGAGATCAGATCGAAGTGGGTGTGCCGACCGATTGGGGTTGGTACCGTCTTGAAGCCGAGGACCCCAAAACCGGGCTGGTTTCCAGTGTCCGCTTCCATGCTGGCTATAGGTGGCAGGAGAACGCCGAAGAGGGCAACGTGCGCCCTGACAAGGTCCGCCTCACCCTGGATAAGCCGCGCTACCGCGCCGGCGAGGTGGCGAGCGTTGGAGTCGAGGCGCCTGCTGCCGGGCAGGGGTATCTGATGGTGGAATCAGCCGAAGGGCCCTTGTGGTGGCAGCCGATAGATGTGCCCGCCGAGGGCGCGCATTTCGAACTGCCGATTCCGGAATCCTGGGCGCGCCATGACCTCTACGTGAGCGCGCTGGTGGTGCGCCCCGGTGAACGCGCTGCCCATACCGTGCCGCGCCGCGCTGTGGGGCTGTTGCACCTGCCGCTCGATCGCGAGGATCGACGCCTCGCGATCGAGCTCGACGTACCCGAGAAAATGCGTCCTGGCCGTACACTGCCGGTGCGGCTCAGCCTGCCGGAACAGGCGGGTGAAACGGTGCGGGTCATTGTATCGGCGGTTGATGTTGGCATTCTCAATCTGACTCGCTTCGAGACCCCTGATCCCTTCGCGGCCTTTTTTGGTCGACGTGGCTACGGCATTGATCACCTTGATATCTATGGACAGTTGATCGAAGTGGGTGACACCCGCCGTGCTGAACTCAATTTCGGTGGCGATCAGGACAGCGATCGAGGTGGTGTCGCACCGATTACCTCCATTGAACTGGTGGCCCTGCAATCGGCTCCGGTGACGGTGGCAGCCGACGGGTCGGCTGAAGTGAGTCTGGAGATTCCTGATTTTAACGGTGAACTGCGCATCATGGCGCAGGCCTGGAGCGACAGTGCCTACGGCATGGGTGAGGCGCATACCATCGTTGCCGCACCGCTGGTCGCGACCCTTGCCGCCCCGCGTTTTCTGGCGGGTGGCGACCGAACTGAAGTGGCTATCGATCTGACTAATTTGACCGATCAGCCGCAGACGTTGCAAGCGCAGTTACAAGTGGGTGGCCTGTTGACGGCGTCCGGTACTTGGCCCGATAGTATTCAGCTGGCACCCGGTGCACGCACCACGCTGCGTATGCCTGTCGAAGCCGGTGCGGGTCTCGGCGAAGGCACGCTCAGCCTCGTGGTGGCTGGCCTTGCCCTGCCGGATGAGACCTTTGCACCGCTTGAGCAGCATTGGCAGATCGGCGTGCGGCCCGCCTGGCCAGCGCAGACGGTGAGCTTCGTTGCGGCCCTGCAGCCCGACACCAGCGCCTGGTCACTGCTGCAATTAGCCCCTCAATATGATCAGTTGGATGCACGCCGTGTTGCGGTATCCCTGTCCGCTCGCCCGCCACTGGACCTGGCCGAGCATGTACGCGAGCTGTTCGCCTACCCCTATGGATGCGCCGAGCAGACCACCAGCGGGCTCTATCCGTCTCTCTATGCTCGGCCGGAACTGCTTGCCAGTCTGGGTATTCGCGGGCAGGACGCGGAGACTCGCCGCGCCCGCATCGAGATCGGCATCGAACGCTTGCTCGGGATGCAGCGTTACAACGGCAGCTTTGCGCTCTGGAACAGCGATGGCGAGGAAGAGTTCTGGTTGACCGCCTACGTCGGGGACTTCCTCCTGCGTGCGGTGGAAGAGGGCTTCGCCGTACCCGAAGCGGCATTGGAGTCGCTGCGTAAGCGCCTGCTGGTGTATCTGCAAAACCCGGCCCAGATTGAGGCGCGTTATACTGACAATGCCGAACGCACCCGCTTCGCGGTACAGGCCTATGCCGCTTATGTGCTCACCCGCCATGGTCAGGCGCCGCTAGGCAGTCTGCGTCAGCTTGCTCAGCGTCGCGAACACGCGCCATCCGGACTGGCCCTGGCACAACTGGGCTTTGCCTTGCAGCGCATGGGTGACGGCGACCGTGCCGATACGCTGCTCGATGCTGCGTTGCAGCACCAGCGCGACCCTGGTCGTCGCGGCTGGATTGGCGACTACGGCAGTCCCTTGCGTGATATGGCGTTGACTCTGGCCTTGTTCGAGGAGCACTCCCTGCAGGTGAGCGTGCGTGACCAATTGCACCTGATGCTTAGCGAGCAGTTGCGCGAGCGCCCGTGGTTATCGACTCAGGAGCGCAATGCCCTGTTCCTCGCCGGTCGCCATGGCCTGTCGCGTGCCGGTGAGACCTGGCAGGCACAAGTCACAGCGGCGGCCACCAATCGTGTCGAGGGCGATCGTCCGCGCGCGCTACGTTTTGGCGAAACCGAGTTGGGGGATGATTTTCAACTGAGCAACCCTGGCACCTCGACGTTGTATCAGCGCACCACCCTGACAGGCTATCCTCGTAGCGCGCTGCCAGCAGACGAACACCAGATCGCAGTCAGTCGTCGTATGTTACGACTCGATGGTAGCGACGTCACTGGGGAGCTCGATAGCGGCGAGCTGGTACTGGTACATCTGACACTGCGTGCCCGTACCCGTGTGCATGACGCCCTGGTGGTTGATCTGCTTCCGGCCGGGCTGGAACTCGAAAATCAGCGTCTGGACGGCTCCGCACGCCTGCCCAGCGCCAGTACTGAAATCAATGAGCTGTTGCAGCGCCGGGGTGAGCAAACGCCCCGACACGAAGCCTGGCTGGGTGATCGGTATGTTGCCGCGGTAGACCTTCATGAGGGGGTGCGCACCGATCTGCTCTATCTCGCCCGTGCGGTCACGCCCGGTGTCTATCGCGTTCCGCCGCCGCTGGTTGAGTCGATGTACCGGCCATCGCTACAGGGCCGTGGAGCGACCCCACCAGACCTGCGCGTGCTGGCGCGCTGAATTGGCAGGTGGGCGTCAGTACGATAGAAAGGGATAGTGCGAGGGTCGGTCGGGGTTGCGAACGCTGGCGCCGTCTGATCGTTGCTACCCTGCTGGTGCTATTGCTGAGCGTGATGTTAGCCTGGGTGGCCGATCGCCTGTGGCCGCTGCCCCTCCCTGATGAGGACAGCGCCCGCATCGTGCTCGCGCAGGATGGCACGCCGCTATGGCGTTTTCCCGATGACCAGGGGGTGTGGCGCCATGCCGTGCGGCCTGACGAAGTGTCGCCCTTATATCTCGAAGCCTTGCTCGCTTACGAGGATCGCTGGTTCTATCGCCATCCGGGTGTTAATCCGGTGGCACTGGTGCGGGCTGCGTGGCTCAATCTGCGCGCCGGGCGCATCGTTTCCGGCGGCAGCACCCTGTCGATGCAGGTTGCGCGCCTGCTCGACCCCCACCCGCGCACACTGCCTGGCAAACTCCGCCAACTGGCGCGTACGCTGCAGCTTGAATGGCATCTGAGCAAGGACGAAATTCTTACCCTGTATCTCAATCGTGCCCCCTTCGGCGGCACCCTCGAAGGGGTCGCAGCGGCAAGCTGGACGCTACTGGGTAAGCCTCCCGGCACCCTTACCCATGCAGAGGCCGCTCTGCTGGTGGTGTTGCCTCAGGCGCCCAGCCGTCTGCGTCCGGATCGTTACCCCGAGCGTGCAACCGCTGCACGCGATAAGGTGCTGATGCGTATGCGCGACGGCGAACGCTGGTCACAACAGCAGGTGGATGAGGCTCTCCAGGAGGCTATCATGTTGGCGCCGCCTGATCCGCCCGGGTTGGCACCTCTATTTGCGCGTCGGGTAGTTGGTGAGCGTGACGGCGCACGCCTGCTCACCACGGTGGATGCTCGCTTGCAGCGCCGGCTTGAAGCGCTCGTGGAAGGCTGGCGCGGTCGTCTGCCGCCGCGCACCTCGGCGGCGGTTGTGGTGGTCGAACACGAAAGCATGGCGGTACGCGCCTATCTCGGTTCGGCTGATTTTAACGATAATCAGCGATTCGGCCATGTTGATATGGTGCGTGCGCTGCGTTCGCCCGGATCGACCCTCAAGCCGTTCCTCACCGGCTTGGCTCTGGACGCGGGCCTGGTCCATTCGGAGTCATTGCTGCAGGATGTGCCACGCGTCCATGCCAGCTATCGTCCCGGCAACTTCGCCAGCGGTTTTTCCGGTCCGGTGTCGGTAGCCGAAGCGCTTGCGCGCTCGCTCAACTTGCCAGCGGTACAGTTGCTCGAAGCCTATGGAGCGCGGCGCTTTTACGCCGAGTTGGTGCAGGCGGGTGTGCCGATGGCATTGCCAGCTCATGCGGCCCCTAATCTGGCGGTGATCCTCGGGGGAACCGGCACCCGTCTGGAAGACTTGCTGGCTGGCTATCGTGCCTTTGCGCAGGATGGACGTGTCGCTCCGTTACGTTGGTTTGAGGATGACCCCTTGGTCGAGCGCCGGCTTATCTCTGAGGGGGCCGCGTGGATTGTGCGCCAGACCCTGCTGGGTCGGCGCGCGTCGGGCCAGCCGTTATCGATGGATGCCGCTACACATCCGACCCTGGCATGGAAAACTGGCACCAGCTATGGCTTTCGTGATGCCTGGGCGATCGGGGTTGGGCCACGCTATTTGATCGGCGTGTGGATCGGTCGTCCCGATGGCACACCGGTGGCCGCGCAGTTCGGAGTGAGATCGGCGGCCCCTTTGCTGTTTCAGACCCATGATCTGGTGCGCGGGGGTGTTCCCAACTGGCGCGAAGCCGCGCCTGCTGAAGTTGGAGTGCGTGACATCTGCTGGCCGGGAGGCCAGGTGCTCGCTCCCGACCATCCGGATTGCCGTCAACTGCGCCAGGCCTGGGTGCTCGATGGCGTCGTGCCGCCCACGCTGCCACTGGCCGATCACCCGACCGGTGGTGCACAGCGCCTGGTGCACTGGCTGGATGGGGAGGGACAGCGGGTGGCACCCGACTGCGCCAACGCGCGTCGCGTCGAGACCCTCTTGTGGCCAGCCGCGCTGGATGCCTGGCTGCCGCCGCAGGAGCAACGTGCACACCGCTTGCCACCGGCTTCGTCGACCTGTCCACCGCCACCCGATCCGCGTGCTAGTGCCCCACTGCAGATCATCGGTCTGCGCGATGGCGACATGCTACGGCGGGTCGGTGGCCGCAAAGGGCCTGTGCCGGTCAGTCTTAGAGCCAGCGGCGGAGAGGGGCTGAGACGCTGGTTCCTGAGTGGCGAGCCGGTAGGGAAGAGTGTCGGTGAAGCACCTTTGGCGCTGAGCCTCGACAGACCTGGCGAGCACCAGCTAAGCGTAATTGACGAAAGTGGTCAGGTGGGTCGGGTAACGATCAGGGTACAGGGAGATTAAGTACCAGGGGGATCAGGTAGGAGGATCTATCTGGGCATTCAACGAGTTATTTACCCGGAACCAACCGGCAATACTGTATCTGTCCCGTTGGGTAGGGAGCACTTCATGCGGGAAACGGTCACTCAGAAAAACCAGCAAGGTACCCGTCTCGGGTAAGACTTGTTCCAGCAGGTGGTCACCCTCGTCATTGTAGAGCAGTAGTTCACCGCCCTGATCCTTTTGCCAGTGGTCATTTAAATAAAACACGGTGGTTAATACGCGGTTGGTGCGTCCTTTGAAGGCATCCAGGTGCTGTTTGTAGAAAGCACCGACCGGGTAGTGAGCAAAGTGACATTCATAGTCGAACAGGCCCATAAATAAACGCCGGTTAATTCCCTGGCGCAGGCCATCCATCCAGTCTAAATAGGCGGCTTCTGCGGCATTGCTGTGGCGTAACCAGCGGATCTTATCACGGCGTATATTGCTGTTGAGTTGATGATCCTGATCACGCCCGATACCGGCGCGATGCATAGCATCTTCGGCATCCAGTTGCTGTATGCGTTGCTGCAGGGCGGCAGTCGGCAAGTCTGGCTGTGCCGTTGAGGTGAAATAGTAACCTTGATCAACGAGTGCATCGGCAATGGTGTCATAAAGCGCAGAGCAGGTATCAGACATGCAGCCCCTCGGATCAGGCGAAATTTTGTGCTTTATACACGGAACAGGACGCCGGGTCACGCAGATTAATCATTCATTACGCAAACCGCTGTCGATTGCCTGGCTGACCAACCAGCGGCGTAGGCGCTGGATGCCGACTTCATGGCGTCGCGCCAGTTTCCAGGCAAAATAAAATTCATCACCCGTCCAGAGCTGATGGCAGGGCAGGCGTACAAAACCTTCACTATCATGCTGTGGATTCAGCATGTAATCATTGGTCAGTGCAATGCCCTGATGAAAGCGTGCCGCTTCCAGGGCTAAGAGTATATGGCTGAAATGTTGAACACGTTGTTGGCTTGGCAAACTCAGGTTGGCTGCTTGGTACCAGGCTTCCCAGTCCCCGGCTGGACGATCAAAAATATTATGCGTGGAGAGCAGCGGGTAAGCCGCTAGCAGTTTGGGATCCAGTTGGTCTAGGGTGGGTTCCAATTGCTGTTCCCGACAAATTTTTTGCCAATACTCCTGGCTGCAAACTGGAAACAGACGTTCGGTGTACAACAAGTCATAGGCATAAGCCGCTGAGGTTTTACGGATGGTGATAAAACAGTCCGCAACCCGGTCAGACAGTTGTGGGGTTTCACCGATCATTTCCAGGGATAGATCCAGTTGCGGGTGCTGTCGGCTTAGCTCAGGCAAGCGTGGCACCAGCCAGCGCACGGCGAAAGAACTGTATACAGATAGGCGTAAACGTGCAGCTTCTTGCCCCAATAGTTGCTCACTGGCGCGCTCTATTTGCAACAATGAAGAACTGATTGCCTCATGGTATTGGCGTCCCTCTTCGGTCAGGGATAAATAGCGACCGGTACGTTGAAATAATAGCTCACCCAAATAGGTTTCCAGCTGCTTGATTTGATGACTGACTGCGCTCTGACTGACAGCCAGTTCATCGGCCGCCAGTGAAAAGCTGTTTAGGCGTGCAACCGCTTCAAATACAGGTAGTGCTTTGAGTGGAGGAAGTTTCATTATCGAATTATCTAATAGTTATTTAATAAACATCATTTTATCAGATAAACAATAAAGTTTAGACTCTACACAGATTTTTTAGTCAGCATTTGAGTTATCAAGGTCGTCCCATGTCAGGTAAAACAGTTAATAGCGCCATTTTTTTGCTGGTGATCGGTAATGCGATGGCGTTGATCTCGGATGTGTTTGTCAAACTGGCGGAGCCGGGTGAGGCTGTGTTTCTGTTTGCGTTTCTGCGCAGTCTGATCACTCTGCTGTTGTTATTGCCCTTTTGTCTCAGCATTAAACCTCAAGGGTTTTTTAAGGGTGCCCGGGTACATTTCCTGCGTGCCCATATTCATTTTGGCGGTATGCTGTGTATGGTGGTTGCCCTGTCACATTTGCCCCTGGCAACAGCGAATGCGCTATTTTATGCAGCTCCGATTCTGGTGATGGTGCTGTCGGCGGTACTGTTTGGCGAGCGCCTGAAACGCTTGAGTTTGCTGGCGGTTTTCAGCGGCTTTGCCGGTATCCTGGTTATTCTGCGTCCGGTGGAGTTCAATTGGGCAGCATTAGCGGCCTTGGGTGCTGCGCTGGCGCTGGCATTGGGGGCGCTGTTGGTGCGCAAGCTGCCAGAACAACAATCCACCGGGCATAAACTCCTGCTTAACTACCTGCTGCTGTTGCCTGCTGCCGGGTTTATGGCCTGGTGGGAAGGGGCTGAATGGACGACACAACTGCTGCTGAATGCCCTGGGGTCTGCTGTGTTTATCCTGGGTTATAATATCAGTGTGTTACTGGCCTATCGTCAGGTTGACGCCAGTCAGGTGACCAGCGCTGAATACACCGGGTTGATCTGGGCGGTAGTGCTGGGCTGGGTGATGTTTGCCGAGCAGCCGGACCTGTGGTTCTTGACCGGCAGCGCCATGATTGTCATTCCGTTAGTAATGATTGGCATACAGCAGGGGCGTCGCAACCGGCATCGAATCCACGTCTGAGTTAATTGCGGATCAGGTCTAGCGGAAACTGCCGACCCTTGAGGTCATCTTCAATCAACTGCATCACCAGGTCACTGCGCAAACGGCCTTGCTGTTGCAGTTGGGTGATTTCGGCCAGGGTGAGCCAATGGCAAGCGATGATGTCACTGTCCAGTTGTTCTGTAATTTGCTCCAGCGCCTCAGCCTTGAAGCCAAAGCGGTAGTAGATTTTTTCCTTGTGCTGCAGGTTGAGCAGATAGATGCCAATCAGGTGTTCTGGGCGGGCTTGCCAGCCAGTTTCTTCAAGAACCTCTCTGATACAGGCCTCAACAGGTGTTTCTCCGGCTTCGATATGACCGGCCGGTTGATTAAACACCGGGTTGGCAGGATCACCCTCTTCAACAAGCAGATAGCGGCCCTGGCGTTGGATTAAAGCGGCAACGGTAACATGGGGATGAAATGGCATAGCTGGTAGCTCCTGATCAGATCCTGTATGAGTCTAACCCATACGGGCCAGATTCATACATGGATGACACAGATACTACTGAGGTCGGCAACTTCAGGCAAACCCGCGTTACTCCTCAGGCAGCAGTACTTTGCTCAGTGCGCAGCTGCTGTGCCGCCTGTACCAGATTTTTCAGTGCCGGAGCCACTTCGTTCCATTGGCGTGTCTTGAGGCCACAGTCCGGGTTAACCCACAAACGCTCGGCGGGAATCCATTGACTGGCTTTACGCATCAGCGAGACCATCTGCTCCACGCCGGGCACATTGGGGCTGTGAATATCATACACACCCGGTCCTATCTCATTGGGGTAGGCAAACTTGGCGAAGGCATCCAGTAGCTCCATATCTGAACGTGAGGTCTCGATGGTGATAACATCGGCATCCATGTCCGCAATAGCATCGAGAATGCCGTTGAATTCGGAGTAGCACATGTGGGTATGGATCTGGGTTGAATCCAGAGCACCGGAACAGCTCAGGCGAAAGGCTTCAACCGCCTGTTGCAGATAGGTTTGCCAGTCGTTACGACGTAGCGGCATACCTTCACGGAAGGCTGGTTCATCCACCTGGATCATCTGAATCCCGGCGGCTTCCAGGTCCTGGACTTCATCGCGCAGTGCCAGGGCTATCTGTAGAGCGGTCTGGTGGCGTGGCTGATCATCACGCACGAACGCCCACTGCAGCATGGTAACCGGTCCTGTCAGCATACCTTTTACCAGTTTCTGGGTCAGTGATTGGGCATAGACTGTCCAGTCAACGGTCATTGGGACTGGGCGTGAGACATCACCATAGATAATCGGTGGCTTAACACAGCGGCTGCCGTAGGATTGTACCCAGCCAAAGCGGGTAAACGCATACCCCTGTAACTGTTCACCAAAGTACTCAACCATGTCGTTGCGCTCAGCTTCGCCATGCACTAAGACATCCAGACCATAGTGTTCCTGTTCCTGGATGGCATAAGCAATCTGCTCGCGTATGGCGCTGACATAGTCATCTGCCGATAGCTGTTTCTGCTTGTACTTCAGACGTGTCTGGCGTATCTCCGCTGTCTGTGGGAAGGAGCCAATAGTGGTGGTCGGGTAGAGGGGTAAACGAAAACGCTCATGTTGCAGGGCCGCGCGTTGCGGGTAGCTGGACTGGCGTTGTAACTGATCCGGTTGAATACTGGCAAGGCGCTCTTGTACCGGGCGTTGCGTGACCTGTGCTGAACGGCGGCGGCTTTCGATGGCGCGTGCGTTGGCTTCGAGCTCGGGCAGCACGACGTCAGGTCCCTGTTCGAGTGCACGCCCAAGCAGTGCCAGTTCATCCAGCTTCTCACTGGCAAATGCCAGCCAGAGCTTATCGCTACGCGCCGCATACACTGGCGCCAGCTCATTCAGCAGTACGTTAATATTGCTGCGCCAGATATTACGTCCATCAATCACGCCCAGTGACAGTACTTTGTCTGCTGGCCAGTGCTCCAGTAGTTTGGGTAGCTCGGCTTTTCCTCTAACAGCATCGATATGGAGTCCGGCAACCGGTAAAGATACAGCGGTTTCCAGGTTGTCGAGCAGTGGGCCGAAGTAGCTGGTTAGCAGCAGATTGGGGCTGTGCCCAACCAGTTGGTCATATACACGGCTAAAGGCGGCTTTCCATGAACTCTCCAGATCCAGTGCCAGAATCGGCTCATCCACCTGGACCCAGTCGATACCCAGGTTTTTCAGCTCGGTCAGGAGTTCAGCATACACCGGCACCAGACTTTGTAGCAGATTGAGTTTGTCCAGCGACGCCTCTTTACACTTGCCCAGCCAAAGATAGGTGAGGGGGCCGAGTATCACCGGTTTAACGGCACAGCCAGTTTGTTTGGCACGTTCAATCTGTGCCAGAAGTTTTTCAGCGTGCAGGCTGAAGTGGGTATCGGTATCGAATTCAGGGACGATGTAGTGGTAGTTGGTATCAAACCACTTGGTCATCTCGCCAGCACTGACCGGCTCGCCCTGGCGAGAGCGGCCACGGGCTACGCGAAAATACTGATCCAGTTCCTGGATGGGTTGGTCGGTATGAAAACGCTTGGGCAGATTGCCTAGCAGGAAGCTGGTATCAAGCACATGGTCATAAAGACTGAAATCACCGACAGGTAACAGGCTCAGGCCACTGTTTTTTTGATGTTGCAACTGTGCATCGAGTAATTGGTTGGCTGTGTCAGTCAGGGAATGGGCATCCAGATCGCCATGCCAGTAAGCTTCTAAGGCAAACTTGAGTTCGCGCTTGGGCCCTATGCGGGGAAATCCCAGGTTGTGTAGTGTTATCATGAATATATCCCTATTTAATTAGATTGTTGATAAATTAAATTCAGGATAACTCTAGCAGTGATTTAGTATTAGTAAAATTGATTTATATTTATAAATTCATGAATTTTTTGCACTTTAAATGACGCCGCTCCTGCGCATCCATGCGCTCGTGGCATACCGTACATCCTGTACATAAAAAGCCCGCCAATAGGCGGGCTTAGGTCACTCAGAAAGTCAGGAACAGGTTTGGCTTAAGCGCCGAACTTGGCCTTGGCTTCGATACGACGACGGTGCAAGACTGGCTCAGTGTAACCACTGGGTTGCTCACGGCCTTTGAACACCAGCTCACACGCGGCCTGGAAGGCGACGCTGCCGTCAAAGTCTGCAGCCATGGGGCGATAGAGTGCATCACCGGCGTTCTGGCGATCAACCACGGCGGCCATACGTTTCATGGTTTCCATCACCTGTTCTTCCGAGCAGACGCCATGATGCAGCCAGTTGGCGATGTGCTGGCTGGAAATACGCAGTGTAGCTCGGTCTTCCATCAGCCCTACGTCGTTAATGTCAGGTACTTTTGAACAGCCGACACCCTGGTCTACCCAGCGCACTACGTAGCCGAGAATACCTTGGGCATTGTTGTCCAGCTCCTGACGTATCTCTTCAGCACTCCAGTTGGGGTTTTCCGCTACCGGGATAGTGAGGATGTCATCCAGGCTGGCGCGCGGACGCGACTTGAGTTCGTCCTGACGGGCAAATACATCGACCTGGTGATAGTGCAAGGCGTGTAGTGCGGCAGCTGTGGGTGAGGGTACCCAGGCAGTGTTGGCACCCGACATGGGGTGAGCAATCTTCTGCTCCAGCATGGCGGCCATCAGTTCCGGCATGGCCCACATACCCTTACCAATTTGTGCACGCCCCTGCAGGCCACACATCAGGCCGGTATCAACGTTCCAGTCTTCATAGGCTTTGATCCAGGCGGTGGCTTTCATATCACCTTTGCGCAGCATTGGACCCGCTTCCATTGAGGTGTGCATTTCATCACCGGTACGATCAAGGAAACCGGTATTGATGAAGACTACGCGCTCTTTGGCTGCGCGGATGCACTCTTTCAGGTTGACGGTGGTACGACGTTCCTCGTCCATAATGCCCATCTTCAGGGTGAAGCGCTCAAGCCCGAGAGCGTCTTCGATACGGGCAAACAACTCGTTGGCAAACGCCACTTCTTCCGGCCCGTGCATTTTCGGTTTTACGATATACATGGAACCAGTAACGCTGTTGCGGAACTCACTGTTGCCTTTCAGGTCATGAATGGAGATTAGCGAGGTCACCAGGCCATCCATCATGCCTTCAGGGATTTCGTTGCCATCTTTGTCCAGTACCGCATTGATGGTCATCAGATGGCCGACGTTGCGGACAAACATCAGGCTGCGGCCTTTCAGTGTCACCTTGTTGCCATCTGTTCCAGTGTATTCGCGGTCAGGGTTCATTTTACGGGTGAAAGCACGGCCGCCTTTGGTGATCTCCTCAGTCAGCGTGCCTTTCATCAGACCCAGCCAGTTGCGGTAAACCACCACTTTATCATCCGCATCAACCGCGGCAATGGAGTCTTCACAGTCCATGATAGTAGATAGAGCCGCTTCCATCAGTACATCTTTGATGCCTGCTGCATCGGTTTTACCAATCAGGCTGTCGCGATCAAACTGGATTTCGAAATGCAGACCATTCTGCTTCAGGCAAACGCTGGTCGGGTTGTCAGCGTCTCCGGTATAGCCGACCAGTTGCTGTGCATCGGCCAGACCTGTCTGGCTGCCATCTTGCAAACTGACCAGCAGTTTGCCGTCAACCACAGCATAGGCAGTGGCGTCTTTATGTGAACCCTGGCTCAACGGCGCGGTATCATCAAGGAAGTTGCGTGCAAATTCAATAACTTTGGCACCACGCACCGGATTGTAGCTGTTGCCAACTTCAGCGCCATCAGCGTCAGAGATGGCATCAGTACCATAGAGTGCATCATAAAGACTGCCCCAGCGTGCATTGGCCGCGTTCAGCGCGTAACGCGCATTCATCACCGGGACAACCAGCTGTGGTCCGGCCAGGCTGGCCATTTCCGGATCAACATTGGTGGTGGTGGCACTGAAATCTTCACCCTCGGGTAGGAGGTAGCCTATTTCCTGCAAAAACGCTTTGTAAGCGTTCATGTCCAGCGGCTGACCTTTATGTTCAAGGTGCCACGCATCGATCTGAGCCTGAATCTGCTCACGCTTTTCCAGCAGTGCACGGTTACGCGGTGCAAGATCGTGGACGATTGCATCAAAATGTTGCCAGAAACTCTGTTGATCGACACCTGTGCCGGGCAGGGCTTCCTGATTAATAAAGTTGTATAGATTCTCTGCGACCTGCAGGCCGCCTATCTGAACCCTCTGGCTCATGGTTATGCCTCAAGATTTTTATTGTCCCGAACTGGCACCAGGCAGGCGCTTCGGGTAACGGTTAATAACAAAAATGCAACGGTACCATACCGCAAAATGGCGGGTTTGTCCCTAGGCGAAGGGTCTAAGACTGACTGTAGTGAAACTGTCATCTTTGGGTGCAATCATTAGATAGACAATTTAGAATAATGCAACGCAACATGGATATGACACCGATAAAAAGTATGGATAGGCTCTTGGAACAACCCCCGGTTCTGGATGAGGATTGGGTGCTTGCTTTGCAAAATGAACTTGAAGCATTCGATCCGGAACAAGTCACTCTCTGTGATGTGCATCTGCGCCAGTATTATGCCCATTATGGCTTTACTTGCTTACCTGATGAGGTTGAATATTCTGCAGGTACTGAATGGATAGTGGGCACACGTCTGTTTCTACAATATTTTCGGCGGCGCTTTGCGCGAGGCACCGTTGTGCTTATGCACGGTTATACAGATCATTCCGGTATGTACAGTGGGCTGATTGATCACCTGTTGCGGCGCGGTTGGAATGTCCTTACCTATGATCTTCCGGGGCATGGTTTATCTGCTGGCGAACCCTTGGGTATCAATGGATTTGATCAGTATGTGCGCCAATTGCAGCAGGTGTTGAATAACTATACACCGTTATTTAAGGGGCCTGTAGTGATGATGGGGCAAAGCACCGGAGCCGCTATCATTCTGACGCTTTTGATTCAGTCGGATCGGGAGCAAAAGCGACGCTGGGCGCTTGCTGGCTCGGTATTTCTGGCTCCACTCATCCGGCCAGTGGATTATTATTATATCCGCAGTGTTTATAAAACGATGCACTGGTGCTTGCGCCGTGTGCGTCGACGCTTCAGTAGCAATTCACATGATGCCGATTTTCTACACTTTCGTGAGTCTCGTGATCCATTACAGCATCGCTATATGGCGATCAGTTGGATAGGCTCCATGCTCAAGTGGGTGGCCGATATTGAAAAGGTTGGCCCCTGCTCAGACCGCCTGATGGTTATTCAGGGAACGGACGATAAAACAGTGAACTGGCGTTACAATGTAGCGGTGCTGGACCAGCTCTGTCCGGCGGCTGAATTGCGTTTAGTGCGTGATGCCAGACATCAATTGGTGAATGAGTCCGATGAGTACCGGGATAAGGTGTTTGCCCATATTGATGAGTTTCTGGGCTCATGCAGGACATATAAAGCAGCCCCTTCAGCAGCCGTAATACGGCGCTGAAGTGGCTGCTATCAGAGCAGCGATCAGAATAAACGGCGGCAGCGAATTGTGCCTTCGATGCTGGCGAGCTTATCCAGTGCCAAGGCCGAGTAATCGGCATTTACATCGATAACTACATAACCAACGCTTTCGTTGGTTTGCAGATATTGCCCTAGTATATTGATGTCGTTGTCTGAGAAAATGCTGTTGATTCGTGACAAAACACCGGGAATGTTCTGATGTACATGCAGCAGGCGGTGGCTGTCTGGGTGACCTGGCAGTGCCACTTCCGGGAAGTTGACTGAGGTGATTGATGAGCCATTGTCGCTGTAAGTGATCAGTTTTTCGGACACTTCATAGCCGATGTTTTCCTGAGCTTCCATGGTGGATCCGCCCACATGAGGTGTCAGAATCACATTGTCGAAACGACGCAATGGGCTGATGAATTCATCATTGTTACTGCGGGGTTCAACTGGAAATACATCGATAGCAGCACCTAGCAGTTTACCGGATTCCAGTGCCTCACACAGGGCATCGATATCAACAACATTGCCACGTGAGGCGTTCATAAATACGCTGCCCTGTTTCATCTGCGCAAACTGGGCTGCACCCATCATGTTACGCGTTGAAGGTAGCTCGGGAACATGCAGTGTGACGATGTCGCTGATGGAGAGCAGCTCAAACAGTGAACTGACCGGTTTAGCATTGCCGAGTGGTAGTTTGGTGATCACATCATAAAAGTACACATCCATCCCCAGGCCTTCAGCCAGAATGCTCAATTGTGTACCGATGCTGCCATAGCCAACAATGCCTAGTTTTTTGCCACGAGTTTCGTAGGCGTTTTTAGCTGTTTTTTGCCATTCTCCCCGATGTGCGCAGGTATTTTTTTCCGGAACACCTCGCATCAGCAGGATGGCTTCAGCCAGAACCAGTTCAGCAACAGAGCGGGTATTGGAGTAAGGTGCATTGAACACCGCAATACCGGATTGAGTTGCCGCTGCGAGGTCTACCTGATTGGTACCTATACAGAAACAGCCTACCGCAACCAGTTTTTCAGCGGCTGCAAAAACCTTTGCGGTTAATCGGGTACGAGAACGGATGCCAATAAAGTGCACATCTTTGATACGCTCGATCAACTCATCTTCCGAGAGTGAACCGCTGTGCGTTTCAATAGTGGTATAGCCGTTGGCATTAAAGGTGTCGACGGCAGACTGATGCACACCTTCAAGTAGCAGAATTTTGATCTTGCTTTTGTCCAGAGACGTGGTCTTACTCATGTTGGCAACTCACAGAATTTTGCGAAAAAAATATCGCCATTTAATGTCAGGCGACGCATATTATCACATTAGCGACAAAGTGTGGGCGTTGATCTGCATAGATGAATCATCTAAATATTCATCGCATGTTGAATCAGACTGATGCAGGTTCGGGCAGAAAAATCCCTGTTAAGAGTGCTGTTTTTAGCTTTTTATTCCGCGATGCAGTAATCTGAAACTATGCATGCCAGCCGGGTTGAAGTAACAGCCCGAGCCAGCTTCCGAAGGAGAGCGTAATGTTGAGCAATATCAGCGTGTTATGTCAGCGATTATCAGCCTGTATTATTGTGGCTGTGCTGCTGCTTCCCACATCACTGGTTGCTCAGGATAACCACCTGAGACTAGTGTATGTCAGTGAAATGACTGAGATGGACAGTGAGGAGAAAGGCAGTTATCCAAGGTTGGCTGGCTTGCTCAACCACTACCGTGCGGAGCCTGTGCCTGTGTTGTTTATCTCTGGTGGAGGTGGGCTGGCACCCAGTGCCATGTCATCTCTGGATAGGGGAGCGCATATCATTGATTTGCTCAACTCGCTGGAACCGGTGGCGATGGTCGCTGGCAAACGTGAATTCAGCTTTGGTGAAGATGAGCTATCTTTGCGCGCCTATGAGGCAGCCTTTCCAGTGATAGCGTCCAATTTGTATGACCCACTGACGGGCAATAATCTTGATGGCATCAGTAATTCCTTATTGGTGCAGCAATATGGGATAACTCTGGGTTTTATTGCTGTGATCCCACCGATTACCCATGAAGAATATAACCTGCAACGGGTAGAGGTACTGGATCCTGTTCAGAGTATCATCACGCGGGCTGAACAGTTACGGGCGGCGGGAGCCGACCGGATCATTTTGACCTACTCCTGCTGCTACCGAGACTATCTGGACTATTTTACTGAACTGGATCAGTTGCTGCATGACGGCGTGATTGATCTGGCACTGGGCAAAGATGAGCATCTTCTGCTGGCTGAGAATCGACTTGATAGTATGCACCCAAACCATATCTGGGTGACGGAAGGTGATCAAGTAGCTGTGGTTGACCTGAATCTGGCGGCTGCTTCAGGAGAGTCGATGTTGTTGGAATGGCATGCAGAGAGTATGAATGGCTATGAGCCTGATTCGTATGTGACCCAGCAAGTGGGTGATTATCATCAACGTCTTGAACTCCTGCTCAACGAAGAAATCGGCCAGGTAATGACGTCCTTTGCTACCTATCAGGCTGATGTCAGGACGGCAGAAAATCCATTGGGTAATCTTCTGGCTGATGTAATTCGTGCTCATGCAGGCGCTGATATTGGCCTTATTAATGGCGGTTTTATTCGCGGTGAGCGGCGTTATGAAGTTGGTGACCGCCTGACACGCCGGGATATCATGCGTGAAGTGCCGTTTCGTGATCGGATCGTATTGATCGATGTGAGCGGTGCTACGTTGCTGGCTGCACTGGAAAACGGTTTCAGTCAGGTCGAGGAGATCAAAGGCCGTTTTCCGCATGTCTCCGGGATGCAGGTAACTTATGATTTCAGTCGCCCAGTAGGGCAGCGAGTCCAACAAGTGAATATTGCCGGACAGCCATTAGCTATAAACCAGCAGTACCGTTTGGCTACACGCGAATTTCTTGCTACGGGTGGAGACGGGTTTGAAATGTTCATTGATCAGCCGCATTTACGTTACTCGGGTCAGATGACACGCTTAGTCGCGGATATTCTGATGGATCATGTACAAGAAACACACAAACTGGCACCCACTGTTGAGGGGCGATTGGTAGATGTTCAGTAGTCATGAGTTTGCCTGCGATGCGCCTTGGTCATAGTATAGCGATCCGGCTGACGGCGGCATTAATCATCTTTCTGATGCTGTTTCTGGTTATGGCAGCTATTGCATTTTATCGATCTACAACCTTTGAAAATTTGCTCACCAGTATTGTTTCTACGGCCTTACCTGAAATACGTCAGTCTGCCATGCTGGATACCCAGGTAAAAGAACTGCCTTATCTGACAGAGCACCTATCCAGAGCTGAAAGTCAGGCTATGCGTCGTTTGGCATATGGTGATATAGAGCAGAAAATCCGAGATATCCAGCTCTTGATTAGTGAACAGCAGAATCAACAGTTAGCGCTTAAGTTTGATGTCATCCAGCGTGAAGTCCGGCACCTGAATGAGTTGATTGAGCAGCACTTATACTATCAGCAGGCCATCAGCCATGTATCGCAGGAAATTTATCGCTTTTATGATCAGGCGGAAGTCATCGCACGTGATTCGCATGCTTTTCCAGAATGGGCGCTAAACTTTTCCAGTATTATAGTTCGTGCCGGACAGGTGCAAAGTGTGAATCGACTGGATGACATGCGTCAATTGACTGAGTTGATCCGTAGCGATCTAAGCAAACAAGGGGCCCTGCTGGACACCTTGGATGTTAGTCTGCGCACCAATGCGATGACGCTGCAAGACAGTTTATCCTTGTTGTTGCTGGATGAAACCGGTTTGATTGCATTACGTTCAGAGCAATTGCGTATTAATGGACGGGTAACGGGGCGGACCCGTTTTATCCGCAGCATGGTGCAAGATTTTGGTTCTGAGGCTGAGTATACCACCTTACAGAAACAAACCCGGTTGATACAGAATGTAAACGCTATGTCGGAAACACTGGAACGTCAGACCTACTGGGTTGGCGTTTTGTCATTACTGGTTCTGGTGTTTTTGCTTGCTATGATCTGGTGTATCAAAATTCAGGTAATCAACCGCTTGCAACGTTTGAAAACCTTGGTAATGGATCAGGTTGGTAGCCAGCCTGAGCAAATCCACATCGATGGACGTGATGAAATTACCGAATTGGCTAAGGCATTTAATTTCTATGCCAAGCAGGTTAGTGAGCAGAATAACCGTGTGGAGGCACTTTCACGCACAGATGGACTGACAGGCATTAGTAACCGACGCGGATTTGATCACCAGTTGGAGCGTTTGGTGAACTTGTGTCGTGAGCGTAACCTGCCTTTGTGTGTATTAATGATTGACGTGGATTTCTTCAAGAACTATAACGACTTATATGGACATCAGGCGGGTGACGAGTGCTTGCGGCAAGTGGCTGACTTGCTGCGGAGAGTGGTGGGTCGTAGCCAGGATTTTGTGGCACGTTACGGCGGTGAAGAATTCGTGTGTATTTTGCCGGAAACAGATATTACCGCAGCACGACTTCTGGCTTCGGAAATATTGGCAGAAACCAGTGCATTGGATATTGAACATAAAGGGAGTTTGGTAGCTGAATACCTGACTCTGAGTATAGGTATTACTGGGTGCGATGGTGAGAATATGCCCTCGGCAGATATTCTGATAGGGTTGGCAGACGCTGCGCTTTATGAGGCTAAAGCCAAAGGACGTAACTGTATGGTGGAAAAACAATGTGGCATAGATGCCTAGTGCAGAAGTGGATTGTGTTGTTATGTCTCTGCATCCTTGCTTTGTTGGGCAGTCAGTTACAGGCCCAGGTCAGCCAGATGCCAGAGGAATCAGCTAAGCAAGTCTATCGGATCGGCATGCCACTGGTGGATGACCAGGACATTATGGCTCGTCGCTGGCAGCCATTGATTGATTATCTCAATCAGCAGTCCTCGTCAGCACTATCGTTTGAACTGGTTGTGCTGGATCTGCAGGCTTTGGATGCAGCACTGGATAAAGGGGAGCTGGACTTTATCTTTACCAATCCATCGCTTTATGTGCTTTACAGTTATCGTTATGGTTTGTCATCACCGTTGGCGACGCTACTGAACAATGAACAGGGCCAGATTGTCAGTCAGTTTGCCGGTACTATCTTCAGTCGCGCAGACCGTTCCGACTTGAGTCAGCTATCTGATCTGAAAGGAAAGCGTATAGCGGTTGTGTCGCGTCAGTCATTAGCCGCCTTTCAGATGCAGGCGGTTGAGCTGAAACACTTAGGCATCAGCCCAACTGATGATATCGAATTGTTGGAAACCGGGCTGCCGCTACATTCCGTCATCAATGCAGTGATGTCACGTGAGGCTGATGCCGGTTTTATGCGTGCGGGTGTGTTGGAACAGTATCAGGCTGAAGGACTGCTTGATGTTGGCAGTTATAAACTGATTGGATCCCAGCAGCAGCCGGGCTACCCATTAATGACATCGACGAGTCTGTATCCAGAATGGCCCGTTGCGGCATTGCCGCATACGGCGCCGGACGTGGTGCGCCAGGTAACGGCTAGTTTGCTCAGTCTGCCTGCAAATAGCGAGGTTGCGCGGCAGTTGGGGATTGCCGGCTTTACCATTCCTGGCGATTATCGCGGGATAGACCGGCTGCTGCGTGATTTGCGACTGCCACCTTTTGATCAGCAACCGACTTTCACGCTGCAGGAGATTTGGGCGCAGTGGCAGCTATATTGGGCACTGATGTTAACTGGGGCCGCCGCTTTTCTCATTGCCAGCATTCTAATTCTTCGACATAAAAATCAGCATTTGGCCGTGACTCAGCAACGCAATCAGCAAATTACAGAGCAGTTGCGTGAGAATGAGTTGCTGTTAAATCATGCCCAGCATGTCGCTTGTATCGGTAGTTGGGATTATGATCCTGAATCGGGACTGTTTAACTGTACTGAGCAAATGCGTCTGATGTTTGGTCTGTCTGAAGACCAAAGCATACGTATTGATGATTTTATGGCGCAGATTATCCCGGAAGATATAGACGAAACTCAGCAGTCCTGGGATCTGGCTCTGGCCGGGCAGGACTACGAGCTGGATTACCGGGTACGCTTGGGTAGTGATGTGCGTTGGCTGCATGAAAAACTGCATGTCATTCGCAACTCTCGCGGAGAGATGGTGCGTTTGTTGGGTACTGTTCAGGATGTGACAGAAAAGGTCGAGTATGAGCAACATATTGAGTCGCTGGCTTTTAATGATGCACTGACAAAAATTCCTAACCGCGCCTGGTTGCAGGAGCAGCTTCAAGATGTGTTGCAGGACAGTGCTGAGCAACCCTATTCAGCATTACTGATTCTGTTGAATATTGATCGCTTTAAAACCATCAATAATGCGCGAGGTAGCCGTTTTGGCGATGCATTGCTGATTGCAGTTGGGCAGCGGCTCAGTCAGTGTCAGTTCTTTGGTGTTCAGGTACAGGTTGCCAGAGTCGCGGGCGATGAATTCGCCATCCTGGTGCAGTCTGAACGCTTGCCTGAGATGCCGGTTACCGCCCTGGAAATAACCTTGGCCGATCTTTGCAATCAGATTTTTGAAGCTCCTTTTCTGATCGATGATGAACCCGTCAGTATATCCATCAGTTCCGGTGTGACACGTTTTCCGGAAGAGGATGACTCGATTACCGCTGAGTTAGTGTTTCAGCGCGCCAGTATGGCGCTGACTCACTCACGCCTGGAAGGGGGAGGACAACTAATCTTTTTTGAATCCCCCATGAGTGAAGCTGCCGGATACCGTTTCCGTCTGGAGCGTGACCTGAGTCGTGCTCTGGAACAAAATCAACTGCGCCTATTCATGCAGCCGCAGTTTGATGGCCAGGGCAGTAAATGTGCAGCGGAACTGCTGTTACGCTGGGAACATCCGGAACTGGGTATGATCTCACCGGCTGATTTTATTCCTATCGCCGAATCATCCAATCTGATAGTAGATCTGGATATTTGGGTAATGGACCAGGCCTGCAGTCTGATACAACAAGCTAAAACTTTGGGAATAACGTTGCACCTGGCCGTTAATATCAGTCCGCGGCATTTCTGTATTCAGGGCTTTGTACCCTGGATGAAAATGGTGCTGGAACAGCAGGATGTTAACCCGGCACAACTGATGCTGGAAGTTACAGAGGGCCTGTTTCTTAATAACATTGATAGCGTATCTGCCAAAATGCAGGAGCTAAGGCAGTTAGGGTTGCGCTTCTCTATTGATGATTTTGGTACTGGTTATTCATCGCTGGCCTACTTGAAGCGCTTGCCAGTCAGTGAAATTAAAATTGATCGCAGTTTTGTCCAGGATGCACCACAAGACCCTGACGATGCTGCATTAATAGAGGCCATTCTGGCGGTAGCTGACAAGATGCATCTGCAGGTGGTCGCTGAGGGTGTAGAAACACTTGAACAGGCTGAGTTTCTTAAGGCCAGAAGCGAGACTATTCTGTTTCAGGGTTATTTCTACGGTCGACCCGCGCCAGTTCAGGATTGGTTGATGCGTTGGCAGGAAAGCGCTCTACTACCCTGTACTTAATCCCGAATCTGATCGGCCAGAAATTCGATAAAGGTCTGGTTGGCACGGGATAAATACCCACCTTTGCGCCAGGCCAGCGACAGATCCAGTAATACCGGCTGAGAAAAGGGTCTGGCAACCAAGGCCGGCTCATCCCGGATGACCATCTGCAGTAGTGTCGAAATACCAAATCCCTGTTTGACGATCTGTTTGATTAATGGAATTAGATTGGTCTCGAAACCGATATGCGGCTGTAATCCTGTTTCTTGTAGTAGCCGGTTGATCACTTCACGATGAAAATACCCCTCTTTAAACAACACCAGCTCCTGAGCAAAAAAATCTTCGGATGTTATGCTCTCACAGGCTGCAAGCGGGTGATCATCTGCCATCACCACCATCATTTCTTCATTTAGAAATGGGCAGAGCTCTAGTTCATTGGTCGGTGAGTCCTCAACGATCACACCGATATCAATTTCGCCACTGAGCAGCATCTGTTGCAGCTTGCGTGTACCCGCTTCAATGACAGAGATTTGCAGATCCGGATAGCGGTGGCGAAAGGCCATTAGAATCGGGGGAAAGTAATAAGATCCCAGCATACCGGGAATACCAATGCGAACTTCCCCACGTTTCAGGCCACTGAGTTCCTGCATGGCCAGTTCGGCTTCATCCGCAGCCATCAAAACTCGACGTGCGTGCAGCAGCAGTTCTCTACCCTCGTCAGTTAAGCTGATTTGGCGATCATGGCGATGGAACAGAGAGATGGACAGGGTTAGCTCCAGTTTCTGGATCGCCATGCTGACCGCCGGCTGGGCCAGGTTCAGCTGCTCGGCAGCCGCTGTAAAGCTGCTCAGCTCGGCGACCCGGACGAAATAGCGTAGGTGTTTTAGATTCATTATCAATTTCTCTTATCGTATTTATCATTAGTATATATTTTTATGATGTCATTGCCACTGCTAAGCTAGATCTAGATTAATACAGGTAAGCATCATGATCGAAACTACTAGTCCTCACTTTTGGCGTGCAACGTTGGCTTTGTGCCTCGCCTCCTTTATTGTGTTCGCCAATTTACATGGCATGCAGCCACTACTGCCGATGCTGGCAGACAGTCTTGGCCGAACTGAGCTGGAGATCAGCCATGCCTATACTATTGCTACGCTGGTGCTGGGCTTGTCGTTATTGGTGTATGGGCCGGTATCGGATGTTCTGGGTCGTCGTGGCATCTTGTTGTTGACCCTGGCGGGTGTTGCCCTGACAACCTTGGGGCTGGGGTTTGTCGATAACTATAGCTCGCTGTTTTGGCTGCGTGCTCTGCAGGGCTTTTTTCTGGCTGGGGTGCCTGCGGTGGCCATTGCTTATATGGGCGATGAATTTAGTCGACCGGCATTGCTGACCGCTGTTGGTCTTTATATTGCCAGCAATTCACTCGGTGGTGTGACCGGAAGATTGTTGGCTGGCGCTGTAGGTGATTGGTTGGGCTGGTCTGAAGTTTTTCTGTTATTGGGGGTAATCAGTACATTGGGCCTGTTGCTGGTTATCCGTTTATTGCCGTCGTCCAGCCATTTCAATCCAGTGGCATTTCGGCCTCAATCCATGCTGTTGGACTTGCTGGGACATCTGCGTAATCCCGTACTGTTTATTGCTTACCTTGTGGGGGGATTAAACTTCCTGATTTTTTTGAATCAGTATACTTATATTACCTTTGTGCTGGCAGCAGAGCCGTTTAGCCTTTCAGCCACCTGGATCGGGTTGCTGTTTCTGACCTATCTGACCGGAACCTTTGGCTCGCTGATTTCCGGGCGTTTGAGTCGGCGCTTTACAGCACCTCTGTGTATGGCACTTGGCATAGTTGTACTCATGCTGGGCACGTTGCTGACCCTGGTTGGCAGCTTACCCGCTATTATTTGTGGTTTTTTTATTAATAGCTTTGGATTCTTTTTAACCCATTCCGTAGCCAGTAGCTGGGTTAGTCAGCAGGCCGTCAAGGCACGGGCCAGTGCATCGGCACTTTATCTGGTGTTTTATTATGTCGGTGCCAGTGTGGGGGGCTTTTATCTACATCCTTTCTGGCAACTGGCGGGCTGGACAGGCATTGTAGTTGGCTCACTATTGATCTTTTTGATCACCTTGGGTTGTGCGATGATACTGCTTTATTGGCAGCGCTCAGGGCGTGTTTCAGCGTTTGCTGGATAAACTAACACACAGGAGAACCCATGGATTATCAACATCAGTTTCTTGAAGGACAAACTCATCTTCCGGCCGGAAAGGTGGTCTGTATTGGTCGCAACTATGCCGAACATGCCAAAGAGTTGAATAACCCAGTACCAGACGAGCCACTGCTGTTTATTAAACCCTCCACGGCCATTATCCCTTTATCGCAGCCGATTGCTTTACCACAGGGGCGAGGCGGCTTGCACTATGAAACTGAGGTGGCGATTCTTATTGGAGAGCGTTTAACACATGCCAGTGAAGCCGATGTAGTGACGGCTATAGCGGGAGTGGGCTTGGCTCTGGATTTAACTTTGCGTGATTTACAGTCGACCCTCAAGGCGAAGGGCTTGCCTTGGGAGAAGGCCAAAGCATTCGATGGCAGTTGCAGTTTATCGGCCTTCGTTGCTCCAGCAGGCCTCGATCTGACGCAGTTGGAGTTGACCTTGCGGATTAATGATCAGATACGTCAGCAGGGAAATACAGCGCAGATGCTACTGCCCGTTACTGCCTTGCTGGCTTATATCAGTGCATGGTTCACTTTGTTGCCCGGCGATGTCGTGTTAACCGGTACGCCGGCAGGTGTGGGGCAATTAAACTCTGGCGATAAGCTGAGCTTGCAGTTGGATCAGGTGATTACAGCTGAAACTCGGGTGGTTTAAATAATTAAACGTAAAACCACTACTAATTGCATAGAAATAATAGATTAACAGCTGTCTTTAAAACTGCTATGGTGCGATAAAAAAGCGGAGTGGCACGTTGGGACAGCTGAAAACAACGCATTTACAGCAAAAAATTGTACGCTTTGTAGCCGTTGGTATCTTACTGACCGGCCTGTTGCTGAGTGGGGTTGCAGTATTTCAAATTTATTATGAAACGCAGCGTATTACCACGCAGTTAAGCTCGGGGATTATGAACCGCTTACCGCAGGCTACTGTCCTACTTGAGACGGATATAACCCTTTCTGCTTATCGGGTTTTTGCAAGCTCTATCCTTATGACGCTGGTTATACTGGTCGCTGGAACCTTTTTTATCACCTACAAAATACGTCCTTTGCTGCGGCAACTGGATCAGTCCAATCAACGGCAGCAGCTTTCTGAACAGCGTATCCATTATCTTGTACACCATGACCAACTGACGGGTCTACCTAACTGGTCACAGCTTTACGACAGTTTGTGTGAACGTATGAGCCAGGTGGCGCAACAACAGGATCAGCAATTGGCGATTTTGTTTATTAATCTGAGTCGTTTCAAGGTGGTTAATGAAAGCCTGGGCCATGATGCGGGTAACCAGGTGCTGATGCTGATGGCAGAACGTTTAAAGCTGTTAGCGCGGCCAGATGACTTACTGGCACGGGCTGGTGGTGATGAGTTTCTGCTGTGTGTCAAAGTAACTCAGGGTGAACCACCCATAGAGGTGTTAGCGCAGCAGATCCTGGATAGCCTGAAACAGCCTTTTGAGCTGGAGGGTAAGACAATTTATCTGGAATCGACCGTAGGTATCAGTTTATTTCCGGATAATGGTATTCATGCTGATGCGCTGTTGCGCCATGCTGATGCTGCTTTGACACGTGCACGACGCCTTGGGCAGGGTAGATATCAGTTCTATGAAGCCGATATGACTGAGCAAAACCGTGAGAAATTTGAACTGGAAACGGATCTGCGAGGTGCACTGGAGCGTGAAGAATTTGAAGTCTACTATCAGCCTCAGATTGATCTGCAGAGTAACTGTATTTCCGGGGCTGAAGCCCTGATCCGTTGGAATCACCCGACACGAGGCCGAGTCCCACCGGATCAGTTCATTCCTATAGCTGAAGAAACCGGATTGATTCATGCCATAGGTCACTGGGTGCTCGAAGAGTCCTGCCGTCAGGCGCGCATCTGGCAGGAGGAAGGCCACTTCCTGAAAATGTCCGTTAATCTGTCAGCACTACAACTAAACAGTGGCGATATTGTTAATGTCGTACGTATGGTGTTGGACCAGACTGGGTTGGAGTCACGCTGGTTGGAGCTGGAGTTGACTGAGAGTTACCTGTTTGAGAACTTTATTCGCAGTGCTCGGGTATTGAAACGCCTGCGTTTGTTAGGGGTTACTCTTGCATTGGATGATTTCGGTACGGGCTATTCTTCGCTCAGCTACTTGCGTCGTTTAACTCTTCATCGTCTGAAAATTGACCGTAGCTTTGTCAAAGGCCTGCCCGGCGATCCGGGAGATCTGGCGATCGTTAACACCATTATAGCTATGTCGAAAAGCCTCGGACTGGAAGTGGTTGCTGAAGGAGTGGAAACGCCTGAGCAGCGCCAAAGCCTGGCCAAGTTAGGCTGCCATACCTATCAGGGTTATCTTTATGCGGCACCTGAGTCGGCTTTTGCTTTTCGTACCCGACTCTCTGATTTTAAACTTGCGAAGCAGTACTAAAGTACTGCTTTTTCGGTGCTGATGCAGAATAGTCATCTACCGGTCTGAGCCGCTAGTATCAAAGTTTCTAAACGTGATTGCTTCAGTCACACCTATAAAAACAAGAGGCTCTATCATGATATACGCACAGCCTGGGCAGGAAGGCGCCCTTATCTCTGTAAAACCCCGCTACGAAAATTTCATTGGTGGCCAATGGGTGGCCCCGGTTAAAGGTCAGTATTTCAAAAATATTTCTCCAGTGACTGGTGAAGCTTTCTGCGAAATCCCTCGCTCTAGCGCAGAAGATATTGAATTAGCCCTGGATGCCGCGCATGCCGCCAAAGCCGCCTGGGGGAAAACCTCGGTCACTGAACGTTCCAATATGTTGCTGAAAATTGCAGACCGACTGGAACAGAATCTAGAAAAAATAGCCGTGGCTGAAACCTGGGACAATGGTAAAGCGGTTCGCGAAACCCTCAATGCCGATGTACCCCTGGCCGTAGATCACTTTCGCTACTTTGCCGGTGCGATTCGTGCTCAGGAAGGCTCTATTGGTGAGATAGATCATAATACCGTTGCTTACCATTTTCACGAACCTCTGGGGGTCGTGGGTCAGATCATCCCTTGGAACTTCCCACTGTTAATGGCTGCCTGGAAACTTGCGCCTGCACTTGCCAGTGGTAACTGCATTCTTCTCAAACCAGCTGAACAGACACCCTGGTCAATCCTTGTGGTAATGGAGCTGATTGCCGATCTGTTACCACCCGGCGTGCTCAATGTGGTCAATGGTTATGGGGCTGAAGCCGGTCAGGCGTTGGCTACCAGTAAACGTATTGCCAAAATCGCCTTTACCGGTTCGACGCCGGTGGGTTCGCATATTCTCAAGTGTGCCGCCGAAAACATTATTCCGTCTACCGTTGAGCTGGGCGGAAAATCACCTAATATCTTCTTTAAAGATGTCATGGATTTTGAAGACAATTACCTGAGTAAATGTATTGAAGGTGTCGTACTGGCATTCTTCAATCAGGGTGAAGTCTGTACCTGCCCATCACGCTTATTGGTGCAGGAAGATATTTATGATGAGTTCATCGCCAAAGTCATTGAACGTACACAGATGATTAAGCGTGGTAATCCACTGGATACCGATGTCATGGTGGGTGCGCAGGCCTCGGAAGAGCAGTTTAAAAAGATCATGGGTTACTTCGATATTGGTCGTGAAGAAGGTGCTGAAATCCTTATTGGTGGTGGTAAGGAACAACTGGATTCCAGTCTGAATCAAGGCTTCTATATCCAGCCGACCTTGATCAAGGGGCATAACAAAATGCGCGTATTCCAGGAGGAAATCTTTGGCCCTGTCGTATCCGTGACCACCTTTAAAGATGAAGCGGAAGCTCTGGAAATTGCCAATGACTCCGAATTTGGCTTAGGTGCCGGTCTATGGACCCGCGATATGAACCGTGCCTATCGTATGGGACGGGGTATTGAAGCAGGTCGGGTATGGACCAATTGCTATCATCATTATCCGGCTCACGCTGCTTTCGGTGGTTATAAAAAATCCGGTGTCGGACGTGAAAATCACAAGATGATGCTGGATCATTATCAGCAGACCAAAAATATGCTGGTGAGCTATGATACCAATCCGATGGGTTTTTTCTGATCTGAGATTTGTGTAAAACGCTATACTAAAAGCGCCTGCCGGTTTTGCCGCCAGGCGCTTTTGTTTATAGGAAGTCAGATATGTTAGATCCACATGTGAAAATACCGGTGTTGACCGCCATGTCCGACGCCGCCGATGTCAGCCTAGCGGCTAAAACTCTGGCGACTGCCTTGTGCCATGCTGAGCTGGAGTGTGTGGTGTTTTTTTGTTCAGCCGAATACCCCTTGCCCGAACTGGCTGCTGCGCTGAATAATGCCTTTGGCGAAACGCCATTGGTCGGTTGTACGACAGCCGGTGAAATTACCCCTCGTGGCTATGACCGTGGCAGCATCGTTGCCCTGGGTTTTGATCGTCGCTGGTTCAGCATCGAAACTGCATTGATTGCAGCCCTGGATGATTTCAGTTTGCCACAGGCACAGCAGCAGGTGGATCAGCTGATCAGTCAAATACACCAACGACACGCGGTAGTTCAGCCTGGACGTTTTTTTGCCATGACATTACTTGATGGCTTGTCGAGTCAGGAAGAGCTGGTATTAGTGGCGTTGGATTCAGCACTGGGCAGTATTGCCCATTTTGGTGGCTCCGCGGGTGATGATATCCAGCTGGCTGGGACCCATGTTTTCGTAAACGGAGCTTTTCATACTCAAGCCGCCGCGCTGACATTAGTACGCACTTCTCTGGATTTTGAGGTATTCACCACCCATCACATGCAAAGCCTGGCACATAAACTGGTTGTTACTGCCGCCGACCCGGATAGCCGTTGTGTCTATGAACTGAATGCTGAGCCAGCCGCTCAGGTGTATGCCGATATGCTGGGCTTACATCCGCAGCAGCTCAACCCAGATGTGTTTGCCCTGCATCCGCTCGCCGTGAAACTGGGGCAGGAGTATTACGTACGCTCGATTCAAAAGGTTAATCCAGACTTAAGCCTGACCTTCTATTGTGCCGTGGGTAATGGCATGGTGCTCACGGCGATGCAGCCTCAACCGATTCTGCCGGATCTGGAGAAACGCTTTGCCGATATAGAAAGCCGTATTGGCAAGCCTCTAATTACTCTCGGTTGTGATTGTTTTTTGCGGCGCCTAGAAACTGAGCATCTGGATAGTTTGGATGAGGCTTCCAGCTTTTTTCGTCACCATCGTGTGATTGGCTTCAACACCTACGGCGAACATTTTGATGGTGTGCATATTAATCAAACCTTTACCGGCGTTGTTATTGGCGAGGCATAAAGCTGATGGACGATAGCACACTGCCAGACCAGCAAGCGGTGCACAGCTTGCAGCTTGAGAATCAGCGTCTGAGGAAAATTAATGCGGCATTGATTGAGCGTGTTGAAGCCGGTAGCGCATTTAATGCAGCGCCTTATGCGGCTTTTGAGCATTCGGCTGCCCTGGCCGAGCAGGTACGGGAGCGTACTGAAGCGCTTTCGGTGGCGATGGCTGAGCTACGGCAGACTAATCAGGCACTTATACAGGCCAATGTTTCTCGCACTAAGTTTTTGGCCGCCGTCAGTCATGATCTGTTACAGCCGCTGAACGCTGCGCGACTGTTTACCGGTGCCTTGCTGGAGCGGCCCTTGTCAGAAGAGCTGGAGCCCCTGGCAAATGCCATCCACCGTTCGCTGCAAGATGTCGATAGTCTGTTAGGTACGCTGGTAGATATGTCTAGGCTGGATGCAGGTGTAATCAAACCGGATATCAGTGTTTTTCCATTATCGGATTTGCTGGACAACCTGGCGACCGAATTTCGCCAGATCTGTGAAGCGGAAGGGCTGTGCTTTGACTATGTAAAAAGTTCTGCGGTGGTCTCAACCGATCTAGTACTGCTGGCACGCATACTGAGAAACTTTCTCACTAATGCGGTGCGCTATACTCCAGCAGGTGGGCGAATATTGCTCGGATGTCGCCGACGATCTAACGGTGTACAGATACAAGTCGCCGATACTGGTTTTGGTATCCCTGCTAATAAATTAGATGATATTTTCCTAGAATTTCAACGTATTAAACCCAATCCAGCCCTGCAGGATCGTGGTCTGGGTTTGGGGCTGGCGATAGTGGACAAAATTGCCAGCATGCTTGAGCATCCGGTGGCAGTCAGTTCAGACGAGGGCAAAGGGTCGGTGTTTGCTGTATTACTGCCATTATCGCAGTTTGAGTACCAGCCGTATTTGCCCGACCGCCATCAAGGCAGTGATCAACAGGTGTTGCAGAGTAGCCGTGTCTGGGTGCTCGATAATGATCCCGCTATCTGCACGGCGATGCAGTCATTACTACAGGGTTGGGGTTGTCAGGTATACACCGCCGAAAGTAGTGTAGCGTTGCAAAAATATTTTGAATCAGAGCCACAGGGACCCGACTTGTTGATTGCTGACTACCACTTGAATGAATCCAGCTCAGGCCTTGCTCTGGTGGAAAAATTACTGCACCGCTATGCTGCCAGGTCGGCTGTGCTGATGATTACAGCTAATCATACCAGTGGGCTGCGCCAGCATGTACGCAATGCAGGTTATCGAATGCTGAACAAGCCTGTGAAACCGTTGAAACTGAAAGTTACTGTTGCACACCTGCTTAGGCAGGCAAAAGATTCAGCGACGGATGATGGTTGAAAAATCCAGGTCATTGGCAGCCAGAATAGCTTGTACCCTGTTGTTGACGCCCAGCTTTGCCAGAATTGCCGATACATGCGCTTTGACAGTCGTCTCGGCAATGTTCAGGTGGGTAGCAATCTGCTTGTTGGATTCACCCTTGACCATGCGCTCCAATACTAGCAATTGTCGTCGAGTCAGACTGAATAGCAACTCCATTGATAGACTCGGGCGCGTTTGCGCTGGTAGCGGGCTTTCCTGGGTTTTGCGCATAATACTGGCCGGTAGGTAAACTTCGCCCTGAAGAATTTGCTGTAACGCTGTGGCCATCTCATCACGTGCCGCCGATTTGGCAATAAAACCCGCTGCACCCTGGTCCAGTGCCTTCAGAACTGTCTGTTTATCTTCTTCAGCTGAGATGATCACCACTGGAATGGTAGGCGCTTCGCGACGTAGCGCTGAGAGCCCTTCCAGGCCATGCATGCCGGGCATATTAATATCCAGCAAGATCAGATCCATATCCTCGTGCGCTTGGGCCAATACCAGAGCATCGTCCAGTGTGCCTGCTTCGATAATTTTCGGGTCGCATAGCGCAGCGTTTATGACATTGATCAGCGCCTCTCTGAATAAGGGATGATCATCTGCAATCAGTAGTTTAATCACGTACTGCATCCTTTTTTATGCAGTACTTTACACCAATTTAATGGGATTAGGCTAAAAAATGCGAGGAAGAAATATCTTCTTGGCAAAGGTTACGCAGCGCCTGCTTCAGGCAAGCTGCGTAGCTTTGTGATTCAGGAAAGTGAGCAGAGTTCGCTGCTATAGTCTGGGTATTCCTGTTCAAGGCGTTCTGCCAGTGCCGTACCGGCAGGTGTGATAAAAATACCCCGGGATTTGCCCGCTGCAATTTTAAGATAGCCTCTGTCTTGCAATACAACCATGTGTTGAAAAAACTCGTTGTATTCCAGCTCGCTGAACTGGTTTCTGAGTGTTAGCATCACCGGCGGGAAGATGCCGTTGCGTTTGCCCAATCGCTTCAGTGCAATCAGAATATTCATTTCTATCGTGCTGATCATAGGTAATCACCCGTATAATTGATCAATGTATAACCAATTATATACGACTTATGTTGCAGTGCAACATATTTTTAGCTTTTTCTGACAAAAATACTCGGATAAAGGATGGATTAGACTTTAGTTGAATATTTTAGCGTATTTTTAATCAGACTTTTACCCCTTTTGGGGCTGTTAAGGGTAGAATAAAAAGTAATATCAAATGTTAATAAAAGGCATATTGACGATGTTTTTATGGATTAAACTGTTGCATATCCTGGCTATGACCAGTTGGATGGCTGGTATTTTCTATTTACCTCGAATATACGTGCATTACGTAGAGGGTCGCGTTGCCGGACAGGATGTTGCACGGCTGGAAATCATGGCGCGGAAGCTGTTTGGTTTTATGACATTGATGGCATTGTTGACACTGATTTTTGGTTTATGGCTGTGGTTGGGTTATGGTTTTCGCGGTGGTTGGATACATGCAAAACTTCTGTTTGTTGGTTTTTTGATTGGATACCATGGCTGGTGTTTTAGCTATCTTAAGCGCATGCAAGCAGGTAAGCTGACTCAGAGTGGTCGCTATTTCCGTTTATTCAATGAGCTGCCGCTGCTGATTTTCATACCGATTCTTTATTTTGTGTTGATGAAGCCGTTTTAGGGTTTGGTTGCGGGTGTTGACGGATGATCCGGTTGCGTCCGGAGGCCTTGGCCAGGTAGAGGCGTTCATCAGCCAGACGTAACAGGCGATCCGGGTGGATCTCGTCTGGAAGGGGGATTTCTGAGGCGACCCCGATACTCAGCGTGATCCACTCACTACAGCTGGAGTAGGCGTGCGGCAGATTTAATCTGGCAATATTTTCCTGTAGTCTGCATGCCAGTTTATAGGCGCCGTGCAAATCTGTTCCAGGTAGAATGCAAACAAATTCCTCCCCGCCATAGCGAGCTACCAGGTCATTAGGTCGGGTTACGGTTGCCAGCATAGTGCTGGCAACCTGTTGTAAGCATTCATCGCCCGCAGCATGGCCATAATTGTCATTAAAGGGTTTAAAGAAATCGATATCCATAAAAATCAATGCCACCGGCTGTTGTTGCTCAAGTGCCTCTTGCCATAGCTGTTCCAGTTGGGTGTCGAAGTGACGCCGGTTCGCCAAGCCGGTTAGTCCATCAATGCTTGACAGTGTATGCAGGTGATCGCGTTGATCCAGGCCCGACTGAAAAGCTTTCAGCAGATTATCAAGGCCTTTGACCAAGTGATCCAGTTCATCACCCTTGTTGTATTTCAGGTGTGGGCGATTCCATTTGCCAGGTTTTTCCGGATTGATTGTTTGCAGTGCATTATATACACGTAGCAATGGGCCCGTAATCAGAAAGGCGAAAACCCAAACCATTAATAACACAATACCCAATGTTTTAAGCAAGCTGAGCGAGAAGATTAACAGGCTGCGTTGGCTGAAATGTTGTCCCAGTGTTTTTAGCGCCAGTGTCAACTCCAGTTCACCTACGAGTCGTCCTGAATCGCCAGACTGGACTCGATACTCCAATGATTGCTGGTAGCTGAGGATGTCGCCGAATAGGCGTTGGTAGAGTGGATTTGCTACCTTTTCGACTTCTCCCAGACTGTACATTACTCGGCCAAAATCATCTCGTAGCTCTACTTTGGCTACTGTTTCACCAGAAAAAAGGCCGGTAACTACCTGTTCGGCTAGCTCCGGATTCAGTTGAAAGGCGGCTTCGGCGGCCGTGGCTTCTACTAACTTGAGCATTTGGCGGGTTTGATTCTGTACCTCGCCGCGCATGCTGCGGACATCAATAATCAGCTCAATAGAGCCTGCAATTAAGCTGAGCGTCAGGCCTGCCAGCAGCGTGGCCAGCGCCTGCTTGGTCGTCAGGCTGCGACGACGGGATACACCCGTCGGGCGCTTGTAGGCCTGCCCCCCGCTGCTTTTGAGGTTCACTCAGCTACTCCTTGTCCAGAGTGGGAGCTGGTAGTTCGCCTTGTTCTTTCAGTATGGCCTCCAGGGTACTTTGCATTCGTTGTTGAAGGTGCGGTGACAGTGTCTTATGGCAGGCTAGATACAGAGGAACTTCATTAAAAACAAATAATCTGTTCAGCGCAGTGCCTTGTTGCTCAGCCAGGTATTCAGCCGAGGCAACGCCCGTGACCCAGACATCAATCAGATCGGCGCTCAAGCGGTCTAGGTTTTCGCGGTCAGTGGTTGCCAGAATCAAGCTGTGGCCTTGGTCTTGCACATAATTGCCTACAGCATCTTGACGAAAACTGCCAATGCGCAATCCTGACAAATCATCCAGATTACCCGCATCAAGGGGAGAAGATGCCAGTGAAAAAGCGCCCCACTGAGTGCTCAATAACGGACCTATCCACATAAACTGGGATTCTCGTTCAGGTGTGCGCGTGGTTGAGTATACGCAGGTATTTTCGCGCATTTGGGCCTCGGTCAGTGAGCGTGCCCAGGGTAATAACTGAAATTCAGCCTCAAATCCGCTTCGCTGCAGCACCTTTTTAAGTAGCTGAGTTGCTGTACCCTGAATTTCACCCTGGTCATTTATGTGGTTATAGGGTGGGTACTCTTCTGTAACTAGCCTGAGTGACGGCATAGCATCTTTTGCGCTGTCTATGCTGGCTTGCAGTTGAGCTGTCAAGTTCGGATCTGTATCAGCATTAAGGGCAAAATACAGGGATGCTTCACTGAGGGTATAAACCGCTTCAAATTCCTGTCGGTCGTAGCCTCGGGTATCCATCAACCAAAAAGCAACGTCTTCACCATATGCCCATAGATCGACACGATTCGCATCCAGCATTGTCAGCGCACTGGTATTGTTAAAAGCGGTATGAATTCGAGTCGGATCAACACCCAGTTCCTGCAAGCGCTGAGCACCTATGTCCTCATGAATGACGGCAATCTGCAGGTCAGACTGATTCAGGGCATCAATACTGTCAATCTGAATGGCATTGGCTTTTCGCGCCATGAGGACCACTCGTGCTGCCGAAATTGGGCCTGCCCACTGAAACAGTGATTCACGCGTATCAGTGCGAGTGGTAGAGAAAAGCACACTATTGGGGGTGTTGAGCACTGTTTCATAGCCACGGGCCCAAGGCTGCACTTCTATGCTGTCTCGATCTAGTTGTCTGCCGTCAAGCAAGAATGCACGTTCCAGCAACTCAACAGCGATGCCCTGCAGCTTGCCGTTTTCGGCATAGTTATAGGGTGGGTACTCTTCCGTTATGAATCTGAGTTTATCCAGGTCAGCATGTGCCGGTAGAGTCAGTATCAAAGCCAGTAGAAACAACCAGTTGCGCATAGGCTATCCATACCTGTGATAATGAGCGTGGTGATTAGTAAAGCTACTAATAAAGTTATTATTGTCGTTATATTAGCGCTTTTTTGTGTAGCTATTGTTTAGAAAATACACAATAGCGTTCGGATATACAAGCACTTCTACTAAGCTGGTTGGAGAGATTTTGTTTTAATCAGACTTGTGACGAAGTGCGCTAATACGAGCTTCAAGGCGCTCAGTGGCATCGCGCAGTTGGTCAACGTCTTCCAGAAAGCCTTCTATCTCAGCGCGTGGGGGAAGAACACCCAGCTCTTCCTGCAGGTATTCAACACTGTTGGCTGTCAGGCTTTGTTGCATGAGTCCAAATTGCTGCCGTTGGTTGCGTATAAAACTAGCCAGAGGGTGAGCAACCGTGTCGCCAAGTAGGTCTCCCAACCAGTTTTCCCAGTCAAGGCTAAAAGTTTTTAAAATAGTGCTGAAAGCTGTTGCTAGCCCGGTATCACCACTGATTGAGATGCCCTTGCCAAAGAGTTTATCGTTAGAGCTTTCTGCGCTGGCCATCTGGATAAAATCCTGGGCTTTACCCGTTAGGGTGAGGTCAGCAGGACTCTCGCTATGCAGAAATAGGTCAAGGCCAGAGTTTCCTGGGAGTAGTGTCAGGCTAAACGTTGGTTGGCTGATCTCAAGACGAATGACCTTTCCTGACAGTGCGGCAAGACGTTGTAGGGTTCTGGGGTCCTGTTGCAGTAGTTTATTCAGGCTGGTTTCGGCGCTGCCCAGCAGGGCAGCAGACAACATCTGCACAGACATAGCGACTCCCTTAGGGTTTGATGCCGGTATGCAGGGCAACCACACCGCCAGTCATGTTTTCATAACGGCAATTGACCAGCCCGGCTGTTTCCATCATTGTTTTCAGCGTTTCCTGATCCGGATGCATGCGGATGGACTCAGCCAGGTAGCGATAACTATCAGCATCATTGGCAATTATTTTGCCCATTTGCGGCAGAATATTGAACGAGTAAAAGTCATACAGTTTAGTCAGGGCCGGATTCTGCGTTTTGGAAAACTCCAGAACCATCAGTTTACCGCCAGGTTTCAGTACCCGCTGCATGGAGCGCAGTGCAGCATCCTTGTCGGTGACATTACGCAGGCCAAAGGCGATGGTGATGATATCGAAGGTATTGTCGGCAAACGGCAGGGCTTCGGCATTGGCCTGGATGTATTCTACATTACCGGCTGTTCCGCTATTGATCAGCTTATCCCGCCCCACCTTTAGCATGGAGTCATTGATGTCGGCCAGCACAACCTTCCCGCTTGGGCCGGTGATTCGGGAGAATTTTTTCGTCAGGTCGCCAGTGCCGCCAGCTATGTCGAGGATGCAGTGACCTGTACGAGCACCACTACGTTCAATGGTGATACGTTTCCACAACCTGTGTACACCACCTGACATCAGGTCATTCATGAGATCGTATTTGCCCGCGACAGAATGAAAAACATCGGCCACCTGGCGCACTTTTTCTTCAGCGGGTATTTGCCGAAAGCCGAAATCGGTGGTGTTATGCTGATTTTTCTCGTTCATGCTGTCTCTGCCTGTTGAGTTAAGTTGGCATTGTAGCGCTGACAAGCGGGTTTGTCCTGTTATTAACTGCGTGAATATTAACCACGGGAGTTAGCTACGGGCAATCAACCCGCCATCACGTGAACCACCGCTTTCAGCTAGCTTGGTCAAGTAGCGCTGCCAGTAATCGGCGTGATTATGTGCCAGGTCATGTAGGTATTCCCAGGTATACAGACCTGAATCATGACCATCGTCAAACACTATTTTCAAGGCGTAATTGCCACTGGGTTCAACGGAGCGGATAGCCACTAGCTTTTTGCCGGTTTGCAAGGTTTCCTGTCCTATGCCGTGTCCGCGAACTTCGGCAGAGGGGGAGTGTACCCGCAGGTATTCGGCGGTCAGTTCGAAAGTGCCATCTGCATAAACCAGTTCCAGCGTTCTGGATTTAAGGTGCAGACGGACATCTTTGGGTAGTGGGATCTGAATCATAACCGCTCCAGAAAGTTAAGGGTCCAGACGGCCAAGGCCGTCCGGTGGGTTTACAGAATGTAGTGGCTGAGATCTTCATTATGGCTGAGTTCGGCCAGTTGTAGATCAACATAGGCGGCATCAATCAGAATGCTGTCACCTGCACGATCCGATGCCGCGTAGGATAACTCATCCAGTAGTCGTTCCATCATCGTATGCAGGCGACGTGCGCCGATGTTTTCGGTTTGTTCATTCACCTCGAAAGCCAGTTCAGCAATACGACTGATACCGTCTTCAGAAAACTCCACTTTCACTCCCTCGGTTGCCAACAGTGCTTTGTACTGCTCGGTCAGAGAGGCGGTGGGTTCGGTGAGTATGCGACGGAAATCGTCCGGCGTGAGTGCCTGAAGCTCCACGCGGATAGGCAGACGCCCCTGGAGTTCGGGAATCAGGTCTGAGGGCTTGGCCAGATGAAACGCACCGGAAGCTATAAACAGGATGTGGTCAGTCTTTACCATGCCGTATTTGGTGGTAACAGTGCAGCCTTCAATCAGTGGCAGCAGATCACGCTGCACCCCTTCACGGGATACATCGGCACCGCCAGACTCACCACGTTTACAGACTTTATCGATTTCATCCAGAAACACTATACCATTCTGCTCTACCTTGTAGACAGCTTGCTGCTTGATGTCATCTTCTTTAATCAGACTGGCGGCTTCTTCATCGGTCAGCAGTTTCAGTGCTTCTTTAACCTTGATGCGGCGCGACTGTTTGCGCTGCTGGCCCATGCTTGAGAACATGCTCTGCAGTTGGCTGGTCATCTCTTCCATGCCAGGGGGTGCCATGATTTCCACACCCATTTTAGGCTGTGCTACTTCAATGTCGATCTCTTTATCATCCAGAAGCCCTTCCCGCAGTTTTTTACGAAAAATCTGACGGGTGGCGCTATCAGTTCGAGACTCGTCGTAGGGCTGGGGCTGGCTGTCGCGTGCCTGGGGTAGTAGAGCATCCAGAATACGCTCTTCGGCCAGGTCCTCAGCTTTGATACGCACTTTGTCCATGGCTTCTTCACGGACCATCTTTACAGCCATTTCAACCAGATCGCGGACAATGGTTTCAACATCGCGTCCGACATAACCTACTTCGGTGAACTTGGTAGCTTCGACCTTGATGAAAGGGGCGTTCGCCAAGCGCGCCAGGCGTCGGGCGATTTCAGTTTTACCCACACCAGTGGGGCCGATCATCAGAATATTCTTGGGGGTGACCTCTGGACGCAGCACATCATTCAGCTGCATACGGCGCCAGCGATTACGCAATGCAATGGCTACGGAGCGTTTGGCCTGTTCCTGACCGACAATATGACGGTTCAGTTCGTGGACGATTTCACGGGGAGTCATGTCAGACATCAGGCTGTTCCTCCAGCGATAGATTCCAGCTGTTCAATAGTCAGGTTGTTGTTGGTGAATACGCAGATATCGGCGGCAATATGCAGGCTTTTTTCAACTATCTCCCGCGCATTCAACTCGGTGTTGTCCATCAGCGCTTTAGCCGCTGCCAGTGCGTAGTTACCACCAGAGCCTATGGCGACGACACCGTCTTCCGGTTCAATCACATCACCATTACCGGAGATCAGGAAGGTTTTGTCCTTGTTGGCGACCAGCATCAGGGCTTCCAGTCGTCGCAGTACGCGGTCACTGCGCCACTCGCGGGCCAGATAAATCACCGCATTGACAATATTGCCCTGGTGTTTGTCGAGTTGTTGCTCAAATAGGTCCCGGAGGGTGATGGCGTCGGCCGTACCACCGGCAAACCCGGTGATAACCTGGTGCTTTGCCAGTACGCTGACTTTACGTGCTGTACCTTTCATGACGGTGTTGCCCAGTGAAACCTGGCCATCACCTCCAACGACCACCTGATCACCGCGGCGGACAGAAACAATAGTTGTCATAGTAAATCCATTCTCTAGTGCGTTAATGCAGTTGATATGGATGCACAGACGGGTATTTCAAGTGAGAAACACCTTCGTCTGCAGAAATTTCCGTCCACAGCGCCTTAATCCAGCGGAATAGGTAAGGGGGAAATTCCCAGATTAGCTAGTTGGTTGCGTGCCCGGTTTAGTTCGGTGCGAGTGTTGAACGGGCCGGTTCTGACGCGATACCAGATGCCATTGTCACCTTCGACGCGGGAAGTGTGCACATTGGGCAGGCCACTTAACAGCAGCTCTGCGCGCATGCGTTCAGCATCAGTTTCGGCACGGAAAGAGCCGGTTTGTAGCAGGTAACGGGATTGGTCAGGCGCATCACGCGGGGTCGAGTGGTAGACGTTCTGCGGCCCCTGTACTTCCGATCGCGGCAGTATGTCGTAGAAATCGAACCGAGCCTCCGGTGCATCCGGTGGCGGAGGTATCTCCGGTGTTACCACTGCAGGCTCCGCCGGTAGGGCAGGTTCAACCTGTATTGACTCAGCTGGCCTGGCGGGAGCGGGTGACTGAGCCGGGGTGCGTGCCGGCTGAGTTTCCGTGCCGGTCTGAGTCTGCGGGCCGGTGGTTATGAGTATTTTTAACAGGTAGATGAGGCCGACCAGCGCCGCTAGCGTAAGCAGGGCCTTAGGCCACCAGGGTTTGCGCCGAACTGGAGGCTTTGGCGGCTGACGTTTGGGTGTAGAACGGCTCGCGGAAGTTCCGCGACGCCGCTTCTGGGCATAATCCTGTCGAGCCATGGATTACATCTGCTCCGGTGCAGAGGCGCCGAGCAGTTCCAGGGCATTGGCAAGCACCTGACGTACCGCGACACTGAGTGTTAAACGAGCGTTGCGCAGTTCGGCCTCATCAATGAGCATTTTATGGCCGTTGTACCAGGTGTGGTAGTCACCTGCCAGTTCGCGCAGATAATTGGCCAGCAGGTGTGGCTCATAATTCAGCGCCGAGTTCTGCAGTACTTCCGGATAGAGTGACAGCTTGGTAATCAGATCTTTTTCAGCTTCGCTGTCCAGACGTTTCAGCTCTGTCAGGCCTTGCTGCTGATCCCATTGCTGCCCTTCAGCTTCCAGCTTGCGTAGCACTGAGCAGACACGGGCATGGGCATACTGAATATAGTAAATGGGGTTGTCTTTAGATTCTGACTTGGCCAGTTCCAGATCAAAGTCCATATGCTGCTCGGCCTTACGGGTGACGTAGAAGAAGCGACAAGCATCTTTACCGACTTCGTCACGCAACTCGCGCAGGGTGACGAAAGAACCTGAGCGGGTGGACATCTGTACGCGCTCGGTACCCCGGTAGAGGATGGCGAACTGCACCAGTTTTACGATCAGTTTTTCAGGGTCGTAACCCAGTGCGGAGATGGCGGCTTTGACGCGGGTAATATAGCCATGATGGTCGGCACCCCAGATATTGATGACCTGGTCAAAACCCCGGTCAAACTTGTTCATGTGGTAGGCAATATCCGATGCGAAATAGGTCGTCTGACCATTGGCACGGCGCACAACCCGGTCCTTGTCGTCACCAAAAGCGGTGGAGCGAAACCATAAGTTGCCTTCCGCTTCGTACAGGTGGCCCTTATCCTGAAGAATGTTCAGCGCTGTATCGACATCGCCACTATGGGTCAGTGATCGCTCAGAGAACCATACCTGATAATCCACGCCAAATTCGCTCAGATCCTGACGTATATCACCGAGGATGGCATCCAGGCCGGCATTGAAAATCAATGTGTAATCATCACCCAGCAACTGCTGCGCACGTTCAATCAAGGCATCGATATGCTGATCCTTGTCACCCCCCTGGGGCTCGTCAGCCGGAAGGTCTGCAAATACTAGCTCGGTCGGTTGCTGGAAGCGTGGGCCATGATCCTGCAGCAGGCGGTGAGCAATATCGCGTACATAATGTCCCTGGTAGCCATTGCTGGGGAAGCTTAACTCAGCCTCCAGTTCTTCCAGGTAACGCAACCAGACGCTGGCGGCGAGAATATTCATCTGCCGTCCGGCATCGTTCACATAATATTCTCGTTCAACTTCAAGGCCGGCAGCCTCAAGCAGATCGGCGACTGTGGCGCCATAGGCGGCTCCACGACCATGACCTACATGCAAAGGGCCGGTGGGATTGGCAGACACAAATTCAACTTGAACGCGTGGGCCAGAGTTAGGTCCGGCGCGGCCAAAGGCTTTACCCTGACTGAGAATGTCGCCGACAACGGTGTAAATGGCATCCGGGTTGATAAAAAAGTTGATAAAGCCGGGGCCCGCAATTTCAGTTTTGACCACCTGATCGGACGCAGGGAGGGCGGCACAGATTTTTTCGGCCAGTTGCCGAGGGTTGCTGCGAGCGGCTTTTGCCAGCGTCATTGCCAGATTGCTGGCCAGGTCACCATGGGCTTTATCACGGGTATTTTCGATATGAATTTCCGCTTGGGCATCTGGCGGCAGGGTGCCCGCCTGAATCAGTGACTGAATCGCTTGGTTAAGCAGGTCGGCTAAATGTGCTTTCATGAGTCTTCCGTTGGGTGGCAGTATTCCGTACCGGACAGCGGTCGGATTGGACTAAGCCAGCATTATAATTCGTCCGGTGGTCTGAATGCCAATCTCTGAGCGCATCCTGTTACCGGTTTGTGGGTCTATTCAGCCATAACCTCAATAACTGTCTAGTGGATCGACATCAATTGACCAGCGCACCTTGTTGCGCGCTTTGTGCTGAATTAAAAATGTCAGTATGCGCATAAGTAACTGGTGCAGGTCACTGCGCTGGCGGCTTTGAATCAGTAATTGCGCCCGGTACAGCCCGGCACGCTTTTCCATTGGCGACGGAAACGGACCGGACCAGTGGCTGCCCGATGGTGCGGCCAGTTGCTCTTCCATCATTTCTCGTATGTCGCGCAGAAAGCCTTCTGCCCAGCCCTGACGTGTCGCCTCGGCACGAATCAATGCGTGAAAACTGAAGGGAGGCAGGCCTGCTGCTTTGCGCATCTGCAGCTCAGAGGCGGCGAAAGCACCATAACCGTCACGAATCAGGGCGTTAAGCATGGGGTGATCCGGGTGGCGAGTCTGCATAACCACCTCACCTGGGTGGTCGGCCCGTCCCGCCCGCCCGGCTACTTGTAAAACTAACTGCGCAGTTTTTTCCATACCACGAAAATCAGCGCTGAATAACCCGCTGTCTGCATCTAATACAGCCACCAGAGTGACGCGGGGGAAGTGGTGACCCTTAGCCAGCATCTGCGTACCAATCATAATGCACGGTTTGCCCGTATGGATCTGAGCCATCAGTTGGCTCATGGCATTTTTGCGTGCGGTGCTGTCACGATCAATTCTCAGTACGGGGGTTTTGGGGAAGCGATGACACAGGAAGTCTTCGGTGCGCTCAGTGCCCGCACCGGATGGTCGTAAGTCTTCGCTGCCACATTGATTGCAACGCATAGGTATGGGAGTCTGGCGGTCACAGTGGTGGCAATGCATGTGCGGTGGTGAGCGGTGCAGTGTCATGCGGGCATCACAACGGGTGCATTCATTCACAGCACCACAATTGTGACAGATGAGTGAGGGCGAAAAACCACGGCGATTGAGAAAAATCAGTATCTGGGTGCCCTGTGCCAGATGGGTTTCAATACGTTGTGTGAGGCTGTCGGACAAGCCGCAATTGAGGGTTTCACCACGAATATCCAGTAGTTCAAAAGCGGGTGGCATCGCCTTGCCAGCCCGGGTAGTCAGCAGGCTGTGACGATAACGACCACTGAGTGCATTGTGCAGACTTTCGAGTGATGGTGTGGCACTGCCCAATACCAGCGCAATGTCTTCATGTTTGGCACGCAGCACGGCCAGGTCGCGGGCTGAGTAACGAAAGCCATCCTGCTGTTTAAAGGATTGGTCATGCTCCTCATCGACAATGATCAGACCTGGGTATCGCATCGGGGTAAAAATGGCTGAGCGGGTGCCAATTAGGATGCGAGCGCTGCCCTCTCGTGCCATCAACCAGGCATCCAGACGTTGTCGGTCAGTCAGCCCGGAGTGCAGGGCGATTACTGGCACCTGAAAGCGGGCTTTGAAACGTGCCAGTGTCTGCGGAGTCAGGCCGATTTCAGGGACCAGAATCAGTGCTTGCTTGCCTTCTTTGAGTACTTGCTGGATGGCTTGCAGGTAAACCTCGGTTTTGCCTGAGCCGGTGATCCCTTCGAGTAACAGTGTATTAAACCCTGATCCGGCGGCAATGTTCTGTAACGCTTGGTGTTGCTCAGTATTCAGTGTTAGCGGGGCTTCTTTTAATATCTCGCCCTCTTCACGCTCATCGGCATGCAGAGGGGTAGGGTGATGAATGAACGTTTCAGCCAGGGCTTTGTCCTTAAGGGTTTTCAATAAGGGTACTGGCAGAGATTCAACTCTCAACAAGTCAGTGCTGACCCCTTTGGGGTTGCGTAGCAGTAGGGCTAGCAGTTCACGCTGACGCGTAGCCGATTTCGATAGCGCATCCAGGCTGGCGCCCGGTGTGGCCCGCCAGAGGGTTTCATGGGTAAATTCGGCAGGTTCGCCTTTGCGCAGCAACGCCGGTAAGGCCTGAGACAGGGCGTCACCTTCCGGATAGGCATAATAACTAGCGGCCCAGCGGGCTAAATAAAACTGCAGGCCGTCGAGCACTGGTGCGGCGTCCAGAATGATATGCGCAGGTTTGAGCTTGTCCAGGGGTAGCTCTGAATGCTCTGGCAGTGCCGTGATGATGCCAATCACCTTGCGCTGGCCAAACGGTACACTTACGCGGCATCCGACCTGAGGTTTCAGAGTACCGGAAAGGGGAGGCCGGTAGTCAAATAGCCGGTGTAAGGGGGTGGGGATGGCAACTCTAAGAATCAATCAGGGCTCTCATTTTGGCTGAAGGTTAGATGCTAACAGTCTAGATTCTTTTGGCTGGTGATTAAATAGCCTTTTTAGGTTGCGGGAAGTACGGCCTGGCCGTATAATTTCCGCCCTTGTAATTGTACGGGTGGGTGTTGCCCTTTTCAGCGGAGCGTAAAGTCTCAGCGGAGCGTAAACCTGTCCAACCCTTGTTAGTGCGGTGCCTGGCAATTTGAAGCATACAGATCCTTCCGATCAGGTGGCGGCACATCAATAACTCCATTGAGGTTCAAAATGAAAGCTGGTATCCATCCCAAATATACTGACATTACCATCACCTGTTCTTGTGGTAACGTCATGCAGACCAAATCTACTTTAGGCGATAGCACTATGCTGGTTGACGTCTGCAGCAGCTGCCATCCTTTCTACACAGGTAAGCAGAAAGAAGCGACTACTGGCGGCCGTGTGGACCGTTTCAACAAGCGTTTTGGTGCCCGTTCACTGAAAAAGTAACGGTTACGCTGATCACCAGGTTTTTCAAAAGGCATCCTTCGTGGATGCTTTTTTGCTTATTTGGCACAGTGATTGTGCAAAGCAGGGTGTTTATGCACCCTTAAAGGGCGGTTGTTGTCAACATGGCTTTTGGTTATGATGCAAGACCGTTTAACTACAACCTTAGTTGGAATCTGCAACCATGTCTCAAGATTTTAAGCAAGCGGCTCTAGATTACCACGAGTTTCCTCGTCCCGGTAAAATCAGTGTTGAGCTATCAACGTCTGCAGAGACGGCTCATGATCTCGCATTGGCTTACTCCCCTGGCGTAGCGGAGCCGGTGCGTGAGATCGCCAAAGATCCTGAAGCGGCCTATCGTTATACAGCGAAGGGTAACCTGGTTGCCGTCATTTCCAATGGGACTGCCATTTTGGGCCTGGGTGATCTGGGTCCACTGGCATCCAAACCTGTCATGGAAGGCAAAGCACTGTTGTTCAAGCGTTTTGCCAATATCGATTCTATCGATATTGAAGTAGACGCTGAAAGTCCACAGGCGTTCATCGATACGGTCGCCCGTATTGCTGAAACCTTTGGCGGCATCAACCTGGAAGACATTAAAGCACCGGAATGCTTTGAGATAGAGCGTACGCTGATTGAGCGTTGTAATATCCCGGTATTCCATGATGATCAGCACGGTACCGCCATCGTGACGGCTGCCGGTATGATCAATGCGCTGGAACTGGCCGGTAAAAAGCTGGAAGAAGCGTCGATTGTCTGTCTGGGTGCCGGTGCTGCTGCCAGTGCTTGTATGAAGCTGCTCATTAACATGGGCGCGAAAGTCGAGAATGTATATATGATCGACCGCAAGGGTGTGATCCACTCTGGTCGAGCTGACCTGACTGCCGAAAAAGCGGCATTCGCAACTGAAACAGATAAACGTACCCTGGATGATGCCATCGAGGGTGCTGATGTATTTTTAGGTCTGTCTGGTCCGGACCTGCTGTCACCTGAGCAGCTTAAGAAAATGGCGGATAACCCCGTTGTCTTCGCCTGTGCCAACCCTGATCCCGAAATTCGGCCGGAAGTTGCTAACGCCGCCCGTCCTGATGTGATCATGGCCACAGGTCGTTCTGACTTCCCCAACCAGGTTAATAATGTACTGGGCTTTCCTTTCATTTTCCGTGGTGCGCTCGATGTGCGTGCCTCGGCAATCAATGAAGAGATGAAAGCTGCTGCGGTGAAAGCTCTGGCCGGTTTGGCTCGTGAGCCTGTCACTCAGGAAGTACTGTTAGCTTACGGTTTGCAGTCCCTGGAATTCGGCCGTGAATACATTCTGCCAAAAGCAACTGATTCCCGTCTGCTGGGCCGCATCTCTTTTGCGGTTGCACAGGCTGCGATCGATAGTGGCGTGGCGCGTTTGCCTATGCCGGAACACTACCCGATTCATTGTGAATCTGAGTTGTATTGAGCAGGACGCTTAAATAGGAGACTCTTAACAAGAGTCACAAAAAAACCGCTAGGGGTGATTAAACGCCGTTAGCGGTTTTTTATTGGCCGATAGTGCAGTTGATAGCGCCAGGGCATCAGTGTTTCTGTACAGCAGGAGCCGCTGTGTGCTGTGTGGGTTGTTCCACATCCAGCTGTGCTCGAATGGTCAGATTGTTAGGGGTGTCTTTTTCCTGTGGCAATCGGTGGCTGCCGTCAGGGTTTAAGCCAACATCTTGCAGCAGGCGTGCATCCAGGTGGGCAATATGCTGCCGGGTAAGTGCACGGGTAAAGCATCTCTGCAGTTGGTGTAACAGATCCAGTGGGAACATCTCTATCTCCTTTCAAAAAGGGCCGGAGATATCTTCAAAGTCTGGGGTGGGGAAAGTGCACCGGAGGCCGCGAAGATATCGCGGCCGGTAAATAAATCAGATCACAGCACGCGAGACACGGGAAATCGCCATCAGCCAGCGATTGGCGACGGAAATTCGGGTGTTCGGGCGTTTGTTGATCTGAGTCATGCTAGTATCTTCAAAGTAAAAAAAGGCCTGAATAATTTCAGACCTTCTTTTTCTAATATTCCAGCGTTGCTGTCAACCACTTAATTGTCGTGATGACACTTAACGCCATGGACGGCGTGTATGCAGAAAACGCAGGAGCAGTTTTCTGCGAATGCCAAGGACGGCGTGTATGCAGAAAACGCAGGAGCAGTTTTCTGCGAATGCCAAGGGCGGCGTGTATGCAGAAAACGCAGGAGCAGTTTTCTGCGAATGCCATGGACTAGCCGTTTGCTGCTAGCGCTGCAGCAAGGGCTTCAGGAAGCGACCCGTATGTGAGGCTTCCACCTCGGCTACCGCTTCGGGTGTGCCAGTAGCAATGATCTCGCCGCCCCCTGTGCCTCCCTCTGGGCCCAGGTCGATAACCCAGTCAGCCGTTTTGATCACATCCAGGTTGTGTTCAATCACCACAATGGTATTGCCATGATCACGTAACCGATAGAGTACATTCAATAATTGCTGAATATCATAGAAATGCAGACCGGTGGTCGGTTCATCAAGAATATACAGCGTTTTGCCGGTATCGCGCTTGGACAGCTCGCGTGACAGCTTCACCCTCTGGGCTTCACCGCCTGACAGGGTTGTCGCGCTTTGGCCTAAGCGAATATAGCTGAGCCCGACATCAATCAGAGTTTGCAGTTTTCGCGCCAGTGCAGGAATGGCATCGAAAAATTCACGCGCATCTTCCACGGTCATGCTCAGTACTTCATCAATGGTTTTGCCTTTGTAGCGTACTTCCAGGGTTTCGCGGTTGTAGCGTTTGCCGTGGCAGACATCACAAGGCACAAAAATATCCGGAAGGAAGTGCATTTCCACCTTGATGACACCATCCCCCTGACAGGCTTCACAACGGCCACCTTTGACATTAAAACTAAACCGTCCTGGCTTGTATCCGCGTGAGCGGGCTTCCTGCGTACCCGCAAAGAGTTCACGCACCGGGGTAAAAATGCCGGTATAGGTGGCCGGATTGGAGCGTGGTGTCCGTCCTATCGGGCTTTGATCTATATCGATAACCTTATCAAAATGATGCATCCCCTCGATGCGATCATATTCTGAGGCATCCAGGGTGGTGGCGTGGTTCAGTTCCGTGGCCGTAATCGGATACAGGGTGCTGTTAATCAGCGTGGATTTGCCCGAACCTGACACCCCGGTAACGCAGGTGAGCAGGCCAACAGGAATTTCCAGGGTAACATCCTTCAGGTTGTTACCCCGTGCACCGATCAGGCGGAGAAACTTTTCAGAGTCAACCGGGTAGCGTTGCGCAGGCACTTCAATACGGCGCACTCCTGAGAGGTACTGGCCGGTAATGGATGCCGGATTATCCATGACCTCCTGTGGCGTGCCTGCGGCGATCACTTTACCGCCATGCACACCCGCTCCCGGACCGATATCGATGACATGATCGGCTAAGCGTATGGCATCTTCATCATGTTCTACCACGATCACGGTATTCCCCAGATCACGCAAGTGGCGCAGTGTTTCCAGCAGACGGTCATTGTCGCGCTGGTGTAAACCTATGGAGGGCTCATCCAGAATATACATCACCCCGACCAGTCCGGCGCCTATCTGACTGGCTAAACGTATACGCTGGGCTTCACCACCGGACAAAGATTCAGCGCTGCGCTCCAGGGATAAATAGTCCAGTCCGACATTGACCAGGAAGGATAAGCGCTGACGAATCTCTTTAAGGATTTTGTCAGCAATCTCACCCTGCTTGCCACTCAGCTCCAACTGATCAAAATAGGCTTTGCTGTCACCTATGGCCATGCGTACGATTTCAGGCAGGGTGCGCCCATCAATATACACATGCCGTGCTTCGCGGCGCAGGCGCGTACCATGGCAAGAGGGGCAGGGCTGCATGTTCAGGTATTTGGCCAGGTCCTCGCGGACCATATCGGATTCGGTTTCTTTATAGCGCCGTTCCAGGTTGTTCAGCACTCCCTCAAAGGGATGGTGCTTGCTAACACGGGTGCCTCGATCATTGGTATAGCTGAACTCTATCTGCTCTGTGCCACTGCCGTGCAGAATCACTTTCTGCTGCACCTGGGTCAGATCACAGAAGGGAGTATCCATATCAAAGCCGTAATGATCCGCCACCGCTTTCAGTTGCTGGAAATAGTACAGGCTGCGTCTGTCCCAGCCACGAATGGCACCTTCCGACAGTGTTAGTGAAGGATCATGTACCACCTTGACCGGATCAAAGTACTGTTTGACACCCAAACCATCACAGGTGGAGCAGGCACCGTGTGGATTGTTAAACGAAAACATCCGCGGTTCCAGTTCCTGAATGCTGTGACCACAGACGGGGCAGGCAAACCGGGCTGAGAAGATCAGATCATCCTTGCCCTCATCGTCCATCCAGGCGACCCGGGCGATGCCATCGGTCAGATTCAGTGCGGTTTCAAAGGATTCCGCCAGGCGTATCTGTAGGTCATTACGTACCTTGAAGCGGTCAATCACAACTTCAATGGAGTGTTTCTTGTTCTTATCCAATGCGGGTGCACTGTCCAGATCAACAATAATGTCGTTGATGCGTGCGCGGACAAATCCCTGTGAACGCAGCTCGCTGATGGTGTGTAAGTGCTCACCTTTGCGGCCTTGTACCACCGGTGCCAGTAGCATCATTTTACTGCCTTCCGGCAGGGTCAGCACCTGATCCACCATCTGCGACACCGTTTGTGCTGCCAGGGGCAGATCATGATCCGGACAGCGCGGCTCACCTGCGCGGGCATAGAGTAAGCGCAGATAGTCATAAATTTCGGTGATGGTGCCGACAGTCGAGCGCGGGTTATGCGAGGTGGATTTCTGTTCAATGGAAATGGCCGGAGACAGCCCTTCAATATGGTCTACATCCGGTTTTTCCATCATCGATAGAAACTGACGGGCATAGGTGGATAGCGATTCTACATAGCGACGCTGTCCTTCGGCATAGAGGGTATCAAATGCCAGCGAGGATTTGCCGGAACCTGACAAGCCGGTGATGACGATCAGCTTGTCCCGGGGAATATCCAGGTCGATATTTTTCAGGTTGTGGGTGCGCGCACCCCGTACCAGTATTTTATCCATTACCGCTCCGGTGACAGTGCAAAAACGAGCATTATAAGCCTTTAGTCCGAATTTTACATGAACGCGCTGAGTTCAATGGCGTGATGTGTACTAACAATCTGCATGAATATTGATTAACTCAGGCTAACCCACCCTGAGAGGCAATCGGTTGATATTTGACAAGCTTATGATTGAGTCATAACCTTTCAAATATTGTTGAAATACATAGTGGCAAAATTGCATATATGCTTCAGTGCACCTGCAGGAGTTTTCTTCTATATAAATGATTCATAATAAGAGGGTCTGAAGCATTGATGAGCTCATTGCGGAATCGCCTTTCGCTGTTGGTAGGTCTGATAACACTGCCCGGTTATTTGGCTATCTCTGCTGATATGCTGGAGAACCGAAAACAGGCGTTATTAAATCTTGAGCATCAAGTCGAGGTGACGGCCAATGATCTGGCTGCCCTGCAGCACAAAATTCTCATCGACACTGAAAGCCTATCTGACCCATCTAGCGCAATTACCTGAAGTGCAGGATCCAGCAGCACCTGTCTGTGGTGAGTTTCTGGCAAAAATACTCAAATTCAATACATAGTTTGTGAATCTCGGTGTTCCTCTGGCCAGTGGTGACCTGCTGTGTAACACGCATCCACTGAATCGTCATATCAATGTGTTTGATCGGCCCTATTTTCAGGATGCGCTGACCAACAGGCGCTTCTCGATCGGCACCTTTCAACATGATCGTGCTGCCAATACAACCAGTATCAATTTTGGCTACCCAGTCACTGACCTCACCACTGATGAGGTGCGCGGCGTTGCCGTTGCTGTGGTTTCGCTGGCTTGGTGGACCCACTACCTTGAAACCAGTAACTTGCCGGAGTCGAGTACGGCCTTCATTACCGACAGTCAGGCCACACTCATAGCTAACTACCCTGCTAATCCGGATGAGCTGGGTAGAGTCGTCACGGAAATCAACGGACACTCTCAGGCAGAGCAGTTGATGGGTGCGGATGGCATCAGGCGGATGAAGTATTCCATTCCACTGCTGCATAACACCGATGAGGAGTTTTTTGTTCTGACCATCGGTGTGCCAACGGATGCTGTGTTACAGCGAATCAATCAACGCTTTTATATCTTACTACTGCTGTTTTCGCTGGTTATGTTGGGTCTCTACCGGATCAGCACCCGGTTGCTTAAAAATGGAGTGCTTGCACCGATCGAAGCCCTCACAGACGCCAGTCGCAAACTGCAACGCGGCATTTTCGAACCGAACAAAGCCCATGAAGGTGTTGTCGAACTGGTACAATTAAAACAACAATTTGAACATATGGCAGAAACGCGGTTGGAAGCCGAGCGGCAGATATGGCTTCAGGCCAATGTTGATACTCTGACGGCGCTACCTAACCGCTATATGCTTAACTACCAGTTATCCCAAGCACTCGAACGTGTAAAACATGAAGACCAACAACTGAGCCTGTTGATGCTTGATCTGGATAACTTTAAGGATATTAATGATACCCTTGGTCATGATGCTGGTGACAAGCTGCTGCGTGAAGTTGCTGGAAGGCTAAAAAGCGTAATCAGGGAGCCAAATCTGCTGGCCAGACTTGGAGGCGATGAGTTTACTGTTGTTCTCACTGATTTCAGACGTCTCACCAACCCTATCGATGAGCTCTGCGAACAGATCCTTAAACTGCTCGCCGAACCGATACAAGTAGATCAGCATCGACTCTTTATCACTACCAGTATCGGGGTGGCCATCTACCCTGCTGATGGCAAAACCGTGGAGGAGTTACTCAAATCCGCAGATCAGGCGATGTTTGCTGCCAAACAGGAGGGTCGTAACCGGCTCAAGTACTTTGACCCGATAATGCAAGAAGCGATTCTGCATAAACGTGAGCTGATCAGCGATCTACGCGATGCTATCGACACAGAGCTTGTCGTATATTATCAGCCTATACTCAACTGCGAATCACAGCGAATCACAGCGAATCACAGCGAATCACTAAAGCAGAAGCTCTGATTCGGTGGCAGCATCCGGAAAAGGGTTTGATCAGTCCTGCTGAGTTTATCCCGCTTGCCGAAGAGAGCGGGCTGATCATCGCTATCGGACAAAAAGTATTTGAGCAGGTGTGTAGGGATATCCCCACACTGAAGCAGGCATACGGAGAGAGTCTTCAGGTCAGCATCAACGTTTCTCCGATACAGTTTGCCCATGAGAAAACGCAACTGACTGGGTTCACCGTCTCGATGCTCAACATTTGCTATGTAGTGATATTATTATCGAGATCACAGAGGGAGTCATGCTGGACCCCAATTGTGAGACCATCAAAAAACTGATGGTGTTTCGAGATCATGGCGTGCAGGTGACATTGGATGACTTCGGCACTGGCTATTCATCTATGGCTTATATCCATCGATACGATATCGATTATCTGAAGATAGATCGCTGCTTCATCGCCAATCTCAGTGCTGACTCGGATGCATTGGCACTGTGTGAGGCGATGGTGCTTATGGCACATTCAAGGCTACCTGATATCGAAACCACGGCCACTGGAGGTGCTGATTTCGAATCATAAGGGAACGAGGGTCGCTTTGACTTAGCTACAAGTTCTGAATAGCGAATCTACTCGGCTGGTTCCTTAGAACCTCCATGAAAAATTAGCCTTTGGTGTTCAGCCTAAACCTAAGCTTGTGTTATTCTCATCCAACCTACAAAGGTTGGATGCAGGGAGCACCAACATGTAGAACCTTTTACGATTTGGAGAGAATAATGGCACGCGGCATCAATAAAGTAATCCTGATAGGCAACCTGGGCCAGGACCCTGAAGTTAAGTACATGCCATCAGGCAATGCAGTTACCAACCTGACTCTGGCAACTAGCGATACATGGAAGGATAAGCAGACCGGACAGCCACAGGAAAGAACCGAGTGGCACCGGGTGGTATTCTTCAATCGCCTTGCTGAAATTGCCGGTGAATACTTACGCAAAGGCTCGAAAGTGTATATCGAAGGCGCTTTGCGTACGCGTAAATGGCAGGATCAGAGTGGTCAGGACCGTTACACCACTGAAATCGTTGCCAGTGAAATGCAAATGCTGGATAGCCGTGGTGGTGAAGGCGGCGGTGGTAATCAGGGCGGTTACGCCGGTAACCAGGACCCGATGGGTTATGGTCAACAACCTCAGCAGCAAGCGTCACGTCCTGCCCCACAACAGTCTCGTCCACAAAACCAGCCTGCGCCACAGCAGCAGCCCGCCCAGCCGGCACCTGGTTTTGATGATTTTGATGATGATATCCCGTTCTAACGAACGCTTAGTCTTAGCATTTTGTAACGTTTATAAAGCAAAAAGCCCCATAATAGGGGCTTTTTGCTTTTATATGTAAAGGATATGCGCTATGTCGTGGAGGTATAGGTTGTAAACAAGTGTGTAGCTTATTGCACCTTATGCCACATTTGACTTGCTGCATGGAAGCTATTGACCATGGCTGCGAGGGTTTCTCCATCGATGGCTTTACAGACTTTATTTGCCGGTTGTTTAAAGGTGGGTGTGTCTTCTGCTGCTACCATGGCATTGATGATGGACTCTTCTGTTGCTTCTACAGTAGCCATGTAAAATTCGTCAAAGACTTCATCGTTCAAATAGTCCATGGCACAAACAGGTGCTGAGAATTGTGGTAAATCCTGCTCATTGGCGGTGCTAAAGGCGAGGAAAATATCGCCAGAGTTATTGCCCCCCGGAGAACCATTTTTGCCGACGCCAAGGGCGGCACGTTTGGCAAGGCGTTTGAGTTGATGGGGCAGCATCGGTGCATCTGTGGCAATAATGACAATGATAGAGCCTTGTTCATGCACAGGGTGAATGCGGTCGTGTGGCATCAGCTTTCCAATCGGAGCCCCCAGCACTGTAAACCAGGGTCGAATACCATGGTTGGCCTGAACCAGGGCGGCGACAGTGTAGGTTGTGTTTGCTATTTCGACCAGTCGAGAAGCGGTTCCAGTTCCGCCTTTAAAGTCATAGGCGATCATCCCTGTTCCACCGCCGACGTTACCTTCTGCCAGGTGACCTGACTTGGCATTGGCTAATGCATCGAGTACGTCCTGCTCGGTAACATGCATGGCGTTGATGTCATTGAGTACACCATCATAGGTTTCTGCAACGACTGGCATGGCCCACAGGTGGTTGTTATGCCAGGTATCTTTGTATTGCGCTACAGTCCATTTAACGGCGGCGTGGTGGGTAATGCCAACGGCATGGGAATTGGTGATCATAATGGGACCAACAAAATAGCCACCATCCTGAATCCAGTGAGTGCCTGTCATTTCACCATTACCATTGAGTGCGTACATGCCTGCCCATACTGGTTGTGGTGTGGTGTTTCGTCCCCGGGGCAATATGGCTGTAACGCCGGTTCTGGTGGGCGAACTTGAGTCATCGTTTATCAGCGTTTTGTAACCTACTTGAATTCCGGGAACATCCGTAATGGCATTGAAGGGGCCTGTGGTTCCAGGGAAAGGTAGCCCCAGTGCACGTGCGCGTAATTTGGGCATAGTTCAGCCTTTTGTTCTTTAGTGTGTAGTGGTGTTTTTAGATTTGAAGTAAATACCCGCCGAGGCGACGACCACGGAAAATAGCAGCATCAGTGTCGCAATGGCGTTAATCTCGGGTTTAATACCGCGGCGGATCATGCCAAGAATGAAAACAGGTAGCGTGGTTGAGTCGACGCCACTAATAAAATAAGTAATGACCAGATCATCCATGGAAATGATAAAGCTTAATAACGCACCGCCGATCACGCCAGGCAAAATTAATGGCAAAGTAACGCGTCGGAAAGTCTGCCATTCATTCGCCCCAAGATCCGCAGACGCCGCTTCTGTGAGGGGGTTCATGCCAGCGAGTCGAGCACTGACGACTATAAATACATAGCTGGTAAGAAACGTACAATGACCGATAATGATAGTGTTGCTGCCTAGAGTAAAACCGGCACCAACGAAGAAAATCAGCAGGGCGATGCCCAAAACGATATCGGGCATGACCATAGGTACAAACAGTAACAGACGATAAAACGAATGCAGTTTAAAGCGATAGCGTGCCAGGGCGACTGCAGTGCTTGTTCCTAGCAACGTGGCAATAAGGGTAGCGCTGGATGCAACAATAAGACTGTTCAAAAGCGCATTGAGCAGTTGACTGGTTGAGTCCACATAGCTGGAAGAATCGGCTAAGCTAGTTTCTGCGCCAAAAATACTACGGTACCAATCCAGGGTGAAACCATCCCAGATCATAATGTTAACTGGATTGGCGTTAAATGAATAAATCACAATCAGCATTACCGGTGCGTAGAGGAAGACAAAAAAGAACACACTGTAAACGGATAGTAAGTGACCTAAAGGCGTTTGTTTTTTCATCATGAGCTCCTACAAAGCGGCTTGGCTTCTTGCTGATTTGTATAAATAAAATGACAGAATGATTAGCATCATGAATATGATCACCATGGAAAGTGTCGCCCCAAATGGCCAGTTGCGAGCATATAGAAATTGTTGTTCAACCATATTGCCTATCATTAATACTTTGGCACCACCGAGCAGATCAGGTACGACAAAGTTGCCAACGCTGGGGATAAAAACCAAAATACAGCCAGCCACAATACCAGGTAGCGTTAAGGGGAAAATAACTTTTCGAAAGGTAGTTAAAGGTGTAGCGCCTAGGTCTTCAGAGGCTTGAAGTAGATTTTTATCGAGCTTTTCAACACTGGAGTAAATGGGTAGAAACATAAATGGAATGAAAATATAGATCATACCAATGATAACAGCCGTACCTGTAAACATAAGATTCAAGGGTTCAGTGATAATACCCGTTGCTTGTAAGAACTGATTTGCGAAGCCCGAGTTACGTAGTATCAATACCCAAGCATAGAGTCGAACTACCATGCTGGCGAAAAATGGTAAGGTTATCAAAAATATACATAGGGACTTTTTTCTTCTTGATAAGGTTGAAACCCAAAAAGCCACGGGGTAGCAAATGCATAAAGTACAAATTACGGTGATAAGTGCCAGACCGATTGATCGTAACAATATTTGTAAATATACAGAGTCAAACTCTTCGTAAAAACCATCCGCCCAGCCAAAGATTCTGCCATAGTTCCAGTGATAGAAATTCCATTCAATACCCCCATATAAACCGGGTTGTAAAAAGCTATAAGTGAACATGATCAACAAGGGACCAATAAAGAATATCAGTAAAAATAGGCTGGTTGGTGCAAGTAAAGCGAGCAGCATTAACTGCTTCCGAGAGGCCTTCAATAACTTCATATCCGCCCCTTATTATATTTATTTTCTGGTGGTATCGTGTGTAATGCACTGATTTGATAATACAGCGATATTTCATTACCTTTTATTAAAGGTTGATTGGTTTTTCTGGTTAAAGCGGAAAGTGCTATGCCATTTTTAAGTACACCATGCAACTGGTAATCGCTGCCGATAAACACAGTCTGAGTCAATTTCATGGTCAGTTGTGCTTGAGGACTTTCCTGATCAGTAATTGGGGTTAGAGATAGGTGCTCAGGTCTTAATAACAGCTCAACATCATCACCAACTTCATGGGAAGTGTCTTGGCTGTGGATGACTAAACCGTTACAGTTTACGTCTATGCCATTTTCGGTTTTATTGATTACAGTGCCTTCAAAGAGATTACTTTCGCCGATAAAATTAGCCACAAACTGCGTCTGTGGGGTATGGTATATTGCATCGGGTGTACCTACTTGTTCTATTTTTCCACCATTGAGCACCACAATTCGATCAGACATGGTCAGTGCTTCTTCCTGGTCGTGGGTGACAAAGATGAAACAGATACCGAGTTCGGTTTGTAGGTTTTTGAGCTCAAGTTGCATTTTTAGACGCAGGTTTTTGTCTAATGCGGAAAGCGGTTCATCCAGCAGTAGTAATTTAGGACGATTAATAATGGCGCGAGCCAGGGCAACACGTTGTTGCTGACCACCTGAGAGTTGTGAAGGAAGGCGTTTTTCGATTCCTGCTAACCCCACCATATCAAGTGCTTCTGCAACGCGTTTATTGCGTTCAGTTTTATTGACTCTAGCGATGTCTAAACCGTAACCGACGTTATCTCCAACGGTCATATGCGGGAAGAGTGCGTAAGATTGAAATACGGTATTAACTGGACGCTTGTGAGCGGGTTGGTGAATAATCGACTGTCCATCCAAAAGAATATCACCGCTGTCTAGTGATTCAAATCCAGCTACGATTTTTAATAAGGTTGTTTTGCCGCATCCTGATGGACCTAATAAGGTAATAAACTCGCTTTGTGCAATCGATAAACTAATATCATCCAAGGCGTTAATAGAGCAGCCTTCAGGTGTAGTGAACTGACGATGCGCATGACGAATTTTTATATATTCAGGTGATGAAGTGGGTGCTGGCATAACAAACCTCAAAAAAAGGAAAAATGGCGGGCGAACCCGCCTAAGATCTAAGTTATTAAAAGTATTTTTACGATGTGCGTATTCTGGTCCACACACGGTCATACAGCCTGATGCCTTCACCTAACTCTTTGAATAGTTGCAGCTTGGCTTTAACGTCTTCAGGTGGGTTAATGCTTGGGTTGTTACGCAAGCTATCTGGCAATAGTTCGATGGCCTCGGTATTCATAGTGCCATTGGTTTGTTGTCTGGTATTTAAAGCAGCAATTTCAGGTTGGGTAAAAAACTCCATAAATTTCTTGGCATTGGTTTTATTAGGCGCTCGTTTCAAGACGCACATATTTTCCTGATACATGGTGGCGCCTTCTTCAGGAATGACGTAAGCCAATTCATCTGGGTTATCGAATACATAGAGCATTGCTCCGACATACCATTGGGCGGCAGCAATATCACCGGATTGCACCATGGGGATACTGTCGTAAGTAAAAGCAGAAATGTTGTCTTTTTGCTGAATGATATATTCCTGAGCAGATTCTAAATCATCGCGATCGGTTGTGTTTACGCTTTTTCCATTCGCGATCAATCCGACACTGATTACTTCTCTCATATCATCCAACATGGCGATATTTTTGCCTTCACCTGGTAGTTCAAAAAAATCTTCCCATGAGCTCAAATCAGGTGTTAGATTTTTGTTGTACAGTATTCCTACTGTTCCCCACGCATAGGGTAGGCAGTATTCACCATTCGGGTCAGACTCTGCAGTTAAAAAGCTCCTGTCAATATTTTCAAAACCTGAGTATTGATTTATATCGGTTTTTTCAAGCAGGTCTAGCTTTGCCATAATGTCTTGCATATGCACAGAAGGGAAAACAATGTCGTATCCCGTTGCACCCGCCTGTAGTTTGGCAAGCATTTCCTCGTTTGACGAGTAGGTGTCTAATTTAACCTGGATGCCGGTTTCTTCGGTGAAGCGTGTTAACACCTCTGGATTTATGTATTCCCCCCAGTTATAGATGTTAAGTGTTTCCGTGGCCGAAGCCGTGTGAACAAAGCCGAGAGAGGTGATTGCAATGCTTGTTAAAGCCACTGTTATTTTTACCTTGTGACGACTTTTTAAAGAAAATAACTGTTTCATAGCCTTGCCTTCCTGATGATGTCTAAAAGAGTTTATTGCCTGTCAAAGCGCCGTTATTTCATTCTAGATGATAGTATCTTTCTTTCAATATCAATATATGTTATGTTTCTAACAATTTTAAAGTCTATATTTATTAATGGTTTATATTTAAAAAATACCTTTTGTATGAAAAATAATTGATAAGTATGCACCTTTTTGGTTTGCTTTGGATTGAAAGTGCACCAGATGATGGCAAAAAACTCTTGAAACAGAGGGTGGATGATAGAATGAAAAATACGTTTTCTTCAAAACCGGAATACATCGCGACGACGACGGCACAGAAGATTCAGGAATGGATTCCTCAAGTGTCTAAATCAGAGGCTCGAGTAGCACAGTTTATATTGCTTAACCTGGATCAAATTAGTTACGAAACGGGGGCTTCAATTGCTGAAAAAGCGGCCGTAAGCCAAATTACAGTCAGCCGATTTTTAAAGCGGGCTGGCTATCAAGGGATTTCGGCGCTCAAAGAGGAGCTGCAAAAAGAGTTCATTCCGATTGAAGCTAATGAAAGTCAGCGATTGTCATCAGACTTTTTTTATAAAGACAATCTAAAGCAAGAATTAAAAAGTATGGTGCGCTTATACGAGCAATTTGAAACGGAACACTGGGAGAGTCTGGTGAGTTGCGTTAGCGCGGCAACCCGAGTGTATGTAACTGGTTTTCAGTCTATACGTGGAACCGCTGAAGATTTTTCACGGCGTTTATCACTGGCTCGTGATCGAGTGCAGTACCTATCCCCACATGACGGCATGCTGGGGGAGTGGTTGGAGGATAAGAACCGAACGCGAAAAGGATACGATACCCTGATTATTTTGGATGTTGTCCCCTATGCCTCAGAAGGTAGAAAGTTGTGCGAGGTCGCTGTCGAAAAAGGCATTCAAATCGTGATACTAAGTGATGAATTTTGCCATTGGGCGAGTGAATACAATGCCCATGTCATTTATTTTAAGTCCAAATCAGGATTGTTTTTAGAATCGACCTGGGGACTCGTATTAACAACAAACATGTTGATTGATGCAGTTTCTCGGCGCAACCCAAACAGCGATGCCCGAATTAAACGTTGGCAAGATATGGCAAAGCGTTTAGATCTTTTTTAGTCGTTATTTACCAAGTTATTCATCAATCCAACTGACTCTCATCAGTCTGCAGGGCCAACAAATGCGACTTATTCCGTACTATTCTGATTCGCCTTTGGTTTCTTCATCCTGCGGCTTGTCCTGACCTTTTGCGTAAACCCGCGTGATCTGACGCAGGTCACGCATCTGTCAAGCAACAGGGCAGGGTTGCAAAAGAAGTGGATGCGTCAGGTCTCCAGCAGCATCAAACAACATCATCGGCCAGCTGCCAATCGGGTATATGGAAAAATTACATTTATTGTAATGCCATCTGAAAAAAAACGACCAAGGCCTTATTAACTATAAAAGGGTAAGGATGATGATCACTTCCGCTTTTCAGGTGGCCTTATTGCTATCGGTGTTGCTGGCTGTTGCAGGGATGAGTTGGTGGGTGGCTCCCCGAGTTACTACTGCAGAGGGTTTTTTTCGAGGGCAGGAGCCGGGGTATGTGCCCGGTGTCTGGACCCTGACGTTGTCACAGGTAACTACCTGGATTTTTGCGCGCTCACTGATGAATGCCGCTTTGCTGGGGTACTTTTTCGGCATAGCCGGTACCCTGGCCTATGCGGTCTATTATGGCTCGTTTCTGACGGGTTGGTTGATTATCGACCGGCTGCGTTTTGTGCACGGCTATTCGAATATTCAAGGGTTTTTCAGTGAGCGTTTTGGGCGTATGGGGGTGGTGTGTTACAACCTGCTGGTGTCTTTGCGCCTGTTGTCAGAGGTGTTTGCCAACCTGTTGGTGGTGGGTATTGTATTCGGTGTCGCCGGTTCCGGTGCTTATAATCTGGCCATACTGGCGGTAGCAGGAATTACGCTTGTGTATTCACTCAAGGGTGGTCTAAGCGCATCGCTGAAAACTGATGTACAGCAGATGCTGATTTTACTGGCTGTGCTGCTGGTGCTGCTGGTCATGCTGATCAGTCATTCGCAGTTTGATCTACCGGCATTGCTGGTCAGTTCACCGGGGTGGGGCAGTCCTGGCTGGATTTTGCTGTTGGTGGCGCTGTTGCAGGTGATCAGCTATCCCTTGCATGACCCGGTGATGATGGATCGAGGCTTTCTGGCCGATCGTGATACGACTCGCAAGAGCTTTATTCAAGCCTTCTGGATTTCCACAGCATTCATTATTTTATTTGGGCTGCTGGGCGTGTTTGCCGGGTTACATCGCCAGGGTGAAGAGGAGTTGATGGTTACCATGCAACGCTTGCTGGGTATGCCTGCTATCTTCCTGCTGGGGCTTGCACTGATTGTTTCAGCGGCCTCGACCCTGGATTCGACGCTTTCCAGTGCCTCAAAACTTGCCATTGTTGATATGGGGATGGGGAGAATCCATCCGAACAGAGGGCGTGTGGCGATGCTGCTGTTTATGCTGGGTGGGCTGTTTATGGTCTATTTTGGCACCCGGGATCTATACGCTGCGGTTGCCGTCAGTGGAACCGCCTCCCTGTTTCTGACCCCCATCATTATTTTCTGTATCTGGATGAACCGGCGGGTTGCCCAGTGGAGTTTTCTGATCAATTTCCTGTTTGCTGTGGGCGGGTCGGTGATTTATTTCCTGGAAACTTCCGGTTATGTGAACTGGATCGGCAGTTGGACGGGGGTTGAGCATGATTACAGTAAACTGTTGATACTGACACTGGTGATTTTAACGGTCGGTCTGGTCAGTTTCTGGTGGGGGTTGGAGCGTGAATAACCTGGTTGCCGGGCGTAGCTGTCCGCTGGATTATCGCTACCGCCCTGAAGAAATTGCGGCAATGCCTGCGGCGTTTTCCTGTAAGGTGCTTTATGTAGTGGGGGGCCTCTATGGTAATCCGTTTGCACTCAAGGCCTTGAAACAACTGGTGGCAAAGGAGCCTGGCGCCCGTGTGGTGTTCAATGGTGACTTTCACTGGTTTGATGCAGATGCATACTGGTTTACCACAATTCAGCAAGGCGTACAGGCTTTTGATGCGCTGGCCGGTAATGTGGAAAAAGAGCTGGCAAGAATCGAGAACCTTGCTGGCTGCGGGTGTGCTTATCCAGAGTCAGTGGATCAGGCCTTGGTAGAGCGCTCCAATCGTATCTTTCAACGCCTTAAGCAACAGATGCCACAGGAAGGCACTATGCGTGATGCATTGAAGGCGTTGCCCCTGTTTATGAAAGTACAGGTGGGTGGTCGTCCGGTAGCACTGGTACATGGTGATGCGACGTCCCTGGCTGGCTGGGGGTTTGCTGTTGATGGCATAGATGAACCTGAACGCCAGGCCAGGATTCAGACTTGGCTGCAGGCGGCTGGTGTGGATGCGTTTGCTTCGTCACACACCTGCCAGCCGGTATGCAGGCGTTATCCTGAAGGTGTGGTTATCAATAATGGTGCGGCGGGTATGCCCAATTTTGCCGATGGGCTGTATGGCGTAGTGACGCGGATCGCTACGCGGTCAGGCCTGCTTGACCCTTTATATCAGTCAGAATACCAGGGGTTGCGCTATCAGGCCGTTCCGCTGCATTTTGATGCCAAAGCCTGGCAGGCGTGGTTTCTTTCATATTGGCCAGAAGGCTCTGATGCTTATGTGTCCTACTGGAACAGGATTAGCCAGGGAACGTCACTGTCCCGGGAAGGTGCGGATCTATGGGTATGAGAGTGCTTTAGCTGTTGTCCGGAGGTGCTGTCGGGCAGCCAGGATGCTCGGCACTGGTGCTGAGCACAAGATCAGAATACCCGGCACTGGCCTCCAGTCCGGCATTATCAGCATCGGTCATCAGTGCCAGCGCCTGAATCTGCGGATCCGGGTTGTCAAAGTAACGCTTGAAGTCGTCGATCAGATGGCGGCTTTCAGCAACCCAGCGATGCAGCTGTGCATCACCAGACTGCAGGGCCAGCAGACGGGCGCGTGACGTAAAGGCATTAGGCCAGTCACTGCCCTTAGGTTGCTCACTGGCCCAGACATAGTTGATAGCCTGTACCTGCCAACGGAAAAAGCCTGTTGAGGCCACGGCATATACTCTGGCCGGATAATCATCACCGGCTTTGCGGGTTTCATCAACACCGGGATAGGTATTGCTAACCCACCAGCACCAGTGCAACCAGGGTGTGCGTTGCAAGTCAGGTTCACCTTCCCAGCCCAGCCCTGACGCAGTTTGTCGGGCCTGGGCATAGAGCACCGGCTGATCACCGGCCCGCACTATCTGATAATCCGTCTGACCTTGAAAGCTTTCTGTCTCCCAGCCATTCAGCCCGGTCTGGGAAAAAGCGGGTGGCTGTTCACTGGCGAATAACGGGCTGATTAGAAGGCTGAGTGTCAGTATTGCTATGGGTGGCTGGAGTGCAAAAGTCGACATGGTATCACCTGGTTTCAGTTAGATAGGCGTTAAGTCGTTTGCCAGGGGAATATCTTACACCTCGCGGTAAAATCAAGGAAATCAAGGAGAAATCAAGGGGTCAGCCAACTCGATCGACTATGATCGAGTTGGCTGACCCCTTGATGGGGCTTTACTCCACATCCTCTGCCAGAAACCCACCCGACTGTCGTGCCCATAACGAGGCATAGATGCCGCCTTGTGCCAGCAGTTCAGCATGGCTGCCTGTTTCAACAATACGACCCTGGTCCATCACGACTAAGCGATCCATGGCGGCAATGGTCGACAGGCGGTGGGCGATGGCGATTACGGTTTTGCCTTCCATCAGCCGGTAGAGATTTTCCTGAATCGCAGACTCTACTTCAGAGTCGAGCGCCGAGGTGGCTTCATCCAGAATCAGAATAGGGGCATCCTTGAGCATCACGCGAGCAATGGCGATGCGCTGGCGCTGGCCACCGGAGAGTTTGACACCGCGCTCGCCAACCTGGGCATCATAGCCAGTGTGACCTTTGGCATCGCATAGGGCTGGAATAAACTCATCGGCTTTAGCGCGTGTAGCGGCTTGAATCACCTCAGCATCACTGGCCTCGGGACGGCTGTAGGCGATATTGTCACGCACCGAACGGTGCAGCAGGGAGGTGTCCTGGCTGACCATGCCGATATTGGCGCGCAAGGACTCCTGCTGCACATCGGCAATGGATTGACCATCGATCAGAATGCGTCCGCTTTCCAGATCATAAAAACGCAGCAGCAGATTCACCAGTGTAGATTTGCCTGCTCCGGAGCGGCCGACCAGGCCCACTTTCTCACCAGCTTTGATCTCCAGCGACAGTGCGTCGATAACGCCCGATTGCTGACCATAGTGAAAGCTGATCTGATCGAAACTGATAGCCCCTTTATCAGCTTTAAGTGCGGGTGCAGCGGGTTTGTCCTGCACTTGCTGGGGTACGGAAATGGAGCCGATACCATCACGGACCGTGCCGATATTTTCAAACAGGGCGGCGACCTCCCACATAATCCATTGAGACATGCCCGATAAACGCAGCACCAGCCCCAACGCTACAGCCAGCGCTCCGATACTGATCAGTTCATTCAACCACAGCCAGATGCTCAGCCCGGATACGGCCAGTAGCAGTAGCGAATTGAGCAGGTAGAGGCAGGTGTTAAACAGGGTGACCAGGCGCATCTGCTGGTGTACCGTTCCCAGAAAGCCATCCATGCTTTCGCGGGCATAGGCCGATTCACGCTGGGCGTGAGAGAAGAGTTTGACGGTTTGAATATTGGTATAGGCATCTACCACTCGCCCGGTCATGATAGAGCGGGCATCGGCCTGGCGCTGAGACACCTTGCCCATCAAGGGCACAAAGTAGCGTAGCATCAAAATATAGCCGATCAGCCAGACCACCAGTGGGATTACCAAGCGGGTATCCGCACTGCCCATGATCACCAGAGTGCCAATAAAGTAGACGCCAACATAGTTAAGTACGTCGATCAGTTTAATCACACACTCACGTACCGACAGCGCTGTCTGCATCAGCTTGGTCGCTATGCGGCCAGCGAACTCTTCCTGGTAATAGTGCATCGACTGTTTCAGCAGGTAGCGGTGTATTAGCCAGCGGATACGCATCGGGTAATTGCCCATCAGTACCTGGAAACTCAGCAGTGAATGCAGCAATACCATCAGCGGCAGGCCCATAATCACCGCCGCCATACCTGCCAGTTTCCAGCCCTCGGTGGCTAGAAAAGAATCCCGGTCTTGCTCAGCCAACCAGTTGACCAGATTGCCCATAAAGCTGAACAACCACACCTCAACCAGAGCAACACAGGTCATCATCAGCGCTGCAAGTAACAACCAGGGCGCTATCCCGCGTGAGAAATAAACACAAAAGGCAATCAGCCCCTGGGGTGGTTGTCCCGGTTCTTCATCGGGGAAGGGATTAATACGCTTTTCGAACCACTGAAACAGATTAACTCTCTTCATCATCTTTAACATATTTGGCTGGAATTGTGTTTAAATTCAGTGAACAGGAATCACTCATTCGACATAACAATATCAGGAGTCAACCATGATCTCACTGCGCAACCTACTGACTGCCGCTGGTGTGGCATCCTGCATGACGCTGCTGTCACTGCCAGCCTTAGCGCAGGATTTTCGTTTAGGACTGATTACACCGCCGTCACACCATTGGACGCAAGCCGCCGAGCGTTTTGCCGAAGAAGTGCAGACGGTATCAGAAGGTCGGCATAGTGTAACAGTGTTTCCGGCTGCGCAGCTCGGTAATGAAGCACAAATGGTACAGCAACTGCAGACGGGTGCGCTGGACATGGCTTTCCTGACTGTTGCAGAGATTTCCAATCGCGTACCTGAGTTCGGTGCGTTGTATGCGCCTTATCTGGTTGATGATATAGATGAGGCCGCTGCTTTGCTGCAGTCTGATGCCGCTGTGGAGATGTTTGATCTACTACCACAGCAAGCTGGCCTGGTAGGTATAGGCTATGGTATGGCGGGGATGCGTCAGATGATGAGTCGCACGCCGGTGAGCACGCCAGCGGACCTGCAGGGCAAAAAGCTGCGCATTACGCCCTTTGATCCGATCCGGGATTTTTACAGTGCTTTGAATACAGCGCCAACCCCACTACCATTACCTGCCGTATATGATGCCTTGGCAAACCGCCAGATTGATGCCATCGATATGGATTTTGATTCAATTCTGATCTTCCGCTTTTATGAGCGGGCTGAGCATCTACTGATTTCCAATCACATGATGTTTCCAATGGTGGGAGTGGTATCAGCCAAGGTATGGCGCAACCTGGACGAAAAAGATCAAGCACAACTGGCTGGCTTGATGAAAGCCCAACTGGATGACGTGGTAGAGACCTTCCGTTTACAGGAGCGTGATCAGGAAGCAGAGTTGCGTGCGCTGGATATCACCATTACTGAAGCTGACCGGGAAGACTTTGCTGAGAGTATAGCGGCCTGGGAAGCTATCTGGTCAGAAAAAACCAGCAGTCTGGGTGCCCTGCGGGATGCTGTGGAAAGTAATAGAAATCCTTGATTTCAATGAATGGCAGCGGTGCACCGGCCGTTGCCAGCAGGTTTATTGATGGCATGTATGCGTAAACTATCCGATTGGCTGGTCACTGCTGAAATGTGGTTAGCGGCATTGTTGGCTGCTCTGGTTACTGTGTTGATTTTGCTCAATGTTGTCAGTCGTGCGTTGGGTATGGCGATTTATTGGGTGGATGAATTGGCAATCTATGCCATGGTGTGGATGACGTTTCTGGCTACCTCGGTAGTGATCAAGCGCCGCCAGACCCTGTCGGTCACGCTGATTATTGACTTGTTACCCGCACAGGGGCGGCTTTGGCTGGGGGTATTCAGTGATTTGATGGTGCTGCTGTTTGCCGGTTTGCTGTTACTGTTTTGTATCCGCTGGTTTGATCCCTTCACCCTGTATCAGCACGGCTTTGATGACGAAGCATTTCAGATGCAAACTTTCAATTTTATCTATGCTGAAACCACCAATACGCTGGGCTTGAATAAATTCTGGATTTGGCTGATATTGCCGTTTGTCGCCGTTACTTTGCTGTTACATGCCTGGGTTAATTTTCAAGGGCGCTGTGTACAATTGCTTAAAAGAGATTATGCCGATGCTCAGGGGTAACAGGTAATGACCCTGATGGCGGTGTTCTTTGTATTGCTGTTTGCGTCGGTACCGATTGCACTGGTGCTGGCGCTGTCTGCGGCCTTTTATATTGCCACGTCCGATAATTCAGTGCTGTTTGATTCCTTCGCACAGCAGTTATTTGGCTCTATCGAGAACTACGGTCTGCTGGCAATTCCGTTGTTTATGCTGGCGGGTGAGTTGATGAATGAAGGTGGGCTTACACGTCGATTAATCAACATGGCGCGTATCCTGGTGGGTGGTTTTCGGGGTGGCATGGCCTACATCAACTTGGTGGCTAATATGATGATGGCGGCCATTATGGGCTCTGCCGCTTCTCAGATTGCCATTATGTCACGCGCCATGGTGCCGGAGATGGAGAAGGAGGGCTACAATCGTCCCTATGCGGCGGCTATTACTGCCGCGGGAGGCCTGTTATCACCTATTATCCCGCCTTCGATGCTATTTGTGCTGTACGGTGTGTTGGCGCAGGTACCGATTGCCGATATGTTTATCGCTGGCATCATCCCGGGTTTGATTATGTCGGCACTGTTTTTTGTTACTATCACCCTGATGGGGCTGGTACACCAATACCCTCCTGGTAAATGGCTGACGTTTGCTGAATCCCGTCAGGCTCTATTGCTGGGTTTGCCCGCGTTGGCTATTCCGGTACTGATTATTGGTGGGATCCTCTCTGGCTTGGTTACGCCGACCGAATCAGCGGCGTTGGCTTCGTTGGGGGCGTTGTTAATTGGACGCTTCGTGTATAAAGAGTTACGCTTTTCTCATCTACCTGAGCTGTTAAAACGTACCGCATTGAACTCTGGCATGGTGATTGTCTTGATTTCAGCTGCGGGCGTTTTTGGCTGGGTGCTGGTGTATGAACATGTACCCCAGAATGCGGCAGCCTGGATAGTGCAGCAGACCGCTGACCCGTTCGTGTTTTTATTAATGGTGGTGGCGGCACTGTTGCTGGTGGGTATGGTGCTGGATGGTATAGCTGCCTTGATTCTGGTCGTACCTATTTTATTACCGGTAGCACAGGCAGATTTTGGTATCAGTCCGTATCAGTTTGGCGTCGTGGTGTGTCTGACGCTGGTGATGGGGCTGTTGACACCACCAGTAGGTGCAGGTCTGTTTATTAGCGCGGCGATGACCGGTGAGTCACCGATGCGCATCTTCAAAGCATTATTGCCTTTTTTGCTGATGACGTTGGTGACCCTGGTGTTGCTGAGCTGGAAGTCTGAGTTGGTGTTGATACTGTTGTAAATTTAACCAACACATGACTTTACTTTTAACTGGCATCATGGCTTTCTATATATTATGAGTGTACTTACGTATAACTGTTTCCATTGAAATATAATGGGTTTTTTAAACTATTCTGTTACTTTTCGGAGATCCATGATTGTTGTCTGATCCGGTTAAAATTTTGATTACAGGTGCTGATGGTCAATCAGGCTCAGCGATCGTCAGGCTTGCTGAAGCTGATGCATTTTTTTCTGTAGTGGCCCTGAGCCGCAAACTACTGGATGTGACTCAGCCCGCTAAAATCGTGGAGGCGCTTGATAAGCATCTGCCAGATTATGTGATTAACTGCGCCGGGCTGAATAGCGCAGACCGTGCTGAGCGTGATCCGCAACGGGCTATGTTGCTGAATGCAGAAGCGGCACGCAATTTGGCGGTAGCTTGTGGTGATTTGTCTATTCCATTGATTCAGTTATCGACGGATTATGTGTTTGATGGTCATTATGCCAGTGGTTATACCGAAGAGGACGACACCCGCCCTCTGGGTGCCTATGGTGAAAGTAAATTAAGCGGCGAGGAATATGTACGCCAACTTCTGCCACAGCATATTATTCTAAGAACCAGTTGGCTGTTCAGTGACCGTGGTGATAACTTCATGCTGCGTTTGCTGTCGGAAGCCCGTGAGCATGCGCTGATGTATGCCGTGGATGACCGCCGGGGTTGTCCAACCTCATCATTTGATCTGGCGCGCGTCATCCTGGCGATTATCAAACAGCTGAGCTGCGGTGCTGAAGCTTGGGGAACCTACCATTATTGCGGTGCAGAAGTGACAACGCGTTATGGCTTCAGTGAAGCGGTAATTGCTGCCGCGCGCCAGTATGAAGACCTGAAAGTCGACAGTATTCAGCCAGTGGCTTCAAAGGATTACGTCACTGAAGCGCAACGCCCGGCCACATCAGTATTAAAATGTGGCAAGGTGTTGAATGCTTTTGGTATCAGGCAGCGTCCCTGGCGCCTAGAGCTCCAGCGTTTAATTCGGGATTACTATGGCCAGGTGCGCTTATAGCCTTTTTCAGAATAACCCAAGCGTAGGTGTCTGGCGTACGGCCACCATGGCAATGTAAGCCAGAGTCGCTCCTGCCAGTAGTACACCCAGCAATCTTGATGGCAGAGTGCTAGCAATCTTGAAGGCATAAACCGAGAAACCAATATAGGCCAGCAAGCCGATAATTTTTGCCAATACCCAACTGACATGGATCGGATTCATGTTCATCACCACCAGCAAGGCGATGGCAGAAAGGATCAGCAAAGTATCCACGCCGTGCGCCAGAATTTTCATCCAGCGTTTGCGAATGCCAGCAGGCCAGACGATGACAAACCCAGCTCGGGCAATAAAGAGCAGGATAGTCAAAGCGACCATTGTCAGGTGAAGGTGTTTAAACGCCATGTACATAAAGTCAGTTTTCCATTAGTTCAGTTAACAGGTGCGGACTGTGGCATAAGCCTTGTTTGCACACAACTAGTCCAGCGCGATTTTTCGGGTAAAGGATGCAAGCTTGAGCATGTCTTGGTCATACCAGCTCCAGTTTTCGCCTTCCAGGCTGCTGTAACTGGCCTTCTCTAGAATCTGCAAAAATGTATTTTCTATCTGCGCTGCTGACTCACAGTACATGCGCGTGCTGGCTACCTGGCTGAGTTGCAGGCGCTCGCCCTCCAGGTTGAACTGGCCTGCCATGGCATTACAGCCGGTATGGCCGGAAAGCTGCTGGCCACTGAACTTAATATAGGGGCGTGTTTGTAAAGCCTCCAACTGTTCCGGTTGAGTGTTCTGCAATTCGACCAGATCCCATTCATAATTTTCCAGTGCCTCAATCGGACTGCCACAGGTGGTGGCTGGCAAGGTTTGTTGCAGATGATTGAAGTATAAGTGGTGACGAGTGAGACCCTCTTCCGGGGAGGTCCATTTAAAGGTGACGTCAGCCAGGGTGTTCAGGTAGCTGCCGCCAGCACTGCTGGATGCCAGGTAAGCACGTTCAACCGGTAACCAGCCCTCGGTCATAATGACCGGGAAGCGTTTGCCGGTCGAACACTCAATAAAAGAGGCCGCATCCGCCATATAGGTCAGCATACCCTCAACCGAACCTGTCACCTCGGCAGGATTCCAGCCTTGAGGTTCAATGCTGTAATTAAGTTCGGACACAATTGGGCGGCCCTGTATATCGGCCTGCAACCAGCCACCACTGTCTGTTGCGAAGTAAATCAAGACCCTGTCTTTGCCTTGGAGTAACAGTCGGTCATCTTCCCGCGTCCAGCGCCCTAACTGACTGACGTTGCCGTCGGGGCTGTCCTGGTAGGTTTCGGTCAGAAAATAGCTGCCATCGGCCAGTAGGTCCAGATGGGTATCAATGCCAGGACAGCTGGCGCAGGGGAGTACACCGAAATAGCTCTGATTTTGTAGAGCAACTGCTGCACCCTCCGTGGTGTCGGCCTCTGGTTGGGTGGTTGTTTGACTGCAGCCGCTGATCAATAAGGCGGCTGCAATACAGGGTGACAGACTGAGTAATAACTTCTTAGGCATAATAGATTCTCGTTAATATGTTGCCAATGCCTTATCAGACACGCGGCTTGTTGACCAATATAGCTGGACGTAACTGAATGCACCAGCGGCTTAGCCGGAGACGTGCTGCCACTGTAAACTCATTAACGCTCCGGCCAGACCTGCCAGGCCTAGCAGGATTAACGTACCCTGTACAGAGATTAGGGCGGCGAGTGCCCCTGCCAGGCCAGTCAGTAATAATACCGCGCCGATCACCGAGTTGCTGACCGCCACATAGTCAGTGCGCTTGTTACCTGATGCCATGTCCACCATATAGGTTTTGCGCCCTAACCGGACACCGGCATGGGCAACACCCAAGCCAAAAAATGCCAGTAAATAGACAGCCATGGCTAGCGTAGGGCTTAAGGTGAGCCATGAGATAACGGCAACAGCAATAGACAGTAAACCGGCCAGGGCACTGGCTATAGCAAACACCTGGCGACTGGAGTGATCTGCCCAGCGCCCCCAGACGGGAGAGCTGACCAGCCCAGCCAAGCCTTCAATAGCAATGAATAATCCCAGCAAGCTGATGGCGCTGCCCAGATCATCGCGGGCCAGGGCTATATAAAAGGGTGCTGCAAGCCCTGAACCCATGGCCAGTGCTCTGGCGATGACAAAACGCCGGAAGGGCTTATCGTCCCGCAGTAGATTGAGTTTTTTTAACGCTGCTGCCAATCCATTGGCGCCACCGTCTGTTGCGCCTGGAAATTCAACAATGCGGCTGAACCTCCAGGCGGCTAACAACCAGCACAGTGCGGCCAGCAACAGCAAGCCGACGTAGAGTCGTTGTGAAGTATCCGTCTGGATCAGGCTCAGTAATATACCCACACCGAGTGCCGCCAGTCCGGATACCGCACTGATCCAGCCGGATAAACGCCCACGGCGTGTTTTTGGAATGGTCTTGCCCTGTACATCCTTATAGGCAACAGAGCAGGCCCCGCGAGCCAAGCTAAAAAGAACTAATAAGAATAATAGAACAATACCTGCCGTGGCTCCTTCAAGGGTCAAGGCTGTCCAGCCCATCGCCATAAGACTGAGACCTTGAAGAGTACCACCCCAGACCCACACCCATTTGCGTACAGGTTGACGTCTGACCAGTTCGCCTATGAGCATTTGTGGCAGCATAGAGCCGGATTCGCGAATGGGAACCAGTAAGCTCAACATCCAGGCAGGTGCGCCCAGGTGCAATAACAGCCAGGGTAAGGTGGTTTTAGCGCTGGCCAGTTTGTCGGCAAGGCTGCTCAGGGTATTGGCTATCAGGGTGTGGATGAAGTTCCCGGGTGTTTCATAACAGGCGTCAGCGGATATGTCTTTGCACACCCGGCCTTCATCATCTTCAGCAAGACGTGTGTAGAGGGTGTCCTTCCAGTTCGGATGGAGGGGCTTCATGGTTGGTTCCTGTGCTTCAACGGCGTAGGGCGATAGTCTGTTGACGCTGATCATCGGACTGGCGGGCACAAAACTCCTGTGAATCACCACCAGCGTAGCGCACACTGACATTAAATCCCAGACCGGGATCATGATTCAACAGCAGCAAACGTTGCTCACCAGGAGCCAGTCGCAGTGTTAACAGATCTGACTGACCATTGGCGTTGCCAAAGTTCAGCTGAATCGATTCAATCATGACACTATCCTGATTTTCAAAAGTGACATACATCCCGGCACTGGGTTGTTGCAGGTAGTGATTCAGCCCTGAGCCCATGACCAAGCCAATGATCAGAGCGGGCAATGAAAATAGCAATAGTTTTTTCATCAGGAGTCCATATCGAAGGTGTTTGGCAGGGTGAGTGAATCCCTGTCGGTTTTCAGGCAAGCCAAGTGAATATATATAAAGTCATACTAATATAATAAAACTGATCGGTCTATAAGCGTTTTTGAGCTGAACTTTCTGATATTACGGGTTAAGCTTTGCGATCGTCTAAGGAGAAACTTATGCAGGGCTTGTTGTTGGCATTGGCTGCCTACACTATCTGGGGATGCTTCCCACTGTTTTTTAATTTGCTAAGTCATGTGTCATCCGTTGAGGTGCTGGCCAATCGTATTATCTGGTCGATGCTGGTCACGATGCTGGTGATCCTGGTGTTGGGTAAATGGAATTCATTTGTACGTTTGCTGAAAGATCCGGTGCTGATGCGCTGGCTGGCGCTGACCTCCTTGCTAATTTCGACTAACTGGCTGATTTTTATCTGGGGGGTAGCACAGCACCGGGTCATGGAAACGAGTCTCGGTTACTACATGACGCCTCTGGTCAGTTTGCTGCTGGCGCGGGTGTTACTCAAAGAAGCCTTGCATCCGTTACAGGCTGTTGCCGGTGGTCTGGCTGCAGTGGCGGTAGGCTGGGAACTATACAGTCTTGGTAGTTTCCCCTGGGTATCCTTATCTTTGGCATTGAGCTTTGGCTTTTATGGTCTGGTACGCAAGCGCTTCCCGGTAGACGGGCTTAATGGGTTAACCGTTGAAACGATGCTGATTTTCCCGCTGGCTCTGGGTTGGCTGGCATGGCAATTCATCAGCCCAGCCTACCAGCTGGATTTTGGCAGTAATCTGTCGACCACCCTGTTGCTTGTGGCTTCCGGTGTGATGACAGCCATCCCGTTATTATTGTTTGCAGCCGCCGCCAAACGGCTGGATCTGTCAGTGGTCGGCTTTGTTATGTATATTAACCCGACCATGCAATTTCTGATTGCTGTGCTGATTTTTAAAGAGGACTTTCCGCCGCAGCGCTTGGTGACTTTCCTGTTTATCTGGACAGCCCTGGTGTTGTTTATGTGGGGCATGTGGTTGTCCAATAAAAAATCAGTCACTAATGACAAGGTGAAGATTGCGACAGAATCCCGGTCAATAGAGTGACAAGTAGCGACAGAGTAACTACTCTTTGCACCATATTAACTACGACATAGCGGAATAGGGCAAGATGATTTTTCCAGCTCGTTATCAGCGCATTGTGTTCACTTTCATGATGTCGATTTATATGGTGTTTATCATGACATGTTTAATTACGCTGATAAACACCGGTTTTTCTGATGGCTTTTTCCTGCGCTGGTTTCATGCCTTTATTGTAGCCTGGCCAGTGGCCTTTGTGCTTATTCTAGTGGGCGCTCCGCGACTGCAAAACTTGTCGGCGAAGCTGATCCGTCAGGCATGATCGTCATGCCTGACGGCTGTGGCCAGTTAAAGCGAAAACTCTGTGGGTCCGTATAATGCCTGTGTGGCCCCAGTGTAACTGGCCCAGAGTTGATCACCAAAATCATAATGCCACCACTCACTGGGCAGATTGGTAAAGCCTTGCCGGGCCATGGCATTGAACAACAGTCGCCGACGATCACGCGCAATTTGTTCAGCACTGCCATCATCAAACTGTTCAAAATAATCCGTGTGGGAAGCCGGTGAAACCTCATCAAATCGTGTTCCCATATTGAGCATCAAGCCATCCGCATCGCAAAGCGTGACATCGACAGCGCCACCAGTAAGGTGTGGACTAGGTGCTCGTGGATCTCGACTTGCGATGGATACAAACTCACGGGTCATAGTGACCAGTTGTGCTTCATTGGCATCAGGATGCTGGTGATGCAAGGTTTCATAGAGACTGTCGAACAGGTGCTGCTGTACTCTCCAAGGCCGCCAGCCGTCCAAAATTACCAGGTTGTAGCTGTCTGGGAGTGAACGTGCTACCGCCAGCAGGCGACGATAGACACCCTCACGGATAAAGCAGTCAGTCACAGCACCGGGTATTCCCAACCGCTTATAGACTGGAAAAATCTTGATGAAATCTGGAGCGAGTGACAATGGAACCAGCGGTTCATCTGATTCATGGATCGGAATTCGGCTCACTTGGCTCCAGTTGGGCTCTGCCTGGTGAGGGATGGGTTGCAAAAGAAACTCATTTTTCAACGTTTTCATATTATTCAATATCAGCTTATCCGAAGGTGGTTGGCAGCCAGAGCGTCAGCGCCGGGAAAAATATCAACAGGATCAGTACCAGCACAGCAGTCAGCACAAAAGGCCAGATACTCTTAAACAGTTCAATAATTTCTATTTGGCTGACGGCTGCAGCAACGAATACACAGGCCCCCATAGGCGGTGTAATCAAAGCAATGGTGATATTCAGAGTGATGATGATGCCCAGATGTACCGGATCGATACCGGCCATCATGGCAATTGGGGCTATAATCGGGGTCAACAGCATCAGAGTGGAGACTTCTTCCATGAACATGCCGGTAATAAAAGTGATCAGACTGATGATCAGCAGAATCATCACGGGTTTATCCACAAAGGGAGCCAGCAGTTCGACAAACTGAGCGGGAACCTGTGCATATGACAGCAGCCAACTGATGGTTGCAGAAGCCGCCATGATTAGAAAAATCGCTGAGGTCAGCCGGGCTGTATCGATAATCGCTTTCCAGAGATTGAGTAGTTTCAATTGCCCGAGCAGCATGCCACACAGTGCTACATAGGCCGTGATCAGTGCACCGGACTCTGTTGGAGTGACAAACCCCAGCACGATGCTCGCAACAATGATAAAGGGCGCGACCAGCGCTGGCATGGCACCCAGTATAGCCATTGCCAGCATCTTCATAGAGGGGAGACCTCCCTGTTTCTGTAACTGATGTTTCCAGGCATACCAGGCATTGAGTCCCATAAAGGCAATGCCCATAATCATTCCTGGGATTACCCCTGCGAGGAATAGACTGCCCACAGATGTGTTGGTCAGTGACGCATAAAGAATCATGAAAATACTGGGAGGGATGATCGGCCCGATCAATGAACTTCCTGCTGTCAGACCGGCGGCAAAAGCCGTAGAGTACCCCTCTTTTTTCATTGCGGGTACCAGCAGAGACCCCAGCGCGGAAGTATCTGCTACGGCCGAACCATTGACGCCGGCAAAAAATACGCTGGAAACCACGTTGACATGGCCGATACCGCCACGCAGGTGGCCGACCAGCATTTTAGCCAGGTGCATTAGGCGTTCAGTCATACCACTGGCATTCATCAGGTTGCCCGCCAGAATAAACAGCGGTATCGCCATCAGAGAAAACACATTGATACCGCCGAAAAACTGTTGCGGCATAATGCGGCCGATCATGGATGGATCGACGAACATGAAGCCCACAACGGCCGTGGTCAGCAGCGCCAGAAATAGCGGCAGACCCAACAGAACATGGATCAAAAAAACAAGCAGCATTATCAGGGTCATTCTGGGTTCTCCGACATGACAGGCAGACGTTTAGGGCCGTGGAGCAGCACCTGAAGTGCCAGCAATCCGAAGCCAATCGGCATTGACAGCAGTGGCCAGGTTCGACTGATGCCCAGTCCCGGGGTCTGGAACATTCCGACCGATTGGGCATAGCGATAGCTGAACACTGCAGCAACAACTGCCAGTGTCAGTGTCAGCAGCCATTGATAGAGAACCAGTGCCTGAGACAGGCGTGTCGGCAGGCTTGTTTCCAGTAGGGCAATACGCATGTGGCCACCTTCCACCCATACAGCGCCGGCAGCAAGAAAGGTGCAGCCAATGACCAGGAATCGTGCGGCCTCATCGGTCCAGATTGGTGCGCCGCCTACCAGGTAGCGAAGCATAACCGCATAGAGAATGACCAAAATGTTGGTCAGTAATAGTGCACTGGCCAGCATGAGTGTTGTTGTCTTGACGAAAGACAGAGTGTTTAATCGAAACGTATTCATAGAATATCCATCGCAAACAGGCAGGAGCAGCGCTACGCACTGCTCCATCGAATGGAGCGACTGACGAAGATCAGTGGGCGAGTGTTTTGGCGTCTTCCAGTGCCATGTCGATCAACTGCTGATCGATACCACGCTCTTTCAACCAGCTCAGGAAAGCGGGCTGACCCATATCACGGAAAGCATCTAGATCTTCACGGCTGGGGTGAATAACTTCCATCCCTTGCTCTTCCAGATAAGCAATGCGTGATTCTACCTGTGCCTCATTGTGGATGCGTGCGGCGGCAGTTGCTTCGACAACGGCTTCCATAAAGGCAGTGCGGGTAGATTCATCCAGGCTTTCCATCAAGGCGCTATTGCCTACCAGGAACTGCATGGAGTAGTTGATGTTTGCCAGGGTCAGGTACTGCTGCACCTCATACAGGCTGCCCAGAATGATGTACATAGGTGGATTCATCTGACCATCGGCGACCCCAGTGCGCAGTGACATATAAACTTCTGTCCAAGGGATCGGCGTGCCTGAAGCACCAAAGGCCTCATACAGTGCTACCTGGCTGGGGTCCATCGCACGGAAACGCAGCCCCTCAAAATCAGCGGGTGAGTAGATAGCACGTTTGTTGTTGGTGAAGGCCAGGAAACCCCCTTCTTCAACCACTGCCAGCATCTCTACACCAGCACGTTCCTGCAGTTTGCTTGAGACTTCTTGCCAGTATTGGCCTTCATCAAAGAAAGCGCGTGCGGATTCAAAATTATCAAACAGGAAGGGGGTGGCACTGATGAAGACCTCGTCTACCAACGGCGATACACCGGCAAAAGAGGCGATGTTCAGACTCGGTGTATTCATAGTCTGTTCCATGCGTTCCTCTTCGGTACCCAGCATGCTGTTGGGGTAGAGTACCAGCTCAAGCTGCCCCTGGGTTTTTTCTTCCACCAGTGTTTTTAGCTGGGTGGCAAAGGCGTGTACGGCATTCTTCTCCGGATCAGGAGCGCCGTTGTAACTCAGGTTGACGCTGGTAGCCGCTTGGGTATTGCCGGTCAGTGCGGCAACACACAGAATACAGCTGACAGCCAGGGATTTCAGGGAAAAACGTTTATGTCTCAACATAATTATCTCCATTGTTGTTATTCAGGATAGCCGGTGGACCGGTTAATTTGATCTTAGGAGTTGATGTGTTGACTATGCAATAGGCCAGGTGTTGTTATTATATCAACACCTGGTAACCGCTTAAACGGGGCGCATCTGCACGAAAAAAGTGCATCCCCTGGCGCAGATGTGCGACACAGGCTTTCGCAGAAAGGGTCAATTCATGCCCAGCCAGGCTGACGATTTGTGCGCGAGCGCCATTCAGAATGCTATGTTCCATGGGTAGGGCGTGTATCTCCCCGCGCTGCAGTTCTGCGGCCACTGTCAGTTCCGGCATGAAGGTGACGCCGATGCCCGAGCGGACAAAGTTTTTCAGTACCGTAACCGAATTAGTGTGCAAACGCGCATGCAGGTGAACGCGCTCTTGTTGGGCAACCATATTGACCATTTGACGCATACCGAAGGGGTTGTCCATCAGTCCTAATGGCAAGCCTTGCAGATCACTCAATCGTATCGGCCGTTCTAGTAATAGCAGCGGATGCTGTGGTGGCACGATCAGGTCCAGCGGTTGGCAGGTTTCTACATGGCAGGCCAATAAGGGGTCGACTGGAGGGGCATACAGCAGAGCAATATTCACCTCCATCTCCTTGACCAGCGCAATGGCTTCATTGACTCCCGCCATGCGCACTTCAATCTCTATGCCTTCGAATGCTGACATAAAGGATTGCAGTGGGGCCGCAATCAAGTCGCTGAGGAAGCCTTCACCCACGGCGATACGCACCTCACCGCGGGCCAGTCCCTGAATTGCCATGATCTGCGACAACACCACCTCTTCAGCGCTACGCTGGGTGTGATAGTGGCGTACCAGCAGGCGCCCGGCTTCAGTAGGGCGCATACCATTGCCTTGGCGTTCGCACAGGACTACACCAAGCGTTTCTTCCAGGCTTTTGATATGGCGACTGAGTGCTGACGCATCAATATGCAAGTGAACAGCGGCACGGCGAATCGATCCCCGTTTGACTACTTCATTGAGGCAAGCCAGTGCACGCTGATTCAGCATCGACTACTCCAGAGAGGGCTTGGCATCAGTTTGCCAGCTTCCAGCGCAAGGTTTCCCCGGCACGAAGCGGTATAATAATATCCTTGCCAAAGGGCATTTCTGCAGGCACCTGCCAGGCTTCTTTAATCAGCGTGATCTGATCAGTGTTGCGCGGCAAACCATAGAAGTCAGCCCCGTTGAAACTGGCAAAGGCTTCGAGTTTGTTCAGCACACCCAGATCTTCAAATATTTCGGCATAGAGTTCAATAGCGGCGTAGGCGCTATAACAACCGGCGCAACCACAGGCGCTTTCCTTGGCCCCCTTGGCATGAGGAGCGGAGTCAGTCCCTAGAAAAAACTTGTAGCTGCCGCTGACTACAGCGTCCTGCAGGGCTTGCTGATGCACATTACGTTTCAGAATCGGTAAGCAGAACAGGTGAGGACGAATGCCGCCTACCAGCATGTGGTTACGGTTATATGCCAAGTGTTGCACGGTGATGGTCGCACCGACCTGGTCATGATGCGCTTGAACAAACTCAACAGCATCCCGGGTGGTGATGTGTTCCACCACCAGTTTCATCTTCGGATGGCGAGCAGCCAGAGGCGTTAGAATTTCATCCAGAAATTGTTTTTCACGGTCAAAAATATCTACTTGGTTGTGGGTTACTTCACCATGTACCAGCAGCGGCATATCAGCTTCAGTCAGTGCCGCACAGATGTCGTCCAGTTTGCCGAGATCAGTGAGCCCGGAATCAGAATTAGTAGTGGCGCCGGCAGGATAGAGCTTCACCGCTTTGACATGCTTGCTGGCAGCTGCTGCCGCAATCATCTCGGCGCTGGTATTGTCGGTCAGATACAGAGTCATTAAAGGGTCGAACTGACTGCCCGGCGGTACATGCGCCAGAAGGCGCTCACGGTAAGCTAGCGCCTGTTGCACATCGATGACCGGTGGATTCAGATTTGGCATCACCACAGCTCGCCCCATCTGAGCAGCGGTGGCGGGAACAACATGCTGCAGCACCTCACCATCACGCAGGTGTAGGTGCCAGTCATCAGGGCGGGTAATCGTCAAGCGGTCAGTCATGGTCTTGTGCGTTCCGTAAATTGAGTTGTTGCAGTTTATCACAGACATGCAAGGCTGCAGATATGGCAAATAATATTAAGACTCGCTTAAGAATGAACGCCTATGCTTATGCCTCAATGCTTAATTTTGGTGGGTGTATGAAATCCAATGAAAAGGGGCTTCGCCGCTTGTTTTTTGCCGGAAAGTACTCGTTAAAGGGACTTTGTATTAGTTTTAAATCTGAGTCTGCATTTAGGCAGGAATTGTTTTTATTAGCTATCCTGCTGCCTTTGGTATTTTATTTTGAATTAAGTTCTGTTGAACGGGCGCTCCTTGTTTTTTCACTATTAATCATACTAATCGTTGAGTTGCTTAATACGGCTATAGAAGTTGTCGTCGATCGTATAGGAGCGGACTATCATGAACTGAGTGGCAGAGCTAAGGATGTTGCCTCAGCAGCGGTGTTCATTAGTTTGTTTAATGCATTGATAATATGGGCAGTGGTGTTATGGTAGTTAAGCGGTTTTTTATAGATAAAACGGTGCTTATTATATTGTTGTGTTATTCCGTTGCATGGCTAATTCTTGACGTGGGAGGCGGCGATGTTTATTTTGCATCTAAACTATACTTTCTTCAAGGACAACAATGGTTGTTACGTGAACATTGGTTGATGGAAGAGGTGTTGCACACAGGTGCAAGAAAACTGGTTACGTTTTGTGTTTTAGGTTTAATTTTAATTACTTTGTATTTTTCCTTTTATGCTAAATCGCATCGTGTATTAGCTAAAGCTTTATTCGCTCTGAGTATTTCGGTTATTTTTTCATTAGTAATTGTTGCCTATTTTAAGTCAATAACTAATGTAGCTTGTCCGTGGAACTTGAGTCTTTTTGGCGGCTCTGAACCATATTATCATCTGTTGGAACCTCGTCCGTCATTTCTGCCCTATCATCGCTGTTTTCCGGCAGGTCATGCAAGTGCTGGATATGCATGGGTTGCGCTGTATTATTTTTTAGCATGCTTAGTGCCGAAATGGCGATTTTTGGGGTTAGGTTTTGGTATTTTCTTTGGGGGGCTGCTAGGGTTTGTACAGCAGATCAGAGGTGCACATTTTTTATCGCATGATATTACAACGTTGGTTTTGTCTCTGTTGATTGCAAAGTTATGTTTTATGTTATTATATAAAGAGTTTGATCAGCCAATAGTTAAGGTAAAAAGATAATGCGGATCTTGCTGGTAGAGGACGACATCTCCTTAGCTAAAGGTATGGCGTTTAGGCTCAAAAAAATGGGATACCAGCCGGAACACTGTATTAATGGCAGTCAGGCCAAATCAGCCCTGAAAACCAGCCATTTTGATTTGATGATACTGGATTTAGGCTTGCCAGATGGTTTTGCAACCCGCCTTATCAGGTCAATACGCAAAGAGGGTGGGCTGGTTCCTATCCTGGTTCTGACAGCTCAAGATGAGCTGGCTATAAAGCTGGACGCTCTAAACAGCGGCGCTGATGATTTTCTGGTTAAGCCAGTCGATATACTTGAGCTGGAAGCGCGTATCAGAGTTTTATGCAGGCGCAGCACTAACCGTCGTGATGACCTTCTGCAGGTGGCTGACATAGAGATTGATCTCAACAGAATGTTCTGTCATTTTCAGTCCAGGACCATTGAGCTGACGAGGCGGGAATTCATGTTGCTGAAAGCCTTTATGTTAAATGCTGACCGTATTCTTTCCCGTCAGCAACTCGATGAGCTTAGCCATGGCTGGGGTGGTGAAACTGAAAGCAATGCGATCGAAGTGCACATTCACAGCCTGCGCAAAAAACTTACGCCGACGATCATTAAAACAGTTCGAGGTGTAGGCTATAAGCTTAACAGTCGCTATGCAGACAAATAGCATTCGATTTTGGCTGTTGATAGCCCTCAATAGCATCGTATTAGCTAGCCTCAGCTTTACAGCATATGTGTCCTATCAGGATGCACTGCATGAGCTGGATGAAATGTATGATGCACAGTTGGTACGAAATGCGCGTTTGATCGGCGCTCTGGTGGAGAGCGCCGATCCTGCAGCACAAACACACTATCCAATAGTTATCGCTACGCTTGAGCTACCGGCTAATGGGGAAACTTTGTCCTCCGCTCAGGAGAGAAGCTTTTCAGGTCACAAATATGAGCAAAAGTTGGCATTTCAAGTATGGCGAAATAACGCTTTATTGCTGCAGTCTGAAAACAGCGTTAACTTCCCTGAATTGGTAAAACTAGACGGATTTCATGAGATCGTTTATCAGCACACGCTGTGGATAGCCTATGTTACCTTATTGAGTGATGGCGAGACTTGGGTGATGACGGCTCAGCGTGAAGATATTCGTGAAGAGATGAGCGCTTACCTTGCTCTTGCTCAGATCAGGCCGATTCTGGTCGTGATGATTCCGCTGAGCGTGTTTATCTATTTAATCATCGGTCTGACACTTCGCCCTCTGCGTTTACTGGAACAAACAATTTCCACTAAGTCTCCGGAGCAGCTTTCTGAAATTACCCTGCCACTGCCTACAGAATTGCAACCCATTAAACTTGCAATTAACCAACTGATTAACCGTGTGTCGCACTATGTGACACAGGAAAAGCGTTTTGTTTCTGATGCAGCACATGAGCTAAGGACTCCTCTCAGTGTATTACAGTTGCATGCAGAAAATTTGCAGGAGGCAACGAAACCGGAAGAAACCGCTATCGCTGTAGACTCAATACTGGACGGTAGCAGGAAAATGACGCATTTAGTCAATCAGTTACTGCAGTTGAATCGAATAGAGTCTCTTGCTGAAACTTCCTACTCAACTATAAATCTGACTGAATTAATTCAGAATAGCTTGTCGTTGTTGCCCTTTATTATGTTGGATAGGATTAAATGGAAGCTGGATATTCCAGAGAATATCAATATTAAAGGTGATGAGTTTTTACTAGGATTGGCGTTAAGAAATTTGCTTGAAAATGCAGCCAAATATGCAGTGCCCGAAAGTGAGGCTGTCGTTAAAGCGCAATTGGAAGATGATAGTGTTTTACATATATCTATTTCCAATAAAGCGCAGTCTTTACCTGACACTGACAGAATGGGAGACCGTTTCTTTCGTCATCAGGTGCATCAGCACATCGAAGGATGTGGCCTGGGTTTATCTATTGTTGAACATGTTGCTAAATTGCATGGTGGGAGTGTTTTTTATCAGCTAGATAACCAAATTTTGTCGGTCAACATTATCTTGCCTCAATAAAATATGATGATAGTGATTGATAACTTAAGTCTGTCTTAATGTAATGAAATCATACTAACCCCTTAGTTATTATTGTAAGGGGTTTGGTGATGGTTTTTTCTGGTTATAAATCTTATTTACTTAGGCTGAATAAGCTGTTTTCAACCCCACTTGCCCCTTGGCAGTTGACGGTTGCTTGTGCTTTTATTCTTACTGTTTTTTATAATAAGCCCGCGATGTCCAGTGTTACTTCTCTTGATAGTACAGGTTTGTTTTTTGCAATACTGTTTATGTTGTTTCTTATAAATTTGTTTATTTGTCAATTGTTTAGTGTTAGATATCTTCAAAAAATATGGCTTGTTTTTTTGATTGCAATAGGCGCTGTTGGTCAGTATTTTATGCTTCAGTATGGTGTCGTTCTAGATAAAACCATGCTCGTTAATGTGATCGAAACGGATGTCCGAGAAGCGACGGGTTTGCTTAATGTTGGGATGATTAAATATTTTTTATTATACTTGATTTTTCCGATGATTATTATTGTTTTCTTGAAAATAAAGCCTCTGAGTTTTAAGCTATTTTTGAAGGGATATGTTGTAACGCTTGCCGGTAGTCTGGTTATGTTGTCTCTGCTTTTATTTAGCCAGTATCAAAGCTATGCTGGGGTATTTCGTGAGCATCGCTACTTGAAGCATCAGGCACTGCCGCTGAGTGTTATATCAGCTACGACCAGTATAATGCATACAGAATCAGCTGATTCTGAGCCATTCCAGGTTTATGCAACTGATGCAAAGTTAATTCAAAGTAGTTCTGTTAAACCGAAATTGGTCATAATGGTGCTGGGTGAGACAGTTCGTGCCGATCATTTAGGTATTAATGGTTACTCACGTAATACAACGCCTAAGCTTAGTTCCAGGGATCTCATTAATTTTGGTGCAGTTGAGGCTTGTGGCACAACCACGGCGGTGTCCGTACCTTGCTTGTTCAGTTACCTGCAACGATCAGAGTTTGATGATAATAAAGCTAAAAACTCTGATAATCTGCTGGATGTATTGCAGCGGGCGGGTATTAAAGTCATCTGGCGTGACAATAACTCTGGCTGTAAAGGCATGTGTAATCGCGTTGAGCAGGACCCTCTGTTTGCTGAAAATAGTGATTTTAGTTGTAAAGCTGGAGAGTGCCCTGATATTGCCATGTTACACGCACTGCCACAGACAATTACTACGCATAGCACGCCACAACAAAATGTTTTAGTGGTATTGCATCAATTAGGAAATCACGGTCCGGAATACTACAAACGTAGTCTGCCTGAGCAGAAAGTTTTTATGCCTGAATGTCAGACTAATTTACTGGGAGAGTGTGAACAAGAGCATATTATTAATGCTTATGATAATGCTATTGTCGCGACAGACAGTCTGTTAGACGATACCATAGAAATGTTGATGGATTTGAATGAGCAATATGATACGGCGTTGCTGTATTTATCGGATCATGGTGAATCGCTGGGTGAAAACGGTGTTTATTTACACGGTCTGCCTTATTGGATGGCACCTGAGGCACAAACAAGAGTGCCCATGTTGTTATGGTTGTCTGATGGCTTCAAGCAACGGGCTGAGTTTGATGTTGGCTGCTTAAGTCGTTCTGAACATGTTAGCCATGACAATATATTTGCTTCTATGCTCTCATTGTTTTCTGTCCAGACTGAGGCTAAGCAAGCACCACTTGATCTGATAGGGCTATGTAGTTAATAAAAGCGTAAATTTTATTTAAGAGACACCGACTTTCTGGTTTATTCAGCGAGTCGGTGTGGTTTTTAGAGGTTATGCAACCACTCCAAAAACGCTACCCACTCCTGCAGTTATTGCCATGGCAAGGCTTCCCCAAAATGCAACCCTGATAGCGCCGATCATCATCGATGCACCGCCTGCCCGTGCTGCAAGGGCGCCAAGAAGAGCGAGCAATATCAAAGAAAATAATGCAACAAGAATAATCAGCAGATGGAGAGGTACCGCCCATGCCACCACTAATGGCAGTGCCGCCCCAATAGTAAAAGTACCTGCCGAAGATAACGCCGCCTGAATTGGCCGTGCATTCCCCGTCTCCGAGATGCCTATTTCATCTCTGGCATGTGCTCCAAGGGCATCGTGTTCCATAAGCTGCTCAGCAACTTGGCGTGCTAACAACGGTTCAACGCCTCTTGCCTCATATATCTCGGCAAGCTCCTTTTTTTCGAATTCAATATCTTCTTCCAATGATTTTTTTTCAATTGCAAGGTCAGCACTTTCAGTATCAGCTTGAGAACTTACAGATACGTACTCACCAGCCGCCATAGACATAGCACCTGCGACTAATCCAGCAACACCAGCCAGGATAATACTGTTATGGGTAGTGCTGGCTGCGGCAACACCAATAATAAGACTAGCAGTAGAAACAATGCCATCGTTTGCTCCAAGTACAGCAGCGCGCAACCAGCCAACACGATGTGATCTATGCATTTCAATATGGCTCATATAATTTCCTTACCTGAATTCGAAGCGTTCCTGATGAAAACGTAATGAAATAGACATGTCTTTCAGACCTTCACGTAGAGCTGTTGCCAATCCTTGAGGACCACAGAACCAGATATCGACCTTAGCGTGATGGAGCTGTAATTGATCTGCCGTCAGTCGTTGGCCCTGTTGGCTTTGGTGAAACTGTAAGGTTATTTCTGGCAGCTGTTCCACTAAGGTTTGCAAGCGCGCCACATTGGGGTCATCGGTTGCGAGATGAATAGCATAATGTAAGGTCACGGCCGGGTAGGTTTTGTCAGTATAGACCAGTCGACTTTCCAATGCCGCCAGGAATGGGGTAATGCCAATGCCGCCTGCTATCCAGATTTGCTGCGCTTTGGCTCTGCCTTTCTCCGGATTAAAACAGCCATATGGGCCTTCAACGGTAACCTTGCTACCACTGTGCAGCCGGTGCGGCAGCGTGCGGGTATAATCACCTAATGCCTTGATTTGAAAGCTGAGTAGACCATTGTTCTGATCTGTAGAGGCCAGGGTGAAAGGGTGTGCACCTTCAGTCCGGTCGAACGTCACGAGTGCGAATTGTCCTGCTCGGTGACCTGGCCAGTTTTTTCCCATCTCACAGACCACTTCAGTAGTGTTGTGGGATACTTGCTGAACGGCGCGAACCAGACCCTGCCAGCGGCGGCTCTTGCCGATCTGCCCTGTCAGTGATTGCAAGGCCGCCACTATACCCCCGAGTATGAATACAGCCATCAGCCACCCCGTAGGCTGTTGCCACCAGTGCAGTGGAGCCAGCAACAGTGCATGGGCGGCCAGTGCCAGGTAAATCAATGGCATGATTCGATGCAGGTAACGCCAGAAGCGGTAGGGTACCCAGCGAATCAGGGTAATGGTAACTAACGCCAGCAACAGATAAAGCCCAGGCTCTCCCAGATCTTCGGCCATCTCCTGTAGACTGTCAAGAAAGCCTGAAAAGTGGGCTTCTTTTAAGCCCCGCTCCCTCCCAAATAAATGCTGGATGGGATCATCTGCCATTTCGATTAGCCAGTGCCCTATCGCAAAAATGGTACCGAGAATACCAGTCCATTTATGCAGGTGATACATCTTATCCAGGCCGCCCAAAGGTGACTCCAGCCATCTTGGGCGCATTGCCAGTAGCATGGTGAAGGACATGAAATTGATGGCAAGGAAGCCGCTTAGTGTGAGTAAATGCTCATAGCTGAGCCCCCATTGCCAGACACTTAACTGTAAAATCAGTAGTGTTAACAGGCTCAGGGGCAAACGTAGATTTGACATAAATACACTCCTTTAGGTTTAAAATCCATTCTGCACGGCCTTTCTGACGTGAACCTTAAAGAGTGTATATTTTGGTTAATAAGGGAGAGTTTCTTTAACGAGTGACTGCACTTCTATCCAGGTAATCTTCGGCTGAACCCTGTTCGTTGAATTTTATCTCCAGTTCCCGTATTTCCAGGGATGCGGGTGAGTATATTGCTTCGAATCGGTTGCCTAGCGTGTCAACACCCTTAACCTCATAGCAGCCATCATCGATCTTGATACGATCAACTTGCCAGCCGTTACTCTCTAAATTCTGTTGCAGGTTTTCTTCTGGTTGCCAGGTATCAACTGGGTCATAGCAATCATCACTGGCGAATGCTGCTCCACTTGTAAGTAAAGTGGCGATAAGCAAGGGACGTAATACTTTTTTCATGGTGACTCTCCAATTTTGCGTTGCTTCTTAGCGTCAGGTAACTTTACTTCACTTTCCTGACAAAGGCCTGAATAGCTAAGCTTATATAGGGTAAAAAAATAATAACGATTCAGGTGCTTGTCAGAAAAGCGGGTTAAGATGGTTTTTTTGGGAAGATATTATGCGAATACTTCTGGTAGAAGACACACAAGGTCTTGGCGAAGCGATCCGTGATCAACTACAGGATGAGGGCTATGCCGTTGACTGGGTGATGTGTATAGAGGCGGCTGCAAGTTGTTTGCGCAGCACGGACTATGATCTGTTACTACTGGACTTGATGTTACCTGACGGTTCCGGGCTGAGTTTTCTGCAGCAATTAAGAAAAACGAGCAGCTTCCTGCCAGTAATCATTATGACAGCCAAGGATCAGATAGCTGACCGTATCAACGGACTCAATGCTGGTGCCGATGATTACTTGGTAAAACCCTTTAATCTTGATGAAATGATGGCGCGCGTGGCAGCAGTAGCACGGCGTTATAGCGGTAACCCCAATCCGAATATCGTGTTGGGCGACTTGCAGGTCAATTTGGCAGATAAAACTGTTTATCATTCAGAACGGTCTGTTGAGTTAACCTCGCGGGAATGGGCCATCTTCGAAACCTTTTTGCAGCACCCCGGACAACTCTTAACCCGCTCACGCCTGGAAGATGCCCTGTATGCCTTTGGTGCTGAAATTGAAAGTAATACCATTGAGGTGTATATCAGCCGTTTACGCAAAAAATTAGGTAAAGGGCACATCGAAACCGTGCGTGGCATGGGCTACAGGATGCCCAGGGGATGAAATCGATCAGCCTGCAAAAGCAACTTATTTTACGTCTGCTGCTACTGGTGACCTGCTTATGGTTGTTAGGGCTATTCCTGGCCGGTGTCCAATTAAAGAGAGAACTGAATAAAACCTTCGATAGTGCCTTGCAGGAAACCGCCGAGCGCATTTTGCCCCTGGCATTGGTGGAAATTTTTAACCGGGAAGAGGCAAAATTGCTGCAGCAGTTACCGGCACTGAGCGCTCATGAAGAGCGCCTGACCTATCAAGTGCGCGATGCAGACGGTGAAGTGTTATTGCAGTCGCATACGGCCCGGCAAAAGTCTTTCACTACCCCGCTGAGGAATGGTTTTGACAGTCAGGACGGCTATCGAATTTATACTGTGTCAGCTATACAAAGTACCTACTTCATACAAGTGGCTGAGCCACTTGCCAAGCGTCGTGATGCTGTGCTGAACACCTTACTGATTATGGCTATGCCCTTGTTATTGTTATTACCTCTGTGTCTGCTGATGGCCGTTTTTCTGGTACGGCAGGTGATCAGGCCTGTCAGGCAATATGGTACGCAATTAGCCCAGCGAGGCGCCGGCGACCTGACCCCGGTTGCGCATGGCAATTTGCCCCATGAGCTGGAGCCCATGAGACAAGCCGTTAATCAGTTGATGCGGCGCTTACAAAGCGCTCTGGAGGCTGAGCGTCATTTTACCGCCAATGCAGCACATGAATTGCGCACGCCGCTGGCGACAATGATGGCCCAGACTCAACGCCTGGAAAAAACACTGAACGATGAAGCTTCGCGGTTAAAAGCGGGTCAGTTAGTCACGACACTCAATCATCTGGTAAACCTGTCAGACAAACTGTTACAACTTGCCAAAGCCGACAGCAGCGGGCTGTTGACCGATACCCCTCAGGATTTAAGCTTACTGTTGTCTCTGATTGCCGACGAGTATCAACGGTCAGGGGTGCAAGACCTGCAACTGCAGCTTCCTCAGCAAGCGGTAAAAGCGTGTATCGATGCCGATGCCTTCTCAATTTTGGTCAAAAATCTGATTGAAAATGCCATAAAACATGGGGAAGCGAATAGCAGGATCACTGTGCAGTTGAGCGTGAAGGGTGAACTACGGGTTGTGAATGCCTGTGAGCCCTTAAATGCAGAGCAGTTGAAGCGTCTGCATGAGCGTTTTTTTCGTGCCAGTGTGACTACGCCCGGTTCAGGCTTAGGGCTAGCCATAGTAGATGCCTTGGTAAAAGGGATGGGCGGACAAATACAGCTATTGTCGCCAGCGAGTGATTCTGACAAGGGCTTTGAAGCAGTCGTTCAGCTGCCTATTCAGTCATAATTTAGACTGCTGTGGCACCTCACCATCGAGCAGGGCAGGTGCCAGATAGCAGGCAGTTCAAGTTTTCAGGGTTTTCTTCTTCCAAATAGCAGCAGTAGGCCACCTATAGCTATAGATCCCACGCCAGCCCAAACGGGTACGTTAACATTTTGCTTCTCTTGTATAGAAAACTCAATGGGTCCTACTTTGGCCTCATGACTTTCTTTGGTGTAGCTGAAATTTCCATAGACTAATCCCAGTACACCGGCCACGATCAGTGCGATTCCGACAATCTTAATTGCATTCATTTTATTTTTCCTAGGTTACAAACGCCGACCTCGAATGACACGAATCAGTATTACCACCACAGCAATAACCAAAAGGATATGTATGAAACCGCCAAGGGTATAAGAGCTGACAAAACCCAGTAGCCAGAGAACAACTAGGATGATCGCAAGGGTCTCAAGCATGAATATTTTCCTGTAGGTAAGAGCTTAGCGAACTTGGGATGCTGTTGTCGAACAGCCAGTTTGCTATAGAGCCTTCACCATATAGTGTATTGAGGTAGGAAGATATACATTACCAATTGAGCCAAGACCCGGGATGGTGGTGATGAGCGGCACCTAGCATATAAATGAACACCAGCACGGCGAGAAAGGCCGCTATCAGCCGGACTCTGGGCGTGGAGCCACGCTTGATCGCCACGGTGCCCAATAGAATATAAATGACCAATCCCACTAGTTTTGCGCTCAACCAGTTTGGCAGGGGCCATAGACTCATTAAAACAGCCAGAGTGACACCCAGTGTCAGCAGCAGGGTATCGAGAAGGTGAGGTGTGATCTTAACCCAGGATGATTTCAGCAGTTTGTCTTCACGAATCGACCAGATGGCGCGCAAAATAAAGAATGCCAGGCTGGCATAAGCGGCGGTGATATGCAGATGTTTCAGTAGAGAATAGTGTTCAAGCATCGGTCATCAGTAGAGTTGAAAACGCCAGGTTCTATTAGGCTGGTATCAGGGGGATACTAGGCTCAAGACGGCGGGTTTGCAAGGGGAGGGTAGCGGTTTAAAGGCCCTTGGTTTGATTTCCAAGGGCCCGCAAGATCAGCTAAAAGTATCTGATATCAACGCATTGCTTCGAAGTTTGCAGCCGCGGCATCCAGCACCGCGCGAGCTGAATCTGCATCTTCAAAGCCAAGTCCTTGCATGCCACCATCTGGGCCTTTGTAGTTAGCGAACCAAAGATCAACAATCTGGCTTACACCAGCGAACTCGGCATCCAACTGCTCTATGCTTTCAATATGAGCAAAAGGAGAGTCCTGTGTCATTACCGCGATGAGTTTGTCATCCTGCTCGCCGTCATCCAGCATTTTCAGAACACCAATCACCCGCACATCAATAACTTCGCCACGTGGAACTGCTTGTCCCAACACAATGACATCGAGTGGGTCGCCATCACCACCTAATTCTTTGGGTAGAGCTGTACCCGGAATCGCACCGTAGTTGCCTGGGTAGCCCAGATAATTTACAACGCGTGGTTTACCCTTTTTGTATTCCCAGTAGACAGCGTTAGGATCTTCTTTACTCATTTCCCATTTGGCTGATGTGCCTGTCGGTATTTCGATAACTGCTCGCACGCTGCCATCCTCATTGATAGCGCCCATAGCCATCAGATCCTCAGTGCCGACGAGGGTAAAATCGTCCGAAGGGGCCATGGCCGCGGCATAGGGTGTGGTTTCGGAGAAGGCCAAACCGCCAAGCGCTTCGGCTTGAGTAGCAGAGGAAAAAATCGTAAAACAGGCAACGCCAGTTAACATTAAAATCTTTCGCATGGTGGAGCTCCTTGAATAGTGATGCGCATAAGCTATCAAGGAGAAATGACGAATGGATTACAGTGGATGATAATCGGTGTTTACCGACACTGTATGGCTAATAAGTCCATCACGTTCACTCCACAGGTGCATCAGGTATTGCGCTGGTTCATGGCTGAAACGGTAGGGTTCTTTTTCACGCAAATCAAAAGCGATTTGGTGTGAAGCTGATGGTGCAACCTGAACAGGTACCCCGGCAAAGCGTCCGAAAATTGAGCGATGCATATGACCGCACAAAATCGCCTCTACCTTGCCATGCTGTCTGACTAGTTCAGAGAGCTGGTCTTTTCCTTCAACTAGCCCCATACGATCCATTGCATCAAGGCCTGTGGTAATCGGCGGGTGATGCATGAAAATCACCACAGGCCGATCTTTAACCCGCGCCAACTTATGCTCAAGCCAGTCAAGTCGCTCCGGACAAAGATGTCCTGACGGTTGACCTTCCTTGCTGGTATCCAGACCAATAATCGCAATGTCAAAGCCATCATCGAACAAGCACAAATGGTTTGATTCGATACCTGTCATATCAGGTAACTCGGCCTGCATCACCTCGCGGGCATCATGATTACCGGGGACAATTCGTACCGGAATTCCTAGAGCTCGCAACGCATTACCCACCGTACGATATTCTTCAGGAGTGGCTCGTTCACCCACGTCACCACTGAACAAAATCAGATCAGGCTGCATTGGTTGTTGTGCTATGGCTTTAATCAGTTGTGTAAAGGCGGCCGCGGTATTGAATTGATTCGCAAGAGTGGTGCCATCGGTCAGGTAATGCGTGTCGCTGATCTGGGCAATTAGCATGGTTTGTGTCTCATGAAATGATGCGATTCAGGGTGTTTTTATCCAGTGTTGAATTCAGACATATTTGTGCAGGTATTGGGATAGGTTATCGCTCAATTCACGAAAAGTTAATGGGAATGACACAAAAAAGCGACTTTGGTGTGGCAGTATTTGCATGAAATCATCAAAAACCACAAATATCCCACAAACAAAGCAGGCAGGTTGTATGGCCTGATGAAGCAAGGAGAGATCGCGCATGACGGATTCAAAGTTTACTCTGACTCGACGTAAGTTCTTGGCCGCAAGTGCTGCCATTCCGGTGATAGGGTTTGCACCGGGACTCATCAGCTCCGCCCGTGCCTCTGGGCAGGTCAATTTGCAGTTTATGTATCCGGTTGGTGTATCGGGTGATATCAACAATATAGTTTCTGGCATGGTTGCCGAGTTCAATGCTCAACACCCTAATATTAATGTTGAGCCCATTTATGCCGGTAGCTATGACAATACTGAGCAAAAAGTGATTACCAGCCTGGGGATTGACGAACCCCCTTCCATGTGGCTGCCTATCAACTCAGCACTACAAACCTTTCTTGGGCTTGATGCCTTGGAAGATATTACGGACCGCGCCAAGGCCGATGATATCTATGATGACTTCCTGCCGGGCTTCCTCAACACCTGCATTTCTGAAGATCGCCTGTACGGACTGCCGTTCCAGCCGTCAACGCCGGTTTTGTACTACAACAAGGATGCCTTCATGGCCGCCGGTATCAGTAAAGCACCTGATACCTGGGATGAATTGTTTCAGGTGGCACAGGCTCTGACCATTCGTGATGGCAGCGAACTCAAACGCTGGGGACTAGTGATCGGCGGAGGCTGGCATGACTGGATGTTTGAATGTTACTGCCGTCAAAATGGACTTGTACCCTGGCAGAAAGACAGGGTGCTGTTTGACCAGCCAGAAGCGGTTGAAGCGCTGGAGTTCTGGAATACGATGGTCAAAGCCGGGGTGATGGCACCCGCGTCTACTTGGCAGGGGTCTGCCAATGACTTCATGGCTGGGCAGACCGCCATGCTGTATCACTCAACCGGTTCTTTGACCAATCTGCGCACTTCGGCGCCATTTGAAGTCGGTGTGGCGTTTATGCCGAAGAACAAGGCCTATGGAGCGGCTCAGGGTGGCGGTCCGATCATGATTGCCAAGAATCAGTCGGATGAGAAAAAAGAGGCCAGCTGGACCTTTGCCCGTTGGATGACCAATACTGAGAATCAGGCTAAGTGGAGTCGTGCAACGGGTTATCTGGCGGTACGAAAATCCTCCTGGGAATCGGCCGAAATGCAGCGCTATTTGACCGAGGTACCTCAGGCTAAAGTCGCACTGGATCAGGCGGCCTATGCTGGAGCCTTCCTGCAGGTGCCCGGTTATCATCGTGTGCGCGAAAACCTCAAAAGTGCACTTGACCGTACGCTGGCGGGTGAGATCGAGCCCGCTCAGGCATTGCTGGAAGCGAATGACAACTCAAACCGTGAGATTCAGCGTCTGTTGCGTCGTCAGCGCAGCTAAGTCGTTGTATCTGCCAGCCCCGGCACGACTCCGTGCTGGGGCCTCTTTTGAGTTTCTATTTGCGGGTATTCGTTCATGTCCCATAGTTACAGACTTGCGCGGCGCAAGGAAATGCTTTTGGCCTATGCACTACTGCTGCCGTCGCTGGCTTTCCTGGCTGTGTTTACTTATTGGCCCATTGTTCGGTCCATCTGGTTCAGTCTGCACGATGTTATGCTAGGTGATCCTAAGGTTTTCTGGATGGGGGCTGAGAACTATCTGCGCCTGCTGGATGATGGTCTGTTCTGGAAAGCCCTGGCCAATACAGCCTTTTATACGCTGACGACCATTCCCTTGTCGATCATCGCGGCTCTGCTACTAGCCGTCGCGCTGGACAGCAAATTACGTGGGCTAGCGATCTATCGCTCGGCATTTTTTTACCCTGTGATGATTCCCTCGGTAGCCGCCGGTATGGTTTGGGTGTTTTTGTACGCTCCTGGTTATGGTCCGATCAACGAAGGCCTTGACCTGCTTGGGCTGCCGAAACTGGACTGGCTGTATGACAGTCAGTGGGCACTGCCAGCGATCGTATTTATGAGTATCTGGAAATACTCGGGCTACTTCATGTTGATCCTGTTGGCGGCTTTGAAGCTCGTGCCGTCTGATCTATATGAAGCGGCAAGGCTTGATGGTGTTGGACCAATAAACCGTTTGCTGCATATTACTATTCCACTTATTTCGCCGACGCTTTATTTCGTCATAATCATCGGTCTGCTGCATAGCTATCAGATATTTGATTACGTTTATGTAATGACACAGGGTGGACCCGCTGATTCTACAAATGTTTTGACCTACTACATCTATCAGAATGGCTTCCAATACCAAGACATCGGCTATGCCTCGACCATCGCCAATACGTTGCTGCTGTTTGTTCTCGGCCTGATTGGCATCGTTGCGCTTACGCTGGGTCGACGTGTTCATTACCTTGGAGAACGATGATGAGTACTACTGCTGTTGAAATTGTGCCAGCCGAGAACACTCAGCGCAGGCTACAGTTAAAACGCTGGCTACAGACTCGTTGGCAACATATCGTGCTGGCGCCACTGGCACTGCTTTGGCTGAGTCCTATGATCTGGATCGTGCTGACGTCCTTGAAAACCAAGGCTGAAGTATTTGATCCAAATGCATCGATGATTCCCAAGGTGCTGAATTTTGCTAATTATCCAGCCACTTTGGATGTGGCACCTTTTGGCACCTACCTGATCAATTCGTTGCTGGTCACTGGCTCTATCTTGATCAGCCAGTTGGTAACTATCACTCTGGCGGCCTATGCATTTGCCCGACTTGAATTTCCATTCAAACGGGTGCTGTTTACGCTGTTTCTGTTGCAGATTATGTTCCCTATCTATGCAATTTTTCTGACTAACTTTGTCACCCTGCATGAGTTAGGCCTAATCAATACACTCCCTGCGATGATTGTTCCGTTTGTTGCCTCTGGTTATGGCACCTTTATGCTGCGCCAGTCGTTTCGGCAGGTGCCTTCAGAGTTGGCAGATGCCGCACGACTTGATGGCTGTGGTCATTTCGGAACCCTCTGGCATGTCTATCTGCCATTGGTTCAGCCCACTCTGATCGCATTTGGGATTATTTCGGTCGTTACGCATTGGAACGATTACATGTGGCCTCTACTGGTTACTAACTCTGATAGCGTACGTACGCTGCCGATTGGACTGGGCTTGCTGGCAAAATCTGATAGTGGCGCAGACTGGACCCGGCTGATGGCTGGCACCACTTTAGTTGTTTCACCCTTGCTGCTGGCATTCATTGTTTTCCAGCGGCGCTTCATTGACAGTTTCATGCATACCGGCGTCAAGTGACGCTCACTGGAGAACCTTAAATGGCAACCGTTACATTGCAAAATGTCTTCAAGTCCTACGGTGATCGTGACGCTGTGCAAGACTTGTCCCTGACCGTCGAAAATAAAGAGTTCATGGTACTGGTCGGCCCCTCTGGCTGTGGTAAGTCGACCACCTTGAGAATGGTAGCCGGCCTGGAAGAGATCAGCGCCGGCCAGCTTTTTATCGATGGTGTTAACGTTACCCATGCTGCACCGCAGCAGCGAGATATCGCAATGGTGTTTCAATCTTACGCGTTATATCCTCATATGACCGCCTATCGTAATCTGGCGTTTGGATTGATGAAAACCACCAAACTATCGAAAGCCGAGATTGATCATCGTATCCGTGAGGCCGCCGAAATTTTGCATATCACTGAGCTATTGGAACGTCGCCCTAAAGAGCTATCTGGTGGTGAGCGTCAGCGTGTGGCTATTGGCCGTGCGTTGGTGCGCAAACCCAAAGTGCTGCTGTTCGATGAACCACTTTCCAACCTGGATGCCAAGTTGCGCAGTCGCATGCGAGGTGAACTTAAACGCTTGCATCGTGAGCTTGGCCTGACTGTGATTTACGTAACCCACGACCAGATTGAGGCGATGACGCTGGGCACACGAGTGGCAATGATGTCAAAAGGGGCGCTGCAGCAAATCGGTGCGCCGATGGAGATATACATGCGTCCTGCCAATACCTTTGTCGCAACTTTTATCGGCTCGCCAGAGATGGCCCTGATACCCTGTCAGGTTACAGACAGAACAGTCTTGTCTCATCCCGCATTTAGTAGCCCACTGGTAACAGGCCATGCTGACCTGCCAGAAAGGTCGGTGTTTGGTGTGCGGGCCGAAGAGGTGCGTATAACACTTGAAGGTGGCATGGCTCGAGGACGGGTCGAGCGTACCGAACTGCTCGGTGCTGAAGCTCTGGTTGAACTGGTATTAGGAAGTGATCGGTTAACCGTACGTACTTCTGTGGCGGATGCACCTAAGCCGGGTGCTGAAGTTGGAGTTGATTTTGACCTGGCACGTGCCAGACTGTTCCATGGTGAAACGGGGCAGGCAATTATCATGAATGGTTGGGCTGGATAACACGAATAATGGCACCTACAACACGACAGCAACAGATACTTTCAATGTTGGAAAATCAGAGTGTAGCTGGGATCAGTGAGTTGTCCGGGCAATTGAATGTCTCTGACGAAACCATACGGCGTGCGCTTAAAGGATTGTCGGAAAGAGGCATTGTGGAAAAATTTCACGGCGGGGTGCGTTTGTCTCGTCCCTCAGCAGAGCCACCGTTCGAGAAGCGTCTGAACGAAGCCTCTGAGGTAAAGGCCCGTATCGCGGCACGTGCAGCACAGTTTATCTGTGAGGGGGCAACCGTTCTGCTTGATAACAGCTCAACGGCCTGTTATCTGGCTCGCGAACTGGTGCATCGGGAGCGCATGTCAATTCTGACGATCTCCCTTGAAGTGGCGCGCATCTTTGCTGCCGCCAACAGCCGTCATCGGGTCATTATACCAGGTGGTGAGTTAAGGGCAGAAGATCAGACCCTGACCGGGCTACAAACGATCGAATACCTAAAGCGTTTCACGCCAACCTACTTTGTGACCTCTGTAGTAGCCGGAACATCAAAGGGATGTCAGGACTTCGATCTATTCGAAGCTGAGTTCAAGCAGGCAATGATCCCGCTGGCGGCTCAAACCATTGTGCTGATGGACTCAAGCAAGTTCAGTAAGACCGGATTGATTCATGTCTGTGATTGGGCTGAAGTAGATGTATTGGTGTCGGATAAGGTACCCGATGAGGTCATGGTACAGTTCGAACATGGGCACGTTTTACTGGCTGAGGATGCATGTAGGGAGTACCAGGACAGATAGTATGGAAACAGAGCCCCTGCCAAATGGCGAGGACTCTGTCTCCAAAAGCAAATGAGTATACAGTTCATTCAGCTATTTTTACGCAAACGGTGTTTCTTCAGCAGTGAGCAAGTTAATCTGCTGTACGTCGCATTCGGGTTCTCATAATCGGCCCCATAATAGCGGGTAAGATTAGTCCTGCCAGAGCAATACCCCATAGGCTAATAGACAGACCGCTATCCCAAAGCATTAGCCAGTTACCATCATATATCTGCATTACATGGCGTAGATTTTTTTCCATTTCTGGCCCAAGCAACATGCCTAGAATAATAGGTACCAAGGGAATTTCAGCCTTACGGAAAATATAGCCCATGACACCAAAGGCGATCATGAAACAGAGGTCAAACGCCGAACGGCTGATGGCATAAATACCTACAAAAGCTACCATTGTAACGATGGGTAATAGGTAACGCGGGGGAATCGATAGAAGTCGTACGAAAATTCCCACTAGTGGAATATTAAGCAACAACAGTAGGATGTTGCCTAGCAGTAAAGCCGCAATGACTCCCCAGACAATGTCTGCATTCTGTGTGAACATCAAGGGGCCCGGTGTAATATTGAATGACACCAACATGGCAAGCAACACAGCCGTGGTTGCACTGCCAGGAATACCCAAAGTCAGCATGGGTACCAGGGCACCAGAAGCCGCACCATTGTTACCGGCTTCAGGAGCTGCAATACCACGAGGATCACCTTTACCAAAATGGCCTTTGGCTCCAATGATACGCTTTTCAAGAGTATAGCTAACGAAGCTACCCAACGATGCACCGGCTCCCGGAAGAACGCCAGCAATGAACCCCAGAATACCGCCACGAAATGAGGATGGTAAAATCTGTTTAACACTGGCAAAGCTCAGACGTAGTGGGTTAATTTTTATTTCTTGATGCGGAGCTGACCCCTTTCTTGCTTCAATAAAAAGGAGGAGTTCCGAGACTGCGAATAGGCCAACGATAGCAACAATAAAGTCTATACCTTCAAAAAGTTCGAGAAGACTAAAGGTATATCGTTGAGTACCTGTTGATAAGTCAATGCCAACCGTTGCGATGGCTAGGCCGATGCCCGCTGCCAAGGCAGATTTGACTGGATTTTTGCCGGTAACGCCCCCTAGGGTGGCAAAAGCTAACACAAAGAGAGCAAAATATTCGGCAGCACCGAAACTGAGTGCAAAGCGAGCCAGGATTGGAGCTAGAAAAATAAGCCCGATAGTTCCAATTAGGCTCCCGAAAAAAGAGGCCAGAGCTGAAAGCGCTAGAGCTTCTGCTGCTTTTCCTTGTTTGGCCATCGGGTAGCCATCGAGACATGTCATCATGGCTGGCTCATCGCCGGGTATATTCAACATAATCGAGGATATACGTCCACCATACATGGCACCAGCATAGACAGAGGTTAGCATAATCAACGCTGTTTCTGGGGGGATACCTAGTGTGAAAGCCAATGGGATCATTATGGCAACGCCATTGGCTGGTCCCAATCCAGGTAATGCGCCAATTAGGGTACCTATAAAGCAGCCAATCAGTGCGAACAGAAGGTTTTCCAGGCTCAATGCAGTCCCGAAACCATCCATCAATAAGCTTAAAGTATCCATTAAACCTCCCAAGGTCCGATGGGCAATGGTAACGCCAGCCCAAAATGGAACAACAAAAATACAAATGAACTAGCAACTACACCTGTCAGCATGGCAGGCAGAGGTTTAACTCCCATACGCCAGCAAAGTATCGAAACCATTAGTGCTGTGGCGACGATAAAGCCTATAGGCTCCATCAAGAAAACATATAGCACCAAGACCGTCAGGGTTATCGCTAGTTCTGGTAGAGCCCGCCACTCGAAGCCTTCTTGCAGATCGTCAGGTTTGACCATCATGTAGAGACTACAGGTGGCGACAATCACTGAGAGTATTTTTGGAAAAGTTGAAGGTCCGACACTTTCCGGCCCAGCAAATGCGACCGGAAAGTGAAAGGCACCCCAGCCATAAGCAATAGCCAGGGTAAACAATATCAGACCCAGAATGCGGTCCAGTTTAATCATTGGATCATTCCAATTTCTTTAGAAATGAAATTCAGAGAATCGATCTGATGGCTAACAAACTGATCAAACTCTTGACCAAATAAACCAAAGGGCTCTAAACCGTTTTGTACCATGGTTTCCTTCCAGGCGTCGGTTTGACTTGCAGTCCTGAGGGTATTAACCCACCACTGATATTCTTCTTCGGAAACATCTTTAGGCATATAGAAACCACGCCAGTTGCTGGCTTCTACATCTACACCCAGCTCGAAAGATGTTGGAATATTGTCCAAAGGTGCGCTTAGATGATCCTGGCCGAGGACAGCAAGAGGCTTGAGATCTCCAGATTCGATAAACCCCTTGGATGAAGACGCAACACCAACAAGAACATCAATATGACCACCTACTACTTGAGTTACGGCAGCGCCTCCGTTGTTGTAGGAGAGGTATTTTATTTGATTCAGATTGGGAACCCCAGCCGCATGCGCGGTCATAAGAATTTTTAGGTGATCCCATCCCCCAATGGCACTTGCTCCTGCAAAAGTAACGGAACCTGGGTCTTGTTTGAGTTTGTTAATCAAATCGGCAAGAGAAGTAATATCGGAGTTCTGGTTGACTGCGATGATACCTGGGTCAGTACCTATCGCGCCTACCCAACGTACCATGTCAGCATCCATACCGGGGAACTGGTTCTGCGCCAGGCGAGCGGTAGTGGCAGTACTGGCTGCAGCTAGCACCTTGGCATCATCACTGCGTTTGGAGATGATGTGCGCGAAACCGACGCCGCCTCCCGCGCCCGGCATGTTGAGGGTCTGAACCGTGATCTGTCCATCAGTGTAATTACTGAGTAGCCGGCCTATACTCCGGCAAGTAAAATCCCAGCCACCACCAGGTCCTGCTGGAGCTATACAGTCGACCTTACCGTCAATGATGGGGTCTGCTGATAGAGCTGGAGCTGAGATAACTCCCAATATAAGTGAGGCAAAAGCAAGTTTTGTTTTAATTTTCATTTGTTTATCCTTGTTGTAGCTATTGGGTTGATTTTTCTTTTTTTGATTCAAGGTATGACTTGAATAGTGCTGCACCACGGTAGAACCCGTGCGCAAATTTGCTAAAAGGCATAGTCAGAAAGAAAGCCATTACGAAGCCTAAGTGCAGTGCCAGCATGAGCGGCATCAATGCAGTCTCTCTTAATCCCAGTAGAAGTAAGCCAGTAAGGCTGATCATGAATAGAAGTGCAGTAAAGGCACGGTCCATAGGACGTTGGTCACTATCACCATGTTCAGGATGACGTTTATAGTTGAGGTATAGTAGTCCAGCAGGTCCAATCAAAAGGCCCACGCCACCGATAATACCTAACATGACAGGTAAACTGAGAATAGGATAGGGTGCTCCCCAGCCCATGACATAGTGGTATAGGGTAGCCACTGAGGTAGCGGCAAAGCACAGCATAAAACCGTAGAAGGTAAAATGATGAAAAATACGACGTGACTGCGTATAGGCATCATCTTGGTTATTGCAGCCTTGGCCGTGTCCACCATCAAGGTATTTTAGTGTCAGTGCCGATTTCCCGGCTTGAATAAGCGCTGGTGTGTTCTTTTGAGTTCTATTTTCCCCCGGCGTGATTTGGCGCCAGAAATAAACAACACCTATCACCAGCGCAACAGTCGAGAAAGCAAACACGGACCCGAACATAGAGACTAGCGTGTTATGAGGAAATATTTGATAAAAATCCCCCCCTTCAATTACGCTAAATAGTGTGCCCTGAACTATAAGAGTTAGAATCAAGAACAGCCCTAACGCCAAAGCAGTAGATAGCGTTAGTGTAAGTCCATTGCGTTGGTATAAGGCTCCTAATTTTCTGGGCCAAGCATACTCAGTGTAGGTTTGCAGGCGAACCTTGGCCATGGACTTGGGGATATTGACGTCAAACTGATGGGGTAGTGCGTATTGACAGGCATGCAGACAGGCACCGCAGTTATGGCATAGGTTAGCTAAATAATGAATATCTGACTTGCTAAACTCCAGCCTTTGGGTCATGGCTGGAAAAACGGCGCAAAACCCCTCGCAATAACGACAAGCGTTGCAGATTTGTAGCTGCCGGTTGACTTCCTCTTCTTCTGCGTTGAGAAGAGGTATCAGATTATTGTTTGCGTTCATGTAATAGTCGCTTTAATTGTTTTATTTTCAGTAGGTCTGTCAGGCGGCTGATTTTGGTTGCTTACCCATGCTGGCTAAAGCAGCGTTGTGGCCAGCGATTCGGCCGAAAGCCGTACCAATCGACATGCCGACACCAGCGGTATAGCCTTGGCCGAGCACATTGCCAGCCATCATTTCACCTGCGACAAACAGGTTTTCGCTAGGTTGATTGGAAAATCGTATGGCTGCTGTTGCATCAGTTTTAAGGCTTAAATATGTGAAGGTGACACCGGGCCGGAGTGCATAGCCGTAGAATGGAGGTGTATCAATAGGGCGTGCCCAATGAGTTTTGGCTGGCGTAACCCCTTCAGTAACACAGTCGTCCAGTAGCGTGTGGTCGAAACGGCCCGCACAGCATCCTTGATTGAAATTGTCTAAGGTGCGAAGAAAAGTTTCTCGGGGTAGGTCAAGTTGATCTGCCAGTTCTTCAAGAGAGTTTGCCTTATTGCCTGGAAAAACCGGGGGCATGAAGTGTCCGATCGCTTTGCTATCAATAATCGAGTAACCAATCTGGCGGGGTTGTTGTGCAATCAGACGTCCCCAAATTGCATAACGTTTAGGCCAGAAGTCTTCTCCTTCATCATAGAAGCGCTTGCCGTCTTTGTTAACTACAACACCAAGAGATACGCAGTCGATACGAGTACAGATGCCACCATCATAGAGAGGGGAGCGTGCATCTATGGCTACCATGTGTGCCTGAGTGGGGTCACCTATACAATCGGCCCCCAGGTTGATCATGCACTTCAGTAGTGTGCCCTTGTTAAAGCGTGTGCCACGGATTAGAAAATTATCTGATGGATACTCGCCTCGTTCATTATTACCCCAGGCTTCACGTAACCATTCACGGTTGGACTCAAATCCACCGGCTGCCAATACGCAGCTTTTAGCTTCAATACGTTCAGCAGGGTATAACTGTCCGTTGATTTGCCGCTCTGGTATGACGGCTGCCACAAATCGACCATCCTGAACTTCGATATCCTCAACTGGGGAGTTGTAGCGAATTACTACCCCCAGCTTCTCTGCACTACGATAGTAAGCGTTGACAAGGGCCTTGCCACCACCCATAAAAAAAGCATTGGTGCGAGCAACATGGAGAGCACCGGAGAGGGGGGGCTGAAAATGCACCCCATGATGACGCATCCAGCTACGGCAAGTAGATGACTCGCGAATCACTAACCGTGCGAGGTTCTCATTGGTATTACCCCCAGTGACTTTCAGTAGGTCCTGCCAAAACTCTTCTTCGGGATAGGCTTCTACCAATACATCTTGTGGTGCTTCATGCATACATCTCAGGTTACGAGTGTGCTGTGAATTACCACCACGCCATTCGCGAGGCGAGGCCTCGATAAGCATGACGCTTGCGCCTGCCTCACGTGCCATCAATGCGGCACACAAGGCAGCATTGCCACCACCAATTACTAGAACATCAATCATAGGTTCTCCTGTTACAGGAAAGGCCTTATGGCTTTTCAGTGATTTCCAGGGGAGTCTATTAGCTCTATTCAGCTGGCGACAGGGTGTTTTACCAGGTAGGTGTTTAGAAAAAATAAATACTTTGAGTGGCTGTTATTCAATCCATCGAGCGCCTGGCCATGTGTTGTTCTGCACCAGGTGTTTGGCTACGTTAGTCATGACAAGACGGGTTGCAAGAGCGCTAGGGGACAGATCATCATCGGGTAGACTGACCAAATAGTTACGGCGAACGATCAGTTTGTCATTAATGCGACGAATTAATAAACCACTCTTTCCTAAGCGAGAAGCCGCAGCGCCAGGCTGAATGGTTGCTCCATAGCCCTCTTTTACGGCATCCATCAACAATGTTAACCCATCAATTTCCATAACAATATTTGGCTGGATGTTGAAGCGTTCGAATGCAGCCATCAAGTTAGTGCGCAATCCATGTAGGCCGCTCGGCATAATCAACTTTATTTCGGATAAATCTTTAATTTCCAGTGACTGTAGATGGGGGTTACTCTCTTTTGTCGAAGGTGCTGAAATCAGGAAGAGTTCCTCGTCTAAAAGCGCCTTGGTACTCCAGCGGTGTGCGTTATCTGCGTGGAATACAAGCGCTAAATCCAACTGACGAGCATTCAGCATGTTTGTAAGATGACCGGACAGAGTTTCCACAATATGAAGTTGAATGTGCGGGTAATGCTCATTCATCGCCTGAATAAGAGGGAGTGCGAGTACAGTCGCGGTAGTGGGAGGAAGACCAATACTGACATAACCACTGGTGCGTTCTTTTTGAGCTGCGATTTTCGCTTGCTCTGCTTGACGAAGGGCAAGCTGTGCATGGTGCATAAATGCAATGCCAGCATTGGTTGGGAGTGCACCTGTAGATGTACGATTCAACAAGCGGGTTGATAGTTCATTTTCTAGTTTTGATATTTGCTGGCTAAGTGCTGAAGTACCTACCTCCAGTTCCAAGGCAGCTTTACCCAAACTGCCGCACTTAACTACTTTAAGAAAATATTTTAGCTGTCTGAGTTCCACGTTTGTTTTTACTCCAGATTAGGTGTGAGAGTCTATTCAATCCGAGCTTGAGTGATTGGTAGGCTAGCCGACACATATCATAAAAGTATAAACAATAACGGTTGAAAGCCCTACATCTACTGGTGTCGTAGAAACGTCAGCAGATCAGCGGGCAGGACAAAACGGGCAAAGAAATTACCTGTCGAAGATCGGTAGGTGTAGGGTTGGGTTAAATTCATTGAGAACCCCCAGTGTCATACCGTGAGTGTCAGGAAGAGCTACAGTTTATTCCAGCTCAACTGAAGGTACGTGAAATCTCGCAGGAGCTTGCTATTGCTACCTTTACGGTAACGCTTATGCCCTTGCAGAAACCTGTAGAGCTTATTACCACCCAAGACCTTATCTGTGGCGACATGACGGTAGATCTACTCGTGACTCACTGGCAAACCAATGAGCTTGCTGACGTCGCTGCACCGCCTGTCGAATGTGCTCACCAATCTCTTGCATGAATACCCTCATCCGCTTGGTATGTCGCAAATCCGGATGGGTGAGCAATCAGATCGGAACAGAAAGCTCCGGTATAGGATGTGTTAATCGAGGCAGTGTGGAGTCTGAATCTCCTAGGTAGCAGGGTAGCACTGCCAGGCCAGTTCCATGCCGCACCGCCGTTTGCATCCCTAGTATGGAATTAACACAGTAATGGCAGTGTTTATCCAGTCCTTGCTGCGTCATCCAGACCTCAAGGGCGAAGGGCACTTAGTCGACGTTGAATACTTTGCACCCCTGAAGGATACTTTAGCCACATCTCGAATAGAGTCATTTTGGTCGACTACCAGCTGTACTGCTTCGAGCCTAAATTCAGGGCTGAAATTGCGCTTTGGTCTTCTGGTCTTCTGGTCATATTGTCACCTAATTATCTCTTGGTGCATGATAGCAGCTCTAATTAGGTGGCTAAATTAACTATGCCACTACAGGGCGATCAGTACGAAGGATTGTGAGGAGTATCCTATGTCATTGCAGAAGATGCGATACCTGGATTTGTTGAGAGGATTTGTTACTGTCTGCCGTACTCAGAATATCAGTAAGGCAGCAGATGAGCTTTGCCTTACACAATCCGCGGTAAGCAAACAGATCATTGCTCTCGAGCGTCAGCTTGGGTTTTCTCTTTTTGTGAGGGGACATCGATCGGTAACTTTGACGGATGACGGCGTCAAGCTATTCAGGGTTGTTGACGAAGCTTTAGAACAGATCCTTTCTGCGGTTAATCAATTGCAAGAAGAAGGCAGGAGTCGACCGGTAACCCTGACCGCTACGGTCGGAATAGCTGGCCTGTGGTTACTGCCCCGGCTAGCCCGGCTCCATGCCACACACCCTGATCTCGATGTGAAGGTGGCAGCAGACAATCGCCTCATGCAGGATCTTTGCCGGGAACAAGTGGATCTGGCAATCCGGTATTGTTCTGACCATGCGGCCCCTGAGGGGGCCGTGAAGTTGTTTAGCGAAACTGTCGTGCCGGTGGCACATCCGGCTCTCGGCATTTCGCAGCTTTCAGAACCAAAACAGTTGAGCGACTACTCCCTTCTGGAGTATGACGACCCCAAGACACCGTGGCTGCAGTGGTCCAGTTGGTTGGAGCATCGAGGGTGGCCTAAAGCCAACTCACTGCGCATACTCCGGTTCAATCAGTACGACCAGGTTATTCAGGCAGCATTGGCTGGTCAGGGGCTGGCGCTGGGGCGAGTGGGACTCATAAACGATCTGATTCAAAACAGCCAACTGCTTCGAGTCAGTGACGTTTGCTTGACCAAGCGTAATCATGCTTACTGGCTTCTAATGGCAACACCAGAACCCCGGGAGGAGCTGCAAGCGGTTGCCCAATGGATCAGGACAGAAGCGCAACGTATCGGGTTGCTAGATACTTGAATACCGACGCTGGCATTCCTCCATGGAATAGTAGAGGGGATGACATTTCGTTTGAACTCGGGGCTTGATTCGCTCAGTTTAATACCTCCTGGCAACACACTCAGCTATCGGCTGCAATGTTGCGAGTTCTACTTGGAGGAGACCTCATGAACACAACCCTGTTTAAACCAATTAACCATCAGCGCACCTTAGGTTCAACCCAGAATTCTGGCCCAATTACTGGAAAACTGAACTACCTCGTACCTGACACTGAAACGCCCACTCACTACACATTTACGCCACCGGAAGGTATACCTTGGGAGAACGTTGAATATGAGGCACGGGAAGTCGAAATTCGCGACGCAAGATTGGCATCCACTCAGCTGGACGTCCAAGGGTTTGAGCTGTGGGAAGCGCCAAGCGAGGTCAGAAATTTCGATAACGTGACAGAAGTACGCAGCGGTTATTACCCAGAAATCGAGCGGCTTGTGAAGCTGGCTACTGGTGCGAATAGAGCGATCGTTTTTGACCACCTGGTGCGTCAACGTCGCACAGAAAGTGAACCTCTGGACTTTGGACGACGAGAGGAAGGTGTCTCGGTTGTGCCGGCCAACGGTCGGATTCACAATGACTACACTGAAGCGTCGGGATCTCGCAGACTAGAAATGGTGATCGATGAGCTTCAAGCCCGACAATCGATCTACCGATTCAGTATTGTTAATGTTTGGCGATCAATCGGAGATCCAGTCATTGATACGCCGTTGGCGGTGTGTGATAGCCAGAGCATCTCCACGCTCGACCTGGTTCAAGCAAGAGTGATCTATCCAAAGCGCGAGGGAGAGATTTACGTACTAAAGCACTCTTCACGGCACCGTTGGTATTATTTTCCGGATATGTCCCACACTGAAGCGTTGATCTTCAAGCAATACGATTCAGAATTGACGGGTGTATCTCGGTTCACTCCGCACGCGGCATTCCAGAACCCGTTAGGCGTTGCGCATCAAAAACCAAGAAAGAGTATTGAGGTACGGTGCCTGGTTGTTCATGACATGGAGTTGCCACAATGACTGATCTCGAGAAAAAATCCGGCGCGGTCGAAGTGCCTTTGGAATTTTGGTTCGATCTAAGCAGCAATTACAGCTACCTCTCGTTGATGCGTGTGGAAGATCTAGCCCGGGGGCGCGGAATAGACATCCAGTGGCGTCCGTTCCTGTTGGGTCCTGTTTTTGCCTCCCTGGGTTGGAATAACTCACCTTTTGTCGTTCAGAAAGCGAAAGGGGCTTACGTCAAACGGGACATGGAGCGTCAATGTGCCAAGTATTCCCTGCCATGGTCATGGCCATCAGAGTTTCCACGCCGGACCCTTTTACCTATGCGCGTGGCGGTATACGGTCAGGATCAGCCTTGGCTGGCTGACTTTTGCAAACGCATAATGCTTTTGAACTTCGCAGAAGATCAAGAAATAGACTCACCTGAGGTTGTTGGCGATGTATTATGCAGTATGGGCCTCCCGGCTTCGGACATCATCGACGCCTCGCAAAATGAGGCGTTCAAGCAGGCTCTCAGAATTCAGACGCAACAGGCGCAGGAAAAGGGCATATTTGGTGCGCCCATGTTTGTGGTCCATCGGGAACTGTTCTGGGGTAATGACCGACTGGAAGATGCGATCAATTACTGTGCGGAGGTGAAGTCACAATGAGCTTGCTAACAGTGTTAGATACCAACGCGCTGGATTTTGTCGGACCGCCCAATGTTGATGCGTTCGACCAAGAACACTTTAACGTGATGGCCCACGGCCCTTCATTTTCCAATCTGGACATGCCCGCTCTGTTAGCCTAGTTGTCCAGTTGGCGATTTAGCCAAATTTAATCCCTGAGCGGGTGGAATGAGAGCTTGTATGCCCCGTTATTCCAATGAACGTAAGACGGCTGTGCTGAAGAAGCTATTGCCACCGATCAATCGCTCTGTGCCGTCTGTTTCCACAGAGAAAGGCATTTCTGATGTGACCCTGTATAGTTGTTAAAACAGTGCCGACAACAAAGAGTACCTGTGCCAGGTAATCGTAATACCGCTGATGATTGGTCCCCCGAATCCAAGCTGGCTATCGTGATCGAAACAGCCAGTCGTTCCGAAGCTGAACTGAATTGCTATTGCCGCGAAAAAGGCTTGTATGTAGAGCAGGTTCAATGCTGGAAAGCCGCTTGCCTTCAGAGCGCATCACAGCAAAAAGGCCAAGATCAGGCGACTCAAAAGCAGCCGCGCAGGATAAAAAACCTGCAGGCCGAAGTACGCCGTTAAGATCATGTGCTGGCATAACACCACCGGTGTTGCACTTAGATAATGGAGCACCGATGACGTCTTATACACTGCGTACACGCTTAACTGAATTAGGGATGCTGATGTCGCATAGCCGCCCACGGGTGAGTAACGACAATCCTTATTCTGAGTCACTCTTTAAGACGGTCAAGTACTGTCCGCAATGGCCATCAACTGGCTTTGCTTCGTTGCAAGCTGTACGTGAATGGATGCTCACCTTAGAGCGGGCCTACAATGACTGCCACCTGCATAGTGGGATTAACTTCGTGACTCCAAATAGCCGTCATCAAGGTGATGACTCAGCGCAGCTAAGCAAACGCAAAGCGGTGTATGAAGAAGCAAAGAACAAAAAACCGGCTCGTTGGTCAGGCGAAACCAGAAACCGGACGCCCAAAGGAGCAGTATCATTGAATCCGGCAAAACTGGAGGAAATGGTGATCAATAAACTAGCTGCTTAAACGCAGCTTTATGGACAGTTGGGTTGAAAATTACCGCTATAATGAAATTAAAATTATGATTGTAATTAATTTTAACGGTGTTTGTTGTTTTTTAAAACCACATTAAAGTTATTTGTAAATCAGTGTGGTTTTAAAAAAATATGATAGTTGTGGTATTGTTTATGAGCCTTATTTGTCTATTTCTAGCATTACAAGGTCATTAACAAGAGCTTCAATATTGACTCTTATAGCTCCCTCATTAGCAAGTCTTAATCTGCTAGCGCCAGAAAGTGCATCTGAAAAAGCAGCTGTATATGGTGTTGTAATGGTTCGATTATAAATAGTTTGGCCAGTTTCTCTATCAATTACTGTGTAGTGTATACGTGGAGTCACTGTCATTGATGTACCAGTCAGTGGTTGCTCTAATTCTACCATGTGGGCGATTAAATAATACTTGCCCATATTGCTCTTTGCGAAAAGTCGTACATGTCTTAGTGACTCCTGCAGAGCTAGAGTTAAACTGATATTGCTAACCTGAGATGTGCCTACCAGATTAGTTTCTTTGCCTCCGGTTACGTCAGCAACCGAAATATTCTCTCTCAGAGGTGTTGCTGTGCTTCTTTGTTCTGGTGAACCGACGGCTAACATGTTCTCAAATCTTGCCGGAGATGCGCATCCAGACAAAATTATACTAAGTAATAAAATTCCTATAAGTGCATTGTTTTTCATATTTTTTAATCCTTAGTTAATTTTTTGCGGTTTCAATTATTCCATTGCATAGCTGATTAATCCTTTTTACGTTTTTTGTTCCTCTAGGGTTAGATGATCAAAATTTTGATTTGGGGTGCATCGTTGATTTCATAAGAAGTTGCGGCTATGTCTTTAGAGACGGTAGAGCAGCCGTAATCTATCAATGCTCTGACTTCAACAGCTAGAGCTCCATGTATTCATGGCTTTCCATGCATGACATTCGTGTGTTTCAAAACTTTTAAGCTTAATATAATAGCTTGAGATTTACGTGCAGTCATCAATATATTTAAATTAATCAATAAGATGGTTTGAGTTTGCTGTAGATGTGTAGTGTTACTATCAAACACTAGGTGGTAGAGAGTTTTTCTTGCCCCTTACGTTCCTATTCCGATAGACGAGTGCTTACAGCCATATCTTCAGAGTTACACTTAGAGTCGCTTGCATTGTCAAATAGCGGGCACGACAAAACGGGCAAAGAGATTACCTGTGGAGGAGCGGTAGGTGTAGGGTAGGGTTGAAGTCATTGAGAACCCCCAGTGTCACCTGTGAGTGTCACCAATCGGATAGGGGATGTTCTCTTGATAAGAAAATGATTGTGAATTAATCATTTATTGCAATTTGGTGGAGGTGGCGGGTTTCGAACCCGCGTCCGCCAATCCTCTGCCTTAAGATCTACATGCTTAGGCTTCTCTATTCAATTAACCCATCACGACCCGAGAGCCAGGGTGTTTAGGGCGAGCTCTTTTAGTTTTAACCGTTCAGCTTAGAGCAAAGCATCCGGGCGATTCTGTCTCATATGACACCGCGAACCTCTGAGTTACAGACACCTTAGAGTGCGGCGCTAGCCGACTTAAGCGGCTAGAGCGTAGTTATCGTCGTTTGCAACTATAACTGTGTGATGAGGGATTTACGAGAATCATCACGTTCTCGGCATGCACCCAAGGGTTCGTAATCGGCGTCGAAGCCATGTCACCCCCAGATAACGGCTGTAGTATATAGCATGGCAGTGAAAAGCTAAAGCGCCACTGCCTGCTGTTTTTATACTTTGAACTGCTCGACTTCGGCTTTCAGACGCTGGGCAAGTTCGGCCAGCTGCTGGCTGGCTTCGGCGGTCTGATCGGCGCCACTAACCACTTCGCTGACAATCTGCGCTACGTTGTGGACATTCTGATTGATATCATTGGCTACGGCGGTTTGTTCTTCCGTCGCTGAGGATATCTGTACGTTCATGTCAAGAATGGTGCTGACGGCGGCGCTCATGGCCTCGAAGGTTTCGCCATTGGCACGTGCATTATCCACGCCATCACGAGCAGCTTGGGTGGATTTCTGCATCTCTTTGACGGACTCCTTGGCAACGCTTTGCAGATCGCTGATGCTTTTCTGGATGCGTTCAGTAGATTGCTGGGTGTTGCCTGCCAGGTTGCGTACTTCGTCGGCGACTACGGCAAAACCACGGCCCGCATCGCCAGCTCGAGCTGCCTCTATCGCCGCATTAAGGGCCAGTAAGTTGGTTTGTTCGGCAATGGATTCGATGACATCCAGTACTTCGGTTATTTTGTCAGCCTGTTCATTCAAATTGCCAATGCGCTCAGCGGAGCTTTCAATGCTGCTGGCTAGCGACTCAATGGCTGTGCGCGTCTGGCTTGAGCGCTCCATACCTGCAGTAGATAGCTCATTAGCCTGTTCGGCTGAGGTAGATGCATTCTGTGCATTGGTGGCGACTTCAGCAATAGCGGCCGTCATTTCATTGATGGCTGTCGCAATCATGGTGGTTTGTTGCTCCTGGTTACGGGCTCCGCCACTGACCTGGGTGCTGATGGCGCTCATCTCTTCAGCGGCCGCTGCTAACTGATCGGTAGCATTACCCAGATTGCGGATCAGTTGTTGGAAGTGAGCCATCATGGTGTTGAACTGGGTGCCTAATTTTGCCAGTTCGTCTTTGCCTTCCACAGGAGCACGTAGGGTCAGGTTTGAATTCGTGCCTATTTCACTGACGACATCAACCAGTTTTCGGATAGGTCGCTGTATGGAGAGGGAGATGCGCCAAGCCAGTAAGCTGGAAATAACAACGGCCAGAATTCCGACAATGAAAAGCATATTGCGATCATTCTGATACTGGGCATCTGCCTGGTCCCGGAGGGTAGCGGCTGCATTCAGCTGATAATCGATCAGTTCGTTTAATGTTTCTGATAGGGGGTCATAGGCGCCAAACAGGCTGGTATTGAAGGTGGGTAAGGCCATTAGGCGCAGGTGGCCTGAGGCGGCCTTTTCCAGAAAATCATTCTGTGTATTCAATACTGTTTGCAGATGTGTTTCGGTTTGGCTGACGAGCGCTTGTTCAGCGTCACTCATCTCGCTTTCAAGAAACAGTGCCCAGGCTTCCTGGCCTTCTTTTTCGGCAGCTTCAATTTCGGCACGCAATTCAGGTTCCAGAATAACGCCCGCGCGAAATTTCTGAAAAGCATCGGCTCCGGTAACGGCAAAAGCATCGGATGTTATTTTTAACTGGCGAAGGGGAACGACGGCATTCTCAAAGAGGCTGTGTGTATTCTGATTAAGCAGGCGCATGTCGTTCACTGCTAAAGTGAAACTTGCAATGATTACGAGTATTGGGAAAACGCTGAGAATGATCAGTCGAGTTACTACGTTCAGCTGAGTCAGCATAATGGCACCTTAATATTATTATATTGGGTTACTTTTATTATGCTGATTTGTGCCTTTACTACAAGCTTACGAGTCTTTAGTCGTAGAATTGATGCAAAAAAGTAGGGTTATTGTTGCAATCAGGCCGGTGCGGCCATGATGCGCTGTTTCTGTCGTGCCCAGTCTTTCTCTTTTTCTGCCGCACGTTTGTCGTGTTGTTTTTTACCCTTGACCAGTGCGATTTCGCACTTGACTCGCCCTTGTTTCCAGTAGAGTGCCAGTGCCACGCAGGTGTAGCCTTTGGCTTGAGTCGCGCCCATGAGCCTGTCGATTTCACGTCTGTGCAACAGTAGTTTGCGGTCACGGCGAGGGTCAGCCAGAACGTGAGTGCAGGTGGAAATGATCGGAGTGAAATGAGCGCCTACCAGCCAGGCTTCATCATCTTTGAGGACAACATAGGAATCAACCAGTTGTGCTCGGCCAGCACGCAGGCTTTTTACCTCCCATCCGGACAGCGCTACGCCAGCCTCGAACTTCTGTTCAATGCTGTATTCATGGCGTGCCTTTTTGTTCTGGCAGATAGTTGAGCTGGTCGGTTTTGCTTTCTTTTTTGACATGTGCGAATTATATAGACGAGACAGAGGCTTTGAAAGCTGTTTTACTTGAGCTTTCATATAGCTGATACGTTCAGGTTAGAAACTTCATACCGATGGCTGAGCGTAAATCAGGAAGTGTATTTATGCATACAGGTAAAAAAGCTGAGGAGTTATGGTCTCATCGCAGTGTCTTTATTCTGGCGCTGCTGGGCTCATCGGCGGGGTTGGGAAATATCTGGAAATTCCCCTATCTGACGGGTGAGCAGGGCGGCGGTACTTTTTTATTAGTCTACCTGTTTTGCGTGCTGCTGGTGGGTGTGCCGATTATGATGGCCGAGGTGCTGCTGGGTCGCCGAACCCGCAGTAATCCGGTGCAAGCGTTTCAGCATTTGAGTGAAGAGGCGGGAGCTTCACCACGCTGGGTCTGGATTGGCTGGTTGGCTATATTGACGGGTGTGTTGATTTTTTCGTTCTATGCAGTGGTTGCTGCATGGATATTTTACTATGTATTCTCCCTGTCGACCGGGTTGTTGGCTGATATTGGCGTTGATCAGGCGGGGGAGTATTTTGGCGCCATGCTAAAAGATCCCGGTTCTCTGCTTATGAGTCACAGCCTATTTATGTTGCTGATATTGGGGATACTGGCGGCGGGTGTACGCCGAGGGCTGGACCGTGCTATCCGTTATCTGATGCCCTTGCTGTTTCTGTTACTGCTAATTCTGTTGGTCTATGCCTATAACTCCGGTCACTTCATGCGGGCATACTATTATCTGTTTGCATTTCACCCTGGCCGGGTGGATGCCAGTATGTTTATTGCCGCGCTGGGGCATGCTTTTTTTACCCTGTCATTAGGTATGGGAGCCGTGATGACCTATGGGGCCTATCTGAGCAGGAAAGAATCTATCGGGCAGACAGTAGCCTGTGTTGGCATGCTGGATACTGTGTTGGCACTGTTGGTGGGTATGGTTGTATTTCCAATAATTTTTGCGGCTCAGATGGAGCCGTCGTCGGGACCAGGCCTGTTATTTATCACCTTACCGGTAGCGTTTGGGCAGATGGATGCCGGGCAGGTGTTGTGTGTGATTTTCTTCCTGTTGGTGGGGGTTGCAGCAGTCACGTCAGCCATATCTTTGATGGAGCCGGCGACAGTTCTGTTGGAGCAGCGCTATGGGCTAAAAAGACCAGCGGCTGCACTGGGTAGTGTGGGGCTGGCGTGGTTGCTAAGCCTGGCGGTGCTGTTTTCCTTCAGTCATTTTTCTGGAATAACGCTGCTTGAAATGAACTTGTTTGAATTACTGAACTTTGTAACTACTTATCTACTGCTGCCGTTAGTGGGTCTGGTGATTACCCTGTTCACAGGTTGGGTGTTGTGTCGCCGAATTACCCAGGATGAATTGAGTCAGTCACTGGTGTTGTATTATTTGTGGCGTTTTTGTTTACGTTACCTGGCCCCACTGGCTATCGGACTTATTTTTGTGACAAACCTGTATAATGTGTCCTTTTGATCTTAACCGGGCAGGAGCCGTATGACCGAAATCCATAAAAGTGCTCTGGTGCTGCACACGGCCGAGCAGATGTTTGACCTGATCAATGATGTTGGTCGCTATCCTGATTTTGTGCCCTGGTGTTCCAAAGCCCTGGTGATTGCTGAATCAGAAGATGAAATACAGGCTACCTTGCATGTTGCCAAAGCTGGATTACACTATAGTTTTACTACGCGTAACCGTAAGCGACGCCCGGTGTTTATGGATATGACCTTGGTTGAGGGGCCTTTTACAACGTTTAGTGCAGTCTGGAATATTACGCCGTTAAGTGATGATGCCTGTAAAGTTGAGTTTGTGATGCGTTATGATTTTTCTGGCAAGCTAGCCAGTATGGCGTTGAATAAGGTGTTTAAATCTGTGGCGACCACCATGGTGGATGTGTTTGTAGAACGGGCGGATAAACTCTATGGCTGAGGGTGATGATATGATTCCGGTCGAAGTGGCTTATGCTTTACCTGATGAGCAAAAAATTATTGCGTTAAATGTGCACGAAGGAACGACTGTGCACGAAGCTGTTGTACTGTCACGTATGAACGAATATTTTTCCGATATTGACCCTGACAAGGATCCGGTAGGCATTTTTGGTAAAGCAGTCAAGGACCCACATTCCACCGAGTTGCGCGCCGGGGATCGTGTTGAAATTTATCGTCCGTTACTGGCCGACCCGAAAGAGATACGGGCGAGAAAGGCCGCCGAAAAAGCAGCAAAGGCCAAGGCTGAAGCCTGAAGGCCTTTGTTTGCTTGATTTATTCTGATGGTGTGGCTGCTGTGGGTTTGAAATCACCGCTAAAGCGACTGAGCTTGCCCTGAGTGAAGTACAGGGAGATGCGCTCTTGAGTGCGTTGCTTTCCGCCCTCCTGAAAACTGTACAGGTAGTCCCAGCGTTCATCTGAGAAGGTGTCGGTGATCAGCGGGGTTCCCATAATAAAACGGACCTGGCTGGGTGTCATGCCCGGACGTAATTGGTCTATCATGTCCTGAGTGACGACATTACCTTGAGGTATGTCTATTTTATGGACACCGGGGAAACAGCCGGAAATAAAAAAACTGGCCATTAGAACGATCAAAATCTTTCGCATCTGTAAATAACTTCCACTTTGTCGCGTAAACATTGATAATGAAGTCTACCACTGCAGATCCCAAACCGCATAGCAAATAGAGATAGATTATGGCTTTAGAGAATCAAGAACTCCGGAAAGCAGGACTTAAAGTGACCTTGCCGAGGGTGAAAATATATCAGTTGCTGGAAAGAGCAGGCGAGGGAGAGCATTTCAGTGCAGAAGATATTTATAAATTGTTGATGGAGTCCGGAGAAGATGTCGGGCTGGCAACAGTGTATCGAGTGTTAACGCAATTTGAATCGGCTGGTCTGGTGTCACGTCACCACTTTGAAGGTGGTCACTCAGTATTTGAGCTAGCGCGTGAAGATGAGCATGATCATATGGTGTGTGTAAAAACCGGCCGTGTATGTGAGTTCACTGATCCGCGTTTGAGTGAGTTACTGGACGAGATTGCTGAAAAGAATGGCTTCGTTATCGCCGACCGCACCCTGTATTTGTACGGTCAGTTTAAAGATAAGCTCTGAGTTTGTTGTCTTGGGCAGCCAGCCGGTGAGTCCGGGGCTGCTGTCATCCCTCCAGCATCTCTCTGGCGTGTGTTAACGTTGCATCGGTCACCTGTATACCACCCAGCATGCGGGCAATTTCCTGTAGGCGCGCCTCTGGCTCAAGTTGGGTGATTTGCGTGCGCGTTTTTTGCTTCTGGTTGGCTTTGCTGACAAACAAATGTTGATTGCCCTGAGAGGCTACTTGCGGTTGATGGGTGACGCAGAGGATTTGTGTGCGCTCGCCAAGCTCCCGCAATAAACGTCCCACCACTTCGGCAATGGCACCACCGATACCTACATCCACTTCATCGAACACCAGTGTGGGTGTGCTGGATGTTTGTGCAGTAATGACCTGTATTGCCAGGCTGATGCGTGACAGTTCGCCCCCAGAGGCTACCTTGGCCAAGGGACGGGCAGTCTGCCCTGGATTGGCGGCGATCAAAAACTCTACCTCTTCCATGCCATTCGCATTCCATTTGGTTTCTGCTAGCGCGTTTAGACTGACGTTGAAGTGAGCGGCCGTCATGCCCAGGCTGTGTAGTTGCATATCTACGGCTTTGCTGAGCTTGCTGGAATGCCGTGTACGCGCCTTGCTCAAGCGTGTTGCCATTTCAATGTAGTTTTCTCTGGCTGCCTGGACATCCTGGTGAAGCTGGTCCAGAGCTTCGTCTGAGCGGTGCAGACTGTCCATTTCCGCTTGCAACTCAGCTTGCAAAGTCGGTAATTGCTGCGGCTGAATGCGGTGTTTGCGCGCTATATCAAAAATAGCGGTGAGGCGTTCCTCGACGGTTTGTAGGCGCTCTGGACTTATCTCAATGTGATCCAGGTAGTGGCGCAATTCGTGGCTGGCTTCTTCTATCTGAATCTGGGCATTGTTAAGCATCTCGCTCACCTGAGTGAGTGTGGGTGTATTGACGGCCAGTTGCTGTAACAGGTGTTGGCACTGGTTAAGCAGGTTGACGCAGTTCTGCTCTTCGCCCTCAGAAGTGATCTCTATCAACTGGTGGCCTGTTTGCAGTAGATGGCCAGCATTTTCCAGCGTTTTCTGTTCGTTCTCCAGTTCGGTCAGTTCGTCTGGCTGTAGATCCAGTTGTGCCAGTTCTTCCAGTTGATAGCTGAGTAATTGTGTTCGTGCGGTTTTCTCGGCACTGTCGTCAGTCAATTGTCGCAGGGATTGGCTGAGCTTCTGCCAGTGGCTGTGTTGCTGGCGAACCTGCTCTGCTAAGGTGGCTTGTTGCGCATAGTCATCCAGCAGTACGCGATGATATTCACGGTGCAGCAGCCGCTGGTGTTCATGCTGACCATGGATGTCGACTAATAGCTGACCCAGCTCACGCAACTGATTGAGTGGAGCGGGTTGGCCATTAATATAGCTGCGACTGCGCCCTTCCCGGGTGATAATGCGGCGGATCTGGCATTCCTGTTCTTGTTCCAGATCTTGTGCTTTGAGCCAGGTCAGAGCATCAGGAATTGCGCGGAGATCAAAGCTGGCGGTAATTTCAGCACGCTCCTCGCCGTCTCTGACGGTATCGCTGTCGGCGCGATCACCAAGCGTCAGGCCGAGAGCGTCCAGCATGATCGATTTGCCTGCACCGGTTTCGCCGCTGATGACAGTCATGCCATCTTTCAGCTCCAGTTCCAGCAGGTCAACAAGGGCAAAGTTTTTGATCAATAAGTGTGTGAGCATAGTTGTCATACATGGTTATTTATACAGTGGTATGTATAAGGTATTTTTGCGCTGTCTGCAAGTGATGTTGAAAAGATAGTTGATACCGGTTGAATCCGTTTTTTTTGGCCCCATTAATCTGTCAGTCTCAAGATTTAGAAACATGACAGGAGAGAGTGGATGGCTAATGATCAGCAGAAACCGTCGGATGAAGCACTTGATGTCACTGAGGAGGTTCAGTCCGCAGGTGAGGTAGCTCCTGACAGTGCGTCTGCCGACGTGGTTGAGGGCGTGATTGATGAAAGCGGCCAGACTCAGCAAGCGAATGATGCACAGCAGAGTGACCTGGCGTTGGCGCGTGATGAAATTGAACGTCTGAAGCAGGATGTGCAGGATACCCAGTTGCGTGCGCAGGCCGAAATACAGAATGTGCGTCGGCGTGCCGAACAGGATGTCGAGAAGGCGCATAAATTTGCGCTGGATAAGTTTGCTCAGGAGCTGCTGCCGGTTATAGATAGTCTTGAACGTACCGTAGATGCCTGTCCTGTGGATGATGAGGCAACTAAAGCCTTACGTGAAGGCGCGCAAATGACACTGGATCTTTTTATCAATAGTTTGGCCAAGTTCAATCTGACGTCAGTTGATCCAACTGGGCAGGCCTTCGATCCGGCGTTGCACCAGGCGATGTCTATGGTCGATGCGCCGGATGCTGAGCCCAACACCGTGGTGGGGGTGATGCAGAAGGGCTACACCCTGAATGGTCGTCTGGTGCGTCCGGCCATGGTCATGGTTGCTAAAGCATAAAATACTTGAAATAACCTTAGGCAGCCCCATATAGGTTGCATCGGTAAATTACAGAATTCACACCGCAGAGCGGTAAAGATTACGGAGAGTAAAATGGGAAGAATTATTGGTATTGACCTGGGTACAACTAACTCTTGTGTGGCCATTCTGGATGGTGACAAGACCCGAGTCATTGAAAACGCCGAAGGCGATCGTACCACTCCATCCATCATTGCATTTACCAATGATGGTGAAACCCTGGTAGGGCAGTCAGCTAAGCGTCAGGCTGTGACCAACCCGGATAACACCCTGTTTGCTATCAAGCGCCTGATCGGTCGTCGTTTTGAAGACGATGTGGTTCAGAAAGACATCAAGATGGTGCCTTACAAAATCATTAAGGCCGATAATGGCGATGCCTGGGTTCAGGTGCGCGACAATAAAATGGCACCACCACAGGTGTCAGCTGAAGTGCTGAAAAAAATGAAGAAAACCGCTGAAGATTACCTGGGTGAACCGGTAACTGCAGCCGTTATTACCGTGCCTGCTTATTTCAATGACTCGCAGCGTCAGGCGACTAAAGATGCCGGTAAAATCGCCGGTCTTGAAGTTAAACGTATTATCAACGAGCCGACAGCTGCGGCGCTGGCTTACGGTATGGACCAGTCCAAGGGTGATAAAACCATCGCCGTTTACGATTTGGGTGGTGGTACCTTTGACGTATCTATCATTGAAATTGCTGATGTAGATGGTGAGCACCAGTTTGAAGTGCTGGCGACTAACGGTGATACCTTCCTGGGTGGTGAGGATTTCGACCTGTCGATCATCAACTATCTGGCGGATCAGTTTAAGAAAGACTCAGGGATTGATCTGCATAATGATCCATTGGCACTGCAGCGCCTGAAAGAAGCCGCTGAAAAAGCCAAGGTTGAGTTGTCTTCTTCACAGCAGACTGATGTTAACCTGCCGTACATCACCGCTGATGCATCCGGTCCTAAACACTTGAACGTCAAGCTGACCCGGGCCAAACTGGAGTCGCTGGTTGAAGAGCTGGTTGAACGCTCACTGGAGCCTTGCAAGATCGCACTGAAAGATGCGGGTCTATCCACCTCTGAAGTGGATGAAGTGATTCTGGTCGGTGGTCAGACACGTATGCCGTTAGTGCAGAAACGTGTCACTGAATTCTTTGGTAAAGAGCCGCGTAAAGATGTTAACCCGGACGAAGCTGTGGCAATTGGTGCAGCGATTCAGGGTGCGGTATTGTCAGGTGATGTGAAAGACGTGCTGTTATTGGACGTTACCCCGCTGACACTGGGTATTGAGACCATGGGGGGTGTGGCTACACCGCTGATTGATAAGAACACCACGATTCCAACCAAGAAATCACAGGTGTTCTCAACGGCTGATGACAACCAGACCGCTGTAACCATTCACGTGGTACAGGGTGAGCGTAAGCAGGCGAATCAGAACAAGTCACTGGGACGTTTTGATCTGGCGGATATTCCACCGGCACCACGGGGTGTTCCTCAGGTTGAAGTCACTTTTGATATCGACGCCAACGGTATCCTGAATGTGTCTGCTAAAGACAAAGCGACCGGCAAGCAGCAGTCTATTGTGATTAAAGCTTCTTCTGGCTTAAGCGATGAAGAAGTCGAACAGATGGTACGTGATGCTGAAGCCCATGCGGATGAAGATCGCAAGTTCGAAGAGCTGTCACAGGCGCGTAACCAGGGCGATGCCATGGTACACACCGCCAAGAAGACGCTGAAAGATGCGGCTGACAAAGTGACCGAAGACGAAAAAACCAAGATTGAAGCAGCTATCACTGAGCTGGAAGAAGCGCTCAAAGGTGATGACAAAGCGGCGATCGAAAGCAAAACAGAAGCACTGACCGAAGCCGTGTCTGGTGTGGCGCAGAAGATGTATGCTGATGCTGCCGCCGCTGAACAGGGTGAAGCCGGTCAGAGCGAAGAAAAACCCGCAGAAGATGTAGTGGATGCTGAGTTTGAAGAAGTGAAGGATGACAAAAAGTAATCCTTCATGCCTGCATGAACTACTGAAATGAAGGCGACGCGGGCACCAGCCCGCGTTGTCGTGTCCGGCTCCCGCAGGAGTCATCGTTAACCGGATCAGATTCGGACTATGTCAAAAAAAGACTATTACGAACTACTGGGTGTCCCGCGCGATGCCTCAGACCTCGACATTAAAAAAGCCTACCGTCGCTTGGCGATGAAGTATCACCCGGACCGTAATCCGGATGATAAGGATGCGGAAAATAAATTCAAAGAGTTCAGCGAAGCTTACGAAGTGCTGTCTGATGCCCAGAAAAAAGCTGCGTATGATCAGTTTGGTCATGCCGGAGTTGATGGGCAAGGGGGGGGCGGAGGCTTCCACGGCGGCTTCGAGGGTAATTTCTCCGACATCTTTGGTGATGTATTCGGGGATATCTTTGGCGGCGGTGGTGGTCAGCGTCGTAGCAGTGTGCAGCGCGGTGCCGATCTGCGCTACAACCTGGATCTAACCCTGGAAGAAGCGGTGCGTGGCTGTGAAAAAAGTCTGCGTGTGCCTACTCTGGTAAGTTGCGAGACCTGCCATGGTAGCGGTGCCAAACCTGGAACCAGTGCCAAAACCTGTGGTACTTGTGGTGGTATTGGTCAGGTGAGAATGCAACAGGGCTTTTTCTCAGTACAGCAGACCTGTCCTTCCTGTCACGGCAGTGGCAAGGTGATCTCTGATCCCTGTGGTAGCTGTCATGGACAAGGGCGTGTTGAAAAGGTTAAAACTCTGCAGGTTAAAATTCCGGCAGGTGTGGATACCGGTGACCGTATCCGCTTGTCGGGTGAAGGTGAAGCCGGTGCCAATGGTGGACCGGCTGGTGATCTGTATGTGCAGGTCAGTGTCCGTGAACACCCGATCTTTCAGCGCGATGGTAAACACCTGTATTGCGAAGTACCCATCAGTTTTGTGGATGCGGCGCTTGGGGGCGAATTGGATGTGCCGACCCTGGAAGGGCGCGTGAAACTCAAAGTGCCAGCCGAAACCCAGTCAGGCAAACTGTTTCGCTTGCGAGGCAAAGGTATCACCCCGGTTCGCGGTGGTGGTGTCGGTGATCTGATGGTTAAGGTGATCGTGGAAACTCCGGTTAGTTTGAACCATCGTCAGAAAGAGCTTCTACGTGAGTTTCAGGATGCCACTGAAGAGGGTAAGCACAAGCACAGCCCTAAACGTCATGGTTTCTTCGATTCAGTGAAGAAGTTTTTTGAAGATATGACCTGATTCAAGGTCGGCTGGTTTGGGTAGGTAAGGTAATGATCAGAATAGCAGTGACTGGTGCGGCTGGCCGCATGGGTAAAACCCTGATAGAGGCAGTGCAGCAAGCTGAAGGTGCATTGCTTACCGCCGCTATCGTTGAACCTGGTAGTTCGCTGGTGGGCGTCGATGTAGGTGAGCTGGCCGGGCTAGGCAAGCTGGGTGTGAAACTGAGTGGTTCACTGGCTGAGGTTAAGGACGATTTTGATCTGTTGATTGATTTTACCGCCCCCCAGGTGACCATGCAGAATCTGGCGTTTTGTCAAGCACAGGGCAAGCAACTGGTAGTCGGCACTACCGGGCTGGATGAGGCGCAAAAAGCGTGCTTGCAACAGGCGGCTGAGCAGATTGCTATCGTGTTTGCACCCAATATGAGCGTTGGCGTTAACCTGTGCTTTAAACTGCTGGAAGTAGCGGCTAAAGCGCTGGGCGATGATGGTGGTTACGATATTGAAGTGATTGAAGCGCACCACCGTCATAAGGTCGATGCGCCTTCGGGTACCGCCTTGCGTATGGGTGAAGTTCTGGCTGATACGTTGGGGCGTGACCTTAAAACCTGTGCAGTGTATGGGCGTGAGGGCCAGACTGGCCCGCGTACAGCTAAAGAGATCGGCTTTGAAACCATTCGTGCCGGTGATGTGGTGGGTGATCATACCGTGCTGTTTGCTACTGAAGGTGAGCGTATCGAAATTACCCATAAAGCTTCCAGTCGCATGACTTTTGCCAAGGGCGCTGTGCGTGCGGCGGTGTGGTTAGCGGCTAAACCCCGTGGTCTATATGATATGCAGGATGTACTTAGCCTTAAGTAACTTAGGGGTTTGTATTGTAAATGTAACCTAAGCATGGCTTAATCTTCTTGTGTCATCTATACAGGAAGTGTGTCGTGTCCCAGTTGCTTTTGTGTTACTCGAAAATTCTTGAAATTGTGGGTGATCTGGTCAAAGTTTATGTGCCGGAACCTGATCGGGATAAAACCGGCAGTGTGGGGTTTGGTGATCTGGCACTGATTGAAAACCCGCTGGATCCTTCACAGCTACCTTGTCTCGCTCAGGTGATTGAGCTGGGTAGTGATACGGTATCACTGCAGGTGTTTTCCGGTACCAAAGGCCTATCAACTAAAGCGACCATCCGTTTTCTCGGGCACTCGATGCAGGTGGCTTTTTCTACCAATATCCTTGGTCGGGTATTTTCTGGTGCTGGTGTACCTATTGATGCCGGTCCGGATCTGACTGAAGAGCCGCATATCGAAATTGATGGCCCTACGGTTAACCCGGCACGCCGGGTGCTGGCCTCCCGTATGATTCGCACCGATGTACCCATGATCGACGTCTTTAACTCGTTGGTCGAAAGCCAGAAAATCCCCATTTTTTCCGTTGCCGGAGAGCCCTATAACCAATTGTTGGCACAGATCGGCGCTAATGCGGATGCCGATGTGGTGGTATTTGGTGGTATCGGGCTGATCTTCGATGACTATCATTTCTTTCGTTCTGCTTTTGAAAAAGCCGGCGTGCTGGCCAAAACCGTGATGTATGTGCATCTGGGTTCTGATCCCACGGTCGAAGCATTGCTGGTGCCGGATATGGCGTTGGCGGTGGCCGAACGCTTTGCGGTTGAAGAGGGTAAGCGTGTACTGGTACTGCTTACCGATATGACAGCCTATGCCGATGCTTTAAAAGAAGTCGGCGTGGCGATGGAGCATGTGCCTTCCAATCGTGGTTATATAGGTGATCTCTATTCACAGTTGGCACGTCGCTATGAGAAGGCCTGCGACTATAAGGGTGCTGGTTCGGTTACGATTCTTTCAGTGACCACCATGCCTGGTGATGATGTCACCCATCCGGTGCCGGATAACACTGGTTATATCACCGAAGGGCAGTTCTACTTGCACGATGGCGTGCTTGATCCATTTGGCTCTCTGTCGCGTTTGAAGCAGCATGTCATTGGTAAGGTGACGCGCGAAGATCATGGTCAGATCATGAACACTATGGTGCGTTTTTATGCCTCTGCACAAGATGCACAGCAGAAACAGGCGATGTCATTTGAGTTGACGGAATATGATCAGCGCCTGTTACGCTTTGGTGATCTGTTCCAGCGTCGATTTATGGATATTAAGGTATCTTTGCCACTGGAAAAGGCGCTGGATCTTTGTTGGAAAACCTTGGCCGAATGCTTTGAGGCGGAAGAACTGTTGATGAAGCAGGATCTGATAGATAAATATTTTCCGCATACCGCAAGTGTACGAGTGTAAGTCATGGGGCGGCTGGCACTGAACAAAAGTACCCTGAACAAGGAAGGGCGCAAGGTCAAAGCCTATCAGAAATTTGTACCGGCTTTGGATTTGAAGCGTAAACAACTGCTTGCAGCCCGGGTGACAGCACAACAAAAGTTGCTGGAGCATGACCAGGAGCTTGTGGATGTGGAAGCACGTGTTAAGCAGCAACTGCGTATGCTGAGTAACTATCAAGGGCGTGCCGATGAGTTGGTTCGGATCAAACACATAGAGCTGGTAGAAGTGAATCTGGTGGGTATACGTTTACCGGAACTGCGTTCGCTGGAGCTGGTGATTAACCCCTATTCCTGTTTAGGTACGGAGCATTGGCTGGATAAGCTGGCGGCACAGTTACAACAAGTGGTGGAAATCAAAACCCGGCGCCAGGTACTGAACAAGCGCCTGGAGCTTCTGAATCAAGGCTTGCAGAAAACCACGCAACGGCTAAATCTGTTCGATAAAGTTCTGATTCCAAAAGCACAGACTAATATCCGTAAGATCCGGATTGCACTGGCTGATGCAGAACGTGCCGGTGTGGTGCGTGCAAAGATTGCCAAGAATAAACGTCAGGCGTTACCTTCATGAGTATTCTGCAACTGAAAAAAGCCGCATTAATCGGCTTGGCTGAAGAAAAACTGCAGATGCTGGATGCCTTGCAGGCACTGGGGCTGATGCATATCATCCCGTTGCAGGATCCGCAGGCACCTGCGCAAATCGATGACACTGTGAACCCCGAGCGTTTGAAGCGTGCATTACAGTACTTATTAAGCTGCCGTGAAAAGCGCCGACAGGTGGTGCGGACACGCCAGTTCAGTCTGGTTGAAATGCTGGATCGTATTGATCATAGCCGTTCTCGACGTCTGGACTTAATGGCACGTCGTGATTTTCTGGAAAAACGTATTGCTGATTTGACTCCCTGGGGTGATTTTAGCTTTCCGGAGCCCGATGCGCTGGCATACCAGAAACTTTGGTTCTATCTGGTGCCAAACTTCCAGATGCACCAGGTAGAACGCTCCGGATTGATTTGGCACTGTGTTCACCGGGATAACCGCCATGCCTACGTAGTGGTGGTGTCGGAGCAGGAGCCGGATGCTAACCGTATGCCCGTAGCACGGACCCTGACTGGCAATGTCCCTCTGAGTCAGTTAGAGCAGGATCTTGAAGATATTGAGATAGAGCTGGAATCAACGGAAGCAGAGCGCCAGGCCCTGACCCGTTGGATCTATCAACTGCAACGCTGCGTTGCAGCTACCCAGGATAGTGCGTTTTTATCTGAAGTCGCAGATCAAACCCTCGATTGTGGCGAGATTTTTGCGCTGCAAGGCTGGGTAGCAGCATCACAACTGGATGAGCTACAGACCTTCGCTGAAAACCAGGGGTTGGTGTTGTTGATTGAAGAGCCAGAGCGGCAAGAGGTGCCCCCGACATTGCTGGAGAATAGCGAGCAATTGGGTGGTGGTCAGGAAGTGGTCAGCTTTTTTCAGACCCCTGGATACCGCAGTTGGGACCCTTCAAGAGTGGTGTTCTTCTCCTTCACCGCTTTTTTTGCCATCATCATGTCCGATGCGGGTTACGCGCTGTTACTGGGCGCTATTATGGCCTATTACTGGAAATCGATGCAGGCCACTCGCACTCAGCGCCGCTTACGTTCACTCGGGTTGACACTGAGTCTTGCCAGCTTTGTCTGGGGAGTCGCTGTCGGTAGCTATTTCGGTGCACCCGCCCCCTTTGATTGGTTGCAGCAGTTAAAAGTTATTGATATTAATGACTTTGATTACATGATGCGGCTATCCATTGGTATCGGTGCCTTGCACCTGCTATTGGCCAATCTGATGATGGCCTGGGTTCGGCGTCAGTCATTACAGGCCTGGGCATCGGTAGGCTGGGCGCTGGCGGTACTGTCGGCCTTACTGGGTTGGCTGCAGGGCTTTCATCTGTTGCATTGGCTGGTTTTTGCTCTTGGTCTGATAATGGTACTGGGCATGAGTGGTCAGGAGGAACGCTGGCAGGTACGCGGCTTGCTGCAGGGTACCCTGGCGTTGACCAATATCACCAAAATTTTCGGTGATGTGTTGAGCTACTTGCGCCTGTTTGCACTGGGGTTAGCCAGCGCATCCCTGGCGATCACTTTCAATCAGTTATCGACCGATGTGGCGATGGCTTTGCCAGGTATCGGCATGTTTCTTAAAGTTTTGATCTTATTAGCCGGGCATATGCTGAATTTTGTATTGACCGTAGTCAGTGGGGTAATCCACGGGCTGCGTCTGAACCTTATTGAATTTTATAACTGGAGTCTGGCAGATGAAGGCTATGCCTTCCGGCCTTTCTCGAAACAGGAGGTTACACCTTGGACAACCTGATTATGGCCCTGGGTTGGGCGGGGCTTTATGGCCCGATGGCGTTGGGAGCAATTGGCAGTATGATCGGCTGTTCTCTGGCAGGTCAGGCGGCAGTGGGAGCATTGCTGGAAACAGAGACTGGGCATGGACGTTATATTGGTATTTCAGCCATGCCGTCTTCCCAGTCGATTTATGGCATCGTGGTAATGTTTGCGCTGAATCGTGATGTTACCCCGGAGAATGCAGCGGGGCTAGCCGGTATCGGATTGCTTTGCGGACTGGCGCTGATGTTCAGTGCGATATACCAGGGGCGCAGCTGTGCATCGGCTATCAATGTTTCTAAAATTCGCCCTGAAATATTCGGGATGTCACTGGCGCCAGCAGCGATTGTCGAAGGCTTCGCGGTATTTGCCTTTATATTTGCTTTGGTCATCAGTGCAGGCGTCCCTGCTTAGGAGTGGCGTATGAATCAGCAGGAAAAACACCAACCTTCATCCGGTGTTGAAGCCCTGATCGAGCAGTTGCGCGATCAAGGCGTACAGAAAGGGCGTACCGAAGCCGATAAGCTGCTGCAAGAGGCACGCCAGAAAGCGGCTCAGATAGTTGAAGACGCACGCCATGATGCTGACACCATCCGCCAGACGGCGCAGCGTGATGCTGAGCAGACGCGAAAGGCCGGTGAGGATGCTCTGAAAATGGCGGCGCGTGATCTGCTGCTGGAATTGAAAGAGAGTATGGCGCTGAGTTTTGCTGATCAGGTGGAACGCCTGGTTGAGCAACAGATGGATAATGCCGAATTTATGCGGCGCCTGATATTGGAGCTGGTTGGTAAGGTCCGGGATCAGTCGCATCTTGATGGCCACAGTGTGGAAGTGATGTTGCCGGATGAGTTTATCGGACTAGATGAACTGCGCCGCAATGCACATGAGTATCGTCAGGGGCGTTTAAGTCAGTTTGTACAGTCCTTGTCGGCCGAGTTGCTGCGCGATGGCATCAGTTTTGATACCCATGCCGGCCGTGGATTGCGCATACGTTTGAGTGGTAAAGACGTAGAGATCGATCTGACTGAGGTGGCGATAGCACAGGTATTACTAAAACATCTGCAGCCGCGTTTTCGTGCCTTGCTTGAAGGGGTGATCCGTTAGTGGTGGCGGACTATTACACACTGGTAGTTGCTCTGCCCTGGCTGCATGAGCAGATGGAGAAGTGTACCCAGTTGCCCTTGTCTCGTATTGCGCTGGAAAAGCGCCTGAGCTTGCTCAGCGATGCGGATTTGCAATTGTTGCGTTTGGCTGAGCAGCTCTATCACCCGGTTGCCAAGGGTGATACATCGCTGCCGGACCGAAATCGGGTGATGCAGTGGCAGCAGCAAGTAGACCGTTTTCCATCTGAGGCCTTACGAGCAAACATAGGTTTACGTCTGGAAATGCAGACTTTACTGGCAGCGCTGCGCTACCGGCGGCGTCCTGATACCTCAGCGGAGCACTTTTATGGGTTTGGACGCTGGGCGCCATGGATTCGTCGTCACTGGCAAGAGCCTTATTTTGGTCTGGAGTCTCAAGTCGATTATCTGGAAGAGTTGGCGTTGTTATTTGAGCAAGGGCGCACCGGTGAACTGCAAAATCGGATGGATCAGTATCTGTGGCGGGACCTATTGGCAACAGAGCGCAGCCATCACTTCACTCTGGAAACCGTAATCTGCTTTGTACTGCGCTGGGGAGTAGCAGAACGACGTTTGAGTGGTGATGCTGATGCGGCACTGACGGCCTTTGAGGCCCTGAGCGGTGAGCTTATGCAAAGCAGCGGTATTCAACAGCAGTTAGAGCAGATGTTTGAGGAATTTAACGCATGAATGGAACACCGATAACCGCACGTGTTGCGGGGGTACGCGATGATATAGTCACCATTCGCCTGATGAAAGATGACGAAGGTGAATTTTTCGCTTTGGTCAAAAATGAGGTGGTATACATCTGCCCTGGCCGGTTGCCAGCCGATGGGCGTCAGGAACGCTTACAGGCTGAGGTGCTACGAGTCCGTCACGGTGAGGCCGATGTACAGGTATTTGAAAACACCCGTGGTGTCTCGATTGGCGATGTGGTAGTTCAAAGCAGCCGTCTGCTTTCGGTTGCCCTGGGACCTGGACTATTGGGACAAATCTATGATGGCTTACAGAATCCGCTGGAACTGATTGCAGGGCAGCATGGCTTCTTCTTGCCGCGAGGCCTGGATGTTGATGGCATTGATCAGCAGCAGCACTGGGCTTTTCAGCCCCTGGTCAAAATCGGTTCCCGGGTTAAAGCCGGCGATGTGCTCGGTAAGGTGCAGGAACGGCGTTTCAACCATAAAATCATGGTGCCATTCAATATGCGCGGTGAGGCTGAAGTCACCTGGGTTCAGGAAGGCAGTTTCACCGTCACCACACCGGTAGTGCGCCTGCGTGATCAGCAGGGACAGGAGCATGAAGTGTGTATGCAGCAGTTCTGGCCGGTGCGTGTTCCAGTCAATCGTGATCTGTTGCGAGCCGGTTATAGTGAACGTATGTACCCACATGAACCGATGCTCACTACGATCCGTTTGATTGATACCTTTTTCCCGGTAGCGAAAGGCGGAACCGCTTGTATACCTGGCCCGTTTGGTGCGGGTAAAACGGTACTGCAAAGCTTAATCTCTCGCTATTCGGATGTCGATATTGTGATTATCGTCGCCTGTGGTGAGCGTGCTGGTGAAGTAGTGGAAACCATCACTGAATTTCCGAAAACACCGGACCCTAAGGGCGGCACGTTGATGGATCGCACGGTGATCATCTGTAACACTTCTTCTATGCCGGTGGCAGCGCGTGAAGCTTCAATCTATACCGGCATTACAATTAGTGAGTACTACCGTCAGATGGGTTATAACGTGCTGCTTATCGCTGATTCCACCTCACGCTGGGCTCAGGCCATGCGTGAAACTTCTGGTCGTTTGGAAGAGATACCCGGTGAAGAAGCGTTTCCGGCTTACCTGGATTCTGCTGTTCGTGCGCTGTATGAACGTGCTGGCCTGATACGTACCAACGATGGTTCTATGGGTAGCCTGACGTTGATTGGCACAGTATCCCCGGCGGGTGGTAACTTTGAAGAGCCGGTGACCCAGTCTACCCTGCGTACGGTGAAAACCTTTCTGGGTTTGAGTGCTGAGCGCGCTTATAAGCGTGCTTACCCTGCAGTGGATCCATTGATTTCTTGGTCACGCTACCTTGAGCAGCTTGAAGCCTGGTTTGCTGAACATATGGATAAAGACTGGGTGCCTCAGGTGCGTGAGATGCTGCTATTGCTAAGAAAGGGCGAAGAAGTACAGCAGATGATGCAGGTGACCGGTGAAGAGGGCGTGACGCTGGAAGATTATATGCTCTGGCAGAAGTCTCAGTGTCTGGATCAGGTGTATTTGCAGCAGGATGCCTTTGATGCGGTGGATATCTCTGTGCCGATCGCCCGGCAGCGAGACTTGTTTCGTTTGTTGACTCGTAGTCTGGAAAATTTGCCAGCGTTAACTACTAAAGAGGCGGTGCGCAAACACTTTGTGCATCTGACCAGCTTGTTCCGTAACCTTAACTACACCCGTCAGGACAGCCCCGAGTATCAGCGTTATTGGCAGGAGATAGAGGCGCTGGGCGCGCCATCTCACTGATGGGTGCCCAGCTCACAACATAGCTCCCCTTCGTCGCTGCGACTCATCGCTAGATGGCGCAGCGGGAAGTGACCGGTTTTTCGGTCGCTGAAATAAAACTTCAGCGCGTTGGTGATTGTCGGAAAAGCCAGCGCGTCCCAGGGTATCTGGTCTTCACGGAACAGCTCCACCTCGAGGGATTCATCACTGATGCTGAAGCTTGGCTCCGGCATATCTGCCAGATAGATCATCTGTACCTGATCAACATGTAAAATGGACGTCATGGTGTAGAGACTGCGAATGATTACCTGTGCATTGGCTTCTTCCAGTGTCTCGCGCAACGCGGCCTGTTCGGTTGACTCACCATTTTCCATAAATCCGGCAGGCAGGGTCCAGAGACCATAACGCGGCTCAATAGCGCGCTTGCACAGCAATACCTGATCCTGATAGACCGGCAGGCAGCCTGCAATAATGCAGGGGTTTTCGTAATGGATGGTATGGCAAGCGTTACACACATACCGGTGACGGTTATCACCCGCAGGTATTTTTTGCTCAACCGCCGCACCACAATTCGAACAGTATTTCATTGGGCTGGTTCCTTGTTGCTTCCCGGTCATTGTAGTCAGATGCAGATAGGCTAGTCGACCCGTTTTTTTAGCGTTATGATCAACGGGATAAGGAGGCACTATGCTCACACAGGCGATTCAGCGGATCAGCACCCATCAACCTTGGCGATTACGTCGTAAAGGACGGCAAGCGGCTGTGCTGATTCCGGTAACCCGGTCTGAACACGATCCTGAGTTGATTCTGACAGTGCGGGCGTCTCATCTCAATACGCATAAGGGAGAAGTTTGCTTTCCTGGGGGTAAGCGTGATGAATCTGATAGCTCTCTGTCATACACGGCGCTGCGTGAGGCTGATGAAGAGATCGGGCTCCATGCAAAGGATGTGGAGTTATACGGTCCTCTGGGTCAGGTGGTTTCTAAACATCATCTTCAGGTCACCCCCTGGGTGGGTGTGATACCAGAGCACTTGCCATTGCAGGCAAACCCGGGGGAAATTGCACGTATCTTTAACGTGCCGGTGCGTTTTTTCCTTGAACAGGGGCCGCCACATCTGGATCAGATAGTGGTGGGAGATCAGATCTGGGATGTGCCCTCCTGGCAATATGAGGGTGAGGTTATCTGGGGGCTTACGGCTTATATCATCTGTGAGTTGCTAACGATCGGGTTTGACATGCCCTTGACTATGCCGACCCGACCGGAGCGTGGATTGTGCTGATCAGTGCGATTTATCCTTGCGGATCTGGATTAAGCGGACGGTCTGGATGAACTTGTCCTGGATCTGCAGAGTTTCAACACGGTATTCACCGATGACCAGACAGATATTAGCGTCCGGCAGTGATTCCAGCGTTTCGGTAATCAGGCCATTCAGTGTTTTCGGGCCATCGGTTGGCAGTTGCCAGTGGAGTGCCCGGTTAATGTCACGTACATAGGCGCCGCCATCGATAAAATAACTACCATCATCCTGTGGATGAATGTCTTCGACCAGATCATTGTGTTCTTCAGACAGTTCGCCAACGATCTCTTCAAGGATATCTTCCAGCGTAACTATCCCTTCGACATCTCCATATTCATCGACTACGATTCCGATACGTCGGCTCTGCTTTTGGAAATTAAGCAGTTGGGTCTGTAGTGGAGTGCTTTCCGGTACAAAGTAGGGATCGCGGGATACTTGTAGAATGGCGTCTTTGGTTACTTCGCCCCGTTGAATCAGTTGTGCCAGGTTGCGCATATGCAACAGACCGACGACTTTGTTGATATCGCCATGATAAATCGGCAAACGCGTATGCAAGGTGTTGGAGAGCTGTTCCAGGATCTGTTCAAGCGACTGATCCATGTCGATGCCTTCTACTTCATTGCGGGGAATCATGATGTCGTTAACGGTAACATCATCCAGCTCCAGCACGCCAAGAAGCATTGACTGGTTGCGCTTGGGAAGCAGGGCTCCGGCTTCATGCACCAGTGTGCGCAGCTCCTCAGTACTCAAATGATCATTGCCATGCAGGCTGGGTTTAACGCCAAAGGCTCGCAGTAGGTTGTTAGTGATGGCGCCTACAAGCCAGACCAGCGGGTAAAATATCTTCAGCAGTGGATGGAGAATGAAACTCGCCGGAAAGGCAATGCGCTCCGGGTGTAAGGCGGCCAGGGTTTTCGGCGTCACCTCGGCAAAAATCAGAATCACCAGCGTTAACACGCCGGTAGCGATAGCTATACCGGCATCTCCCCAGAGCTTGACCGCAATAATCGTAGCAATCGCTGACGCCAGTATGTTAACAAAGTTATTACCAATCAGGATGAGGCCTATAAGGCGGTCGGGATGTTCCAGTAGTTGGCTGGCTTTAATGGCACCACGATGGTGCTTTTTCACCAGATGCCGCAACCGGTAACGGTTTAGTGACATCATTGAGGTTTCTGAGCTGGAAAAGAAAGCTGACAAAGTAATCAGAAAGCCAAGCAGAATCAGCAGGGAGCTTATCGACGCGTCTTCCAAAATAAAAACCTGTGTTATAAATAGGGACAGCCATTTTCAGAGCAGAGCCTGGCTGTGTCAATAGCTATGAAAGGCTAGAGGATGAACTCCATGACCAGTTTTGAACCGAAGTAACCCAACATCAATAGTAGAAAGCCGCCGATGGTCCAGCGGATAGCGGTGATGCCGCGCCATCCCAGTAGTTTGCGGCCAGCCAGAAGCGTGGCATAAATCAGCCAGGCGGCGATGGATAGCAGGGTTTTGTGGACCAGATGTTGTGCAAACAGATTATCAACAAACAGCCAGCCGCTGAGCAGTGAAATACTTAGCAGAATAAATCCGACCCAGAGCATTTCAAACAGCAGTCTTTCCATGATCTGAAGGGGCGGTAGGCTGGTTACCAGGCCCCGCGTATGGTGCTGCTTCAGTGCCAGTTGCTGGCGCCAGAGCAGAATGGCCTGCAGGGCCGCCAAAGTAAAGATGCTGTAGGCCAGCACTGATAGGAGAATATGTAGAAACAAACCACTGCCATAGGGTTTTAGAGTCTCCGATGTTGGCATGACGGCTGCCAGTAGTACCGCAAGGGCCGCCATCGGGAAGACCCCGATGAACAGATTGTCGATACGTTGGCGCAGACTGCTGCCTATCACCAGTGCGGCGACCAGCCAACTGATCAATGAGCCCATGCTGAACAGGCCAAGATCTATACCTGCTTCATGGTGAAGGGTGTGGTACACCGATACACCGTGGGCTACAAACCCAATAAACCCCGAAATAAGCACCGTGGGGCGAACTTCCAGTCGCTGGCCCGTGGCACGCTGCCATTGCAGCCAGGATGCGATGGCGTAGCATAGAACTGCAAATAATGAGATGAAAATCAGCATCCAATGAATCTCCTTTCAGGCGCATAAGTTTGGCATAAACTCTGTAAATAAGAAATATAGGGTGCAGTGCAAGTGCATGGATCTGTATAATGTCGAGCAAAGTTTGTTCAGTGGTTGTACAGAGTTGCTGAAGACAAGGCCTCCGCTGGCCACAGATGATCCGATCAGAGGCAAAAGATGTTTGATAATCTTACACAACGATTAACACAGACGTTACGTAGCGTCACCGGTCAGGCGCGCCTGACGGAAGAAAATATTAAAGGCACCCTGCGTGAAGTGCGTATGGCGCTGCTTGAAGCGGATGTGGCTTTGCCAGTTGTTAAAGAATTCATTAACAATGTCAAAGAGCGTGCGGTGGGGCAGGAGGTTAGTAAAAGCCTGAGTCCCGGGCAGGTCTTCGTCAAAATAGTCAACGAAGAGCTGATCAAGGTGATGGGCGAGGCTAATGCCGAGCTCGACCTGAGTACTACACCTCCAGCAGTGGTGATGATGGCTGGTTTACAGGGCGCGGGTAAAACCACCTCTGTTGCCAAGCTGTCCCGTTTTCTGAAAGAGCGCAAAAAGAAAAAAGTGCTGGTGGTATCGGCTGATATTTATCGACCGGCCGCTATACGTCAGTTAGAAACACTGGCGGCTGAAGTGGGCGTGGAGTTTTTCCCCTCGGATAGCAGTCAGAAGCCAGTAGATATCGTCAATAGCGCTATTCGCCATGCGCGCCTGCAACACCATGATGTGCTGCTGGTGGATACCGCCGGTCGTCTCGCCATTGATGAGGCGATGATGGCTGAGATTCGTGATCTGCACGCTGCGGTTAAGCCGGTTGAAACCCTGTTTGTCGTCGATGCCATGACCGGTCAGGATGCTGCCAATACCGCACGTGCTTTCAATGACGTGCTGCCATTGACTGGTGTGATTCTGACCAAAACGGATGGCGACGCACGTGGTGGTGCAGCTTTGTCGGTGCGTCATATTACCGGTAAGCCGATCAAGTTCCTTGGCGTGGGTGAAAAAACCGATGCACTGGAGCCTTTCCATCCCGATCGTATTGCCTCGCGTATCCTTGGTATGGGCGATGTGCTTAGTCTGATCGAAGAAGCTGAGCAGAAGATCGACAAGGTTAAGGCTGAGAAGCTTGCCAAGAAAATGACCAAAGGCAAGGGCTTTGATCTGGAGGATTTCCGTGAGCAGATCCAGCAGATGAGTAATATGGGTGGCATGATGGGCATGCTGGAAAAACTGCCGGGTATGGGGCAGATGGCACAAGCGGCTCAGGCAGCGCAGGCTGAAAAAGGCATGCAGCAGTTTGAAGTGATCATCAACTCCATGACACCCAAGGAGCGGCGTAACCCGGATATTATTTCTGGCTCGCGCAAGCGTCGTATTGCTGTGGGTTCGGGTACCCAGATTCAGGATGTAAACCGTCTGCTGAAACAGCATAAGCAGATGGCTAAAATGATGAAAAAATTTGGCAGTAAGTCAGGTATGACCAAGCTGGCGCGTGGTATGAAAGGCATGATGCCACCCGGTATGGGCGGCGGCGGTGGCTTTCCGCGCTTCTGAGCGATGAATAGCTTTTATTTATTGGTTGTTTGACGTACAATTCGCGCCTTGATTTTTAGATTGGCCCCCGTCTTGCCGGCTGGCATAGCGAAGAGATGGGGATTATTAACGATGGGCGATCCTAAAACCCATCCTTGCGAAATAAAGGGGTCCAGCGCATGGTCACTATTCGTTTGTCTCGAGGCGGCGCCAAAAAGCGTCCGTTTTATCATATCACCGTTGCCGATTCACGCTTTGCGCGTGACAGCCGCTTTATTGAGCGGGTGGGCTTTTTTAACCCTGTAGCCCGGGGTCAGGAAGAGCGTCTGCGCATTAACCTGGAACGTGTTGATTACTGGATCAGCAAAGGCGCTCAGACCTCTGAGCGCGTTGCTAATCTGGTTAAAGACGCACGTAAAGCCGCACAGTAAGTTTGGCGGACCTGACAGGTATGGAGCAAATGCAAGCAGAGAAGCTCACCGTTATCGGTAAGTTGACTGCACCCTACGGCGTTAAGGGTTGGATCAAAATCCACTCCTATACAGACCCGATAGATAATGTATTTTGTTATTCCCCCTGGCAGGTGAAGCGTGGCGAGCAGTGGTTTCAGGTAAAACTGGAATCCAGTAAACGTCACGGTAAAGGCTTGATTGCCAAGTTGGCAGGTATTGATACCCCTGAACAGGTCAGAGACTGGAGCAATGCGGAGATTTATGTCGCACAGCATCAGTTGCCTGAGCTTGAAACAGGTGAGTACTACTGGAGTCAGCTTGAAAATCTTTTGGTTTATACCGAATCCGGCGAGTTGCTGGGACGGGTGGACCACCTGATTGAAACCGGTTCGAATGATGTGTTCGTCGTCAAAGCGACCGCGAACAGTCGCGACAAAGTTGAACGGCTTATTCCTTATTTACCGGAACAGGTGGTTAAAGAGATAGATCTTGAAAAAGGAACGATGCGGGTCGATTGGGACCCGGAGTTCTAGTTGATGTGGTTCGGAATTGTCAGTTTGTTTCCGGAGATGTTCGAGGCTGTTACCGGCTACGGCATCACCGGGCGCGCAGTGCGCAGTGGTTTGCTAGAAGTTGAGTGCTGGAATCCCAGGGATTTCACACTGGACAGGCACCGTACCGTGGATGACCGACCTTATGGTGGTGGCCCGGGTATGTTGATGAAGGTGCAGCCTCTGCGGGATGCCATACAGGCCGCCAAACTGAAAGCGCCGGGGCAGGCCAGGGTGATTTACCTGTCACCCCAGGGGCGTCGGTTGGATCAGGCCGGTGTGTCAGAGCTTGCCACAGCAGACAGCCTGATTTTGGTGGCTGGGCGCTACGAGGGCATTGATGAGCGTCTGCTAGATACTGACATTGATGAAGAGTGGTCGCTGGGTGATTTTGTGCTCAGTGGAGGCGAGTTACCTGCCATGGTGATGGTGGATGCTGTCTCCCGGATGTTACCCGGTGTGTTGGGGCATGAAGATTCGGCAGCAGAGGATTCTTTTGCTGCAGGCTTGCTGGATTGCCCCCACTATACCCGACCCGAAACACTCGATGAGAAGCAGGTACCTGCGGTGCTGCTGGGTGGTAACCATGCTGATATCAAACGCTGGCGTTTGAAGCAGCAGTTGGGGCGAACCTGGCAAAGGCGGCCGGATCTGTTGGAAAAGATTGAACTCAGCCCGGAACAGCAGGCGCTGTTAAGCGAATATATCCGCGAAGCCGAATAGGCGTGCGGTCGAAAATACAGGAGCGAGCGATGAGCAGCAAAAGTAATATTATTCAGCAGATTGAAGCTGAACAGATGAGTAAAGAGGTGCCTGCATTTGCACCCGGTGATACCGTTGTAGTCCAGGTTAAGGTTGTTGAGGGCGAACGTAGCCGTCTGCAGTCTTTTGAAGGTGTAGTGATCGGTAAGCGCAACCGCGGACTGAACTCAGCTTTCACAGTACGTAAAATCTCTCACGGCGTGGGTGTTGAGCGTACTTTCCAGACTTACAGCACGATCATTGACAGCATCAGCGTCAAGCGTCGTGGTGATGTACGTCAGGCTAAACTTTACTACCTGCGTGAGCGTAGTGGTAAGTCTGCACGTATCAAAGAAAAGCTGGGTTAATTGCCCCACATCAAAAAAACGGCCTACGGGCCGTTTTTTTTCGTCTGCACATTCGCGTAAAGGCTAAATTGTGCATAGAATGCAATATCGGGAAACATTTAGCTGAGAAAAGACGGATGTGGATTGTTAAACTGTTTTCAAAGGTAGTGTTGTTGCTGTTTTTGTTGCTGCTCATTGCTTACGGCTTGTATTACTATCAGGTGAAATCGGCCATCGATGCGCAGTTGCAGCAAATGCGCCCATTGATTGAAGCTGATTATGGCGCACTGTATGTTAATCCTCTGGGCGATATCCAACTGAGTACCGTTACCTTGACACCCATGGGGCAACCCACTGGGTTTATCGTCGATAAGATTCGTCTGACTTCAGATCCGCTATTTTTTCTAGACTTTGAATCGCGCATGGCTATCGGTGACTGGCCGGAAGAGCTTGCTTTAGCTATAGAAGGCTTGCATGTCGACTTCAATATGCCTTTGTTTATTATGCTTGCTGAGTTGGCTCAGCAGACAGAAGAGGGTACTCAGCCTGCGGCGCTGGGGTGCGGCACGGTTCGTTATTTTGATATGTCGGCAATGCGCATGATGGGAATGCGCCAGGGGCGTTTTGATTTTCATGCAAACTTGCGACAAACCGCTCAGGATAGACTGGGACTGGAGTTGCTTGGTCATATGTATGGTTGGGCTGAGATAGGTGTTGATCTGAGCCTTCAGGCAGACATAGTTTCCCCGCAAACCTTGTCGCAACTCGGTCCACAGTTGCAGCGTATGGATATCAGCTATCAGGATAAGGGCTACAATCAGCGCAAAAACCAGTTCTGTGCCATGCAGTCAGGATTGAGTATTGCTGAATACCGTGAGCAGCATCTGAACTTGATTCAGGGCTGGTTAAATGATCAGGCTCCTGAGTTGACGGCGGCGCTGATGCCTGCGTATCGACAGTCGGGTGAACCAAACGCCCGAATGACAATGAGTCTGAATCTGCAAGGTGTGGATTTACAGGCAGTTGATGCGCCTGGATACCTCGAAGACGTGTTGACTAACGCACTGTCAGTCAGTGTGAATGATCAATCCCTGACGCTGGATTCAGAGCAAATGCAGTCACTTCTGGCCGTGTTGCAGGAGCCTGTGATTCAGGAGCAGCCTGTGCCGGAAATACCAGAGTTATCTGAGCTGGAGACTTTGCCTCGTAGTATGCCCGGTGTGGCATCGCCGCCGATCGTACCAGTCCCGCCCTCGGCAGAGTCTCAGAAGTATCGTCGAACTGATCCGCTTGAATTGGTAAATTATATCGGTCATCCGGTGCGTTTTTATACCTCGTTTGGAAAGCGAGTTGATGGCATACTGATGAGTGTTGATGATGGCAGTGCACGTGTAGCTGAGCGAGTGCAACATGGTACGGCAGAGTATCCAGTTGAGCTGGAAACGCTTCAGGCTACTGAGGTTTTTCGTTGACCCTGGATCGTCGTTTCACTGCTTTGGAACCCCAGCCTCAGGATCAGCATCTTATTCGTGAGTATGTGCAGTTAGCCTGGTTGGAAAAGGGCTTGAGTCGTAATACACAGCTATCCTATCAGCGCGATCTCAAGCACTTTGCCCTATGGCTTAATGATCGTTCTCTCTATTTACTGCAGGTTCAGCGGCATCACCTTCAGGCTTACCTGGACTGGCGTGTTGGGCAGGCGTTCAAAGCGGTTTCCACAGCAAGGGTGTTGTCCTGTCTGCGTGGTTTTTACCGTTTTCTGCTGCGAGAGGGGCGGGTAGAGCAGGATCCAACACTCAATATTGCCAGTCCTAAACCGGGACGCCCTTTACCTAAGACCTTGACTGAAACCGATGTTGAATGTCTACTTGCCGCACCTGATGTGACGGATGTGCTGGGGCTGCGTGACAGAACCATGCTGGAACTGATTTATGCTTCTGGTTTGCGGGTCACAGAGTTAGTGGGTTTGCGCACAGAGCAGATGAATCTGCGTCAGGGGGTGATCCGGGTTGTCGGTAAGGGAGATAAGGAGCGCCTGGTGCCAGTTGGGGATGAGGCGTTGGAGTGGATGCGCCGCTACTTGAAAACGTCCAGGCCCTTGCTTGCCGTTGACACCTCGCAGGATGTGGTTTTCCTGAGTCGTCGGGGCAATCAGATGACACGTCAGACGTTCTGGCACCGAGTGCGCTTGCATGCGGGGCAGGCAGGCATCGATAAAGCCTTGTCGCCACACGTGCTGCGCCATGCCTTTGCAACCCATTTGCTCAATCATGGGGCTGACCTGCGTGTTGTGCAGATGCTACTCGGTCATGCCGATCTGTCAACAACACAAATTTATACACACGTAGCAACACACAGATTACAGTCACTGCATCGGGCACATCATCCGCGGGGATGAACTTTTGTGGGTGTGGTTACTCAGATAACTAAGTGTCATTAATTGGATGAGGAAACTATGAAGAAGTACGCCGGTTGGGCCGTTTTATTAGTGGGATTTCTGCTCAGCTCGCAGAGTATGGCTGATGCCAAAGATCTGATCCGCGAGCAGTTGCGCAAGGCGGATTCAAGAATTCCGATCAAGAGTATCGAGGCCGCACCGTTAGAGGGTATGTACGAGGTGTTGTTGGAGAGCGGTGAGTTACTTTACGCGCATGAACAGGGTGAATATTTTTTTGTGGGTCATCTGTTCCGCATTGATGATCAACAAGGTTTGGTTAACGTGACTGAGCAAAGTCAGAATCAGATGCGTGTTGCAGCGCTCGCTGAGGTAACGCAGGATCAGATGATCACTTATCCAGCCAGGGGGGAGAAACAAGCCACCCTGCGAGTCTTTACCGATGTGGACTGCCCTTACTGCCGTCAATTGCATGAAGAAGTGGAAGCATTGAATGAGATGGGGGTTGAAGTCAGTTATCTGGCCTTTCCACGGGGTGGCCCTAATACGGCAACCTACAGAACAATGGTTACTGTCTGGTGTGGCGAAACAGCGGAAGAGCGTGCTGCTCTGCTGGATCGGGTGAAATCGGGTGGTACCATTGAAAATAAAACCTGTGAAAACCCCGTGGTTGATCAGTTTATGTTGGGGCAAAAAATAGGGGTGACGGGAACGCCAGCGATGGTGCTGGAAGATGGCACTTTGATTCCGGGCTATATGCCAGCTGAACGGATTGCTCAGATGTTAGGGGTGTCGCAATAAGCCAACCGGTATTTTCACCGGGCTGGGCTGGGTAAAACGGGGGCTTGCGTAGTGCAATGCCCCCGTTTTAGTTATACTAATCACCATTTTATTTTTCCGCGGCAGCAACGCGGGATTTTGTCGTAAACTGGAATTGTGAGGTGTGGTTTGAAGCCTGTAAAAGTCGGGATCTGTGGACTTGGAACTGTCGGTGGCGGTACGTTCAATGTACTGATGCGCAATGCGGATGATATTGCCCGGCGTGCAGGTCGCACCATTGAGGTGGTTGCGATCGCTTCGCGTCGTGAGAATCCAGCATGCGACACCTCTGATTTCAACATTATCAACGACGTTATGGCAATTGCCCGCGATCCCGACATAGATATTGTTGTTGAACTGATTGGCGGTTATGAAGTTGCACGTGATTTGGTGATGCTCGCTATTGAACAGGGTAAGCATGTGGTAACTGCGAACAAGGCGTTGATTGCGGTGCATGGTAATGAAATCTTCGCGGCCGCCAATGAAAAGAATGTCGTGGTAGCCTTCGAAGCGGCTGTGGCGGGTGGCATTCCAATCATTAAAGCCATACGCGAAGGGCTTGCTGCTAATAAAATCAAATGGTTGGCTGGTATCATTAATGGTACCGGTAACTTTATCATGACCGAAATGCGTGAAAAAGGCCGTGCGTTTAACGATGTGCTTGCCGAAGCACAGGCGCTGGGCTATGCCGAGGCTGACCCTACCTTTGATGTGGAAGGCATTGATGCGGCACACAAACTGACCATTCTGGCCTCAATCGCTTATGGTATTCCGTTACAGTTTGAAAAAGGCTATACCGAGGGGATTAGTAAGATCACCCCGGAAGATGTGCAATATGCTGAAGAGCTGGGCTATCGTATCAAGCACCTGGGTATCAGCCGTCATACTGAACAAGGTATTGAATTGCGTGTGCACCCGACACTCATTCCTAAATCCGCGTTGCTGGCGAATGTAAATGGTGTCATGAATGCCATTCTGGTCTCTGGCGATGCGGTAGGCCAGACGCTCTATTATGGTCCGGGTGCTGGCGCTGAACCGACCGCTTCCGCTGTGGTGGCTGATCTGATCGATGTGGCACGTTTGCTGGATACGCCATCTCACGGGCGTGTGCCACCTCTGGCATTTCAGTCTCACCAGTTATCTGAAACACCGGTGTTGCCGGTTGAACAGACGGTCAGTGGCTATTATTTACGTTTGCAGGCTGTTGAACGTCCTGGGGTGCTGGCCCATGTCACCCGTATTTTGGGTGAGAAAGGTATCAATATTGAAGCGATCGTGCAGAAAGAAACCCGTGAAGCCCAGGTGCCGGTAATCATGCTGACTCAGCGTGTTGAAGAGCGGATGATGAATGAAGCCATACGTGAAATCGAAGCGCTGCCGGATATTCTGGGCGATTTAATCCGTATCCGCATAGATCACCTGGAAGGTTGAGGGGGCAGCAATGAAATATATCTCTACCCGTGGAAAAGCACCTTCATTGAGCTTTTCTGATGTGCTGCTGGCCGGTATGGCCGAGGATGGTGGGCTGTATGTGCCGGAGCAACTGCCTGTATTCAGTCAGGCTGAAATTGCTTCCTGGTCAGGCCTGCCCTATGCGGAATTGGCCTTTAAGGTGATACAACCCTTTGTTGAAGGCTGCATCAGTGATGCAGATCTTAAACAGATGGTGGATGAAACCTATGCCGTATTTGATCACAGTGGCGTAGCGCCGCTGGTTCAACTGGAACAGAACGAGTGGATATTGGAACTGTTTCATGGTCCGACCCTGGCGTTTAAAGACTTTGCCCTGCAGTTGCTGGGACGGCTGATGGATCATGTGCTGGCCGAACGTGGCGAGCGCTTGGTGATCATGGGGGCGACTTCCGGTGATACCGGCTCGGCAGCGATAGAAGGCTGCCGTCACAGTGAGCATCTGGATATCTTTATCATGCACCCCTACAACCGGGTGTCTGAAGTACAGCGTCGTCAGATGACCAGCATTCTGGCTGATAATGTGTTTAATATTGCCCTGGAAGGCAATTTTGATGATTGTCAGGAGATGGTTAAAGACAGCTTTGCGGACCAGAGCTTCCTCAAGGGCATGAAGCTGGGCGCGGTGAATTCGATCAACTGGGCGCGCATTATGGCTCAGATCGTTTACTATTTCTCCGCCTCACTGGCGGTTGGTGGTCCGCATCGTCCGGTTTCCTTCTCTGTGCCTACGGGTAACTTCGGTGATATTTTTGCCGGTTATCTGGCCAAACAGATGGGCTTGCCAATTGAGCAGCTGGTAGTTGCGACCAATCGCAATGATATCCTGCACCGGGTTATTTCCGGTAATGATATGTCCAAAGGGGCGCTGGAGCATACCCTGTCTCCGTCTATGGATATCATGGTGTCGTCAAACTTTGAACGTCTGTTGTTTGATGTCTATGGCCGTGATGGTGCTGCCGTGGCGGATCTGATGCAACGTTTCAAAACCGAAGCGGTACAGCTGGAACCGGCGCGCTGGGACAGCGTACGTGCACTGTTTGACAGTTACGCGGTTGATGATGCGACCACTTGTGAGGTGATCCGACAGGTGCATGCTGAAACCGGCTATCTGCTCGATCCGCACACGGCGATTGGCCTTAAAGCGGCACGCGAGTGTTGGAAAAATCGTAGTGTGCCGATGATCACTCTGGCGACAGCGCATCCGGTAAAATTCCCGGAACCGGTAGTAAAAGCCGGTCTGGAGGCACCCCAGCTGCCAGCCCGGCTGAGTGATCTGATGGAGCGTGAAGAGCGCTTCAGTGTGTTGCCGAAATCCCTTGCCGAGGTGCATGCGTATATTGCATCGCACGTGCACCGCGATTGATTCCTGTGGGCATCCTGGCTGTGACCGGGTGCCCAGTGTTATTCTGACTGACGCTGCCTTCCCTTATGTCTTCTGCATTGATACAACGCCGCACCTCAACTGTTGATTCCGTTGCTGCACTGGATGCCCTTCATCCTGTTCTGGCACGGGTGTATGCGGCACGGGGCATTACTGATCCAACCCAGATCGGGCGTAACCTGCATGAGTTGTTGCCCGATACCCGGATGAAGGGGATGGCGACCGCTGTCGCGCGTCTGGTCGATGCCTTGCACAAGCAGGAGTCGATCCTGATTGTTGGCGATTTTGATTGTGATGGAGCGACCAGTACGGCCTTGGCAATGCTGGCACTGCGGATGATGGGTGCAAAGAAAGTCAGCTATCTGGTGCCTAACCGTTTTGAATTTGGTTATGGCCTGAGCCCAGAGATAGTCGAGGTGGCGGCCCGGCAGCAACCGCAACTGATCGTCACGGTCGATAACGGTATTTCCAGTGTAGACGGCGTTGAGCGGGCCACACAGCTCGGGCTGGATGTAATTATCACTGATCATCACCTACCTGGGGATAAGCTTCCGGCGGCCTGTGCCATCGTCAACCCCAATCAGTACGGCTGTGAATTTATCGCCAAGTCCACTTGCGGTGTCGGGGTGATTTTTTATGTCATGATTGCCTTGCGCCGGTCACTACTGCAGCAGGGCTATTTTGAACAACGGGGTATTCAGGCGCCCAACCTGGCGAGTCTGCTGGATTTGGTTGCTTTGGGTACTGTGGCTGATGTGGTGGCGCTGGAGCACAATAACCGCACCCTGGTTCATCAAGGCTTGTTACGTATCCGTGCCGGCCAGGCTCGTCCAGGCATTCTGGCACTGCTGGAGGTGGCCGGACGGCGTCGGGAGCAGTTGATGGCGGCGGATCTGGGCTTTGCTATCGCGCCTCGGCTGAATGCAGCTGGGCGCCTGGAAGATATGTCGATTGGTATTGAATGCCTGTTGTGTGATGATCCGCAGCAGGCGCAGGAGTTCGCTCAACTGCTTAATGATCTGAATATTGAGCGGCGCAGTATTGAGCGTGAGATGCAGCAGCAGGCTCTGGATATACTCGCCGACTTGCCGTTGAGTGAGACCGAAATGCCCTGGGGCGTTTGCCTGTTTGATCCTGGGTGGCACCAGGGGGTTGTGGGTATCCTGGCATCGCGTATCAAGGAGCGACTGCATCGCCCGGTCATTGCGTTTGCCCCGGGAGAAGGGGATGAGGTTAAAGGATCAGCACGTTCCATTCCAGGGTTTCATATTCGTGATGGACTGGATGCTATAGCGGCGCGTCATCCTGGGTTGTTACGTAAATTTGGCGGCCATGCGATGGCGGCTGGCTTATCCCTGGCACAACAGGATCTGGGGGCTTTTCGTCAGGCGTTTGATCAGGAGGTCAGAGCACGTTTGGCATCACAGGATCTTCAGCGTATTCTGATGACAGACGGCCCCCTGGCTGAAACTGATTTGAATCTGGAACTGGCGGCATTGCTGCAGGATGCCGGTCCCTGGGGGCATCAGTTCCCGGAACCTGTGTTTGATGGCGAATTCCGGGTGTTGCAGCAGCGTATAGTCGGTTATCGTCACTTGAAACTGGTGGTTATGCCAGTCGGAGGCTCGCTGGCAGTAGACGCGATTACCTTCAATGTGGATACTGAACTTTGGCCAGATGAGTCTGTTCAACAGGTTCGCATGGTTTATCGCCTGTCTCGCAATGAGTTTCGCGGACAGGTCAGTCTGCAATTGATGGTGGATACAGTGATCCCGATATCCTGATAAATAAAATCAATCGATCTGTTAATATATATTAATTTCCCAAAGCTGGAAAAGTTTCCTATTATGGTGTTGTTGAATAACGACAACCTTAACAGGAGAACAAAATGTCACTGATTAACACTGAAGTTAAACCTTTCCACGCCACGGCTTACCATAAGGGTGAGTTTGTTCAGGTCTCTGATGCTGACCTGAAAGGTAAGTGGTCAGTCGTATTCTTCTACCCAGCTGATTTCACCTTTGTATGCCCGACTGAGCTGGGTGATCTGGCAGATTTCTATCCGAAACTGCAGGAAATGGGCGTTGAAGTATACTCTGTGTCTACTGATACTCATTTTACCCACAAAGCCTGGCATGATGCGTCCGACACCATCAAAAAAATCCAGTTCCCGATGCTTGCTGACCCAACAGGTGTTATTTCACGTAACTTTGATGTGATGATCGAGGAAGATGGTCTGGCACTGCGTGGTACTTTCGTGATCAACCCTGAGGGTGAAATCAAAGTTGCTGAGATTCACGATCTGGGTATTGGCCGTTCGGCTAAAGAACTGGTGCGTAAAATCCAGGCTGCTCAGTATGTAGCTGAACATGATGGCGAAGTTTGCCCTGCTTCCTGGCAACCAGGTGAAGAAACGCTGTCACCTTCTCTGGACCTCGTTGGCAAGATCTAAACTCTGATCTGCTGCTAACTCAGCCGGTCCAGTACCTGGGCCGGCTTCTATCCCCGCCGAATTTAATTTCCTTATCGTTAAAGGACGGTCTCATGTTGGATGCGAATCTTAAGAAACAACTGGACACTTATCTGCAGAATATCGTTAATCCGATTGAGATTACTGTGTCCACTGACGAAAGTGCAAAATCGAAAGAGCTGCTTGGCTTGTGTCAGGAAATAGCTGAGCTGAGTGACAAAATCAGCCTTAAGCAACTGACCGATGGCAGTGAAAGAACCCCGAGCATGGCAATTGCGCCGGTCGGTGAAACTCCACGGGTACGTTTTGCCGGTATTCCGATGGGGCACGAATTTACCTCGCTGGTACTGGCTCTGTTACAGAGCGGTGGTTATCCTTCCAAAGCTGAAGCGGCGTTGATTGAGCAGGCCAAAAGCCTGCAAGGTGAGTTTCATTTTGAAACCTATATTTCGCTCTCCTGCCAGAACTGCCCGGATGTGGTTCAGGCACTGAACCTGATGGCAGTACTTAATCCAAATGTCACCAGTGTGATGATCGATGGCGCCTTGTTTCAGGATGAAGTGACCGAGCGGGAAATTATGGCCGTGCCAACGGTTTTGCTGAATGGCAAGCCCTTTGGTCAGGGACGTATGACGCTGAAAGAAATACTGGGTAAGGTCGATGCCGGTGCTTCCAAGCGTGAAGCTGCCGACCTGAATAAAAAAGAGCCTTATGATGTGCTCATCGTCGGTGGTGGGCCCGCCGGTGCTGCGGCTGCCATCTATGCTGCACGTAAAGGTATACGCACAGGTCTGGTTGCCGAGCGTTTCGGTGGACAGGTTATGGACACGGTGGGTATTGAGAACTTTATCTCGGTGAACTACACCGAAGGCCCCAAACTGGTTGCCAGCCTGGAACAGCATGTTAAAGAGTATGACGTTGAGGTTATGGATAATCAACGTGCGAGCAAGTTGCGTCGTGAAAAGCTGATTGAAATCGATCTGGAAAATGGCGCAACGCTGAAGAGCAAGTCCGTCATCCTGGCAACCGGTGCGCGCTGGCGCGAAATGAACGTACCGGGTGAGCAGGAATACCGTGGTAAGGGTGTCGCCTACTGCCCGCACTGTGATGGTCCGCTGTTTAAAGGCAAGCGTGTCGCGGTGATTGGTGGCGGAAATTCCGGTATTGAAGCGGCCATCGACCTTGCTGGTATTGTTGAGCATGTGACCGTGCTGGAGTTTGGTGACACGCTGCGTGCTGATGCCGTGCTGCAAAAGAAAGCGGCTTCCATGGCCAATATCACCATCATTAAAATGGCACAAACCACACAAGTGCGTGGTGATGGCAAAAAAGTGATCGGTCTGACCTATAAAGACCGTAACGATAACCAGACCTATGATCTGGATGTGGCGGGTATCTTTGTGCAAATCGGACTGGTACCGAATACCGATTGGCTGAAAGACACTCTGGAACTGTCACGTTTTGGTGAAATCGAAGTTAATAGCCACGGCGAAACGCATATTCCGGGAGTGTTTGCCGCCGGTGATGTCACAAACGTGCCTTATAAACAGATTATCATTGCCATGGGCAATGGCTCTGCAGCGGCGTTAGGTGCTTTTGATTATCTGATCCGCTCATCAGTGGAAGACGAAGCCGCTGCCTGATCGTAACAGCGTTCCCCCCCTTTATAGCCCGGTTGCCCAGTCTTCCGGGCTTTTTCTTTAAAGGGGGGCGATTGCTCAGTGCCACGCGGGGTAGTGGTATCGCTTTGGTGTGACACGCTGTTCGTCATCCATGACCGCTCGGCTGCCACCTTGACCGCCATGGACGGCGGGAATGCCGAAAATGCAGGAGCATTTTTCGGCCCTGGTGGCAGACGGTCTCACCAAAGCGATATCACCACCCAGCCCACAGCCCTGTGCCAGTTTCAGGATAAAAATCACCGTTATGGCATGGAACACCGAATTAAGCCCATGATTCGGAGATATGGCAAAGAGCTTTGGCAAGTGCCAGTTTGAAACCGGCTTTCCGCTGGCACCCAAGTTGATGAGGGCTGATGGGATCGAATTTGGCTGACCCTGTGCGCCATGGATGGCGCGCTGGAGCCTCCAGGGATGGGTTTACGGCGAGTCAGACAGATCCGATCCCATTGGCCCTCTAAGCCACGTCGTTATGAGTGCAAGATAGTGAGATTACCCTGGATGAGCCTCGGTTTGCCTGCTAAAACCACCAGATTCTGTTAAACTCTGCGCCTTCGATTTAACGGCAGGTGAGACGATTATGTTAGTAAAAGCGTTACGAAATGGCTTGGGGAATTTGATTATCTTTATCGACTTTATTACCCGTCCGCGCAAGATGCCTCGTCCGGCTGAGTTGCAAGCTGAGGTTGACCAGGCCACACAGAAGCTGGCGCTGTATCAGTTCCGTGCCTGCCCATTTTGTGTAAAAACCCGTCGCTCACTGCACCGACTGAATCTGAATGTGGCTTTACGTGATGCCAAGAATGATCCACAGGCACGTGAGGAACTGCAACAGCAGGGTGGCAAAATTCAGGTGCCTTGTCTGCGAATTGAAGAAGCTGACCGGGTTACCTGGTTGTACGAATCAGCGGCTATCAATACGTACCTTGAACAACGTTTTGGCTAATAGGCTATTTACCAGGTCAGTGTAATCAACATCCAGGTGACAGGAGATTTTTGTGAGTGAGTACTGGATCGGCGCGCATGTCAGCGCCTCAGGGGGTGTTGAAAATGCACCTGAGAATGCGCAGGCCATCGGGGCTAATGCCTTTGCTCTGTTTACCAAAAATCAGCGCCGCTGGGACGCCAAACCCTTAACTGAAACCAGTATCTCCGCCTTTAAGCAGCGCTGTGCTCAGTATGGTTTTAGTCCAGAGCAGGTGCTGCCGCATGATAGCTATCTGATTAACCTCGGGCACCCTGATGCCGAGGCGCTGGCTAAATCACGGGCGGCTTTTGTGGATGAAATACAGCGCTGTAAACAGCTGGGACTGGTCTGGTTGAATTTTCATCCCGGCAGTCACCTGCGTGAGATCAGTGAGTCGGAATGTCTGACCCGGATAGCAGAATCAATCAACCAGGCCTTGGATCAGACTGTGGGTGTGACGGCGGTACTAGAGGCAACCGCTGGCCAGGGAAGCAATTTGGGCAATCGTTTCGAGCATCTGGCAGAGATTATAGAGCAGGTCACAGATAAAACGCGCATCGGCGTTTGCATCGATACTTGTCATATCTTTGCGGCTGGTTATGATCTGCGCACCCCTGAAGCCTGTGAGCAAACCTTTGCTGAGTTTGAACGACTGGTGGGGTTTTCCTATTTGAAGGCAATGCATCTGAATGACTCCAAGGGAGGCTTGGGAAGTCGTATTGATCGCCACCACTCACTGGGGCAGGGCGAAATTGGCTGGCCGGTATTCGAGTACCTGCTACAAGATCCACGTTTTCAACGCATGCCCTTGATACTCGAAACCATTGAGCCAGCCATCTGGCCTGAAGAAATTCAGCAGTTACGAAATTTTTCAGCTGTTTGACCTGATAAACTCATATAGGGCTTTACTATTTATGTCATCTTTTATGTAGGTCCTGCATGGTTTGGTTGTCTAGCTATGAAAATAAAGGTGCCATGTGAGCTTCAAAACTTGAGTGTTAGGGTGACTGGAGAGCGGCTGTAAGGTGTTTTTCCAATTGTAGAGAAGACTCAAAGTGATAGCCTACATCGGGAATGATAAGATGGTTCCCTTTCCAAACGAAACTGACGAGATGGCGGCTTCCTTGTTGCGTTGTTTCAAGGTCAGTTTCTACAGTTCGAAAATATTCGATATTTTCGCCTGAGGTAAGTTTCCCTTTGAAAGATTTAACAACAGTTGCGTTGATTTTCCACGTTGCATAAGAATCATCCTCTTGGACTTTGGTCATTCCTTCGACTTCCAAAACGACGGTTTCATCTGTTGAATTGACATTCTCCATGATTAAGTCAATAGGAGGCCCCGAGTAATTCGTGGATAGCGAACAACCCGCTATGATTAGAATCATGATCACCCACAAACTAAAAGAAATCAGTCGAGTGTAATGCGAACCAATCATAAGCACCTCCAAAGATTAATACTCTGGGCTCTTGCGAAATACTCGCTAAATCGTATTTGGGAACCATTCCAAATGTCGAAATGTCCGGTTGCATCTGACCAATCAGAAACATTAAACTGAATTATACCTTGGTGTCCTCTAACAGCAGCCCGGAAATCGCTTACATCGCCCCTCGTTAATTCGATTTCGGGGCTTCCGTAAACAGTCCGTAAGTATCTTTCCATTTCGAGAACGCGGTACCCGTACCATTTTCCATCAGCACCGGATACAGTACTCAGACCAGCAACCCCCCCCTTTGGATTGGGTCTCCCGCATAATTAAATCCTCGACTCAGTCGAATCACGCAAGTGTTGGTAATCCAACTAGCATCTACTCGCCCTCCGATATCTTTTTTGACTTGTGCGGCGGTACCGTTGGGGTAGTTATCCCACATCTTTTTGAGTGATGGCAGTGGTTTTGGCATGAATTACTCCTTTTATACACTTATAGTTATATAAATGAGGCAAAGGCGGATATCTGCTAAGACTTAGGTTTGCTGATGCGGTTACCCATTTCAGACTTTAAACCCATTCAACAATTCGCTATGGCTGTCCTCTTTCAACAGTTAATTACTATTAGAGTAACCACAGTTGATTTTCCCATGTCGGGGTGAGGTATCATGAATAGAAAATACGTTGATTGTAGATTGGCCAGTTTCCCATTTGCGGGTGACCAATATTAAGTGAGTCCTTGGCATATAGCGTCCTTATAGCCGATCCTTGTTTACAGTGTGTCTGATCTTATTTCGTTAACACCGCAGCATACTTACTTCCTATGCTTTGGAAACTTTAACACCGCTGTGGCCTGACTCGCAAGGGCGATCTAAGGAAAGTGCGTGGGGGAGGGTGAAACCTCTTGTCTGGTCAGCATTGCCATAAAAGCTTATGATGCAGGGATTTTTCCGTTAGTGTCGGTTGGTGAAGTATGCAGCTGTCAAAAAAATCCCGTACCCTACCGCGCCTGCATCTGATAGGCACGCTGTTGATTGTGACGCTGCTGACACTTATCCTGTCGGGCTTCTTTACCTGGCAGAAAATTGTTGAACATAATGCTTCCATTCATCGCCTAGAGGCATCTTCGTTACTGCAGTTGCAGGAGCGTTTGCGGCGAGAGATGCAAGCGGTTAAATCCTCCATTGCTTTTACTCAGTCTCAGACAGAAAACCTGTTGCGCCAGCGTCTGGTGGAGCAGGTGGATATGGCCTGGAATATGGCGGATGCGCTGTACAGACAACAACAAGGTAAGCAGTCTGAGGCTGAGTTGCAGCAACTGATAGTGGAAGCACTTCGGCCCATACGCTTCTTTAATGGGCGCGGTTATTATTTTATTGATGAAATGACTGGCCGGTTTGTGCTCTTGCCTACAGCTCCCCACTTCGAAGGACAGTTGCTGCCGGATAATCAGGATGATACCGGTCGTTTTATTATGCAGGGGTTGATTGATGCGGCACGCCAGCCAGTAGGCGAGGGCTTTTCCGCCTATCGCTGGTATCGGCCGGATAATCCGGATGCCATGGCGGATAAGTTGGCTTATGTGCGTCACTTCGAGCCTTATGACTGGTTGATCGGTGCCGGTGATTACACCTATGAATGGGATCTTCTACAGCAGCAGATGATGATCAAACAGATACGTAACCGGCGTATTGGTGAGACAGGCTATACGGCCATTATCAATACATCAGGGCAAGTATTGCTGTCGATTGACAGTGCACATCTTGAGCAACAGACCTCGGTGCAGCATAGTGATTTGGAACAGCAGGCCATCAGTCAGATGCTTGAAATAGCTGGACAGGGTGGTGGGTTCATGCGCTATCTCTGGTCTGACCCAAATACCGGTAATCCAGCCTGGAAAGTAGCACTGGTGGAACCGGCCGGACACTGGGGCTGGATACTTATATCGACCATTTTTGAAGATGAAGTCAAGGGTATGCTGCAGAATGAAGTGCAGGCCTTTGAATCCTTGGCAACTCACTCATGGAAAACTTACCTCATAGCAATTACTTTTTCACTAATTGTGGCTTTGCTGGGATCACTGTTTTTTTCCCGCTGGTCGTCGGGTTTGTTCAAAGCTTACCATGCCGAACTGGATGCTCAGCGTAAAGCGCTTAAAGATAAAGCCACTGAACTGAGCCGCAGTGAGAACAATCTGTCGACCATATTAAACAGTGTGGAGGCATATATTTTTATTAAGGATACCGGCTATCGTTACTCCTATGTAAATCGAAACATGGAGAAACTACTGGGCTTGCCGATTGAGCAGATACTGGGTCAGCAAGATGCGACTTTTTTTGATACAGAATCTGCTGCACAGACGGCTGAAGATGATATCAGAGTCATTCAGCATGCCCAGCGAGTGGCTACAGAAGAGGTGCGCACCCTGCGGGGCAATGGTAACAACCATGTTTTTATGACGGTTAAATTACCACTGCGAAGTGATGCCGGTAAGGTCTATGGCCTTTGTGGTATTTCTACCGATATTACCGAACGCAAAGCCATGGAGGATAAAATCCGCCATCTGGCCTTTTATGATGCCCTGACTGGTTTGGCTAACCGACGCTTATTGATTGACCGGCTGGAACTGCAGCAGCGGAGAAATGAGCGCAATCGGGATTATGGAGCTTTGTTGTTTATCGATTTGGATAACTTTAAAACGCTGAATGATACGCTTGGTCATGATACCGGTGACCAGTTGTTACAACAGGTTGCTCACCGCGTGAGTTTCTGCGTTCGTGAAGAAGATACCGTTGCCCGTTTCGGTGGCGATGAGTTTGTGGTGATGCTAGGTAGTCTAAGCACTGATGAGTCTGAAGCGGGCGCCATTGCGCGTAAAGTGGCCGATAAAATACTCGATACGCTGCGCCAGGAGTACCGCTTTGAGGGACAGTATCATTACAGTACCCCGAGTATCGGCATCACCCTGATTAATGGCAGTGTGGCAGCTGATGACTTGCTTAAGCAGGCCGATCTGGCGATGTATAAAGCCAAGGAGGCGGGACGTAATCGTCTGTATTTCTATGATCCGGCCATGCAAGAGGCTATTTCCTCAAGGGCTCAGATGGAATCTGAATTACGTGTGGCTATTGAGCAGGAGCAGCTAGTGCTCTACTACCAGCCACAGGTCAATGCGGTTGGCGAATTGACTGGTGCTGAAGCTCTGGTTCGCTGGGAGCATCCGCAACGTGGGTTAGTAGGGCCAGTTGAGTTTATCTCTGTAGCTGAAGCTTCCGGGCTGATTTTGCCGCTGGGTCACTGGGTACTGGAAGCCGCCTGTCGGCAGTTGTCTGACTGGGCTGAACGAGAACAGACCCGAGACCTGACGCTGTCAGTTAATATCAGCACACATCAGTTTAAACAGGCTGATTTTGTCGATCAGTTATTGGCGTTGGTGGCGCAGTATGCAATTAATCCACAACGGCTTAAACTGGAATTGACAGAAAGCCTGTTGATTGATGATATAGACTTTGCTATTGAGCGTATGCGCTTTCTGAAACAGCAAGGCATAGGTTTCGCCTTGGATGATTTTGGTACGGGTTATTCGTCTCTGGCCTATATCAAACAGTTGCCTCTGGATCAGTTGAAAATCGATCGTTGCTTTATTGATGGCTTGCCCTCTGATGCCAACGATGCGGCAATTACACGTATTATTATTAGTCTGGCCAGTGAGTTAAAACTCTGGGTAGTGGCAGAAGGGGTGGAAACCCAGGCGCAGCGAGACTTTTTACTCGATGTGAACTGTACCGGTTTTCAGGGTTACTGGTTCGGTCGTCCGGTATCTGCCGAAGATTTTCTGCTTAATGCACTTGAACAGCAGGAGGGAATATGAAGCATTGGCAGCCAGCGTTTACGCGGCAGGATGTAAGCGTTAATGAAGATCGTTGTGTTTATAACGGTTTTTTCAAAATGCATCAGTTGCAACTCATGCATGCGCGTTTTGATGGCGGCCAGGAAAGCGTGACGCGGGAAATCTTTCGCCGCGGCAATGCTGTTGCTGTGCTGTTGCTGGACCCCCTGCGTGAAGAACTGGTATTGATAGAGCAGTTTCGTCCCGGCGCCTTAGCTGCTCCAGGTGGTCCCTGGTTGCTGGAACTGGTCGCTGGCATGATTGAAACTGATGAGACAGCCAAGGCGGTCGCTGAGCGTGAAACTCAGGAAGAAGCCGGACTGGCCGTACAGCACCTGACCCCTATCATGGGCTATCTTCCCAGTCCTGGTGGTATGGATGAATGGATTCATCTGCTGTATGGTTTTGTTCATGCCAATGCGGCTGAAGGTTTGCATGGTCTGGCTGATGAAGGTGAAGATATTCGTGTGCTTCGATTACCTGTTACCGCCGTATTTGAACTGCTTGATGCTGGACAGTTGAACAATGGTGCGATCATCATCGCGGTCCAGTGGCTGAAGCTTAACTACCCGAGTATCCGTGAACGCGGTATCGAGTTAATGCAGAGAGATAATGAAGCGTAAATATGTACCCGACCTGACCCGTCAGATGGCGATCTGTCAGGGAAACTATGCCCGCCTGCTCAAACTGCTTCCGCAGCAGCAGGTGATGTGCCGAGAATTCGACCTGTGTCACAATGCACAGCAGGTGCACGTGACTCTGCAGGTCGATGAAGTGTTTCGTTATACCAGCACGGTGATTATGCGCCAGTCACAGCCAGGCGGATCACGCTGGCTTGAAGCACCGGAACTGGTGATCCGTCTTTATCATGATGCCGGTATGGCCGAAGTGATCTGTGCCCGTCGACGCCGTCAACTCAGTGGTGTGTATGGTTATCCCAATCCGGATATGCACCAGCCGGATGAAAAGCATCAGTTAAATCTTTACCTGAGTGAGTGGCTCAATCAGTGCCTGCGTTATGGTAAAGAACAGGAGCAGGTACTGCTTTCATGAGTCCCGCATCACTGATGTCAAATGCTACGCATAAACCTCTGTTGATCTATGTACACGGCTTTAACAGCTCGCCTGAGTCCTGGAAAGCACAACTATTGCAACAGCATCTGTCAGCACCGGACGGACCTGCCGACCTGTTGGTGCCTAGTCTATCGCACTGGCCCGCTGAAGCCGTTCGTCAGTTAGGTTTGTTGATAGAAGCGGCGTGGGATCGTGACATTACTCTGATTGGCAGTTCCCTGGGAGGCTTTTACAGCACTTGGTTGACTGAGCAGCAGCCGAGACTACGCAGTGTGTTGGTGAATCCGGCGGTGAATCCGGATCGTCTGCTGGCAGATTGGCTGGGCGAGAACGAAAATATTTATACCCATGAGCGCTATCATCTGACCCGTGAGCATCTGAAACAGTTGCAAGCATTGCGCGTTGAGCAACTGAATCATTCTTCACGCTATCTGTTGCTGGTGCAAACGGCAGATGAAACACTGGATTACCGTGAAGCTGTGGAAAAATACCAACACGCGGTGCACTATGTGCAACCAGGGGGCAGCCACGGTTTTGAGGCGTTTGATAGACTCATTCCGGCCGTAGTGGCTTTTGCCCAGGGCCGTGTCGAGTTACCGCCCCTTATCTCTTTACCTGATGTAGTCGAAGGTTAAACAGGAAAACGCATGACCAAACAATATAATGCCGATGCGATTGAAGTTCTCAGTGGTCTTGATCCGGTCAAACGTCGACCGGGGATGTACACCGAAACCGATCGACCCAACCATCTGGCTCAGGAAGTTATCGATAACTCTGTGGATGAGGCGTTGGCTGGCCATGCCAAAGAAATTGATGTTGTCCTGCACGAAGATGGTTCACTGTCAGTTACAGATGATGGCCGCGGCATGCCAGTGGATATCCATCCGGAAGAGGGCGTCAGTGGAGTAGAGTTGATTCTGACCCGGCTGCATGCCGGGGGTAAGTTTAATCATGATAACTACAGCTTTTCCGGTGGTTTGCACGGCGTGGGCGTGTCGGTGGTTAATGCCCTGTCTAAACTGCTGCATGTGGAAATACGACGTGACGGCCAGGTGCACCGGATCGGCTTTGCCGATGGTGATAAAGTCTCTGAGCTGGAGGTGATTGGTAGCTGTGGCAAGCGCAATACCGGGACAACCGTTCGCTTCACCCCGGATCCGAAATACTTCGACAGCCCAAAATTCAGTTTAACCCGGCTTAAACATAACCTGCGTGCCAAAGCCGTGCTCTGCCCGGGTCTGAAAGTCAGCTTTACCGATATGAGCAGCGGCAAGAAAGAGCAGGAAGTCTGGCTCTATGAAGCCGGTCTGGAATCCTATCTTAAAGGTACCACCCAGGTATGGGAAACCCTGCCGGAAGAACCGTTTACCGGTAGTCTGACCGGTGAAGAAGACGCCGTAGACTGGGCGTTACAATGGCTGGTGGATGGTGGAGAAATCACCGCTGAAAGCTATGTTAACCTGATTCCAACAGCTCAGGGCGGCACCCACGTCAATGGTCTGCGTACCGGTCTGCTGGAAGCGATGCGCGAGTTCTGTGAGATCCGTAACCTGTTGCCACGTGGTGTTAAACTGGCCCCCGACGATATCTGGGACAAGTGCTGCTACATTCTGTCAGCAAAAATGCGTGATGCGCAGTTTTCCGGACAAACCAAAGAGCGACTATCCTCACGCGGGATAGCCGCTTTTATCTCCGGAGCCGTGAAAGATGCCTTCTCGCTCTGGTTGAACAAGCATGTGGAAGAGGGCGAGAAGATTGCTGAGCTGGTAATCAATAACGCCCAGAAGCGCATGCGTAGCAATAAAAAGGTAGTGCGTAAAAAAATCACCCAAGGGCCAGCGCTGCCAGGCAAACTGGCCGACTGTTCCGGTGCCGATACCGATCGTTCCGAGCTGTTTCTGGTCGAAGGGGACTCCGCTGGCGGCTCTGCCAAGCAGGCACGCAACCGCGAGTTTCAGGCAATCATGCCGTTGCGTGGCAAGATCCTTAATACCTGGGAAGTGGATTCCTCTGAAGTACTCGCCTCGCAGGAAATTCATGATATCTCAGTCGCCATCGGCGTGGACCCTGGTTCAGACAAGCTGGATGGACTGCGCTATAACAAAATCTGCATCCTTGCCGATGCCGACTCCGACGGTCTGCATATCGCTACACTGCTGTGCGCGCTGTTTGTACAGCATTTCCGTCCATTGGTTGAGGCAGGCCATGTTTATGTAGCCATGCCGCCCCTCTATCGCATCGATGTAGCCAAAGAGGTGTTCTACGCCCTGGATGAAGAAGAGCGTGATGCGATCATCGACCGGATTCGGGCCGAGCGTCGTAATGCCAAAATCGGCGTGCAGCGTTTCAAAGGGCTAGGTGAGATGAACCCACTGCAACTGCGTGAAACCACTATGTCACCGGATACCCGTCGACTGGTGCAACTGACGCTGGAAGCCGCCGACGGCACCCTGGAGTTGATGGACATGCTGCTGGCGAAAAAACGCTCCGGTGATCGCAAGATTTGGTTGGAGAGTAAGGGGAATTTGGCTGAGGTGGTAGTTTAGCCTCAGGAAACTGTTCAGCTAAGGCTCATCCGCTAGATGTTCTTATAGACACTGGTCTGTCTGTAAATAAAGGAATACAGGGTGAGAAGAGTACTTCGGCTAATGGGTTTATTGACTGTGCTGCTCGGGCTGAGTGCCTGTGCGGCACTGTCCGGTAGTTATGAAAAACCACAGGTTAATATCACCTCCTTCACACTTGCGCCCAATAGGGTTGGCATGGCGCCACGCTTTGATATAGGTATACAGATCATTAATCCCAATCGTTCCGCGTTACCCTTTCGCGGCATGACCTATGCAGTTGAGATAGAGGGCTACCAGATTCTCAGTGGCGCAACGCCGGATATTCCGACAGTACCGGCCTATGGGCAGGCCGATTTCGTCATACAAGCCAGTCCCGATCTGTTTGGTAGTGCTCGACTGTTAGGTGACCTGTTCAGTAACAATCAACGTAGTTCTTTGGAGTATGGTTTCAGCGCCCGGCTGGATGCCGGACGCCTGCTGCCGATGATCAACATTGAGGAGAGTGGACAACTGCGGTTGACGCCTTGACTCTCAGCTGCTTCCAGCACGTTCAATTTTTTCACCACCGCGTTGGATGTCTTTGCCCAGCCCTTCAACGGTATTGCAGCCGCTTAGGGTCAGGCTGCCAAGCAGCAGTATTAATGTCAGCAGCATCAGGGAGGTTTTTTGGATCATGACTGTTTTCCTGTAGGTAGTTTGAAGCCAACGCTCTGAATTTAACCGCTTTAATAATATCATGCTTGTGAATAAATCGGGTATGGCTTCATTTTAGCATGGCGCAAGAGGTCAGAATGCAGCAGAAAACACTATTGCTAGTGGGCTTGGGTGACCTGGGTGGGCGTATTGCTTACTTGGCTGTTCAGCAGGGGCTAGAGGTGCAAGGCATGCGTCGCGGCACTGATACGCCGCCAGGTGTGACGTTGATCCAGCATGATGCGGCGAGTCCCTGGCCGGATCTGCCCTGTGCACCGGATGATGTGGTGCTTTGTCTGTCACCCTCTGGTTCGGGTGTGGCAGCCTATCAGCAAGCCTATCTCGAGGTGGCGCAGCAGGCGGCTAAGGCACTCAGAGATCAAGCGCCTGCAGCGCATGTCTGGTTGATTTCCTCAACCGGTGTTTACGGCCAGTCAGGGGGGGAGTGGGTGGATGAACAGGCTGAGCGCTGTCCCTCGCGTGACACGGCGCGGGTGTTGCTGGAAACCGAAGACTACTGGTTGGCACAACCCCAGCCTGTAACACTGCTGCGGCCCTCCGGCCTCTATGGCCCTGGACGTTACTACCTGCAGCAACAGGCCCGCCAGGGTGTACTGCCCCCGTCAGAGCCACCGATCTACACCAATCGTATCCATATAGATGATGCCGCGCGTGCGGTCATGCATCTGATCAATTGTCGCCAGCAAGGCAAGGCGCTTGCCTCAGCCTATAATCTAACCGATACCTGTCCCGCCAGCTTGCATGAAGTGCTCAGTTGGTTGCAGCAGCAACTGGGCGTGGAGGCAAGGTCGACTGTCCCGATTCACCGCGATAGCAAGCGGATCTGTCATCAACGCCTTAAAGCCAGTGGTTTTGTCTGGCACTATCCGGATTATCGCGCAGGCTATTCGGCGCTTTTAAGTCAGCAAGCCTGATTTAAATCCAGACGTTGCCACTGTACGACCAAGGATAGATTGCGGTCGAGTGATAACTGCCATAATATTAACTTAATCTAATTTAAAGATGAGGAATGTATTGTGCGTAAATTGATTTTGGCTGCTGTTCTCTCTTGCCTGCTGGCTTCGCCGGTCTGGGCGATGGGATTAACCCCGGAAGAAACCTATGCCCTGAAGCAGGAGCAAGGCGATCAGATGCTGTTTATTGATGTCCGCGATCCCGTAGAGGTGATGTTTATTGGCTCAACCGATGTCGTGGATGCCAATATTCCGTTTATGCAGGTTGATCGTTATGACTGGGATGAGGAGAACAACCGCTTTCGCATGTCAGTGAACCCAAACTTTGCCGCTGAAGTTGAAGCCCTGCTGGAAGCACGCGGGTTGGATAAAACGGCGCAGGTGATCACTATGTGCCGTTCAGGCAGTGAGCGTGGCGAGCCCAGTGCCCGTTATTTGCAAGAGCAAGGCTTTAGCAATGCAGGCTTTGTGATCAATGGTTTTCAGGGCGGTTCGGCAAAAGAAGGTCCTCAATCGGGTATGCGTGTCGTTAATGGCTGGCAGAATTCTGGACTACCTTGGGGCAGCCGTATGAATGCCGAAAAAATTTATCGTAGTCAGCGTTAATCCTTTAGCCGATATTGATTTGGGCTTATCCCTTGCAGGTTAGAAAACACCTTTGAAAATCGGGATGCACTGCTAAATCCACACTGCTCAGCAATGATGGAGATAGGAAGATCAGTGTTTTTCAGAAGACTGGAGGCGTGTTCTATCCTGCATTTTAATACATAGCTATGAGGCGTGATTCGGAAGGTCTCCTTGAATGCCCTGGCGAAATGATACTTGCTCAAGCAGGCCAAGTCTGCGAGCTCTGCCAGTGCAAGTTCGTTACCAATATTATCATGTATATAGTCAATCAGGTCGTGCTTGCGTTTCAAGCTCAACATCGGCAATCGATTTATAGCTTCAGTATTGAATTTACAATAACGTTTTAGAATGTATGCAGAGAAGGTTTCGATTAATTGCTCTATATACAAGTGCGATGAATTACAGGGATTTTTTAATTCACTCTTAAGTTCACCGGCTAATCCAGCCATAAATGAATCCTGAATATTCATTCTATGATCTAATGCTATGGATGAAGTGTTAATAGAAAAGACATCCAGGGCATTAGCGTGTAATTTTTTTGGCGTTATATGGATTCGAAAAATCGATGGGGTATTAGTAGCATGTGTAGTAACTGAGCGCCAGTTGATACTGTTTTCATTGGCGGGCGCGATATACCAATCATTGGTTCGCTTGGTGTATTTTCTCCATAAGCCGTGATTATACTGATATTCACCTTGTTCTTCTGCAGATTCATATAATACAAACTGATGTTCTGTGGTAGCGGGCCGGTCACTCTCAATAGGCTGATTAGATTGTGTATGCCAACCAATAAAACAACCGTCCAGACACAAACCACTGGAGCTTAGCAGTAGTTCTCCTGGAATATGGCGGGTGTATCCGCATCCTTGTACTAATTCGGTGCTGGTTGAAACCATTACCTTGCCTTAATAGGTCGCTTAATAGCAAATTAGCATAAATAGGATGTAGCATAAACACAAGCTGGCCAGCTAACCTAATCAACAAAAAGTAATGATAAGAATCAGCGTTTATATACGGTTAGGCTAATTAAAAAAGCTGTGAGGCACAAAGCGGCTGCTGCAATTAATAAGGTGCTAAAAGAGCCAATATCATACATCAGCCCGAAGGTGATACCGGCTACCATCGTGCCGCCATAGGCCACGGCACTGTATATCCCCATCAACCGCACTCTCTGGTTCTGATCAAGCTGGGTTAGAATGGATACCAGGCAGGTAAGTCCGAGTTGATTGACAAAACCCCAGATGAGGCACCCGGCAAGTAATAACCAGTAATTCGTTGCCAGAACAACAAAAGACAGGTAAACCAGTGCCAGGCTGAAAAGGGTGGGTTTAATGAGTTTTTGCGGCGTGTGTTCATCCAGTCGCTTCCCAGTCAGTCCTGCCACTCCGAAGCCTATGCCATAAACCAGTACCGTTAGGCCAGAAAAAGAGGTGGAGTAGTGTAACGTCAATTGAACATGGCTTCCCAAAAAGGTGAAAACGCCATAGAAGCTGACCATGTAAAGGAAACAGATCAGATAGGTCGGTAGGGAGGCGGGTATCTTGAATGCAGAGCGTAATGACGTTGGTTCTGTTCTGTTGCCAGTCTCAGCGTTGGGTAACCACAAAAAACCCAGGGTGGCTGCCAGACTCAAGCTACTGACTAAGAAATAAGCATAACGCCATGATAGCAAGTCGGCGATGAATGCACTCAATGGCACCCCTGCGACCATGGCTAAAGACCAACCCGTTATGACCTTTCCTAAGGTAGCAGACTCTTTTCCTTTAGGTGCGACTACCGCTGTCATAGAGTAGAGCGTCGGTAACAGTATTCCTGCACCTAATCCAGCAACGGCCTGACTCGCTAATAGCATTTGCCAGTTCCCTGCCAGACCCGTAGATAAAATGCCTAGGGTGAGTACTGCTCCAGATACCATGAGAGCTGTCTTATACCCAAATCTTTGCACATACCCAGTAAGAAATAGTCCGGTTAAGGCCAGTGCACCTCCATAGGCAGCTACAGCCCGTGCAGTTTGACCAACGCTTGAGCTTAGGCTGGAGCTGATGTCGTGCATCACCGGGCTCATTAGAAAAGCATTAGAACCAACCACGCTTACGCCCAGTAATAGCACAAGGGTCTGGATAACGAATTGATGATTAGCCTTATGTGAAGACTCCAAGCTGGTCATGACTTATCTCCTACTGGCTAACCCGAAGACTATTGAATCTATGCATCTTCGTTGTTCAGTAACGGGTTTTCATCCTCTGCATTGACTCCAATAATTTATATCAATCAGCTACAAGATAGCTGTCAGATCTTGCTGTGTTCTTGTCAGAGCTTGCGCAATTTGCGGTGTTTTTATTTTTACCGGTTTGCCGGTGTGGATGCCTCCGGAGGTTCACTGACAGCCGCCCGGCGGAGACTCAACCACTGATGTACAAACGCCAGTCCCAGCAAACACAGTCCCAGTCCCATGAACGAAGCAACGCGCAGCAGGCCGATTAGGTCGGACATGTCGATCAGGAAAATTTTGGCGATAGTGATCAGTAACAGCAGCATGCCTGCCTGATACAGGTGTATCCATTGGCGTAGTGAGCCTATCAGAATGGCGCTGGCCGCCATGAGTAACCAGACCAGTGAATAGCTGTAAAGCTCGCCACTTTGCATCGGTAGATCAGTAGACAAGCTGCCTTGCCAGAGATGACGGACCTCCAGGGTGATAAAAATCCAGCTGCCGATGCCAGCGAGCCCCCAGAAGCCGGTGCGGTATTCCTGTAGATACCAGCGAGCCGCCAGTACAAAGATCAGTATTGGAGCGCCATAGGCTAGCAGCAGACCGTTAAATATAGGTGTGCTGCTCAAATCGATTCGTGGGTTGAACGCTGGGTTGAGCGAAGTGAGGAGCACCAGGTAGTTGAGTACGGCGGCTAACAGCAGCAGACGCGAAGCGAACAGGCAGAGCGCGTGGGTATTCTCGGCCAGCGCACTGCGGTAATAATACACCAGTCCGATTGATCCCCAGATCAGGGTGTTGAAAGCCGCTTCGGTGAAACTGTAGTGGTGTATAAAGAGTGCGCCATCATGCAGCCAGTAGCGCAGCAGCATCGCCAGGAACAACACCAGCAGGTGCAGACTGGCACCTTCCAGCCAGCGCGATAGTCGCTCTTGATGGTTGATTCGGCTGGCAACCAGTACCAGCACCAGGCAGCCGCCATAACTGAGCAGGGAGGTGTCATATTGCTGCAGCACCCAGGGTTGCAGTGTCAGGCGGGCCAGGATCAACATGATTAAGGCTTTCATCACCCAACTGAGCAAAGCATCAGGCTGCTGTTGTTGCAGCCAGGCCAGTGACACCACCTGCGCTGCCAGTGCCAGCGTCAGGGTAGCCGGTTCCAGCAGGATGACTGCGGCGAGGGAATAGCCCAGATGACCGGCGAAAATCAGCCAACTGCGGCTGCGATCCTGTTTTGCCCGCTGCTGTGCACGGCCAATATAGGCGAGGCCACACAAGAGTGATGCGGCGCTCCAGAACCAGTCTTGTAACAGGTTACCGGCTAGTTGCCAGGCCAGTGCCAGCGCAATCAGCGGCGTGAGTACGCCTAACGACAGCACCAATGCCGGGTAGCGGCAGTGGCTGCGCAGTTGCCAGAAGGCCTGTGCTCCATAGGCCAGTGTCCAGAGTAGCAGTAGCTGCAATAACTGCAGTTGTTGTTGTGGCAACAGCGGTCTGAATACCAACCCGAATTGCCAGTCGGTATGCAAGTGGGCGACAACCAGGCTGGAGAATAACAGTAGGGCACTGCACCAAGGCAGGAGCTTCAGGCTTTCATTGAAGCGGCTGGCGAACAGCAGTAACAGCAGCAGCGGTGTCCAGTACCATAGCGCCGAATGCCAATCAGGGCGCAGGGCAATACTGATCGTTTGTGCCAGAATGATCAATATTAAGCTGATGAACAGGTGTTGCTGTGAGGTGCTATCAAAACGCAAGAAAGCTTTGATTGAGCGGCGACGGGGTTGATCCGCAATGGGCTGCGTCAGGCGGAAGTTGAGCGTAGGAATACTAAGAAACAGATAGGCACTCAGGGTCAGGTAGAGCCCCGTCCATTCCAGTGAACGGCCGCTGAGTTGCACTAACCACCACCAGCTTAGTGTACCCGCCAGGGTGAGTACAAATAGCCAGTTTCTCTGTACATAGCGCTGTAGAAACAGTGACGATCCGGTAATAATCAACACATAGATCAGCACAGGTAACAGATCACTACCGCTGCCGCCCAGCATCAGGGGAACCAGATAGGCACCGGTGATGCCGATCAGTGCCAGCACCGGACCATGCCATACAGCCAGTAGCATACTGCCCAGAGAGACCAAAGCCAGCAGGGCAAATACCAGCATCGGTGGCCAGAGGTGATAGAGGTGCAGTGCCGATAGAATGACGCTGTAGAGCACTATGCTGGCTCCCCCTGCCAGTGCGGCAACAGCGGTATAAGCGGTGTGGGTTTTACGTCTGAGCCATTCGGCGGCAACCAGTAATCCCAGCCCCAGCAGAATGCCGAGCAGAATCCTTGCTTGTGGCCCTAGCAAGCCTTGCTCCATTGAATAACGGGCAAGGAAAATGCCGGATAAGCCGACGCATAACCCGCCCAGCCAGACCATCCAGTTGGCTTTGAGCGAAGACTGGCCTGCCGGGGTTGCGTCTTCTGCCGGTTTAACCTGTGTTTGTGGCTTGGGATTCGCAGGGCTAGTGCCCCAAGGATCTGTTGTTGGTGTTTCAGACTCTACGGATTCAGCGGATCGGGTTTCAGGGGCTGCTGTATCGAAGTCAGCATCCGGTTCAGTAGCTGTTGCAGGGGGTTCAGGGCTGGCGATCTGGCTTGCCGCCATCTTGGCGCTAAGCTGAGTGGCTAGATCCGCTTGTGTGTCAGTCTGGCTGGTCTGTGGTCTGGCCGGTTGCTGAACGTGGCTGGTATGTTCAGGTGGACGCTGGTGTTGCAGTTCTGCTAGCGTTCGCTGGAGTTTTTTCAGGGTGAAGAAATTAGTCCAACTCAACACTATGCTGGAGAGCATTAATAGAAAGAACACCACTGCCATGACCAACCATGTATCATACATAGCTCAACCGCTTCCCTAAGGTTTATCAAAGACCTAACTCTAGAATGCTTGCCGCTTAACTGCAACTCTGATTACACAGCTGGTTGCTCAGGATCATGTTTTACTTAGATGTCTCATGGCTGCATCAAGGCCTTCCAGCGTCATCGGAAACATGCGCTGTTGCACCAGTTGCTGCACCATGCCAATCGACTGAGTGTAGGGCCAGTAGCCTTGGGGCACGGGGTTGAGCCAGACCAGGGATGGCCAGGTATCAGTCACGCGCTGCATCCAGGTTTTTCCCGCTTCGGTATTCATATGCTCAACACTGCCACCAGGGACAGCGATCTCATAGGGTGACATGGAGGCATCACCAACGAAAATAACCTTGTAGTCCTGAGCATATTTATGCAGCAGATCCAGTGTGGCGGTGCGCTCATTGAAGCGTCTCCGGTTATCTTTCCACACGGATTCGTACAGGCAGTTATGGAAATAGAAGTGTTCCAGGTGTTTAAACTCGCTACGACAGGCACTGAACAGCGCTTCGATCAGGGCGATATGATCATCCATGGAGCCGCCGATATCGAGTAACAGCAGGACTTTCACCGCATTGTGTTTTTGCCGCACCATTTTCAGATCCAGATGCCCGGCATTTCTGGCGGTGGCGCGAATAGTGCCGTCAAGGTCCAGCTCTTCTTCAGCTCCGGTGCGGGCAAATTTACGCAGGCGTTTCAGTGCCACCTGAATATTGCGGTTTTCCAGATTCTGCTGGTCATCCAGATTGCGAAACTCACGCTTTTCCCAGACCTTAACTCCACGACGGTGGGTCGATTTACCCCCGATACGAATGCCTTCCGGGTTGTAACCCCCATGACCAAAGGGTGAGGTGCCGCCGGTGCCGACCCATTTATTACCCCCGGCATGCCGTCCCTGCTGTTCTTCCAGGCGTTGTTTCAGGGTCTCCAGTAGTTTGTCCAGGCTGCCAAGGCTTTGCAGCTCAGCCTTGTCGGCTTCGCTCAGATGACGCTCGAAGGTCTGACGCAGCCAGTCATCCGGGATCAGTTGCTCCACTGTGGTCTCTAACTCGCCGATGCCCTTGAAGTAACTGGAGAAGGCCAGATCAAAGCGATCATAGTACTTTTCATCCTTGACCAGGCAGGTGCGTGCCAGCAGATAAAAACCATCCAGGTCGGCAAAGGCCAGATCGGCCTCCAGGGCACGGATAAGGTCCAATAACTCTCTGGGAGTCGCAGGAATTTTAGCTGCGCGTACCGCTTGGAAAAAATCGATCAGCATGGTGTTTCCTTGGGCTGATCAGCGCTGCTGGCGCCGAATCATAAAGGCCAGGCGCTCTAGCAGTCCGGCATCCTGTTCGTTTTTGATCAAGGCTCCGCAAAGCGGTGGAACCGCTGATGCGCTATCCTGTTCCAGTAATACCTCGCGTGCCAGGTTGTCGGCCATGAGTAGCTTGAGCCAGTCAACCAGTTCGGAGGTGCTGGGTTTTTTCTTTAATCCGCTAATATCCCGCAGGTCATAAAAGACTTCCAGGGCTTTCTCTACCAGCTGTTTCTGAATGGAAGGGAAGTGCACCTCAATAATCTGGCGCATGGTGTCCTGGTCAGGAAAGCGAATATAGTGAAAAAAGCAGCGCCGCAGAAACGCATCCGGTAGCTCTTTTTCGTTATTTGAGGTGATGATCACCAACGGACGATGAGTGGCTTTAATCTGCTGCTGGGTTTCATAGACATAGAACTCCATGCGATCGAGTTCCAGCAGCAGGTCATTGGGAAATTCAATATCGGCCTTGTCCACCTCATCAATCAGCAGAACGGCAGGCTGGTCGCAGGTAAAGGCCTCCCAGAGTTTGCCCGGGACTATGTAGTTGCTGATGTCATGCACCTTGTCGTGGCCCAGCTGCGAATCACGCAGACGAGATACCGCATCATACTCATACAACCCCTGTTGTGCCTTGGTGGTGGATTTAACATGCCAGGTAAACAGTGGCATATCCAGCGCCGCTGCCACTTCTTCAGCCAGCAGGGTTTTGCCTGTACCCGGCTCACCCTTGATCAGCAGGGGCCGCTGTAGCGTAAGCGCGGCATTCACCGCTATCTGCAGTTCGTTTGTCGCGACGTAGCGTTCGGTGCCTTTGAATTGCATCTTGTCTCTTCCATTCAGATCCATCAACTCGAACAGCCAGTGTACTGTGTGTCTGCTTGTGGCTCAAACACTCTTCGCTGCGGCTAAATGGCAGAGTTGATGGCCATGATCTACAGTTAAGGTGATTAATAAAAACCTTATAAAAAGGATTGCTAAATTTAAGGAGATACAGAGATGGCGATGATGATGAAAGCGGCTGTGTTCGTTGAACCCGGCCGCATTGAAATAGATGATAAACCGGTACCGGAGATAGGCCCGAATGATGCGCTGATCCGGGTGACCACAACGACTATTTGCGGTACGGATATACATATTCTTAAAGGCGAATATCCGGTTGCCAAGGGCCTGACTATCGGGCACGAACCGGTGGGGGTAATAGAAAAGCTGGGTGCTAATGTACAGGGGTATCAGGAAGGGCAGCGGGTGATAGCGGGCGCTATCTGTCCGAGCTTTACCTCCTATGCCTGTCAGGATGGTTGTTCGTCACAGGATGGCGGCAGTCATGCCCATGGATACAAACCCCTGGGCGGCTGGCGCTTTGGTAATACCATTGACGGGGCGCAAGCCGAGTACCTGTTAGTGCCAGATGCTCAGGCTAATCTGTCACCTGTGCCGGATGGGCTGACCGATGAACAGGTGCTGATGTGCCCGGATATCATGTCAACTGGCTTTGCCGGAGCTGAAGCGGCCAACATACGTATTGGTGACACTGTAGCGATATTCGCCCAGGGACCTATCGGCTTGTGTGCCACCGCTGGTGCAAAACTGCGTGGAGCCAGTCGTATTATTGTTGTCGATGGCATCGATGAGCGTCTGAAAATAGCCCGGCAGATGGGTGCTGATATTACCCTGGATTTTCGGAAAGTGGATGTGGTGTCTGAAATCCTTAAGCTGACCCATGGTCGTGGTGTCGATGCTTCCATTGAAGCGCTGGGGTTGCAGTCAACCTTCGAAGCGGCTTTGCGGGTGCTGAAGCCGGGCGGCACGCTGTCCAGCCTGGGTGTGTACTCTAGTGATCTGTCGATTCCACTGGATGCCTTTTGTGCCGGGCTGGGTGATCACAAGATCATCACGTCCCTCTGCCCGGGTGGTAAGGAGCGCATGCGCCGCCTGATGGATGTGATTGCATCCGGGCGTGTGGATCTGGGGCCGATGGTGACCCATCGCTATAAGCTGGAAAATATCACTGAAGCCTATGAGCTGTTTTCACACCAGCGCGATGGGGTGTTGAAAGTGGCGATTCAGGCTAGTTGAGGCCAGTTTAAGATAAAGTGGCAGGCCAGATTCCGGTCTGCCTTCTAGCCCTGTGTCACCGCCATAATCAGCGTTGCCACGACTATCACAACACCGAATAACCAGGCGATCTGGCTTTTTGCCAGTTGCTCAGGTAACGGCAGGTTGTAGAGGGTTTTCAGTGATTCCACACCAGGTAGCCAAGTGGGTAGCACTGGCACTTGATTTAGTTGCTTAAGCTTCTGCCATAGCGCCGCTATTCCACGCTCCAGTACTACCACCAAATCACCCTGTGGCAATCGCCAGGCGGGTCCATTGCGGCTGATCAGCCAGCCAATAGCCAGTGTAATTGCTGGTACCCAGAGCAGACCCACATAGGCATCAGGTTGTTGGTAAAGTGGTGTTATATGGAGCGGGCCAGCCAGCAGTTGCGGTGCCAGTGCGCTGGCTATTAAAGTGGCGGCAAAGCCCAGTTGCATGCGCTTGTCAGCATATTCTGGCTGGTGACTTCGCTGTTGCCAGAGAAGCCATAAAAAACGCAGCATCAACCCGGTTGTAGCCACGGCACTGAGGGTCAGGCCAGGGATCAACCAGCCGGGTAGCCCGTCTTGATGTAGCTGCGCTTTCAGCAGTAACTTGGCCTGAGCACCACTGGCAAATAGCCCAACCAGTGACAGCGCAGGCAGCAGCATTCCCAGTCCCAGCAGAAACACAGGGATGCCTTGGTATGCATCCTTAAAGCTGACCGATAAAAATAAAGCACCTTTGGTCAAGGCATGGTGCAGGGCATAGAACGCCAGTACCGGCAGCAGCATGGTTGTCAGGTCAGGGAGAATAAACAGGCAACCCAAAGACAGCGTCATGATGCCCATCTGACTGATGCTGGAGTAGGCCAATACCGCTTTGGGTGAAGCTTGCATCACCCCAATCAAGCCCGCACCAAAGGCAGCCAGCAAACCGACAAAAATCAGTATTAACCCCCAGATGGGTTCTTGCATATAGCCCAGTGGCAACAAACTGATCCAGGCAAATAGGCCGGCTTTAATCATAGCACCGCTCAGTATTGCACTGGCGGGCGTGGGGGCAACCGGATGGGCCAACGGCAGCCAGAAATGCAGTAATGGCAGGCCCGCTTTGACCCCGAATCCACTGAACAGACAGAACACAATCAGCCCGGCATCAGGCGATTCAGCAATCGCAGCCGCTATATCCTGAGATAGCAGTGAGCTATGTTCGGTTGCCGCACTGCCGAGGAATAAGCCCACCAGAAGCAGCATTTCTCCCATGAGTGCCATAATCAGATAGATTCTGCCTGCACGCATGGCGGCCTTGTCTTGCTGATGAATTACCAGTCCATAGGCGGCGAAAGTCATTAGTGCAAAAAAGCTATAAAAACTGATGATATCCGCGCTGATTAACAAGCCAAGATTGCCGGTTAATGTCAGCAACCAGAGTAGCCAGAAACGCCCGGCGGCTGGATCTTTACGCAGATAGCCTAAACCATAGAGTGCACTGAACAGCCACAGCAGGCTGGTAAAAGTTAAGAAGGTTTTGCTGATAGGCAGCGTTTGCCAAACGCTGCCGAGTAACAGCGCTGACAGATTCAGTTGCTCTACTGGCATAAAACTCAGCAGCAGCGCGGGCAAGGGCGCTATCAGTGCGGCATAACCAAGCCATGATTGTAGCCTTGGCAAACAGCAGACCAGCGCCAGTAAAAGTGGTAACAGGGGGGTAAACAAGAGCAGCCACTGGGTCAGCGTCATGGCAGATACTCCCGCAGTGTGATCAGTTCAGCCCAGCTCAGCGGGCTGATAGATGAGCCGGCAAACAATCCTGCGGCCAGGCTTAGCCCGGCTGTAACCAGTGTTGGAATCAGTAGCCAGGGTGTAGTGTCGCGCCAGCCGACGATTATTTCATCGGGCCAGTTGCCCTGCTGTGGGTTGAACCAGATACGTTTAAGTACCGGCAGAAAATAGGCGGCATTGAGTAAGCTGCTGCCCACCAGCACATAAACAACCCAATCCAGGCCAGCATCTAACGCCCCGGTTCCTAAGTACCATTTGCTGACAAAGCCTGCAACGGGGGGGATACCGATCATACCCAGCGCACCGATGGTAAAGGCTGCACTGGTCATGGGCATACGCTGCCCGACACCATCCAACTGATGAATTTTATGGATTCCCAGCGTTTCGGCATAGTTCCCGGCACAGAAAAACAGGGTCACCTTCATCAGCCCTTGATGTAGCAGATGTACCAGCCCGCCAATACTACCGAGCGGGCCGAATAAGCTGATACCCAGTATGATGTAAGCCACCTGGCTGACGGTGGAATAGGCCAGGCGTTTTTTGAGATCACTCTGTTGCAGTGCCCTTAGGGAGCCATAAATAATGGTGAAGGCGGCTAATAGTGTCAGTGGCCAGAGCAAACCCTGCTGCCAGGCCAGCTCAATACCGTAAATATCATAGACAACCCGAATAATGCCAAAAGCCCCAGCTTTGACCACGGCGACAGCATGCAGCAGAGCGCTGACAGGTGCCGGGGCCACCATGGCGACAGGAAGCCAGCCATGGAATGGAAACAGCGCCGCTTTTACACCCAGGCCGATGATTAACAGGGCGAAAATCAGAGTCATCCAACCTGGCCAGGAGCCTATCAGTGCGGCTGTTATTTCAGTCTCACCAAAAGGAATATCGCCACCGAGGGCGTAGAGACCCACGATACCGGTCAGCAGTACAACACCACCGCTTAGCGTATAAATCAGATAAGTACGCCCGGCGGCTAATGCCGCTGTTGTGCCGCGATGTACCACCAGCGGGTAGGTGGACAGCGTCAGGAGCTCATAAAAAATCAGGAAGGTGAACAGATTGCCTGCCAGTGAAATACCCATGGTACTGGCAACACAGAGGCTGAAAAAGCCGAAAAAGCGGCTGCGATTCGGGGAGTTTTCCAGATAGCCTATGGCATAGATGGTGGTAAACAACCAGAGTACCGAAGATAACCCGGCAAACAGCATCGCCAAGGCATCTGCGCGCAATACCATGGACAGTCCGGGCAGCACCTCCAGACTGATCTCTGGCGTGTGCTGCTGCAATACAAAGTAAATTAGCAGCGCGATTAAGGCCAATTTTAATATGGCTGCTGCCAGGTTAAGAGCGCTGCGTGTTTTATGCTGCTGCTCTGGCAGAATGAAAATGACCATAGCTACTATAAATGAGGTCATCAGCGCGGCGAGTGGGAGAACGTTAATCCAGTTCATGGCAGCGAGTCCCTGAGAGGTCCAGGCAAGCTGATCAGTTCAAGTGGCAGCATGGCCATAAAGCCCAGCAGTATACTGCTGGCGGATAAACACAGTGCGATCAGTTCAAGTGATAAGGCGGGTTTGGCGAAGGTGTCGCCCTCACCTGTTTCCCGGTAGGTATAAGCAAACACACGAAAAATATACGCCGCAGAGAGTAAGCTGCCGAGTAACATCACTAGCGTCCACCACCATTGCTGTGAAATCAGGCTGCTTTGCAGTAACAGCCATTTGCCACTGAAGCCACCACTGGGAGGCAGACCCATGATGCTGACACCAGCCAGACCAAAGGCAAAAATATTCATTGGTCGATAACGACTCATTCCTGCCAAGGCGGTAAGTTCGGGTTTACCGGTACAAAGAATCAGATTGCCAGCTGCCAGAAACATCCCTGCTTTGGCCAATGCATGGGCGAGCAGCATGAGTATGCCACCCTGGTAAGCCATGATTGTGGCTTCCGGGTACTCAGCCGTCAGTAAGGGAAACATCAGCAGCATATAGCCTACCTGGACCAGGGTGGAGTAGGCTATGACCATCTTCAGTTGTTGTTGATGCATCGCCATCCATCCCCCCCATAAAATAGCCCCACTACCGAACACCCCCAGCAATTGCGACAGGGCGGGTGTCTGGCGGTAAATATCCAGCTCTATCCAGAAGCGCAACAGGATATACAAAGAGGCCTTGATGACCAGTGCGGACAGGAGGGCGCTGACGGGTGTCAGCGCACCGCCATGTGCCGGAGGTAACCAGGTATGCAGTGGAAATACTGCTGTCTTAAGCATTAGCCCTGCCAGGATTAATGCTATGGCAACTTGTGATGTCGCGCCCGCCTGCCAATGGGAGGCCAATCCATCCAGTGCCAGCGTACCGTGAGCGCCATACAGCAGGGCGACACCCAATAGATAGCCCATGGACCCCAGTAGCGCTGCATACAGATAGCGGATTGCTGCTTCCAGGGATTTTTCATCGGCGGCAAAGGCTACCAATCCGACGGCTGATAAGGTCAGTAACTCCAGACAGACATATAAGTTGAAACTATCGGCAGCCAGCCAGATGCCATTCAGTGAGGCGCAAAGAAACCAGAACAAAGGCCAAAAACCATCGAGCTTCTCGCGCGTCAGGTATTGTTGAGCGTAAAGAGCACAGACGGTGCTTACCAGGGTGCTCATCAGTACAAACAGCGTGGCCAGACCATCGGCTCGCAGGGCAATGCCCAGTGGGGCTTGCCAGTCTCCCAGAGCATAGGTTACCGGTCCGGTATTTTGTACCAGCAGTAACAGTGAGAAGGACGCGATCAGTTGCGCCGAAATACCCAGCAGTGACGCGACTGATCGCAGTCGTCCAGGTAACAGCATCGTCAGCACCGCACCGGATAGCGGTATAATCAGTAACCAGGGTATCGGGGAGGATATCAGGCTCATAGTCTGTCATCCTCGGGCAACTGTGTGGTGTTCTTGAGTTGAAACCAGCGCCGGATTAATAACAGTGCTAAGGCGGTTGCTGCTACAGCGACAACAATACCGGTCAGCACCAGTGCCTGCGGTATCGGATCAGCCTCACCACGTCCCTGCTGAGCAAAGCCCACCAGTACGAGGAAAGTGCCACTGCCTAACAGATTGAAAGCGATCAGACGTCGTAGCAAGTGGCGGTGATAGATAAAGCCGAACAGGCCCAATCCACACAGGCCAATACCCCCTAGTGTAAAAATCAGATCACTGCTCATGCGTCGAGTCCTTATCGGCTGACTTTGCTGCTGCATTAGTTACGCTAAACAGGCTCAAAAGAATCAAACCAATAGACAGGGTAAGGGCTAACTCGATGACCAGAATAAATAGTCCGGCAGTTGACTCCGGGTAGGTCAGAAAGGGCCGGTCAGCAAGCATGACGCTGGTGCCAAGTGTCAGAAAGACACAGAAACCCAGTACTATTCCAAATTTCATTACTCGGTGGCTGAGATGTGCTGACAGGCGAATGCCAGAGAGGTGCAACAGGATAAATGCAGCGGCCAAAACCGCTCCAGCTTGAAAGGCACCTCCGGGTCGGTCAGCACCGGCCCAAAGCAGGTAGGCCGAGGTGATCAGCATGGCCGGAATGAGCAGGGCTAAATTGGCATGCAGTAGTGGGTTGGGTAACCCTGGTAGACTGTCAGGCTCCGGATGGCGTGATTTCAATGTCATTCCGACCAGTATTGCCAGAACCAGTACAGCGACCTCTAACAGGGTATCGTAACTGCGAAAGTTGAGCAGCACCGCTGTGATCGGGTGTTCTACACCACTGTCTGGCATGGCCTGGGCTACCTGCTGATGCAGCGCAACTTGCATGTCAGGTTGCTGCAAGACCGCCCACAAAAGTACCCCTACCAATGACAACGCTGCACTGATGGCCAACCAGAATCTAGGGTGATTTAAGTGGATGTGACCTGGCTGAAGGTTGCCTGTTTTTTTCAGGTGCCCAAGGGTGTCGAGCAACAGTACGCCAGTGATGCCAGCACCGATAGCCGCTTCCGCAAGAGCAATATCAGCGGCATCGAGTCTGATCCAGGCCAGTGACAAGAGAATGCCAAGTAAAATGAAAAACACTACGGCACGAAAAATATTTTGGCTCATCAAGCTGATCAGCGCCACGGACCAGAGACCCAACACCAGCGCCCAGTCGATCAGCTCATTCATCGGCACTGTCCTGGCTGGTTTGTTCCTGTCTGGTGTGCTTGTCATCCGGCCCCGGCTGTCGTGTGGGCATGCCCTGAGCATGTGCCTCCCAAGCGACCAGGTGACCGCTAAGGGCGCTGGCCAGCATGACCAGCAGCCAGATCAACAGCAGTTTGAGGGTCAGGGACACTGAAAAATTGCTCGGGATCAGCCCCAGTATGATTAACCCCAGCCCGAGATTATCGGCTTTGGTCAGTGCGTGAATGCGGGTATAGGTATCGGGGAAGCGCACCAGTCCGATGGAGCCGACAATAAACATCAGACTACCGCTGATCAATAACACCGCTTGTAGCAGTGTTGTCGCGCTCATTCTGACTTCTCCTGGGGAGCTGAAGCTTTCCAGACTCGGCTGACAAAGGCCACCGTGGCCAGCATGGCCAGCAGTGCCAGAATCAAAGCGGTATCCCGTGCTGCATTCAGTTGCTGAAGTTCAGCCAGTACCAGCAAGACTGCAACCCCGGTGGTGCCGAACAGCTGTGCAGCCAGTAATCGGTCGGCCAGCTTCGGTCCACGGAGAACCCTTAGGGCGCCAATCAGTAAAGAAGTCAGCAGTAAAGTAAGCGTAATCAGATAAATACTGGTCATCCAACCTCCCGGGCAGGTAGCAAGCGAATTATGTGGCTTTCAAGCTTGCGTAAACTTTTACGGGTGGTGTCCGCTGAATCCAGAGAGTGAATCAGCAGCCCATCAGCGCCTGAACGCACACCGAGCGAGCCGGGCATCAGGCTTAAGCTGCTTATGAATAACCAGCGAGGTAAGCCTTCCAGTGAGGTTTCAAAGGAGAGCATGGTGGAGGCTAAGGGCAGTCGGGGTGAAAGAATGCGTCTGGCGATGTCTAATCCGGCAATCAACGAGGTGCTGAAATAATACACCAGGAAACCGGGCAGTGCCGGTAGACAGAGTCTGTGAATACCCGGTGTACTCAGGCTAAAGCTGACATAGACGCCTAGAAGGATGGCTGGTAGTCCGATAATCCAACTGCCTGAATCACCCCCTGTCAGGGTCCACCAGAAGCCTGCCGCCAGTAACAGGCGCCAGAGGAGTGCCATGGGGTCGCTAATGACGCTGCTTATCACCTTTGTCATAGATGGTTTATCCTGGCCATTTTACTGAAATGCGGCACAATGATCCTGCTCAGGCATCGCTGGGGTGAAGAGTAACAAATCTGCGCTCTGTCCCTCAGCCGCGTAGTCCGGATAGGTTTCTTCTAAATAGTAAGTCGGATCGGTTTGCTCGCTTAACGCTACCATAATCAAACTGGTTGAAGAGAGCGTCTCCGGCAACCAGCGCGCAACGCCCGTGTCGTTACGGGTATGCTGGGCTCCTGCAATCAATACATTGATCTTGTCGACTTGAGTGGTGGCTTGCATACGGCGGGCCATCTGCTGATCCCGGGCCAGCTGTACCTGTAGCATCTGTATCAGGCTGGTGCGTGGTAACTGTGCACAATGGCTGGTGTAGATTAGCTCCATCATATAACGGGTATGCGCTGTATCCAGGTAACCTTCAGGCGCTCCCAACTGATAGGCCTGCATTTGCGCTGCACGTGGCAGGTCTGCGGCAACTACCTGTTTGGCCTGATTCAGCGCAAATTGCAACTGCGGCGCATAGCGCTCCCAGGGCCAGCCTGCTGACCAGTCTAGTGCCTCGGCTGTGACACTATCACCACGACCTGACCACTCATCAATCTGTGCTTGTTGATCAGAATTGGCCATCTCAAACGCTACGCTACCGAGACGGTTTTGTTGAGCCAGCCGGGTTAAAATCTGCAGTTGTAGTTGATGATGATCGGGATGGTCATGCTGTTCTCCCAGCAGTAGCCAACTACCGACTGGCAGACTGCTCAGGAGGTTATCCAGATCAATAAATGCCCGTGGCTCGCTATGCCAGAGTTTTCCCACTAACGGGTTGTTGACCTGCTCTGGTGCCAGCCAGCGAGTATCAGCCAGGGCGGCAGTGGAAAACAGCAGAGCCAGCCCGAGTAACAGTCTGTGACCGAGTCTGTGCATTAGAGTTTTCCTTTGGGCTTAACGTCCAGATAGTCGCGCTGAATCACGGTTTCCAGTGCATTCACGGCCATTACCAACTCATCGAAGGTTTCTCTGCATTGCTTGAGTTGTTTGATCTGATCGCTGGACGGTACCGAATCATGAGACAGTTTGGCAATTTCCAGTAGCTCGGCGATATAGGAACCCCGGGTGTGTGCCACCATGGACAAGAGCGGTTTCAGGTCCTCAAGACTGAGTTCCGGGATCATCGGGTTGATGATTTCGCGGTTAATTTCACGGCGAAATTTTTCCAGTTCCAGCATCAGGCGGTTGTTTGTGACAGTCATCGGACTTTCCTCTAGGGTAGTGATAGCCTTATTATGGTAACAGGGTTGCAATTGTGAAGCCTGTTTGTTGATATTTACGGAAAAAAACCGACTCTGACCGGAAATCTAATGCCAATAGAAACCACATTTAACGGTGAAACCGAAAGTTTACCCCTACGCACTTTCAGTGAGAAAGCCTACCTGGATTATTCCATGTATGTCATTCTGGACCGTGCTCTGCCGCACATAGGTGATGGCATGAAGCCAGTGCAGCGCCGCATTATTTATGCGATGTCGGAACTGGGGTTGAAAGCGACGGCCAAACACAAAAAATCGGCGCGTACCGTCGGTGATGTGTTAGGTAAGTTCCACCCACATGGCGACTCTGCCTGTTATGAAGCGATGGTGTTGATGGCGCAGCCATTCAGCTACCGTTACCCGTTGGTGGATGGGCAGGGCAACTGGGGGTCGCCGGATGATCCCAAGTCGTTTGCCGCCATGCGTTACACCGAATCACGCCTTTCCCCCTATGCTGAAGTGCTGCTGAAAGAGCTGGGTCAGGGTACAGTAACCTGGCAGCCTAACTTTGATGGCACGCTGGATGAGCCTGAATTCCTCCCGGCCCGATTGCCAAATGTGTTATTAAACGGCGGCACGGGTATCGCTGTGGGTATGGCAACTGATATTCCGCCGCATAATCTGCGCGAAGTGGCGGCGGCTTGTGTGTACCTGCTGGATCACCCGCAAGCGAGCGTTGAGCAGCTCTGTGATATTATCCCGGGTCCGGATATGCCCACTGAGGCCGAAATTGTCACCCCTAAGGCTGACCTGGAAAAGCTTTACTGCACCGGACGTGGCTCATTAAAAATGCGTGCTGTGTATATCCGCGAAGACGGCGATATTGTCATTACTGCACTGCCTTACCAAGTCTCGGGTAATAAAGTGCTGGAGCAGATCGCCGCACAGATGCAGCAGAAAAAACTGCCGATGGTCAGTGATCTGCGTGATGAGTCTGATCACGAAAACCCCACCCGTCTGGTCATCGTGCCACGCTCCAACCGTATCGATGCCGAACAGCTCATGGCGCATCTGTTTGCCTCTACTGATCTGGAGCGCAGCTACCGCGTCAATATGAATATGATCGGTATTGATGGGCGTCCTCAGGTGAAGGATCTGCGCCAGATACTCACCGAATGGCTCAGTTGGCGCACCGAAGTGGTACGTCGCCGACTGACGCATCGCTTGCAGAAGGTTATGGATCGTCTGCATATTCTTGAAGGCTTGATGATCGCCTACCTCAATATTGATGAAGTGATCCGGATTATTCGTGAAGAAGATAATCCCAAGCAGGAGATGATTGCACGCTTTGGTATCACGGCGATTCAGGCCGATGCCATTCTGGATCTGAAGCTGCGCCATTTGGCCAAGCTTGAAGAGTTTAAAATCCGTACCGAGCAGAATGAGCTGGATGAGGAGCGCAAATATCTGGAAGAGACGCTGGGGTCAGCCGACCTGATGCGCAAATTGATTCGCCAGGAAATCGAAGAAACAGCCGAAGAGTTTGGAGATGCACGTCGTTCACCACTGGTACAGCGTGAAGAAGCTCAGGCATTCAGTGAAAAAGATCTGTTGTCGGCTGATCCGGTCACAGTAGTGCTGTCAAAGCAGGGCTGGATCAGGGCAGCCAGAGGGCATGATATCGATGCGGCCGGTTTAAGCTACAAATCGGGTGATGCCTTTAAGCTGGCGTGTCCCGGACGTATGAATCAGCCGACCATCCTGCTGGATTCCACTGGACGCAGTTATACCCTGGATACGCATACTCTGCCTTCTGCCAGGGGACAAGGTGAGCCGGTGACCGGAAAACTGTCGCTGCCAAAAGGCGCCAGTATTGATGGCATGATCTGTGCGGCTGAACGTGAGCGTGTATTGCTGGCATCTGATGCGGGTTATGGTTTTATTACCTCTATAGCCGATTTGAGCAGTAAAACTAAAAATGGTAAAGCCGCGTTGAGTCTGCCGAAAAATGCCCAGGTACTCAGTCCGGTGAGAGTCAGTGACCTGCAGCAGGATTTGCTTGCGGCAGTGACCAGTGACGGGCGGATGTTAGTGTTCCCCGTCAGTGAGCTACCGGAGCTAAGTAAAGGCAAGGGTAATAAAATCCTGAATATTCCTTCCGCACGTGCTGCGGCTCAAGAAGAGCTGCTGGTTGCGATAACGCTGTTGTCGCCGGGCGATTTGTTACAGGTTAATTCGGGGCGTCAACACCTGAAACTGAAAGCCGCTGATCTGGAACATTACCGGGGTGAGCGTGGGCGTCGCGGCAACAAGCTGCCGCGTGGATACCAGCGTGTGGATGGTTTAGAGGTGATCAAAGCGGCTGGGGAGGATACCCCCAGCAGCTGACAGGTTGCTAACTATTAGCTAAGAAGGTTCACGCTGGCTGAGTTTAATCATCAGGTGGCGTGACTGCTTTTCCAATAAATCCTGATAGGATTTACTGATCTGCAACACCAGTACCTTGTCTTCATCTTCCCGGCGAATGCTGGCACCATCCAACAGGGTGCGCTTCAGATCCGGTGCTTCGGTGAGTGCGGTATGGCTAATCAGCTCGTTGCTCTGGGTAGTGCGGGTGAGGAAACGTGCCTCTTCCAGTAGTCGCTCCAGCTTTTCTGCCTTACCTCGCACCAACGCCATGTGCAGGTTCATCACGGGGCGGAACTGGCGGATGCGTGACTGATTGTACTGTTTGTATAAATGCGTGAACAGCATGGCCGCACACATGGCATTCACGCCGTGGGTGTCATCGGCCTGGGGCTGATCAAAAATCATCTGTAGATCAGCATTGCTCGCTTTAACCACCCGTCCGTTATAGATGACAGCCACTGAGTTGGCCAGCATACGGTAAGTTTTCAGCAGCGATTGATGCTCTTCCTCCTCGACCAGTTCAGAATGTGCACTGGTGGCATCGATCAGCAGCAGATAGCCAGCCTCTTCGGCCGGCAACATCAGCTCCAGATCCTGCTCAAAAGCATAGAGGTTTAACTGTTCTTCATCCTCATCCAGCGCGCTGAGTAAGGGGTTGTTACGCAGACGAGACGTTTCTTCAACCGGGGGTGCAGATTTCTGCTCTTCCAATTCAACGTAAGCGTCATCATCCTGGCTATCCGGGTCACGCATATGCCCGGCTGTGGCTGGTGTGAATCGGGGAATGGGGCCACGTTCGCGCTCAGGTTTCAGTAGCGACACCAGTTCCTGATCATTCAGTTCCTCGTCACGGGCACTAAAGCTGATGAAGGTATGGTCTGCCGGGTCGGGTTTGTCGCGCTCAGCAACAAAACGATCGGGTGTTGCCGGTTTATCTGCTGGGTGCTCAAGTGTGGGGGGGGGCTTTATCTTCACCGGTTCAGGTGGCAATACCGGGGACAGTTCCAGATCGTCGATATCATCCGGATCAAGAATCGGCAGGCTGTCCGAGCCGTTATCTTCTTGACTAATTTCCTGCATCACCTGGTCAAATTGGCGCTCGGTGGGGGTGTCCTGATGCTCGATATCTGCGGTTGCTACCCTGACAGGACGCAGGCTCAGCCAGATGCCCATAAGCATAAGCAGCAGCGTAGCCATGGCAGCCAAGAGAATCATTAACTGCTGACGCTTTAGCACGGCCAATAAGGAATCTGGGTCGGCCCAGACAGTCAGTTCACCAAGTGATTCCTCGTTACGTATCAGCGGCACGTTCAATGAACGGCCTTGATGCTCTCCACTGATGCCAAGCACATTGCCTTGGTTGTCAGTCAGGCGCATACCCCGGATCATGGGTTGATTGGCCAGTTCATTGAGCAGATAGTTTAGGCTGATTCTGTCTTCGCTCATGACCAGGGGTTTGAGCAGCAACGCAGCGCTTTCTGCCAAGGCGCCACTGCTGAGCAGGGCTTCTTCTTCGGCAATCCGCTGGTTGTCCATCTGGATCAATACCAGGGTGGTGATCAGACCCAGAGTAAATGCCAGAATGGCGGCCAGTATAGCGCGCATTGGGCGTGGAGCCTTGTCGGTGTTGGGTGGCACTGTTTGCATAACAGGGTGGCTTCCGGAAAGACCTTAGAACAAGCGTTGAATGATACCAGTTCGTGGCCAGTAGTCACACAGAGGAATGGATACTTTGACGATTGACTTAAATGCGAATGACCCCCGCTCCCTGGCAGGCTATAATGGTTGTTTTTACGCGTTACGGATAGTCTGGATGAATACACAAGAGTATATGATTGCGTTGGGCCAGCAAGCTCGGCAGGCCGCCAGCCAAATGGCCAGTGCAGACACAGGGCAGAAAAACCGGGCATTGCTTGCCATGGCAGCCGCTCTGGATGCCGCTCGACCTAGGTTAGAGCAGGCCAATGCTGAGGATATGCAAGCCGGGCGTGCTAAAGGCCTTGATGCAGCCATGCTTGATCGTCTGGAGCTGACTTCGGCGCGTATCGATAATATGATCGAAGGGCTGCATCAGGTGGCGGCGTTAGCCGATCCAATCGGTGGTATTACCGGTATGAACTACCGGCCGTCAGGCATTCAGGTGGGTAAAATGCGGGTGCCCTTGGGTGTGATCGGGATTATTTATGAGTCTCGGCCTAACGTCACTGCGGAAGCCGCCAGTCTGTGCATCAAATCGGGTAATGCGACGATTCTGCGTGGTGGCTCGGAGGCGCTGAAGTCCAATCAGGCAATTGCTGAGTGCATTATCAGTGGCTTGCGTGAGGCGGGTTTACCGGAAACGGCGGTGCAGGTTGTCGCTACCACTGATCGGGAGGCCGTGGGCCAGTTGATCAGTATGCCTGACTATGTCGATGTAATTGTTCCGCGCGGAGGCAAGGGATTGATTGAGCGCATCGCTAAGGATGCTCGCGTGCCGGTAATCAAACATCTGGATGGCGTCTGTCATGTCTATATCGATAGGGCCGCTGACAAGGTCAAAGCGATCAATATCGCCTTGAATGCCAAAACCCACCGTTACGGCACCTGCAATACCATGGAAACCCTGTTGGTGCATAACGAACAGGCTTCTGCTGTATTGCCGGATCTGGCTGAGCGTTATCAAGCTTCTGGGGTGGAGTTGCGCGGCTGTCCTGAAACGTTAAAATTACTGCCACTGATTAAAGCGGCAGACGAGAGTGATTGGTCAACAGAGTATCTGGCCCCGGTGCTGGCCATAAAAGTTGTTAGCAGTCTTGAGCAGGCCATCCAGCATATTAATCAGTATGGTTCACACCATACCGATGCGATCGTTACGGAAAGCTATACCGACGCCCGGGTGTTTCTGCGGGCCGTGGATTCCAGTTCAGTGATAGTGAATGCCTCCACCCGTTTTGCTGATGGTTTTGAATATGGTCTGGGTGCGGAAATCGGTATTTCTACGGACAAAATTCATGCCCGTGGTCCGGTTGGATTGGAGGGGCTGACATCTGAGAAGTACGTCGTTCTGGGAGATGGGCATGTCCGGCAGTAATCAATGCAGATAAATGAGCCCTTTGTGTTTATGGGGGGCACCTTTGATCCTGTCCACCATGGCCATCTAAGAACTGCACTGGAAATTCAGCAGTGGTTGCAGCTTAGTCAGGTCACGATGATCCCGTCAGGCGCGCCAGTTCATCGTCAGCATCCTGGCTGTTCAGCCGAACATCGGCTGACCATGGTCAGGCTGGCGGTGGCTGACGCCGCGAGTTTGTGTGTCGATGCACGTGAGGTTAATTCATCGAAGCCTTCCTATTCTGCTCTGACACTGGCGTCATTACGAGATGAGCTGGGGCCGGAGCGGCCGATTTGCATGGTCATGGGTATGGATGCCTATTTAACTCTGCCACAATGGAAAGACTGGCATACTTTTTTATCACTCTGTCATATCATTGCGGTCGCGCGTCCCGGTTATCGGTATCAGCCAGTCGCGCAGATGGATGAGTTTACCCGGCAGCATGCGATCAAATCATCGCATCTGCTAACAGAAAAGCCCTGCGGTGGTGTTCTAATTCACGAACTGACGCCCTTGGGAATCTCAGCAACACAGATACGTGAACTGATCAGTCAAGGGCAATCGCCGCGCTATTTGATGCCTGATCAGGTATGGGAATACATTAAACAACATCAGCTTTACGGCTATAAACGAGGTAAATAGATTAGTGATGCAAACTGAGCAACTGATCAAAAAAGTGCAGGCAATTTTAGACGATATGAAAGCCAGGGACCTGGTTGTCCTGGATGTAACCGGCAAATCCAGCGTGACAGATTTCATGCTGATTGCCAGTGGTACATCCCGTCGTCATGTGGTTTCCATGGCCAGTGAAGTTATGGAAAAGGTCAAAGCAGAAGGTGTGCAGCCCATCGGTTCGGAAGGGCAGGAAAGTGGCGACTGGATTCTGGTGGACCTGGGTGATCTGGTGGTCCATCTGATGATGCCAGATGCGCGCAGCTTCTATGATCTGGAACGCCTGTGGCGGCACTCCCCGGAAGATGCTGAAGCCATTTCCTGATTATGCGGATACGTTTACTGGCTGTGGGTCAGAAAATGCCGGGCTGGGTCGAAGCTGGCTATCAGGAATACAGCAAACGCCTGCCAGCTGACTTTCAGCTGGAACTGGTGGAGCTGCCTCCTGGCTACAGAGGGAAGGGCGCTGATCCGGCACGTGCAATGCGTGCCGAAGGTGATGCTATGCTGGCGGCTTTAGGCAAAAATGAACAGGTTATCGCCTTGGATGTCCAAGGCAAACACTGGTCGACAGAAAACCTTGCCAGCCATGCCGAAAACTGGCGCATGCAGGGGCGTAATGTCAGTCTGTTGGTGGGGGGGCCGGATGGTCTGGACCCACGTTGTCTGCAAGTGGCTGATCAGAAGTGGTCATTGTCAGCCTTGACGCTGCCTCACCCATTGGTGCGAGTACTGCTTGCTGAACAACTCTATCGTGCTTGGACCCTGCTTCAGGGTCATCCCTACCATAAATAACAGGTTATTATGCAGCAGGCGGAAACACTCAAGGATTACAGTCGAGAGGCGCGAACTTTCAAGCGTCGGGCGCTGTTGGCATTTGTCATCGTTACCCTGGTGTTTATGGTGCTGGTGGGTCGTGCCTACTTTCTGCAAGTGATGGAGTATGATCGCTACTCCGCAATTTCTGATCGTAATCGCATACAGTTACAGCCTGTGGCCCCGCGACGGGGGCTGATTTACGACCGTCAGGGTATCCTGCTGGCTGATAATCAGCCGACCTTCAGTGTGACGCTATTGCGTGAAGAAATTCGTGACATGGATGAGACGCTGGCGGCATTGGCCGAACTGATTGACGTCAGTGAGCGTGATGTGGAGCGCTTTCGCCAGCGTCTGCAGCAGCGTCGTCGTCCCTATGAGTCAGTACCCTTGCGCTTTCGTTTAACCGAAGATGAAATTGCAAGAATATCAGTCAACTATCATAAATTACCCGGTGTGCAGGTCGAAGCTGATCTGATTCGTTATTACCCTTATGGCGAGTCCCTGGCCCATGTTTTGGGTTATGTGGGGCGGATTAACGAACGTGATCTGCAAACTCTGGATCCAGTCCAGTATGCCGGTACTAATTACCTGGGAAAACTCGGTATTGAGCGTTTTTATGAGCCGATATTGCATGGTGAAGTCGGATCGCGGAAAGTTGAAACCAATGCCCGTGGTCGTGTATTGCGTGTTCTGGAACAGAATGATCCAGCGCCCGGAGCTGACATCAAGTTGAGTCTTGATCTGCGGCTGCAGCAGTTTACAGAAAAGCTCTTGGAAGGAAAGCGAGCTTCTGTCGTCGCTCTGGATCCGAAAACCGGTGGAATCCTGACGCTGGTCAGTACACCCGCCTATGACCCTAATCTGTTCGTAATGGGCATTTCCAATACGGATTACAATGCGTTGCGCGATGATGTCGATCTGCCCTTGTTCAATCGGGCGGTGCGTGGTGGCTATCCACCTGGCTCAACGATTAAACCTATTATGGCGATGGCAGCAATAGATTCTGAAACGGTTCAGCCTGATTATACCATCTGGGATCCTGGCTATTATCAGATCACCCCTGGTGGTCGGCGTTATCGTGACTGGCGCCGTGGAGGGCACGGGCGGGTGAATATGAATCTCGCTATAGCTCAGTCGGTAGATACCTGGTTTTATGATGTCGGCCACCGTATGGGAAATGAGTTGATGGCGCGTTATCTACGTATGTTTGGCTTTGGCGAGGTTGCCACCCTGGATACACCCGAAGCGATACGCGGTGTTCTGCCCTCGGCTGATTGGAAGCGCGGGAACCTCGGAGAGCCATGGTATCCCGGTGATTCGGTGAATATGAGTATTGGTCAGGGTTTTTTTGTTGCAACCCCCTTACAGCTGGCTGTAGCCGCTAATGTACTGGCTAACCGGGGTAAATGGATGCAGCCCCGCTTGCTGATGGGGGTAGTTGAAGAAACTGATGAAGGTGAGTCGCTGACCCTGCCGGATATGGTCAAAGAGCATCCTGTACCGGATGATGTAGCCATTAAACATCCTGAGTATTGGGATTCAGTTATTCAGGGCATGGTTGATGTTATGCATGGACCAACAGGAACGGCAAGGCGTGTTGGTCAGGGATTGGAATACAAAATGGCAGGTAAGAGCGGTACTGCACAAGTGGTCGCCATACCGGATGACGGGCGGTATAAGCCAGAGGAATTGAGTGAACGCCATCATGATCATGCGCTGTTTATTGCCTTTGCGCCGGCTGATGATCCACAAATTGCCATTGCCGTGGTGGTAGAAAACGCTGGGGGCGGCTCCAGTGTGGCTGCGCCTATAGCGCGTCAAGTGATGGACGCCTGGTTGCTGGATCGCTATGAACTGGAGGCTGAGGATGAGTAGTCGCGATTTCCAGAGGACCATGCCAGGAGCAAGTAATCACTTTCAGCGAACGCCGGGATGGTGGAGTTATACTCACCTGGATGCCTGGTTGCTCTTGCTGTTGCTAATTCTATGTGGCTTTGGCCTGTTCGTACTCTACAGTGCATCGAGTCAGGATATGGAGTATGTGCAGCGCCAGGCAGTCCGTATGGCTGCTGGTTTCACCCTGTTGGGTTTTTTGGCACAAGTTCGGCCTCGCTCTTTTATGCTGTTGGCTCCCTGGCTTTATCTTATTGGTGTGGCCTTGTTGATTGCAGTGATGTTGTTTGGTGTGTCGGCTAAGGGTGCACAGCGCTGGATCGCCCTGCCCGGATTTCGTTTTCAGCCTTCTGAGCTGATGAAGCTGGTGCTACCGATGGCGATGGCTGCTTTTCTGGTGCGTGATCATTTACCCCCGACATTAAAGCGTCTGGTCGTTGCTGTAATTATTATGGCCATACCTACGGTGCTGATCATGAAGCAGCCTGATTTGGGTACCAGCTTGCTGATTGCCAGTTCGGGAATCTTTGTTATTTTGCTATCCGGTATTTATTGGCGTTATGTGTTAGTGGCTCTGGGTCTGATGGCTGCCGCTTTGCCAGTCTTTTGGAACATCATGAAACCCTATCAGCAACAGCGCGTGATGACATTTTTGAATCCGGAAAGTGACCCGCTGGGATCAGGCTGGAACATTATCCAATCAAAAACGGCGATAGGTTCTGGTGGCATCTCTGGTAAGGGGTGGTTAGAGGGTACGCAGTCACAGCTGAATTTTTTGCCTGAATCCCATACTGATTTTATTATTGCCGTAATTGGTGAAGAGCTGGGGCTGTACGGTATTGCTCTGCTGACACTGCTTTATTTGCTGATTATAGCGCGCGGTATGATTATAGCGGCGCGGGCGGCTGACAGTTATTCCAGGCTGCTGGCTGGAGGCGTGACCTTGACCTTTTTTGTCTATGTGACAGTCAATATTGGTATGGTTAGCGGCTTGTTGCCGGTTGTCGGAGTACCCTTGCCGATGATTAGCTATGGGGGAACATCGATTGTGACACTGATGGCTGGTTTTGGCATTCTGATGTCAGTCAGTGCACATTCAGGGGTGCAAAGGCATTGATGCTGGAGAGTAAAATGATCAGGCAAAGTGTAAAACCGGGACTGGCAAGTGCTGATAGGGGTTGCAGATGCGTGCAGGGCTTATAAGTTTATTGCTTGTTGTGATGCTGGCGGGGTGTTCGTCACGACCGAGTCCACAGGCACCCGTTACTCATCCGACAGACCCCTCAGGTCGTTACAGCATGACCCATGACAAGGCACCGGCGACCCCGCCTGATGTTAGTAAAGTGCCAGATGCTGTGCCTCGTTACGAGCCCTTGAGTCGTGGTGGAAACCGCAGCCCTTATGAAGTGTTTGGTAAAACCTATACGGTGATGCCAAGTGCAGAGGGGTATCGGGAAAGTGGTATCGCCTCCTGGTATGGCATGAAGTTTCATGGCCACCTGACCTCCAATGGTGAGGTGTATGATATGTATGAAATGACAGCCGCCCATAAGAGCCTGCCAATTCCTTCATTCGTTCGGGTTACAAATCTGGATAACGGAAAAAGTGTTATTGTCAGAGTGAATGACCGAGGGCCATTTCATCAGGATCGGCTGATCGATCTATCCTATGCGGCGGCTTATCGTCTGGATATCCTGCAGCGAGGCACAGGGCGGGTTAAGGTTGAGGCTATCACGCCGCGTCCTTCAGGGCAGATGCAGGCTCCGACGTTGGCAGCAGGCCCTGTAGCACCCGCTGTATCAACTTCGCTGAAAGCCTCACATGATCGGCGCTATTTGCAGATAGGTGCATTTGCCAGTGAGGAATCAGCTCGTAGGGCACAGCAGCAGGTCATGCCCTTTGCGGCGGGTTTTGCGGTCGGAATTTACACCGCCAACCCCTCTGGTTCGCCGATTTATCGTGTTAAGATAGGGCCGCTGAATGTGGGTGAGCCGCTGGACAATCTGATTGCCAGTCTGGCGGGTGCGGGTTTTCATTCTCCCCATCTGGTTGCAGAACCTTAATACTGACAATGTGTTGAACCATGCTTTTTTTCGGAAGTCTATTTGCTGACCTTCGATGAGTTAACCGAAACGGATGCCAAAACCGATGAATACAAGATTTTTGAGTCGTACGCTGCTTGCCCTGTTGTTCAGTCTGCTGGCTTTTGCCCAGGTGCAGGCATCGATGATTCCAGCCCCCCCGCAGGTTGCAGCGCGTTCTTATGTGGTGATGGATGCGGCTACTGGCCAGATTATTCTGTCTAAAGATGAACATGAGCGCTACCCGCCAGCGAGCCTGGTAAAGATCATGACCAGCTATATTGCGGAGTTGGAACTGATCAATGGCAATCTGTCTGAAGATGAAATGGTCAATGTCAGTGAAAAAGCCTGGCGTACTGGCGGCTCTCGTATGTTTATTCAGGAAGGCACGCAGGTTAAATTAATTGATCTGTTGCGGGGTATTATCATCTCTTCTGGTAACGATGCGTCTGTCGCTATGGCTGAACATATTGCCGGTAGTGAAAGAGCGTTCGCTGATCTGATGAACCAGCATGCCCGCCGCCTGGGTATGACCAACACCAACTATGAAAATGCCACAGGCCTGCCATCGGATAACCAGTATGCTTCTGCTTACGATCTGGCGATACTGGCGCGTGCACTGATCACAGATTCTAAACAATATTATCCGATTTATGCCGAAAAACACTTTGAGTTTAATGATATACGTCAGCCCAATCGTAACCGCTTGTTGTGGCGTGATGATACGGTAGACGGTATCAAAACCGGACACACCGATGAAGCCGGCTACTGCCTGGTGTCTTCAGCCGTTCGTGATGGTATGCGCCTGATCAGCGTGGTGATGGGCTCTGCCAGCGAAGAGACGCGGGCGCAGGAAACCCAGCAGCTACTGGCCTATACTTACCGTTTCTACGAAAGTACTGAGCTTTATGCCGCCGGTCAGTCGATCAGCGATCAGCGAGTCTGGGGCGGCGAAGTCGATAACCTGAGCATGGGTGTACTCGAAAACCTTTCGCTGACTCTGCCGCGTGGGCAGCAGGATCGTCTGGAAGTGCTGCTGGATCTGCCACGCAATATCCAGGCACCTGTTGCTGTGGGCGATGCTATCGGCTCGGTGGTAGTATCACTGGATGGCGAAGTGATTTCAGAGACCCCTTTGGTGGCGCTGCATGCGGTTGAGCCTGGCAGTTTTTTCAAGCGGCTGTGGCACAGTATTTTGCAGTTCTTTATGAATCTGATCAACTAGAGCTGAGGTGGCTGAGGCTATGACTGATTCACCCGAAGCACCTAAAATCGAATTTCCCTGTGCGGACTATCCGATCAAAGTAGTGGGCAATAATGACAATGACTTTTATGGTTTTGTGGTCGAGACAGTGAAAGGTTTTGATCCTGGCCTGGACCTGGAAAAGGTCAGTGTTCAGGATAGTCGCAACGGTCGGTTTCGTTCAGTGCGTTTGAAAATCAAGGCCACCGGAGAGGAGCAGTTGCAAGACTTGTTTGCAGCATTGAAAGCTTCTGGTCGTGTACATATGGTACTTTGATCCGTGCCTGATCTAATCGTGCGAACACTCGGGCTGCAGCCTTATGAGCCGGTGTGGCAGCAGATGCAGCAGTTTACGGCTCAGCGTCAGGCGGAAACGCCAGATGAAATCTGGTTGTTACAGCACCACCCGGTATTTACCCAAGGGCAGGCCGGTAAAGCCGAGCATCTGCTCAATCCCGGCCCTATACCGGTGGTTAAAACAGACCGTGGCGGTCAGGTGACCTACCACGGTCCGGGGCAATTGATCGCTTACCTGCTGCTGGATTTGCGCCGCAAAAAACTGGGTGTCCGGGACGTGGTTACCCTGATGGAAGAGGCCGTCATTGCGCTGCTGGCAGATCATGGGCAAGTCGCCGTTGCACGTGCCGATGCTCCAGGTGTGTATGTTGATGATTGTAAAATTGCGTCACTGGGCTTGCGGGTTCGGCGCGGTTGCTCTTTTCATGGTCTGGCATTGAATGTCGATATGGACCTGCAACCCTTTGCCAGAATCAACCCGTGTGGCTACGCCGGTATGCAGATGACCCAGTTGCGAGATCTCTGTCCGGACACTGATATTGACAGTGCGGCTAAAAACCTACTAAATTACTTGGTTAAACGGCTCGACTACCCGCAGGTTGAGTTGGCTAATCATCTGGAAAGCTGAATACTATTATGTCTGATACTCCTGCAAAACTTGTCCGCGTCGAGCAAGGCGTCAAGCTCCGTGGTGCTGAAAAAATGGCTCGTATTCCGATTAAGGTCATTCCGACCGAAAAAGATGAGATGCCACGTAAACCGGATTGGCTTCGCGTCAGAATGGGCTCCAATGCTGAAGTGAAGCGGATCAAAGCCAAGTTGCGCAAGCACAAGCTGGCATCGGTATGTGAAGAGGCCAGTTGCCCTAATCTGGGCGAGTGTTTCAGTCACGGTACCGCCACCTTCATGATTATGGGTGATATCTGCACCCGACGTTGTCCCTTCTGTGATGTCGCACACGGTCGCCCTAATGCGCTGGCTGAAAATGAGCCGCTGGAACTGGCGGAAGCCATTGCCGATATGGGCCTGCGTTATGTGGTTATCACCTCAGTAGACCGAGATGATCTGCGTGATGGCGGTGCACAGCACTTTGCCGACTGCATTCGCGAAACTCGGCGTTTGGCTACCAATATACAGATAGAAACCCTGGTGCCGGATTTCCGTGGGCGTATGGATATCGCTCTGGAGATCCTGCAGCAAACACCGCCAGATGTGTTTAACCACAACCTGGAAACTGTGCCGCGTTTGTACAAGAAAGTCCGTCCTGGTGCTGATTACGCCTGGTCACTGGAGCTATTGAAACGCTACAAGGCCTTACGTCCTGAAATCAGAACCAAGTCGGGTTTGATGGTGGGTGTTGGTGAAACCAATGAAGAAATTATTGAGGTAATGCGGGATCTGCGCGCCCATGATGTCAATATGATCACCATCGGTCAGTACCTGCAGCCAAGCCGTAATCACCTGCCGGTTGATCGCTTTGTTACCCCGGATGAGTTCGATGAGTTTGGCCGCATCGCCAAATCACTTGGCTTTAGCCATGTTGCCAGTGGCCCTCTGGTACGCTCGTCTTACCATGCTGATCTGCAGGCCAAGGGTGAGAAGGTCGGTTAAAACCGGCTACGAAAGCTACCGGTATCTGAGTTATTTAACAAGATGTACCAGATACCGGTAGCGATTACTCAAGATCGTTCAGTAATGTCTGCACGATATCGTTCATGCATAACAGTCCGACCATCTCGTTATCCTTCAACACCAGAATGCGCTTGACCCGACTTGTGATCATCAGTGACGCGGCGTGTTTTACCGATAGGCTCTGCCCTACTGAAATAACAGGTTTGGCACACACATCGTAGACATTGATCAGATCGATATCGCCGCTTTCGGCCACTACCGTTTTGACAATGTTGGTATAGGTAATCAAACCATAGGCATCATTGTCATTGGTTTTTTCCACTACCAGTGATTTCAGCTTGTGACGCTTCATCAGGCTCAGTGCGTCACGCAGTGTTGCAAAGGGTGAAACGGTTATAACATCGTTCACCATGACATCTTTTACCAGCATGAAATGCCTTCCTTTTTAGAGGTTTTCTTTCAGATGTTGCTCAAATTTTGCCAGTTGTGACAGGTCTATTCCGCCAAGGTGCTCCAATGGAAGGGTAAACACCACGCCATGGGAGTCATTGTTTTTCTTATCGACAATGAGCGTCTGGATGGATTTGAGAATCTCCAGCGATAAGCCCTTTTCCAATACCATAATAATGATCGATTGACTGCCTTCATAGGTCATGCCGAAGAAGGTTTTTTTCGCATCACTGCCGATTCCCCGACCCGATAACAATGTGATGCCACCGGCACCTAATTCACGTGCACCGTCAATCACTTTTTGCTCGTAGTCTTCAGACACGATTGCTGTCAATACAGAAAATTTCATGATTCAGCCCTGTTGAATTTATTCAGCCAGTCAACGGCGATGGCGTAGCACATGACTGTAACGATTGGAAAAATGGACGCAAATGCGATCAAGCCAAAGCCATCGATCAATACATTTCGCCCTTCAATATGTGTGGCCAGTCCGATACCTAGTGCCGTTACCAGTGGAACGGTTACCTCTGAGGTGGTTACACCACCCAGGTCAAAAGCCAGTGCCACGATGTATTTTGGACACAACATGGTCAGCAGGATTACCAGCGTGTAACCGCCAATAATAAAGTAGTGAATCGATCCGCCGCTGATCAGTCGGAAAACACCTATTGTAATGCCAACCGCTACCCCAACGGCAACCAGGAGACGAATGACGTTACCCTTTATTTTACCTGCAGCGGCTTCTTCAGCTTGTTGACCCACAGCAATTAAAGCCGGTTCAGCCATGGTGGTTGCAAAGCCGATCATAAAAGCAAACAGATAAATATATGCATAACTGTTCAGTGAAATGAGCTGCTCTGCCATGCTGTTGCCGATCGGAAAAAGTCCGATCTTCAACCCGACAACAAATGCATACAGACCGATAATCACCAACAAAAAACCAAAGGCAATTTTAGGTGGGTTGGATAAGGGCCGCTTGAGAATAATGTATTGGAAAAATAGAATGGTGATCAGGATGGGCAGTACATCCCGGAACATGGTCAGGAGATCTAGCAGCCCTTGCACTACAGGGTGAGTTACGGCGAGTTCCACACTCTGCACAGCCTGAGCCGAAGCGCTGTCGGCATCTATGGCATAAACAAAAATACCATAAAGCTGCACGCTGATCATTGGCACCATCACCGCCAGCGCAACCAAACCAAAGCCATCAATCAGGGGGCTACGTCCACGAATTGAAGAGGCCAAGCCGATCCCCAGTGCAGCAATCAAGGGGACGGTGACAATGTTAGTGGTGACACCGCCAGAGTCATACGCCAGCCCAACGATCTCTTCGGGTGCAAAGAAGGTGACGCCGACCACGATGATATAACCAATAATCATATACCAATGTATCGGGTGGCCGAAAATGATGCGAAAAACCCCTAGTGCAATGATAAAGCCAACTGAAGTGGCAACTAACAGGCGAAGCACCAGCGCATCGATGCGGCCTTCGCTGATCTCTTGTGCCTGGCTGGCAACGGCGATGAGTGCCGGTTCGGCGACCACGGCTGAAAATCCCAAGGCAAAACCAAAGCACAGCAAAATGGGTACTGACCCCTTTTTGGCGAATTGGTTGGAGAGACTTTTGCCGACGGGGAAGATGCTCAGCTCCAGACCCTGCAGAAACAGCGCGACGCCGACAGCAACGACGAGTAAACCAAAGGCCATGCTCAGGCTGTTTTCCGGTAGTTGCTGTAAAATAGCCAACTGAAAGAACAGCACGACAACAACGATCGGTAACAGGTTCTTTAAGGCGTGTAAAAATGCATGTGCAAAATTATTCAGGTACAGCAAGTCAGCCTCTCAAACAGGGTAGTGGGTGTCTGGCTTGTTTATGCTTGGATCCTGTCACAGGTTGGGCAGCCCGCTCAGAACCAGATCATCATAGTTAATCACTCCGATAATATCATCTTCTTTATCGACTACTGGTGCGACAGCTAGCCCAAACTTATTGAATAAACGCGCGCAGAAACGTATCTGCATCTGGCTACGTATACACAGTGTAGGTTTCGACATGATTTCATAGATATTAACCCGTTCTGGTGACAGGTTTTTTGCCAGTACTTTTTTGGCTATATCTGAGAGTAATACGATACCGTACTCATCCTGTTCGTCACGTTTGTCTACAATTAATACCCGTGCGTTACTACGCTGCATTAGCGTGACGGCATCTTCAACTGTGAGTAAGCCGTCAACCCTGCAAAAATGTTGATTCATCACATCCTTGACGGTTTTGATGGTGCCTTTAGACATAGCTTAATCCTCTTTATCATCAAACTGCATGGCCAGCTTTTTAATCTGGTGTTTAACACCCAGCGCATCTTCTACATCGATTTGTAGGGCTATGCCGGTGCCTGGTGAATCATCAAACTCACCGACTTCGGCAATTTTTTCCAAAATCTTGCGACAACGGTGTTCCTCAACCAGGAATAGCAACACGTCACGACTGCTGGTGATCTCAAGACCAAATATCCCGCGGGTTTTATTCAACCCTTCGCCGCGGGCATTGTTGATAATCGTTGCTCCTGTAGCACCCGCATCTCTGGCGGCATCCAGCAGGGCATCAGTTTTGTCATCGTCGACAAACACCAGAATTAATTTAAAGCGCATCAGTGGTCTCCTTGGGTCGGGTGTCCCGTTCCCGATGATTACGATTACGTTTTTCCAGCCATGCCGCCAGCTGCGCATAGCCCATTACAGTAATAATTGGAAACAGGCAGGCCAGCGCAATCATGCCGAACCCATCCAGCAGCGGGTCTCGTCCAGGTATAGAGCTTGCCAATCCAAGGCCCAGCGCTGCAATAATGGGTACTGTAATCGTGGAAGTGGTTACGCCACCGGAATCAAACGCCAGCGGAATAATACTTCGCGGTGAGCGTAGTGTTTGAATGATCACCAATACATAGGCGGCCAGAATAAACCCTTGCAGTGAGGTGCCTGTAACAATTCGCCAGCTTCCCAAAGTAATTCCTGTAGCCATACCTAGTGCAACGGCGATCCGCAGCATGAGTGGGTTAATGGTTCCGCCAGAAATTTCGCCAGCCTTAATAGCAACGGCGATAAGTGAGGGCTCAGCAATCGTGGTGCTGGCGCCGATGGTGAAAGCAAAAATATACACCCAGTAATAGTCACTCCAGTGACGCTGGGCGCCATCAGCCAGTGCGGGTAAAAAGGATTGAGATGTCAGTTGTTCCGCCATCATGCTGCCCATCGGAAATAGCGCCTTTTCCAGCCCCAGCAGAAACAAGCTCAACCCAAGCAGAACCATGGCAAAGCCGGCCAATACGGAGGCTAGTCGATGAACTTTTTTTCGTATGACCAGATATTGGAAGCCGAAAATGATGGCGGCGATGGGGGCAATATCGAGTGCTGTGTTGAAAAAAATGGTTAAAAATTCCATCAGTCGTGCCTCATAAAGTCAGCCGCCCATAAGCCAGCACAAAGATGATCGGCATGACTGAAGCTAAAGCTATCAAGCCAAACCCATCCAGCATCGGGTTGCGTCCCTTGATTGACGATGCCAGTCCGACGCCCAGGGCTGTTACCAGAGGGACAGTGATGGTTGAGGTGGTCACGCCGCCTGAATCATAGGCGATACCAATGATTGCATCCGGCGTGATCAAGGTTAACAGCATGACCAACACATAGCCTGTAATAATGATGTAGTGTAGCGGCCAGCCCTTGAGTATGCGTAATACCCCCAGCATTACGGCGCTGCCGACAGAAATAGCTACGACCAGTCGTAACTCCATGGCAAAGCGGCTTTGTGCCTGCGAGTTCTCATCAATCAGCCCGCCTAGGGCGATGACTTCAGCGGCCTTGCCAGCTACCGCAATCAATGCCGGTTCGGCGATGGTCGTTCCAAAACCCAGTGCAAAAGAGAACAGCAGTAGCCAGAAAACTGAGGACTTTTTTGCAAAGGCATGGGCAAGACTTTCGCCAATAGGGAAGAGTCCAAGTTGTAATCCTTTGATAAACAGCGTCAGGCCCGCCAGAACACATATCAGCCCGATAATCAGGTCAACATAGCTGGTTCCCTCCGGCAGTGGCTGACGAATCACAATGAGCTGAAAAAAAGCCATGACCAGTATTACAGGAATCAGATCTCTGAAACTGTCTCTGGCTTGTCTGGCAAAGCTGATGAGTAAATCCATAAACTGAAAGCTAAAACCTGCTGGGTGTCGGTAGGGTGAATCGTCTGGGTTTATTAACATTAATATTAGCTAAATATTATCATAAGGTTATTTAAATCGGCATGAAAATTATGGCTATTATTATAAGGAGTGCTATTGAGCATAACTTTTTAGGAAAACCAGTGGCATCTGCTTCATCCTCTGCTATCTTTAGTGCTAAGAAATAAAATTTCACAGGCTGATGTTTACTCGGCCTGGTGTAGTTAGTGGGAAACCGTTAGGAGTTACAGATTTGACCGCACTTTGGGACCAGCATATTCAACAAGCCATTTCACTGCGTCGTGAACTGCATAAACAACCTGAGTTAACCTGGCAAGAAGTGGCGACGGCCGAGCGTATACGTCAGGAGTTAACCGCGCTAAATATACCCTGGGAAGCCTGTGCCAAGCATGGCACGCTGGGTCGGTTGGCCCAGCATAAGCCGGGCCCTCACATTGCCTTGCGCGGTGATATGGATGCGCTACCTATAGATGAAAAAAGTGGCATGCCTTGGAGCTCTCAGAGCCCCGGCTGTATGCATGCCTGCGGGCATGATGGTCATACTGCTACCTTGATGGCGGCCGCTTATTGGCTTAAGGCTCATGAAGAGCAACTGCCTGGGCCGGTGACGCTGTTGTTTCAACCAGCAGAAGAAGGTGGTCATGGCGCGCTGCGAATGATCGAGGAAGGGGCTCTAAAGGGTATAGATGTTATTTATGGTTGGCACAACTGGCCAGCCATTGCGTTTGGTCAGGCGGTGTGCCCGGATGGAGCGGTGATGGCGGGTAACGGCACCTTTCGTCTGACGGTAACTGGACAGGGCGGACACTCCAGTCAACCGGAGGCGTGTCAGGATCCAGTGTTGGCGGCGTCGGCGATTGTTGTGGCGCTGCAACAGATCGTCAGTCGCCGTTTGCCACCCCAAGATGCTACAGTGTTGAGCGTCACATCAGTGGATGCGCGCAGTTCACCTACCGTGATTCCAGATACGGCGGTGATTGAAGGGGGCTTTCGTATTGCACAACCAGCCACGCGCAAGGTACTGTCGTCATTGATTGAAGAAATCTCAACGGCAACTGCCAGAGCTTATGGCACGCAGTGTCAGGTGGAAATTTTTCCGCGCTACGATGCCACCATTAATCATCCGGAGCCAGCGGCAAACTTTCGCCAGCAACTGGAGTCAGAGTTTGGTGAGCAGGTGTTGAGCCAGTCTACCCCCTTGCCGATTATGGCCTCGGAGGACTTCAGTTACTATCTTAAGGAAATACCCGGTGCATTCGCTTTGATCGGGAGCGATGATGGTCAGTTGCAGCATGGACGACCTTGTCATAATGCGCAATACGATTTTAATGATGCCCTGATATCCAGGGTGACGCGGGTATTTTCAAGACTTGCAGGCGCTCCGGTTCCGGAGCAGACCTGACCCTGATAGCAACCTCGGATGTTTCCCGGTTGCTGCTAGTCCGGGCAGCTGAATTGTCAGCGGCCTAACCAAATGCTGTCTGGTTAGAAAAATAATTGACGACCAGACAGAATCTATAACGGGTTCAAACCCTTGTCATGATGAAGGAGGATTTCCATGCAGGTATTCGAAAAGTGGGAATCAGAGATCCGCGGTTACTGCCGTATTTATCCAACCGTGTTCAAATCCGCTTCAAACGCCCGGCAGGTCGATGAAGCAGGCAAATCTTATATCGATTTCTTCGCCGGTGCAGGGGTGCTTAATTTCGGGCATAACAACCCCTTGATGAAAAAGGCGTTGATTGAATTTATTGAGGCGGATGGGATCGCGCATAGTCTGGATACCAGCACGACTGTTAAGCGTGATTTTCTCTCAGCCTTTGCTGAAACCGTGCTGGTCCCGCGAGGGATGAACCACAAAATGCAGTTTATGGGGCCTACCGGCACCAACGCGGTTGAAGCGGCGTTAAAACTGGCTCGTCGGGTTACCGGGCGTAAAACTGTAGTGGCTTGCACTCATGGCTTCCATGGCATGACCTTAGGGTCACTGGCGCTGACGGCAAACAGTTATTTCCGCAACGCGGCCGGTGTACCGCTGGAACATGTGATACGTATGCCATTTGGTTGCGAAACCCCTTGCCGTAGCTGTGAAATGGGCTGTGGCGTCGATTCAGTTGACCGACTGCGGGCACAGTTTGCCGACAGCTCCAGTGGTCTGGAACCACCAGCCGCCTTTGTGATTGAGCCGATTCAGGCTGAAGGTGGCGTGCATGTAGCCAGTAAAGAGTGGTTGCTGGCAGTACAGAAACTGGCTCACGATCTGGGGGCTTTGTTCATTCTGGATGATATTCAGGCGGGCTGTGGCCGTACCGGTAGTTACTTCAGTTTTGATGGCATGGGGCTGGATCCTGATATCGTTACCCTGGCGAAAGGCATCGGTGGCTTTGGCACGCCGCTGGCGATGAACCTGGTCAAACCTGAGCATGACAAGCACTGGTCTCCCGGTGAGCATACCGGGACTTTCCGTGGTCAGGGCTTTTCCTTTGTGGCCGGTAAGGTGGCGATGTCCTACTTCCACGACGACAAGCTCATGACTGAGGTTAAGCGCAAAGGCGAGCAGATGGCTGCTGCTTTGGATGCCATAGCCGCTACCAGCGCGGGTGCCTGGCAGGTGCGAGGCAAAGGCATGATGCAAGCCCTCGATATAGGTGACAGTGCGCTATCCAAAGCGATTGTTACTGAGTGCTTTAACCGTGGGCTACTGCTGGGTGGCTGTGGTACAGGCGGCATGGTGATTAAAATGATTCCGCCGCTGACCATACCGGATGAAGATCTGACTCAGGGACTGGAAATTTTTGCTGCAGCAGTCAAGGCGGCCAAGGAGGCTCAATGAAAAAACGCGATGATATGACGTTTCCGTTCGAAGAGTACGAGCGGCGTATCAACGAGTTAAGGCAGCGCATGCGGGAACGACTGCTGGATGCGGTGGTGATCAGTGATCCCGAAAATATCATGTATCTGACGGATTATCAGACCACGGGGTACTCCTTCTTCCAGGCACTGGTGGTGCCGTTGGAAAAAGACTCGTTTATGATTACCCGGGTGTTGGAGGAGTCAAATATCCACGCCCGTACCTGGGTTGAGATCACACGACCCTATCCGGATACCGGGGATGCTATCCAGATGCTGGTCGAGGCACTTAAGGAGTTTGGCTTAAGTGGGAAAAATATCGGTTATGAACGTAACAGTTATTTTTTCCCGGCTTACCATCAGGATGCTATTCACACCACCTTTACTAATGGCCGTCTGCTGGACTGCTTCGGTATTGTTGAAGAGGGGCGCATTACCAAATCCAAGTATGAGATAGAGGTGATGCGTAAAGCGGCGCTGGCTACCGAGGCAGGCATGCAGGCTGGCTTTGATGCCTGCACTGCTGATGTAACCGAAAATGAGGTGGCCGCAGCGATCAGCCATGCGATGTTTTGTGCCGGGGGGGAGTTTCCAGCCGTTATGCCCTACGTGACCTCCGGGCCGCGCAGCATGATAGGTCATGCCACCTGGGAAGGTCGCAAGATCGAAGCAGGTGAGCATGTGTTTCTTGAGGTGGGCGGCTGTTACCGCCGCTATCACACGGCGATGATGCGCACGGTGGTACTGGGTAATATGACCGACTCCTTTTACAAGGCCCAGGAAACCATGAAGCTGGCGCTGCACAAACTTAAGGAAGTGCTGCGCCCCGGTTTGACCGTATCGGATGCAGATAATCTGGTTCGCGCCATTATTACCAGTAATGATGTCGGTGGCCGGTTGATTACGCGTTCGGGCTACTCCATTGGTATCGCCTTTCCACCGAGCTGGGATGAGGGTTATATCATCAGTCTCAAACAGGGCGATTCCAGTGTGCTGCGCGAGGGTATGACCTTTCATATCATTCCATGGATGTGGGGTGTGGACGGCGATAAAACCGTGGGTATTTCGGATACCTTGCATATCACTGCTAAGGGTTGTGAATCCTTCTTTACCCTGCCGGAAGACTTTGTGGTCAAACCGGAATATGCACCGAAAGGGAAAGAAGGTAAAAAGCCAGCCAAAGAGAGCCAGAAAGAAGAGAAAGAGCTGTCTGCGCCCACTGATATGCAGTTGGTCTCCGCTCAGGCCAATATAAAAACAGCAGAGAAAATCAGTAAATCAAAGAAGGAGAGTGCTTGATGACAGTGCCCGTAATCAACCCGACCACTGGTGAAAAGTTGCAGGACTCGCCTGTACTGGATGCGGTGGCACAAGAAGCGACCCTGGTGCGTGCCCGAGAGGCTTATAGCAGTTGGAAGCATACCTCTTATGCCCAGCGTGCTGAAGTGCTTAAAGCGGTTGCGGCTAAACTGCGTGAAAACGTGGAAACCCTGGCACCGCTGATGACGCTGGAAATGGGTAAGCCGATTAAAGAGGCCCGGGGTGAAGTAATCAAGGCGGCTTGGTGTGCTGAGCATTATGCTGAACAAGCTGAGAGCTATCTCAGTAACCTGACATTGGAATCCGATGCCAGTCACAGCTATGTGCAGTATCTGCCATTGGGTACAGTGTTGGGCATTCTGCCCTGGAATGCGCCTTTCTGGCTGGCGTTTCGTTTTTGTGCTCCGGCGCTGATGGCTGGCAATACCTGCCTGATGAAGCATGATTTGCATGTGCCCGCCAGTGCGCAAGCCATTGCCGACCTGTTTGAGCAAGTGGGCGCTCCGGTTGGCATTATGCAGAATATGCCTATGGATAATGCCGCCATAGAGTCGGTGATTCGTGATCCGCGTGTACAGGCAGTGTCGCTTACCGGGTCTGAAAAAGCCGGTGGTGCCGTGGCGGCGATTGCCGGTTCGGAAATTAAGCCGGTGGTACTGGAATTGGGTGGATCTGATCCTTGTATCGTACTGGCTGATGCTGATCTGGAAAAAGCCGCCGATACCATTACCCTGTCGCGGATCATCAATGCGGGCCAGTCCTGTATCGCCGCAAAACGGATCATTGTCGAAGCCTCTATCTATGATCAGTTGCTGGAGATGTTGAAAGAGCGTCTTGCACGCCTGAAGCTGGGTGATCCTGCGGAGGACGCTACCGATGTCGGCCCTATGGCACGTGATGATCTGCGCCAGAATCTGCATCGTCAGGTGACTGAAACGGTGGCGGCGGGAGCCCGTTGTTTGTTGGGTGGAGAGGTGCCCGAGGGGGCCGGATTCTTCTATCCAGTCACCTTGTTGGCTGATGTTAAGCCGGGTATGACCGCCGCTGTAGAAGAAACCTTCGGACCGGTTGCCGTGGTGATGAAAGCGGCTGATGCCGATGAAGCCATTGCTCTGGCCAACGATAGCCGTTACGGCCTGGCTGCGGGGGTGTGGACAGAGCGCAGTCGTGGTGAGCAGTTGGCTCGCCGTCTGGAAGTGGGGCAGGTGGCGGTGAATGGCATAGTCAAAACCGATCCACGCTTACCCAGTGGCGGGATTAAACGCTCCGGGCTGGGACGGGAGCTGGGTCCTCAGGGCATCCATGAGTTCGTTAATGCGCAGCAGATCTGGCTGGGTTAATATTATTCTTTGGGCGCATGGATGCGCCGTCAGGGTAGTGTTAAACTGGCACAAGTTTAAGAATGATATCGGGAGAGATCGCTGGCCTTATTAAAAGGTTGAGCGGCGCCGAAGGAGCAACCGCCCCGGAAACTCTCAGGCAAATGGACCGGTATTGATCAAAAAACTCCGAAGAGTTGTCGCTTGCAGCGGCACACCGAAGGAGCAAGCGCTGTTGTTGGCGTGAATCTCTCAGGTACAGCGACGGAGGGGGTGGCAGGTACACATTAGAACCTGTCTAACCCTATGTTGCTTCGGAGTTTTCACGATGAAATCAATTGCAGTTATCGGCGGCGGTATTACCGGCGTCACCTCAGCTTATGCCCTGGCCAAACGTGGCTACCAGGTTACCCTGTTCGAAAAGCAGCGCTATGCCGCGATGGAAACTTCCTTTGCCAATGGTGGGCAGTTGTCTGCTTCCAATGCCGAAGTCTGGACCTACTGGGCGACCATTTTCAAAGGCATGAAATGGATGTTGAAAAAAGATGCCCCGCTGCTGGTTAACCCCAAGCCTTCCTGGCATAAACTCTCCTGGTTTGCCGAGTTTATCGCCGCTATTCCCCAGTATGAGCAAAACACCACTGAAACTGCACGGCTGGCAATCGCCGCGCGTGAGTTATTACTGGGTTGGGCCGCCGATGAGCAGATTGATTTTGATCTCAAGCAGAAGGGCATACTGCATATCTATCGTGATAAAGCTGGCTTTGAACATGCGCAAGGAGTTTCCAGACTCCTGGCAAAGGGTGGTCTGCAACGTGAAACCCTGACGGGCTGCGAAATCCACCAGGTCGAGCCCACACTTAAGGGGCAGTTCTATGGTGGCTTTCTAACTCCAAGTGACTCTACGGGTGATATCCATAAGTATACCCAGGGGCTTGCAAACGCTTGTGAGCGCATGGGCGTTAATTGTCTCTATGAACAGGACGTTGTGGATGTCATGGCGGATGGGCAGAGTGCTACTGTGGTGGTTAGTCATCAGGGTGAAAAAGTGTCACATAAATTTGATGCGTTGGTGGTTTCCGCAGGTGTCGGTAGCCGAAAACTGGCGTCGGCTTTGGGTGACAGGGTGAACATTTACCCGGTGAAAGGCTATTCGATTACCGTTAATCTACTGGATGCTGAAAGTCAGGCGGCTGCGCCTCAGGTCAGCTTGCTGGATGACGAAACCAAATTGGTGAGCAGCCGTTTGGGGCAGGACCGCTTTCGAGTGGCCGGTACCGCTGAGTTTAATGGTTACAACAAGGATATTCGTGCAGACCGTATCAAACCCCTGGTCGACTGGGTCAACCAATGCTTTCCGGGTGTCAGTACCCGCAGTGTCGTGCCCTGGGCCGGGTTAAGACCGATGATGCCGAATATGATGCCCAAAGTGGGCCGCGGGCGCCTGCCGACAGTGTTTTACAATACGGGTCATGGGCATTTGGGGTGGACGTTGAGTGCGGTTACGGCCGATATGCTGGCAACTGTTGTTGATGGCCGTGTAGCTTCAGATAAGCTGGTAACTGTCTAGCCTAGCTGGCTGAGTTCAAGAGAGTCGATCTCAGCCTGGCTTCAGTGGCTGGATCGGCTGGCTGACTACTTTGAATGCTCCAATCTCTATGGTTATGGTGAATCCATACCTGGTCCCCACGGAGCTCAATGCTAGTGACCGGCTTCAGATCCCGACGGTCCTCAGCGGTATAAATATTGAGTAATTCATAATCCATAACCCAAATTCGGTTGTCTGCCTCGACAGTCACGACTGTGTGGGGTTCAATCTCGTAGCCGCTGGGAGTGACATGCTGGGCATGGGTAATCATCATTCTTGCATCAGGAAAACGTTGGCGAACAAGATGGTATTTGGCCAGCGCTGAATGACTGTATCGTTGTCCAGTTTGCTGTTGACGCTGGTAATCCAGATTGACCTGATGGTTGATCATACGCAGTTCGCGCAAGTCAATCGCTTCGGCTACCGGACTGACTGACGTCAGTAACAACAGCATAAAGCCAAATATGGCTGTTCGCATTGTACAATCCTTACTGAGCAAACTGATGCGTGAAGCCAGGATTGTGCAGATAAACAATTGTGACCGCAAGCGCAAGCACATCAATCAATGATGTAGATCAACTCATTGCGCTTATGGTGGCCCAATGATGTCCAGTGCTCTATAGTAAAGCACTACAAAAAGGTAATTCGTCCAGATGCTAGAGCCCCAGATAACCTCGTCTACAGATAACCCGCTTTCTACCCGGCTGGTACATATACTGGTGCTGTCGCTGGGTTATGCTCTGGTAGGTGTTTTGACTATATTGTCTGCTTTTGCCGAAGGTTATGCGGCGCCCTTCTGGCCAGCGGCCGGACTGGGGTTGGCGGCCTTGCTGATTTTAGGGCGTGGGTGTTGGCCTGGTATCTGGCTGGGCAGTCTGCTGATCGATCTATGGATGGAGCAGAGTAGCGGAATTCTTTTGTCTGGTGTATTCAATGCTTCGGCATCCTCCTTGCAGGCGGTGATTGCTGCAACCCTAGTTAGATCCCTGATTCGACGACCTGATCCACTGGCAAAAGATGCGGACCTGCTGCGCTTTTTAGTATTGGCCGGACCTCTGACCTGCATGATAGCTCCGACAGTCGGGGTGCTCAATCAGTACCAATTGGGTATGTTGGTGGCCGAAAATCTGCGCACGGAATGGTTGATCTGGTGGGCTGGTGATACCTTGGGGGTTTTACTGTTTACGCCAATCCTGCTGTTACTCTGGCAAGATCGCAAGCGTTCGGGGCTGCAGGTGGGTAGCTATCGCATCATTCTGCCGCTGGTCATCACGATACTATTGCTGCTGCTTGGAAATTACGCTCTGGCCCGGCTGGAAAAAGGTCGCAGTCAATTGGCGCTGGATCGACAGTTTGAAGAGATTAGTGATCTGCGTTTTGAAACCCTGCCTAACCTGATTCAGCCGCTGGTTGGTGTGGAGCGATTCTTTGTCTCCAGTGTCAGGGTGCACCGCTCAGAGTTTGCCAGTTACACGCGCTTCATTACTGATGAGCCCGCGGTGTTGGCTATCGACTGGGCGCCGCGGGTCTTGCGTTCAGAGCTTGAAGACTTTGAACGAAACCTGTTGCAGACACAGGGGCAGGTATTTGAGCTGGTTTCGGATCAGCAAGTATCACCGCTTGCCCAGCGAGAAGAACTCTTTCCCGTTCTGTTTAGCGAACCCGCAGCAGACAATGCCATCGCTCTGGGTCTTGATCACGGTTTTGAACGACCACGGGTTGAGGCGATGCAGCAGGCACGCTCAAGCGGTCGGCCGGTTATGGCGCCGATGGTCCCTTTGCTGCGCAACGGTCGACCGGGAGTGCTGGTTTATCAAGCCGTTTATCAGAATGCCCCCCATCCTTTGCATCAGGGGATCTCTGGTGATGAGGTGCCGTTGCAGGGTTTTGTGGTTGGGCTCTATGACGTAAAAACCTGGTTGGCACCGCTGGTTCAGGTGGCTGAGGCACACGGTGTCAATCTCAGGGTCAGTGATGTCACCGAACCGCAGTCTCGTACTGTCCTGTGGAATACTCTACCCGAAGAGCAAACGCCAGGATGGGTTAGGGATATCGATATCGCATCCCGCACCTGGCGGTTGGAGATGGAGTCTGCCATGCCAGCCTGGAAGCCGGGTTCAACGCTGGAAGAACAGTTGTATATTGGTTTCTCAGTTATTGCTGCGTTCATGGCCGTGTTTGCGACATTGGGTAGTGCCGGTCGTTATGCTGCTACCCGTGCAGAAGTAGCTCGGCGCACCCATGAGCTGCGTGAAGAATTACACCATCGACGTTCCACCGAACTGGCGTTGCAAGAGAGTGAAAGCCGTTATCGAAGCCTGATTGAAACAGCTCCCTTTACTATTCTGCTGCAGTATGAGGGGGAGGTGGTCTATCTGAATCCTCAAGGCATCAACACCTTTGCCGCAGAGTCTCTGGGACAGGTGGTGGGTCATTCATTATTGGCACTGGTGCAGCCGGAACATCGTGCCACCATTGCCGAACGGATACGGCGAATTTCTGCCGGTGAAACCCTATCGGAAAGTCTGACCATGACCTGTGTGCGTCTGGATGGCACGCCGTTTTTGGCTGAGTGGTCATCGGTGCCTTATGAAATGGAGGAAGGGGTTGGCTCACTAGTGGTGTTGCAGGATGTAACTGCCCGCAAGGAAGCCGAGGAGCAGCTGGATCGTTTCTTTTCTTTGTCGCTGGATCTGCTGTGCATTGCCGATCATCAGGGCAATTTCAAACGTATCAATCCAGCCTTTACCCAGATGCTCGGCTGGACTGAAAAAGAACTGCTGAGTCAGCCATTTTTCAATCTGGTGCATCCGGATGACCGGGAAATCACTGAACAGGAAGTGGTAAAAATTAACATCGGTGAGCGTGCCAGTGAGTTCAAAAACCGTTATCTGTGTAAAAATGGCAGTTGGCGCTGGCTGGAATGGAAAGCTCTGCCGCAACCCAATGGGCTGATCTATGCCTCGGCACACGATGTCACCTTGCAGCATGAGGCCACAGAGCAACTACAACTGCTGAACGAAAAACTGCGCATCCGTGTTGAAGAGCGTGGTGAAGCGCTACGGGCATTGAATGCTAAGGAGCAGGAAATCGAAGCAGTGCTCAATAACCTGCTTGAATGCGTCATTACCATCGACGAAGGGGGGATTATTCGTCGACTGAATCCGGCAGCGACAAAAATTTTCGGCTATTCCAGCAATGAAATGCTCGGACAAAATGTATCGATGCTGATGCCTGATCCCCACCGTCATGAGCATGACGACTACTTAAATAATTACCTGCAAACAGGTATTGCCCGTGTGGTGGGTTCGAGTCGTGAAGTGGAGGGGCGCTGCAAGGATGGCACATTGGTTCCACTCGAGCTGGCTGTCAGTCGCTATGAAATACATGAGCAGATCTACTTTACCGGTACTCTCAGAGATATCAGTGAACGGCGCTCACTAATTTATCAACTGATCAATGCACGGGTTGAAGCGGAAGAAGCCAGTCATGCCAAATCGGCATTTTTGGCTACCATGAGTCACGAGATTCGTACGCCTATGAACGGCGTGCTCGGACTCATTGATGTGCTGGGTCAGGATGATATGAGTGATTATCAGCGCGGGCTGGTGCAAACCATTCAACGTTCTGCCCGCACTTTGCTGGGGATTATTGATGATATCCTCGATTTCTCCAAAATCGAGGCTGGACGTTTGGAGATCAATCCAGAAACGACTGATCTGGGTGAGCTGGTAGAGGAATTGTGCAGCTCATTGGTAGTGCTTGCTCTGGATAAGCAAGTGGACCTGTCGGTGTTTGTCAGTCCGGAATTACCATGCCATGTGCAGCTTGATCCTGTACGGGTGCGTCAGGTGCTGTATAACCTGATAGGTAATGCGATCAAATTTTCCGGTGGTCGTGAACGACGTGGTAAGGTGGCTGTGCGGGTGCTGGCCGGTATGGATCAAACCTTGCGCCTTATCATTCAAGATAATGGCATTGGCATCCAGCGTGAACGACTGAAAGAGCTGTTTGATCCCTTTACGCAGGCTGAATCAGATACCACCCGGCGCTTTGGAGGTACCGGGCTTGGCCTGGCGATCAGTAAGCGCCTGGTGGACATGATGGAAGGCGAAATCTGCGTAGAGAGTCAGCCTGATCTGGGGTCAGAGTTTACCCTGTTGCTACCTATGCAGGTGTCAGATACCAATGTCGCTCCCAGTTGGCCAGACCTGAAAGGCTTGAATTGCGTCATTTTGCCAGCAACGACTTACGTTGCCGAGGATCTGGCCGCCTATGTCATGGCAGCGGGAGCTCAAGCGGTAGTGTTGGCACAAGAGGAATCTTTGGCAGCTGTGCTGTCCTGCCAGACACCACCGGTGGTGTTAATTACCGATGGACAATCTCAAGTGCCGCGATTATCTGGTTTGCTGGCCAGTTTGCCGCATTTGCGTCACTTGCAGATTCAGCAAGGTCGCAGGCGGCGTGCGCGTATTGATGATCCGGAGCAGGTGTTACTGGATGGTGATGCGTTAAGTCGTGAGGCATTTTTGCAGGCGCTAAGCATTTGTGCCGGTTTCGCATCACCACCGACCGCATACGTTCGGCAACAAGCGGTGTCGGCTGAGGCGTTGTCAGTCAAACTCAAGCATCAAAGCCAGTCCAGTGATCAACTGATTCTTGTGGCTGAAGATGATGAGATTAATCAGATAGTGATTCTGCAGCAGCTACGCTTACTCGGTTATAGCGCTGAAATAGCCGATAATGGACAGCAGGCCTTGGAAATGTGGCGTACAGGGCGCTTTGCATTGTTACTGACCGACCTGCACATGCCAGAGATGGATGGCTATGAGTTAACCGGCCAGATACGTCATGAAGAAGCAGACGGGCAGCATTTCCCTATCCTGGCCCTAACGGCCAATGCTTTACGCGGCGAATCGGATCGGGCCGCACTGGTTGGAATGGATACCTACCTGGTTAAGCCGGTGCAATTACCCAAATTACAAGCTGCACTGGAAACCTGGTTGCCCGTTTCGCAACAGCAAGAGGAAAGCAGCATGATACAGGATGTGGAGCACGCGGCAGATAGTACTGATGTTTTGCTGAATCCGATGGTACTGAGTGAGCTGGTAGGCGGTGATGAGCAGGTTATAAACGAGCTCTTGGGTGATTATCTGGAATCGGTGCGAGGACATGCACACGCGGTTGTCCAGGCCTGGCAAGCGCATGATCTGAATCAGATCGCAAGTGTTGCACATAAGCTCAAATCATCGTCTCGCTCGGTGGGAGCGCTACGTCTGGGTGAGCTCTGTGCCAAACTAGAACAAGCAGTCAAGTCAAACCGACATGATGATGTTGAAGCCTGTCTACAAGTCTTTGAAGAACAAGTAGACGCAACGCTGCAAGCGATAGAGAAGCATATTGGCTCAACGGAGAGCGACTAATGCGAATGCTGGTCGTTGATGATGAGCCGTTTATGTGTCATTTGCTGGTCAAGCAGTTGGCAAAGCTGGGCTATGATGATGTGTTGGCGCAGCATTCGGCCAAGGATGCGCTGCAAGTGCTCAGTAAGCAACTGCATGGCATAGATCTGGTATTCTGTGATTTGCAGATGCCGGGTATGGACGGTATAGAATTTGTCCGTCAGTTGGTGCACCTTGGCTATCGTGGTGGTTTGGTCCTGGTCAGCGGTGAGGATTGGCGTATTATCGCCACGGCCGAAAATCTGGCACTGCATCATCGTCTCAAAGTGCTGGGTGGCATGCAGAAACCTGTTTCCCAGGCTGCATTGAAAGCTATTATGGTTCGGGCTCTTGCCCACCAATCAGCCCTGCAGCAATCTGGCCCGTTGCTGTCCGCAAGTCCTCGGCGGCCAAGTTATGATGTGGCTGCCTTACGGCAGGCCCTGGATTCTGGCGAGTTGGTTAATTATTATCAGCCCAAGGTCAGTCTGCGCGATGGTCAGTTGCTGGGTGTTGAGACCCTGGTGCGCTGGCAGCATCCGGATGATGGTCTGGTGCTACCGGATCAGTTTATTCAGGTCGCCGAAGAAGCCGGGCTGATCGATCAACTGACACAACAGGTGCTCAGGGCTGCATTGCAGCAAGTCCGGAGTTGGAATGATGAAGGTATGGCGCTGCAGGTGGCTGTAAATATATCCATGGATAATCTGGCCAGCCTGGACTTCCCGGATCGTATTGAAAGTTTGTTGCACGAGTTAGGTGTGCCGGCATCGGCGCTGATGCTTGAAGTGACTGAGAGCCGTGTGATGAGTGATCCTCTGGCATCCCTGGATATATTGACTCGCCTGAGAATCAAAAAAATCAGCCTGTCGATAGATGATTTTGGTACCGGGCATTCATCCTTGCGTCAGTTGCACGATATTCCCTTCAATGAGCTGAAGATAGATGGCAGCTTTGTACGTGGCGTTAGTCATGATAGTTATGCTAGAACTATTGTTGAAGCCAGTCTGAATCTGGCACAGCAATTGGGTCTGAAAACTGTAGCCGAAGGGGTGGAGCAGCCTGAAGACTGGTGCTTCTTGCGAGAGGCTGGGTGCGATGTCGCTCAGGGGTGGCTGATTGCTCGTGCGATGCCAGCCGAACACTTGTCAGGCTGGGTTGAGACGTGGCAGGGTCGTCGAGCTGAACTCAATGCTATCGGCCAGCAATCAGAGGAGGGTTGACGTCATGTTGACAGGTAGTCTGTTAATGAATAAACACTCGGTGGTGTTTATTGCCGGTAGTAATAAAAGCATCGTAGAAGTTGTTTATGCGCAATTACGCGATGAATTTGAAAAACTGATCATGCAAGTGTCTAGCTCCGTCACGGACCTGCAACACGAGTTCAGTCTCTCTTATGCCGACGTGCTGATATTGGCATTTGAAGACCTCGGTGTTGCCGCACACCTGTCAGAGTCACTGTTTAACGCTTCCCTTAAAACCCCCTTAAAGCCCTATCGGGTGTTGGCTCTGTGCAGCAAGTCCGATGTAAAGCGTGCTTATACGCTCTATGGTGAGCGCCTGATCAATGATTATGTGGTCTATTGGCCATTAACCTATGATCCCTACCGCTTGGTCCTGTCTGTGCGTCAGGCCATAGATGATTTGAAATATAATGATGATGCCAAGCAGTTGTTGCGGGAAGTGGCTGCGTTGAAAAAAACTGTGGCAGAGCAAACCAGCTGGATTGAGCGTGTTCGAAGCACACCAGGTTTCGAAGAACCCGATATGGCTCAATTGCTGTCGGCTTACGAAGAAGAGGTACTGATTGATGGTAAGTCGATTGCATCGCAAATCCCTAAGGGACCACAAAAGCAAGTGTTGGTGGTCGATGATGATCAGTTTCAACGTAGCGTACTACGCAAACTGCTGATGGCAGAGCATTATGAGATACGCTTTGCAGAAAATGGCAGTGATGGGCTGGATATGATGCGTCGACGGCAGTTTGATTTGGTTTTGCTTGACCTGATGATGCCGGGGATGTCTGGCCTGGATGTGATGAAATACCTGCGCCGCCATCCGGATACAGTTACAGCACCTGTGATTATCATCAGCGGTGAACATGAAAAGGAAGTGGTCGTGGAGTGTCTGAAGCTTGGTGCATCAGGCTATGTAGTTAAGCCTTACACCCGTAAAACGCTGCTGGAAAAGATCGATAAGGCGCTTTCCGGAGACTCATGACTAGGACTGTATCGGTTTAACTGTTTATTTTTGCTGGTAGCGGTGGGCGGACTCGAACCGCCACGCCCGTTAAGGCAACGGATTTTGAATCCGTCGTGTCTACCAATTTCACCACACCGCCAACATGATCGTGTTACACAGGCATTACATACCTTTGCAACAGAGCGGCTATTATAAGCACTTTATTGCATGGGTCAATCCGCACTGAAAAAATCTTTTGCTTGGGGTAAAATACCGCACCTTGATTTTTGATGATGATTGACGATGCGTGTAAGTGATTTCACCTTTGAACTACCTGATGAATTAATTGCCCGGTTTCCACTGGAAACACGCAGTGCCAGCCGATTATTGTGTGTGGATGGCAACACTGGGGAGCGGCAGCACCGCCAGTTCAGTGAACTGACCGAACTGCTTAGACCGGGTGATCTACTGGTATTTAATGATACCCGGGTTATACCCGCGCGCCTGTTTGGCCAAAAAGCCTCGGGGGGTAAAATCGAAGTGCTGATTGAGCGTCTCCAGGGCGAGCAGCGGGCATTGGCGCATATACGCTCAAGCAGGGCGCCCAAACCGGGTAGTCGGTTGCTGCTTGAAGGTGGGGTTGAAGCCGAGGTGTTGGGACGGCAGGAAAATCTGTTTGTTTTGCAGTTTGATCTGGGCGGTGATCTGCTGACGGCTTTGGAGGCACATGGCCATATGCCTTTACCCCCCTATATGCAACGAGATGATCAACAGTCAGATCGCGAACGCTATCAGACGGTATATAACCGTAAACCGGGAGCCGTCGCGGCGCCGACAGCCGGATTACATTTCGATCAGCCGCTGCTGGATAAGTTGCAGGCATTGGGCGTGGAAACGGCTTATGTCACCTTGCATGTTGGCGCGGGTACCTTTCAGCCGGTGAAAGTGGATCGGGTTGAAGATCATCACATGCATTCAGAGTATATTGATGTACCTGAAGCTGTGTGTGACGCTGTGCGGGCTGCCCGTGCCAGAGGGGGGCGTGTGGTCGCCGTCGGAACCACCAGTGTGCGTTCATTGGAAAGTGCCAGCCAGAGTGGAGAAATTCAGGCCTTTTGCGGTGATAGTAATATTTTTATCTATCCTGGTTATCAGTTTCGCAGTGTCGATGCGCTGATCACTAATTTTCATTTGCCGGAGTCGACCTTGCTGATGTTGGTGTCAGCCTTTGCCGGATCTGACCATATTAAAGCGGCCTATGCTGAAGCGATTCAGCAGACATACCGATTTTTCAGTTATGGTGATGCCATGTTTATGACCCGCCAGGATTTAAATGCCGAGGAGCAAGCGTGAGTAGAGAATGTTTTATGCAGTTTGAGTGCCTGACGACTGAGGGCAAAGCCCGTCGGGGGCGCTTGACCTTCCCGCGGGGTGAGGTTGAAACACCCGCGTTTATGCCGGTGGGCACCTATGGCACGGTTAAAGGCATGTTGCCACGCGACGTAAAAGCGCTGGGTGCACAGATCGTTCTGGGCAATACCTTTCACCTGATGTTGCGTCCGGGCACCGAGATCATCAATCTGCACGGTGATCTGCATGATTTTATGCAGTGGCAGGGTCCCATTCTGACCGACTCAGGTGGTTTCCAGGTGTTCAGTTTGGGCAAAATGCGCAAAATTACCGAAGAAGGCGTTTCTTTTCGCTCTCCCGTGGATGGCAGTAAGGTGTTTTTAAGCCCTGAGGTATCCATGCAGGTGCAGCAGGCGCTGGGCTCGGATATTGTGATGATTTTCGATGAGTGCACCCCCTATCCAGCCACGGAAACCGAAGCCGCTGAGTCCATGCGCATGTCGTTGCGCTGGGCCAAGCGCTCAAAAGAGGCGCATGGTGATAGCCCCTCAGCGCTGTTCGGCATAGTTCAGGGTGGCATGTACCCACACTTGCGTGACGAGTCGCTGGCTGGGCTGGTAGAGACAGGTTTTGATGGTTATGCCATTGGCGGGCTTTCTGTAGGTGAGCCTAAGGATGAAATGATCAGTGTATTGGATCATCTGGCGCACCGGATGCCTGAAGATAAACCGCGGTATCTAATGGGAGTTGGCAAGCCTGAAGATATTGTTGAAGCGGTGCGTCGCGGGGTGGATATGTTTGACTGCGTTATCCCGACCCGCAACGCACGCAATGGCTTTTTATTTACCTCCAACGGTGTGGTGAAAATCCGTAACTCGGTAAATAAAACCGATACCCGTCCATTAGATGAAAATTGTGACTGCTACACTTGTAAAAACTTCAGTCGGGCTTATCTACATCACTTAGATAAGTGTGGTGAGATGCTTGGGGCGCAGTTAAGTACTCTGCATAACCTGCATTACTATCAAACACTGATGACTGGTTTGCGCAATGCGCTTGAACAGGGTAAATTGTCCGCCTTTGTGGACGATTTCTATCGTGCTCGGGGGATGGAAACGCCACCACTGATAGATACGAATACGTTTTAATACAATTGAGTTTTAAATAACCTGGGGAATGTCTTAATGAGCTTCTTTATCTCTCCTGCATATGCAGAAGTTGGTGCTGGCGGTATGGAATCCGGCATGTTTAATATGTTGTTTTTGGTTGGTTTTGCACTGATTTTCTATTTTTTCTTATGGCGTCCTCAAGCAAAACGTGCCAAAGAACATAAAGCACTGATCGGTGGTCTGAGCAAGGGTGATGAAGTCATCACTGCAGGCGGTATTATTGGTAAAGTGGTCCGTCTTACTGATGACTATCTGGTACTTGAAGTCAGCAATGGTGTGGAACTCAAGTTTCAGAAAGCACATGTGGCGGCCGAGCTGCCCAAAGGTACTATCAAGGATATCTGAAGGCTGAATCCAGCGTGAGCGCCACTTGTTGAAGTGGCGCTTTTGTTTACCGAGGATGGAGCAATATGCTCAACCGCTACCCTTTGTGGAAAAATCTGCTGATTGTCATAGTGCTGGTGTTTGCCGGTATTTATGCAGCGCCCAATCTCTACCCTGAAGACTATGCCGTACAGATTTCCGGATCGCGCGCCATACATCAGGTGGATGACCGTGTAATCGAGCAGGCTGTTAGCTTGCTGGAACAGGAAGGCATTGAATTTAAAAGTGCAGAACTGGAAAATGAAACCGGTATGCTGCGCTTTAAAGATGGTGATGCCCAGTTGCTAGCCAGAGCAGCGCTGGCGCGTTCACTCGGGGATGATTATGTGGTGGCTATGAACCTTGCCGCTACAACCCCTGACTGGTTAACATCATTAGGCGCCGGTCCCATGACGTTGGGGCTCGATCTGCGCGGCGGTGTACACTTTCTGATGGAAGTGGATACAGTTCAAGCCGTGACACAGCGTCTTGAAGTCTATGCCAGTGATATCAGAACCACTCTACGTGAACAGCGTATACGTTATCGTTCAGTCGAGTTGAATGATGATGGTTTACTGGCAGCGCGCTTTGCTGATGCGGAAGCACTGGATCTGGCGCAAAGCAAACTACGCCGTGATTTTCCGGAATTCACTTTTGAAACGGCTCAGGAAGACGATGCCTGGTTTTTGTTGATCACATTAAATGAGCAAACTGTAGGTGAAATAGAAGATTATGCTATCCATCAGAACCTGACGACCTTGCGTAACCGGGTTAATGAGTTGGGTGTAGCTGAGCCTTTGGTTCAGCGTCAGGGTAGCAATCGTATCGTTGTGCAGTTGCCTGGTATTCAGGATGCGGCGGCAGCCAAACGCGTGATCGGGCAAACGGCTAACCTGGAATTCCGACTGGAAGCCATGGGGGATGCCAGTCGTGCAGCGACTGAAGTATTTCAGTTCCGCAATAACCCGGATCGTCGGGCGACCCTGGAGCGGGATATCATTATCACCGGTTCCAGCGTTGCCAATGCCAACTCCACCTTTGATGAAAACGGTATGCCGCAGGTATCTATCACACTGGATGCACGTGGTGGCCAGATGATGAGCCGGATTACCCGTAATGCTCTGCAGCGAAGTATGGCGGTGGTATTTGTTGAACATAAGACCCGCTTTGTTACTGAACAGGTTGATGGCGAAGCAGTAGAGCGCCGTGTGCCCTATACGGAAAAACGCTTGATTTCACTGGCCACTATTCAGAGTGTGCTGGGCAATCAGTTCCGTATTACTGGTCTGGATAGTCCTCAAGAGTCGTCTGAGCTGGCCCTGCTGTTACGCGCCGGTGCTCTGGCTGCACCCATTTACTTTGTTGAAGAGCGCACCATTGGGCCAAGTCTTGGAGCCGCTAATATTGAAATGGGGGTGACCTCAGTCAAGATAGGCTTTGCCTTGGTGCTGCTGTTTATGGCGGTGTTTTACCGGGTATTTGGTCTTTTGGCCAATATTGCCTTGACGCTCAACCTGATGATGTTGGTTGCGGTGATGTCCATGTTGGGCGCTACGCTGACGCTACCGGGTATTGCCGGTATTGTGCTGACCGTCGGTATGGCAGTAGATGCCAATGTATTGATTTTTGAACGTATTAAAGAAGAGCTGCGAGCGGGGTCACCGGTGCAGTCAGCTATACATGCGGGATTTGAGCGGGCTTTCAGTACTATTCTGGACGCCAATGTGACCACATTGATTGCGGCCATCATCCTCTTTGCCATGGGCACGGGGCCGGTTAAAGGCTTTGCTGTCACGCTGTCGGTGGGGATCATAACTTCGATGTTTGCTGCTCTGGTAATCACACGTGCGCTGGTCAATTTGACTTATGGTGGCCGTAAACTGCAAAAGCTGGGTCTCTGAGGTGCATTGATGATACAACTAAAGCGTGATTTTAACTTTATGGGAGCTCGCCGCATTGCGGCGATCTTCTCTATCCTTTTGCTGTTGCTTTCCATAGGCTCTCTGGCAATCAATGGATTGAAGCTGGGGTTGGATTTTACCGGAGGCAGTCTGGTTGAGGTCACCTATGAGCAACCCGTTGAACTGGAAACTATTCGCAACGCCTTGCGTGCCAATGATTATGGTGATGCGGTAGTACAAACCTTTGGTTCAGCCAACGATATACTCATTCGTCTGGGCCAGGCGCATGATCCGCAACTGGGTCAGAAAATACTGGAGATATTACAGCAAGATGCCGACTCTACCGTCACCCTGCGCCGTAACGAATTTGTTGGTTCACAGGTAGGTGAAGAGTTACGTGAGCAAGGGGGGCTGGGGTTGCTGGTCGCACTGATCATGGTAATGATTTACCTGGCATTCCGCTTTCAATACAAGTTTTCAGTGGGCGCTGTGTTGGCGCTGGCCCATGATGTGATTATCGTGCTGGGCTTTTTCTCGCTGCTACAAATTGAGTTTGATTTGACCGTATTGGCAGCACTGTTGGCCGTCATAGGCTATTCTTTGAACGATACCATCGTGGTATATGACCGCATTCGTGAAAACTTCCGCATACTTCGCGTCAGTGAGTCGCTGGGGGTGCTGAATGCATCTTTGAATGAAACGTTGAGCCGAACCCTCGTCACCTCCCTGACGACCATGCTGGTGCTGGTGGTGTTGGCGTTTTTTGGTGGTGAAATGATCTACGGTTTCTCGATTGCGCTGCTGACGGGTGTGGTAATCGGTACCTATTCATCGGTTTATGTGGCGGGGAATATTCTTCTGTTACTCAATGTCAGTCGTGAAGATCTGATTCCGCCACCGCCCAAAGAAGATGAAGAAGAGGAACTCGTTCCCTGATCAGAAACAATCTAAAGCAGACCTTTATGTCGGCAACGCAGGAGCGGCGCATGTGTCTGATAAAGGACACGCTTGTTAATTAATGGATACACTATGAATAAAAAATGGGTTGAAAAAGATCCGAACGCCGTACAGGAAGCACAGAAATATGAAAATCCTGTACCGAGCCGTGATTTTATACTCGATTTTCTACAAAAATGGGGTGCACCTATATCGCACCTGGATCTTTGTGATGAACTGCACCTGCAGCATGAAGACGATATTGAAGCGATTCGTCGCCGTTTGATTGCTATGTGCCGTGATGGCCAGCTGATTTCCAATCGGCGCAACGAATTTGGTCTGATTGAAAAAATGAATCTGATCAGTGGGCGAGTTATCGGTCACCGTGATGGTTTTGGCTTTCTCAAGCCGGATGATGGTAAGGATGACCTGTTTCTGAGCCCGAGAAATATGCGTGAAGTGTTTGATGGTGACAGGGTATTGGTTCAGGAAGTGGGTCTTGACGCCAGAGGCCGTCGTGAAGCCAAAATCGTTGAAGTGCTGGAGCGCGGTGTTCGTAAGGTAGTTGGTCGTTTTGATGGTCATAATGGTTTTGGCTCGCTGATTCCGGAAAATCAGCGTATCACCAACCAGGTGATGATTATTCCGGATGAGCAGTCTGATCTGCATTACGATGAAGGCCAGTTGGTGGTGGCAGAAATCCTGCAATACCCAAATCGCCGTCAGCCTGCGCGTGCGCGGGTTATCGAGGTGTTGGGCGAGCATCTGTCTGCTGGAATGGAAATTAAGGTGGCTATTCACAGTCATGATATTCCCAATGAATGGCCAGTAGAAGTTGAACAGCAGACCGCTGAGCTGACACCGGAAGTTGCAGAAAAGGATAAAAAGAATCGGGTTGATCTGCGTAATCTGCCGTTGGTCACTATCGATGGTGAAGATGCAAGAGATTTTGATGATGCCGTGTATGCCGAAAAGAAACGTTTCGGTGGCTGGCGTCTGTGGGTTGCTATTGCCGATGTTTCTTATTACGTTCAACCAGGTACAGCGCTGGATAATGAAGCGATCAAACGCGGTAATTCGGTGTACTTTCCCGAATATGTTGTGCCGATGTTACCCGAGCTGCTGTCTAATGGTCTTTGCTCGTTGAATCCTAAAGTTGATCGCCTGGCCATGGTTTGTGAAATGAATATTACCCGGGCCGGTAAATTATCTGATTACAGTTTTTATGAAGCGGTGATCAATTCCAAGGCACGTCTGACCTATAACAAAGTAGCCACGATCCTGGGGCTGTTGGGTGAAGCCGAAGATCAACAAGCGTTGCGTTCCGAGTTCGGCCCGGTTGTGCCTCATTTGGAAGTGTTGCACGGACTATATAAAAAGCTGCGTATGGCGCGGGAAGAACGTGGTGCGATAGACTTTGATACCGTTGAGACGCGTATCGAATTTGGGCCTGAACGTAAAATTGAACGCATCGTGCCGGTACATCGCAATGACGCGCACAAGATGATCGAAGAGTGCATGCTTTGTGCTAATGTTGCCACTGCACGTTTTCTGGAAAAATATAAACAGCCTGCACTTTATCGTATCCATGAAGGGCCTAAAGATCAGAAATTGCAAAATCTGCGCGGCTTTCTTGGTGAGCTTGGCTTGAATCTGCCCGGTGGTGATAAACCGGAACCCAAAGATTATCTGCGTCTGGCTGAGACAATAGAAGCGCGTCCGGATCAGCATATTATTCAAACTATGATGCTGCGTTCTATGCAACAGGCAGTGTACAGCCCGGAAAATAAAGGCCATTTCGGTCTGGCATATGAAGCCTATGCACATTTTACTTCACCGATTCGTCGTTACCCGGATTTGCTGGTGCATCGTAATATTCGTGCTGCAATTCATTCCGGAAAGCGTGTAAAAGGTATTCATCGACCGTCAGGTTTTGTGGCGAATCCGGCTTTTATAAAAAGCTATGTGATGGAAGAGATGTTGGCGTTGGGTGAGCAATGCTCAATGACCGAACGCCGCGCGGATGATGCGACCCGTGATGTGGTGTCCTGGTTGAAGTGTGAATACATGCTCAGCCAGATAGGCAATAGCTTCGAGGGTGTTGTGGCCGCTGTAACCGGCTTTGGCCTGTTTGTCGAAATCCGTGATCTGTATGTCGAAGGGCTGGTGCATATTACTGGTTTGCCAAGTGATTACTACCATTTTGATGCTGGTAAACAGCGTTTAGTGGGTGATAGAACCAAGCGTGTGTTTAAGCTGGGTGATCCGCTGAAAGTCCGCGTTGTTCGTGTTGATCTGGATGAGCGTAAAATCGACTTTGATATGGCTGATTCAACCGGCCAGAAGGCTGGTGCTGCGCCTAAAAAACCGACTAAGCGGGATCAGGTGCGTGCCGGAAAAATTGATGAAGCCAGTGGTAAAGGGCGTGGTCAGCAGCGCCGTTCTGCCAAACCCTCCGCGCGAAAAAAACGAGACAGATGAACGAAATTATACTCATGACTATCTCCGGCAAGGACAGGCCGGGGGTTACGGCGGCAATGACTGCTATTCTGGCTAACTTCAGTGTCAATATTCTCGATATTGGTCAGGCGGTCATTCATAACACTCTGTCCTTGGGTATCCTGATCCAAGTTCCGACTGAGGCTGGCGCATCTAATTTACTCCGCGATCTGTTGTTTCGGGCACATGAGCTGGATATGCACGTGCGGTTCGAACCGGTCAATCCGGAAGATTACGAACAGTGGGTAACGGGCCAGGGGAAGTCGCGTCATATCATTACCCTGTTAGGTCGCCGTATCAGCGCTTTGCACATTTCCAGAGTGGCAGACATTGCTGCACGTCACGGTTTGAATATCGATAATATCAATCGTTTATCCGGACGGGTCTCGCTGCAGGAATCCCAGGCCGAATCAGTGCGTACCAAGGCATGCGTAGAGTTTTCAGTGCGTGGTATTCCACCTGATGCGTCAGCGTTGCGACAGGCGTTTTTGCAGGCCGCGTCAGATTACGATGTCGATATTGCCTTTCAACAGGACGATATCTACCGGCGTAATCGACGTCTGGTGGTATTTGATATGGATTCGACCCTGATTGAAGCTGAAGTCATTGATGAATTGGCTAAGGAAGCGGGCGTCGGTGAACAGGTCGCTGAAATAACCGAAGCGGCGATGCGTGGTGAGCTGGATTTCAATGCCAGCTTCCGTAAGCGTGTGGCGTTGCTTAAAGGGCTGGACGTCGCGGTTCTGGATACTGTTGCAGCCCGTTTGAAGCTGACTGAGGGCGCTGAAACCTTGGTGTCTCAGTTGAAGCAACTGGGCTTTAAAACGGCGATACTGTCGGGTGGTTTTAGTTATTTTGCCAAGGGGTTGCAGCAGCGTCTCGGATTTGATTATGTCTATGCCAATGATTTAGACATTATCGATGGTAAGGTTACTGGTGAGGTTACCGGAGAAATCGTCAATGGTGAACGCAAAGCGCAGTTGCTTAGAGAAATCGCAGAGCGTGAAGGGTTGAAGCTAGAGCAAACCATTGCGGTAGGTGATGGTGCGAATGACCTGCCGATGCTATCAATCGCTGGCCTGGGGATTGCTTTCAGAGCCAAACCCTTGGTCAGAGAAAGTGCCAAACAGGCGATTTCAACACTGGGGCTGGACGGCATCCTCTACCTGATAGGCTTTAGGGATAGAGACGGTATCATTTCCTGAGAAGCTGTTTCACTCGTCAAAAAAAGCATAATCCATTTTATGACGTGGGGGCTGTAAATAGTGCCCCTGAACCATCTGTATACCTAGCCGGAAGAGGGTGCCCATTTGGCTGGTGTCCTCTACCATTGGAGCAATCAACGTGATGTTTTTTTTCTTGAGGGGTCTTATGACACTCTCAAGTTGCCGGGTAGACAGGCTGTTTCGGTTCAGGTCTCTGAGATAGCTACCGTCGAGTTTAATATAGTCGACGGGTATATCAGCTAAAATGTAGTCTGACTCCGATGTGCTGCCGTAGTGCTTCAAACAAATTTTACAGTGTAGTTTATGCAGGGCCTTGCAGAAGGCTTTGTAATAGGCTGGAGATGCCAGAGCATCAGCTTCGCTGATCTGGAAAACTAAATGATCAGCTGGTAAGCGCATACTGCGCAACTGTTCAGCGAACCAGGGGAGCAGTGATTTGTTGCGTAACGTTCGTCCGGTTATATTGATGAAAAGCCGGTTGCGTTTTCCTTGATCCATCGATTGACGCATCAGCATTACACACTCTTCGAGCACCCACATATCCATACGTGCAAGCACATTATCATCGCAAATGCTGTTCATGAAGATGTTAGGAGAAATCTCTTTATCATCTTCAGTAATGAGTCGCAGCAGCACTTCGTAGTTTGAAACGCAAATATCTGAATCCAATGGAACAATAGGTTGAAACAGTAAACGGAAGCGATTATGGGTAATGGCATCGACCACCCGTTGGACTGCCTTGGCATCAGTGGTAACAACAGGAGTACTTTGATCTAATTGAAAAAAGCTGTAACCGTTACCGTGACGTTCATTTTGAGTCAGGCTTTTAGCCGCTGCTTCGGCACGGCTGAGTAGTTCTGTCGCACGAGGTGCACTTTCGCTGATCATGGTGATACCGATAGAGCTGCTGGTCTGTATCTGGTACTCCCCCAGAACCAGGTTGAGACCTGAAACGCCTAGACAGATCTCACGAGCCAGTCCCTTCGCTGTTTCTACGTGTGGATCTGATAACAGCAGGGTGTAGATATTGTCGTCAATTCTGGCGAGCGTATGGGCTTCATTCACCAGGCTTTTGAGGAGTTTTCCAATAGCACCAGCTAATAGATCTGTACCTTCCTGGCCGATATTCTGATGTAAAGTCTGGTAGCCGTCCATGGTGATATAAAATAGAAAGCCATCGTTGCCACCCTGCCGCGCTAGCGCAATCTTCTGTTCCAGTTGGCGGGCAAAGCCCTGCTGATTCAGTAAACCACTGATGGGGTCCATCTCATTGAAAATCTCGGTATCAGCCAGGTGTTGCGTTATATCAATCTGTATGGCATCGGTTTCGGAATAGACTGCAGCGTAGAGTGATAATGTGGCATTAAAACGGGTTGAGTCGGCGCGTAAAATTTCTGCACTAATGGCTGCCATCTGTTTTTCACCCGACATTACACTGTTTATGCTGTCAGACAACGTCTCCCGATGAGTGGGAGAAACGAGCTTGTCGAGGCTGAGTTCGGGCAGATCGTTTTGCTGACTGTAACCTAATAGTTCACAGAAACGCTCATTAGCATAACAGAGCTTATTGTCTATGCTGAAGCAGATGGCTGTGCGTGAGTCGTCTATCAGGGCTTGAATGCGACGTTCAGCTTTTTCCAACAAGGATTCGCAGTGCCGGTAGCTCTGGCGTTGTTGCAGCGCCATGTAAGCTTGATAGATATACGTTAGGGTCAGTTTGGCGTTGTCCTCACTACAGGCGAAATTGATGCCTTGCTCGAGTAGTTCCAGATGCGAATCAGCGTCGGGTAACTCTCGGCATAGAAGTAGCAGTGGAATATCTTTATCGAGGTTTTTAATCACTGCAGCGCTGCGAGCAAAGCTAAGATCCTGGGGTTGGTCGTTGCTGAGCAAAATCAGATCCCAGCTACGTTCAGATAGAGAGCCGGTGAGTTCTTTTTCGTTTGCAATGAGGCGGCAACGGGGAGCCATGCGCGCGTTTTGAAGAGCGGCTTGTATAGTTGCAGCTTTTTCACGCATGAAGCCTATAAACAAGATGGATATATTCTTGCGCTGCTCACATTCAGAATTGTTATTGTTGTTTAACTGGCTGCTAGGTATGTCAGCATTCATAGGACTGTCGCTGCCTGGAAGGGCCAAATATCAGTTTAATACATAATAGTATAGCGGTCAGTTTCAGGTTCGTGAACTGATTGATTAAAAAATACACAAAAAGGATGAGTTAGATCAAAATGGCTGGGGTAGTAGGACTCGAACCTACGCATGCTGGAATCAGAATCCAGTGCCTTACCAACTTGGCGATACCCCAGTAAACTGGTGGCAATGGCGGGATTTGAACCTGCGACCCACGCATTATGAATGCGTTGCTCTAACCAACTGAGCTACATTGCCGGTAAATCTGAAAATGGCAGGGGTAGGAGGATTCGAACCTCCGCATGACGGGATCAAAACCCGTTGCCTTACCGCTTGGCGATACCCCTAAAACTGAATGCTGAAAACTGGTGGCAATAGCGGGATTCGAACCTGCGACCCACGCATTATGAATGCGTTGCTCTAACCAACTGAGCTATATTGCCACGTGCTTTCAAGGCCGCAAATTATTCGCTTTTTGGCCCTTGTTGTCAACAGTCTGAAGCTAAAAAACCCTGATTCTTGGGGCTTTTTAGCAGAGATCAGACATTAAAGCGAAAGTGGACGACATCGCCGTCTTTGACGATATATTCCTTGCCTTCCAAGCGCCACTTGCCCGCTTCTTTAGCGCCCTGTTCGCCCTTGCCTTTAACGAAGTCCTCGTAGCCGATTACTTCAGCGCGAATAAAGCCTTTTTCAAAATCGGTATGGATGACGCCAGCGGCTTTAGGCGCTGTGTCGCCAATACGGATGGTCCAGGCGCGGACTTCTTTAACACCGGCGGTGAAGTAGGTTTGCAGGCCTAGCAGGCTGTAGCCAGCGCGGATAACGCGATCAAGACCTGCTTCTTCCATGCCCATCTCTTGCAGGAACTCCAGCTTTTCTTCATCTTCCAGTTCGGCAATCTCGGATTCCAGCTTGTTGCAGATAGCCACCAGTTCGGCACCTTCTGTGGCGGCGAGCTCACGTACCTTGTCCAGGTGTGGGTTATTTTCAAAGCCATCTTCTGCCACGTTGGCAATATACATAGTCGGCTTGGTGGTCAGCAGGTGAAAGGTCTGGATCAAACGCTGTTCATCATCGTTCAGTGACAGGCCGCGTGCTGGATAGCCTTCGCTCAGGTGTGGCAGTAGCTTCTCCAGCAGTGCCTTGGCAGCAATAGCGTCCTTGTCGCCCCCTTTGGCATTGCGCGTGACGCGCTGTAGCTGTTTTTCTACTGAATCCAGATCCGCCAGTGCCAGTTCCAGATTGATTGTTTCTATATCGACCAAGGGGTCGATCTGATTGGCAACGTGAATCACATTGTCATCTTCGAAGCAGCGCACCACATGGGCAATCGCATCTGTCTCGCGAATGTTGGCGAGAAATTTATTGCCCAGCCCTTCACCTTTGGATGCGCCCGCAACCAGGCCAGCAATATCAACGAATTCCATCGTAGTTGGAAGTACCCGTTCAGGCTTGACGATATCAGCCAGAACTTTCAGGCGGGCATCAGGCATGGGGACAACGCCGGCATTGGGTTCTATGGTGCAGAAAGGAAAGTTCTGCGCCTCGATGCCTGCTTTGGTAAGTGCGTTGAAAAGAGTCGATTTGCCGACATTAGGCAGTCCGACGATGCCACATTTAAAGCCCATGATCTGTTCCTGTTAATTGTCAGCCTGAAAAGCTGTGCAGTTGATTCATTGCGCGTTGCCATTCACCTGCCACCGTCAGCGGTAGCTGCCGTAGGGCTTCCTCAATGGCTGCTTGTGTTTGTGTGCGTTCAGTTTCTGGTGCGCGGGTTAGTACAAATCCGGAAACCTGACTGGCATGGCCTGGGTGGCCAATACCGATGCGCAAACGATAGAAATCCTTGTTATTACCCAGTCGGGTGATAATGTCTCTGAGCCCATTGTGTCCGCCGTGACCGCCGCCTTTTTTCAGGCGAGCCGTGCCAGGTTGCAGATCCAGTTCATCATGCACCACTAGGATATTTTCCGGGGGAATTTTGTAAAAATTCGCCAGCGACGCAACTGCTTTGCCGCTAAGGTTCATGAAGGTAGCAGGGATTAGCAAGTGTACCGGATGGCCATTAAGCAGCACTTTGGCATAGTGGCCATGAAAGCGTGCTTCGGGTCTCAGAGGGGTGTTCTGGTGGGCAGCAAGCTGCTCCACCAGAATGGCACCGGCATTGTGACGCGTTCCTGAATATTCCGCACCGGGGTTACCCAGGCCTACAATCAGTTGAATGGTGTCAGTCATGCCAGTATTGATCAGCCATCAGGCTGATTATTTTTTAGCGCCGCGAGGTGCGTAGCAGTAACCGATGCCCTGGTCGTGATCTTCACCACGGCGCAGTGCAACGATTTCAACACCTTCTGGCAGAATAACATCGGACAGGTGGGCAATCTGACCCATCTCAATATTAGTCAGGTCAACATCCAGTGCTTCCGGCAGGTCTTTTGGCAGACACAGTACTTCAGCGGTAGAAGCTTCGGGTGCAAACTTGGCAGCGGCTTTGGAGGCAGCTGATTTTTCGAAGTTTACAAAGTTCAGTGGTACCTGGATTTTGATTTTCTGTTTGTCATCAATACGCTGGAAATCCGCATGCAGAACCAGCGGTTTAGCTGGGTGACGTTGCAGATCTTTGATAATAACAGGCGTGTCATTACCATCCAGACGAATAGTCAGGATAGATGAGTAGAAACCATCTTCCAGCAGCATGCGGTAGAGATCTTTACCCACTACAGAAACGGCTACCGGAGTGTCGGTACCATAAACAATACCCGGTACCATGCCCTGATGACGCAGGCGGCGGCTCGCACCCTTCCCCTGATCTTCACGGCTTACGGCGTTAATTACGAATTTTGACATGTGTATTACCTATAAAATTAAAAAACTGCAATTCCCGCGACCAGAAATTTGCAGCATTCAGTTACCCTGTCATTCAGGGAAAAGTCGGTGCTCGGTGAGTACCGGTTGTTCCAGACCCATATGGATCTGGATCAGCGCGTTATGCCTTAGCGGAACATCGCGCTGATGGATTCTTCATTACATACACGTCTGACGGCTTCAGCCAGCATTGGCCCCAGTGTCAGTTGACGTATTTTTGAACACTTCTCTGCCGCTGGTGACAGCGGGATGGTGTCGGTGACGACCAGTTCATCCAATTGAGAGGCGTTGATATTGGCAATGGCCGCGCCGGAGAGGACTGGGTGAGTGACATAAGCGACTACACGCTCAGCGCCCTTGTCTTTCAGTGCCTGAGCAGCTTTGCAAAGGGTCCCGGCTGTATCGCACATGTCATCAACCAGGATGCAGGTGCGGTCAGCTACATCACCAATGATGTTCATTACCTGGGATTCGTTAGCTTTTTCACGACGCTTATCAATAATGGCTAGATCACAGTTGAGCTGTTTTGCGACAGCGCGGGCGCGGACTACGCCGCCTACATCAGGTGAAACCACCATTAAGCTATTGTAATGCTGATCAACAATGTCATCCAGCAGCACGGGTGAACCATAAACGTTATCAACAGGGATATCGAAGAACCCCTGGATCTGGTCGGCATGCAAATCAACTGTCAGTACGCGATCAACACCGGCGCTGGTCATCATGCTGGCTACAACTTTAGCGCTGATGGGTACGCGGGTGGAGCGTGGGCGGCGATCTTGGCGGGCATAGCCGAAATAGGGCACGACAGCGGTGATGCGCATGGCTGAAGCACGTCGCATGGCATCCGCAAACACGATCAACTCCATGAGATTGTCGTTGGTCGGTGCACAGGTTGACTGGATAATGAAAACATCCTTGCCGCGGACATTTTCCTGAATTTCAACACTGACTTCACCGTCACTGAATCGACCTACGTCAGCTTTTCCCAGTGGGATGTCTAAGCGTTCTACCACCTTTTTTGCCAGTTCAGGATTGGCATTACCGGTGAAGATCATCAGGCTGGACATGCGCTTTACCTTCTCGATAGCGTCAGTGTGGAATTTGGGTGCTGAAAATTTATCAGTCATCATAATATATGGCTGGGGTAGTAGGACTCGAACCTACGCATGCTGGAATCAGAATCCAGTGCCTTACCAACTTGGCGATACCCCATTAACTCCTCCGGCAGAAAAAGCAGCCTTGAAAGGAAGGCGCGTATTCTGTGCAAAATCAGATCAAAAATCAACCCTCTTCTTCGATAAGACTGAGGAACCTGTTGGACTTTGCTATTAATCAGTCGTCGTTTAGCTGCCAGCGACTGATGACCAGATTAACTGTCAGGTCATTATGCATCATTCGCAGACGGGAAGGTAGGCGGGTGCCAGGCTCGATTTCCTGGTAACGTAGGATTTTAATGTCCCAGCCCGCTTGTAGAAAGTGTTGCTGAGTATCTGCTGTCAGCGACTCGTGAGGCTGGCCAGGATCAGGCAAGCCGCGCACCCACCAGACGGCATGACTTACTGGCAGATTCCAGCCCAGTATCGCCTGCATGAGGGCTTCGGGGGTGCGGGCAACATAGCGGTCATCCTCACCGGCTACCTGGATTTCTACCTGACCAGGACGCCCTTGCATCAGGGCAACCGACTGATTGAATGGGCCCGCTGTCAGGCTGATGCGATAATCGTCTTGCTTCTGTTTCCAATTGAGTCTGGCATTATCGCTGCGTTCTTCGCGGTTAATGCTGATACGTGCATCCATGGACCAGTTATTCATCTGGTAGATGAACGCCTGTTCCTGCGTATCTGGTGCCGGTAGTCGTGGCGAAACGCTGCAGGCAGAAAGTAGTAGCAGGCTAATACCGAGCAGTAGTCGCCTCATCACCCTAGAAGGCTCCGATCTGTTCAGCTGCATTGAGCAAGTGCTGATTATCTGGTGCGGTTTGCAGATGTTTTTCGAGTAGTTGCAGGGCTTCTTCTCTGTGTTCAAGTTTATGCAATACGCGTATCAGGTGAGCAGCGACTTCGGAGTCCGGGTAAGCTGAATAAGCGCGCCGCAGAAAAGACAGGGCTTCCTCAGTGCGCTCCAGTTTGAACAGTACCCAGCCCATAGAGTCCAGTGTGGCCGGATCATTGGGTTGTTGCTCCAGTGCTTGCGCAATAAGGCTGTGAGCTTCTTCATAGCGTTGAGTGTACTGTGTCAGCGTATAGCCTAGCGCGTTCTGGTACATGGGGTTGGTTGGCTCTAGTTCCAGTGCTCTACGCAGATCCAGGAGTGCCTGCTGGGGCTGGTCTGACTCATGAAAGAGGGCGCGGGTATAAAGCAGGCGCGTGTCATTAGGTGTTTTTTGCAGTTCGCTGTTCAGGCGTTGCAGAGCCACCTGAGTAAAATTGTGGGCCTTGTACCATTCTGCCAGCATGATGACCAGCCCGGTTCTCAGACCGGGCTGACGACTGATGGCTTGGCTGATAGTGTTCTCCGCCAGCTCGCGGTCATTTGCGCTGTTAAGTAACTCAAGCGAGTTTGCTTGAGCCTGCAGAAATGTGCTGCCTTCGTTAACGGCGCTATAGTGGAATAGAGCGGTGTCACGTTCACCTAGTTGTTGTGCCAAATGCCCAAGGTAGAAATCAACTTCACTATTCTGTGGGTCTTTTTCTTTAAGTGCTTCCAGTAGTTCGCGGCTGCTTTCATAGTGTTCATGATCAAGCAGCAGTAAGGCAAAATAGAGGTGCAACTGGGTATCTTGCGGTCTAAGCTCAAGCAGTTCAGCCATCATTCGCTCGGCCCGGCGAAAATTGCCCGACAGTATCAGTAACTGTGCCTGTTGTATCTGTAGTTGGTTGTTGTTTTGATGACGCAGAGCCGCCCGGCTGACGAGTTGTAATGCGGGGGCGATCTGGTCTTGCTGTCGCAGCAATTCTACTTTTTGCATGACCAACTGGGGTTGGTAAGGTTCTATCGCAAGCCCTCGGTCAAACGAGCGCATGGCTGAGCTAGGATCGTCCAGGCGCAGGTATAGTAGCCCTGAGGCCAGGTGAAGGTCAGTTCGGTCGGGTTGGTCCTGGAGAATTTTATTGAGTAGCTCCAGGTAATGACTGGCAATATCCGGATCAATGGACTCGGTTTGTGAACTGATTAGTAAGGCGGCATCCGAGTCGGAATCGCTTAATACAGATTCAAGCCAGGGAAGCGCTTCATCAAAGCGACCTTCATGAAGCAGAATGCCTGCGAGCAGCTCTCTGGGTTCACTATTATCCGGTGCGGCTTCAGCCCAGATGCTGGCGCTGCTGACAACCGCTTCGCTGTCACGCATGAATTGGGCAATGCGTGTGGCGCGTTCGGCTATGCCTGCATCGCCGGTCAAGCGTGCCTGTTTGAGATAGCTGGCTAAAGCTTGGTCGTAGCGGCCATGATGACCACCCATTTCGGCGCTTAGCAAATCAAACAGTATTTCACGGTTGAGTTCACCCGGCTGATAGCTGACCTCGGGTAGTGGCAAGTCAACCACTTCATGGGTGGTTGTTGTCGAGTTTTCATTCGGCAAACCTGTACATCCGGTAAGCAATGTACCGGCTAGAAGCCCTAGCAGCGTTTTGTTCATATCAACTATCCTTCAGCGATCGAGACGCCACTGCACTATAGAGGAATTTTAGTCTGTTTGTCGATTGCACATCATTGTGTTTGCTTACGTGCCAGAGGCTTCGGTGGTTTTATCGCCACAGTCTTTGAAGGGTGGCTTAATCAGCGCAGCGTAAAGGTGTATGATAGGCGGCTTATTTTAAGGTAGTTGGTTGCGTATCCATTTCTATGACACTGCTGGCATTAGGTATTAATCACAAGACGGCACCGGTTGAGGTGCGTGAGCGGGTGGCGTTTGCGCCGGAAAACCTTGCTCAGGCCATGCAAGATGCCTGTAAACTGGCGGGTTTGAAGGAAGTCGCTATTTTGTCGACCTGTAACCGAACTGAGGTTTACAGTAGTGCAGAAGGTGATGCTTGCGCTCAGAAGCTACTGCAATGGCTGGCGCATTATCATGATCTTGATGTGGTCAGGCTGAGTGAGTGCAGCTATTGTTTTGAAGGTGATGACGCGGCACGGCACATGATGCGAGTGGCTTCCGGGCTGGATTCGCTGGTGTTGGGTGAACCTCAGATTTTGGGTCAGCTTAAATCGGCTTACAGTGTTTCTCAGGAAGAAGGCTTTATTGGTTCTGAATTGGGGCGTTTATTCCGCCATGCTTTTAATGTTGCTAAACAAGTCAGAACGCATACGGCGATTGGTCAGAACCCCGTATCTGTAGCTTATGCCGCTGTCAGTATGGCACAGCATATTTTTGCTGATCTGAGTGAATCTCGGGCGCTGTTGATCGGTGCGGGTGAAACCATTGAGCTGGTCGCCAGGCACCTGTATCGTGCCGGCGTCCGCAATCTGACAGTTGCTAACCGTACACTGGGTCGAGCACTGGATCTGGCGGCCTTGTTTGATGGTAAAGCGATCGCCTTGGGTGATATCCCTTCGGTATTGCCGGATATTGATATCATCATCTCTTCTACTGCCAGTCAATTGCCTATTCTGGGTAAGGGTGCTGTAGAGAGTGCGTTAAAGAAACGTCGGCACAAACCCGTGTTCATGGTAGACATTGCTGTACCTCGTGATATTGAGCCCCAGGTTGGACAGTTGGATGATGTCTATCTGTATACGGTTGATGATCTGACCGAAGTGATCGAAGAGAATCAGCGCGGGCGAGAATCCGCTGCACGCGAAGCCGAGCAGATCATTGAAGCCGGCGCACACGAATTTATGCGTCAGTTGCGTGAGCTGGATGTGGTGGACACCGTTACCTCCCTGCGCCTGCATGCGCATAGTCTCTGTGAGGTTGCGCTGGAAAAAGCTCAGCGTCAGCTGCAGGCTGGCAAGCCCCCAGAGCAGGTGTTAGATATGCTGGCGCGTGGCCTGACGAATAAATTACTGCATCAGCCGACTGTCAGCCTCAGAGATGCTTCGGCTGAAGGGCGGGATGATCTGCAAAAATCCGTGAAAGAACTTTTTCAACTTCCTGGCATCGATCTGCCGAAGCAACAGGACTGAGACCGCCATTGATGAAAACATCGATACAGAACCGTCTGGAGACCCTGGCCGATCGCTTTGAAGAACTGTCAGCCTTGCTGAGTGATGCGGGTGTGATCAGTGACCAGAATAGCTTTCGTCGCTATTCTATGGAGTATGCTGAGCTGGAGCCGGTGGTTGAACATTATAAGGCTTGGCTTCAGGCGGGTGAGGATCTGCGTGAAGCGCAACTGATGGCTCAGGATCCAGATGCTGAAATGCGCGCCATGGCTGAAGAAGAAATCTCCGCCGCAATAGAGTCGCGCACGAGTCTTGAACACGCATTGCAACTATTGCTCTTGCCGAAAGACCCAAATGACAACCGCAATGCGTTCATCGAAATTCGTGCCGGCACAGGGGGCGATGAAGCGGCTATTTTTGCGGGTGATCTCTACCGTATGTATCTTCGTTATGCGGAGTTGCAGGGTTGGCGTGTAGAGATGATCAGCGCCAGCGAGGGTGAACATGGTGGCTTTAAAGAGGTGGTGAGCCTCATCAGTGGTCAGCAGGTGTATGCCCGGTTGAAGTTCGAATCCGGAGCTCATCGGGTACAGCGGGTGCCTGACACTGAGTCCCAGGGACGCATCCATACTTCAGCTTGTACCGTTGCAGTCATGCCGGAGCTGGATGAAGCGGCAGCGATTGAAATCAATAAAGCCGATCTGCGCATAGATACTTTCCGGGCATCGGGAGCTGGTGGCCAGCATATTAACAAAACCGACTCAGCCATCCGCATTACCCATCTGCCTACCGGAGTGGTGGTGGAATGTCAGGATGAGCGCTCTCAACATAAGAACCGGGCCAAGGCTATGGCATTGCTGGCTTCGCGTCTGCAACAGGCTGAGACTGACCGGCAGCAGGCTGCTCAGGCCTCAACACGCAAAAGTCTGGTGGGAAGTGGTGACCGTTCAGAACGTATTCGTACCTATAATTTTCCTCAGGGGCGGGTCACCGATCACCGTATTAATCTGACACTCTACAAGCTCAATGAAGTGATGAGCGGTGATCTGGCAGCGGTGATTGAGCCCTTGCGCAACGAGTATCAGGCAGAACAATTAGGTAGCCTGAGTGATGAGGGTTGATCAGGCGCTTGCGCTCAGTGAACAACTGAGCGGCTTGAGTGAAACGCCGCGACTGGATTGTGAGTTATTGCTGTGCCATCTACTTAACAAACCGCGTAGCTACCTATATGCCTGGCCAGACGCCGAGCTGAGTCAGTCACAACAGCAGACCTATGCGCAGTTGTTTGAGCGTCGTGTCGCCGGAGAGCCGGTTGCGCATCTGACTGGACGCCAGGGGTTTTGGACTTTGGATCTGGAGGTAAGCCCTGAGACCCTGATTCCCCGCCCTGAAACCGAGTTGTTGATTGAGTGGACGTTGCAGCAGTTTTCAGATCAGCCTGTTCGCGTGGCTGATCTGGGTACAGGCACTGGTGCGATTGCGTTAGCGCTGGCCAGTGAGCGTCCTGACTGGAACATAGATGCCACAGAATTGCAGTCGGGTGCGGTATTGTTAGCGCAGCGCAATGCACACCGCTTAGGTATCAATAATGTTCAGATTCTGGCGGGTAGTTGGTGTTCACCCCTTTCGGGGCGTTATGATCTGATCCTTAGTAACCCTCCTTATATAGACTCTGCACATACCTGTCTGACACAGGGTGATGTACGTTATGAGCCCCGTTCAGCACTGGTCGCTGAACAGCAAGGCATGGCTGATATCATCGATATTATCGCTCAAGTGCCTAACTACCTGGTTGCTGGCGGATGGTTGGTGTTTGAGCATGGCTATGATCAGGGCGCGGCGGTACGTGCGCAATTGGATGCCGCCGGTTTTCAGTTAAGCTTTACTCAGCGAGATCTGAACGGCCATGAACGTATAAGTGGAGGGTGTTATGCTCCTGAGTGATGAGCAGTTGTTGCGCTACAGTCGGCAAATTATGTTGCCGGATATCGATATCGATGGGCAACAACGACTGCTAAACAGTCGGGTGTTAATTGTCGGGCTGGGTGGATTAGGCAGCCCGGTCAGTCTCTACCTGGCAGCAGCTGGAGTGGGAGAGCTATGGCTGGTTGATGACGATCTGGTCGATCTTTCCAATCTGCAGCGCCAGATTGTACATACTACCGAGCGGATCGGCGAATCAAAAGTCGACTCCGCTAAACTGGCCCTCCAGGCTGTGAATCCGGATGTTCAAGTGCATGCGCTGTGTCAGCGCCTGGATGCCGACAGCATGGCTGATGTAGTCGCGAAGGTCGATCTGGTGCTGGACTGCAGTGATAATTTCACTACCCGCTTTGCCCTTAATGCGGCTTGTTTTGCTGCAGGCAAACCACTGGTATCTGGCGCGGCCATACGTTTTGATGGGCAGGTCAGTGTATTTGATCCACGTAACCCGGAATCACCCTGTTATCAGTGTCTTTATCCTCAGGGAGATGATCAGGCTCTGAGTTGTTCAGAATCCGGCGTATTGGCCCCGCTAGTGGGTATTATCGGCTCTGTACAGGCGATGGAAGCCATTAAGCTGCTTGCAGGTGCTGGCAAATCCTTAACCGGGCGTTTGCTGCTTCTGGATGGGCGGCGCATGGAGTGGCGAGAAATGCGTCTGTCAGCGGAGCCACAATGCCCAGTCTGTGGGGCGGGTTAAACCCAGCCCAGTAGACTGGCCAGATAGATGGCAATACTCAGTGTGATTACCGAACCGAGCGTAGTGGTCAGAATAATGTTGGCTGAGAGTTCGGCATTGGCGCCCATCGTCTTGGCCATTACAAAGCTTGCTGCAGCTGTTGGACAGGCAAACAATACCATCATAATGGTTAACTCCTGGGCCCTGAAACCGACCAGCCAGGCGCCTGTGGTCAGTACCAGTGGTAGAAACACCAATTTGGTGCTGGTTGCCCAGAAGGCTTGTACTGAGCTGTCGCGCAGGCTTTTCAGATTCAGCGTACCGCCAATGGCCAGCAGGGCCAGGGGTAAGGTCAGATTGGCAAAATAGCGCCCAGTAGTGGCAACTACATCAGGTAACTGGATACCCATATATGAAATCGGCAGGGCGAAGACGACCGCCAGAATCAATGGGTTTTTGGCGATCTCAAACAATGTGGATAGCAGACTGACCGATTGACTGCGGCGCATGGGCAGTGTCAGACAGAGAATCGCCAGCACGTTATACATCGGGATAACCAGTGCCAACAGCAGCGAGGCTTGGGCCAGACCGGATTCACCAAACAGGTTGAAGCAGACAGCCAGCCCGATAATGCCATAATTACTGCGAAAGGCACCTTGGATAAACGCACCCAGGTCAGCAGGGTTTGTGATCCAGCGGGCGGCCAGCCACCAGATCAGCACAAAGGTGCTCAGGGTGCCGAGGATAACATAGGTCAACTGACCGGGATTAAATACCGCGTGGAAGTCCATCTGTGCAATCGACATAAATACCAGCGCCGGCAGGGTGATGGTAAACACCAGCTTGGAACTGACGCTGACAAAATTGGCGTCGATCAGTCCCGTGCGCCGCAGAATAAAGCCCAGAAATACAATAAAAAATATCGGGGTCACAATGCTGGCAGTGAAACCCAATGACGTCAGGTAAAGATCCACAATGTTATCCATTAATTAGAAAAGTTAATATTCACTGCGCGTGTAGCCCAGGATAATCCAGTAGCTGGCAGGTGGCAGTAGCAGGGCCTGCCTCTTGCCAATGATCAATGTGCAGTGCCAGATGCAGGACGGCGCTGGTTGGTAAGTGGGGTACTGCTTCCCCGCTGAGCAAGTCGCCGAGATCCTGAAGCCCCGGATTGTGACCTACCAGCATCAGATGGTCTGTGTTATCTGCTTCTGATCTGATCAGATTGAGTAGCTCGGTTGCCGTGGCTTCATACACTGAGGCACAGGGTAAAACCATGTCAGCCGCGATAGACAGCTTATGTATGATACCTTCTGCTGTGGTTTGAGTGCGTCTGGCCGGGCTATAGATCAGCCTGTCAGGTAGAAGTTTAAAGCCTGCCAGGCGTTCACACAATGCCGGCAGGTCGCGAAGCCCTCGTTTGTTCAGGGGGCGTTGGTAATCACTTAGGCTAGGATCTTTCCAGCTTGATTTCGCATGGCGTACCAATGTCAGATATTTCATTAGATCACCTTGAATGTAACAGTTACAGATCAGGAAATTTTCAGACCGACTCTGATAACAGTATCACCCTGCATGGCCTTGACGACTAGTGTCACGGGGCCAATACGCACTCTGTCACCCACAACCGGATGGTTCGGCAAATGAGTTGCAACATAATCGGCCAGTGATTGCTCAGGGTTGCCATCGTTCACCTGAATGCCAAAACTGGCCTGCAGGTCTTTGATTAGAATGTCTCCATTCAGCTCAAACAGACCAAAGAACACATTTTCGCGCAACGCCGGGATGGATTCTGCTGAACTAAATAACTTGGCCAGTGCCAGCTCTGTTTCTTCTGGCCCGATCACGGCCAATCGATCCCCACCCGCCAGTTTTACGTCACTGTGCCAGGGTATGAGTTGGTTCTCCCGTAACAATGCACAGATGACAATGCCTTCAGGCAGACGAATGCCACTCAGGGTGCGCGGTGGTGTCCAGTGCTCACCATCCAGTTCAAACAGCATCAGCTGGTGTTCCGTGCCATCGCTCCACTCCAGTTGACTGTGTTGCATCGCTTTAGGTTGTGCAGGCAGTTCCAGTTTCAGCCAGCGGGCTGAAGCGGCCAGCGTGGTGCCCTGTACCAGCAGTGACATGATGACAACAATAAAGGCTATCGTTGGGAAAATGGTGGCATCTGGTATGCCTGCCATTAGCGGAAATAGCGCCAGTACAATGGGGACTGCACCGCGCAGGCCCACCCAGGAGATAAAAACCTGTTCCTTGAGGCGAAAGCCAAATGGCCAGAGAGTCAGTGCTACTGCCAGCGGACGGGCTATCAGGATCAATACACCACCGAGCAAAACCCCCTCAGTGATATGGCTCATTTTTTCTTCCGGTGCCAGCAGCAGGCCCAGCATTAGAAACAGACAGAGTTGTGCCAGCCAGGCGAGCCCGTCATGTACCTGAAGAATATCTTCCATTTTTTTGACCTGTCGGTTTCCGACAATAACCCCCATCAGATAGATAGCCAGAAAGCCACTGCCATCTAACAGATAAGTGGCTGAGAATACGCTCAGTCCGGTGGCTGTGACCAAGAGCGGATAAAAAGCTGCAATCAGATTAAAGCGCTTGAGCAGCCAGGCCAGCATAAAACCACCCAGTAGACCTCCGATGCCACCCAACGACAGCTGTTTCAGCAGCAGCCATACAGAATCCAATACACTGGGAGGGGTTTCCTGCACAATCAGTTCCAGTAGGACAATGGTTAAAAATATCGCCATGGGGTCGTTACTGCCGGACTCAATTTCCAGGGTAGCGCTGACACGTTGGTTCAGACGTAACCCGCGGTTTTGCAGCAGAGCGAATACAGCGGCCGCATCTGTGGAGGAGATGATGGTGCCTATGAGTAGGCCGTAGATCAGTGGCAGGTCCAGAATCCAGACGGCGGCAAGACCGGTAATACCCGCGGTGATCACCACGCCAAGCGTTGCCAGGGTTAAGGCTGGCTTCAGACCCACTCGGAAAGTTTCTGCACGGGTGCGCATGCCGCCGTCCAGTAGAATGATCGCCAGGGCAAGATGCCCGACCATAAAGGTGGTTTCAGTATCCGCAGGTAACAGATGACCGAAGCCGTTCTGCCCGGCCAGCATGCCGACACCCAGAAACAGCAGCAGCACCGGAAGACCTATCCGGTTAGACAGGGGGCTCAGCAGGATGCTGATCATCAGCATCACCGCGACAAAGAACAGCGTTAAGATCATCGTACAGTCGGTCCGTTAGTTATGTCTGGGTAATTATTACATATTCTGAGCTTGCTTTTGTTTTTCATCAGGCTTTCTTTTTAGTGATGAAAGGTGAATAGTTATGCCGAGTTGCTCGTTAGGCTGAACTATATTGTCAGGCAGGCTGGCGGCTTGTGTTATTGAAGCAGATGGCCGCATGCGCGATGCTGTCAGTCATCTAAGTCCGATAAGTAGCGATAATAAAGGGTCTTACCATGAATAATCGGGATGTTTACGTGGTTGCCGCCGTCAGAACGGCGATAGGCGGTTTTGGTGGCTCACTCAAGGATCACCCCCCTGCTGATTTGGCAGGCAAAGTTGTTGCAGAAGCCCTGAGTCGTAGTGGCGTTCCAGCTGCACATATTGGCCATTGCGTGTTTGGCAATGTCGTACCGACCGAACGACGTGATCTGTATATCTCCCGGGTGGCCGCTATATCGGGTGGCTTGGCAGATACAACCCCTGCTCTGACAGTTAACCGCCTCTGTGGTAGTGGCTTACAGGCGATAATCTCGGCGGCTCAGCAGATTGAGCTGGGTGTGTGCCATGCAGCCGTAGCTGGCGGTGCTGAGTCCATGAGTCGGACTAATTACTGGCTGCCGTCAGGGCGCTGGGGGCAGCGCATGGGCGATGCGCAAGTGCTGGACTCGATGGTGGGTGCTCTGACTTGTCCTATTGAAAACGTACACATGGGCGTAACCGCTGAAAATATTGCCGAAAAGTGGGATGTCAGCCGTGAAGATCAGGATCTACTTGCGGTACAAAGTCATCAACGTGCCCAGGCAGCCATAGAGCAGGGCCGCTTTAAAGAGCAGATTCTACCAATTACTATTAAAACCCGTAAGGGTGAGCAGGTGTTCGATACCGATGAGCATTTGCGTTACAACTGTACCCTTGATGATATGCGTAAGTTGCGTCCGGCCTTTAAGAAGGACGGCTCGGTAACGCCAGGTAATGCATCCGGGTTGAATGATGCCGCTGCCGCTGTGGTACTGGTCAGTGGTGAAGAACTGCAAGCCTCCGGGCTGAAACCCCTGGCGCGCCTGGTCGGTTATGCCTTTGCGGGTGTGGAACCTAAGTATATGGGAATTGGTCCGGTGCCTGCGGTTAAGCGGTTATTGGATCAGGCCGTGTTGCAGGTAGGTGAAATCGATGTCTGGGAGGTCAACGAAGCCTTTGCCTCTCAGGCGTTGGCTGTAGCTCGAGATCTGGATTTGCCGAACGAGCGGATGAATCCTAATGGCAGCGGTATTTCCCTCGGACACCCTATAGGTGCAACCGGTGCAGTCATTACGGTTAAAGCGCTTTATGAGCTTGAGCGTATTCAGGGGCGTTATGCCGTGGTGACCATGTGTATAGGTGGTGGCCAGGGTATTGCAGCTCTTTTCGAGCGTGTCTGACACGCTATTTTTATACTGACTGACATTACAGCGATATAACAACAATCATGCTGAATACTTTAAAACCTCTGATAAGACTGGGCCTTTTGGGTATTAGTCTCACAGTATTGCCACTTGCCGCCGGTCTGCCTGACCGGCTGCAGCAACCCTCACCTCAGTCAGACGCGGCTTTTTCGGTGATGCTGACCGATATTGTCCGTGCTGGTGATCGTTTGGTCGCGGTCGGTGACATGGGGGTGGTTCTCTATTCTGATGATCAGGGCCAGCAATGGCAGCAGGCCAGTGTGCCCGTGACGACCCTGCTGACCTCAGTAGATTTTACCTCTGCAGAGCGTGGCTGGGCGACTGGCCATGACGGCGTGCTGCTGCAGACCGATGATGCAGGGGCAAACTGGACCTTGAAACTCGATGGCTATCAGCTTAATGAGTTAAAAGTGACGAGCCTGCAAGCTCAATTGGATAGCCTGGCAGAAACGCCCTCGGATGATCCTCTGCTGGAAGAAGATCTAATGTTCGCACTTGAGGATGCGGAATTCGCCTTGGAAGAAGGGCCAGCGAACCCTCTGTTGCGTGTCTGGTTCAGGGATGCTGAAACTGGATTTTTACTGGGCGCATACGGGACTGCACTGAAAACGACTGATGCAGGTGAAACCTGGCAGTTAATCAGTGAGCGATTGCCAAATCCTGATCAGATGCATCTTAATGCGATAACGATGCTGGATGGTGCGCTGGTTATTGCCGGAGAGGCTGGACTGTTGATGCGCTCGGATGATCAGGGAGACAGCTGGTATACGCTACCTTCTCCTTATCAGGGGTCATTTTTTGATCTGGTTGCACATAAGGGTAAGTTATTTGCGCTGGGACTGCGTGGCCATCTATTCGTCAGTGCCGATGGCGGTTTTGATTGGGGCGCCGTACCGGTGGATACCACGGTCAGTTTCATGGGGGGCTACAGTGATAATCAACAACTGGCTATTGCCGGATTGGGTGGTACCCTGCTCAGTGGAGGACAGTACCAGGATTTGACAGAGCTTAATACCGGAGTTAGGCGTCACTTTAATGCCGTTGTGCCCATAGCGGCTGGATGGGTGCTCGCTGGTGAGCAAGGTATTTATACTTATCAATTGCTGGGAGCTGATCAATGAAGCGTTTGGCACAAAGTTTATTGTTACCGATTCAACGCTCCGAGCAATGGATTGAAACCTTGTTGTTCCATCATCGGCCATGGGTGTTGTCGTTATTTGTGCTGGTAACACTGGTGCTGGGCTGGCAGGCGGTACAGATACGTCCGGATGCCAGTTTTGTGAAAATGATTCCGGCTAGCCATCCCTATGTTGAAAATTATCTGACCTATCAGAATGATTTGTCCGGATTAGGGAACAGTGTTCGCGTGGCAGTGGCAACTCAGGGTGAGGATATTTTTAATACTGAGTATCAGGATGTGCTGCGCCAGGTGACTGATGAGTTGTTCTTTATTCCGGGTGTTGATCGTTCTGCCTTACAGTCTATCTGGACACCGAACGTGCGCTGGACTGAAGTGACTGAGCGAGGCTTTGTTGGCGGTCCGGTGATACCACCGGATTACGATGGCAGTGCAGAGAGTCTGGAGCAGTTGCGCATTAATGTGTTGCGCTCCGGTCAGGTTGGTAGGCTGGTGGCAAATGACTTCCGTTCAGCCATTATTGAAGTGCCGTTGTTGGATTTTGATCCGGAAACTGGTGAACGGCTTGATTACAATGCATTTTCTGAACGGCTGGAAACCCTGGTCAGGGACGCCTATCAGAGCGATGATATCAGTATTCATATTACCGGATTTGCCAAGATTATTGGTGATCTGATCGATGGAGCCAAACAGGTAGCACTGTTCTTTGCACTGGCCATATTGATTACGCTAGTGCTGCTGTATCTCTATTCGCGCAGTATTAACGGTACCTTGATTCCACTGGCATGCTCGTTGATTGCCGTTATCTGGCAGTTGGGTCTGTTGAATGCGCTGGGTTATGGCATAGATCCCTATTCCATGCTGGTACCTTTCCTGGTGTTTGCTATTGCGGTGAGTCACGGGGTACAAATCGTCAACAGTATCCGGCTTGAGAGCCTTCATGATCCGGATAAATGGCATGCTGCACGTAGTGCGTTTCGCTTGCTCTATATTCCCGGATTGACGGCACTGGTCTCTGATGGCATAGGCTTTTTTACCCTGATGGTGATCGATATTCAGGTGATTCAGGAGCTGGCTGTGGCCGCTTCTCTGGGTGTTGCGGTGATTATTCTGACCAATTTGCTTTTGCTGCCGTTGCTAATGTCCTATCTCGGGGTGGGTGAGCGGGCAATACGTCATGCCCAGATGCAGTCAGATCAAGGTGGTGAACACTGGCGTGCGCTAACCTGGTTTGCAACTCGTAAGGGTGCATCCACCGCGCTGATTGTTGCACTGATGCTCGTAGTTGTTGGGGCATATGCGGCGCGTGATTTGCAGATAGGTGATCTGGATAAGGGTGCACCAGAGCTGCGTGCCGATTCACGTTACAATCTTGATAATAACTTTGTTACCACCAACTACTCCACGTCGAGTGATGTGTTTGTGGTGATGGCTGTAACGGAACCTGAGCAGTGCAGCCATTTTAATACCCTGTCATCAGTCGAACGCTTCCAGCACCATATGCAATCGGTGCCAGGGGTTCAGTCCAGTATTTCCCTGGCTGACCTGTCCAAGCGTATTACCGCCGGATTGAATGAGGGTAACCCTAAATGGCGTGCACTGAGCCGAAATCAGTTTGTTATCAATGCATCATTAGCCTATGTGCCTGGTGGGCTGATGAATGCCAACTGTTCTTTGCTGCCCGTTATTTTGTTTCTGGATGACCATAAAGCGGATACCTTGAACCGTGTCAGCCAAGAGGTGGAGCTTTTTGCCACAAACTATAACTCAGAAACACTGCGTTTTGAGTTGGCGGCCGGCAACAGTGGGTTTGAAGCGGCCACCAATCAGGTGATTGCGCGTGCACAGTATGAGATGCTGGCCTGGGTTTATGGCGTAGTTAGTTTGCTCTGTCTGCTGACCTTCCGTTCATTCAAAACCGTGTTGTGTATTATCCTGCCGCTAGCGCTGACCTCCTTGTTGTGTCAGGCATTGATGGCGGTGATGGGTATCGGTGTAAAAGTGGCCACCTTGCCGGTGATCGCGCTGGGTGTTGGCATAGGTGTGGATTATGGTATTTATATTTATTCGCGCCTGAGCAACTATTTAGGGCAGGGGATGAAACTTACGGATGCCTACTTCGAAACCCTCAGGACGACAGGTAAACCGGTAGCCTTTACCGGGTTAACCCTGGCTATCGGTGTGGTACTCTGGGTTTTTTCGCCGATCAAGTTTCAGGCCGATATGGGGATTTTGCTGACCTTCATGTTCCTTTGGAACATGCTGGGTGCGTTAATTCTGCTGCCTGCGCTGACGGCTTTCCTGAAGCCGCATCCAGAGCTGACGTCTTCGCCGGATTTATTTGATGAAGAGGGTAAATAGCCCGCTTTACCGTTTCACTGCTAAAATTCTGTTAAGCACCTTTGATTACAGGATTAATTATGTCAGCGAAACGTGTTTGGGTTGTGTTGTCGTTACTGTTGATAACGCTGCCCCTCAAGGCCGAGTCTGTGCGCATGGAAGCTACAGCTATTGAAGCCTATATCAGCAGTTTACCGGATGTAGAAGCTCTGGGGGCGCGGCTGGAAGCATCGGGCCGGGTGAGTGGCTGGTTTGAAGAGATGACGCCCTTGCCTGGATTGCCGTTTAATCCGCATCAACAAGCGGTGGCACGCCTAGTCGAGCAGGAGCCAGCATTTCATTATGAGCTGAATAAAACTGTCATTAGTCATGGCTTTACCAGTGCGCAACGCTGGGCTGAGATCGGTGATCGGGTAATTTTGGCTTATGGCGCTCTGAAGGCTGAACGTGAAAATCCAGCATTATGGCAATTGGCAACCCGGTACCAACAGCTACCGCCAGAGATGCTCTCCAGCTGGTCTGCGGAGGCTAGAGTGCAAGTGATTCAGGCTCTGGCTATTGTGCGTGCTTTTGCTACCTCTCCCGCACAGGATAAGCTTTCGGTCGCACCTTATGTCTCTCGTCTGGATAGCGCATTGAGATAGTGTCTTAAATCACCAGAGCGCTTTTGTCAGTAATATTGGTAGCTTTTGTTATTGGTAGATTGCCGTGCTTCGTCCATTCTGTAGGTAACAGTAAGTACAATAACGATAAGATGAGGTTTGCGTTATGGCCGAATATAAAGCTCCCCTGCGTGATATGCAGTTCATGCTCAATGACGTGCTGGAGTTGGAAAAGCATTACCAGAGCCTCCCCGGCTGTGAAGAGGCTACCCCGGATATGGTTTCTGCCATTCTCGAAGAGGGGGCGAAATTTGCTGAACGAGTGTTATCACCGCTTAACCAGGTGGGTGACCAGCAGGGCTGTCAGTTTAACGAGGGCGAGGTTACAACGCCGGATGGATTCGCTGAAGCCTATCAGGCCTTTGTTGAGGGCGGCTGGCCGTCACTGGCTCATGATCCTGAGTGGGGTGGCCAGGGATTGCCGGAGTCGTTGGGGATTTTTATCAATGAGATGGTCGGCAGTGCTAACTGGTCCTGGAGCATGTATCCAGGGCTGAGTCATGGAGCGATGAACACCCTTGAAGCCCACGGTACCCAGGAGCAGAAGCAGACCTATCTGACCAAACTGGTCTCAGGTGAGTGGACCGGTACCATGTGTTTGACCGAAGCACACTGTGGTACTGACCTGGGCATGCTGCGCACCAAAGCGGAACCTGCCGATGATGGCAGCTATCGTATTAGCGGCACCAAAATATTCATCTCCGCAGGTGAGCATGATCTTGCCGGTAATATTGTTCATATCGTGCTGGCACGCCTGCCGGATGCACCCGCCGGTACCAAAGGCATTTCGCTGTTCATTGTGCCCAAGTTCCTGCCTGATGCCGAGGGTAATGTCGGTGAGCGCAATGCGGTCAGTTGCGGTTCCATCGAGCACAAGATGGGTATCCACGGCAATGCTACCTGTGTAATGAATTTTGATAATGCTACCGGTTATCTTATTGGCCCGGCTAACAAAGGCCTTAACTGCATGTTCACCTTTATGAACACGGCACGTATTGGTACAGCGTTGCAGGGCTTGTCACATACAGAGTGGGGCTTTCAGAATTCGCTTGCTTACGCACGTGACCGTTTACAGATGCGTGCCTTGAGCGGTCCCAAAAATCCGGATAAAGCCGCGGACCCTATTATTGTTCATCCAGCCGTACGCAGCATGCTGCTGACTCAGAAAGCCTTTGCGGAGGGCGGTCGTGCTCTCATTTATTTCGCTGCTCAGCAGGTAGACCGTTCCAAATTAGCAGAAACACCGGAAGAGAAACAGGAAGCCGAAGATCTACTGTCGTTGTTGACGCCTATTGCCAAAGCGTTTCTGACCGAAACCGGTCTGGAATCAGCCAGTCACGGGGTGCAAGTGTTTGGTGGGCATGGCTACATTGCCGAGTGGGGTATGGAGCAGAACCTGCGTGACGCCCGTATTGCCACCATTTATGAAGGTACTACGCAGGTCCAGGCACTGGATCTTTTAGGTCGTAAAGTGTTGATGTCTCAGGGTGAGCTACTCAAGCGCTTCACAAAAATTATCCATAAATTCTGTCAGTCTCAAGCAGATAATGAGCCGATGCAGCCGTTTGTCAGTGCCTTGTCGCGCTTAAATAAAGAGTGGGGCGATTTGACACTGCAGATCGGTATGAAAGCGATGAAAAACCGTGAAGAGGTCGGGGCGGCATCTGTCGAATATCTGATGTATTCCGGTTATATCACCCTCGCCTGGCTATGGGCGCGTCAAGCGGAAGTGGCAATGCGCAAATTGGCAGAAAACCCCAGTGATGCCGATTTCTATCACGCCAAACTGAAAACGGCGCGTTTCTACTTTGAGCGCTTACTACCGCGCACACGAACACTGGCCGAAGTGATGTTGTCCGGTGCCGACAATCTGATGGAACTGGATTCAGAGCACTTTGCTTTCTGATGCCTGGGCAAAAAAATGAAAGCATTATTGCGAACCAAAACCGGACAGCGTGTACTGTCCGCGGCGCTGAGCTTGAATGCCAGGCGTTATAAAACCAAATCCTCAACAGGAGAGGCCCCGACTATGGCAGATTTACATGCAGTATTTTCAGCAATGGAGCAACGTTTTAACAGTAGTGCAGCGGGGGATCTAAGTGCTGTATTTCAATATCAGATTACTGATGGTGAGGCCTGGAATGTTAGTGTAGACAATGGCAGCTGTAAGGTGGCACAGGGTGAGCATGATGACCCGAGCGTTACACTGACAATGGATGCTCAAACACTGGAAGAGGTGATGAGTGGTGAAACAGATGGTATGCAGGCTTTTATGACCGGTCGCATTCAGGCAGATGGTGACATTATGCTGGCTACACGGTTGACCTCAATTTTTCCGCCAAGTTGATGTCTACAGGATGCGTTTGCGCAAATGGCAAGCGCATCCAGCTGCTATAATGTAGCTATATATATTTGAATTTATAAAAATAAAATCAGGATCCTGATATGGATAACCAACGTGGAAGTCATATTCCTGAATCCCTCAATCGCTATGGTTACAGCAATATAATTGATGTCTTTGAGCGTGCCTGCAAAGACTATGCACTCAAACCGGCTTTCACCAGCTTTGGGCGTACGCTGAACTATGCCGAACTACACGAACTTGTGAATGCGTTTGCCGTATATCTGCAGCGCGAAACTGATCTGAAGCCGGGCGACAGAATTGCGATTCAGTTACCTAACCTGATTCAATATCCGGTGGTGCTGTTTGGTGCATTAAAAGCGGGTCTGGTGATTGTGAATACTAATCCGCTGTATAGCCCGCGTGAAATGCAACATCAGTTTGCTGACTCGGGTGCCCGGGCGTTAGTGATCCATAAAAGTATGGCGCACAATGCCGAAAAAATTCTGGCTAATACCAATATAGAGAAAGTATTTCTGACTCAAGTAGGTGATTTGCATGGGTTCGTGAAGCGCCACCTTCTGAATGCAGCGGTTAAATATCTGAAAAAGATGGAGCCGGAGTTTTATCTCCCAGGTGCACTGCATCTGCGTCAAGTGTTGCTCAAATATATCGGGCAGCAGCCTGAACCTGTTAGCATCAAACCCTCAGACACGGCTGTATTGCAGTATACCGGAGGCACTACCGGGCTTTCCAAAGGCGCCGTGCTCAGTCACGCTAATCTGATTTCAAATATGCTCCAGGGCGTGGATGTGCTTGACGAGGCGCCTGTGGGTTGTGTTGAGACCACCATTGCACCTTTGCCGCTGTACCATATTTATGCCTTTACCATTTCGTTGGTAGTCATGGGTTATGGCGGACATAGTGTATTGATCCCTAATCCCCGTGATATTGATGGCTTTGTCAAAGAACTGAAAAAATGGCAAATGACCGCATTTATGGGGTTGAACACCCTGTTTATTGGGATGTGCAATCATCCGAGTTTCCGCACTATCGATTTCAGTCAGTTTACCCTGACCATTTCGGGCGGCTGTGCCTTAACCCATAAAGCGGCAGACTTATGGAAAGAGGTAACTGGCTGCGAAATTATGGAAGGTTATGGACTGACAGAAACCTCTCCGGTGGTGTCGATTAACCGTCCTGGTGCGATTCAGCTAGGTACCATTGGTGTACCTGTCGCCGCTACTGAAGTCGCTATTCTTGATCCTGAAGGTGAGCCGGTTCTGGAAGGTACGCCGGGTGAGCTTTGCGTTAAAGGGCCACAGGTGATGGTGGGGTATTGGCAGCGTGAACGCGAAACTCAAGCCTGTTTTACCGATGACGGCTATTTTATGACCGGCGATGTGGCCGTCCGTGAGCCAGGCGGCTATCTGCGTATAGTGGATCGGGCCAAAGATATGATTCTGGTATCAGGTTTTAATGTCTACCCGAATGAGGTGGAAGACGTGTTCTGTTCACATCCTGCAATTCTTGAATGCGCCGCTATAGGTGTGGCTGATGAACATAGTGGTGAGGCGGTCAAGCTGATAGCTGTCGCCAGAGATGAAATACCCGATATCAAAGAACTGAAAGACTGGAGCAAAGAGCGTCTGACTCGGTATAAAATACCCAAATATATCGAATTCGTTGCCGACCTGCCTAAAACCAATGTGGGTAAGGTACTCAGGCGTAAGCTTAAAGAGCAGCAGGCCGCTGACAAGGTGGCCTGATTTCTGCTCTACAGATCTCAGGAGAAATTGCATGCCGTTACCCAAACCCGTTCGCCGTAAGCTTCACCATCGTCGTCAGATCGTGTGTGAAGGCTATGAGCGGGAGGATGGTCTCTGGGATATTGAAGCCCGGATGACCGATAAAAAGACCCAGACACTGGACAACCCTGAACGTGGCGGTTTTGTCGCCGCCGGTGAGTATTTTCATGATATCCGTATGCGCCTGACACTGGACCGCAGTCTGAAAATTCATCAGGTTGAGGCCAGTATGGATGCCACACCCTTCCAGATGTGCCCTGGTATCGTAGCTGTCTATAAGCGTTTGGAAGGAACACGGATAGGTTCAGGCTGGCACCGCAAAGCGCTGGAGCTGACCGGGGGGACTCAAGGCTGCACCCATCTGAATGAATTGCTGAAACCACTCACAACCACCGCTATTCAGACGCTGTGGCCCAGTGGTGATGAGGATATGGTTAAACTGGGTGCCAAGGGATTGCTGAATACCTGCCATACCTGGGCACAAAATTCACCGGCAGTGCAGCAATACCTGCCGGAACTCTACCTGGCTGAGCCGCCAAACGGCTAGTGCTCAGCATTTAACACGGAGAATAACAACATGAGTATCCCCGAATCGTTTCAGGGCAGATTACGCTTGCCTTTAATTTCGGCACCAATGTTTTTGGTGTCAGGTCCGGAGCTGGTGATTGAGGCCTGTAAAGCTGGCATCGTCGGGACATTTCCGGCACTGAACGAGCGTAGCAGTGAGGGTTTTGAGTCCTGGCTGGTGCAGATACGTGAAGCTCTGGACAGTTTTGAGGCAGAAACGGGTAAACAAGCCGCTCCCTTTGGGGTTAACCTGATCGTGCATCACACCAATCCGCGGGTGCAGGCTGATCTGGAGCTTTGTATCAAGCATAAAGTGCCGCTGATTATTACCTCCCTGGGGGCGGTCAAGGATCTTGTCGATGCGGTGCACGGTTATGGCGGGCTGGTGTTCCATGATGTGATCAATGTACGTCATGCCAAAAAGGCCGCCGCTGCGGGGGTTGATGGCTTGATTGCCGTGTGTAACGGTGCCGGTGGCCATGCTGGTACTCTGAACCCCTTTGCCTTGCTGGCTGAAATTCGTCAGTTTTATCAAGGTACTCTAATCCTGTCAGGCTCCATGTCGACGGGTCAGGATGTCGCAACTGCGCAGATGATGGGTGCTGACCTGGCCTACATGGGTACACGCTTTATCAATACTCAGGAAAGCCGCGCCAACCCTGAATACAAACAGATGATTGTTGAATCCAGTGCTGCTGATATTACTTATACACCGAAAATATCCGGTATCTGGGCCAACTTCCTCAAGCCGAGCCTGGCAAAAGCTGGATTGGACCCGGACAGCGGTGAGAAGAAAAAAGTAGATCTGGGGGAAGAGTTACAGGCACCGGAAGGTGGCGCCAGCGCCTGGAAAAGCATCTGGTCAGCCGGGCAGGGCGTGGGTTCAATTGCCGATGCACCGCCAGTGGCTGAGTTGGTGGAACGTCTGCAGGATGAGTATCGGGATGCCACAGATCATTTTGCCAAGCTCTCGGGCGCCTATCGGGAGCAAACGAAATGACGGATGCCGTAATAGTAACAGTGCAGCAGCAGGGTATTTTACATCTGACGCTGAATCGACCCGGTAAAAAAAATGCCCTGACCGGTGCGATGTATCAGGCCCTGACTGACGCACTGAATGCTGCTGCCAACGATGCTGGCGTGCGTGTGGTGGTGCTGAGTGGCAGTGGCAGTGATTTTTCCGCCGGTAACGACATTAATGACTTTGTCGCGGCGATCAATGATCCTGAGAAAATTCGTATTCCGCTGGGCTTTTTGCAGTGCATTTCGACTTTCCCAAAACCGATAATAGCCGCTGTGTCCGGCGTGGCTATCGGGATAGGTACCTCCATGCTGCTGCATTGTGATCTGGTTTATGCCGATAGCAGTGCGCGCTTTCAACTACCTTTCACCCGCATGGGACTGGTGCCGGAAGGTGGCACCAGTCTGTTGTTGCCATCCAGCCTGGGGCATCGCAAAGCCTTTGAGTTACTGGTGCTGGGTGAGGTGTTTGGCGCTGAACAAGCGGTTGGCGTCGGGCTGGTGAATCAGTGTGTAGATCAAGGTTCGGTGATCGATTTTGCTATGGATAAAGCACGTGCACTGGCCAGTATGGGGATCGAGGCGGTACAGCAGAGCAAGGCGATGTTGAAGCAGCATGATGATAACCGTTTACAGTCGGTGCTGGTCTCTGAAGTGGATGCCTTTGCGGCCCGCTTAAACTCAGACGAGGCACGTGCGGCGTTTATGGCATTTATGCAAAAACCAAAAAAATAAACCTGACCTTTCAGAGTGATCGCTTTTGTCATATAACAGGGTGGATTTTGTTATTGTTAAAAGCGGCGCTCTGACGCATATTGTTACCCTTGAGAAAAATAACAATCAGAGGAGTAATAATGAAAATACTCGTCGCCGTAAAGCGCGTGATCGACTACAACGTCAAGGTGCGTGTTAAAGCAGACCGCAGTGATGTCGATCTCGCCAATGTCAAAATGGCGTTAAACCCCTTCTGTGAAATTGCGGTTGAACAAGCCGTACGCCTTAAAGAACAAGGTATTGCCACAGAAGTTCTGGTGGTTTCCATCGGCAACAAGTCCTGTGAAGAACAGCTCAGAACGGCCCTGGCACTGGGGGCAGATCGTGCCTTGCGTATTGACACAGAGTCGGCTCCCGATGCCCTGTCAGTGGCACGTTTGCTGGCTAAGGTGGCAGAGGCTGAACAGCCTGATCTGATTTTACTGGGCAAACAGTCCATCGATTCGGATAACAACCAGACCGGCCAGATGTTGGCTGCCCTGCTTGATCGTCCTCAGGCTACTTTCGCCTCTGAAGTGAAGATTGACGGGAAAACACTACAGGTCACGCGTGAAGTAGATGGGGGCTTACAAACCCTCAACGTCACCTTGCCAGCCGTTGTCACCACTGATTTACGCCTGAATGAACCGCGTTATGCTTCCCTGCCGAACATCATGAAAGCTAAGAAGAAACCGCTGGAAGTCAAAACCGCCGAAGCACTGGGGGTTACAGTTGCATCCAATATCACTCTGGTATCGGTGGAACCACCGGCACAGCGCAGTGCGGGTATTAAAGTGGGTTCGGTTGCTGAACTGGTTGAAAAACTGCGTAATGAAGCCAAGGTGATTGCATGAGTATTTTAATTCTGGCCGAGCATGATAATCAGGTACTCAAGCCTGTGACGCTGAATGTGTTGGCCGCCGCTCAGGCGATAGGCAAAGACATCACCCTGCTGGTGGCGGGTCACAACTGCGGTTCAGTTGCTGAGCAAGCCGCCAAAGTGGCAGGCGTCACTCAGGTACTCTGTGCCGATGCACCGGCCTATGCACATCAGTTGGCTGAAAATGTCAGCAAGTTGTTGCTGGATCAGGCCGAGGGTTATAGCCATATTCTGGCGGCCTCGACCACCACAGGTAAAAATATCCTGCCGCGGGTTGCCGCGCTACTGGGCGTCAACCAGTTAACCGATGTGATGGCCGTTGAGTCACCACAACGCTTTAAGCGGGCCATTTATGCCGGTAATGCCATCGCCACGGTTGAAACCAGCGATGCGGTTGTCGTCATGACGGTCCGTGGTACCGCCTTTGATCCGGTCGCGTCAGAAGGAGGGAATGCCTCTGTACAGACACTGGACAAGGTGTTTGAAAGTACCGATGTCAGCTTTAGTCACGAAGCGCTGGCAGAATCTGACCGTCCGGAGCTTACCGCGGCAAGCATTGTGGTGTCGGGTGGTCGTGGCCTGGGTAAAGGTGAGAACTTTGATCTTCTCTACCGGGTGGCTGACAAGCTGGGTGCTGCAGTAGGTGCATCCCGTGCCGCCGTGGATGCGGGTTATGTGCCGAATGATATGCAGGTAGGGCAGACCGGCAAGATGGTGGCACCGGATCTGTATATCGCCGTGGGTATTTCCGGTGCGATTCAGCATCTGGCGGGTATGAAAGATTCCAAAGTGATCGTTGCGATCAATAAAGATGAAGAGGCACCGATTTTTCAGGTGGCTGATTATGGACTGGTCGCCGATCTGTTCGACGCGGTTCCCGAACTGGAAGCAAGCCTCTAATACAGGAGAGCAGGAATGATTTATCAAGGTAAAGCGATTACGGCGCGCCAGATTGATGGCGGCTTCGTTGAGGTCGTGTTTGATTTGCAGGGCGATAGTGTCAATAAGTTCAATCAATTGACACTGAATGAGCTGCGTGAGGCTGTTGATGCCATAGGCGCGTTAACCGACGTAAAAGGGGTTATGTTCAGCAGTGCCAAAGACTGCTTTATCGTCGGTGCGGACATCACTGAATTCAGCCAGATGTTTGATCAGTCGGAAGAGAGCATTGTTGAGCATCTGCTGTCATTACATGAAATTTTCAATGCCATTGAAGACCTGCCCTGCCCGACAGTCACAGCCATTAATGGTATTGCACTGGGCGGTGGTTTTGAGCTTTGCCTGTCTACCGATTTCCGGGTGATGGGTGAGAAGGCTAAGGTCGGCTTGCCGGAAGTGAAGCTGGGCATCTACCCGGGTTGGGGTGGCACGGTACGCTTGCCGCGCCTGATCGGTGTGGATAATGCCAATGAGTGGATCTGTGCTGGCGCGGAAAAACGTGCTGCAGATGCACTGAAAGACGGTGCTGTTGATGCTGTCGTTGCCACAGAGGCGGTGCGTGACGCTGCATTGGATCTGCTGACTAAAGCGGCAGACGGTATGTTTGACTATCAGGCACGGCGTACCGAAAAGACCACGGCGATCAAGCTGAATCAGATTGAGCAGATGATGGCGTTCGAATCAGCCAAGGGCTTTATCGGTGCCAAAGCCGGTCCACATTATCCGGCGCCTATGGCGGCACTGAGCTCGATTCAGAAAAGCGCCAATATGACCCGCGATAAAGCCATTCAGGTGGAAGCCAAAGGCTTTGCCAAGCTGGCAACCAACAGCGTGACCAAAGCCTTGGTGGGTCTGTTCTTAAAAGATCAGTATGTTAAAAAAGTCAGCAAAGCCTTTGAGAAAGACACCACGCCGGTGAAACTGGCCGCGGTACTGGGTGCCGGGATTATGGGCGGCGGTGTCGCCTATCAGTCGGCCTCCAAGGGCGTGCCGATCCTGATGAAGGATATCAATGACAAAGCTTTGCAGCTGGGTCTTGATGAAGCCACCAAGCTGCTGAATGGTCAGGTTAAACGTGGCCGCATGGATGCACAGAAGATGGCCAAAGTGCTGACGCAGATTACCCCGACCCTGAGTTATGGTGACTTTGGTCGTGTCGATCTGGTGGTTGAGGCTGTTGTGGAAAATGCCAAAATCAAAGCGTCGGTTCTGGCTGAAGTGGAGCAGCAGGTCAGTGATGACACGATTATCACTTCCAATACCTCGACCATCTCAATCACTGCACTGGCGAAATCACTGCAGCGCCCGGAAAACTTCTGTGGCATGCATTTTTTCAACCCGGTGCACCGCATGCCGCTGGTCGAAGTCATTCGTGGTGAGCAAAGCTCTGAAGCGGCGATCGCCCGTACCGTGGCCTATGCCAAATCCATGGGTAAAACCCCAATTGTGGTGAATGACTGCCCGGGGTTCCTGGTGAACCGGGTGCTCTTCCCTTACTTTGCCGGTTTCAGTCTTTTGCTGCGTGATGGCGCCGATTTTACCCGCGTAGATAAAGTGATGGAAAAGTTCGGTTGGCCTATGGGGCCTGCGTATCTGCTGGACGTAGTGGGTATCGATACCGGTCATCATGCCGATGCGGTTATGGCTGAAGGCTTCCCGGATCGCATGGGACATGACGGTGAAAATGCCATAGATCGCATGTATCAACTGGAGCGCTATGGTCAGAAAAATGACAAGGGCTTTTACCGCTACGAGCTGGACCGTCGCGGCAAGCAGGTCAAGCTGATTGATGAATCGGTTCCAGCGCTGCTGGAAGGGATTGTTGGTACAGCGCGTGACTTTAGCGATGAAGAGATTATCGCCCGGATGATGATTCCTCTGTGTATCGAAACAGTTCGCTGTCTTGAAGATGGCATAGTGGCTACCCCGGCTGAGGCCGATATGGGTCTGATTTATGGCATCGGCTTCCCGCCGTTCCGTGGCGGTGCCTTGCACTACCTGGATCAAATGGGCTTGCAGGCTTTCCTGGAGATGGCCGCGCCTTTTGCGGACTTGGGCCCGCTGTACCAGCCAACCGCACGTATGCAGCAGATGGCTGCCAACGGCGAAACCTATTTCGGCGAATAACGGAGGAATTCTGATGACTTTACAACCTAATGACGCGGTAATCGTGGATGCCATACGTACCCCGATGGGCCGATCCAAAGGTGGCTCCTTCCGTAATGTTCGTGCTGAAGCGCTGTCTGCGGCGGTGATGCAGGGTATTCTGAAACGCAATCCGGCGCTGAACCCGGCTGATATAGATGACATTATCTGGGGCTGCGTAAACCAGACCCTGGAACAGGGCTTTAACATTGGCCGTAACGCCGCGGTGATTGCCGGTTTGCCACATACGGTTGCGGCGCAAACGGTCAACCGCTTATGTGGCTCCTCCATGTCGGCGATGCACACGGCGGCGGCATCGATCCTGTCTGGTCAGGGTGATATTTACCTGGTCGGCGGTGTGGAACACATGGGGCATGTCGATATGGCACATGGTGTGGATATCAATCCACAGGCGTCCAAATATGCCGCCAAAGCCGCCATGCTGATGGGTGTAACAGCCGAGATGCTCGGTAAAATGAACGGCATCACCCGTGAAATGCAGGATGAGATGGGTGCGCGTTCACATCGCCTGGCCTATGAAGCCCGTTTGCAAGGCCGCTTTGATAACGAAATCCTGCCGGTCGAAGGGCATGATGAAAAGGGCTTTAAATCCCTGTTAACCTATGACGAAGTGATCCGCCCGGAAACGACGGTGGAAACCCTGGGCCAGCTCAAGCCGGTATTCGTACCGAAAGTGGGTACGGTCACCGCAGGGACCTCATCAGCCTATTCCGACGGTGCTTCAGCAATGCTGATCATGTCAGCGGCAAAAGCCCAGGAGTTAGGTCTGAAACCACGTGCACGCATTATCAGCATGGGTGTCGCTGGCTGCGATCCATCGATCATGGGCTTTGGTCCGGTGCCTGCCACCCAGAAAGCGCTGAAAAAGGCCGGTCTGAAAATCGAAGATATCGATTATGTTGAGCTGAACGAAGCCTTTGCCGCACAGGGCTTGTCGGTACTGAAAAACCTGAAACTGCTGGATCAGATGGATGACAAGGTGAACCTGAATGGTGGCGCGATTGCACTGGGTCACCCGCTGGGCTGTTCCGGTACCCGTATCAGTACCACCTTGTTGAACATCCTCGAAGACAAGGGCGGCAGACTGGGTCTGGCAACCATGTGTATCGGCATGGGGCAGGGCATTTCAACCATTATCGAGCGGTTGGATTAAATCTTGATGTAGGAGCCCGCTCCGCGGGCGATAATAAGATGCGGCGCAAATCGCTCACAGAGTGAGCTCCTACAGGGTTTTTGTAGGAGCCCGCTCCGCGGGCGAAAAATTGCGTCGTAGAGCATCCCCCAATGTAGGAGCCCGCTCCGCGGGCGATAATAGGATGCGGCGCAAATCGCTCACAGAGTGAGCTCCTACAGCGATCTGTCTATATCAATAATCCGCATCTTCCGACCAGAGCTCTTTATGGAAACGTACCACCTGGTTGCGCCCACCCTCTTTGGCTGCATAAAGTGACACATCCGCAAACTTAAGTACCTGCCAGAACGCCTGAGCATCATTAGGATAGTCTGCCACGCCTGCCGAGATGGTTTTACTGAGGCTGGTGCCGCCCACTTTGAATTTATGACTTTCCACTGCCCCCCGGATCTTTTCAGCAACAGGCATGGCCTGTTCGGCATTGGTTTCAAGCAACACGATAAGAAATTCCTCACCTCCGTAACGCACGACCAGATCTGATTCCCTGACATTGGCTTGCAGAATTACAGCAAGCTCACGCAGCACCTGATCACCGGCATCGTGTCCATAGGTGTCGTTGACGGGTTTGAAGTAGTCCAGATCCATCATCAGCAGGGTCATGGGAACTGAGCGGCGTTTGCATTGGCTGATCAGAGTCTCGGCATACTCTTCCAGGAAGCGGCGATTACGCAGACCCGTCATGGCATCTTTCAGGCTGGACTCACGCAGGCTGGCCATGAGACGTTTAGCCTGGAGTACCGGCGCGGCTTCACGTAGATAAGCTTCCAGCAGAGGGCGTTGATTACGTACTTTGTGGGCTTCCGCTACATCGAATACCAGCTGTACCACACTCCCTACGCTACCACTTTCGATCACCGGCAGGCAGATATAATGTTTATTGGTGGCCGCGGCATCAATGCTGAACGAGCGACAAATTTGAGTGTTTTCTGATCCATCAATCAGATGGCCGGTGCGGACTGCACGGCAACCAACACAGTGGTCATGGATAGCCGGGTCACACCAGTGTATCGGCGCTTCTGGTACACCGTCTATCATTACCGGATGAATCATTTTTTTATTTTGTTCCACCTCATAAAGAGAGAAGGTGTGGATATTGAATTCCTGCTCCAGTACCTCGCTGATACGTAGAAAAACTTCACCGGCAGTTTCGTCTTCTTCGATGGCCTGCTTGAAGCGTGAAACACGTACCAGACCGGAAACGGTTTCAGCGGTTTCTGTCAGTAGGTTGCCACCATGATAGTCAGGCTTTGATTGCACTAGCTGGACAACATTTTCACGAATCAGACTGAGCTTGTTGGTAATGCCTTCAGACAGCGCATTAAACTGAGTAGCAATCTTACCGATCTCATCATTAGTGCGGCTTTCAATACGATGGCTGAAGTCACCAGCAATGGCGCTTTCTACGGCTGTCTCAATTTCGTTTGCGGTGGTCACCAGGGGGTGTAGCATTCGTCGCAGATAAAGAATGGAGATAAAAGCAAAAAGTCCGACGGCAATGACCAAAAATGCGACCGTCATAATGGCGGCTGACTTCATGTGTTCAATCGAGGCTGTCAGTGTCACGGCACCCAATACCGTATTTTCTGGCACGTTATGGCAAAGCAAGCAGTTTACGTCGCCATCAGAGGTGGCTATATAAGGAATAGTTGCACGAAACTCGGGGCTGAGAATACCGCCGTTCAGGGTAAAAACTGATTCGCCACTGCTGAGTACATTGAGATCGGTAGTATCGGCTGTCATCTCCCCCAGTAGTCCATCTCCGAACTGCTGTTTGACCTGTGGGCCACGAATGACACGGGCCTCATCCAGCCCATTCACGTTGGCAATGCGCCCTAATAATGAGTCACGTTTGTTAATAGTGCCATTCAGCATCGCTTCAGTGAGTGCAACCCTGATCACTTCAGCGGCTGTTCGAGTATGCTCAGTAGCGGCACGAATGGAAAAGTCACGGAATGACGCTAGACTTGCCACCGTGATCACCAAGGTTAACAGTAGCATCACACTGGACAGGGCAAAGATGATTTTGGTTTGAAGCTTATGCATGTGTAGGTAACCAACATCTCAGGTTAAAAGTAAGTTATTGGGCAAAAGCTAATTCGGGTGCTTTTGGGATTACTACTGATTTGTAAGACTATGGACCAACTGCTCTGGATATATCAATAGTAAATATAGGTAATTGTTTTGAAACTATCACTAAAGTTGATTTTTATCAGTAATTTATTTGTTGCTTGTATTTTGAGGGCTATGTTTTTTACTAGTCTACTGTTACCCGTTCATGCTTTGGCTGAAGTTTTCCACCCTCAGCGGTAACTAAAATACAGCTACCACCGCACTATCTAACATCTTTCCCTCAGCCGCTGGACATACTCATCGGGCACTGGCTGGCACACGAAAACAGCCGTCACCATCAAGGGTATATGCGTATAGAATATGGCTGTGCGCTGGAAGTATCGTAATCAAAAACGGCCTCATTTTGAGGCCGTTAGTTGGTGACTTTATTTTAGAACTATGCCTTGCGGTTACGCAGATAGCAGATCGGATGGAGAACCAGCCAGGCATAGATACCCAGTCCAATCGACGCGCTAATCAAGTTCATCCAGTCAACCCAGGTATTCACATAGCTGATGGTTGATTGAGTATGGATTGGCAGCAAATACAAAGAGGCAATTGCAACGATAGGTGGCAATACTTTAGACCCTATGCCACCTTTTGCACCAAAGTGGTAGCCTTTAATGCGTGCAAGGATCTGCGGTGCTAAAAACGCTACAAGCATCAGCGCAATCAGCCACAACCAAGGCAAAGCGGAGTACCACAAAACAGTTAAAATACCAGTCAGTGTCATGAGTGTTCTCCTTAAATTTTGCCTTCAAGCATGGCGTAGTATGCGGGGCGTAACATGCGCTCTTTCATTACCCAAACGGTCCAGGATTCTTCTTTTGGATCAATGAAGGAGAAAGTTGGGAGCAGTTTGCTGTCCCAGCCAAATTCAACCAGCATGGCTTTGCCGATACTGGTGATCAGTGGGCAAGAGGTATAACCATTATGGCGAGCAGGCAAGGGGCGGTCCTGCAGGTAGGCGAGGAAGTTCTGTTCCAGTATGTTAGCTTGCATTTTTACGCTAGCAGCTGTTTTGTTACTCGGCATGCCCATGACATCACCAATACCCCAGACATTGGGATAGTTGGGATTCTGCAGGGTTTCACGATCCACTTCCATCCAGTCACTGAAAGGTGAGTCGTCAGCAAACTTCAGCGGGCTGTTTAGCAATGAATCTGGCGCGGTCATGGGCGGGACGACATGAATAAACTCATAATCTTTGCTTTGGTCTTCGGCGTCACGCACTGTGTAAGTGGCTTTTTTCGCATCGGCATCGATTGATTTTAATGTCCAGAAATCATGACGAGTTACGTCTTGCTCAGTAAAGCGTTGTTTGACAAAGTCATTGTAGAAAGGAACGCTAAATAAACTGCCAGACGGCGTCATGAACTCAACATTAAAATTATCACGTTGCCCTGAGTCTTCCAGTCTGGACAGTGTCGTAAATGTCATTTTTAACGGAGCACCGGCACATTTCAACGCTGTAGGTGGTAGGTTAAATAGTCCAGTGCCGCCACCCTTGGCAATCCACTGGTTAATTTCATCCCGGGTACCTTCAGCTTCATCAACTCCTGCATAAACACTGCCGATGCCTTTTCCCTGACCTATCAGGCCAGTATCCATGCCTTCGATACGCTCATAGCGCAGTTGTAAGCCACAGGCAACGATTAAATAATCATAGCTGATGGTTTCACCATTACTGACACTCACCTCATTACTGTCCGGGTTGTATTCAGTGACCATCCCACGTACCCAGTTAACACTGGATGGTAGCCATTCTGCGGTTTTTGTCAGGGCTTTATTTTTATCCCATACCCCTGAAGCGATTAACGTCCATCCTGGCTGATAGTGGTGCGCTTCGCGTGAGTCTATAATGGTAATGCGTGCGCCCTGCAAGCTGCGGGCAAGTCGGTTCGCAATCGAAATGCCTCCGGCACCAGCACCACTGATAACAATATGAGCATTGCTGCGAACTGAGTCTGCGCTGGCATGACCCGCGACACTCAAGACGGGGGCTGCAATAGTTGCACCAAGACCCAGCTTTATCAGGTCGCGGCGGCGTTCATCAGCCGTAGATAGTTTCTTCTTATGGGACATACTGAGCTCCGAATTCATTCTTCTAGTAATCGGTGTGGGCGCGTGCAACTGGTCAGAATTACTGATCAAATTTCATTATAGTTAATGAATCACTAAAGTAAATATAACTAATGTATAATATGCTTATTCTTTATATGAATAAGAGGGGGCGATTACTATTCAAACCTGGCTTTTCACACATTACTGGTCATGAATTGAAAACTATCGTTATACTAGTGGTATCATCAGGCTGGCGGCGAACTGGACTCAAGCACGCGTGAACCCAAGAAGAATCACTTATTCAGACAAGCATGTTTTACTCATCGAAAGTAGTGGCAATATGCGTGCCACGATTGTTCAGATGTTACGGCAGCTGGGTGTCGTCAACATTAAACCCATCACTGTCAGTCAACGAGTGCTGGAACTGATACAGCAAGAAAATTTCGACATTATCCTGTTGGGACATAATGCCAGTGATAAAATCACCGGCATTCAGTTGCTTGAAGAAGCACGCTATCGTAATTTTATGCGCCCGACCAGTGGTTGGATCTTCATGACCAGTGATTCTTCTCAACAGGTTATTTTGCATGCCATTGATAGTAATCCGGATTACTTACTGACCAAACCTTTTACAGTAGAAGAGCTTAAGACCCGTATCGATGCTCTGATCGTGCGTAAGCAGGTGCTGCATGATGTCGACCAGGCTGTTGAACAGGGTGATCTTGAGGCAGCCGTACATGCCTGTGACACCATTTCAGTAACCGATCTCAGCTACGACTTTGCCCAGCGCTATAAAGGTCGCTTGCTGTTGTCGTTAAATAAGCCGACTGAGGCTTTGGCCTTGTTGCAGGAACGTTTTTGGCAGACAGCAGATAAAGATACTGGGTTGTTGGTTGCTCAGGCATTGCTGGCACTGAAGCAGCCGGAAGAGGCGATTCAGCAGTTGCATGAGCTAATTGAAAACCATCCCTTGCTGGTGCCAGCGTTAGATTTGCTTGCACAAGCCTACGAGATGCATGGCGACATGGAACAAGCACGGGATGTGTTACATGAGGCCAGCCGTAAGTCACCTTTGGGTATTCCAAGGCAGATGGAGCTCGGACGCATTGCTACTCAGACCAAAGCTTTGGGGCTGGCCGAAGGAGCTTATAAGCGCTCTATCGTTCTCGGGCGTTCCAGTTGCTACCGTTCACCAGAACCTTATCTCCGTCTGGCGAATATTCGCCGATTAGAGATGCAGGATGCCAGTGAAGATCGTCAGATTGAGCTGCATAATGATCTGGATGCTATCTTGAATCATGCTGAATTTTCCTTTCCAAAAGATGAGCAGCTGAAAGTTAAATCCTTACTGGTTAAATCGCTGGTTTATGGTGATCTTGGTAAGCGGGTTAAATCAGATGGCCTCAGACGAGAAGCTGAAAAGCGCAACGCCCAGTTGTCGGATCCCATCGATATCGGGCGTGAGGCCCTGGTATTGTCTGGTGATCCGGTGCCAATGCTCGACGAAAGGCCTGAGCAGACACAGGTCAGAGCACGCTTGCCCTATGATGAAGCCTTGAGTGACAAGATGAACCGTATGGCAATACGTCACTATATGGCGGGTAAATATGGACAGGCGATGCGCTGCCTGAACATGGCAATTGAATACAACCCGACAAGCGGTTCGGCAATCCTGAATCAGGCCCAACTTTATCTGGAAGTGGCGCGAGATCAATCTGATCGGCGTGATGAACGTTTGACTATGGTAAGACGCTTTATCAAGCTGAGTATTCGTGCTCAGTTAAGTGAGATAGCAAAAATTCGTCAGCATGAACTATTTTCGTATCTTAAACTGTCGCTTGATCAGCTTCCCAGAGGCTCATTGGGGGTTTTATTGCGTTAACGTTCAAACCTCTCCACAATGCGGATATTACTTAAAGGATATAAAGATACTATGGTTGTGAGTAATATCAGCCGATTTCGTGCAGAAAAAGTAGCCCTCGCGTATTTTCTATTTGCAATGCTTTGGATTTTGACCTCAGACTATTTATTGGGGTTGCTGGTTTCTGATACGACCTCCCTGGTTTCCCTGAGCACCTATAAAGGGATTCTATTTGTTACAACTACATCGATCCTGCTCTACTTGGTGCTCCGAATCTGGGTTCGCAACCCGGTTGAAGAAGAGGAGAAAGGGCAGGATTCAAAAGGCCTGGTATTTGTATTCTGCGGCATGGCTTTGCTGGTGCCGCTGATTGCCTTGAGTCTGCTGCGTATTGCAGTACCTCAGGCGTTGGATAGAGCTGCCGTCAATGTACAAATGATTGCAGCGATGAAATCAGAACAGCTTAACGAGTGGCTAGCCAAGCAGGCAGCACAAGCCGATAAGGTAGGTGATGACCAGGCGCTGGCCAACTGGGTAGAAGCCTGGCTGGAAAACGAAGACCCTGGTGCTGTTGAATACCTGTCAGACTATTTGCAGTACCTGCATAGATATGATCAGTTTGATGGCGCTTATCTACAATCCTTGCAGGGCTCATCAACGCTTTACAGCGGCGAATTCCAATCGATCTCTGAGCTTGATTCCTTTAAGCAACAGGCCATTAACCAGGCGCTACCTGTATTTACCGGGTTAGTTGAGTCAGATGATGGCTTAAGCCTGTCCTGGATAGTGCCGATTATTAAGCCAGGTGATTCTACTCAGGTAGTTGCTTTGCTGGAGATGAGAGTTGATCCTGAAACACGCTTGTTTCCACAGATTTCCAACTGGCCAATAGCGAGCCATACGGCAGAATTATTTCTACTGCAGCCATTGCAGAATACCAATGCACGCCTGCTAAGCCCTGTACGCCATGCTGACTTGCCGGTTTTGTCTGTGCTTGATGACTATAAAGCGGCGCCTGCAAACCAGGGTGGAGGTTTTGAAACACATAGCTATCATAAACAAGCGGTCATCGCTGCGCACAGGCCTGTTCAATATGGCTGGATACTGGTTGCGCAACAGCATCGCCAGGAAGTGTTGTCACCCGTGTATATGATGGCTGCCTGGCTCGGGCTGTTGGCGTTGGCAACCATGATTAGCGTAGCGTTTGCTTTACGTCTGGTGTGGCAGCAGAATCGCCGACTTCAGCAGACCGCCTATGAAATGCAGGCGGCAGAAAAAGATAAATTACTACTCAAATTCTTTGAATTACCTTTTGTCGGCATGGCCATCACTGATCCGGAAACTGGACGGTGGATGCGTTTTAATCCTGAGCTTTGTCGTTTATTGGGTTATAAAGAGCAGGAACTAAAAGAGCTGACCTGGCAAGCTGTGACGCATCCAGATGATTTACAGGCAGATCAGCAGGCCTTCGAGCGCATGCTATCGGGTGTGATTGACAGCTACACTTTGGAAAAACAGTTTGTTCGAAAATCAGGTGTGGCCTTTACCGCTTTGATGAATGTTTGTTCTGTAAGAACTGAGGATGGAAAATTACAGCATTCAATTGCCACTATTCAGGATGTTTCCGATCAAAAACGTTATGAAGCCGACATACTTCATCAGCGTGACCTTTACAATACGCTATCAGAAACCAATCAGGCCATCATTCGCTGCACACACTTGTCTGAGCTTTTTGCAGAAGTCTGTCGGATAGCCGTTGTGAATGGGAAAATGAATTATGCCTGGATTGGAGAGATTGGTGCTAAGGGCGTTAGATTACTGGAAGCGTTTGGTCAGCAGCCGGATGATCTGCAAGCCTTGTTGAATGGTGAAGCTCAGCCTATGCCTGAAACAGGTCCACTGCGACAGGTTTTTGAAACTGCACAACCGGTTATTCTTAATCATGCCCCTGATCAATCCGCGTATGCTTGTTTTCCTGTGCAAGGAGATGGCAAGGTGATTGCCTTGCTCAATTTATATGCTGATGATGCGGGTTTTTTTAGCCATGATATTATGGAAACCCTGTCAGAAATGGCGGGTGATATAGGTTATGCCATCCGCTTTATTGAACAGGAAGAGGCACTGAAGGCGGCTGTGCAGGTAGTTGAAGCAAGCCCCGTTGTGTTGTTTCGCTGGGAAAATAAACCTGGCTGGCCAGTGACCTATGTGTCTCAGAATGTTAGCCGTTGGGGTTATAGCGCTAACGAGTTTCTGCAAGGCACTATTGATTACAAGGACATAGTACATCCTGATGATCACCTGTGGCTGGATGATGAAGTCACCCGCTACCTTTCCCAGCAGCGTGAAGAGTATGTTCAAGAGTATCGTATTGTTAAGGCTGACGCTCAGGTGTTATGGGTTGAAGATCATACGACAGTATTTTATAACGCTGAGGGTGACGTGCAGGTAATTGAAGGTGTGGTGACCGATATTACGTCGCGTAAAACGATCCAGCAGCGCATTGAGTTCCTGGCGCGTCATGATTCACTTACCAGTTTGCCAAATCGTGTTGATATCCTGACCAGTATCGAAACACGGGGTAACGTACACACTGCCTTGTTAATGCTGGATCTTGATCGCTTTAAAGATGTGAATGATAGCTTTGGCCACCGAACCGGTGACCAGTTGCTCTGCCAAGTGGCGGAGCTATTACGTAAGGTGTGTCCGAAAGATGGCTTGCTGGCACGATTTGGTGGTGATGAGTTTGGTCTGTTGATTGAACGTGATCGTCCCGGCTTGGAAGCCTTGGCTGAAACGTTGATCGAAGCCTTGCGTACACCGATTCAGTTGCCTCAGGGGATGGAAATACGTATTGGAGCCTGTGTTGGAATAGCGCGCCTGACAGAAGCGGATGACAATGCAGAAGAGTTGATGCGACAGGCCGATGCCGCTTTGTATAAAGCCAAAGAAGCCGGACGTGAGCAACTGCGTTTCTATTCCAATGAATTGACGCGAGCGGCATTGGCCCGGCTAAACATTGAAGCGCGTTTACGATCCGCGATCACAGAAGGTCAACTGGAAGTTTTTTATCAGCCACAAATTAATATACAGACAGGCCAGCTGATGGGGGCGGAAGCGTTGCTGCGTTGGAAAGACCCACAGCAAGGCTATGTATCTCCGATGGATTTTATCCCTGTAGCTGAGCAGAGTGGTTTGATCCATCCTATAGGTGAATGGGTAATGGAAGAGGTCTGTAAAGTGGGCAGGACTTGGTTGGACAAGGGCTACCCGTCACTGATGCTGGCCGTCAATCTGTCGTCTTATCAGTTACGCCATGGCGATGTTGTATGTATGATCAAAAAACTATTGGATAAGTATGACTTTCCAGCCAGTGGCCTTGAAGTAGAGCTGACGGAAAGTGCACTGATGCGCCGTGAAGATGAAGCTGAGCAGGTTTTTGAAGCCTTGCAATCCATGGGTGTTTCACTGGCGATAGATGACTTTGGTACGGGTTATTCTTCGCTGGCTTATCTGAAAACCTTCCCTCTGGATGTGCTGAAAATAGATAAAAGTTTTATCGAAGATCTTGAGAATAGTGCCGATGATCGGGAGATCGCCGCGGCGGTAATTGTTATGGGCCATACACTGGGTTTGAAAGTGCTGGCCGAAGGGGTTGAAACTACAGCCCAACTGGCATTGCTGCGGGATCTGGGCTGTGATTATTATCAGGGCTATCTGAAAAGTCCCGCAGTTCCAGCGTCTGAATTTGAAGCTTTGTTCCTGGCGAGTTAACGCTGGCTGTTGCGCGATGCTACAGCCAGGTAAGTAGTTCACAGTGAGTTCACAAATAGCGCTTAGCTGACGGCAAGATTGGCAAGATGATTGTCCCAATGAACTGAAAAATGTGTGGATTCACTGATTAGCTGTCGTTGCAGGGTTTGCGCATTCAGCCGGTATAAGCGTCCTAATCCATTACTGACCAGAAACTCAGCTGCTTGATGAGTTTTGGCCAGTCCACAACCGTCCTGCACTGGTAGTGCTTTTATAAATTGACCTGCCTGCATATCCCACAGGGTAATCAGGTTGCCCCTCGGTGCCGAAACGGCCGCATAGTTTCCTGATGCGTCAAAGCAGGCACTACCACCGTATTGCTGTAACTGACTGTGCACTTCATCCGGAAGCGCCAGCGGCTGTATTGGTTGTCCTCGTCGATGACTGGCAAACAACGGGACCCGGTCAGCCGGATGTCCTTCATATTGCATTGCCATGATAACCTGACCGGATGCGGATAGATCGATATGTCGAATACCGGATTGATGAAACTCGCTGGCTAAGCGTACTTGCTCCAGGCATTCGCCGGTGTGCATGTCAACATAGGCGAGCGAAGGGTCCATACTGTCAATGTTCAGCTTGACCCGCCCATCTGTTTGAATGCCACCATTGGCGATAATCAGAGTTTGTTGATCTGTGCCGATACGTAGCTCATGTGGACCTATACCGTAGGTGGATAGACGTGCAACGATGTTAAAGTCCTGGTCAATGGCACGAACCACTATTTCACCGAATTCACTGTGCATGGATTGCTCAGTGGTGAGTAACCATTGTCCATCTGCACTGATCTGGGCATGACCACAAAGCTGTGAGTCGGCGTCGCAGCGGATTTGTTTGACCCGTTTTTGTTGCTGGTAGTCAATAACGTCCAGGAATTGGCCTGGGCGCCTGGCAACAGCAAATAGCCAGGGATACTCAGGGTGTGTAGCGATCTGGTGCGCTCGCTCCGGCAAGGGGTGGCGCATCAGTTCACCAGCCTGCAAATTGAATAGATGCAGGTAGTATTGGCCATCCTGTCCTTGGCTGGCAGAGGCGTATAGTGGTTCAGCGGCGGCGGAGGCCTGACTTGAAAAGTTCGCCAGTATAACCGGTGTGGCGGTAAGCCAGCCTAAAAAATGTCGTCTGTTAATCGCCATCTCTACTGTTAAACCCCAGTTGAATATTGAGTGTATACATGGCTGTATTTAGATCTGTGTGCAATTGTTTTAATCCATCAGCTACATCTGATAACTGTTGATATTGCCTCTCAGATACGTTGTTTTGCTTAACTTCATCCAGGCTATCCAGTTGTGCTTTTAGCGCGATGAATTGTTGCTCCAGTGTATCTGCAAGTGCGGGCTCATCGGCCTTAACCAACAGCTCTTTGACACTGATGGGTTGTGAGCCACTGTAGAGTGCATGCAGTGCGTCCAGGTTGGCACGTAAATTACCGATGGATTGCTCGCTGCGCCAGGACTCACTGCGCTGCCAGCGCACACGATCATAACTGTCACCCAGAGGCGCTAAAATTTTATTATCACGCAGGGCTTCAGGGGATTCGGCCAGTGACTTCATTAGTAAGGTGGCCGCATCAGCATGCAGGTCAAAATAGTTATTGTCGCCGGCACCGAGCATGCGCTCGCGCATAGTGGACCATTCAGAATGAATTTCAACAGCCATTTGATGCACGTGGCTGGCAATACCTTGCGCCAAGCGGCATTCAGCACTCATGCCTGACAACGTCTCTATGCCGGTGTCATTAAATAATATGCGCTCGAGAGCCGGGAAACCTTTAACACTGATGCTGGCATGGCTGAAGAATTCAGCATTATAGTCAGTTGAAGGGTCGGCCAAGGCCTCTCTCAGTTGTGAACTACCCGTGTTACGCTTGTCGGGCCAGTACTGCAGAGCAAAGTTACGCATTAGCAGTGTCACCGGGCCAAAGTTAATGTGTTTGATGCTTTGCCAGTCATGCATCGCCTGGCGGTAACTGGCTTGAGTTGTTTGTAATTGCTGATCATCGGGCTGCAGACATAACTGTTCAGTATCTGCAGCAAGTCGAGCCGTGCTGTTTGCTAACTGCTGGTAACCGGGTATGACCTGTTGGTCAATAATCGCGCTGTTCAGCTGCTGCCAATCCTGCTCAGTTGGAGCATCTGCCAGTGCCAGGTTGGCGATGAGTAAGCAACTGATCGCCAGTACCCAGTGGAAGCGTTGACTTGATCCTAGTGTATCGACTGCATTCATAGCGGGTGCTCTTCAATTATGTTCTTAGACTGTAAAGCTACAAAGATTCCAGAAAGGCGATCAATGCATCTCGCTGAGGCTTGTTCAGTTGGGTAAAGCGATTACGTGCCGCTAGAGCTTCGCCTCCATGCCAGAGGATGGCTTCAGTCAAGCTGCGAGCCCGGCCGTCATGTAGAAAGTGCGTGTGGCCACTGGTCGCTTGTGTCAGGCCAATGCCCCACAAGGGTGGTGTACGCCACTCGCGTCCATCGGCATTAAATTCAGGCCGATGATCAGCCAGTCCTTCACCCATATCATGCAACAACAGGTCGGTGTATGGCCAGATTTTTTGCTTGGCACGTCCTTCGGGTGCATCGGCTGCAGTGATGTAGGAGGGGCGGTGGCAGGCATTGCATCCCAGCGCATAAAACTGCTCACGCCCCTCTGTCACGGCAGGCTCCAGGTTATTTGAGCGAGCGGGGACGGCGAGGTGTTGAATGTAAAGCTCCAATGCAGAAACGACTGCATCAGACGCTTCAACATTATCCAGGTGAGGACTGTTGCCATCCGGTGCCTCTCTGCAGAGGGTTTGTTGTTCGGTGCAGCCACCAGATCCCGCTGGATACATACGGGTGGATATACCTATGTCCTCGTGAAAGGCGGAATTGTTTTGCTGTTTAATCGTTGGGTGTCCAGCTTTCCAGCCAAACCGGCCGATAGCGGTCACTTGTCTGTCAATATCCCATACCCGATTAGCCTTGCCCGAAATGCCATCATTGTTAAGGTCATCAGGATCTTCTCCGGTTAGGATATCCTCGTCACTGATTGCTTCCAGCAGGCCCAGGCCAATCATCTGCGGTGCGATGCGTGCAGAAAAAAGGGTGTCAGGGTGTAGCGGGCCATATTTTAAATCTGTGATGCTATAGCTGGGATTTCGTAGCGTCAGGGTTTCCCCATCAGCAAAACTAAAAGGAATTTCGTCATAGCTCAGGTTTAAGCGACCTTCTGCCGGAATTCCCTGAATGGAAAAATCCTGGAGTTGAGTTCCATAGGTGGGCTCTGGAATAACCCCTGACTGCCCTGAATTCAATGCTTGGCTGTGTTGATCAGTTGCAGCTGGAATACTCAGGCGCAATAACATCGACACAGCATTATAGTCCGCTTGACGGGTGTCGGGTGCATGGCCACGACCATTGTTGGTGTGACAGCGCAGACAGGAACGTGAATTGAACAGTGGTCCCAGGCCATCACTGGCTTTAGTTGAAGCCGGAGCAGAGACCCAGATTTTTTTGAACAGGCTCCTGCCCAAGGTGAACATCATCTGTTCATTATCGGATAGCAGGGCTGAAGGATGAGAAAAGGCCTTGGCGTTACGCGGCACTTGCACCGTCGTTTCACCGCCTGGTTGCAACTCGGATGCCGGGTAGGCAGGCGTGCTGTTGGCTGCCGTAGAGGCAACCAACAGCAGACTGAATCCCAGTGCATTCAATCTGAATTGATACATGCGTGATTCTTAGCCGTTAATAACCATATCAGGGTTGTCCAGACTGTCGGAACCTTCCAGTTCGATCGCGTCCAGCTCAAGTGCACTGATAGCTTTCTCAATAGAGCGGGTCTGTGTTGTCAGCGAGTCAACCAGCTGTTGTACCAGCGCATTACCTTCGGTATTTCCGGCACCAATCAGCACATCAAAAGTGTTGCCTTGTGCAGCCGCATCGACAATCGCTTGGGCAGCAGCCTGCGTTTCGGAAAGTTCGGTTGACAGCTGTTGTTCAACTTCAGGTGCGCTTGATCTCAGCATATCAGCCAGAGATGCGCCTTGAACAACTGAGCCGTCGACACGGGTATATTGCCCCTGAAATACGTTGTTGATCCCCAGTACGTCGTAGAAGTGAGAGTTGTGAGTGTTGTCAGAAAAACAATCATGCTCTTCTTCCGGGTCATGCAGCATCAGACCGAGTTTGGTACGTTCACCAGCCAGTTCGCCATAGGACAAGCTGCCCATACCGGTCAGAATTGTTGCCAGTGCACCTTTTTCGCCTTTTTCAACTAGCTCTACACGGGCTTCGCCACCCTCTTTCCAGTTATCGGCCATCTCTTCCAGGTCAGAAATCAACAGGTCTGTCGCCACTGTCAGGTACTCTCGGCGGCGGTCACAGTTGCCACCGGTGCAGTTTTCCAGACTGAAGTCGGTAGCAGGTCGTTCACCGGCTCCGGTTTCAGTACCATACAGATCCTGCCCCCAGAGCAGAAACTCGATGGCGTGATAGCCGGTTGCAACGTTGGCTTCAATCTCATCGATTTCGTGCAGGGTTTCTGACAGGAGTTCGGCGGTAATTTCTGTTGTATCAACTGTTTCATTACCCAGTTGAATGGAGGTGTTAGCAATCACGTTGGCGGTGTAGAGTGCATTTTCATCAGACATATCGCCATAGCTGCTACCGTCAACATAATCAATCAAGCCTTCGTCGAGAGGCCAGGCATTAACGCGGCCTTCCCAGTCATCAACTATAGCGTTGCCAAAACGAAATACTTCGGTCTGCTGATAAGGGACGCGGGATGCAATCCAGGCTTCGCGGGCTTCCTGAAGCGTTTCTTCGGTGGGGTTAGCTAGCAGACTATCGATTTTGTTCTTGAGCGCTTGTGCGGTGGTGACAGAGTCGCTGTAGCCAGCTTCTGCTATGTCGGCATAGGTTTTTAATACAGCGGCAGGATCCGCGGCCATGGCCTGGTGTGTGGCACCTGCTAAAGCGAGCCCTACGTAGAGCAGACTGAGTGTACGTTTCATAATGATCTCCCGTGTTGGATTAGATAAATATCCTATATGATAATCATTACTGTTACAATTAACTATGTTGTTAAGTTTTGTTGATGCATGATCTGTATCATGTTTTGCTGCCAATTACCGGTATATAGTGCTTTTCTTGGCAAGTGTTTTACGGCGCTGTAGAAGTGAGTGGGGAATGAAATGAAAAAAGTAAACGTAGTAAATCTGTGTGGGTTAGCTTTATTGCTGGCAGCATATAGTGTGCTTATGCTGCCCGCCTTGGCTGAGGATTCCGTGGTTACCGGTGCATTATCCAAAAAAGAGCAGTTAGGACAGTCTTTATTCTTTGATCCTGGTTTGTCACAAACTCGCAGTCAGTCCTGCGCAACCTGCCATGCGCCGGATAAGGGGTTTTCAGATCACCGAGGAGAAGGCGTTGCGGCGGCTGTTTCTCTGGGTGATGATGGCAAATCTCTGGGAGACCGGAATGCTCCTGCTATTGGCTATGCAGCTTTCATCCCCCCGTTTCACCGCAATGCAGATGGGGTGTATGTGGGAGGGCAGTTTTGGGATGGTCGCGCATCTACGTTGACAGATCAGGCAGAAGGACCTCCGCTTAATCCTATTGAGATGGCACTGCCAGATAAACAGACCCTGGTGGCTCGATTAGAACAAAATCCCGTCTATCAACAGCTATTTACTGAGGTCTATGGTAACGATATTTTTAACAATGCCGACTCTGCCTATAGAGCAGCGGCTGATGCGATTGCCAGCTTTGAGCAGACCTCAATGTTCGCCCCTTTTGATTCAAAATATGACCGTTATCTGCGAGGCGAGGTTAGCCTGACACCCGAAGAAGATTTGGGGATGACCCTGTTCTTTTCGCAGCAGTTTACTAATTGCAATCTATGTCATCAGTTGCAGTCTTTGCCGGGTAGCGAGCAGGAAACCTTCAGTAATTATGAGTTCCATAATATTGGCGTTCCTGAAAATACGGCTTTGCGAGCATTAAATGCGGTGCAAACACCGGATGAAGGGCTTTTGGCGCATCCGGAGGTGACAGATCCACAGCAGCGGGGTAAGTTCAAAACACCAACATTGCGTAATGTGGCAGTAACAGCACCCTATATGCACAATGGGGTTTTCAAAGATCTGCGTACGGTGGTGTTGTTCTATAACAAGCACAACAGCCGTAAGGTGTCCATGCAGATTAATCCGGAAACCGGTGAGCCTTGGCAAGAGCCTGAAATAGCTGAAAATATCTCTCTGGAAGAGCTGGAAACGGGCCCCGGACTGGATGATCGGCGTATAGATGCTTTAGTGGCGTTTCTGGAAACCCTGACGGATCAGCGTTATGAACATTTATTGGCCTCCCCGCAGGGACTCGAACCCCGATCTGACCCTTAGGAGGGGTCCGTTCTATCCGGTTGAACTACAGGGAGAAGGCGCGGCGGGTATTGTACTGAGAATCGGGGTGGCTGACCAGTGTGTGAGGGGTTAGGCTTTACCTATACTACGTTGCGCTGCGTAATTGCCTTTGCTGCCAGCCGGATCATAAAGCACATTGGAGCCTTGCTGTCCTTGTAATAGGGCCAGTAGCTGGTCAACGTTTTGCTTGCTGCGGGATAGAATCTGTTCGTTACGTTTGCTGGTTGCGCGAACGTTATGGAGCTGTTGCTTTAGTTGCAGCCAATCAGCTAAAACAGCTTCACGCAGGGAGGCAGGAAACTCAGCGGAAAAGCTCTCAAAACCGGCCTCAGAAGGCGAGAAGCCTGCCAGTGTTAATGTCTGATTGCGTTCGCGAATATTGTTTTCAATCTTGAGCAGTATGTCATGCTTATTGCGGGTAGTTTGCTTTAGTCCTTCAAGATCACGCTGTTCCAGTACCGCGTGCTCTTGCTCAAGAATTTCTTGGAGCGAACTGAAAAGCAAACAACCCTGATGAGTCAGGGTTGCAAACTGTTCATAGAGATTTGTAGGCATAGAGTTGATCAACTAAAAAGTTTTTCGAACTGTAATAGTTTATCGGCAACGCGTTCATTGCTGATATTGTAGCTACCATCTGCAATAGCGGCTTTTATCTCAGCCACTTTTTCGGCATTAAAATCCGAGCTGTCATCAGCCTGTAATCTGGCGGACTGCAGAGCCTGTGCTGCATCACTAAGACGAACAGTATCCGCTTTAGATGCGTGTGTATTGTCAGCATTACCCTTGTTTTCGGGCTTGGCAGATGTTTGTTCTGCCTGTTTGCCGCGGGCGGCTGTCGTCTGGTTTGAGGACAGGCCGTTCAGTTCAATAGCCATCCTGAATCACCTCGTAATCTGGTTATGCTGTAGTTATCGGTCAGCCGTTTATTTTCTTTAATGTTTCTTTAATGTTTTTTTAATATTTTTGCGGCTGCACAGCATGAATTCACACAGTATAGCAAAAACAGGCTATTAAGGTACCTGAACAACACCTGGGGCAGTGATGACTGCACGTATCTCTATGCCGGTTTGTTCGTTTTTGACGCGTATTTGCTCGCCTGTCAGGCCATCCTCCAGCGCTATGCCTGAGGTTCTGATAACCAGCGATCCGCGCCTGGACTCAAGTGATACCTGATCGCCCCGGGATACAGCCAGTGCACGTTCAATCATGCGCGACGAGATAACCTCGTCGCTGCCCATTGGGCGCCTGACCTGCTTACCGACAACATCCTGCTCGCGAGTGAAATAATCACCATTCATGCGTATCACATTCTGCTCGACTAAGCGTATGTCAGAAGGTGCTATGCGGCTGTTGCGAGATAAGGGGCGACTTGTCACAATGACATCAACGAGTTGGCTTACTTGGGCGGTAACAAACAAGCTCCAGAAAGAGGGAGTGTGGCAGGTTACTTTCGCTGTAACCCGCTGACCACTGTTAAACGGTAGGCTGATTTCGAGTGGTGCCTGGCAGCGGGGCAGGTCCAGAGCAGGATTTACAGGATTAATTGTTGCTTCAATCCGGCTTTCTGGTAATCGTGTGTTAAACTCATGAATGAGGGTGTCATGAACCTGTTGTTCGATATCTTCAGGCAGCATTCTAGCGTTAGCCGCAGTTGCAGCCAAAAAATTAACCAAAAACAATGCAACTAGTGTTAAATTAACAGTATTCACGCGTTTCCTGTTCCATCGGGGAGATGCAACTCTGTTTAAGTAGGCTTGAGGTTTATTGAATCATGTCAGGTATATTGGATAGTGTAAACCTTCGGACACAGATGGTCGGTCAGAACCGTCTTGAGCTTCTGTTATTTGGTCTTGAAACCTCGCAGCGTTATGGCATTAACGTGTTCAAAGTGCGTGAGGTTTTACAGTGTCCGGAACTCACCGAAGTGCCCCGAAAAACCTCGGTTATCAAAGGTATGGCACACATACGTGGCGAGACCATACCCGTACTCGATTTGTCTGAAGCTATCGGTCGACCGCCAGTGCCAGCGGAAGAGGAGCGTAGCTGCTTTTTGATTGTTGCTGAGTACAACAAGCGCACTCTGGCCTTTCTGGTTCGAAAGGTCGACCGCATTCTGAATACCAACTGGGATCAGATTATGGCTCCCCCTGCTGAAATTGGGTCAGATAATTACCTGACAGCGGTGTTTGAATTTGAAGGAAAACTCATCGAAATTATTGATGTTGAGCAAATTTTGGCTGATATCTACCCCGCCTCAACCGATGTCAGTGGTGATATTGCCACTAAAGAAATGAAAACCAAGGCCGAGCAGTACCGGGTTATGATTTGTGATGACTCTCAGGTTGCCCGTAATCAAATGATTCGAAGTCTTGAAGGTTTGGGACTTAAGGTTACTGTAGCTAACAATGGTCGTCAGGCTTGGCAGATACTCAAAGACATGGCCGATCGGGACGTTGATGTCCCTGACTACTTTTTGATGTTGATTTCTGATATCGAAATGCCGGAAATGGATGGTTATACCCTGACCTCAATGGTTCGCGGTGATACCCGTATGGATAAGTTGCATGTCATTCTGCATACCTCTCTGAGTGGTGGCTTTAATGTCTCGATGGTAAAAAAGGTTGGAGCCGATGGTTTTCTGGCTAAATTTAACCCGGATGACTTGGCTTCAGTAGTCGTCAAGCGCATCAATGCTGTTAATAAGCACTGACACCTGATAGGTAGAATTGAGTGAAAAGCGGATTCAGCATTACTTCTGAAGAGTTCAGAGGATTCAGTCAGTTTCTGGAAAAAAGCTGTGGTATTTTGCTGGCAGAGCACAAGCAGTATTTGGTACAGAGCCGCCTCAGTCGAATCATGCAGAAAGAGGGCTATGGCAGTCTTTCTGAGCTGATTCGCCGACTCAATCAACCAGGTAATTCAACTATTAAAGAGCAGGTCATTGATGCTATGACCACCAACGAAACCCTGTGGTTTCGTGATATTCACCCCTATGAAATATTAAAAAACAAACTCCTGCCTGAATTGAGTGATGGCAAAAGTTTTCAGAAGCTACGTATCTGGTCGGCAGCTTGTTCAACCGGCCAGGAGCCTTACTCTATCAGTATGGTGATTGAAGAGTTTCGCCAGACTAAATCCAGTGCATTTTCCAGTGGCCAGGAAATTGTCGCCACCGACATCGCCTCCACAGTGCTCGATCAGGCCCGCAAGGGTGAGTATGAGATGCTGGCGCTGGGACGAGGGCTATCACAGGATCGCTTGACGCGTTTCTTTACTAAATCCTCCGAAGGGAGTTGGCAGATCAAGACTGAAATACGCAATCGTGTGCGTTTTCAAAGCTTGAATTTGCTCGGACAGTACTCGACGTTAGGGCAGTTTGATATTGTCTTTTGTCGCAATGTATTGATCTATTTCTCGTCAGATGTAAAGAACGACATATTGCGTAAAATTCATAAGCAGCTCAAACCCGGTGGCTATTTAATTCTGGGGGCTTCCGAGTCTCTATCCGGGCTGCCTGAGCTGTATAAAATGATTCATTGCCGCCCTGGCATTATCTATCAGGCGGTTTGAGTTGCCGCTCGGGTGGCAGCCCTTTGCCGCTTTTGATCTGATCATCATCACCTGTAGTTCTCGAAGCCCGCAATAGCGGGTTTTTTGATTTTTGGCACAGTGTTTGCTTTATTTGGTTCAAAGCAGTTTTTTGAGTTAGGTGGCAAACATGGCAATAAGTTTTGATTCAGCACTGGGAATACACGCAGACGCATTAACGTTGCGTGCGCGGCGTGCTGAGGTGATAGCGAATAACATTGCCAATGCTGATACCCCTAATTTTAAAGCCAGAGATATCGATTTTCGTGCGGCGTTGAGTGGCGCAATGGGAGATCAGCAATCGCCATTGAAAATGGCAGTGACTCAGAATGGGCATAAACAGCAGTTGGCTGACCCTGATTTTGCGGCTGATTTGATGTTCCGTAACCCATTGCAGCCTGCCGTCGATGGCAATACGGTTGAAGTGCAGGAAGAAATGGCACGATATACTGATAATGCTTTGCGTTATCAGGCTAGTTTTGAATTTTTGAACAGCAAGTTTTCCGGTCTACGTAAAGCCGTTAAGGGTGAGTAAGTATGTCACTGTCTAATGTATTCAGTATTTCCGGCTCAGCCATGAGTGCTCAGAGCATTCGTTTGAATACCACGGCTAGTAATATGGCCAATGCACAGAGTGTCAGCTCCAGTGAGGGAGAAACTTACCGAGCCCGGCATCCGGTTTTTTCACTGAAAGCACCGGATGCCGGTGAGCTGCGCTCAGCAGATTCTGGATTGGTGCCTGGGCAGGGTGTGCAAGTATTAGGCATAGTTGAAAGCCAGGCTCAGCCGCGCATGGCCTATGAGCCAGACCACCCGCTGTCAGATGAGCAAGGATATGTGTACTACCCGAATGTAAATGTGGTGGAGGAGATGGCCGATATGATATCAGCATCACGCTCCTTCCAGATCAATACTGATGTAATGAATACGGCAAAGCAGATGCTGCAGAAAACCCTGACACTGGGTCAGTAAGCTTGAATTAGAGGATATCGTCATGAGTACGATTAATACCACCCCCAACATCTTTGAACAGATCAATCAAGCCAATCAGCAGAGCTCAACCAAGAAAGCTGAAGGGAATGACGATAGTCAAATGTTCATGAAGCTGATGATTGCGCAATTACAAAATCAGGATCCGACCAGTCCGGCCGATTCTGGTGAATTTATGCAGCAGATTTCCAGTATGACCATGGTTGAATCGATGGCAGAAATGTCAAGCACCTTTCAAACCATGAGTAATAGTTTGTTGAGTAGTCAAAGTGCTTTACAGGCCTCGTCGATGGTTGGTCAGCGGGTATTTATTAATACGGATATAGCCCAGATGACTCAACAGGGCGGGGCGTTGCCAGGCACGGTTAATCTGGAAAGCAACACTACGGATCTGCGCGTGTCTATCTACGATCAGGGGGGAGCCTTGGTAGATCAGGTGAATATGGGACAGACCCAGGCGGGTGAGCGCAGCTTTGTCTGGAATGCTTCTGAAGAAGTGCCTCCGGGAAATTATCAGATGATAGCTGAGGCCTACGACGGAGAAAAATATACACAGGTTGATACCTGGTTACCCTTTACCGTGAACAGTGTGTCACTGGGTCAAAATGGTATCGGTATGAAAGTGAATACAGCAATTGGTAGCATCGATTTCAGCGATGTTAAACAGCTAGGGTAAGTGAGGATAACGTCATGTCATTCAATACAGCGATTACTGGTTTAAAAGCAGCCTCCACCATGTTGGATGTGACCGGTAACAATATAGCTAACGTCAGTACCACTGGCTTTAAATCCTCACGTACTGAGTTTGCTGATATTTACGCCACAGCAGTTGTGGGTGCGGGTTCAAGTAATAGCCCGGGTTCCGGTGTTACTGTCGCAGGCATTTCGCAGGACTTTAGTGCTGGCACCATCGAGTTCACTAACAATAACCTTGATTTGGCCATCAATGGATCAGGCTTTTTTCAGTTGAGTGATGGACAAGGCAGTACAACTTACAGTCGTGCTGGGGCGTTTGAGCTGAATAAGGAAGGTCAGATCGTTTCCAAAACGGGTAAGTTTTTGCAGGGTTATGGTCTGGATGCTGATGGCAATCGCTTGCCAATTGGTAATTTGGAAGTGTCGCAAAAAGAAAGTCCACCTAAAGCCACAGAGTCGATCGATCTATCGTTTAATATCGATGACAGGGCGGATTCATCAACCTTATTGCCTGAATATAATAAGGATGAGCCGGGTTCCTTTACTTATACCACTACCGTCAGAAGTTTTGACAGCTTAGGTAATGAGCAAACCGTTAAGTTTAACTTTGCTGAGCAGCGTCCTGTGCGACAGCAGTACGCATATGATGTAACTGGCCTGACAAACTTTACCATATCGGGTGTTACCTTAGACAGTGTTACGGATTTTGTCGCTGGGGAGTTGGTTGATAATCCCCCAGATAATAAACGTTCAGCATTGGCAGCAGTTGATCCACGAATTGATCTAAACAGTATTCGGTATGATGGAACAGAGCTTTCTTTTGAGTTGAAAGCAGCAGAAACTGATACTGGAGGGATGCGTGTTACTGATACATCCGCTCCCTTAATCCCGACGGTGGAGCAAAAACGTGATGCAAATGAGGTCCGTACCTATGATCTGGCGTTTACAGGGAGCCCCGCGGGAACAATTGAGATAGGCGGTGTTACGGTCCCTATAACGGCGGGGCAGACACACACAGAGATAGCTCAGGCAATCAAAACCCGTGAACCACAGATTTTAGATCGTAATCCTGATATTGAAGCCATTTTTATTAATGATGATGGTGTTAATCCACCGCAAGTCGAAATTCGCTTCAAGGCTGACGTTGGTGAAGTGGCTGCAAATCGCTATCAACCGATAATCTCCAATACCGTCGCCGCTGCTCAAATTGATTTTGGTACAGCGACTGCTAGCGGTGTTGCATCGGCTATCGCTGATCCGGATGAGCATGTTGTTGGTGATAATAGTTATCAGGGTAAATACCGCTTGTATGGTTACCTGAATAATGAAGAGTTGCTTGATCTTGGTAAGCTTCAGGATCCTGGTGCAGGTTCTGAAACCGAGCCTGGCCCTATTCTCATTTCATTCAATCCGCGTAGTGGTTTGCTGGATGGTATTAATGTGTTTGGCAGCGATGGTTCCTTTACCCCAGGTACGCAAGTACCTGCAATTACCATCAGTGGTGCAGATCCAGCCAACCCTCTGACAGAAATTCGTCTGGATCTAACCAACTCTACACAATTTGCATCGGCTTCAATTGTTAAGAATCAGCAGCAGGACGGTTATACTAAAGGGGATTTGATTGGGGTGACGTTTGCGCCAACAGGGGAAATGGTGGCTTCATTCAGCAATGGACAGAACCAGTCTCTGGGTGTGGTGGCCTTCGCTACCTTTGAAAATCAGGATGGGTTACGTCCAGCGGGTGATACGGAATGGATAGCAACTCTTGAATCCGGTAATGCTATTCTTAACCCCCCGGGTACAGGCTTAAATGGTACGCTGCGTTCAGCGGCATTGGAGCAGGCAAACGTAGACCTGTCGACTGAGTTGGTTAACCTGATTCAGGCGCAGCGTAACTTCCAGGCTAGCTCTAAAACGCTGGAAACAGCTAACAATATCACTCAGAATATTCTGAATATTTAATAGTAGAGCAGGCACCTGAATTTGTAGGAGCTCACCCTGTGAGCGAAGATATAAATCGTCCAGAGACTGGGCTCCTACACATGGTTCCATATACCTGTAGGAGCCCAGTCTCTGGGCGATTTTTCGCTACATCATATTGTCGCCCGGAGACCGGGCTCCTACAACACCTTTTCCCTTCTCAGCTACTCCGTTAAATACACACCTGGCACACGAATTGCAATATATCCTGTAGTCCCGATAAAAGCGGCAAGCGTCTACCGCCGTACAGAGGAGAGGTAATGGATAAAGTATTGTATGTAGCCATGACCGGTGCGCGCGAAAATATGAATGCGCAGCAGATCCGGGCCAACAATCTGGCTAATGTCACTACCACCGGCTTTAAACAGGATTTTGAGCAGGCACGTTCTATGAGGGTAATGGGTGACGGTTATGCATCACGCGTCTATTCAATGGCCGAGTCCCCCGGGACCAATCGAGCATCTGGAACGTTGCAGCAAACCGGGCGGGATCTGGATATTGCCGTAGTGGGAGGGGCTTGGCTTGCTGTGCAGGCACCGGATGGTACAGAAGGTTACACGCGTGCGGGTGAGCTGCAAATCAATGCCGCGAACCAGCTGGTTACTGGCAGTGGTTTGCCGGTTATGGGTGTAGGTGGTGCTCCGATTGTCATTCCGCCCGCTGAAAAAATTGAAATTGCTAATGATGGTGCTATCAGTATTCGGCCGGTTGGTGATGATGCCGTAGGGTTAGTGCTAGTCGATGCAATTAAAGTAGTTGAACTGGATCCGGCTACCTCTTTTAAAGGAACCGAAGGATTAATGCGCACTAATGACTTGCAGCCGTTGCCACCGGCACAGAATGCGCAAATTCGATCAGGCTACTTGGAAAGCAGTAATGTCAATGCCGTTGAAGAGTTAACTGCGATCATCACCCTGTCACGTCAGTATGAGATTCAGGTCAAGATGATGAAAACTGCTGAAGAGAATTCCAGTGCTGCAGCCAGTGTGCTGCAGATGAGCTGATAACAGGAGAATAAGATTATGCATGGTGCATTACATGTCGCAAAAACAGGTCTCAGCGCACAGGATACCAACTTACGGGTAATCTCCAATAACCTGGCTAACGTCAGTACCGTTGGGTTCAAGAAAGATCGTGCTGTGTTCGAAGATCTGCTCTATCAGATTCGTCGTCAGCCTGGCGCTCAAAATGCTGCAGATGCGCAATTGCCTTCAGGTCTGCAGTTGGGTCACGGTGTTCGTACCGTTAGTACTCAGAAAATGTTTGATACGGGCGACTTGCAGATTACTGATCGTACCTTTGATGTGGCGATTAATGGCCGAGGTTTTTTTCAGGTATTGCAGCCGAATGGTGATACTGCCTACACCCGTAATGGCCAGTTCCATCTTAATGGTGATGGACAGATTGTAACCGCCGAAGGCTACCAGTTAGAGCCAGAGATAGCATTGCCTGGTGAAGTGGTGAACTTCAGTGTGGGTGTTGATGGTACGGTGACCGCCGTCATCGCAGGTGATCCTAATCCGCAGGTATTGGGACAGATCGAACTGGCTGACTTCGTTAATCCGGAAGGTTTGCAGGCTGTAGGTCAGAATCTGTTTATTGAAACTGCCGCCAGTGGTCCAGCAAACGTGCTGAACCCGGGTGAACAGGGTGTGGGTATTCTAAAACAGGGTATGTTGGAAGGATCCAACGTCAATGCGGTAGAAGAGTTGGTGAATATGATCACCACTCAGCGTGCTTATGAAATCAATTCCAAAGTCATATCTACAGCCGATCAGATGCTGTCCTTTGCCACACAGCAGCTTTAATGAGTCGGGCATAAGAGGTTAGGGTGATGAAACGTGTAATAAGACTTTCCTTGGTAACAGCTGGTTTGTTGGTGTTGGCTGGCTGCGTGAACAAAGCCCCCAAGCCAGACAATCCTTACTATGCACCCGTACAAATGCCCAGCTTCGAAACGCCCAAACCGATCAATGGCGCTATTTACCATGCGTCAACCAGCCGCGACATTTACAGCGATGGTCGGGCACATCGGGTAGGCGATATTATCACTATTAATCTGTCAGAAACCACGCAGTCTTCCAAGCAGTCGAGTACCAGTATTGATAAGAGCACGGATATCAATTTGCCAGTCCCCAATGTTATGGGGCAGCCGCTAACTATTGGCGGACGTGAGTTGTCAGCAGGTGTGAGCGGTGAAACCGAATTTGAAGGAGATTCTAGCTCCAAAATGAGTAATCAGTTGAGTGGCAATATTACTGTCACCGTGCAGGAAATTTATCCCAACGGTGTGATGCTGGTGCGTGGAGAGAAATGGCTGACCTTGAATCAGGGTGATGAGTATATTCGAATCAGCGGGTTGGTTCGGCCTCAAGACATTACGGCTGATAATTCGCTCGATTCAACACGTCTGGCGGATGCACGTATTACCTACAGTGGCACGGGAGCTACGGCTGATGCCAATGTGATGGGTTGGCTGGGTCGTTTCTTTATCAGCGCACTGATGCCCTTTTAAGAGGATAAGAATATGAAAAAAATCATCTTGTTGGCGATTATCCTTCTGTTCAGCATCGAATCAGCGTTGGGAAACACCTATACCTCTCGGTTGAAAGATCTGGTCGATGTGTCCGGCGTACGAAACAACCAGCTGGTAGGTTATGGTCTGGTTGTGGGGTTGGATGGAACCGGGGATAGCCGCGCAAATTTCACCTCACAGACGTTTCGGAATTTGTTGAATAACATGGGGGTCGTTATGCCGGCCAACGTTAACCCACAGTCAAAAAATATAGCCGCTGTAGCGATTCATGCCGACCTGCCACCCTTTGCCAAGCCGGGACAGACTATCGATATCACCGTATCCACCATCGGCGATGCAGGCAGTCTGCGCGGTGGTTCATTATTAATGGCTCCGATGAAAGGTGCTGATGGTCAGGTCTATGCGATGGCACAAGGAAGTCTGATCGTAGCGGGTTTTGGTGCCGAAGGTCGTGATGGCTCACGTATCTCAGTGAACGTGCCCAGTGTTGGGCGTATCCCCAATGGGGCTACCGTAGAGCGTGAGGTAGTGAGTGGTTTTAGCCAGGGCGATAGCCTGACACTGAACCTGAAAACACCAGATTTCACTACAGCACGTACCATTTCCGATCAGATTAATGGTTTGCTTGGGCCGCAAGTGGCTGCAGCAATGGATTCAACCTCCATACGTGTACGTGCGCCGCGTGATCCGTCGCAACGTGTTACTTTTTTGTCAGTGCTGGAAAATCTGCAGATTCAGACAGCGGAAGAAACCGCTAAAGTGATTATTAACTCGCGCACCGGCACCATCGTTATCGGTCAGCATGTGCGTGTATCGCCCGTGGCGATTACCCATGGTGGCCTGACTGTATCGATTACAGAAGAGTTCGATGTGGACCAGCCGGATGCGTTGGCGGGCGGCCGTACAGTGGTGACACCACGTACCGGTATCGAAATAGATGAAGGTTCCGGGCGAATGTTTGAGTTTGCTCCAGGTGCCTCCTTGCAGGACATCGTGGAAGCAGTCAATAATGTCGGCGCAGCCCCCGGTGATTTAATGGCCATACTGGAAGCTCTGAAGCAGGCCGGTGCGCTCAGAGCTGAGTTAGTGGTAATCTGACATGGTTAATAACAAGCCCGCCGTGGCGACACAAAATCCGCAGTTTTATACCGAGCTGAATCAACTCAGTGAGCTGCGTCGCCGTGCGGGTGATGATGAACAGGGTGCACTGCGTGAAGTCGCGCAGCAGTTTGAACAGATATTCATGAACATGATGCTGAAAAGCATGCGTGATGCCAATGCCGCCTTTGGTGAAGATAACCCCTTCAACAGTAACAGTACCCGTTTCTTCCAGGATATGTATGACCAGCAGATGACGTTGGATCTGGCGCAAAGTAGTACGCTGGGGCTAGCCGATGTTATGGTGCGTCAGCTCAGCCAGCATTCTGGCATTCCCGCAAATCAGGATAGGGATGATCTGAACCAATCACTAAGCGAAGCCGAAATGCTGCTGAATCGTGCCATGAATACGACGGCAGGTATGGCGGCTTCAGCCGTGTTAGGACAGGCGCAGACGCCGTCGTCTCGGTCAGGTTCTGAGCAGGATGATGCTACCCCGTCTGATCAAAGCCATGCTCAGGGAGTGGATGCCGCCGAAAACCTGCCCGCTCGCTTTGATTCCCCTCGCGAATTTGTCGATGCTTTATTGCCGATGGCCGAAGAGATGGCCGCTGAATTGGGTGTTGACCCTAAGGTACTTCTGGCTCAGGCCGCATTAGAAACTGGCTGGGGACGCTTTGTCATTGACGGAAGCAATAATCTTTTCAATATCAAAGCCGATAGTGGTTGGGGAGGCGAGCGAGTCAATGTCTCTACTTTGGAATACCGCGATGGTGTAGCCGCAAAAGAGATGGCGGCATTCCGTTCTTACGATTCTTATGCTGATAGTTTCCGCGATTATGTGAGTTTTCTGCGTACCAATCCACGTTATCAGCAGGCATTAGAAAATACCGCGAATCCGGCAGACTACTTACGTGAACTGCAAGCGGCGGGTTATGCAACTGATCCAGCTTACGCACAGAAAATTGAACAGATTTTCAGTGGAAATATTCTTGCGCAAGCGGGACGAAATACTCAAGAAGGCTGAGTTTCAGCCGATAAGATAAAAGAATATTTGAGCAATTAATGCTCACGGGAGTGTGATATGTCCAGCTTTAACTTACTCGGACTCGGCGTTCAGAGTCTGACCGCTAATCAGACCGCCTTGTCTGTTGTTGGTCAGAACATATCCAATGTCAATACGCCGGGTTACAGCAGGCAGGTCGCAAATTTTAATTCCCGTGAACAGCAGTACGGTGTTCAGGTTGAAAGTATACAACGCATTACCGATCAATTTTTGGTGCGACAGTACTGGAGCGATAACTCCACATATAATCAGGCCCAAGTAACCACGTCTCTGTCTAATCAACTGGATGATATGCTGGCATCGTCATCTACCAGTGTATCAGTTGCACTGGATAACTATTTTTTGGCGCTACAAAACGCTGTAGATGATCCCTCCTCTTTACCAAACAGAGAACTGTTCGTGTCAGAAATGGACTCAATGACACGTCGATTTAATGAATTAGCTAATGGCCTGGATCGTCAAAACACGACCATCAATGATCAGTTTAGTAATTTTGCTGATGAGGCAACATCTATTGCGATCAATGTAGCTGACCTAAATGACAAAATTCGTTTGGCAACTGCCGCGGGTAAGCCGGCTAACGAACTTGAGGATCAGCGCGACCAACTGCTGAAATCTCTGTCTGGGTTCATGGATATTACCGTTGTTGAGCAAGATAATAACCAGAAGGGTGTGTTTGTCGGCAATGGGCAGCCTTTGGTAATTGGCAATACCGCCAGTCGTCTGGTTGCGGTTCAGGGTGACCCTGATGCATCACAGCCTGGGTTGGCGCTTATGATTTCCGGTCGGGAGAGCAATATCACTTCTCAGGTGACGGGCGGAAAGCTCGGCGGGTTGCTGACCTATCGTGAACAAATGCTTAATCCTGCGATTAATGAACTGGGCAGAATTGCGCTAGTGCTAGCCGACTCCATGAATGAGCAGCACCAAAAAGGGATGGACCTGGATGGTAATCTGGGTGGCAGGCTGTTTGAAGACATTAACAAGCTGACGGCTATGCAGGATCGTATTTCTGCCGGTAGCAAAAATCAGGCTGTACTCGATCAGGCGCAAGTACGGATTACCGATAGCTCCAAAATACAGGCATCCGACTATCAGTTGAAATTTACGGGTACCAATCAGTTCGTAATACAACGAGAAAGTAATGGCAGACAGGTGGACATGTCAGACCTGACCCAGGTAGCGAGCCCCGATGACGTAGAGGACGGCAGTTATTATGCTGACTTCACTTCTGGCACACTTGTTGTTGGCATTGATGGTATGAAAATCAGCTTGGAAAGCCGTAGCGGGTTTGGGGACAATGATCAGTTTCTGGTACAGCCAACCCGGTATGCGGCAACGGAACTGCGTGCAGAAGTTACCAGTGGGCGATCGCTGGCGCTGGCATCACCTATCAGCACCAATACTGAATTAGACAATTTGGGTACCGGTGTTGCTAAAGTGAATGTGACGGACATAACCGCTGTTGGTTTTGCCACGCCAGGTCAGTTAACACCGCCCGTGGAAATTCGCTTTGAAAACACTGATCCGCTAAGTTATAGCGTGTTAGATATCAGTGATCCGGCTAATCCACAGGTGCTGGATTTGGGGTTTGGCCCGTTGCAAAACCAACCTTATGAAGCCGGTAAACCTATTCAGCTTGATGGTTATGAGGTCACTATTACTAATCGACCAGAACCAGGCGATAAGTTCAGTTTTGACTACAATACCGGGGGTGTTTCCGACAACCGTAACGCATTGGCCTTGTCAAACCTGCAGCAAAATCAACTGATCGAAGGTGGAACCTATCAGGATACCTATGGACGTTTAGTGGCGGGTGTTGGGACACGCACCGCCATTTCAAAAAATAATATGGAAGCCAGTCGAGCGGTACTGTCCGCCAGCGAAAACGCCTTGAGTAGTGTTTCAGGGGTTAATATGGATGAAGAGGCCGCCAAGCTGGTGCAGTTTCAGCAGGCCTATCAGGCCTCCGCTCAGTTGATTCGTGCCTCACAAACTATTTTTGATAGCTTGCTGAGCGTCATATAACAGGAGTTCGCCATGCGTATTGCAACTCAACAACAGTTTATTAACGCTGTTAATAATATGCAGCGAAGCCAGAGTGAAATGGCTCGATTGCAGGAGCAAGCTTCATCAGGTAAACGTATACAGCGTCCTTCCGATGATCCGGTGGCCTCTGCACAGATTGTCAAACTTGAAAGAGAGTTAGCGCAGTTTGAGAAGTTTGAGCTTAATATTGATGTTACTCAGCGTCGTCTTGAGCTGCAGGAGACGATTCTTACTGATATCAATACCGCTGTTGACCGGATGCGAGAGCTGACTCTGAAGGCGTCTTCAACTGGCACCTTGAACGATTCTGATCGCAAAGCTATTGCCACCGAAATTCGGCAGATGAGTGACTATGCGGCCAGCCTGATGAATACCAAAGATTCTCAGGGTGAATATATCTTCGCTGGCAGCAAGGGGTTTACCCAGCCTTATCAGCAAACTGGAGATGGGCGATATACCTATGAAGGTGATGGCGGACAACGCTCCATTCAAGTGTCGTCGGAGCTTTATCTGCCATCTAATGATCCCGGTGAATATTTGTTCGAAGCGGTGAGCCGCGAGACACAGGTGCAGCGGCTTAATGTAGAAAACGACACGGTAGAACTGCTGCCTTTTGCATCACGTGAAGCCGAAACCCGCTTTGCCGATGCGGTGAAGAATCGTGGTGATTTATCCTTTGAGGTTTATCTGGAGCCCAATACGCCTGAGAGTTATGGTGTGCGTCTGCGCGATAGTGGTGGCGAAATACTGGTGGATCAATCGATTGGAGAAACCACTGAGTTTCCTTACAGCTTTAGTTATGAAGGACTAAATGCCGAAATCAATGTGCCACAAACACAGGATTTGACGTTCAACGCCCAGCCTGAAGTCATGGGTATTAGTGAAATTAATTTAGTAGATCAGCAGGTTGCTAAGACTTTTGCTGAGTTGTATGGTGATATCACCTTGGCCTTCTCCAAGGATCCGCTACCTGCAACCACAACCGGTAGCTATACCTTGACCGATAGTGATGGTGATCCGATCAGTTTGGGTGGGCAGACGAGCTTTCCGTATACTGATGGGCAGCCGATTACGGTCGGTGGCTATGAGTTACAACTGGATACACCCGCAACGGGTCAGGCATATACGCTGCAGCCCTCATTGGCAGGTTCACCGTTACCGCCGCTGTCAAATGTCAGTGCTGTGAGTCTGGCGGATAGTGCTCAAGTACTTACTCTGATGAATAACGGCAGTGTTACTGACGTGGAGGTAGAGTTTGATCCTGCTTCAGGCGAAGTGCTGGTGGATGGTGTGGCCTACACACCCGCTGGTTTGAATTTTGCCGATAACACAGAGTTTGTTCTTAATCTGGAGGCGCCCGTTGGCACGCCCAGTGGAATTAGCTTAACCTTTATACCCAGTGAGATCACTCAGGGTGAACGCTTGACGATTGATCTTTCGAATCAGCCACAAGCCGCTACGGAAATACGGGTTACGGATCAGCAGAAAAACCTGCTGGATATAGCCATGGATCTTGCCGATTTGCTGGAGCAGCCGCTTACGCCGACTACCCAGTCAGAATTCAGCGAAAATATTGCGCGTGCTTTGGAGGATTTTGAGGCAGCGGCCAGTCGTAATATCGAATCACGAACCCTGTTGGGATCGCGTTTAAATGCGCTGGACAGTGTGGCTGAGTCCAATGGCGACTTTAAGTTGTTTACCAAGAGTGCCTTATCGTCTATCCAGGATCTGGATTACGCTGAAGCGCTCAGTCAGTTCAAGCTGACTGAGTTGGGGCTGCAGGCGGCACAGGCCACTTTTTCACGGGTGCAGAACCTGAGCCTCTTCGATTATTTACGCTAACACTCAATCATTCTGTTGATACACGCGGCTGGCCTTGCGTGTTTTCAGCAGATCAGAGTTTTCATCCAGCAGGATCTGGCGTACCTGCTTAACCCGCGCCTGAATCATTTGATCCGCTGCACGGGTAGATAGCATAGCCTCTTGGAATTCTGCCGCAGTTTGCTCATCCAGACGGGGTTGTTGTTCAACCAGCTCTCTTAGTTGCTGCAGAACAACGGCGCGTTGTTCCTGATACAGCTCCAGCTTTTGCCAGTCTTCGTTTTTACAGCAGTTCACGGCGGCATCAGTGAGTTGGCAGAGTTCTTGGGCTAATTGCGCTAAAGGCTTCATAAATTTTGGCTCAATTAAAAACTTGTTAAAAAAATACTAAAGAACAGTCAGAGTCGGGCGATAACACTATCAGACGCTGCAAAGGCATAAAGCTGAAGCGGAACGTTTATAGAATCAGTGGCATGTTACCACTGCTCTTAACTCAGGAGATACAGTCATGTCTATGGTAATTAATTCAAACATTATGTCGCTGAATGCGCAGAATCAACTGTCTAAATCACAGAGTGCTCAGCAATCAGCGATGGAACGCTTGACCAGTGGTAAACGCATCAACGGTGCTAAAGATGATGCGGCCGGTCTGGCAATTTCTAACCGCATGAGTTCACAGATCCGAGGCCTGGACCAGGCTGTTCGTAACGCCAATGATGGTATCTCCATGATCCAGACCGCTGAAGGCGCACTGGAAGAGTCTACCAACATTCTGCAGCGTATGCGTGAACTGTCCATCCAGTCTGCCAACGGAACCTACTCTGAAGGTAACCGTTCTACATTGAATGCCGAGGTTAAACAGCTGGTCTCCGAGTTGGATCGTATCGCTGAAACCACCTCTTTCAATGGTCAGAATATTCTGGATGGATCTTTGGGTAAAACTGCTCTACAGGTGGGTTCTGAAGCGAACCAGACTATTGAGTTCAGCATAGGTAAAATGGATGCTAAAACTCTCGGTATGGGGTCTACCAGTGCTGATGTAATGGGTGCAGCAACAACCTTGGTTGCCGATACCACCGCACTCACTAAAGACTCTATCAATATCAACGGACAATCTATTCTGGCTACTGGTGAGACCTGGACTGGTGGTACAGATGAATTCGGGGATTTGATTGAAAAAATCAACACCAATGTACGCGGTGTTACAGCCAGCACCTACGCTGAAACAACTGCCACCTCTGCGGGCACAGGTGTGCTGGTTGAAGGTACAGATACACTGACTATCACGCTGAACAAGCTGGATGGTACTACCGCTGCAGTTAGTGTAACCGGCACAGAAGATATGGAAGGCCTGGTTGCTAAGATAAACGAAGAAGGCGGTGGTCTCCTGGCGGCATCTGTTGGCGACGATGGTAAACTTACCATTAGTGCTGAGAATGTTGCTGGCATCACTATGACCGATGTCGTTGGAGCCACGGGTACTTTGGCTGATGCAACCGCATCAATTACCTTGACCTCTGATGATGGCGAAGCGGTTATTGTAGAGCGAGGCTCTGTGGGTGATACCGCGACCTTGGCTGCATTCGGTTACCGTGAGAATAATGATCCGGGTGTCATTGAAGGTGCTGCAGCCGGCGCTGGTACGCTGGCATCTGGTGATGTCACCATCAATGGTGTCAAAGTGGGTGCCGGTGATGGCGCTACGCTTCAGGATACTGTTAATGCTATCAATGCAGTTAGCAGTGAAACCGCTGTTAAAGCGACCGCCTTTAGTTCAGTTGAAATCGATGTGAGTGCCAAAACCGGTGCGCATGCTGCAGCTGATTTTCACCTTAATGGTGAAATTATCAACTCAGGTGCAGATATTGATGCGCTGGTTACCAACATTAACGCGGTATCTAGTGATACTGGTGTGACTGCAACTCTCGAAGGCAATTACTTACGCTTGGAAGGTGATGTTTCGCAGATTAAATTTGGTGATGCTACTGGTGTGTCTGATAGTGGTGCGGCTCTAGCTGCTGCAATCGATGCAGGCGGTTCAGTAACCGTTGCTGATGCAGCTGGCGGTGTTAAATTGACCTCCGATTCAGGTAGCCCAATTAGTGTTGATGTCAATGCTAACGGTGCAACTGTGACAGGTTTGCTTGATGCCAATACAACAGCCAATGGTAAATTCGGTGCCGCTGTAAACAGTATCGATATTTCCACTGCAGCGGGTGCTCAGAAAGCTATCGGTATTATCGATAATGCGCTGGATACCGTAAACAACCTGCGTGGTGACCTGGGTGCGGTGAATAACCGTCTGGAGTTCACCATGAACAACCTGTCCAGTATCTCCCAGAACGTGTCTGCGGCACGTTCACGGATCGAAGATGCTGACTTTGCGGTAGAGTCTGCTAACCTGTCCCGTTCACAGGTTCTGCAGCAGGCCGGTACAGCGATGCTGGCCCAGGCCAATGCTCAGCCGCAGCAGGTGCTGTCACTGCTTCAGTAAGCTATACTGAATAAGTGAACCCGGAAAAATGCCGCCCGCTTCACCGGGCGGCATTTTACTTTAAAGGCGCGGAAACAGCGCTTAATTATTTGGAGGTGTACCATGTCAGTGGAAAGTCTTGGAGTAGCATCGACTCTGGCGCCGGATGCCGCGGTAAAACGCGCAGAACCTCAAGCGCCAGACCAATCGCGTAAGGCCGAGGTGGTGGCGGTACGTCCAGTAGAGGCAACTGAATTGTCTCCAGAAATGATCGATGCAACCGTCGAAAAACTGGAAGATGCCATTGATCAGCTCAACAGTTTGATGCGTGATGGTCAGCGTACGTTGAATTTCAGTGTTGAGAAAGACCTGAACAAGGTTGTTGTTAAAGTAATGGATGTGGAAACCGAGGAGATTATTCGTCAGTTTCCTGATGAGCAAGCGCTCAAGTTTGCCAAGCATCTTGAGGGTATGATGGGTTTGTTGTTTAACGATAAAGCCTGAAATGAGTTTTGGTGTGTTTTTTATGAGGTGCTGTTATGAATAATATTATCTCGTCGCTCGGTGCCGGTTCCGGTATTGATACGCAAAAGCTGGTCAACGACCTGGTTGAGATAGAGCGTCAGCCCGTTGAGCAGCGCCTCGATAAAAAACAGGCAAACCTGGAAGCACAAATATCCGGTTATGGTGCGCTGAAAGGTGGGCTAAGTGATTTTCAAGCGCTGTTGACACCCCTGACCAATCCGGAAACTTTTTCTGCACGCAATGTGTCTTTTACCGAGAGTACGGCGGTCACCCCGACCAAGGTTGATGCGAATGCTGTCACCGGTAACTATCAGGTCGAGGTGATGCAACTGGCGCGAGTTCAGTCTTTATCGACGGCCACCATTGCTGATCCTAACGCTGAAGTGGCCACGGGCACGTTGAATATTCGTTTCGGTAGCTGGGATGCGGGTTTATCGGCTTTTAGTCCTAATGCACAAAAAGATGGCCTGCAAATCGACATCGACAGCAATAATAATACCCTGGAAGGGATTCGTGATGCGATCAATGCAACGGCTTCCGGCATTCAGGCCTCTATTATTCCTGATGGTGGTGAATATCGTTTAATGCTTTCTTCACCTACGGGTGAAACACAGGCATTGGAAATTACCGTAGAAGAAGATGCCGGTGCAACAGGTATGAGTCTGTCAACACTGGAGTTTAACGCATCCACACAGAACCTGTTACAAAATCAGGCCGCTCAAGATGCTAAAGTCAGAATCAATGGCTTGGAGGTACGTCGTCCAACTAATGAAGTGTCTGATGTGATTCCAGGGTTGGAGTTTAGCCTGAATCGGGCCAGCCCAGATGAGATTATCAATTTTTCCATTACCGAAGATAAGGCCACTGGTGAACAGGCCGTCAGAGACTTTGTTGACGGGTTTAATGACTTTTTTAAATTTGCTTCAACACTCACCGGCTACTCACGTGATGAAGACAATCAACTAGTGCGTGGTGATCTGGCAACTGATTCAATAGCCAAAAGTATGGTTACCCGTATGCGTGATATTTTGGTTTCCGCGGTGCCGGGTGTTCAGGGTGACCAGGCCTCTTTGGCTATGCTGGGAATTCAAACTGAGAGGGATGGCACTTTATCGATTGATGAGGAGGTTTTCTCGAAAGCATTGAGTGATAATTTTGAATTGCTTGGCAGTATTTTTGCGACTGAGGTAAGTAGCTCATCTGCACTGGTAGAAGCCAAATTAGGCAGTTACGGAGGCTCAGCCCAGCCGGGTCAGTATGATATTCAGATTACCACTCAGCCTGCCAAAGGCTCGCTGATGGCGGGCGGGTTGGATGCCGGTCTGGTCTTTCCGCTGGATACCGGCACGGGTGACTTTAGCTTTAAAATGCGTATTAATGGTGTGGAATCTGGCTTGATTAGTTTGCCTCAAAATCAACAATACGATTCTGCTGATGCGTTGGCTATAGAGTTACAAACGCTGATTAATGCTGATGCGAGTATACAGCAAGGGCGTGCCCAGGTGGATGTGAGCTACAATACCACTGATAATCGTTTTGAGTTTGTGTCACGTGAATATGGTGCTGTTTCTAACGTCGGTATCACTGAAGCCAGCACGGCGATGGATGCGTTAGGCATGGGGCAGCAAAATGGTGTGGCTGGCCGAGATGTGGCGGGTACTATTAACGGTGTTGCCGGTTTTGGCGCAGGTAATATATTGCTGCCAGACCTGAATTCCCCAGCCTATGGTTTGAACTTTAGCGTTGCACCCGGAGTGACCGAGGCGACTGTCGATTATTCCCGCGGTCTTTCCGGTGAATTAAATCGCCTGGCTCAGGATTTTCTGGCCAAAGATGGTGCAGTGAGCACCCGTGAGACCACTTTAAACAAGCAGATTGAAGGGATTGCAAGTGATCGTGAGCGTTTGGATGATCGTATGGAGAAGCGTTTCTTGCAGCTGCAGTCGCAGTTCCAGGCAATGGAGCGGATTATTTCCAGTTTCCAAGCGACAGGAGATCAGTTGGATGGTATTTTGGATCGCTTGCCATTCACCGCTCAAAACTGATCAGATAACAGGGCACGACCCAGAGGTTTACTATGATGTTAAATGCGCTAAAACAATATAAATCTGTGGATCTGCAGGCAACAGTCCAGTCTGCTTCTCCGCATAAACTGATTTCGATGTTGCTCTCTGGTGCAATGGAAGCCTTCGCTAAAGGAAAAGGTGCTGCTGAACGCAAGGATATAGAGGCGCGTGCCAAGCACCTTAATAAAGCCATGGAGATTGTTATAGGTTTGAAAAGCTCTCTGGATATGGATCAGGGCGGGGAAGTGTCAGAAAATCTGGATCGTCTGTATGACTATATTTTAGTTCATACTCTGACTGCCAGTCGTGATAATGATCCGGAACAGATCCAGGAGTTGATCAACCTGTTGTTGGAAGTGAAGCAAGGCTGGGATGAGATGCCGCTAGACTATCGAGACTGATTGAATCAAGTTATTATTAGTTACCACATAAAAAGGGGATGTTGCATCCCCTTTTTATGTGGTCAGGATGACCCTACTGGACAGAACGGATTACAGTAATCCGTTCTGTTTTTGGCAGTACCGCCTGCAAGGCTTTGCGGCTACGCACATTGATAACCACAGGAGCCACCAGATTCGCTCGTATAGCTTGATATGCTGGCACCTGTTCACCAGGTTGTGCCAGATCTCCCTCTTGCTTGTAGAGCATCACTACCACGGCAAAATCATCACCTTCCTGCAGATCGATCAATTGGCACTGAGTGTCATCCAGAATAAATTCATAACCCAGTTTCAGCAGTTGCGGCTCCATAACTGAGAAAGACAGCTCAGGATCTTCTACCGACTGCAGCCAATGTACCGTGGGCTTGCCTTCTTCATGAAAAACTTTGAATTGTGTGTTGTTTTCAAACCCGGGGATACCTTGGGGGAAGGTGATAACGTCGTTATCGTTGATTTCCTGAGTACCGAACAGGGCGGTATTGATTTGCATAAATTGATCCTTGTTGTTGAACTTCATGGGGTCAGGCAGCTTGATCGGGACTCGATCACTGACTAGCTTTAGTACGTAGTTGCGCAATGGTTTCAACCGGCAGCTCGGCGATATCAGCGATGGTTTGATCATCCATTTCAGTGCGAGCAATCAAATTGGTTGCTACCTGGTGCTTGGCTTTTAGCTCACCTTCATGAATGCCTTCCAGTTTACCCTCAAGTTTACCCTCAAGTTTACCTTGGATCATCCCTTCGATTTTGCCTTCACGTATGGCTTCTGAGCGCTCTTTTTGAACCCAGCTCTGTAAATTTTCAGCTAACATGCTTTGATTCTCCGTTAAGCTGTTAATGGAGCTTAAACCAAGTTCTGCACCCAGTCTAAACAAGTGCCGTTTTAACCAGCGCGTAATGACTTTATCGAGCCGTGCTTTGTTAGGGGTTTGCTCAATAATCGCTACGATACGATTGACAGCTGCCTGTAAATCATCACGACTGCTCGCTTGCTCGATTCCAAATACAGCACTTAGAGCCGTGTGACGCTTAATCAGTTCCACGTTACTGAATGCACCTTCATCTACCAAATAATAGCGCAAATGGGGCTGAAAGGGGCGCAAAAATTCTGGAGGCTCGGGTGTGACCATGTCGTAGATATCCTGCTTGGCCGTCCAGCGATTTTTCCCATTATAGAGCACTATGGGAAAAACTGGCGGCAAGCCTTTGCCTGCTGTGGTCGCTTTCTCTTTAATCAAATGATCATAGAAGCAGGCTACATAATGCATCAGCCGGATGGGCATGGCGTTATCCACCGTCGATTGGAACTCTAGCAGCAAGTAGAGGTAAATCTCGTGATGTGATCCATCCCATTGCACTTCGACTGACCAAACCAGGTCTTCGAATTTTTCTTCAAACAAGGGGGTGATGTAATTGCCACTGTGCAGCGTCAGTGTGCTGAAATCCATTAGCTGCGCAATTTCGGTAGGTGCAAAGCCTTCGATTAGTTGCTGCACAAACTCTGGATGGCTAAATAATTCTTTATAGCCGGTGTCATGGTGATTGTTGGCCATGTGAAATCCTTTTCAAAATGTCCATTTGTTTCAGTGTAAGTATTGCAGTCCTTTAACGAGTTTTTGACGTGTCAGACAGACCTGATGGCATTGACCCGATCTAACAGCTTTAGGTATATGATGATACGAATCTAGCCACAACTATTCTGACGATCACTTCCAGGCAATAGAGCAATACGGTCCGCTTCATAAAACTCAACCATGCCATCCATATAGATCAACTCCACACCTTCAATTTCGAAACAGTGCAGATTGTGATTTTGCCAGAGTTGTTCCCAGTAACGACTGCCGCTAGCCTGACCTGGAGCGAAGGGACCGGCAACACGCAGCCAAGCATTGGGATCGCCTGAGCGCTTGGATGGCACAATGCTGCCGTTATGATCGTAGGCTGTGGTTTTGAACATCACATATTCTATGGTGAGATCAGTGCCATTAATAAAATCGATGTAAGCACCTACGTCACCCCTGGCTTTGGGCTCTTCGGGGATCATCTGACTGATGAGCAGTGCAGGTTTGAGTGGTGGGGGTGGGGGCGGTACTTCAGCAACTTCGGGTTCGGGGGTCGTATTAAAACTGCCACAGGCGGTAAGAAACAAGGCCGTTGTCAGTAATATGCATGTACGTAGCAATAACAACTGAATGGGGCGGTTGCGAAAGACAATAGCGGCTTTCATCGGTTTACTCCGGGTGGTTTCTTGTGTCGTATGTTGGTATCAATAGCGTTTTTGACGCTCTGCCAGGAATCTCTACAGCCAGTCTGGGCATCAGATAGCCTGGAAGCTCGGCCTGAAGTTTTGCGGCCAGATTTTTAGCCTGATCTATCGGCAGGTCAAAATGCGCGGCGCCCGCCACAGGGTCAAATAAAAACAGATAATAAGGCAATATGCCAGCGGCGAAAAGGGTTTTGCTGAGTGTTTTTTGAACAGAGACACTGTCATTGATCCCTTTTAGCAGAACACTCTGGTTTAGCAGGGGAATATTCTGCTGTGTAATCAACAGGGTGGCCTGCCTGACACTGGCATCAATCTCATTCGGATGGTTAATGTGTAACACCACAAGACTTTGCAGGCGTGTGCTTGAAAGGGTATTGAGTAAAGCGGGTGTGATGCGCGAAGGGATGACAACCGGTAGCCGTGTGTGGATACGTAAACGCTCCAGGTGTGGAATCTGCTCCAGGTCATGGATCATACGTTGCAGTCGTGTGTCTGGCGTGGCCAATGGGTCGCCACCGGAGAAAATCACTTCGTCGACTTCTGGGTGCTGGTACAAATAGTCGAGTATTTGCTGCCACTGTTGTTTCCCCAACTGGTTTTCCTGATAGGCAAAGTGGCGGCGAAAGCAATAGCGACAGTTGATGGCGCAGGCACCGCTGAGCACCAATAACACTCTATGCGTATACTTGTGGATTAAACCAGGTAACGGGTTGGCCTGCTGCTCAGCCAATGGGTCCTGAGTGTAGCCGGGCTGAGGCTGCGTTTCCTGGTATTGTGGCAACACCTGAAGCAGTAGCGGATCCAGCGGATTGCCTTTTTCGATACGTGCCAGATAAGGGCGCGGGACTTTTAGCGCAAACAGTGCGTCCGCTTGTATAGCGGCGTCAAGCAGGTCGGTTGGCAGCTGCAAAAGTGACAGCAGTTCGGCCGGATCGGTAATGGCGTTACGCAGTTCATCTTGCCAACTGCTAACCTGTGTAAAGGGAATCTGAGTCATGCGTCTCCGGTGGTGATTATTTGCGCTGCAAAATTGGCCTGCATTCTCGTTTGAAGTAGAATGCCTGTCAATTTAATCAATACAGCTTCTTTCAAGGAAACTTCAATGGCTAACTATTCTGCGAATCAGTTCAAAAACGGTCTTAAAGTGATGCTGGATGGCGATCCTTGTAACATGCTGGATGTCGAATTTGTTAAACCGGGTAAAGGTCAGGCGTTTACCCGGGTGAAGTTACGTAACCTGATCACCGGCCGGGTGTGGGAACGTACCTTTAAATCTAATGAATCGATTGAAGGCGCGGATGTCATGGATACGGATATGGAGTATCTCTATGGTGACGGTGAAATGTGGCACTTCATGGATCAGAACACCTTTGAACAGGTGGCGGCTGATAAAAATGCGGTGGGTGATGCGGCCAAGTGGCTGAAAGAGCAAGATAAGATTACTGTGACTCTGTGGAACGATAATCCTATCGCCGTTAGCCCGCCCAATTTTGTAGAGCTGGAAGTGATCGAAACAGACCCAGGTGTTAAAGGCGATACCGCACAGGGTGGTTCAAAGCCCGCTACGCTAAGCACGGGTGCGGTCGTGCGTGTGCCTTTGTTCATTGAGATAGGCGAAGTGCTGCGTATCGATACCCGTTCCGGCGAATATGTCAGCCGTGCCTGATGTCTGTATCTGACTGGCAGCCCTCGGCACCGCTGGAAAATCTACGTCAACGCGCAGAGCTCCTGGCACAGCTGAGGGGCTTTTTTGCTCGGCGCGATGTAATGGAGGTGGATACACAGATCCTGTCACATTGCGCCGTGAGTGATCCCTTCATCGATTCCATGGCGGCGCAGTATCAGGTAGTGCCGGGCGGCCCCTCGCAGTCAGTGTATCTGCAAACCTCGCCGGAATATGCGATGAAGCGTCTGCTGGCAGCCGGTTCTGGTGCGATCTATCAGCTCGGTAAAGTGTTTCGAAACGGTGAGTCGGGTAAGCGTCACAATCCGGAGTTTACGCTGTTGGAGTGGTATCGGCCAGGCTTTGATCTGTCGCAATTGATGGACGAAGTTGAAGCGTTGGTGACCGCGGTGCTACCGCATAAAACCTGGCGACGTATTTCCTATCGGGATGTATTTTTGCAAACGCTGGGGATGGACCCGTTTGTAGCCGATGTGGCCAGTTTGCGTGATTATTGTCACCAGCATATTGAGGCGGCGTTTGAAGATGATGATCGTGATACCTGGCTTAATCTGCTCATGTCACACCTGATTGAACCACAACTGCAGGGCGCTGTGTTTGTGTATGGCTATCCGCCCACGCAGGCGGCGCTGGCAAAACTTTCTCAGGGGCCTGAGGGTGGAGTCGTGGCTGAGCGTTTTGAGCTATATGTCGATGGTTTGGAACTGGCAAACGGCTACCATGAGCTGGCTGATGCCCAGGAACAGGCCGCACGTCTGCAGGCAGATCAACAGCAGCGTCAGCGTCTGGCTTTACCTGAACGTCCATTGGAAACACGCTTGATTCAGGCGCTTGAGCAGGGGTTGCCGGATTGCAGTGGCGTAGCGCTGGGTGTAGACCGTTTGCTGATGTGCCAATTGGCTGCGAGCAGTATTACCGAGGTCTTACCCTTTAGCTTTGACCGCGCTTAACCCCTGATATACCTGCATCTGTCAGCTCAGGCTGGCAGATGGTTCAGCAGGCTGCGTCGAATCCGCTTAACCGCTTCTTCCAGCAGTGCTCGCGGACAACCAAAATTCAAGCGCATAAAGCGCTCATCGCCAAAATCGCGACCCGGTGACATGCCCACGCCCGCTTGTTCAAAAAAGTGCATCGGGTTGTCCAGGTGGGCGGCACTAACGTCTATCCAGGCCAGATAGGTGGCTTCTATCGGCTCCAGGCTCAAGCCGGGGATGGCATTGATCGCCTCCACCAGGTAATCGCGGTTAGCGCGTAAATAGTTAAGCTGAGCCAGGTTCCAGGCGTCACCCTCGCGAAATGCCGCCAGCGCCGCGGTATAGCCGAGTAGATTGACGTCTGGGACGATACCTTTGCGTGCCCGCTGAAAGTCGCGTCTGAGTTGCGGGTTTTGAATTACGGCAAAAGAGCAGCCCAGCCCGGCAATATTAAAGGTTTTGCTTGGTGCCATCAGGGTGATGGTGCGCTCGGCAATCTCCGCGCCGAGACTCGCCAGTGGAATGTGCTGCAGCCCAGGTTCCAGCACCAGATCACAGTGAATTTCGTCTGAGCAGATGATCAGTTGATGGCGCAATACGATGTCAGCCAGTTGCAGCAACTCTTCGCGCCGGTAAACCGTGCCACCCGGATTGTGTGGGTTGCAAAACAACAGCAGGTGCGTATCCGGGGTGATCGACGCTTCAAGTGCCTCGAAATCGATTAGATAGCGTTTGTCTTCAAGGCGCATCGGTACCTTGATGAGTTGCCGATCAGACAGGTGTGGCGAGGTCATAAAGGGTGGATAGATAGGGCAAGGAGAAATTACAGCACTACCCGATTCACCGGTTGCACGGCAGGCCAGGTGCAGACCAGTGACCAGTCCCGGCAGCCATTCCAGGTCATCCGCGCCCACCTTCCAGTGATACAAACGCTGCAGACGCCCCTGCACCTGTTCAACCAGTTCGGCGGGGGTGTTGGTGTAGCCGAAAATGCCGTGGTCTATGCGTTGGTGCAAGGCGTTAAGGACTGCCGGTGGTGCCATAAAGTCAGTATCCGCCACCCACATAGGCAGCACGCTGGTGTCACGATAGCGCTCCCACTTCTGGCTGGCTGTGTGGCGGCGGTCGATCAGGCGATCAAAATCAGTGGGGCTCATGGCGTTATCCTTGTCCTTTATCATTCGTTGCTTCAGCAAGCATTCCGCGCTCAGTTAAGTCATTTAACAGGTTGCGGGAAAAGCTCAAACGCTCCTGCAGTTCGCGAGTCATAGCAGCGCTCCTTGCTGTTTAGCGATTTCATGAATGGGTAATGAGGGTAAATTAGGCGCTAATAATATGACATCGACTTTACGTCCATTACACAGCCGCATTATTTTCACACTCAGCTTAGCTGATAGTTCGGCGGGTGCATGGATCGGTTCATCGATTTCAACAAGGATGTCGATATCACCGCCTTTGGCGTGATCGTCAAGACGAGAGCCAAACAGTCGCACGCGCGCTGAGGGTCCGCACATATCAGTAACGGCTTTATGGATGGTTTTTTGCTGCTGTTGGCTTAGCCTCATGCGTTCCTCATAAAATATGTGTACTCAAATATCTGCAGTGAGTGAGCTTTCATATGTATTTAAAGAGTGTAGCCCTGTCATTATGGTCAATCAATGCTAATGAGTTTCCCGAATGATTAGCCGTTCAAGCCTATTAGGGTTTAAAATACTTGCATATGCCAACGCGCACTAATTGTGCTGCGAGCCTTGAATAGTGTTGGAGTTTTTGAATGAGCCAGAATAACGTAATTATTTTTGATACCACCCTGCGCGATGGTGAACAAAGTCCCGGCGCCTCCATGACTCGTGACGAGAAATTGCGAATAGCTCGGCAACTGGAAAAGATGCGTGTTGACGTGATTGAGGCCGGTTTCGCTATTGCCAGTCAGGGTGATTTCGAGGCGGTTAAAGCCATTGCCGATACGATCAAGGACAGCACTGTCTGCTCCTTGTCGCGCGCACTGAATGCCGATATTGACCGCGCAGGTGAAGCGCTGGCGAATGCTAATTCTGGCCGTATTCATACATTTATCGCCACCTCGCCGATCCACATGAAATACAAATTGCAGATGCAGCCTGATCAGGTGGTCGAACATGCGGTGCGTGCGGTCCAGCGTGCCCGTAATCTGGTCGCTGATGTGGAGTTTTCACTCGAAGATGCCAGCCGCTCTGAGCTGGATTTTATGTGTCGCATTATCGAAGCGGTGATAGATGCCGGTGCACGTACCATTAATATTCCGGATACCGTGGGTTATGCGGTACCCCAGGAGTTTGGTCATACCATCGGTCAGTTGCTGGCGCGTATCCCCAATGCCGATAAAGCCATCTTTTCGGTGCATTGCCATAACGATCTGGGCCTGGCGGTAGCTAACTCGCTAGCGGCTGTGGCGGCAGGTGCACGCCAGGTCGAGTGTACCGTAAATGGGCTGGGCGAACGGGCTGGAAACGCTTCACTTGAAGAGATCGTTATGGCGCTGCGGACCCGTAAAGATATTATGGGGCTGGAAACGCGTATTGATACCACACAAATTGTGCCCGCTTCACGCCTGGTGTCGAGCATTACCGGTTTTCCGGTACAGCCGAACAAAGCTATCGTGGGAGCTAATGCCTTTGCACATGAGTCCGGTATTCATCAGGATGGCGTACTCAAACACCGTGAAACCTATGAAATCATGACGGCTGAAAGTGTCGGCTGGAATACCAACCGTATGGTGCTGGGTAAACTGTCCGGCCGCAATGCCTTCCGTACCCGTATGGAAGAGTTGGGTACCAGCTTTATTTCCGATGCCGAGCTGAATGATGCCTTTGCACGCTTTAAGGATCTGGCGGATAAGAAAAGCGACATTTTTGATGATGACTTGATAGCGTTGGTGAGTGATGCGCGTGCCAGTGCAGGGCATGAGAAGTTTCGTCTCAGCAGTCTGAATGTCACCTCGCAAACCGGGGAAATTCCTGTTGCTGAAGTGGTGCTGTCGGTCGAAGGTACCGAACACCGTGCGCAGTCTGAGGGCAGTGGACCGGTTGATGCGGCGCTGAAGGCGATTGAAAGCATCGTTAATATCGGTGCTAATCTGCAGCTCTATTCGGTTAATGCCATTACCAGCGGCACTGATTCTCAGGGCGAGGTGACCGTACGTCTGGAAAAAGGTGGGCGTATCGTCAATGGGTTAGGGGCTGATACAGACATTATCACCGCCTCGGCCAAGGCCTATATTCATGCATTGAATATGCTGGATGCGAATCTGCAAAAAGCGCATCCGCAGGTTTGATGATGCAGCCGTCGACTGATCTGCAAGCAATAAACCGGCAACAAGACTACCTGCATGCCATGGGGATCTGTCGCTGGTTGCCGCGTCAGCCCCTGGCTCATGCGCCGGTGTCGGCTGAGTGGGTCAGTGATTTTGTCTGGCCTCAGCCGGGTCTATCCAGTTCCCCTGCATCGTCAGCGACTGACACTGCCGCATCTGTAGTGCCCTCCATGGCACCCTCTTCGGCGCCACCACAACAACGCTCAGCGGACAGTACGGCGTCACGTCGGCATGCCTTGGCAGCATTACAGTTGGATGATGCCAAGCCTGGAGTTACTGCTGTTGCTAAGGCGAGTGTTGAGCCATCTTCACCCGTTGAGGTTGCGGAAGTCCCGCTGTCCGAGCGGATGAAGCAGCCGCAGTTCTCTTTATCTTTCACACCAGCTGGCGATCTATTAGTGGTGGATAGCTTGCCACCCCATGCCCGGGAAACTGTCGGACCTGAGTATCAGCGTTTGTTGGCAGCACTATGCCGTGCGATGGACTGTGCAGTGCAACCCGATGCCATGCGCCTGCATCACTGGCCGATGTTTGCTTCCTCTTCGCTGAACCAGGGTGGTGATGAGGCGCAGCGGGCGGTTCGCAGGCAGCTGGATCTGATGCTGAAAAAACACTCTGCTCGACGGGTATTACTGCTTGGTGAGCCAGCGGCGCAGTGGTTGCTTGAGCAGGATCATTCTTTAGAAGCTATGCGTGGTTTGACCTTTACGCTTCGAGCCGGTGTAGCTGCTGTGACCAGTTACAGTCTGACGCATATGCTTAAATTGCCGGAATTTAAAGCCGATTGCTGGCGTGATCTGCAGCCGCTGTTATGACGTTGCAGCCACTTACGCAAGTCTGGTTGGATCAGGCTAGGGCACTGGAACTACGTTGTTTCGACGATAGCTGGTCAGAGTCGCTGTGGCAGCTGTATCTGCCACATGCCTGTAGTTATCTGCTCAGTGATGATGACTCTCTACTGGGCTTTGCCTTGTGTCAGCGGGTACTGGATGAGGCGGAACTGCTGCGTATTGCGGTTATGCCTGAGTGTCGCCAGCAAGGTCTGGGGCGAATATTGTTACAACAGATGCTGGAAAAGCTGTCCGGGCAGGGTGTGACGCGACTGTTACTGGAGGTGCGTGCCTCTAATGTCGCTGCGATTGCGCTATATCAATGTTGTGGGCTGCAGCAGGATGCTATACGTAAGGGCTATTATGAAACAGCCATTGCGGGTGTTCGTGAAGATGCTTATCTTTTCAGCCGCAGGTTAGGGTCACATGAATCTTGAATTCAAGCGAGACCGCTGATGAACGTATCCGAAGGTGTATTAAGTACCTACTGGCTCTGGGGTAGTGGGATAATCTATGCCCTGTTGCTATTGTGGATAATCAAGCGTTTGCCCTGGGAGGTCATCTGGCGTGAGCGCGGAATTCAACACCTGTTTTTTGGCTCGATCGTAGTGCTGGTGTTGCTGTGGCAACTGCGTGCCGGGGTTTCGGTTTACCTGACGATCCATTTTCTTGGCCTGACCACACTGACACTGATGTTTGGTTGGGATCTGGCTGTTATCGCTGGCTCTGTGGTGCTGTTGGTGATGACGCTGCTAGGGATTGAGTCCTGGTCGATGCTACCAGTGAATCTGCTTTGCAGCGTGGTGATACCGTCGCTGGTAAGCTATGGCATATTGCGTTGGGTTGAAGCAAAACTGCCAAAGAATTTTTTTGTATATATGTTTCTGTGTGCCTTTGCCGGAGGGGCTGTGGCTGCCGGTGTCTCTGGCATGTCGATGGCGCTGGTGTTGTGGCTGGATGGCATCTACCCCTGGTCGAAAATTTACCATGATTATGCCATGTACTTACCGCTGATCATGATGCCTGAAGGTTTGCTCAACGGTATTATTATGACCGGTATGATGGTATTCCACCCCGATTGGATTCGCACCTTTGATGCCAAAGCCTATATTGATGATCAGTAGGGTTTAATAACAGCGTTAACGCTTAACCGGGTATTTGGCCAGTTTACGCTGCAGGGTGCGCCGATGCATATTGAGCGCCCTGGCCGTGGCTGAAATATTGCCCTGATGCGCTTGCAGTACTTTCTGAATATGTTCCCACTCGAGTCGATTCACCGACATAGGTTCAGCGACAACCGGCTGTGCCGGGTCTGGCAAACTGGCTTGCAGCGCAGCTAGGATCTGATCGGTATCGGCGGGCTTTGGCAGGTAGTGGTCGGCTCCCAGTTTGATCGCATCCACTGCCGTGGCAATGCTGGCATAACCGGTCAGTACTAACAGACGTATTTCGGGATTCGTCTCGCGTAGACGGCTGATCAGGGTGAGTCCGGAAGCACCCTGCATTTTCAGATCCAGTGTCGCGAAGCTGAACTGCTGCTGTTGCAGTAATGCCAGCGCCGCTTCGGCTGAATGAGCGGTGCTGACAGTGAAACCGCGACGGCTCAGTGAGCGCGACAATACTCGGGTGAAGGTGGTATCGTCATCCACAATCAGAAAACTTGGGTTAGTCATTCTCAGTGTCCTGCAGGTCAGAGCCGCTGGTTTTTAGTGTGACTTCCGTCAGGGTTCCGCCACCTGGGTGATTATACAGATAAACTTCACCATCCTGGGTCGCCAGCGAGGTGGTTGTTAAGAATAATCCGATACCCAGACCCCCTTTAGTGGTGAAAAACGGCTTACCCATACTGGCCAATTGCTCGGGGCTTAGTCCCGGTCCATGATCACGTATTCGCAGCGTCACCCTGTCTGCTTCAGGATAGTGAACGCTGATTGTAATCGCATCAGGACAGGCATCAGCGGCATTATTAAGCAGGTTCAGCAACGCCTGCTGTAGGATAACACTGGTATTGATAATCGGAACTGGTTCTTGCAAGGGCTGTAGGGTATAGCTGACCTGCGGACGCATCACTATCCAGGATTCCAGCACCTGTGCCAGAAAAGCATCCAGCCGAATAGGGGCGGGTTTACCCGAGGCCACCTCTTCGGTCATGTTTCTGAGCTTATCAGTACAACAGTCGACCTGTTGCAGCATCAGCGATAGGTCTTCATCCAGTTCCGGGTGGTCGGACTGCATATCCTTGAGTATCACCCGCAGCGTTGATAAGGGCGTGCGTAGCTCATGCGCGGTACCTGCAGCCAGCGTGGCCAGTGCCAGTAATTGCTGATCATGGATACGTTGCTCACGCACTGCACTCAGGTCATGATCACGCTCGGCGAGGGTCTGGCGCATTTGCACTACGTAAATGCTGATGACACCGACTGTCAGAATAAAACTGATCCACAGCCCGGTGATGTGCTGATTAAACAGCTGGACCACTGTGTGCTGGTGAGCGTCAGTAAAATCCAGTAATGGCAAATGGTTGAACAATAATGATGTATACAGCCCGGCGACGAGCAGTGCTATTAATAATGTCAGGCGTCGAGGCAGGGTGGTGGCGCTAATGATGAGCGGGATCAGTAATACGAATACAAAGGGATTAGTTGCTCCACCAAACTGATAGAGTAGTGCGGCATAAATCACCACATCAGCGCACAGCTGGGCAAACAGCTCGGCATCAAACACGGGCCAGGCTGAATGCAGCCGCATGTAGGTAGTCAGATTGAGTGCAATCAACGCTACCAGACTGGTGCCGGTCATAAGTAAGTCCGGCTGTAATCGCAGCAGTTTGACGCCGGCATACAATGCCAGGCAGATGACAAACAGTATCAGAGTGCGGATATATGTCAGGTGCAATAGGTGTTGCTGATGTCGGTTCAAACAGACCTCCGTCGTTAATCAGCTGATTATAACGGTTTTGCAGGAACCTGTAGCGTGTCACAATGTCGCATCTATGGGTTTAGGTAGTTAATTGCAGGAGTCAGAATGAAAAAATATGTAGGCTGTGCGGGATTAGTGTTGGCGCTCATGTCTGGCTGGGTCAGCAGTGATACCATGAAGCCTGAAGACAGTGTTGAGTATCGTCAATCCGCCTTCCGGTTGATGAGCTATCAATTGAATGTACTCAACCCCTTGCATCGTAGTAAGGCTTACTCAGATGAACAATTTGTCTATAGATCGGAAATGCTTAACCGCTTAGCGGCGCTGGCGCTGGAGGGATTTACCGAAGAAAGTAAATCGATCACAAGTCGCTCAGCCCCCGCGGTCTGGGATAATCATGCGGATTTTACCGAGCGCATGCAGGATTTTATTGCAACTACAGCCGAGTTGACTGAGTCAGCCAGAGCCGGTCAGGACGAGCAAACCCGTGATCTGTTTCGTCAGACTCTGCAAAGCTGCCGAGCCTGCCATGATCGTTATCGGTTGGAATGATCGTTGATTGTTTATAAAGTCAATATCAGCGAAAATAGCCACTATAGCTTTTCAATTTTGCGGATTTTCCGCTTAAAGCCTCCAGCCAAGAGCGCTTTAGCAAATGTGCATGTGTCCGCGTACCAACTAGAAGATGTTAACTAATGCCCAACAGCTCAATCTCGCAAGAAGTCTCGCAGCGCCGTACTTTCGCCATCATCTCGCACCCTGATGCCGCCCAGCCTTTCAACGCTTAAAACCACCTTTCATTGCACACCACAATCACATCTCTACGTACTGAATTTAAAGGCTTTTTGTCTTTTTCTCGTTTCTTTGCTTTTCAATGATGTTCAAGCGTAACCTCGGAAAGTGTGTACAAACTTGAGTACAAATTCCGTTTTAGAGGCCTTTGGCGAAAATTCCATGACACAAATCTGGCTGTAGGCCTTGTGGTTACTGGGTTTGATGAAGAAAGTACCTCCTGCTTTTGGTACTTTGGTTTCGATATTACAAAAGCGGAACAAATGCGATCATCTCTAGTTTTTTGTTTATAAGCTTTTGAATTTAAAGGGTTCGTCATTGTGTTTTTTGGTGTGTCATCGTTGCGAGTGTACAAACAGTGTGTACAAATTTTTCTCGTTAGGCGTGTTGATTGCTATTCATGACACAAACCGCCTTGTAGCCCTTGTTATTCATAGGTTTGAGTTGAAAAGTACCTAATAGCAACATTTGTGTTTTGATAAGGCTGATCTTCTGAACAAATCATGCATCTTTCTGACCATCAACAAGTGATGAATCAGGCGATGATAGCTTTACATTGATTTTCAGGAGAATGCAGATGACAGCAGTAGCGCACCAGGTAACCCCTTTTCTAACGTCTTACGAAGTTATGGCTCGTTACCACATTAGCTATACGACGCTCTGGCGAAGAATAAAAGATGGCAGCTTGCCGCAACCTCGTATCAACCGAAATACACGAAATAAGCTGTGGCACATTGAAGACTTGGAGGAGTATGAGAAGAAAGAGGACTGAGCCTCTTTCTTTTACTGTCCGAAACGCCAGTTGAATGGAAAGCCAGTCGGCTCGATGATGGTTTCTAGTTGTTGATACCAAACGTCGTAAGCATGACGCATTTCATCCAGGTACTGATATTGGTTATAGATAGCATCCAACCCTTTTTTGCTGTGGCCAATCATCAACTCGGCAACTTCTTGCGTCGTGATGGCAGACATTCGCGTTCGCATCGTTCTGCGAAGATCATGCATAGACCAGTGTTCCATCTCAATACCAAGCGATCTGCGAGCCCAGATTTTCACATTGTTAGGAATAGTGGTATCAAAGCCATTTGTGGCAAGCTCTTCTTGTCCGTTCGCGGGAAACAAGTAAGTTGATTTGCTCATCTGCATCGCCAGTTCAATCAGCTCAATAGCTGGCTTAATCAATGGCCGCATGATCGGCGCTCCAATTTTCTCACCTTGTTTGCGGATCTCTATGGGCACTGTCCACATTGCAGATTGCAAGTCAAAGTGATGCTTTTCAGCTTGAATGAGTTCGCCCTTGCGCCCTCCCAATAAGAGAAGCAGTTTTATGTAGATGCGATTCTTCTCAGTGATTTTTGACTCATGCAAATAGCGCCAAAGTATCCTGATCTCGTTGTCATTTAGCACCCGAGTTCGTTTGCCTTTCTTACCGCCAACCTTTTTTGCTGTGATCCCAGCGGCAGCGTTAATTTCCAAAATTTGTTCATCAATCAGCCAGTCATAAAACTTATGCAGCACAGACACTAGGCGTTCTGTGTTTGAAGGGGACGACTCCGAAACCTCACGAAGACAGTTACGCAAGGACAATTCATTGATGTCAGTTAATGGATACTTGCCAAGTCGGGGCAGCAAATATATTTCACTGCTACGTTTTTGGAAGTGCCACGTTTTCTCCTTTAGTCCTTGCTTACCGGCAGAGTCTATCCAGTCTCGAAAAATCGATTCGAAGCTTTGGTTGGCAGAATACTTAGCCCGTTCCTGCTGTAGGTAGAGCTTAGGGTTTCGGCCTTGATCAAGTACTGCCCTTAACCTATCCAGCTCATTCCTGGCTTCAGCAAGCTTCATAAGTGGGTAAGTACCTATGTCTACCCGCTGTTGCTTGCCATCGAAACGATAACGAAACTGAAAAACAATTTTGCCCTTGGGCGATACCCGAGCACTTAGCCCGTCTCGGTCGGCTTTTACTATGGTTTCTTTTGCTTCTTTATTTAACCTGGCATCGAGCCAGCTAACTGATAACGCCATGTTATAAGCCCAGCCCTAGTTTTGATTTTAAAGATTGTTTACGTGATTCTGCTTTGGGTTCTGGCGCTGTACTCACAGAAGTAATTTCAACTTCTGGAGCATGGCCATCCACCGGTACAGATGCCGTGGATAGATTGGGTTGGCTCATGTGAATTAACCCAAAGGTGGCCAGCATCCGCAGACGCTCAGCGCGTTCCCGTGGTGGCGTCTTTTCCAATTCTTTGAGCAGTTCAGGGTGGCTCCCTGGGGGAATGTTGACGACAACCCTCATAATCAGGCCCCATAAAACCAGAAGCCTCGGACGTTCGCCAAAACAGACTGCTCCGGCACGATTATCTTGCTTCGTGAAAAAATCTCCTTGGCCGCTTCCTTATAAGCCAAGGCTCCACCTCCGGCGATCAATACCAAGTCTGCATTGATGCTTTCGTCACGCATAGATTGGCGCATGGCTGTAAGAGCAACAGGCGCTACCTTTTTCATGGCAGCATTCAGATAAGGTGAAATATCGACTTTTTCTCCAAATAGCAGGACCTGCAAGTCTCCTGTTCTCATGGCTTTTTCAAGTCGATCCATACCTACTTTGGCACCGTGATCTTCCGAAATCAGCTTATCAATAGTTTCCAGTAGAACGGACATTGCCTGAAGACTGGTTCCTGATGAGCTGTAGCGAATTTCTCCGGCCTCAAGGGCAACCCAGTCAACAGAAAAGAAGCCGGGATCTATGACGACGACGCGACCTTCTTCAATCAAGCCCAAATCACCACCTGTTTGAACCAGATCCATATAGGCACCGGCAGGCTGCGGCAGCACTTTGACGTCATGAACGGTGATGCTGCGCTTAGGCGTCACTTGATGAACACCTTTTAAACGCTTCACAAGGTCAGACTTACGTTGTGGTTCATGAAACTGGGAAACCGGTAATCCAGTGACAACCAAATCGATGGACTCTGTTTCAGCCATTAACAAGGCGGCATGAAAAAGCGCCCTATAGGTTTTTGTGGTCGGATATTCCGGGTGAAGCTCTCGTTCCCAGCCTTGAAGGCGTCCAGCAGGCACACCAGCGGCCCAACGCTCATTATCGACAGACACATACAAACAAGTTTCATCATCGCCTCCACCGATACGCTCCGGCATACGATCCGCAGGACCGGCACCCGCAGGCAGAATAATGGTTTTCGGTTCACTGCCTGATTGGCCAATGGCCAGCTTCAGGTTTGAGTAACCGATATCTACGCCTAGTACAAACATACTTATCTCCTGTGCACTCAAAGTGCTCTAACGGTTTTCAATCAACCGCACTGGTCACGCTTGGGCATTTCCAAGTGCTCTGGCGGTTCACTCAAATGTCATTATCAGGATTCGGTGCACTGGCGGTTGGCAGAAAGGTGACAAATCCTTTCATCTATCTGCCTATTGCATTTTCTCAAAAGTATGAGAATAGGCTCTGTTTGGCGGCGGATGACTGAGCCAAAAAAATCGAGACGCCAAACGTCGTTTGCATTCTGGTCTTGATTCGCCAAACGGTTTGTCGCTTCGCGGCGATTCGTCTTTTCAGGCTTTTTTATGTGAAATCGGGCTGTATCCCTTGTCAGGTATGGGATTGCGCGAGTTGATTTATATCGAGACGCCAAACAGTGATTGTGACGGCAGTTTTACGTTTGGCGTTTCGATCCAAAAGCCAAACGGATAGTAGTTTTGGCTTTTGGGGTTAATTGGATGGGGAAATTGGTTTGGTAGAAATCGTCAATGAACAATGGAAAGCAGAGGTATCAGATTTACTTCAGCAAGAAACGGACAGGCTAAAAGCGCTGGCACGAGCTGAAGTTGATGACTTTTGGGTTACCCATTACAAGGTTCGTGAAAATGAGCCATTTAAAGATTGGGGGCTGCTTGGTGTCCGTATCAGAGACTTTAAGTATGGCTTTGGCATTGAGTGGTACATCAACAGCTTTCACGGTCAACGAGGCAAGCGCGTGGTCTTTAGCAAGGGACTGCGTATTTCAAAGACGAAGCTGAGATACTCATTTTTAGACTGCCAAGGTCTGGCCAAAGAATGGGAGTTAGCGCTGGCTATGGAGAAAGAAGAATTCTTCAGTGATGTTCGACGCCAGGTTGATAAGCTCAACATGCTGCGTCGCAGAGTGAATGCGTATTGAGTCAACTGCGCTACTTCACTCGCGGCAACTGGTCCCAGCGTGTTGTATAAGCGGGAGACAAATGCTCTCGCTTCATCGACCAATCTTTCTTCGTACCTTGTCCAGCAAAGAAAACCTTTCCGGCACCGCTTTGGTTAATGGTGTCCAATACAGACATTAACTGCTGGCTATTAGAGCGGGTCGATACGTCATCGAATAGTCCTGGTTGAAACATGCCAGGATCGTAAAAGTCAGACAGCATGACACCCGCTTTGGCATAACGAAAACCATCCTTCCAAATCCGCTTGAGTAAGTGATTGGCCAGCTCAATAAAATCCCGCGTATCACAACTGGGTATCAACAACTCGCCCGATGCGGAGTTGCTGTACTGCGGCTCGTTGTCCTTAAAGGGGCTGGTTCGTATGAACACGGTCATCACTTTGGCTTGCTGCTGTTCTTTGCGTAGCTTTTCAGTGGCGCGGGTTGCATATTCGCATACGGCTTCACGTAACAATTCAAATTGCGTTACTTTTACGCCAAATGAACGGCTACAGACGATTTGTTTCTTAGTTGGCGGGATCTCTTCAAGTTCAATGCACGACTCACCATTGAGCTCTCTGACGGTTCTTTCTAAAACCACTGAAAACTGGTCTCTGATAGCTCTAGGAGAGGCATTGGCTAGGTCTAAGGCTGTGGTGATACCCAACGCATTTAAACGCTTAGAAAGCCGTCTACCAACGCCCCAAACATCATCAACCGGGACTAATGCGAGCAATCGACGTTGCCGATCTGGATTGGTCAGGTCTACAACGCCCTGAGTGGCGGGATATTTCTTGGCGGCATGGTTTGCCAGCTTGGCGAGTGTTTTTGTCGGTGCAATGCCTACACAGACGGTGATCCCAATCCAGTGGCCTATGCGCTCTCGCACTTGTTGTCCGAACTCGACAAGAGATATGGCAGACTCAATACCGGTTAAGTCCAAAAACGCTTCGTCGATGGAGTAAACCTCTACTCGTGGTGCCATCTCTTCCAAAGTGCGCATCACTCGGCTGCTCAAATCTGCGTACAGCGCATAGTTGGACGAGAATGCCAAAATGCCATGGCGCTGCATTTCAGCTTTGATTTGAAAGACGGGTACGCCCATTTTAATACCGAGTGACTTGGCTTCACGCGACCGTGCAACCACGCAGCCGTCATTGTTGGACAGCACCACAATCGGCGTATCTTTTAAATCAGGACGAAACAGCTTCTCACAACTGGCGTAAAAGTTGTAACTACGAATGATCCAATTATGGACATGACTTTAAACTGAGCATAACAGGGCTTTCACTATATGGCCTCGTGTCCATGGCGAACGTCGATATAAGGCCCTCTTCATACACTTTTTTGTCC